>Ga0208516_100043_pt1 | contig 99405 bp, 96 predicted proteins | sample LakWasM117_HOW13_2_FD_183931 | JGI IMG/M metagenome (GOLD analysis project Ga0208516, IMG submission 183931) | Freshwater sediment methanotrophic microbial communities from Lake Washington under simulated oxygen tension - Sediment Metagenome... | ecosystem: Environmental > Aquatic > Freshwater >...
CTGAACGCAGAGCTTGCGCTGGATCAAACCGCAGCACACCGGAGGGGGCAAAGGGCGCCCTCTCCGACAACCGCTCTCCGGGACGGTAGAGACAATGGCCCCGACCGTTGTCTTGTCCAACCCCATTCCCGGAAGGAGCCCACACCCATGAAGCCTGCCCCGTTCGCACGCACTGCCGCCCTCTCCATCGCCCTGGCCCTGACCTGCGCGACCGCCGCCCTGCCCGCCGCAGCCAAATCGGTGGCCGAATGGCAGACCATCACCAGCCAGGCCAAGATCCCGCTGGAACAGGCCATCACCCGCGCCACCCAGGCCGTGCCCGGCAAGGCCATCGAAGCCCAGTTGGACGACGGCGACGGCATGGGCCCGCGCTACGAAATCGAAGTCATCACCCCGGCCGGCGACAGCGTGGAAGTCTGGGTCAACGCCATCACCGGCCAGGCCGCCCAGCACAAGAACGACGGCGCCGCCAAGCGCAAGGACCGCCAGCGCCTGGAAAAGGCCAAGTCCACCATAGAGCAAGCCATCCAGGCCGCCACCCGCCACACCCCGGGCACGCCCGTCAGCGCGGAACTGGACTCCCACTGGGGCCAGACCAGCTACCAGGTCGAAGTGCTGCAGGCCAACGGCACGCTCATGGAAGTCAAGATCGACGCCGTGGGCGGCGAAGTCATCCGGGCCAAGAAGGACTGACACACCGCCCCAACCCGGCAGCGCGCTTCAGCATGGGGCGCGCTTTTTTTCGCCCATTTTTTGCCTCGCTCCCGCCATGTCCGCATGGCCATCCGCGTCTGCAGCGCCCTTCATGCCAACGCCACCGACACCCCCTCATCCGCAAACCGCTTCGCCGCCCTGAGCAGATAGCTCACGGCATAAAGAATGGGGTCGTCGGCCTCATCGCCATTGAGATGCTCCACCACCTCAATGGCATAGCCCAGGTTCACCGCCGTGTCGTGCAGCAGGCCCACCAGTTCCTTGTCCTGCGGCTCCAGCGACTGCGCCTGATCGGCCTTCACGTAGTAGATGCGCAGCAGATCCCGGCACACGCAATTGATGGCCGTGACCTTGTGGCGAGCGTGCAGGTCCAGCACATCCAGCGCGGCGCCCATGTGCAGGACGGCGTCTATGGCGAGGTCTTCGAGTTTGGGTGGGGGTGTGGTGGCGGGAGTGGGCTGGGGCATTGGGGGTCCTGTCGAGAGGGTCCCGGCCCCCCCCCAGGTTCACTGGACGCAGCGGGGACCAGATAGCAAAGCTTGCAGCTTTGCCCAACCGCTGTCTGCCACCTGTAGTTGGAAATTTGTAAAGCCGCAGGGAGACTCTTCGTAGAAGGCTGATGCAAGGCCAAACCTTATGTATGCAAGGCTTGCAAGGTGTTGGAGTTGTGCCTGGAGATGAAGTTGGCGATGTGGATAGGCGAGTTGGAGTCAACAACAGAGCGCTATGAAAGACTGCCGTCGGCCAAGAGCAGCCGTTTGGCGCGCACCCTTGACTTTTTGAATCCACAGTTGATAACTAGACTTGTCGATGGTCGCGGACAGCATTGATGAGGGGTCGCAAAGCTAGTGGTTAAACCACGCCCGTGCGTACGACCACTATCAGATTGCAGTCGAGCGATATGTGTGTCATAGTGTGAGCGAACTGAATTGAGTGTGGCAGCCCTCGAAATACTTAGGCATGTGCTAGTGCATCTCAATGACTATAGGCGCAGCTATCGCCATATGTTCTTTGTTTTTGACTCGGAGATAATTGAATGAATGCGAACGCAGCGCCATCCGATAACCGAGTGCTATTGAGCACTACATTGCATCACTTAGATTTAAATAATAATACATGTACAGCCGCCACAATCTCAGCAGGCAATTCAGATTTAGTTATATATTTGGATGAGTTGCTGCATGAAATAAGCGCCAAGCCGCAGTATCGTGCATATGAGCTATCCAGCAGCACAACTGAGTTCGCCACCTCATTGAGTGGTTTCTACCAAGCACAAAGTTTAGCACCAACCGGCGTCGAAGCGCTTGCGGCGCGCTTGCTTCGCATTGAGCTACAGACGGACTCAAAATATGGTCACTTGAATCCATCAGGGACACATATTCGAAAGGGAAGCTTCCTGCAATATATGTATCACGAGAAATCCCTTTGCCATTATCTAGGAGTAAAAGTAGACCATCACGCCTTCATCGATGAAACTGATCTTCGCAAGAGAATCGGCCTAGGTCAAACGCAAAAAAATTTTAAGGCATGCCGCGTTACATTCGATGCTAATGGTACGCCGCAAGACGCACTAATATTTGACACTAATCCACGTCCATCCGTTTACTGGTGGCGTGAGTTCTGGGAGCTAAGACAACTCAGAAGCGATCAACACAACACCGAGACGGCCATTAGAGGCGTCATAAAGTGTCTTAATCCAATAAAAAAGACAGCCCCTACCGACTACACGCATCTGAGAAATGCGGCGATCACAGCTTTCAAACAGAATGGATCGCTGGATTTTTCTATATTTGTTGATAACATTTTTACCAACTATCAGCCTGTAGAGCAGTCACTATTGCAGTCGCTTCCGAAAATAGTACAGAAGATCAAGGACCTACCGACAACCAATAAATTTGACTCTCAATTCACGCTCGTCCCAGCCTCAGTTCCTTTTAAACGCATGAATATCGCGGTAAGTGAAGAGATCTCCCTAAGTTACAATGAAGATTTGGCCAATCTCGAGGACAAGATCTGGTCTTCAAAAACAATCGATGGTCGGGATGTGGTTGTGATTCGAGCTACGGAAGCTGCTGATCGTTTTAAATTCAAACCTTGGACGGAACATGGGAGTTGATTTTCGTAAAAACTTTGCCTTTGTAGACCTCAGCGCTGCCACGTGCGTCGAGCGCCTAGACGAATATGAGTTCTTCATCCGTGCTGATTTAGCCCAAGCCCAAGCCCACGTGGTGGCACTTGCGCTGCTTGAAATCGGCTCATCCCTTCCCTCCAGAGATCGCTTCGAGGTCACCATCGATGTCGATGGTGAAGCAGCTAGTGCCAGCGATTCTAGCGAAGACAGCCGCAACAGAATTTCCCAGTTGTTCGATCTAGGAAGCACTACCATTGCTGAGGTCGGCTTCCGAATCATCATCCGCAAGCAGCTGCGGGACTACAAATTATCTGTTTACGACATTGATGCGTTCGGTGAATATCTGGTCAATCAGCCGCTTAAGCAAGTTCTTGATGCTATTGCAGCACGATTAGATGGACATATAAAATTTGTGTGCACTGGATTGTTGAAGCCTGGGGGCAGCACCACTTTGCAGTTTATTCCGGAGGATTACACAGGTCCGGCAAAGGCTTTTTTATCTCCAGCCACACGCGAACGAACAATCTCGCTTTTTAAGGAAACCTCTTTTAGCGCATCTCTTCCTGCAACTCTAGTCCCTTTAGATTTTCAGCTTGATGATTATCTCGATCTGCCTAAGATTGATGAGTTTTTTAATCGCGCAAGTGCTGTATTGAGTGCTGCATACTTGTGTAATAATTTAGAAATCGAATCAGATGGCAGCATAACCTATCGGTTAGCAGGTTACAAGGTATTGGAAGAGAAAAGGAGCTCTCAACTATTACTCGCAGACGCACAAAATGTGCTGAGCAAGATCGCCAATTGGGCATACGATGCTGGAGGCAGCACAGACAAGGTTGGCTTGGCTCGCAACGTCATTTCCTTGCATGTTTCGACATTACCTAAACTTGCTTCTCAATCGCATGTTCTGAATGCAATATTATCTAATTATCAGATTTATCTCAAAGACAATATATCAGCATATCTCGACGTTAGAAACCGCATGGCAGAACTTCTATTGGAATCGACTGCAAAAACCAATTCCCTCGTCGAGAGCTTGCTAGACGCAATACGCAATGGTATTCTAGTAATATTCACATTCTTATTGACTGTCGTAGTTGTAAATGGATTAAAAGATACCAGTGCAAAATTGATTTTTTCAGCCGAATACCTTTTTATTGTTCTTGTCATTGCGGTACTTTGTAGCATTTGGATCCATTTTGCATGCATCGACATTAAGAAACGATTTGATAGCGCAGTAAATATCACAAGGCAACTTTTACTAGACAGCTATCGCAGCATTCTAATTGAAGACGAGGTAAATCAACACACAAAAGCGACTTTTGAAGCTAACAAGGCACATTTAAATACGCAGATCAAGATTTATCAACGCTTGTGGTATATTGTGTCAATTATTTTAGTCTTGGCATTTGCAACTGGCTACTTTGTCATCTATCATCTTCCGAATTTTCATTTATCCAAAACGCATTGGAACAGCACTCCTTCAATCACAAAAAATTCACCTGAAGTACTTCAAAAAAATAAGAGCGAGCGCAATGTAGATTTACCTGCCGCCCCCTCTTCGATCGTAAAAACCCAGCAGAAGCCGTTATCACACGCCACTTCCAACCATCGTAGAAAGGAGGCTCCTGGTCAGTCTCCCGCACAGTGATACCACTCCACAAGAGATATTGATTCAATCGTGGTGCATTTCATCCAAGGAGCACTTCTGCAGTGCACTGCAGTGAAAATATTGGCAATTAATGCATGCGTTAGTTCTCAACATGTTAGTTGATTAGGAAAAACCTTCTCGATCGCCGCACACATTGCTATGTTGCCAGTTTGCTCGCAATTTGGTTCTCTGTAAATCAGCGCCGCTCGTCAGCAACGGATCGACTTCCGACCGCCTGCAATCGAAATGGTCCGATGGGGCCATGACAAGCCAAGCTCAACAGCAAGTCACAGACTTGCGCCTGTGGGAGAGTTGGAGAAACTGAAACCAATATTGAGTCCACCGCCAAAAAGGCAGCATCGGTTCGCAGAAGGGGAGAACACGGTATGAGCGAACATCTCGACTATCTTAAGTTCCAGTTTTCAGGGTGCAGGTGCTCGCGGTGAGGATGAAGCAGTCCTCAATGCCATCGTGTTTGTGCGGCAATCAGGTATTCCTGATACATAAAATTTCACTCTAGTTCTTGGGTGTAATTGGTGCCACAATTGGTGCCAAAACACGCCACCCTTTTTTGTTGCGCAATGTCGATTTGCAGACAACTTGAACACTTTTTCTGGAGGTTCCAATTTCTGAGGGTGCCCAACCTGATTCAAGTGGAGTAGCGCATTGCTCGACTATTATCTTTGGATTGACACGCGCAGTAGTGAATTCCGTTTTTTGGCGTTTGTTTTCTTCTTTCAAAAACTCATCTGCGGATCTCTTTATTTCTTGCAAATCTTGAATTGGCGTCAAAGTATCTTCACCGGCAAACGCGATACCGAAAATCATCCATCCGACGAATATAAATATGAGTTTCATCATCATTTTTGCACCGTCAATTTACCCACATAGCGCCCATCTGGTGTCCGATGGCTAATCAAAGCCTTGTAGATCGCGTTCCACTTATTCAAATCCATGACCGTAACACAACCTTCGGATATGTTTCCAAGGTGGATGAATCTGCTGTTATCCCCAAACTCAATCGGAAACCATACCTGATCTGAGCGCAGACTGGGTTCGACCTGTGTTCTATAGAATTCGGTCATGTTCTTGTCGTGTGGGTTTGGCGGTACAAGAATCTTATAGATTCCAGGGGGAATTGGTGTGAAGCCGCCCTCAATCGTAACTGCGCCAAGATCCGTGTTCAGTGTCACTAAAGCGCTGATGCCGTCAACAATCAAGGTACCAGTTTGCTGTTTGTATTTCTCACCTCTAGCTCTGGAATACACCTCATCAATGGCCCCATATTTAACTATGACCTGAGCACCAGCTTGCTTTGGCGCATTTGATCCGAGATATTCTTTCGCGTTGCTTTCACCAAGGCTGGCTATTTTATTCTTCTGCCCTCCATCCAGAACCTGGAAATAAACGCGGTTATGAGAAATTTCTGTGATTTGAATTTTTGTATATTCCAACAGTGGCACCCAGGCGCCAGATGATTTCAATGCAACTGATAGCCACCCAGATGCAGGCACCTTATTGACGTAGAAAAATTTCCCAATGGTAAAAGCCATACTTCCTCCCTCATGATTCGTTTTCGCAAAAATTCTGAGATTGCCTTGCTCGTCGCAGCATTGACTCTTTTTTCTGCAGTCTAGTTTGCCGCAGTGACCGCGCCAAATAATGATTCAATCTTTTACATTTCCGCATGAATGATCAGCAGTTTGCTGATGCAGTGCCCTATGGAGTGATCTTGACTAGCATCCAAAGGGTCACCGACTCGGTTCCGAGTCACTTCATATCGAATCCCGTCATTCAACATGAATGATGCCAGTGGTCTGCTCGCCTTGAGTAGCTGCATTTGACTATTCAGATAGGCGCTACCGTCCATTGCTCGAAATGCTGTCTTCCATCTGCGTACCCCAAGTTCTACCTGAAGGCAAGGCTTTGAACGACTGCTTGGAATTGCTTCCGCATTTGCTCCAAATCCTAGTGCTCATACGCCTTGGCGTGGACTATTGGATGGTCGGAGCTGTGGCTGAACTTGCGTGCAGCCTTCAGGCGCCTCGCCATGCAATCGTTCGGCGACAGATCCCGTAGAAGTTTTGCTCCGTGCAAAGGACCGAGAGAGCTGCATGAGCACCTCTCGAAACCACCTCCCACGAGCCAGCCTGACCGGCCACTCACACTATGATCCCCAAACCAAAATCGCCGCCCCCCGCCAGCGGCGATCTGCCGCCCTCCGCCACCCGAAGCCACGCCCAATCCCCCATTACAAAAGAGTCTGAAGAGCTTGCCCTGCTCCGGGAGGAAAACGCCAGGCTGCGGGCGCAGTTGGCGATTGCCACGGCGGGCTATGCCAGCGCTGTTCAGGGCGCAGGCGCCAGCGATCAGGACCCCTTCGATGCACAGGTGGCAGACCAGAAGACGCTGTTCTCGGATTTCATCGAGCATCTGCCGATAGGTCTGTGCCTGGTGGGCAAGGGCGGCAAGGTGCTGATGTCCAACCCGGCCTAGCGCCATTTCCTGCCGGAAAGCCCTCCACCTTCGCTTGTGGCGCCCGAGGAAGACCAGGGGTGCTGGCGCAGTTGGGACCAGGAAGGCAAGCCTATCCCCAGGGACCAGTTTGTGGGCGCCAGGGCTGCACGTGGCGAGCTGGTTCGGCGCGGCGACTACCGAGCTGGACGAACCGCCCTGGATCGCCGTGGCCCCGTTGTCTTGCCTATGCCATGCAGTCCCAGTCGCGGTCGCAGTCGTTCAGGGAGCGCCGTATTCGCTCAGCTTCTTGCTGAACCCAAAGGTCCACAGTCGCTGCGTGCGATCGTTGACGTCATTGGTGGTAAAGCGCAGGCTCGCCGCGCCCTTGGCGCATTGGCCGTCGTTCACGATCTTGCCTTCGGCGTCCACCATGCATTTGGTGACGTCCGAGCCTTCGATTTCCTTGCCGCTGGCGTCCAGCACGGCCAGCGAAACACCGAAGTCGGTGTCGTTGGTCAGCGCCAGCGTGTAGTCGTCGACCAGTGCCAGGCCTTCGGCCTTCTCGGCCACCCAGCCGGTGGCGTTCAGGTTGAAGAGCCGGGTCTTCTTGAGCGTCACGACCTTGGAATAGTCCGAGCCATTGACCGGCTTGCCAGTCAGGCTGCTCTTTTCCAGGTCGGAGCCCAGCGCGGTGATGTCGGTGGCGTTGGCCGGAAACTCGATCAGAACCAGGTCGTTGAAGACTTTCTTGTCCTTGCCCGTGCCTTGCTCGATGGCGATGAATTTCCCCTTGCCCAGTGAAACCACATCACCCAGCTTGGCATTGCCGGTCTTGCCCTGGCTGTACCAGCGGCTGTCCACGGGCAAGGCAAACAGGCGGGTTCTCTCGGTGGTCGGGTCAAACTCCACCCAGCGCACAAAGCGAGCGTAGTCGCGCACGTTCTCCGACTTGCCAGTGGCGTCGGGAACGGCAGCGGTGGTGTAGTCGGCCTTGCCGTCGTCCAGAGGGCTTTGCAGGAAACCGTGCAGCTTGCCGCTGGCCGCATCGATGCTCAGCCCCTCCATGCCACGGTTGGCGCGGCGCTTGGCGAGAATGGCCGGCAGATCGGCCGCGCCAGTGCCGGGCCCGTATTTCTTCTGGATGATGCCGGTCGCCGGGTCGATCTTCACGATGAAGGGTCCGTATTCGTCGGACACCCACAGCGCATTGCGTGCGGCATCCAACACCACGGATTCTGTGTCCAGGCCGAATTCGCTGTAGCCCTTGGCCTTGCCGGGATAGGTGAAGGAGTCGTCCAGGACTTGCTCGCCCGTGTTGCCTGTGATGCCCCGTGGCTGCACTCGGCCGTTGGCGTTCTGTGTGGCGCTGAATCTGAGCGGCAGGGTGGAGACGAGCCTGGCTCCGTCTTTTCCGAGGGCGATCACGCCGATGGACGGAGTGAAGTTGGGCGAGGGAAACACCGTGGAACTGGCAAAGCCCGCGGGATTGGAGCCGTCGGTGATCTGCGTGACCGGGCCAGTGGTCGCGTTCGGGCCGCGATCGGTGATGGCGTAGAACTCCAGCGTGCCGTCGGCACGCCTGCCCTTCAAGGCCAGGCCCGAACCGTAGGCTGGCAGAAATCCCTTGGGGAAATCGGCCTTGGTGGCGGGGTGTTGGCCTTCGTAGGGGAAATAGAACCTGTCGTCGAACTGGACGTCCTGGCGCGTGACGGTGGCGCGGATGCTGCCGACGCCGGTGGTCTGCGTCACCGTCTCGGAGCCGGCGGCCTGGATCGGGCGGGTGTCGGCGCAGGCGCTCAGCAAGGCAGCCGCGGCGGCGATCACTGCCATCAGGCAGGAAGAGGAAGTGGGGGGTCGCATGGCGAGTAGGTCTTGAGAAGAAGAGGCAAGCCTGATAAGCAGATCGGCAGATCGGCAGGCCCTGCGTGGCAAGGGCCTGCCCAAGCTTGAAGGCTTCGTTTCTGGAAAAGGCGCTGTGCCGCTCAGAACGAGTGGCTGATGCCCAGATCCATACCGGTCGAGCCGGCGTTGGCCACACCCGCAGGGCCGCCGATCAGGCCGACGCTGGCGCCGTTCTTGTTGTTGACACGCGCCAGCCCGGCGTACAGAGAGGTGCGCTTGGAGAAGTCGTAGACATATCCGATCGAATACTTGTCGGCCTTGCCGCCGCTGCGCGTGAGGGCAGAGGCGTTGCCGCTGAACTTGGCGCTGGCGTACTTGACGCGCAAGCTGCCTGGCCCCATGGGGATGGTCGCGCCCAGGTAGAAACCGTCCACCTTCCCGGAGGTTGCACCGTTGACGGGCTCCCACTTCAGGCTGTTGTATCCGCCATTGAGCAGGAAACTGCCGAAGTTGTACGAGGCGCCCAGCACCAGGTCTTCCAGATCGCTGGTTGCAGCGATGGCGCTGGGCGAAGCCACGGCTGCGGTGCCGTCGATCCTGCCGTAGCCGATACCCACGTTCAGCGGGCCCGAGCGATAGCCCAGGTTGCCGCCTATGTACCTGCGGGCCTTGCTTGCGCCAGAGCCGGAGGCGTTCTCGTCGCCAAAGGAAACGGAGAACTGGCCATAGACACCGCCCAGGTCGCTCGGAAGGAAGTAGCCCACGGCGTTGCTGATGCGCGTGCGGTCAACCACGCCGCTTTGGCTGGCGGCGTTGTAGGCAGTCTGGCGGATCGTCTGGAACAGATTGGCCTGCACACCGGTGGTGGTGTCGGGGCCCGCGAAAGCGGTGAAGATGTTGTAGCTGGGGGTGTAGTCGCGACCCAGCCGGATTTCACCCCAGGAATTGTTGCTCAGCCCGATCGTGGAGCGGCGCTCGAAGCCAAGGGAGCCGCTGCTGCCGCCAGTGCCGACATCGGGGTTGAGGCCGCCTTCAAGCCAGAGCTGAGCTCTGTTGCCGCCGCCGAGGTCCTCCGTGCCGCGCAAGCCAAGCAAGCTGGTCTTGCCTTGGCTGGAGTTCAGTGCATTGAGCCTGTTGCTGCCGGACTTGGCAATGGTGACACCGACGTCCACCACACCAAAAATGGTGACGGAAGATTGTGCCAAGGCCAAGCTGGAAGAAGAGGCGAAGAATGTGCCCATCGCGAGTCCCAGAATGCGCGAGCACGTTTTTTGATTTTTCATTGGCAAGATACGAACTGAACTTATTAATGAGAATGACGGTAGCCTCCTGCCACCGCTGCGGGAACTCTAAGCAACACATAAGTATTCTTCGTGACAGCTGTGCTGTGTGACATGAAAGTCACAGCAGCGGCGGTGCCTGCGGCACGTTTCCTGCAGGGAAGCCCTCTCGCCGCCACCCTTCAACCATGGCCTGCACGACGGAGCAGATCATTCATTGCCGATTTGTTTGATTCATATTCGAGAAATTGGCGGAAATATGCATCCTTTTGCCTTCTTCTCAATAAGTTTCTCGACTTCCATATTTTCAATGACACATTTCGAGCGTTCGTCGACCGATTCATCTGTCATTGGGGACCCAAATTCAGCCCATTGCACGGCCAATTCAACCCAATAGTCCCTGGAAGGCCGAAAGCTCACAAGAATTGCCGCACCGAGGACTGCAGCCTCAACATCGGTCGCACCAGCAGTCACAGCTATGATCCCCAGGCAGCATCGCCGTCCCCGCCAGCGGCGAGCTGCCCCCTCTCCTCCACCCAACGCCCCGCCCCATCCCCCCATGATCCAAGCGTCTGACGAGATTGCCCTGCTTCGGGCTGAAAACGCCCGGCTGCGGGCGCAGCTGGCGATTGCGACGGCGGGCCATGCCAGCGCCGTGCAGGGCGCGGGCGCCAGCGATAAGGACCCCTTCGATGCGCAGGTGGCGGACCAGAAGACGCTGTTCTCGGATTTCATCGAGCATCTGCCGATAGGCCTGTGCCTGGTGAGCAAGGGCGGCAAGGTGCTGATGTCCAACCCGGCCTACCGCCATTTCCTGCCGGAGACCCCCATCCCTTCGCTGCTGTCGGCCGAGGAAGACCGGGGGCGCTGGCGCAGTTGGGACAAGGATGGCAAGCCCGTCCCCCGTGACCAGTTTGTGGCCGCCCGCGCGTTCCGCGGTGAGCTGGTGGTGCCGGGCGTTGACTGTGTCTATGACACGCCCCAGGGGCTTGAGGTGTGGACGCGCGTGTTCGGGGTGCCGCTGCGCAATGCGGACAAGGAAGTCGTGGCCACGGCCATCGCCATTTTGGACATCGATGCGGAACGGCGGGCGCTGGACCTGTTGCGCCAGAGCGAGGAACGGCTGGATGCGCTGGTGCGGTCCTCGTCGGAAGTGCGCTACTCCATCAGTGCGGACTGGAGTGAGCTGCATCAGCTGGCAGGCGGCGGGTTCATCCCCGACACGCAGGCGTCCAACACGAACTGGCTGGAAGACTACATCCCCCCGGAGGACCGCGACCTGGTGCGCGCGGAGATCGCGCGGGCCATCCGCACGAAGACGGACTACGTGATCGAGCACCGGGTGAACCAGGTCGATGGCAGCGTGGGCTGGGCGTTCTCGCGCGCCGTGCCGCTGTTCGATGCCGCAGGCGCCATCACCGGCTGGCTGGGAGCGGCCTCCGACATCACCGAGCGCAAGCAGGCCCAGGCCGCGCTGGAGCGCTTGAATGCCACGCTGGAAGAACAGGTGGCAGAGCGCACGGCCGACCGCAACGCGCTGTGGCAGCTGTCATCCGACATCATGATGCGCTGCACGTTCGAGGGCATCATCACTGCGGTCAACCCGGCCTGGACCGAGGTATTGGGCTGGCGTGAAGACGAGCTGCTGGGCACGACGCTTTTTCATCTCATCCATCCGGAGGATCTGGCGCGCACCATCCAGGACACGCAGGAGCTGGCCACAGGCATGGCGCATGCCAGGTTTGACAACCGGTATCGCCATCGGGACGGTAGCTACCGCTGGATCTCCTGGTCCACGCGTTCGGCGGCAGGCCGCATCAACGCCGTGGGCCGCGACATCACCTCCGAAATGGCCAAGGCCGAAGCACTGGCCAAGGCGCAGGAGCAACTGCGCCAGTCTCAGAAGATGGAGGCCGTGGGCCAGTTGACGGGCGGCCTTGCGCACGACTTCAACAACCTGCTGGCGGCCGTCATGGGCAATCTGGAGCTGCTGCAGCGGATGCTGGCGCGCGGCCAGGTGGACAACCTCACGCGCTTCATCCATGGAGCGCAGGGGGCGGTGCGGCGCGCCGCCACGCTCACGCAGCGGCTGCTTGCGTTCTCGCGCCGGCAGATCCTGGACTCCAAGCCCACCGATATGGCCGCGCTCCTGGCCGATTGGGAGGACCTGCTTCGCAGGACGGTGGGCGCCAGCGTGGACATCGACATCGTGCCGGCAGCCCATCTGTGGCATGTGCAAATCGATGGAACGCAGCTGGAGAACGCCATCCTGAACCTGTGCATCAACGCCCGCGATGCCATGCCCGAAGGCGGCCGGCTGACCATCAGGACAGCCAATATCGAGCTTGAAGAGGCGGCAGCCCGGGAGTGGGACCTTCCGCCGGGCGGCTATGTGTCGCTGTGCGTCACCGACACGGGTACCGGCATGTCGGAGCAGACCATTGCGCGCGCCTTCGAGCCGTTCTACACCACCAAGCCGGTGGGCCATGGAACAGGGTTGGGGCTGTCGATGATCTACGGCTTCGCGCGGCAATCGGGAGGAGCGGTCAGGATCTTCTCCCAGCCGGGCCAGGGCACCACGGTCTGCCTGTATCTGCCCAGGTGCGACGCCGCGCCCGTTGCAGAACGCGCGGTCGATACGGCAAGGCAGGTGGTCGTTCCTGCCCAAAGGACCTTGCTGGTCGTGGATGACGAAGCCCCGATCCGCCATCTCATCGACGAGGCGCTTGTCGACCTGGGCTACACGGTGCTTGCCGTGGCCGATGCAGCCGCCGCGCTGCAGGTACTGCGTGCCGGAACCCGGGTGGACATGCTGATCACGGACATGAGGCTTCGCGGCGGAATGAACGGCAAGCAGCTTGCCGACGAGGCTCGCCTGGCCCGGTCCGACCTGCCGGTGCTCTTCATCACCGGGTTCACCGAGGCATCTCCGCTCAGCCAGGAAAACCTGCACCCCGGTACGCAGCTTCTGACCAAGCCGTTCACATTGGATGCGCTGGCGCTCAAGGTGGCGGAGATTCTGGGCAGTACAGACGCTGTGTCATCGGACTGAGTTGCGCGGCTGGCGCTGGAGCTGGCGCAATGGGGACCTGTAGATTCCGGGTGCCTATTTCTGCGCTGAAACCCTGCGGCTTCCCCCTGCCATAACCCTCACCCTCTCGATAAACGCCTGCAGCACCGCCGCAGGCTGGTCCGCCCGCCAGGCCATGACAGCGGGCGTCATGGCCTGCTGCGGACCGCGCAGCGGCACGAACACCACGCCGTTCATTCCCACGCGCTGCATGCAGCTGGGCACCAGGGCCACGCCCTGCTCTGCCGAGACCAGGGCCATGACCGTGAGCCACTGGCGCGCGGCGTGGCGGGTGTGGGGGTGGATGCCGGCCTGCTGCAGGCAGGCGATGACGTTGTCGTAGTTGGCCGGGGCCACTTCGCGGGCGAACATGACGAAGGTGTCGCGGGCCAGTTCGCGCAGGTCGATGTCGGGCTGCCGGGCCAGCGCGTGCGTGGCGGGCAGGCAGCAGACAAAGGGTTCCTCGCCGATCGACAGGGTCTGCAGGCCGTCTGGCGGGGTGGCTATGTTGAGAAAGCCGCAGTCGATCTGGCCGCTGGCAATGGCCTGCAGTTGCTCGCGCGTGGACATTTCATGCAGGCAGACTTCGACCAGGGGGCGCTCGGCGCGGAAGGCGCGGCAGAAATCCGGCACTTGGCGGTAGACCATGGAGCCGGTGATGCCCACGTCCAGCCGGCCCTGCATGCCTTCGGCCACGCCGCGCACCACGTCGGCCGCGTGCTGCAGCTGGGCGAGCACCTTGCGTGCCTCGACCAGGAAGGCCTCGCCTGCGGGGGTGAGGCGCACGTTCTTGGCGTCGCGGTCCATGAGGCTGGCGCCCAGGTCCTGCTCCAGGGTCTTGAGCGCCATGCTCAGCGGCGGTTGGGTGATGCACAGCCGCTGGGCCGCGCGGCCGAAGTGGCGTTCCTCGGCCAGGGCGACGAAATAGCGCAGCAGGTGGGTCTTCATGAGAGGCGGCGGATGGGGAGCAAGCGAGATGGCATCTTGCACCATGGCTACCTCTGAAATACAGATTGATAAATCATGAGACTTCAGATGGTTCGCAGCCACAAAACCCGCGCACCTCAACTTTGAGACACCGAGGAAGGGCCGCCCCGCACCGAGGGTGTCGTCTCCCTCCGCGCAGCGAGAAGGGGGAAGGCGCGAAGCGACTCAGGGGGTCAATACGATTTAGGCAAGCCCAATACCTTTTCGGCGATGAAGCACATGATGAGCTGCGGGCTGACGGGCGCCAGGCGCGGGATCCAGGATTCGCGCATGTAGCGCTCCACGTGGTATTCCTTGGCGTAGCCCATGCCGCCGTGCGTGAAGATGGCGGTCTCGCAGGCCTTGGCGCAGGCTTCGGCCGCAAGGTATTTGGAGGCGTTGGCCTCGGCGCCGCAGGGCAGCCCCCTGTCGTAGAGGAAGGCGGCCTTTTGCACCATGAGGTGGGCGGCCTCCAGGCCCATCCAGGCCTGGGCCAGCGGGTGCTGTATGCCCTGGTTCTGGCCGATGGGGCGGTCGAAGACCACGCGCTCCTTGGCGTACTGGGTGGCGCGCGCCAGGGCGGCGCGGCCCAGGCCCACAGCCTCGGCGGCGATGAGGATGCGCTCAGGGTTGAGGCCGTGCAGGATGTACGAGAAGCCCTTGCCCTCTTCGCCGATGCGGTCCTCGGCGGGGATGCGCAGGCCGTCGATGAACAGCTGGTTGGTGTCCACGCATTTGCGGCCCAGCTTGTCGATCTCGCGCACCTCGATGCGTTCGCGGTCCAGGTCGGTGTAGAACAGGCTCAGGCCTTCCGTGCCCTTGCACTCTTCCACGGGCTTGGTGCGCACCAGCAGCAGGATCTTGTTGGCGACCTGGGCGGTGGAGATGAAGACTTTCTGGCCATGGACCACGTAGACGTCGCCATCGCGCACGGCGCGGGTCTGCAGCTTGAGGGTGTTGAGGCCCGCATTGGGCTCGGTGACGCCGAAGCAGGCCTTGTCCGTGCCCGCGATCAGCGGGGGCAGCCAGCGGCGTTTTTGCTCGTCCGTGCCGAAGACGACGACGGGGTGCAGGCCGAAGATGTTCATGTGCACGGCCGAGGCGCCCGACAGGCCTGCGCCCGTGGCCGAGATGGTGTGCATCATCAGCGCCGCTTCGCTGATGCCCAGGCCCGCGCCGCCAAACTCTTCGGGCATGGCAATGCCCAGCCAGCCCGCGTCGGCCAGGGCCTTGTGGAAATCGTGCGGGAAGCCGCCTTCGTGGTCCTTGTGCAGCCAGTAGTCAGCGTCAAAGGGGGCGCAGGCGCGCTCGACGGCGTCGCGTATCTGTTCCTGTTCTTCGTTCCACAGAAAGTCCATGGTGTGTTCTCCGTTGCTTGTTGCTGTTCGCTTGTTGTGTCTGTGGGGTGACGGCGCTCAGGCTGCCGGCCGGCGCACGCGCTCGGGGTTCTCTGCGTAAGGCGGGCTGTAGAAGACCAGCAGGCGCACGGGCTCGGCGCTGGTCACGCGGAAGATGTGCATGCAGTCCTCGGGGAAGAAGCAGGTGTCGCCGGGCTGCATGGCAAAGCGTTCCTTGCCGTCCGGGGTGTCGATTTCCACCTCGGCTGTGCCGGCCAGCAGGTAGCAGGCCTGCTCCATGCCGGGGTGGGCATGGGGCAGCGCGCCGCCGCCCTGCTCCAGCGTGCCCAGCACCAGCTCCATGTGGCGCGCGCCCACGTTGGCGGCACTGACCAGGCGCCGGTTGACGGTGCCGTGGTGGTTGGCGGGGCTGTAGCCGGGCACGTCTTGTTCGCGGATCAGGTAGCGGGGCATAGGCGGTTTCCTTCTGTTTGTGCTTGTGTTGGTGCTTGTGCTTGTGTTTGTGTTGGGGCGTCTTGCAGCGCGGCAGCCTGGCTGCAGGCGCGGCTGGCCTGCAGGGCGGCCAGCTCGGCCTCGGTCAGGCCCGCGTCGCGCAGCACCTGCAGGGTGTGTTCGCCCAGGCGCGGCGCGGGGGCGGCGCGTTCTGCGGGTGGCGTGGCGCTCCAGCGCGTGGGGCTGGCCGTGGTGCGCAGCCGGCCTTCGCTGGGGTGGTCTATCTCGTGCACGAAGCCGGTGGCCTGGTGCTGGGGGTCGGCAATCAGGTCCTCGGGCGAGGCCATGGGCATGTTGGGCACATCGGCCGCGTCCAGCAGCGTGCGCCATTCGGCGGTGGTGCGCCCTGCCATCAGCCGCGAGACTTCGGCATAGACGGCGTCGATGTGCAGCGCGCGCTGGCTGTGGGTGGCGAAGATGGGCTCGGCCATGCGCTCGGGCTGGCCTATGGCGTTGAAGAAGCTGTGCCAGTGCTTGTCGTTGTAGATGAGAACGCACAGGTGGCCGTCGCTGGTGCGATAGGGCCTGCGGTGGGGCGTGAGCAGGCGCGCATAGCCGGGACCGCCCAGCTGCGGCTCGAACGACAGGCCCGCCATGTGGTCGCCCAGGATGAACTGGGTCATGGCCTCGAACATGGGCACGACCACGGCCTGGCCCTTGCCGGTTTTCTCGCGCGCATAGAGGGCGGCCGTGACGGCGTAGACCGCGTGCAGGCCGGTGACGCGGTCGCCCAGGGTCATGGGGGCATAGGCCGGCTCGCCACCGCCGTATTGCTGCGCCAGCCAGGGCACGCCGGTGGCGCCCTGGATGAGGTCGTCATAGGCGGGCCGGGCCGCGTAGGGGCCGCGCTGGTCGAAACCGCAGCAGCTCACGTGGATGATGCGCGGGTTGCGCGCCGCCACGTCCTCGTAGGCCAGGCCCAGGCGCGCCATGGCCTGGGGCCGCACGTTGCTGACCAGCACGTCGCAGCCTTCGGCCAGGCGCAGCAGGGCCTCGCGCGCGGCGCCCTGCTTGAGGTCCAGCACCACGGAGCGCTTGCCCTGGTTGGCCTGCAGGAAGATGTGGCCCATGGCGGGGTTGCGCATGGGGCCGACGTGGCGCATGTTGTCGCCCTCGGGCGATTCGACCTTGATCACCTCGGCCCCCAGGCCCGCAAGGATCTGGGTGGCAAAGGGGCCCATGACCACCGAGGTCATGTCCAGCACCTTCACGCCGGCAAGAGGGCCTTGCTGTCCCTGCTGCCCCTGCTGCGCTTCTTGCATGCCGGTCTCCCTCACTGCGCCTCGATGCCGGCCTGCTTGACCAGTTGCCCCCAGCGGGCCATCTGGTCCTTCACATAGGTGGCGAACTCGGCGGGCGTGGCCGTGGGCCAGACCTCGAAGCCGACCTGGGCCAGCTGCTCCTGCACGGCCTTGTCCTTGAGGATGGCCTGCAGCTCGGTGTTCAGCCGCTCGGTGATCTCGGCCGGCATGCCGGCCGGGCCGAAGATGCCGTTCCACGACGTGATGTCGAAGCCCGGCAGCGTCTTGCCGATGGCCGGCACATTGGGCAACAGGGTGGAACCCTTGGCCGCCGTGACGGCCAGGGTGCGCACACGATCGGTCTTGATCGTGCCCCAGGCCGAGCCCAGGTCGGCCACATAGACCTGGATCTGGTTGCCCATGAGGTCGGTCAGCGCCTGCGGGCTGGACTTGTAGGGCACCGAAGTGATCTGGGTGTGCGTGACGTACTTGAAGGTTTCCGAGGCGACCAGCGAGGTGCTGTTGGGCGTGCCGTAGGACAGGCGGTCGGGATTGGCCTTGGCGTAGTCGATGAGTTCCTGCACGGTCTTGGCCGGAACGGAGGGGTGGACCAGCAGCGCAAACGGCAGCTCGCCCACGCGCGCCACGGGGGTGAAATCCTTGACGGGGTCGTACTTCAGGCCCTTGACCAGCCAGGGGTTGGCCGAATGCGAGGTGTTGGTGGTCATGAACAAGGTGTAGCCGTCCGGCTTGGCCTTCGCCACATGGTTGGCGGCAATCTGTGCATTGGCGCCGGCCTTGTTGTCCACGATCACGGGCTGCCTGAGCCGCTCGCCCAGCCGGGTAGCCACCAGGCGCGCCACGGCGTCCGTGCCGCTGCCGGCCGCGAACGGCACGACCAGGGTGATGGGATTGGAGGGGTAACCACCCTGAGCCGACACGGAGGGCGCGACCACGGCCGCAATGGTGCTGATAGCGCCAAGGGCCAGGGCCCTGCGCAACGGGGAATGCTTCATTTGCTTGTCTCCTGTTTCCTATGGAAAGCGGCGCTGTGTGTCCAGCGCTCGCCGCCATGGTGCGGGCGTCAATGATTCAAGTCCAATTCTTTAAAACCAAGCAAGGATTCGATTTATGAATCATTGAATCCTGCGTCAGGCTCCATGTCCCGCCTCTTGCGCAGGGACTGCATCGGTGCGAGGCTGGCAGCCTTGCACGACACCATGCCAAGGAGTTCCGCATGTCACACACCGTCCACACCATCCGGCTTCATCGCGTCCTCAAGGCGCCGCCGCAGCGCGTGTACCAGGCCTTCACCACGGCCGCTGCCCTGGCCAAATGGCTGCCGCCCCACGGCTACATCTGCGAGGTGCCCGAGTTCGACGCCCGGGTCGGCGGGCGCTACCGCATGGCCTTCGTCAATCTGTCCACGGGCGGGCGCAGCGGCTTCGGCGGGGAATTCCTGGACCTGGAGCCCGGTCGGCTGGTACGCCATACCGACCGCTTCGACGACCCGCAACTGCCCGGCGAGATGATCACCACCATCACGCTGCGCGAGGTGTTCTGCGGCACTGAAATGGATGTGACCCAGGAAGGCGTGCCCGCCGTCATTCCCGCCGAGGCCTGTCACCTGGGCTGGCAGGAATCGCTGCAGTTGCTGACGCTGCTGGTGGAGGCCAGCGTGCCGGGCTGAGACCCTGCACAAGCCCCTGCTGTCACACAGCTGCGGTTGTTGGATTGCCGTGCTTCGGAGGACAATGGCAGTATTGCCCGCCAACGCCCGGAGGTCCGCCATGGCCACCCCCTTTGCACTGACCGCTCAAGCCATCGATGTCCTGCCGTTTGGTGCGCGGCTGGCGGGCGCCCGGACCTGCGCCCTGTTCAAGTCCCAGGACATGGAAGTCATCCGCGTGGTGCTGCGCGCCAGCCAGTCGCTGCCGCCGCACAAGGTGCCTGGCAGCGTCAGCCTGCACTGCCTGGAAGGCGAGCTGGAGGTGATGCTCGGCGAAAGTCGCCAGTCCCTGCAGGCCGGCCAGCTGATGCACCTGCCGGCCAACATGGCGCATGCGGTACGCGCCATCGAAGACACCTCTGCTCTGGTCACCATCGTTCTGTGTGACGCGTCCTGACGCTTGCCACTTCAGCGCATTCAGCCCACTGAGCGCCTCAGCGCACCGGCAGGAACTGCATGAATGGCCCCGCCACCAGTCCCTGCCCGTAGCCGATGAAGGAGCGCCGATAGCGCTCGGTGGTGTAGTTGGCGATCAGGTCCAGCCGGCCGATGATCTTGCCCATCTCGCGCTCGAAGCTCAGGTTGCGCGCGTCGTCGCCCAGGTGGTTGGACAGCAGCAGCGGCCCGCCTGCGGCATTGCGCCGTGAGTTGAGAATCCAGTTGGCCACTTCCACGTTGCGTGCGGCGTTGTAGATCAGCTGCGGGTCCAGCCCATGGACCAGGGTGAAGCTGGTGCGCCCGCCGTGGGCGGTGATGATGGTGTCGGCCAGCGCATGGACGAAGGCGGCCACGCGGTCGCCCTTGAAGTCGGGCTGCAGCGCCAGCGAGAGCGCGGCCACGTCCTGGGCACCGTGCAGGTCGGCCCATGGCTGGCGCTCGGTGATGGCGATGCGCACGTAGGCGGATGCGGCCTCGCGGCTTTCGGCGGTTTTCTTCCACTCGGAGGGGTTGCGCAGGTAGAGCTTGTCCATGATGCGCATCAGGCTGTCCAGGTTCTCCTTCATGGCCAGCGTGGCCATGCGGTTGCTGTCGGACTGCACGATTTCGCTGGGCTCGAACGAGGCACCCTCCACCTTGCCGCGCGGCGCGGGCGTGTCGGCACAGCCCGCTGTCAGCAGCAGCGCCAGCACCGGCGCCAGGCGGCGCGCCGCGCCGCCTCCCGGTCGGGGCCGGCTGTCGTTCACCCCGGCTCTGCGGCCGGCCTCCCCTGGCAAGACAAGCTCAATAGTCATCCCGGAACGATAGCAGCGCACTACCGGGGCGCCGAGGCCCGATGCCCTGTCTTACATGCCCTGGCGCCGGCAGCGTCAACCTCCCGTCAGGCAGTGTTGCTGCACCCTCCAGTCATCCACTCATCCACCACCACCCCGGTGCTGCGCCAGCAGGTGGCCAAGGATCTTCCAGGTCTGGGGCTGCTCCACCATGGGCACGGGAATGCGCAGCATGCTGCCCGCGGCCTGCCTGGGCGAAAACAGCAGGCCCGGCGCCAGCAGCAGGCCCTGCGGCGCGGCATGGCGGGCCAGCACCTCCGAGTCCACGCCGCAGTCCACCCAGGCGAACATGCCGGCCTGCGGTTCGTGCGGGGCCCGGCAGTCCAGGGCTTCGAGCATGCGCAGGCAGCGGTTGCGCGCGCGGTCCACGCGCTCGCGCAGGCGGTCCACATGCTTGCGGTACTGGCCATCGGCCAGCACGCGGTGCACCACCTGCTCGCCCGGCAGCGCCGTGGTCAGCCCGCCCAGCAGCTTGAGGTCGGTCAGCCGCCGTATCAGGTCGGTGTGCGCCGCCACATAGCCCACGCGCAGGCTGCCGGCGAGGGTCTTGGAGTAGCCGCCCACCAGGAGCACGCGCTGCAGCCGGTCCATGGCGGCCAGGCGCACGGGCACGCCGGGCAGGAAGTCGGAGTAGGTGTCGTCCTCGGCCAGGTAGAAGTCGTGGCGCTCGGCAATGCGCAGCACCTCGTGGGCCACGCCCGCCGACAGGGTCTGGCCCGTGGGGTTGTGCACGGCCGTGTTCAGGATGAAAAGCCGGGGCTGGTGCTGGCGGGCCAGCCGCTCCAGCGCCTCCACGTCGGGGCCGCCGGGCAGGCGGGGCACGCCGACCACGTTCACGCCCAGGGCGTTGAGCCGGCCGAAGATGAGGAACCAGCCCGGGTCTTCCACCAGCACGGTATCGCCGGGCCGCACCAGGCTGCGCACGATCAGGTCCAGGCCCTGGGTGACGCCGGCCACGGTCATCAGGTGGGCCTCGGGGTGGGCGGGCACGTCCTGGGCCTGCAGCACCGAGGCGATCTGCTGGCGCAGCGGCAGATAGCCCTGGGGCACGCCGTAGGTCAGCAGGCTCGGCCCCGTGCTGCGGCCCACGGCGCGCAGGGCCGAGGCCAGCATCTCCTGGTCCAGCCATTCCGGCGGCAGCATGCCCGCGCCACCCGAATGCTCCATGCCCTCGCGGAACATGCTCCGCAGCAAAAAGGCGGTATCGAAGGCGGCGCCCTGCTCCAGCGTAGGCAGGGCATCGCTGGCGCGGGGCGCCGCCTGGGCCGCGCGCCGGGCGCTGACGAAGACGCCCGAGCCGCGCCGCGAATGCACCAGGCCCTGGGCGGCCAGCCGGTCATAGGCCTGCACCACGGTGTCGCGGCTCACGGCCGCCTCTTGCGCCAGCGCACGCACGGAAGGCAGGCGTGATCCCGCGCGCAGGCCGTGGTGGCGGATCAGCCCGCCGTAGTGGTCTACCAGCTGGTCCACCAGCGAGAGGTCGGAAGACCGCAGCGGGCGCCAGGGCGCAGCGGCCTGGAAAGCCGTATCGGAGGATGCGCGCGGTGCCTGCGGTGTATTCGGCGTGGCGGCCGGATCAAGTGTCAGGGTCATGTGGGCAGGCCAGTTGGCAAATTGTTCTGGCAAAGTGTACTGCTACTGTACCGAACACTGCCATTAGCATGGCCTGACGGCGCCGCGGCCTGCGGCATGCGCAGACAGGGCGCCGGATTCCCTGCCATGCCTGTTGCCACCATGCCCTTCGATACCGCCCACACCTCGTTCCTGCTGCCGCTGGCCATGTTCTCCTTCGTCAGCTCCGTCACGCCCGGCCCCAACAATGTGATGTTGACGGCCTCGGGCGCCAGCTTCGGCTACCGCCGCACCGTGCCCCATATGCTGGGCATCACCCTGGGCGTGGTGGTCATGGTGCTGCTGGTGGGCGCGGGGCTGGGCGCGGTGTTCGAGCGCCTGCCGGTGATCTACACCGCGCTCAAGTACCTGGGCGCGGCCTACCTGGTCTGGCTGGCCTGGAAGATCGCGGGCAGCGGCGGCATCGACGGCGGCAACGCAGGTGCCCGGCCGTTCGGGTTCTGGCAGGCGGCGGCCTTCCAGTGGGTCAACCCCAAGGCCTGGATCATGGCCATCGGCGTGATTGCCACCTACACGCCGCGCGAGGATTTCTTCATCAACTTGGTGCTGGCCGCGCTGGTGCTGGGCATCGTGAACTATCCCAGCGTCAGCGTCTGGACGCTGTTCGGCAGCGCCGTGGGGCGCGCGCTGCGCTCGCCGCAGGCACTGCGCCGCTTCAACTGGGGCATGGCCGCCCTGCTGCTGCTGTCGCTGTACCCGGTGCTGGCAGATTCACACGCCTGATTCAAACGCCTGATCCACGCGGCTGCTTCATGCGGCCGATGCCGCATCCAGCGCCAGTATCTGCTGCGCCAGCGCGGCGATGCCGGCCTCGCTGAGGTCGTCGGCCTGCACCCTGCGGCGCGTGCGCCACTGCGTGAAATGCCGCTCCTGCGAACGCTCGTAGTGCGGGTCGTAGTGCTGGGCCATGAGCTCGGAGAACAGCGGCGAGAGGCTGCGCTCATGCGCCCAGGCCTGCCAGCGCGAGATGGTCTCCTTGCCCTGCAGCTCCTTGAGCCAGCCCAGCTTGTCGGCCAGCGTCTGCGGATCGTCGCCCAGGTAGGCGTAGTCGCGCAGCAGGTAGGCCAGGCGCGCCTCGGGCGTGGCATCGAGCGCAATCACGGGCGACTGGCGCATGTGCTCGACCAGCACCAGCGGCAGGGACACTCGGCCGATCTTGGCGCTCTCGCCTTCCACGTACACGGTGCGCGACGGATCGAAACTCTCCAGCTGCTGGGCCAGCAGCGTCTCGAAGTATTTCTGGCTGGGCTGCTCCACGCCGGGCAGGTTGCCCAGCAAGGAGCCCTTGTGGCTGGCATAGCCCTCCAGGTCCAGCACCTGCTCGCCGGCCTCGGCCAGGGCATGCAGCACCCGGGTCTTGGCGCTGCCGGTGGCGCCGCACAGCACCTGCAGGCGCAGCTGGGGCACCAGGCGGTCGATCAGCTCGATCACATGGCCGCGATAGGACTTGTAGCCGTTGGCCAGTTGCTGGGCATCCCAGCCGACCAGGCGCAGCCAGGTGACCATGGAGCCGCTGCGCAGGCCGCCGCGCCAGCAGTAGACCAGCGGCTTCCAGTTGGCGGGCTTGTCGGCGAAGGTTTCCTGCAGATGGCGCGCCAGGTTGGCCGAGACCATGGCCGCACCCAGGCGCTTGGCCTCGAAGGGGCTGACCTGCTTGTAGATGGTGCCGATCCGGGCGCGCTCCTCGTTGTCGAGCACGGGGCAGTTGATGGCGCCGGGAATGTGGTCCTGCGCGAATTCGGCAGGCGAACGGGCGTCGATCAGGGTGTCGAACTGGTGGCGGTCGGCGATGCGGATGGGCTGGCGGTGGGACACGGGCAAACGGTGATCTGGCGATCATGCGGGAGGCAGAAACAACCGGCGCCATGGCCTCAGGGGCTCATGGGCCGGCACCGGAACCAGGAAAGTGGATCGAGCCTCGACACGCACCGGCCCGCCCCGCTTCGCGCCCTGCTTGCGCGAGCCGGGCATGCAGCCGACCTTGGAAGCGGGGATTCTCGCACGCCCGACGTGCCCGCGCTCGGCTGTCAGGGCAAGGCTGTCAACGCCAGGCAGTCAACGCAAGGCAGCGGCGATCAGGCCCTGCACGGCAGCCACGCGCTGCACCTGCTGGGGGCTGTCGTAGTTGCCCATGAAGATGGCATACACCAGCGAATACTGGGGCACGACCACCAGCCGCTGGCCGCCCAGGCCGATGGCCATGTAGTACGCCAGGCCGGCGCGGGTCTGCCCCACGTACCAGTGGTGGCCGTAGCGCAGGCCGGGCCAGGCGTCCACGCGTGGCTGAATGGATTGCACAATCCAATGTCGGAGTACCAGCGCCCGGCCTTGCCTTCCACCCGGCCACTCGCCCTGCTGCAGCACCAGCTGGCCGATGCGGGCCAGGTCCCGCGCCCGCAGGCGCAGGCCGGAGGCGGCGGCCGCCTCGCCGTTAGTGCCAGGCGTCCACTCGGCCTTGTCGATGCCCAGCGGAGCAAACAGCTTGTGCCGCGCATAGTCCAGCAGCGGCATGCCGCTGCCCTGCGCGATCAGATGGCCCAGCAGGGCCGTCGCCCCGCCGCTGTAGCACCAGCGTTCGCCGGGCGGGGCGACGATGGGCTGCTCCAGCACGTAGCGGTAGCGGTCGCTGCTGCGCTCCATGGCGATTTCGCTGTTGCGCGGGTCGGAATACGGAAGGCCCTCGTCCCATTGCAGGCCCATGGTCATGCCCAGGGCATGGGAGACCAGGATGGCGCGCCGGCCCTCATCGGCCGCCAGATCGCTGTAGGCGGGAAAGGCCTGGACCAAGGGCGTGTCCAGCGCGGGCACCTTGCCTTCGGCCAGGGCCATGCCGTACAGCAGGCCGACGATGCTCTTGCTGACCGAGCGCACATCGTGCAGGGAGTCGGCGTTGAAGGCCACCTTGCCCAGCGGCTCGCCCCAGCGCTCGTCCTCGCCCTGGAAATAGCGCTCCAGCGCCAGCCGGCCGTGGCGCATCACGACGACGGCGTGCAGGTTCGCCAGTTCTCCGCTCTGCACGCCCTGGTCCAGGCGATCGCCCAGGTCTTCGGCCAGGCCGGTGCCGGCGGAAAAGGCACCGCCCTGCCCCACGCTGGCACAGGCCGTGCAACCCAGCGCCGCCAGGGCTGCGCCTGTCTGCAGCCATCTGCGCCTGTCGGTGCGAAAGCCGTTGTTTGTCATGTCCCTCTCCCTTACTTAGCTAGCTAGCTAGCTAGTTACGTACTTACTGCTTGGGCGACGACCCGCTGCCGCGCGGATGGATCAGCATGCGGTCGCCGCGTATTTCCACATCGAACTGGCGCAGGAAGTTCTGGCCCAGCAGCGCATCCCTGTCCGTGCTGCCCGTATAGCCCGTGCCCACGCGCAGGCCGCTGACCACCAGGGAGGCCACGCGCACCTGCTCGGCCACCACCATGCGGCCGTCGCGCTCGCCATTGGCGGTGCGAAAGCGAACCGGCTCGCCGCCGTCCAGGCCTGCGCGCTCGGCCAGCGGCTCGGTCACGCCGACCATGCTGGCGCCCGTGTCCACCAGGAACATGACGGGTTGCCCGTTGACGGCCCCTTCCACGCGGAAATGCCCGTCGCGGTCACGCGCAATGGCCACCGTGCCATCGGCCTGGACCTTGACGCCGGCCGGCTTCAGGTACATCTGCATGGCCCAGTACAGCACGCCCATGACCAGCAGCCAGAACAGCAGAAAACCCAGCATGCCGCGCCGGGCGACGGACTGGACGCTGGGCTCGGCGGCCGGGGCGGAGGAAGCGGATGGATCGGACGGAGGCGGCGTGGATTTGAGGCGCATGGCAATGCAGACGGGATCGGCGATGGCAGCACGGTGGCTGCACGGCGGCAGTCGCCCATTCTGCCTGCGGCCCTGCCCCGTCACGGGCAAGCCAATAGCCGCTACAGTGGGCGCCTTCATCACAGCCCGCTCCTGCCATGACCACGACCGCGCAGCCGCCCTTTGTCCTTCACTACATCTTCGACCCGCTGTGCGGCTGGTGCTATGCCGCCGCGCCCCTGGTCAAGGCCGCGCGCAGCGTGCCCGGCGTCACGCTGCAATGGCATGGCGGCGGCATGCTCACGGGCGCCCATACCCGCACCATCACGGCCGACTGGCGCGGCCACGTGATGCCGCACGACCAGCGCATTGCCGAGATGACGGGCCAGCCCTTCGGCACGGCCTACTTCGACGGCCTGCTCAACGACCTGGGCGCCGTGCTGGACTCCGAACCACCCACCACGGCGCTGCTGGCAGCCGAGGAACTGGCTGGCCGGGGACTGGACATGCTGGCGCGCCAGCAGCAGGCCCACTACGTGGAAGGCCGCCGCATCAGCGATCCGGCGGTGCTGCTGGAACTGGCCCGGGACCTGGGCCTGGACGTGGCGGCCTTCACCGACGCCTTCCAGCGCCTTTCGGGCGCCGCCACCCAGGCCCATATCGCCCAGGCACGCGAATGGCTGGACCTGGCACAAGGCCAGGGTTTCCCGACCTTCGCGCTGGAGTTCGACCACCCCGAGGCCGAGCAGCCGGGCCAGCGCGCCATACAGCGCATCGACATCGGACCCTGGCTGGGAGATGCACAGGGCTGGGCGCAGCAACTGGGCGAATGGGTGCAGCAGGTGGCGGCCATCACCGCTGGCGAGCAGACCGCGCCCCAAGGCGAGGATTGCGGGCCTGATGGCTGTGCGCTGCCCAAGAACTGATCCGTCAACGACCAGCAAAGAAAAAACCGCGCCTGGCGCGGTTTTTTCATGGAGCGCGGGCGCCCGTCAGTCCATCTTGGAGATCATCACCTCGCCAAAGCCGGAGCACGACACCTGGGTCGCGCCGTCCATCAGGCGGGCGAAGTCGTAGGTCACCTGCTTGCTCTGGATGGCCTTTTCCAGCGCGCTGATGACCAGGTCGGCCGCCTCGCGCCAGCCCATGTGGCGCAGCATCATCTCGGCCGAGAGGATTTCGGAGCCCGGGTTCACATAGTCCTTGCCCGCGTACTTGGGGGCCGTGCCGTGCGTGGCCTCGAAGCAGGCCACGGAGTCGGACATGTTGGCGCCGGGCGCAATGCCGATGCCGCCGACCTGGGCCGCCAGCGCGTCCGAGATGTAGTCGCCGTTGAGGTTGAGCGTGGCCACCACCGAGTACTCGGCCGGGCGCAGCAGGATCTGCTGCAGGAAGGCGTCGGCAATGGAGTCCTTGATGACGATGTCGCGGCCCGTGCGCGGGTTCTTGAACTTGAGCCAGGGTCCGCCGTCGATGGGCTGGGCGCCGAACTCGCGCGCGGCCAGCGCGTAGCCCCAGTCGCGGAAGCCCCCTTCGGTGAACTTCATGATGTTGCCCTTGTGGACCAGGGTCACGCTGGGCTTGTCATTGTCGATGGCGTACTGGATGGCCTTGCGCACCAGGCGCTCCGTGCCCTCGATGGACACGGGCTTGACGCCGATGCCCGAGGTCTCGGGGAAGCGGATCTTCTTGACGCCCATTTCCTTGACCAGGAAGTCGATGAGCTTCTTGGCGTTGTCGCTGCGCGCCTCGTACTCGATGCCCGCGTAGATGTCCTCGGAGTTCTCGCGGAAGATGACCATGTTGGTCTTCTCGGGCTCCTTCAGCGGCGAAGGCACGCCCTTGAAATACTGCACGGGGCGCAAGCAGACGTAGAGGTCCAGCTCCTGGCGCAGCGCCACGTTCAGCGAGCGGATGCCGCCGCCCACGGGCGTGGTCAGCGGACCCTTGATGGAGACCACGTACTCGCGCAGGGCCTGCATGGTTTCCTCGGGCAGCCAGACATCGGGGCCGTAGATGCGCGTGGATTTCTCGCCCGCGAAGACCTCCATCCACTGGATCTTGCGCTTGCCGCCGTAGGCCTTGGCCACGGCGGCATCCACCACCTTGATCATCACGGGCGTGATGTCCACGCCGGTGCCGTCGCCTTCAATGAAAGGAATGATGGGCTGGTCTGGCACGTTCAACGACATGTCGGCGTTGACAGTGATCTTCTGGCCCTCGGCCGGCACCTGGATGTGCTGGAAGCGGTTCATGGGGACGGGTCTCCGTTGGCTGGTGCACGAGGCAAGAGTGAATGCCCGGATCGGGCACGAATTTGGTGCAGAAAATTCTAACGACAATCGGGCCGCCCTCCTGTCAACGGCGATACAGTAAACGCGTTGAGCATGTGCGGTGCATCAAGAACTTCGCACCGTTGTCTGATTCAACTTGGCTTCTACCGCTTTTCTAGGAAATGGCATATATGAAAAAACTCCTCGCTGTCCTGATCGCCGGTTCGTTTGCCGCAGGCGCCTTCGCACAGGCCGCCGCAGCACCCGAAGCGCCGATGTCGGCTCCCACGGCCGCTTCCGCAGCTGCTCCCGCTCACACAGCCAAGAAGGCCAAGGTCGCCAAGAGCGGCAAGCACTCCGGCAAGAAGCACGCCAAGCGCTCCACGAAGAAGGCACACAAGGCCGTGGCCTGATCCATGCCGCGGGATGCCAGCCGGCATCCCCTCAAAAAAAGCCCGCAAGTCAGCAATGCACTGCGGGCTTTTTGCCGCCCGCCCGGTCATGATGGCCCGGCCAGGCCGATTTTTGCGTCCGGCCACGCGCCCCCTGCGACAGAATGTGCAAGATGACGAAGCCTTCGACACCCCTCCACACATCCCTTTCCCGCCGCGCGCTGCAGCGGTTGCTCATGGCCGCCTGCCTGGCTGGCGCCGCCGTATCGGCAGGCGCACAGCCCCAGGGCAACCCCCAGATGAATCTGCGCCGCGTGGAGTTGACGGCCGGAATCCACCGCATCGATGCCCAGGTGGCCGCCTCGGACCGCGAGCGCGCCATCGGCCTGATGTTCCGCCAGGACATGCCCGCGCAGGAGGGCATGATCTTCGTCTTCGAGGTGCCCGCCGTGCAGTGCTTCTGGATGCGCAACACCCTGCTGCCTCTGACCGCCGCCTTCGTGGCCGATGACGGCACCATCGTGAACCTGGCCGACATGAAGCCCATGACCGAGGACTCGCACTGCTCGGCCAAGCCCGTGCGCTATGTGCTGGAGATGAACCAGGGCTGGTTCGCCAAGCGCGGCCTGAAGGCTGGCGTCAAGCTGGGCGGCAGTCTGTTCACACCGACGCCAGCCCCCAAGCCATAATCACGCCCCATGCAAGCGCTTCGCTCCTCGTTCTGGCTCACCCGGCTGATATTGGCCTGGTTTGCCGTGACGCTGGGCGTTGCCGTGGCCTCACCCCTGGTCCATCCCCAGGGATTCGAGCTGGTCTGCACGGCCAGCGGCGACGTCAAGCTGGTGGCGCTGGGCGACAGCGCGGCCCCTGGCATGGGCCACCACCAGCTTGACTGCCCCATGTGCCTGCCCGCCGGCGCACCGCCGCCGGCCCTGCCGGCGATGGCCGTGCCCCACCAGCAACCGCTGGCCCACGCGCTGCTGCCGCTGGTGGCGGCGCACATTGCCTCCGTCACACGCGCGCCGCTGCCGGCGCGCGGCCCTCCCCCGCTGACTGCCGTGTTCTCTTGAATCGCCGCCGGGCCTGCTGATGCGCGCCCGGCCCGCCTGTGCCGCGCCTGTGGCCCAGGACTGCGCCGCATGCGCGGTGCAAGACCCGGAGTCAGTTCGTGAATTCTTCCCTTTTCCCCGCGATGGCGGCGCCGGTGCGCGCGTCCACGCACGCCTTTCGTCTCCATCCCCTGGCCACGGCGCTGTGCTGCGCGCTGGGCGCCGCATGGGCACCTGCCGCGCACGCGCAGGCCCTGGCCGAGGCGGCACTGCCCGCCGTCGAAGTCTCCGACCAGGCCACGGCCGACGCCAACGGCCTGCTGCCGCTGAACAAGACCGTGGGCACGGCCAGCCGCCTGGGCCTGACGGCGCGCGAGACACCGGCCTCGGTGCACATCGTGGACCGTGCCGCCATCGAGGCGCGCGGCGCCCAGGACACGCAGGAGATCCTGCGCTCCATTCCGGGCGTCACGGCCTACAGCCCGCCCGGCAACATCGGCATCAGCTACCGGGGCTTCGGCACGGGGTCGGTCAGCCAGCTGTTCAACGGCATCAATCTGCAGTACTCCATTGCGGCACGGCCCGTGGACAGCTGGATCTACGACCGGGTGGAGGCCATTGGCGGCGCCTCCGGCTTTCTCTACGGCGCAGGCGGCGTGGGCGGCACGCTGAACTACATCACCAAGCTGGCCCAGCGCGACAGCTTCACCGAAGGCCAGCTACGCCTGGGCAGCTACGGGCTCAAGGAAGCCTCCGTCGGGCTAAACCGCCGCCTGGGCGATGCCACCGACAGCCAGGGCACGACCCATTACCTGCGCCTGGACCTCAACCACCGCGATGCCGGCAGCTGGGTGGGCGGCACGCAGTCGCGCTCCACGCAGCTGGCGGCCTCGCTGCTGTCCGACCTGGGTGGCGGCCTCACGCACACCCTGGCCTACGAAGCCCAGCATGAGCGCGTGGACCGCCCCTACTGGGGCACGCCGCTGCTCAACCCGCTGCGCGGCCAGGCGCGCATTGACGAGGCCACCCTCGGCAAGAACTACAACAGCGCCGACGGCCTGTATGCCCAGCGCGTGCAGTGGCTGCGCTCCATCACCGAATGGCGGGCCAGCGACCGGCTCAAGCTGAGCAACACCTTCTACGCCTATGACGCGCTGCGCGACTACCGCAACGTGGAGACCTACCGCTTCACGCCCGACAACAGCGCGGTGGTGCGCTCGGCCGCGCTGCTGCAGCGCCATGACCAGCGTATGGTGGGCGACCGCATCGAAGGCAGCTACCTGGGCGAGCTGGCCGGCCGGCGCAGCGAATGGGCCTTTGGGCTGGATGTGAGCGTGAACCGGCAGACACGCTTTCCGAACAGCCTGTCGGGCACGGTGAGCACGGTCAATCCCTACGATTTCACGACAGAGAACTTCTACGACATCCCAGGCATGGCGCCCGGATTCAGGCCTGACCGCGACAACAAGGTCACCACCACCGCCCTGTACCTGGAAAACCGCACGGCCCTCACCCCGGCCCTGCACCTGCTGACGGCGCTGCGCCATGAACGCATCGATGTGGACCTGACCAACCGCCGCGATGTAACGCCCGCGCTGCCCGCCAGCTACAGCCGCAGCTATAGCCCGACGACCGGGCGCGTGGGCCTGGTCTGGGATGCCACGCCCGAGGCCAATCTCTACGCGCAGTTCTCCACGGCGGCCGATCCGCCGTCGGGCATGCTGATGGGCGCCTCCTTCGCCGATGCCATCAACAACACCGGGCTGACCACGGGCCGCCAAGTGGAGGCGGGCAGCAAGCTGTCGTTCTGGCAGGGCAAGGGAACGGCGGCGCTGGCGGTCTATCACATCACGCGCCGCAACATCTCCACCCAGGACCCGCAGGACAGCACGCGCACGGTGCTGGTGGGCCAGCAGTCCTCGCGCGGGGTGGAGCTGTCCATGGGCCTGGCGCCCACGCCGCGCTGGTCGGTCCAGGGCAACTGGAGCCATGTGGACGCGCGCTATGACAACTACCAGCAAGGCGGCGTGTCCCTGGCGGGCAAGCGGCCCACGAACACGCCCGCCAGCGTGCTCAACCTCTGGACCAGCTACCGCATCACGCCAGCGCTGGAGGTCAACGCCGGGCTGCGCCGCGTGGGAGGCATCTATGCCGATGCGGCCAATACCCTGTCCTGGCCCGCCTATACCCTGCTGGACCTGGGCCTGAGCTACCGCATCGACCCGCGCATGACCGTGGTTGCACGGCTGCGCAATGCCACGGACCGCGTCTACGCCGCCAGCCTGACCAGCACCATGGCCTACCTGGGGGCGCCGCGCACGGCCGATATCACGCTGCGCGTGGCGTTCTGAGCGAGGGCCGCGCCATGCGCCTTCACCTCAAACGCTGGCTGTTCCTGCTGCACCGCTGGCTGGGCATTGCCGTGTGCCTGTTCTTTGCGCTGTGGTTTGTCTCGGGCATGGTGATGATGTACGTGGGCTACCCCAAGCTCACCGAAGCCGAACGGCTGCGCCACCTGCCTCCGCTCGATGGCAACGCCGCCCTGCTCGCGCCCGCCGAGGCGCTGCGCGCGGCCGGCATCGACGGCCCGCTCAAGGACCTGCGCCTGCATGCCGGCAGCGCCGGCCGTGCCAGCTACCTGGCCACGCCCGAGGGGCGGCGCCAGCCCGTGGCCATCGATGCGGCCAGCGGCCAGGTGCTGCCCGCCACCAGCGAGGCGCAGGCCCTGGCCAGTGCCCGCGCCTTCGCGGGGGACGGCACGGGCCTGCACTACCTGGGCACGGTGGATGAGGATGCCTTCAGCCACTCGCGCGCGCTGGACATCCACCGCCCCCTGCACCGCGTGCAGCTCGACGATGCCCAAGGCACGCTGCTCTACATCTCCGGCCGGACGGCCGAGGTGGTGCGCGATGCCACGCGCACCGAGCGCGGCTGGAACTACCTGGGCGCCTGGCTGCACTGGCTGTACATGTTCCGGGGCAATGCCTTTGATGGCGCCTGGGCCGACATCGTCAACGTGCTGTCGCTGGTCGGCATTGCCGTGGCCATCACCGGCACCGTGGTCGGGGTGATGCGCTGGCGGTTCAGGCAGCCCTACCGCAGCGGCCGGCGCACGCCCTACCCGGGCCGCGCCATGCGCTGGCACCATGTGGCGGGCCTGCTGTTCGCGCTGACCACGCTGGCCTGGATCTTCAGCGGCCTGATGTCCATGAACCCCTGGCGCCTGTTCGACACGGGCACGCCACCACTGCACATGGCCCGGTGGCAGCAGGGCCCGCTGCGCCTGACCGGGGACGACGCCACGCCGCAGTCGCTGATCGCCGCGGCGGGCGGCCCCGTGCGCGAACTGCGCTGGCTGCGCACCGCAGGCCGCACCGAGGTGCTGGCCCAGCCCGCAGCCGGTACGCCCCTGGTGCTGGACAGCGCCAGCGCCGCGCCCGTGGCCCACTCGCGCGACGCCCTACTGGACCGCGCGGCCGTGCTGATCGACGCACCCGTGCTGCGCAGCGAATGGCTGACCGCGCACGACCTGTACTGGTACGAGCGCGCCGAGCACACCATGATGGGTGGCCATGACAAGACTCTGCCCGTGCTGCGCGTGGTCTTTGGCGATGCTGCGGCCAGCTGGGTGCACATCGACCCGCACACGGGCCAGGTGCTGGGCCGGCTGGATGGCACCCAGCGCCTCAAGCGCTGGCTGTTCGCCATGCTGCACAGCTGGGACTGGCTGCCGCTGCTGCAGCGCCGGCCGCTGTGGGATGGGCTGCTGCTGGCCTTCAGCCTGGGCGGCCTGCTGATGAGCGCCACGGGCGTGCTCATAGGCGTGCGCAGGCTGCGCCGCAAGCGCAGCCATCGCGCACAGGCATCTGCTTGCCTGGAGGCCCAGCCACATGGTTAGCCACCATACTGTATGCTTGCCACATGCAACTCGAACAGAAATACCAGGCCTTGCTGGCCGAGGCCGAGCGCCGCAAGCTGGACGACGTGGACAGCATGCGGCTGTGCTTCCAGACCCTGTCGCTGGCTGCGCGCATCGACCGTGACTGCGCCGCGCTGCTGGCGCCCCATGGCCTGTCCGAAGGGCGCTTCGTGCTGCTGTTCCTGCTGGAATCCGCCAGCGAAGGGCTGGCGCCCAACCACCTGGCCGAGCAGGCCGGCATCACCCGCGCCACCGTGACCGGCCTGCTGGACGGCCTGGAACGCGAGGCCCTGGCCGAGCGCCTGCCCGACCCGGACGACCGCCGCGCGCTGCGCGTGCAGCTCACCGCCAAGGGCCGCCAGCTGGCGCGCAAACTGTTTGCCCGGCACAGCCAATGGATCGCCGGCCTGTTTTCCAACCTGTCGCCCGCCGAACGCGGCCAGTTGGGAAAGCTGCTGGCCAAGGCCGCCGCAGGCGTGGAGGCCAGCGCATGACGGCGCCCACGCCCCGGCGCAAGGGCGCCAACCGCAAAGTCGATATCACTCCCGAACTGCTGCAGGCCCTGTCCCTGGGCGAGATCGAGACCGCCACGCTGACCGAAAGCCTGGCCGTGGACCAGGCCCGGCTGCTGCAGGCCGTCTTCCCCGACGCGTGGCCGCAGCTGGAGGACACGGCGCAGGCGCTGGGCCAGCTGGGCATTCTCAAGCGCATGGAGTGCATTGGCGGCCTGCTGTGGCAGGCGCTGGGCCAGGCGGGCTGGCAGCGCTGCCTCACGCACCGATCTGACACGGTGCGCGGCTGGGCCTGCTTCATAGCCGGTGCGCAGCCGGGCCTGACCCTGAGCCAGCGCCTGGAGCTGCTGCAGCCGCTGGCCGATGACCCGCATTTCGGCGTGCGCGAATGGTCGTGGATGGGCGTGCGCCCGCATCTGGCCAGCGATCTGCCGCAGGCCGTGGCCGAGTTGTCCCGGTGGACAAGGCGGCCCTCCGACCGCCTGCGCCGCTTCGCCAGCGAGGCCCTGCGGCCGCGCGGCGTCTGGTGCAGCCATATCGCGGCGCTCAAGCAGCAGCCGGAGATCGCCCTGCCCCTTTTGTAGCGGCTGCGCGCCGATGCCTCGCCCTATGTGCAGGACTCGGTGGCCAACTGGCTCAACGACGCGGCCAAGAGCCGGCCCGACTGGGTGCGCGCCCTGTGCGCGCAATGGCTCCAGGAATCGCCCGTGCCCGCCACGCGCCGCATCTGCGAGCGTGCGCAGCGCAGCCTCAAGGAGAGCTAGCCTCCTGCCGGCCCGCCAGCCGCTCGCAGTCGGGCTTGATGCAGCGCCCGTAGAGGATGTGGGAGTGCTCCACGATGGCAAAGCCATGCGAGCGCGCCAGCAGCTTCTGGCGCTGCTCGATCACCGCATCGTGGAACTCCTGCACCAGGCCGCAGCGCGTGCAGATCAGGTGGTCATGGTGCTCGCCGTCGTCGAGTTCATAGACCGCCTTGCCCGCCGCAAAGCGCTGCTGGCGCAGCATGCCGGCCTGCTCCAGCTGCGCCAGCACGCGGTAGACCGTGGCCAGGCTGGTGCCCCGGCCCTGGTCATGCAGCTGGCGGTAAACCTCCTCCGCCGCCAGATGCCGCTGGTCCCCGTGGCGAAAGATGTCCAGTACCCACAGTCGCGCCAGCGTGGCCTTCAGCCCCAGGTTCTTGAGGTCAGCGGAATCGGACATGCAGCCCTCCCGGCCGGTCAGAACTCATTGTGGATGGCCTTGTAGCCGCGCACCAATTCGTTGTTGGTGCGGACCACGTCCTCGGAGAAATCGCTGGCGTCGGCGGGCACCTGGGCCAGCGTGGACAGGTCGGTCTCCGGGCCTATGCGCGCAGTGGATGGCACGTAGAAGCCCGGCGGCAGGTGGCATCCATCGACCACGGCGTTGTAGCGCACCACGCAGCCGTCATCGACCACGCAGTTGAACAGCACGCTGTTGAAGCCGATGAACACGCCATTGCCCACGGTGCAGGGCCCGTGGACGATGGCGCGATGGGCGATCGAGGTGTGCTGCCCCACGCTGACGCGCGCGCCGGACTTGGAGTGGATCACCACGCCGTCCTGGATGTTGGAGTGCGCACCGATCACGATGGGGTCGATATGGCCGTCCGCATCCATCTCGTCGGCACGGATCACCGCATAGGGGCCGATGAAGACGTTCTCCTCCACGACCACCAGTCCGCACAGGATGGCCGTGGGGTCCACGAAGGCGCTGGCATGGATGCGCGGCAGGTCGCCGCGCGGGTTCTTGCGGATCATCCCTTGCGCCTGTTCTTTGCGCCGCCCTGGCGGGCCTTGAAGCGCGGGTTGCTCTTGCAGATGACGTAGATGCGGCCGCGGCGGCGCACCACCTGGCAGTCTCGATGGCGCAGCTTGGCTTCCTTGAGTGACGAGAGAACTTGCATGGAAAACTCCTTGGGTTGTAGAGAAACGGGTGCCGGCTCGCCGGTCATGCCCAGGCCACGGCGTCGTGCGGATGCAGGCTCTCCATGTGGCGCACATGCACGCGCGGCCGGGCGTAGATGCCTTCCAGCGCGGCCTGTATGCGGCGCGCCGCATCCTCGACAAACATCAGGTTGCGGCCGTTGAGCGCGGCAAAGGCCTGCTCGTCGGCGCGCTTGACCGCGGTCTGCACGGGCGTGCCCAGCGCCTGCTCCACGCGGGCGATCAGGGGCAGGATGCCGAGGTCGGGCGCATCACAGGCCAGGTCCACGCTGACCTGGGCCTCGCTGCGCTGGCTGTGTGCCGTGGCCAGAGTGCCATGCCGGCGCAGCCAGGAGGCCACCTGGTCCGGCTCCACCAGCGGCTCGCCCGCAAAGGCCTGCAAAAAGCCATGCTCCAGCAACTGGCGCGACAGTGCCGCCGAGCAGGGGCAGGTCGAGGAATAGCCCACGCCCACCTGCAGCCGCAGCTGGAACACGCCCTGCGCCAGCGTGGCGTCCAGGCGCACGGGATAGGACTTCCAGCCCGACAGATCGTGGGTGACCAGGGCGGGCCGCTGGGCCAGCAGGTCCAGCGACAGGCGCATTCGGGCGCTGCGGCTTTGGCAGTCGAGGTGGCTGTCGATCATGGCCTGCAGCGCATGGCGCAGCGCTAGGGCAGACAGCGCGGATTCCTCGGCCAGGCTGTCCAGTTGCCGGTACAGCCGGGACATGTGTATGCCCTTGACATGGGCCGCCGGAAGATCGACCTGCACATCGGCACGCGCATGCAGCTCGCGCCAGTAGCCGGGCTCGGCCACGGTCACGGGCAGGTCTATGCCCTGCATGCCCACCCATTGCAGCGGGCTGAGGCTGGGCGCGGGATCGGTCAGGGAAACATCGGGAAGAGGTGCAGGCATTCGGGGCTCCAGTGGCCACGCCGACCCAGGCCGGCGCGGTATTCGCTCAATTCCAGTCGGGAAACGGGTTGTCCCATTGCGCCCAGGCCTGCGGGCCCAGGGCCATTTCTGCATCGGTCAGCAGGCACTCGTCCAGGCGGGCGCGCAGCGCGTCCTCGTCCATGCCCATGCCGATCAGCACCAGTTCCTGGCGCGCGTCGCCCACGCCATCGACCCATTTGTCCAGGATGCGCTCCACGCTTTCGGGGTCGCGCGGCCAGCGCTCGGCCTCCACGGCGGCCCACCAGTGGCCGGCCGGCCCATGGCGGGCCACGGCGCCGGCCTGCGACCAGGAGCCGGCCATCGCCGGATGGCTGGCCAGCCAGAAAAATCCCTTGGAGCGCACCACTCCCGGCCATTCGCTTTGCACCAGGCCGAAGAAGCGCCGGGGATGAAAGGGGCGGCGGGCGCGGTAGACAAAGCTGGCAACGCCATAGGCCTCCGTCTCGGGCTGGTGCGTGCCACGCAACTGCTGCAGCCAGCCCGGCGCCCTGGAGGCCTCCTCGAAATCGAACAGCCCGGTATCGAGCACGCGATCCAGCGGCAGTTGGCCGAAGGAGGCGATCTCCAGCCTGGCACGCGGGTTGAGCCCGCGCAGGATGGCCATCAGCCGGCTGCAGTCCTCCTCGGTGACCAGATCGATCTTGTTGAGCACGATCACATCGCAGAACTCCACCTGCTCGATCAGCAGATCGACCACGGTGCGGCGGTCCTCCTCGCCCAGCGATTCGCCGCGCGAGCGCAGGCTGTCACGCGAGCCATAGTCGTGCAGGAAGTTGAAGGCATCGACCACGGTCACCATGGTGTCCAGCCGCGCCACATCGCCCAGGCTGCGTCCGTCCTCGCCCGCGAAGGTGAAGGTCTCGGCCACCGGCAGCGGCTCGGAGATGCCCGTGGACTCGATGACCAGCTGGTCGAAACGGCCCTCGCCCGCCAGCCGCGCCACCTCCAGCAGCAGGTCCTCGCGCAGCGTGCAGCAGATGCAGCCATTGCTCATCTCCACCAGCTTCTCGTCGGTGCGCGACAGGTCGGCCCCGCCATCGCGCACCAGGGCCGCGTCGATGTTGACCTCGGACATGTCATTGACGATGACGGCCACGCGCCGCCCTTCGCGGTTGTGCAGGATGTGGTTGAGCAAGGTGGTCTTGCCCGCGCCCAGAAAACCCGACAGCACGGTCACAGGCAATCGGGCATGCGGCGGCTGAACCGGCGCTACGGTATGCATCATGGAATCTCTCGAACAGGGACAGGGAGCGCGCGGCGGGCACTGCGGCCGCATGCGCAGGAAGGGGTCTCAGGCGGGGAGCGCGGTGCAGGCGGAGCACTTGCCATGCAGCTCGATGTTCGAATGGGCGAGCGCAAACGCATGGCCATGCGCCCAGCTGCCCAGGCAGCGGTTGAGCGCGTCGTCCACGAACTCATCGACCTGGCCGCAGCTGTCGCAGATCGCAAAGGCCGAGAAATCATGGCTGCCCTCGTCCGGATGCGAGCAGCAGACATAGGCATTCAGCGACTCCAGGCGATGGACCACGCCCTGCTCGGCCAGCTTGTCCAGCGCGCGGTAGACCTGGGTAGGGGCCGTCAAACCGTGGTCCCGCAACTGGTCGAGCAGCGCGTAGGCCGTCAGCGGCGCGCCGGCCTGGCGCAGCGTGTCGAGCACGCGTTGTTGCTTGGTGGTCAGGGAGTGGGACATGGTGGTTTCCTGGTCAAAAAGGGCGGGCAGCGACCTTGCCCTGCATCAAAACAGTTACGTTATAACATAACAAAATTGGCGACCACGCACTGTTTTACAATTAAAAAGAATATTAAGTTGCGCTTAAATACACAACAGGATATAGTCAGCTCCGTTGTTGAGGCCAAGCGCTTAAGCCGCCCACTTCCCTCCCCTGCACACCGGCTGTCCGCCGCTCCCCGCAGGATGTCTCTTGCGACCTTTGTCGCACAGTTGGTCTGTAGAGCTGCAGCCAACCGAGTTCCCAGATGCTCACGCAGGCCTGTTCAAGGCTGCGAACCTGACTGAACCACATTTCAAACACCGGCATTCCCATGGGCAAGTACGTCGTCTCGCCCTCGACACACCCGACCGACTGCGGCCGCTTCCGCGCCTCCTTCGCGGTCCATCGCTCCCAAGGCAACGGCAGCTACTGCCGCGTATTCCGTTTCGACAAGGCGTTCGCCTCCCGCGAAGCAGCACGGCTGTTTGCCGTCACCCAGGGCTGGCTTCAGACCTGCATGCAGCACCCGCCTGCGTGCTGACGGCCTGTCTGCCCGGCTGCCTGTCGCCCTCCCACCCATTCACCGCCGCGGATTGCACAGTCCGCCGCATGCATGCCAACGGTGCGCCCTTTTGCGCACATCCAATCGAAGAGGTTTTCCTATGACCACCAAAATCTACGTGGGCAATCTGCCCTACTCCGTGACCGACTCCAGCCTGGAAAGCAACTTTGCCGAGTTCGGCAACGTGGCCTCCGCCAAGGTCATGATGGACCGCGAAACCGGCCGCTCCAAGGGCTTCGGCTTTGTGGAAATGGCTTCTGCCGAAGTCGCCCAGGCCGCCATCACCGGCCTGCACGGCATGTCCGTGGACGGACGCTCGATCGTCGTGAACCTGGCCCGTCCCCGTGAAGAAGGCCGCAGCTCCGGTGGCTACAGCCCGCAGGGTTACGCCGGCAAGCGTTCGGACGTCGGCTATGGCAATGGCGGCCACGGCGGCGGTCGCTACTGATCACGGCGCAGCTTCCAAAAACCGGCTCTCTGGGCCGGTTTTTTTTCGCCTGCGGTTTTCTTTCCTGCCGTCGCAGGCATGAAAAATGTCCGCTGTCAAGTCTTTGATGTAGACGGACAGTTCCGTAAAAGGTCTTATGGAATAACAGGTTAGTCCATATTTTGGTCGCTACGCATCCTTGCTGATTTGCGAGCTAGGTGCCACATAGGCGCTTTGCAGTGGCAAACGTAAGGATGTCTCAGCGAGCAAAGTCGCATCATCAAAGTTTCGGTCTATCACCATCTTCCTACAGAAGGCAGTTCGAGAAGGGCGTTTATCGTGTTTGCCCCCCCAATCTGCCAATCGATAGCTCGCACCGTCGAAGCCGATGATGCGGGCGATCCATTTCGATGTGGCATTTGCGCCTGCGTCCGGTGATGTTGGCCGCGTGTGTCCTGTGCCAATGGGATCGCGCCCATGGGGCGCTTGCGCAACGCGAAGGCTGAGGCGGGCGGTAGGATGCTCTCGAAGCGTTCGCCCCAACGAGGTCTGCTTCTATGGGGCATGCCAGTGCAAGCGACTGCTGGAGGCGCAGTAATCACATGGGAGCCGTGTCGATGGGTTGTTCAGGCTCGGCACGCGAGCAGTACTGCTCTACCCACTTCACGGACTGAGCGATGCCTCCGAATGGAAAGAAATGCAGGCTCACCTTTCCATGTGCTTCGGTCAGGCGGGTGGTCAGACGATCCACAAAGAGATCCGGGCCTGCTATGCCGAACAGCTTGCTGATCGAGATGCCGTACTTGGACAACATCGACGCGCATGCGCTAACGCCACACAAGGCGGCATAGCGCGCCAGCACCGCCACGCCTGCAGGGCCCGGCACGCCCACGCGTACGGGATGTTCGACGCCACGCCCGCGCAGGGCTTCCAGCCAGGCCAGCACGATGTCGGCATCGAAGGCAAATTGCGTGACGATCAAGGGCGCCATGCCGCGCCCTTCGATGCAGCGACACTTGTGTTCGAGCACTTTCCAACGATCAGATGTGCTCATGACCGGATGGCCCTCGGGATGGCCACCCACGCCGACCATCTGAATGCCCGAGCGCTCGAACACGCCTGATTCGATCAGTGAGGAGCTGTCGGCAAACGGCCCCAGCGGGGTGGACGGATCTCCAGCGATCACGAAGCAACGCTTGACGCCGGCTTCCGCGACCGCGCGCTGGATGAACGACTCCAGTTTTGCGAACGAGGCGATACGGCGTGCAGCGAGGTGAGGCATGGGCTCAAAGCCGAGTCCGCGAACGGCCTGCGCTGCGGCCAGTCGCGCGTCGTTGTCCTGGTTCGCCAGGTAGGGAATGGAAATGGTTGACCCGGGCAATACACGCGGCGCCGCTGCGGTCAGCGCAGAGATATCCTTCGCGTTGACCTCTAACGAATAGGCGTCGGTGATGTTGCCGATGGGCTTGGACTTGTCGGAATGAAGCAAGGGGCTTGCCATATCTGGCGACTGTTGGGAGAGTTCCGACCCGCCAGCGCTGATCGGGTCGGTTGGAAGCCATGGAGCGGCATCGCTCACCCGGCAAGGCGCGTCAATCTTTGGGGGGCTGTTCGTCACCGTAGAACGTCACGCCGAGCTGGATGCGCTCGCGGCCGCTTTCCACGCGGTGGCGGTTCGTGTCGCGCAGCGAGTAGACGCAGCCGCAGTATTCCTGTTGGTAGAAGTTCTCGCGCTTGCTGATCTCGATCATGCGCGCCGAGCCGCCGCCCTTGCGCCAGTTGTATTCCCAGTACATCAGGCCAGAGTACTTGGCCGCCGCACGCACGCCGCAGTCATTGATCTGCTGCATGTTCTTCCAGCGCGAGATGCCCAGGGAACTGGTGATCACCGGAAAGCCGTGCTCATGCGCATACAGCGCCGTGCGCTCGAAACGCATGTCGAAGCACATGGTGCAGCGCACGCCGCGTTCGGGCTCGTGCTCCATGCCCTTGGCGCGCTCGAACCAGTTGTCCCGGTCGTAGTCCGCATCGACGAAGGGCACGCCGAACTGCTCCGCGAAGCGGATGTTCTCGTTCTTGCGCAGCTCGTATTCCTTGAGCGGATGAATGTTGGGGTTGTAGAAAAAGATGGTGTAGTCAATGCCCGAGGCCAGCATGGCCTCCATGACCTCGCCTGAGCACGGCGCGCAGCACGAATGCAGCAGCACCTTGTCGTGGCCTCCGGGCAGCGCAAGCGCTTTGCGTTCGACGGTGGTGTTCATCCCTTGGCTCCTTGGGCAATAGCGGTGGTGGCAGTTGCAGGCTGGCGGGCCAGTTCGACGAAGGCCCGCACGTAGTCAATGGCGGTATCCGCCTCGCGTGCGCCCAGGAAGATCTGCTTGGCAATACCGCGCGCGCCCAGCCGCACAGGCACCACGTCCATCCTGGCCGCATATTCCTCGACCAGCCAGCGCGGCAGCGCGGCGACACCGCGGCCGCTGGCCACCATCTGCACCATGATGTCGGTGGTTTCGATGGCTTTGTGGCGCTTGGGCGTCACGCCGGCCGGCAACAGGAACTGGCTGTAGATGTCCAGGCGTTCGATGTCCACGGGGTAACTGATGAGCACTTCCCGGGTCAGCTGCTGGGGCTTCACGTAGGCCGTAGAAGCCAGGGGGTGGTCTTTGGCCACGACCAGCACCTGCTCGTAGTCGAACACGGGTTCGAACTTCAGCCCCGGCTTGAACAGCGTGTTGATTTCCACCCAGAAGTGACCCACTAGCCCCCGGTGGGGGTGCGGATAAAAACTTGGACTGGTTTTATGCGGCTAGGCCAAGTTTGTGCCGGTATTCCACAGGACTTAAACGTCCCAGAGATACCTTGATACGTTTTTCGTTGTACCAACGAATGTACGCATCGACAGCTTCAATGAACTGCTCAATCGTTGTTGATTGCCAGTTGTTGGGATAGAACAGCTCCATCTTTAGCCTTCCAAAAAAGCCTTCGCACGCAGCGTTGTCTGGTGAGCACCCTTTGCGAGACATCGAGCGAGTCAACTTTGCATCATGGACCCTCGAGAGCCAGCCTGGCCAGCGGTAGTGAGCTCCACGATCAGAATGAATCACAGGGCGGCTCTCGCTGCCTTGAACAGCATCAATGGCCGCATCCAGCATTGTGTTGACGAGATGTGCGTTGGGATGAGTCCCAATCGACCAGCTCACCACCAGCCCGTCAAAGCAATCAATGACTGGCGACAGGTAAACCTTGCCAGCAGGAATCTGGAGTTCAGTAATGTCGGTGAGCCACTTCTCATTGGGCGCAGCGGCACGGAAGTCTCGATTGATGAGGTTTTGCGGGGCGGCACCTATCTCTCCAAGGTAGGAGTTATATCTGCGGCGTTTGGGCTTGGCCACGATCAACCCCTCCTGCTTCATCAGCCGACGAACCACCTTCTCTGAGATGCCCGTGCACTCCTTGAGCAGAGATGCCTGCACCCTGCGATATCCATAGCAACGGTAGTTGTTGTCGAAGATCTCTGTGATGCTTCGGCGTAAATCAACGTATTTGTCAGCCAGCTTCAGCCGAGCACGATGGTAAAAATACGAGCTTCTAGCAAGGCCAACAAGAGAAAGCAGTTCTGGCAATTCATACTGCCCGTGCAACGCTTCAACCAGCACAGCCTTATCTTTGTTTGCCAGCCTATGCAGATCAATGTCAGCCCCATTTTTTAAGATTTCATGGGCCTGCTTGAGAAGCTCACGTTCTATCTTCAGCCGCCGAACATCCTGGCGCAATGATTCAACTTGGCGCCTGAGTGCTGCTTCATCCAACACTGGCGATCGCTTTGGACTGTGTTTCATTGAGGCTGGGGCACAAGGGCCAAGCAACTGATTTTTCCAGTTGTACAAGGTCCCCCTACACACCCCTAACTTGTCCGCAATCTGCTGTGCACTTGATCGACGGGCACACAGCTGCACCACGCCCTCACACATCAAGGCATCAGGCTTTGTAGCCGGCCAAGATCTGCCTACTCTCGATTTGCAGGTGTCAGGGCAGTCTTGCCGAACCCACGCAGTCAACGTTCCTCGACCCGGATAACCCAAAGCCCTCATCGTTGCAGCAATACAGCGATCATGGGCGAGGTAATGAGCAATAGCCACCTGCCTTTGCTGCAGCGAATATTTTGGTGCTCTTGGAGCTTGGCTTGCTGGCAAATCCTGATGCTTCAGGTAGTGCTGATACCAGCCTTTCAATGCGTTCTTGGTTGGGTACCCCAACTGGCGAATCGTGGCTCTGACACGCAAGCCAAGCTTGATGTAAAGCGCAACTGCACGAATCCTGTCTGCGTATGAGTACATGAACTACCTCCCCTGGTAGTCCAAGTTTTTGTCCGCATCCCCGGCGGGTCAGTTCTGCGTGGAAATCAACAGCCTAGATTCATTGAGATGCATCAAAGCAGTCTATCGGCGACAACGCACCTCGTCGTCTGCGTGAACTCTAAGGCAGACCCTAAAGGGGCGAGGGAGACACTTTCGGCGGTGCATCTCAACACTCTGCGCAGTGCGGTTGTATTAGACCTAGGGTTCAGCCGTGCAGTCCAAGAACTCGCAAAGCAGCGTCACCTCTACTACGAGCCGAATGTAATGACCTCAGCTGAAACGTCCTGGGTTGAAACCACTATCAGAGGCCAAGAACGATCAGTGTTGTAGCCTGACCCCTCGAAGTATCTGGTGTTTGCCATGCGCCCATTTGGGCTTACCCCATGAGCTGCGCCGTGCAGAGAACATCATCGCTAAACCACTTCGATGATGACTCAAGTCATTTCCCCTTGGCGAGCAGGATGGCATCACACGGGCAGGTTGCACCCAGCCATAGGACATAGGCTCTGAAGCCGCGCCCATTTCAGCTGGCGTGCAAACCGCCGAGCAACCATACCTATGCTGCCGCGCTGGCCTCGACAGCAACATCACTCAAACTCTCGCCCCTGAGTGAGCGGACTAGGTTCTCAGCAGCCCGCATTTCAATTTCGAACCGTACGCGTCTCACAGCCGAGCCGATGTGGGGAGTGAGTACTGTTCTGGCGTTGTTGGTCAATCCCGGATGAATTTCGCGAGGTCTGTCTGGAAGTAGCCAATCTTCCATCTCATAGACGTCAGCGGCGTACGCGCCAAGTTGCTCATTCGCCAAGGCATCGACAACCGCCCTTTCGTCGACCACAGACCCCCTACCCACGTTTACAAGGATCTGGCCCTTTTTCGATAGTTGAAGCATCCTGGAGTCAACCAGGTGGCGCGTATCGCTAACAAGAGGCACTGCCAGGAACACATAGTCCGATGTGCTGACAGCCTCATCAAGCGTGACCAGTTCGACCTGATCTAGACGCACACTTGGGTCTACACCAAGCAGCCGCGCGCAGCCAAAGCCCGCGAGTCGCGCCAATATGGCCTGCCCAACTTTTCCGAGACCGATCACGCTGGCCACCGACCCATGAAGCCCGGTTCCGTATAGAGCTGGCCTCCACCCAGAGTAGCCTGCTCTTGTAGCGGCGTCACCCTGAAGCACGTTCCTGCCAGCAGCAATAGCCAATCCGATGGCCAGCTCGGCTGTGGGCTCTGTGAGGAGGTCAGGAACAAAGGTGACGCTCACCCCGGCTTGTGCGCAAGCCCTCAGGTCGAAGTTGTCGTACCCCTTGAGTGCACAGGAGATGGTCTTGAGCCTGGGAGCGTTCAGCAGCGACTCTTTGGTCACACTGTCTGTCATGAAGGCCATCATGGCATCAGCATCCACGAGGTACTCCCTGAGCTGGCTGGGGCTCCAGGGGTCAGGCCCTGGATTCATGATGACCTCACCCTCAGCCTGGAGCTTCCTTAGAACCTCTTCATGAACTGGCTGCGTTACGACGATTTTCCGATGATTCATTTTTCGATTTACTTGAGACGCTTTCGCAGCATCGATCCAATGCTGTCAACCACGAGGACACAGGCAAGAATCGACAGAAGGATGGCTGAGACCTCGTCATACTTGACAAGGCGAAGTGCTGCCATCAACTCGAAGCCGATGCCACCTGCACCGACAATGCCAAGTACTGCGGAGGCCCTGAAGTGGTACTCCCAGCGATAGATGGTTATGTCTGCCAACTGTGGAAGGACTTGGGGGATAACGGCATGCGAGATGACCTGAAAGCGGCTTGCGCCTACCGCAGCAGCTGCTTCAAGTGGCTTCGGATCCACGTGCTCAATGGCTTCCGCGTAAAACTTTGCGACCATTCCCGTGGAATGCAACGCTAGTGCGAGCACCCCAGGTAGAGCACCAAACCCTACGGCTGCCACGAACAGAATGCCAAGAATGATTTCTGGCACGGACCGGAATGCCGCCAGGATGACTCTGGCCACTCTTCCCACCAAAGGATTGGGGGTGGTGTTTGGAGCCGCCAGGAGCGCCAGCGGAAGTGAAAGCACGATAGTCAGTGCTGTGCCGGCAATCGACATCGCCAAGGTGTCCCTCAGCGGGATGACCCAGTGCTCCCAGCGGTCGAAGTTGGGAGGGACCATCTCAGATGAGAGCTGCTTGACAGCCGGGGCGCCTTCGATGAACCGCTGTGCATCGAAGAACCCCGTGACGTACAGGGCTACAAGGCAAACCAGAAGGACGAACGCTGTATTGCGCAGTCCAATGAACTGCTCCCGCTTGTCGCGACTGATGATGTTCTCGAATGCAGCCGAGGTCATTGCATACGGCCCAAATCAAGCTTCAGGATGGTTGCGGTATCCCTAAGGACGTCATATGCAGCGTCATCAGTGGCGGCAAACGCCTGGACACGAAACGCCTTGAGCACCTCAGCATCCTTCATGTCCAGAAAGGCAGAGCGGATGGCAGCTTTGAGCTCAGGCTTGAGGTCCCCCTGCATGACGACCGGATAGTTTGGAATGGGAGCAGAAAGGTCAAGCTGAACAATCTTCGTGGCATCAATGCTTCCTCGAGCGATGAGGTTGTCCAGAATCGGCTTGGACAGAGCCCCGGCTGGAATCTGACCCGACTGCACCGCACGTGCGACCGCGTCATGTGCCCCAAGGTGAACTGGCCGATAGTCCTTCTCACCATCAAGCTTGTACTTCTTGAGCAGGTGTGCACGTGGTGCAAGGTGGCTTGATGTGGACGCCTGGTCGCCAAATCCGAAGGGCTTGCCGCGCACGTCTTCAAGCGTTTTCACCGGCCCTCCGGCCGTTGCGATGAGGACCGACTGGTATGTGGGCGACCCACGTTCAACGCCCACCGCAAAGGGCTCAATCCCGGACGCCTTAGATTTGGCCAAAACGTACGAAAACGGTCCAAAGTACGCTACCTCAATCCGACCGAACCGCATTGCCTCGATCATCGAGGAGTAATCGGTAGTCACCACAATCTCAACATCCTTCTTGAGCTGCTGTTCAAGATAGCGCTTAAGAGGCTGCGCGTTCTGGATGATGCTGGCAGCGTTCTCATCTGGAAGAAGGGCGACACGAAGCTTTGATGGATCCTTTCCCTGCGCATGAGCCCACAGAGGAAGGAGTGCAGCAAAAGAAGCTGCGCTGACAACAAGAGAGAAGTTACGGCGATTCAGCATGGCAAGAGCTCCTTGGTTTGACTGGATTGAAGAGTTCGGGGGCTATCAGTGGACGCACTCGTGTTGGAAGCGTTGGACTGCTTTGCATAGAGGTTCCGCGCAACATCAGGACTCAGCTGCTCTGCCCTACCCTCGAATACAACAGCTCCCTGGCGGAGCCCAATGATTCGGTCTGCAAACGAGCGCGCGAGCTCCACCTGGTGAAGACTCACGATTGCGGTGAGGTGGTCCTTTTTGCAGATCTCATGCAACAAGGTGAGCACGCTATGTGCGGTTGCCGGGTCCAGGCTGGCAACAGGCTCATCGGCCAGCAGGATTCGTGGCTTCTGTATTAGCGCCCTAGCTATGCCTACGCGCTGCTGCTGCCCCCCAGACAAGGCATCAGCCCGGGAGAGCGCCTTTTCGAGCAGCCCGACACGCTCAATCACTGTGAGCGCCTCCAGCTTGTCCTTCTTGCTCCACGGCCATAGCGAAGCGAATGCACCCCTGTCACCGAGCTTTCCCATCAGAACATTCCTGAGGACCGACTGACGTCCAATCAGATGATGCTGCTGGAAAACCATCCCACAGCGCTTGCGGTGCTCTCTCAGCGTCTTTGCGTTGACTACCCCACCTGCCAGGCCAGGTATCGATACCTCGCCTTTTGTGGGCAGCACCAGTCCATTGATGCTTCGTAACAAGGTGGACTTCCCTGCGCCCGAGGCGCCCAGAAGCACCAAAAACTCTCCCTGCTTCACATCCAGACTCGTCGGGTGCAAGGCCACGGTCGAGTCAACGTAGCGGACGGAAACTCCCTTGAGACTCAGAACGTCTCGGTCCTTCTCCAACTTCATGTTGTTACCTTTGCAAGTTTCTGCCTGCGAGCAGCGCGAGAGCGCTTATGACGCACATTTGCCGCAGAAAGAAGTTCGATACGGCTAGGCATGCGTGCAGTTTGTTCGTGGAACGTGTCATCAATATGAAACTTGCACCCCGAAAAATAGGGGTATCTATAGATAACACCTATGTCTGGACTCACGCTACTTGCGGCTTTGAAAGCCTTTGATGCGACGGCAAGGGCCGGAAGCATGACTGCTGCTGCGAAGCTGCTTGATCTACAGCAGCCCACCATCTCAGCGCATATTCAGCGCCTGGAGAATGAGTACGGCGTGGAGCTTTTTCTTCGTCAAGGCCGCCGGCTTGAGCTGACTACCTTTGGCAGGACTCTGCTGGACTACACGCGGCGGGCATTCAGCGGCGAGGAAGATGCGCACGCCCTTTTGGCAGCAGCCAAAAACCGATTCGTCGGGCGTCTTGTGATTCACGCGATCGGCCCGTACAACGTAGTCCCTGTTCTGAAGGCCTTCGGGAGCCGCCATCCCCAGGTCGAGGTCTCTGTCCGTGTAGGCGACTCCCGCTCAATCACGGAAAAGCTCCTCGACTACCAGGGTGATGTCGGCGTGGTCCTCAATCACGCCGAGCACCCCGAACTCCATTGCATGCCATACAGGTCACAGCGCCTGGTGGTCTTTGCGAACCGAGAGCACGCCCTAGCCCGGTGCGGTGAGATAGTGCTCAAGGACCTTCAGAGCCAGCGCTTCGTCATACGTGAGGAAGGTTCAACGACAAGAAGAGTCTTCGAGAGCGAGCTAATTGCCCGCAATATCAACATCCAGGTTGCGCTGGAGATGGGAAGCCGGGAGGCTGTCCGCGAGGCAGTCGCACAAGGAATAGGACTAGGCGTCGTTGCCGAGACAGCCTATGTTCCAGATCCGCGTCTTGTGAAGCTGAAGATTCTGGATACAGCAATGGCCACCCACGTCGACTTCATCTGTCGTCGCGAACGACAGAACGCTCCGCTGATAGCAACGATTTTCGACTTGGCAAAAGAGGTGAGAAGAGGCCTGGCCTAAAGATTCACGAACTTGGCGACAGGGCCCGAGTGGATCATTCATGCCAAGCCTATCGTTAGCAGCCATGCTGTCAGTCAAACAGGCCTAGATGGCTGCGCCTGTGGGAAGTGACTCCGTTGGATCCACTCTTACTCTTCGTCGTAGCCAATACCGTTGGACCATCGACAAGCTCCCTGTACAGCTTGTATCTTGGAGCGACGTACGGAGTTAGGGGAGCGCTTGGCTACACGCTCGGCACCAGTCTTGGCTTCTCCATCGTCGTCACTACCAGCTCCGTGCTAGTCGCGGTTGCCTATGAGATTCCTGCTGGCGGGCAATTTGGCCTAAAGCTGTTCGCGTCTGGCTATACCGCGTGGATTGCAAGCAAGTGCTTGCGTACTGCCTGGACGTCCAGCCGTGATTCCACCAAGGCTCTTGCCTTCACCAAGCTTGGGGCCTATGACGGTGCCATTCAGCAACTCGCAAACCCACGAGGGTGGGCCCTCGCCACTGTCTCAGTGGTCGGGTTCTCCGACGCCCAAGTCCCACCGTTGATGGAGGGGTCGTCTCAGAAAACGGAAAATAAAGCACGCTAAGCCGGTGGCAGCGGTCGCAATGGCCTGAACTTCCCCGCACCGACCTTGGCACTGCTGCGCCATAGGTAATCGCCGGTCAGGTTGATATGCTCCCACCCCAGCGGTGACAGATATTGCAGCAACGTGTCGTCCAGCGCCTTGCCGTGGGCACGCAAAGCACTGGTGGCACGCTCCAGATAGACCGTGTTCCACAACACGATGGCCGCCGTCACCAGATTGAGGCCGCTGGCCCGGTAGCGCTGCTGCTCAAAACTGCGGTCGCGGATTTCACCCAATCGGTAGAAGAAGACCGCCCTGGCCAGCGCGTTGCGCGCCTCGCCCTTATTCAGCCCCGCATGGACGCGGCGGCGCAGCTCCACGCTTTGCAGCCAATCCAGAATGAACAGCGTGCGCTCGATGCGCCCCAGCTCGCGCAGGGCGACGGCCAAGCCGTTTTGGCGCGGATAGCTGCCGAGCTTGCGCAGCATCAGCGAGGCCGTCACCGTGCCCTGCTTGATCGAAGTGGCCAGCCGTAGGATTTCATCCCAATGAGCGCGAATAGCCTTGATGTTCAGCCTGTCGCTGCTAATCATCGGCTTGAGTGCATCGTAGGCAGTATCGCCCTTGGGAATGAACAGCTTGGTGTCGCCCAGGTCGCGGATGCGCGGCGCGAACCGGAATCCCAGAAAGTGCATCAGGCCGAACACATGATCGGTGAAGCCCGCCGTGTCGGTGTAGTGTTCCTCGATACGCAAGTCAGACTCGTGGTACAGCAGGCCATCGAGCACATAGGTCGAGTCGCGCAAGCCGACGTTGACCACCTTGGCGCTGAAGGGCGCGTATTGGTCGGAGATATGGGTATAGAACGTCCGCCCAGGGCTACTTCCATACTTCGGATTGATATGCCCGGTGCTCTCTGCCTTGCTGCCGGTTCGGAAGTTCTGGCCGTCCGACGATGACGTGGTGCCGTCGCCCCAGTTTCCGGCGAAGGGTTGTCGAAACTGTGCGTTCACCAGCTCGGCCAGCGCCGTCGAATAGGTTTCGTCGCGAACGTGCCAGGCTTGCAGCCAAGACAGCTTGGCGTAGGTGGTGCCAGGGCAGGACTCGGCCATCTTGGTGAGCCCAAGATTGATACCATCAGCCAGAATCGTCGTCATCAGCAAGGTTTTGTCCTTGGCCGTGTCGCCGGTCTTCAGGTGTGTGAAGTGGCGCGTGAAGCCCGTCCATTCATCGACCTCCATCAGCAACTCGGTGATCTTGAGGTGCGGCAGCAACATCGCCGACTGGTCAATCAAGGCTTGCGCGGCGTCTGGCACCGCTGCGTCCAGCGGCGTGATCTTCAGGCCCGATGCAGTGGTGATGATGGCATCCGGTAAGTCGTTGGTCGCCGCCATGCGGTTGACTGTGGCGAGTTGCGCCTCCAATAATTCCAGTCGGTCATGCAGATATTGGTCGCAGTCGGTGGCCACGGCCAGTGGCAATTCGCTGGCCAGCTTCAGGGTGGCGAACTTCTCGATCGGCACCAGGTATTCGTCGAAGTCCTTGAACTGGCGCGAACCCTGCACCCAAACATCACCAGAGCGCAGTGCGTTCTTCAGCTCCGACAGGGCGCATAACTCGTAGTAACGCCGGTCAATACCCTCGTCGGTCAGAACCAGCTTTGCCCAGCGCGGCTTGATGAATGCGGTTGGCGCATCGGCGGGCACCTTGCGCGCGCTGTCGCTGTTCATGCCGCGCAGCACGTCGATGGCATCGAGCACACCCTTGGCGGTGGGCGCGGCGCGCAGTTTGAGCACGTCCAGGAACTGCGGCGCATAGCGGCGCAGCGTGGCGTAACTCTCGCCGATATGGTGCAGGAAATCAAAATCGGCAGGCCGCGCCAGCGTTTGCGCCTCGGTGACGTTGGCGGCGAAGGTGTCCCACGGCATGACCGCTTCGATGGCGGCGAACGGATCGCCGCCGCTTTGTTTGGCTTCAATCAGCGCCTGACCGATGCGCCCATACATCCGCACCTTGTCGTTGATCGCCTTGCCGGAAGCCTGGAACTGCTGTTGATGCTTGTTCTTGGCCGCATTGAACAGCTTGCCGATGATGCGGTCGTGAAGGTCGATGATTTCATCAGTGACGGTGGCCATGCCCTCGATGGCCAGTGCTACCAAGGTGGCGTAACGCCGCTGCGACTCGAACTTGGCCAGGTCGGCGGGCGTCATCTGGCCGCCCTCGCGGGCGATCTTGAGCAAGCGGTTTTGGTGTACCTGCCGTTCGATGCCAGCAGGTAGGTCAAGCGCCTGCCAGGCTTTGAGGCGTTCGATGTGTTCAAGCATGTGGCGCGAGTTCGGCTTGGCGGGCGATTGGCGCAGCCACGCTAGCCACGTCATTTTGCTACCATCCTTGCGCTTGAGCAGTTCGTCCAGGCGCTGGCGATGGACAGGTATCAAGGAATCGGCCAATGCCGCATGGATGCTCCGGTTGGCACGGGTAATGGCCTCGGCGCTTGCGCGCTCGATGGCATTCATGGCGGGTAGGATGATGCTCTGCCGCCGCAGGTTTTCAACAAGGGTGCTGGCCAGCACAATGCCTTTGTCTGTTTGCAAGGCCAGTTCGGTCAGTGTATGCACGGCTTGCCGGTAGTGACTCATGGTGAAGGGCTTGAATCCAAACACCGTTTGCAGCTCGACCAAGTGCTCCCGCCGTGTCTGCTCGCGCTGGCCGTAATCGTTCCAGCTTTCCACCGGCACCTTGAGTTGTGCGGCCACCATGCGCAGCAGGGGCGGAAATGGAGGTTCATCGACGCCCAAGAAGATGCCAGGGAATCGCAAGTAGCAAAGCTGCACGGCGAAGCCCAATCGATTCGCGGCGCCGCGACGCTGACGGATCACCGACAGGTCGGTTTCGTTGAACGTGTAGTGCCGTATCAGTTCGTCTTTGGCATCTGGCAGTGCCAGCAGACTTTCGCGCTCGGTGGCGGACAGGATTGAGCGGCGTGGCATGGTCAGTCTTCCCGCAGGTACTGGTACAAGGTTTCGCGGCTGATGCCGAAGTCACGGGCCACCAAGGTTTTTTGGTCGCCTGCCGCAACTCGCCGTTTCAACTCGGCAATTTGTTCGCTGTTCAGCGATTTCTTTCGTCCCCGGTAGGCACCGCGCTGCTTGGCCAGCACGATTCCCTCGCGCTGACGTTCGCGGATCAGGGCGCGCTCGAACTCAGCAAAGGCTCCCATGACCGACAGCATCAGATTGGCCATCGGTGAGTCCTCGCCGGTGAACGTCAGCCCTTCTTTGACGAACTCCATGCGCACGCCCCGTTGTGTCAGCCCTTGGACGATGCGGCGCAGGTCATCAAGGTTGCGTGCCAACCTGTCCATGCTATGCACCACCACGGTGTCGCCCTCGCGGACGAAGGCCAGCAGCCTTTCAAGTTCGGGACGTTGTGTGTCCTTGCCTGAAGCCTTATCGGTGAATACCTTGCCGACTTCTATTTGTTCCAGTTGTCGATCAGGATTCTGGTCGAAGCTGCTGACGCGGACGTAGCCGATACGTTGACCTTGCAAGATGCCTCCAAAGGTAAAAATGTCAGGATGAAATCTATTACCCTTGACTGAATGTGTCAATAAATATAAATTCACACTCTACTCTGACGTTGTTTGTGCTCAACATCTGACATCAGGTTAGGGCATAGCCTTAACTGACACCACCTCCCAGGGCCTGATATAAAGCAACACTATCGACTAGGCGTTGTGCCTGGGCCGCAACCATATTGATCCGGATTGACTGTGCCTGTTGCTGCGCGATGAGCAGTTGCAGGTAGCTGGCCGCGCCCAGCCGGTATTGCCGCTCGACCGACTGCAAGGAGGCCTGTGCAGCCATATCAGCGGCAGCGAGGGCAGTCAAAGTTTGTGCATCGCTTTCCACCGCGCGCAGGGTGTCGGCGACGTTACGCAAAGACTCCAATACGACGCTCTGGTAATTGGCTGCGGCGGCATCAAAAGCGGCGAGCGCCGCTCTTTTTTCAGCGGGTAGCCCTGGATTAAAAAGAGGCTGGGTGAGCTGCGCAACCAGGCCCCACACTGCCGAGCCACCACCGAACAGGGTACCGGTGGTCAGCGCTTGAGAGCCAAGGTTGGCGCTCAGGTTGATCTGTGGGTAGAGCTTGGCGACAGCCACACCATAGTCTGCATTGGCCGCATGCAACAGCGCCTCTGACGCCTGGATATCCGGTCGGCGGCGCACCAGTTCTGAGGGCACGACGAGCGGCATCTCGACGGGCAGAGTGAAATCGGCCAGAGTGAAGGCCGGGATGCCACCCGTGCCTGGGGCACGACCGGCTAGCACCGCCAGTAGATGTTCGGTTTGTTGCAGTTGTTTACGCAGCGCAGGCAGTTCTGCCCGCGTTTGCTCCGCCTGAGCTTGTAGGCTCAACGCTTCATCAGGTGAGGCCTGACCGATACGCACGCGTTCATGGGCTAGGCGCAGTTGCTCATCCTGCACGCGCAAAATGGCAGTAGTGGCTTCTAGTTGCGCGGCGAGGCGTGCTCGGGTAATGGCAGCGGTTGCCATGTTGCCGGCAAGGGCCAGGCGCGCAGCATTCAGTTCGAAGCGACGGTAGTCGGCGCGAGCAGCCAAGGCTTCGAGTGCGCGCCGGTTGCCGCCAGCCAGATCGAGGTTGTAATGCACGCCAACGCTGGCGTTGTAGAGGCTGAATTGACGTGCGTCTCCGCTCAACCCTTGGCTACTGGGACTCATTTGCTGGCGCTGAGATCCCAGTGCGACATCTACCTGTGGATATTGCGTCGAGCCCGCCTGTGCGGCAAGAAGCTCCTGCGCCTGTCGCAAATTGGCGCTGATGCTCGCCAGCGTCGGGCTGACATGGAAAGCTTCGTTGATCAGTCCGTCGAGTGTGGATGAACCCAAGCTTTGCCACCATTGCGTTTCGATCGGAAGCCCTTCGACTAGACGTTGTGTTTCGCCGAACTGCGTGGGAGCGGACGCGGTTCTATCAGCCACCGGTGTTGCAGTGTAGCGAGCCACATCGGGTGCGGTGGGACGCTGAAAATCAGGGCCGGCGGCGCAACCGGCCAGACCGGCGGTGACCAGACCAGCTACCAGGTAAGTTGCCGCAAGCCGTCTTTCGAGGCTGATGGGGCGCTGGCATGTTTTAGCGTGCTCCATAAAAATGCTCCACGAAAGGTTTACGGAAAGCTTGGTGGCAGCCCAAGCAGCTTTCCTGCACGTGGGCGAATGATTGGATCACCGCCTTGCCGTCGCTGCTCGCAGCAGCCAGCTTCATGGCCAGCGCCGCCTCGTGAGTCTGCGCGTCAAAGTTTCTGAACTTGGTCGCATCAGCGCCGAGGTAAGCAAGGATGCGCATTTTTTCAGTAAGCGGTGGCTCGGGGTGTGCAGCAACTTTTGGGGCGAGCTGAACGACCTGAACCCATTCCTCCTGCGAAATCGCACCGGTAATAGCCTGCATGTTGCGCCCGAGTTCCTGCATGATCTTGCGTAGCGCCAGTGGCTCAACCTGGGTAGCGTCACCAGCCCAAGCTGGCAACTGAAAACCCCATAAAAGCAGGCAGGCCGTAACGGTCAGGGTGATAGTTCCAAATGCGTGGCTGTGTTTGCGGTGGGTCATGAAATTCTCCTGTAATTCAATCGTTCTCTCATTCGAACTCCCGCCCTTCGCCAGCTTCCTCATGGGTCACACCGTCGCGGATGTGGTAGATGCGCTTGAAAGTGGGGATGATCTTTTCGTCATGGGTGACGACGATGATGGCGGTCTCGAACTTCCGAGCCATGTCATTGAGGATGCGGATTACAGCCATGGCGCGCTCACTGTCTAGTGGAGCTGTGGGCTCATCAGCCAGGATCACCGGAGGGCGATTGACCAAACCTCGCGCAATGGCGACCCGTTGCTGCTCGCCACCGGAGAGTTGCGAGGGCATGGCGCGAGCCCGGTGTTGCACATCGAGCGCGGTGAGCAGTTCCAGTGCCTTCGCGCGCGACTCCCCATTCGCGACGCCTGCGAGCATCGGCAGTAGCGCCACGTTGTCGGTGACATCGAGAAACGGAATCAGGTATGGTGCCTGGAAAACGAAACCGATCTTGTCGCGCCGCAAGGCGCGCAAGTCGCGGACTTTCCAGCCATCGTCGTAGATCACTTCATCGCCCAGCGTCATGCGACCGGCGGTCGGATCAATCACCGCGCCCAGACATTTGAGCAGCGTGCTCTTGCCGGACCCGGAAGGGCCAATCAGGCCCACCACCTCGCCGGGTGCCACCTGCATGTCCACGCCTTTCAAGGCATTGACCGCGGTATCGCCCTCGCCATAACGTTTTCTCAAACCTTCGATGCGAATGCCTTTGCCACTCATCTCAACCTCCAATGGCTTCGGCCGGGTCGACCTTGAGTGCCATGCGAATGGCGACGATGCTGGCTAGAACGCAGATCACGAGCACGGCGAAAAAACCGGCGATGGAGTCGAACGGCATCAGCAGTACGTACTTGGGAAACAGGGGCGCTGAGAAAGTGGCTGTGATCTTGCCGACCACGAAACCAATCACGCCCAGGGCGAGCGCCTGCTGCATGATCATCGCGGCGATGGTTCGGTTGCGTGTGCCGATGAGCTTCAACACCGCGATCTCGCGGATTTTGTCCATCGTCAGCGAATAGATGATGAAGGCAACGATGGCCGCGCTAACGATGGCCAGAATCACCAAGAACATGCCGATCTGCTTGGCCGACGTGGCGATCAACTTGCCGACGAGGATGTCTTCCATCTGTGCCCGTGTGTAGACCGTCAAACGTTTCCAGCGCCGGATGGATTCGGCAACCTCGTCCGGCGCATGACCAGGTTTCAGAGTGACCAGCACTGCATTGACGAACGCGTTGGTGCTCTGTGAAGCAATCACGGCATCCAGCAAACCAGTAACACCGGGTCGATTGAAGGCCGGGTTGGCTTCGGTGCGACGCCGGCTTTGCCAAATGGCGTCGTTGTCCTTGAGGAACTGAGCCTCTTGGGCATCCTTGAGCGGAATGAATACCATCGGGTCGCCGCTGGACGACACCATGCGCCGTGTCAGCCCCACGACGGTGTAATGATTTCGGCGAATGGCAAGACGATCTCCCAGTTTGAAGCCGGTGGCGATGTCGGCCACCGCCTCGTAGTGACCGCGCGTGATCTGGCGTCCAGCGACGAGATAAGGAGGCCATCCGGGTGTAGCCCCCAACGCACCGGGCGCGATGCCGACCACCATGGTGCGTACATCACTCTCGCCCTTGCGTACCTGCATGGTCAGGTAGGTCACGTTCGCTGCCTGTGAGACTCCCGGCATGGCGAGAATGGCGCGATACACGTCATCGTTGAGGCTGGACGACTCCGCATAAGGACCCAGAGTATCCTTTTGCACCACCCAAAGGTCAGCGCCACTGTTGTCGAGCAACGCCTTGCCGTCGTCCACCATGCCTCGGTACACCCCAGCCATGACCAGGGTGACGCCGATCAGCAGACCCAGACCGATGCCGGTGAAGACGAATTTTCCCCAGGCATGGAGAATGTCGCGGCCGGCCAGGCTGATCATCGTGACACTCCTGGGATATGGTCGACCACATGGATGCGGCTGCGCGCCGTCAGTGCCTTTTCGCTATAGGTCACAACCTGGTCCCCATTCTTGAGCCCTTCGCGCACCTGCACGTAACCATTGAGGTCGGAAGTGCCGAGCTTGACCGGGGAGAAATGCAGATCACCATCCACGATTTGCCAGACACCAACTTTGTCGCCCTCACGCTGGACGGCAGCGTTGGGGATCAGTGGAGCGGCCGGGAGCGCCGGCAAGTCAACCGTGACTTCGGCCAGTTCACCCACCGGTGGCAAAGGTTCTGGTTTGTTATCGAATGTCACCTTGGCAAGCGTTTCCTCGGTTACCGCGTCGGCCTTGGGTTCCACCCGCAGCACGCGACCTTTCAAGGTCTGGCCACCACGCGAACGCAGGACGATAAGAGTCGGCAACCCCCCAGCCAGCCCCGATGCGCTGATCTGGTCGAAGCGCGCATTGATCCACAAACTCTTGGGGTCGATCACTTCCACCACGGCCTGGCCCGCGACGATGGTCGTGCCGGGATCGGCATCGCGCACGGCGACTACACCGTCGACCGGCGCGATCAGGCGCAGATTGCTCCGCTGCGCGACGAGTCCTTCGCGGTCGGAGCGTGCCCGGACAATATCTTCCCGAGCGGCAGATAAGGCGGCATCGGCGATCTGCAGTTCCTGCCGCTTGGTGGTGACGATTTCCTCGCTGGTCGAGCGCACCGCAAACAATTGCTCGTAGCGGCGCGCCTGGGTTTGCGCGTAGGCTTGCCGGGCTTCTGCCTCGCGCAAAGCCGCTTCCGCACGCTTGAATGCCGACTCCTGTGAGCGCACCCGATCATCGAGGTCGACCGGCTCCATCTCGCCGAGCACCTGTCCGGCCTTGACCTGGTCGCCTACATGCACCTCCAGGCGTTTGACGCGCCCGGCAAACGTCGGCCCGATCTTGTAGGTGTAGCGCGCCTCCACCGTGCCGATGCCGAACAGCGCCGGTGTGATAGCCCGTGATTCCACGCTTGCCACCGTCACCGCGACCGGGGCGAGCGGCCCTGATCGCAGACCGACATAAATAAAAAGCACCAGCAAAGGAATGATGACGGCAAGCAGCGCCAGGGTGCGGCCTTGCAAGGGTAACTTTTTCATTGCGCACTCCTTATGCCACGCCGATAAATTGCAAAGACGCGCGGCGCATCGCGGTGCATACGTCCCACATCACCCGCCAACAGCGATTGCATGACCAAGCCCTGGATCGTGCCAATGAACAGCGTTGCCGCCGCCTCGTTGTCAAGCGAGGGAGACAACTCGCCGCTGGCCTTGCCTTTCTCGATGAGACGATGCAAACGTTCGCCGTAGCGCTGAATCAAGGTTTGCACCATGCGCTTGGCCGGTGTCGATTCGGCACGCTGAAGCTCACCAAACATCATTCTTGGCACGCCTGGGTGCTCAGCTACGAATTCGATATGACTCATGAACATCGCCTCCATGGCTGCCAAGGGCGACTCGATTCCTTGTGCGGATCGATCGATTCTGGCTAATAGGCGCTCTGCTACCCACTCCATGACCGCCTGCCAAATGGCTTCCTTGTTCGGGAAGTGCCGAAACAGCGCACCCTGGGTCAAGTTCATGTGTTTAGCGATAGCTGCAGTGGTTATCTCGCTTGGGTTTTGTGAACCGGCAAGCGCCACGACGGACTCGACAGTTACGGCACGACGTTCATCGGCCGGCAGATGCTTTGGATGGGTGTCCACGAGCACTCCTTGTAAGATAGTAATTGATTACTATCTTACCACAAGAGGCAACTCAAACAAGAGAAAACCCGACGTACTCGTCAATATCTAGCGTCTGCAATGGGCTTAACGTGCTTTATTTTCCGTTTTCTGAGACGTCCCCACGTACAAAGGTGTCGATCTGACCGGTGCAACCTATGCCACGGACATCCGGCTCTCCGACCCGGATGGCAATGAGCGCACGCTGGCGGACTTCCGAGGCAAGGCCATCCTGGTCTTCTTCGGCTTCACTCAGTGCCCAGATGTCTGCCCGACGGCCCTGGCGCGGGCGGCCGAGGTCAAGCGGCTTCTCGGCCCCGACGGCGAGCGCTTCCAGACACTGTTCGTCACGGTCGATCCCGAGCGCGACACGCCCGAGGTGCTCAAAGCCTACACGGCTGCATTCGACCCCAGCTTTATCGGTCTGTACGGCGACCTGGAACGCACCGCACAGATCGCCAAGGACTTCAAGGTCTACTACAAGAAAATGCCGACGGGATCGTCCTACACCATGGACCACACATCGCTCAGCTACGTCTACGACCCGCTAGGAAAGCTGCGCTTGGCCCTGCGCCATGAGCAACCCGCCCAAGACTATGCGGACGACATCCGCAAGCTCTTGAACCCTGCCTGACCCTCTATCCCCTCAAGGAGAACACCATGAAACTCGTCATCCGCACAGCCATCGTCGCCGCCTCGCTGCTCGCGGCCACCGCCCAGGCGCAAGTCACCGTCAAAGATGCCTGGGTGCGCGCCACCGTACCGCAACAGAAAGCCACCGGCGCCTTCATGCAGTTGAAGGCAACCAAGAATAGCAAGCTGGTCTCGGCCAGCTCGCCGCTTACGCCCGCCGTCGAGGTCCACGAGATGGCCATGCAGGACAACGTGATGAAGATGCGCCAGGTGCCGGCCGTCGAGCTGCCCGCAGGCAAGACCGTGGAACTCAAGCCCGGCGGCTACCACGTGATGCTGATGGACCTGAAGCAGCAGGTGAAGGAAGGCGACACGGTGCCTCTGACCCTCGTCATCGAGGGCCCGGACGGCAAGCGCGAATCGGTCGAAGTGAAGGCTCCCGTGCGTGCGCTCAACGCCAGCGCCCAGCCGGCTGGCCACGATGCCCAGGGCGGCCACAAGCACTGAAGCACTTGGCGGGTGGGTGAATGGCGCACCTGTAGCACACCCCACCGCTTGCAGCCCTCGAAATTCGAAGCCGCGATGCCAACTCCCGCAACCTAGGTCACGCATAGCCAAAAAGCTCACGGCGTACGGCAACCGGAGATGGTTACTCCACCAGCGTTTTGCAATGCGTGTTTACTAGCGCTGTTTCTCTGAAACCCACGGTCTCCTTGCATGAAGGCCTCTAGCATGTGCGGGATCAGCGTCGTGGCATCGACCGCTTCGCCGTACACCTGCGCGTGCAGCGCGGCGTAACGGTCGAGGTCGGCTTTCAGGCTGACCGGGCACGCAAAGGCCAGCTTGACGCTCTCGACCTTGGGCAGCGGCCCAAGCCGCAACTTCCTGGTGGTGTTCATTTCGCAATTCCACGGTTGAAGAACATAGGCTGGTACGGCCGCAGCACAAAATCGCGGTTGACGATGATCCGCACCGGCAGGCCCGGCCGCTCGGTCAGCGTCGGCTGGATGTTCATGTTGCGCCGGGTCATCTCTTGGCCGACCTGGTTGATGCTGTCCTGCGCGCTATCGCGCCCAGCGATCACGATGCGGTTGCCATCCTGCCGGTTTTCCGGTGCGGCCAACTCGGCACCCACGCCCAGCAGGGTCGTCAGCGCCGCACCCGCGAAGACGCGATCCCAATGCCAATCGACGCCATCCTCCAGGCCGGAATAGCCGGCAGGGTCAGTGCCCGCCAGGTTGTCTAGCTTCAGCGAGGACGTGTCCGGCAGGATGACGCGGTTCCACACCACCTGTACGCGGCTCTGCCCGTAGCTCACCTGGCTGTTGTACTTGCCCAGGATGCGCGATCCCTGTGGGATCAGCAGGAACTTGCCAGTGGCCGTGTCATAGACCGGCTCCGTCACCGTGGCTATCACGTCGCCCGGCAGATCGGACTTGATGCCCGTCACCAGCGCGCCCGCGATCACCGTTCCCGCCATGACCTGATACGGCGAGGCCGGCATCTGGAGATTGCCGGAATTGCGGGTTTCCGTAGAACCGCCTTTCAGGAAAGCCTCTTTCTGGTCTTGCCGGTTCTGCACGGCTGTCGGGTCGGATGGCTGGGCCGCCGTCGAGGCCGGGCCAGCGGCCAGCGGGTCGAAGCCCGCCAAGGCGCTGCCGGGCGCAGCCGCAGCGGCTTGCGCCGTGACCGGCGCGGTGGCCTTGCCTTGGTTGCCCGAGCGGAAAAACACCGACGAGTTCGCCGCCGCATCGGCCTCCTTGCGCCACGCATCCGCCGGATCATGTCCCGGCGGTGCGTAGGCCGGCGTCACCGGCTGCTGCGACTTCACGATGGCTGGGCCGAGATCACCCGGCAGCGGCGGCCCCAGCTCGGGCACCTTCGGCGGCAGCTTCGAGTAGTCGGCCGGCAGACCATCCAGCCCCTCGGACTTCGAGACGCGATCGACGTTGTAAAGCTCGGTCTGCTCGCCCGTGCCGCGCCGGTGCGGCTGCAATGACCAGATCGTGGCCCCGAGCACGGCGACCGACAGGACGCCGACGAGGATGGCCAGCGTGCGCCGGTTCAGGCGCGTGACCGGGCGCGGCTGGGCGCGCAGCGCCACCGCCTCGGGCGCGACCTTGCCCGCCTGCGCCGCAAGATCAGGGGAATCGTCCTGGCTCATGGTCAGTTCCTCCGTGTGCCGTCCGTGCGCTCAATCCGCACCACGTCGCCTTTGTCCCCGCCCAGGCGCAGTTCGGCCGCGCCGAACAGGCGATCAACGATGTAGTACGGCGCACGGAATCGGTAGTTCACCAGTTGCCCGTCGCCTTGCGCGCCGATCACGAACAGCGGCGGCAGCTCGCCCTGGGCGATGCCGGGCGGGAACTGGATGTAGACCTTCTCGCCGTCATCGAAAGCACGCAGCGGCTTCCACGGCGGATTGCTGCCGCTGATGGCATAGCGGAAACGGATCTTCTCCAGCGACAGGCCGCTATCGACCGGGGCGGCGGCGCTGGCCGCCTGCGCCTGGCGCTGCAAGGCCAGCATCTTGTCCTTCGGGTACTCCCAGGACACCGACGCCATCCACGTCTTTTCGGTCGAAGTCAGCTCCAGCAGATACGTCCGGCGGCTGGTGGTGATGACCAGATTGGTCTTCAAGCCCGAGCGGATCGGCTTGACCATCACGTTGACGCGCAGAGCCTCACCGCTGCCGCTCGACGTGTCCCCGACGATCCAGCGCACCGTGTCGCCGGCCGCGACCGTCACCAGTTCCTCGCCGGGCTGCAGCGAAACCACCGTCACGCGGCCCACGGCCGCATAGAGCTGGTAAAGCGCGCCATCGGTAAAGGGCCAGACCTGGATCGCGTTGACGTAGCCTTCGCGCGTGGGCGCGACACGGGCCTCGGCATTGGCGCGCGAGACGCGCACTTTCTCATCCGCGGGTTCCGGCGCGGGCTTGGCCTCCTCGGTCTCTGGCAGTGGTTTCAACTGCGACGGCAGCGCGAGCGGCTGCGGCACCGTGACCACCTCCACCGGTTTTGGTGGCTCCGGCAGCGGCTGGGCCTGCACCGGCTCATCGAGCGAAATGGTCGGTGGCGGCTTGCCCTGAGTAGCGCAGCCAGAGAACAGCACGGTCGAAGCCAGAAGCATCACCGGCAAGGCGGATTTACGGAAAAGATCATTCATGGTTTTGCTCCTTCGTTAGCTTCCAGTTCGCGGCTCCACGACAGCCCGTTGACGTAGATGCCCAGGGGGTTCTTGCGCAGACGCTGCTCGGTGCGCGGGGTTTGCAGCACCGTGGAAATCACCGCGTTCCAGCGTTCGGTGCGATCCAGCGCGCCATTGACGAAGCGCGTTTCCGTCCAGCGCACGTTGAAAGACGTGTCGCTGGCGCGGGTCACGCTGGTGATCTGCACCGTCACCGACTCCTTGCCGATGCGCGCGAACGGGTCATTCGTGCGGGCGTACTCGTTGAGCACGACCGCGCCTTTGTCGGTCGTGTAGTCGTAGGCATCGAGCCAGTTCTGCCGCACCACGATGGGGTCGATGGACAGCGAGCGCACCAGGCCGATGAAGCGGCCCAGGTGGTAGGCGATCTGCGCATCGCTGGGCTTGTAGGGCGTGGCGGCCTCGCCGACAGCGCGCACCTGGCCCGCGTTGTCCACCTCAATGACGTAGGGCGTGACGATGGACTGCGCCGAGCGCCAGACTAGGCCGCCCGCCATCAGCACGGCCAGCGTGAGGCAGCCAAAGGCCATGAAACGCCAGTTTCTGGCCTGCACGCGGGCCGAGCCGATGCGCTCGTCCCAAACCTGGGCGGCGGATTGATACGGAGTAGCAGGCTGTGGCGTATCGGCGTAGCGCACCTGCGGTCGTTTGAATCGCATGGGAGTTCTCCTTGAAGATCAGGAATCGGAATCGCGCAGGCTCGGGCCTTGGCTGGAGCTGCCGCCATCGCCGCCGCGCAGCGTGTGGGCGGCGGTCGTCGCGGCATGGGTGAGCTGCTGCCTGCGATGCAGGCGCTTGGCCCAGGCGGGTTGCGCGGTGGATGGGGTTGGCTCGTTTGCAGCCTGTGCGGCACCGCCCCCTGACGCCGATCCGGCGTCATCGGGCCGGAAGGCGGCGGCGACACGCTCCTTCATCGAGCGCGCGCCCTCAGCCACCTTCTGCCCGGTCGCCTGCGCGCCGGTCTTGGCGACATTGCCGACACCAGCGGCAGCGCCCTTGAGGCCGCCGCCGGCGGATGCAGAACCCGCCTGAAACGCCGACCGCGCGCTGCTGGCGGCCCCAGTGGCGGCACGCGCTCCGCTACCGGCCAGCTTGGCGGCTGCGGGCGCCATGCGCGCCCCGGCGGCGACTGCGCCGCCGACGCCCGTAGCCGCAGCGCCCACGGCAACAGCAGCGCCGGCCGCGCCCAGCGCCGCACCGGCCATCGCACCTGCGCCGAGCTGCGGGCCGCCGGACACCAGCCCGGTTGCAATGCCCGGCCCGAAGATGCCCAAGGCCAGCAGCGTCAGCGAGGCCAGCATCACGACCACGGAGTGGTCGATGGATGGTTCGGCGGGCTGTACCTGAAACTCGGCGAACAGGCCCGAGCCGATGCCCACGATCACCGCCAGCACCAGCACCTTGATGCCGGACGACACCACGTTGCCCAGCACCTTCTCGGCGAGAAATGCGGTCTTGTTCCAGAGCGCGAACGGCACCAGCACGAAGCCGGCAAGCGTGGTCAGCTTGAACTCGATCAGCGTGATGAAAAGCTGGATCGCCAGCACGAAGAAGCACAGCAGGACGATCAGCCAAGCGAGGAACATCACGACGATGGGCGTGATGTTCACGAAGACTTCGGGGAAGCCCGCCATGTCGCCGATCTGTTTCAGGATCGGCGCACCGGCGTCGATGCCGACCTTCGCCAGCCGGCCCGGTTGCAGGAAGTTCTCCATGCTCAGGGTCGAGCCGCTGGCCGTCAGGCCCAGCCCGGCGAAGGAGCGGAACACGATGCCAGCCAACCAGTTGAAGTTGCCGATGATGTAGGCGAAGGCGCCGACGTACAGCACCTTGCGGATCAGCTTGGCGATCACGTCCTCGCCCTGGCCGGTGGCATGGCTCATCGCCCAGAACAGCCCGGCGAGCGTCATGTCGATGACGATCAGCGTGGCGGTCAGAAACGCCACTTCGCCGTGCAACAGGCCAAAGCCCGAGTCGATGTAGCGCGAGAAGGTGTCGAGGAAGCGGTCGATGACCGTCACGTCGTTCATGGCGAGTCCTCCTGCCCAGGCAGAGCGATTGCCGCGCTGCCATCGGCGGGTTCATCGAAGCTGGGCGGGATCGGCGGCAGGTCGGCCAGCGTCTGGTACTCATTCGGCCCGGCCTGGCCGGAGAGAAAGCGCCGCAGGTCGGCCTGTGCCACCTGCGCGCAAAACGCGCCGTCGTGCGCGCCCGCGCGGCACTGCGCGCGCAGCGCGTGCAACCGGGCCGGGTCGGCGGCGAGCGCATTCACCGACACTTGCTGCGGCCGGTCACAGCCGGCCAGCACCAGCGCATGAATGGCGAAAGCAAACACGACGGGCGTGCGTTGCATGGCAGCCTCCGTCAGCGGTTGTAGAAATTGACGGGCTGCGGCGTGTACGGCGTGCCTTCGCCCAGGAAGCGGCGCGTCACTTCGCGCCCGCGCTCCGTGGCCGCCGCCTGCCGCGCCAGTTCCAGCGAGGCCGCGCGGTCTTGCGTGATCTGGAGCCGCTGCGTCTGGATCGACTGCTTGGCCTGCAAGGCCAGCAACTGGTTCATGGCCTGCATCGCTTGCAGCGCGCCCTCGGCCGACTGGCTCTTGCCCACGAGGTCGGCCAGCACGCTTTCGTCGTCGCTCAGGTTCTGCGACGCCTGGGCCTGCATCTGCATGGTCGTTTGCAGGCCGTTGAGCGTGTTCTTCCAACGCTCCTGCGCATCGAGGTACATCTGATTGCCGCTCACCGTGGCGGCGTACTTCTCGGGATACAGGCGCACGAATTCGCGGTCGATGCTTGTCACTTCGTAGGCCAAGCCCTTGGCCTGCGCGATCAGTCGCTGGGTGGTCGCCAGGTTCGCGCGCAACTGGCCGACCACGCTGGACGGCAGGCTGGCCAGGTTGCGCGCCTGGTTAATGAGCATCTGCGCTTCGTGCTGGAGTTGCTGGATCTGGTTATTGATCTGCTCCAGCGTGCGAACGGCGGTGAGCGTGTTCTGCACCAGATTGGTCGGGTCGAGCACGATGTCGCCGACGCCGAACAAGGCGTGGGCGGGTTGCGCGATGCCGAATGCGAGCACGCAGGCGGCGGTCAACGCGGCGAGCTTGGGGGTATGCAATTTCATAGTTGGTTCTCCTGGGGGTGGTCAGCGGTACGGAGGGAACCCGGCGCGTAGCCGGGGAACGAGGGCAGCAGGTCGGCCGCCCAATCGAGGCCGCGATGGCGCAGCCAGGCGCCCGCGAAGCCGGGCACGCCGGCGTCCTGCGGCACGCGGCCAAGAACCTCATCAATGGCGCGCTGGTCTTGCGGCGTGGAAGCACCCGCGAAGGCCAGCGTCGCCGGCCCCAGGTCGAGGTCGAACACGCGGTTGCCGAGGCGGGATTGGTAGTAGTAGTCGCGCTTGGGCTGCGCGGTGGCGACGATCTCGATCTGCCGGCTGTTGAGGCCGAAGCCCTCGTAGATCGCGCGAATCTGCGGTTCGGTCGCTTGCGGGTTCGGCAAGAAAATCCGGCTCGCGCAGCTTTCGATGATGGCCGGCGCGATGGCCGAATCCTTCACGTCCGCGAGCGACTGCGTGGCGAAGATGACACTGACGTTCTTCTTGCGCAGCGTCTTGAGCCACTGGCGGATGCGCGCCGCAAACACCGGGTCATCGAGGAACAGCCAGGCTTCATCGAGGATCAGCAGCGTGGGCGCACCATCCAGCCGCTCCTCGAAGCGCGCGAACAGGTAGCGCAGCACCGCGAGCACAGCAGCCTTGCTGTGCATCAGCTCCTCCATCTCGAACGCCTGCACGTCGGATGTGCCGAGGCGGTCGTGGTCGGCATCCAGCAGCCTGCCGTGCGCGCCGCCCAGGACGTAGGGCGCGAGTGCCTGGCGCAAGGTGTTCGATTGCAGCAAGGCCGTCAGGCCCGTGAGCGTGCGCTGCTCCACCGGCGCGCTGGCCAGGCTCCCCAGCGCAGACCAGATGGCCGCCTTCTCGTCCGGGCCGACGGCCGCGCCTTCGTGCAGCAGGCGGCCTTCCACCCATTCGCTGGCCCAGGTGCGGTAGCCCTCTCGGTCGATGCGCGCCAGCGGCTGGAAGGCGATCTCGTCGTCCGCGCCCAGGTCGTAGTGCTCGCCGCCCATGCCCAGGATGGCCGCGCGGATCGAGCGCCCCATGTCGAAGGCGAAGATGCGCGAGCCGCGATAGCGGCGGAACTGCATCGCCATCGTCGCCAGCAGCACCGACTTGCCCATGCCGATGGGGCCAACCACCAGCGTGTTGCCCACGTCGCCGATGTGCGTCACCAGCCGGAACGGCGTGGCGCCGTCTGTGCGCGTGACGATCAGCGGCGGCCCATCGAGATGCGCATTGCGTTCCTGGCCGGCCCATACCGCCGACACCGGCATCATGTGCGCCAGGTTCAGCGTCGAGACGATGGGCTGGCGGACATTGGCGTATGCGTTGCCCGGAATGGACGACAGCCACGCATCCACGGCGTTGAGCGTTTCGGGGATGGTGACGAAGCCGCGCCCCTGGATGACGCGCTCCACCATGCGCAGCTTCTCGTCGGCAACGGCGGCGTCCGCGTCCATGACGGTGACGGTCGCCGTCAGGTAGCCGAAGGCGACCTGATCGCTGCCCAGCTCCTGCAAGGCAGCATCGGCGTCGGCGGCCTTGTTGTTGGCGTCGGTATCGACCAGCGGGCTTTCCTGCTGGAAGATCGTCTCGCGCAGCAACGCGATGACGTTCTTCCTTTTCGCAAACCACTGGCGGCGCAGTCGGGCGAGTTCTTTTTCCGCCTCGGCTTTGTCGAGGCACAGAAAGCGCGTACTCCAGCGATACGCGAAGCCCAGGCGGTTGAGGTCGTCCAGAATCCCCGGCCAGGTCGAGGTCGGGAAACCGCGCACCGACACCACGCGCAGGTGCTGGTCGCCCAGCATCGGCGCCAGGCCACCGACCAGCGCGGAATCGGTCAGCAGCGCGTCGATGTGGAACGGCACTTCGGGAACGCCGACGCGGTAGCGGCGCGTCGAGACGGTCGAATGCAGGTAGGTCAACGTCTGGCTGTCATCAAGCCAGGCGATCTCCGGCATCACGCCATCGAGCAGGTCGAAGATGCGATCCGTTTCAGCGACGAAGGCGTGCAGCCGCTCGCGCCAATCCACGCCTTCGGTGGGCCGGTTTTCGTACAGCAGGCCCGCGGCCCGAGCACGGGATTCCTCGGACGGCAGGTAGGCCAGCGTCAGGTGATAGCCGCTCTCGAAGTGGTTGCCCGAATCCTCGAAGGCGGCGCGGCGTTCTTCATCGACCAGCCAGGACAGCGGTTCGGGGAAATCGGAGTGCGGGTAGTCGGCGGCAGACCGGCGCTCGGCTTCGATGAACAGCGCCCAGCCCGAACCCAGGCGGCGCAGCGCGTTGTTCAAGCGCGCCGATGTGGCGATCAGCTCGCCTTGCGTCGCGCTGTCGAGGTCGGGGCCACGAAAGCGCGCCGTGCGCTGGAAGCTGCCGTCCTTGTTCAAGACGACGCCCGGTGCCACCAGTCCGGCCCAGGGCAGCCAGTCGGCGAGCAAGGCCGGTCGCTGGCGGTATTCGGCGAGGTTCAGCATCGCGGCGTCCTCCCCTACACGTCCAGCAGCGGGCGGTGCTTGATGTGCCGCGCGAACACGGCCATGAACTGCGGATCGACGCGCGCGCCCCGCATCGCCAGCGAATGGCCGACGATCCAGAGCACGACACCGGGAATCCACAGTTGCAGGCCCAGCCCGACAGCGGCGGCCAAGGTGCCGTTGGCGATCGCCACGGTGCGCGGTGCGCCGCCCAGCAGGATCGGCTCGGTGAGCGAGCGATGCAGCGGCACCTCGAACCCGGCCGCGAAGGTGTCCGGGGCACTCATACGACGGCCCCGCCCGAGAAGCTGAAGAACGACAGGAAGAACGAGGACGCGGCGAAGGCGATGCTCAAGCCGAACACGATCTGGATCAGCTTGCGAAAGCCGCCCGACGTGTCGCCGAACGCGAGCGCGAGGCCCGTGGCGATGATGATGATGACCGCGACGATGCGCGCCACCGGCCCCTGGATGGATTCAAGGATGGATTGCAGCGGGCCTTCCCACGGCATCGAGGAACCGGCGGCCTGTGCAGTGCCCGCAAGCAGCAGCATGAAGGCAGCGAGCATCAAGCCTTGCATGGCCGGGCGGGCCAGGCCATCCAGCGGCGCGGGACTGGAGCGGCGGGAAAGCGGATTTACAGAAATACGGAAAGCATCAACGTGCGTCATGGCAGTTCTCCAGAAAGGTCGAGGGATGGGGAAGTCGCCGCAGCGGGTGCGGCATCGGGAAGTGGCGGCAGCTCGGGAAACGGCGCGTCCATCGCATCCGCCAGTCGGTAACCCACGCCGTCGAAGCCGACGACGCGGGCGATGCTCTCGATGCGGCGCTTGCGTCCGCGCCCGGCGATGTGGATCACCACGTTGACCGCCTCGGCGATCAGCGCGCGGGGCGGGTTCACCGCCACTTCGAGAATCAGTTGCTCCAGGCGCAGCAGCGCGCCGAGGGCGGAGCCGGCGTGGATCGTGGCAATGCCACCCGGATGGCCCGTGCCCCACACCTTGATGAGATCCAGCGCCTCGGCGCCGCGCACCTCGCCCACGACCACGCGGTCAGGCCGCAGGCGCATGGACGAGCGCACAAGCTCGGTCATCGACACCACGCCTGCGCGGGTGCGCAGCGGAACGTGGTCGCGGGCCGCGCATTGCAGTTCCACCGTGTCTTCGAGCACCAGCACGCGGTCGCCCGTGGCGGCGATCTCGGCCAGCAGCGCATTGGCGAGCGTGGTCTTGCCGCTGCTGGTGGCGCCGGCGATCAGGACGTTCTGCCGCTCGCGCACGGCACGAACGAGAAAGCCCGCCTGCGCGCTGGTCATCATCCCGTCGATGACGTACCGCTCCAGCGGAATCACACCGATGGCGCGCTTGCGCAGCGCGAAGGCCGGCCCTGGCGCGGCGGGCGGCAAGATACCCTCGAAGCGTTCGCCGGTTTCGGGCAGTTCGGCGGACAGTAGCGGCTGGCCGCGATGGACTTCTGCGCCAACGTGGGCGGCGACAAGGCGGATGATTCGCTCGCCGTCCGCCTCGGACAGCTCCACGCCCATCGGTGCGCGGCCCGATGAAAGCCGATCCACCCAAAGGGTGCGATCAGGATTGAGCATGACTTCCACCACGTCCGGGTCTTCGAGCGCGGCAGCGATCAGCGGCCCCATCGCCGTGCGCAGCATCTGAATGCGGCGGTCGAGCGAGGTGGCGAAGGACGAAGGTGCGACGCTCATGAGGCGCGCTCTTGCGCTTCGGCAACTGCCGCCGCGTCATCCATCCGCGCCGGGTCGGGGTGCAGTTCCTCCACCACATCGCGCACCAGGCTTCGACCGCGCAGCAGGTGGCGACCCAACTGTTCAACGAACTGCTCGAAGCGCGCTTTGCCCTGTGCGCGTGCCGCGTCTTGGTGCGCCTCGGGAACTGGCGTGCTGACCGTGAGGTAATAGCGGATGAACAGCGCCAGCGTTTCGATGGCGATGTTCTGGTCGCGCTCCATGCGCTCGGCCTGGCGCGAGAGGCGATCAAGCCGCTTGGCAATCGCTGCCTCGCGCTGGTCGGCAGCATCGGGCGACAGCCACGATGCGAGCGCCGCCGCGACGATGCTGGATTTCGATACGCCTTTCTTGGCGGCCAGCTCGTCCAGACGCTTGGCATGCTCCGGCTGGATGAACAGGTTGAGGCGGTAGTGGCTCATAGCTCGATTCCGTCGTTGGGGTCGAGGGAAGCCAGCCGGGCCGTGCGCTGCATGGCCGGGTCAAGCTGGCGAGGAAGGGGAAGCGGCAGGTCGTCATCGTCATCGAGCAACCCGAGGTCGGCTGCGGACGCGGCCAGCTCGGGGTCGTAGGCGACGGCTTCGGAAAGTTCGGGCTGACGGCGCGGTCCGCCGTCGTCGGCCGAACCCAAGTGCTCCAGGCCATCAGTAGGTGCAGTGGCCGGTGCGGCAGGCACGGCGGGAATCGCCAGCCCGCTCCAGTCGTCGGCTCGCGAGGGCGGAACGTCGGCATAGCGTCCGGCCGCAAGCACGGGCGGCGGCAGCACGCGCCGCTTGAAATTGGTGTCCGCGTAATAGCGCAGCTTTTTGGCCTTGATCGGCGCCACGCTGGACACCATCACCACGGCTTCATCCGGCGGTAACTGCATCACTTCGCCCGGCGTCAGCAGTGGGCGCGCGGTCTCCTGGCGCGACACCATCAGGTGGCCCAGCCACGGCGCGAGCCGGTGGCCTGCGTAGTTGCGCTGTGCGCGCAGCTCGGTTGCAGTGCCCAGCGTTTCGGAGATCCGCTTGGCCGTGCGTTCGTCGTTGGTGGCGAACGTCACGCGGACATGGCAGTTGTCCAGAATCGAATGGTTCTGCCCATACGCCTTGTCGATCTGATTGAGCGACTGCGCGATGAGAAAGCTGCGAATGCCATAGCCCGCCATGAAGGCCAGTGCCGTCTCGAAGAAGTCGAGCCGCCCGAGCGCCGGGAACTCGTCAAGCATCAGCAGCAGCTTGTGGCGGCGCTCGATGCCGTCGGAGCCATCGAGCGATTCCGTCAGCCGTCGCCCGATCTGATTGAGGATCAGGCGGATCAGCGGCTTCGTCCGCGAAATATCTGAAGGCGGCACCACAAGGTACAGCGATACCGGATGCTCGGCCGCGATCAGGTCGGCAATGCGCCAATCGCAACGCGACGTGACTTCGGCCACCGTAGGGTCGCGGTACAGGCCGAGGAACGACATGGCCGTGCTCAACACGCCGGAACGCTCGTTGTCCGACTTGTTGAGCACTTCGCGCGCCGCCGATGCGACGACCGGATGCGGGCCATAGCCGAGATGCGGCGTGGTCATCATCCGGTGCAGCGTCAGCTCGAATGGGCAAGCCGGATCGGAGAGGAAGTTGGCGACGCCGCGCAGCGTCTTGTCCTCGCCCGCATAGAGCACGTGCAGGATGGCGCCGACCAGCAGAGCATGGCTGGTCTTCTCCCAATGGTTGCGCCGCTCCAGCGCGCCTTCGGGATCGACCAGGATGTCCGCGATGTTCTGCACGTCGCGCACCTCATGGGCGCCGCGACGCACCTCCAGCAGCGGGTTGTAGGCCGCTGACTTCGCATCGGTCGGGTTGAACAGCAGGCAATGCGAGAAGCGCGAGCGCCAGCCTGCGGTGATCTGCCAGTTCTCGCCTTTGATGTCATGGATGACGGCGGACGCGGGCCAGCTCAACAAGGTGGGCACCACCAGGCCCACGCCTTTGCCCGAGCGGGTTGGTGCGAAGGTCAGGACGTGTTCCGGACCTTCGTGGCGCAGGTACTGGCGTTCGTGCTGGCCGAGGAACACGCCGTCCGGCTGCGTGAGACCGGCCTCGCGAATGTCATCCGCGTTCGCCCAGCGCGCCGAGCCGTAGGTCGTGACCAGGCGCGATTGCCGCGAGCGCCAGATCGACATGCCGATGGCCACCAGCACGGCCACCAGGCCGCTGCCACCCGCAATGGCGCCGCCGATGTCAAAGACGCTGGGCGCGTAGGCATCGAAGAAGAACCACCACTCGAACAGCCGCCACGGGTGATAGACCGGCGTACCGAAGAAGTCGAACCAGGGCGAGCCAAGGCGTAGCTGATAGCCCAGGGCGGCGGCTGTCCATTGTGTGGCTGCCCACACGCCGGCGATCACGATGCCGAATACCACGGCGATCTGACCGAACAGCACGTTCGTCCCTTGCATGATCCCGCCTCCAATCACGGCACAACAACGTGCCGCGTGCATCAGGATCAAGGCGTGTGCATAGGTCGGTCAAAGACCGTTATGGCGGGGATTTAGGCCGAAAAAGCCTGATTTCTTGCAGGAGCGAAGGCAATAAAAACGCCGCAGACGGGAGCGCGTTGCGGCGTAGTGAGGTGTCAGCGAGAACTTTGTCGCTGCGAAGCGACTACAACAGAGCTATTTGGACTTCTGCTCAGGTCGGTCACCGAAGAAACGCCGATTGGCGGCTTCGGCAGCACGGCGGCAAAGTTCATCACCGACTTTTGTGCGATCTTCCTTGCATTGCCGTTGAATCTCCTTGATGCGCTCGGGATGCGCCGCGAGGAAATCCACGGTTTCCGAAGGTTGAGACGAGCCACATGCGGTCAGTGCGACGGTCAGCATCAGTAGCATCACTCTGTTCATGATTCCAGTCCTTTCGTCGGATGGTTCAGGCATCGTCGGCAGCGTCGATACCGTCTGCCGAATCAATGAAGGCCACACGCTCGATGAACCGAGCCAGCATCTCGGACGGCTCCGCATCGCGGCGTAGCAGATAGGTCGTAAGCATGTATGGCTTGCCTGCCAAGCGGCGGGCCACGACACCCGGCTCGCGGCTGGAGGCGATATGCGCCTCGCCCGCTAGGCCCAAAGCCAGGCCAGCGGAAACCAGCGTCATCATCACGTCGAAGGTTGCCACGCGCTGCGCAATCAGCGGCTCCTGATCGAGCTTGCGCAGAAAACGATCGATCTGCCGCGCGTGGCCTTCGCAGACCGCCGGGTCGCCCAGTGCCAACGGATAGCGCAGCACTTCTTTCAGCGGAACCTGTTTGAAGGCGAGCACGGGATGGCGGGCTGGCACCGCTACCATCAGTTCATCTTCCCAAGCAGGTGTGACCAAGATACCATCGCCTCCATCCTCTGCCATCGAAAAACCTACGTCATACAGATCTTCATGCAAACCCTTGATCTGCAGCCCGAGCGGCACCTCAAACAGACGCATCTCAACTTCAGGGTCCTCTTCACGGCATCGCGCCAGCAAAGTTGACAATCGTGTGGGTGTTACACCATCAGACAAGGCAATGCGTAACTGGCCTAAAAATCCGTTGGTGGCCGACTTGACGCCATCACGGGCCTGATCCAATGCGGTAAAAATGCGCGGGACATGCTCCAAAAGCTGTCGCCCGGCACGGGTTAGTTGAGTGCTTCGGGTAGTACGAATGAATAAACGAGCACCAAGTTCCTCTTCTAATTCTTTGATAGTGCGTGAAAGTGGAGATTGGTCGATATGTAGTCGTTCAGCGGCGCGAGCGAAATGAAGTTCCTCCGCAACGATGAGAAAGCAGCGAAGATGTCGAAGCTCCATTGTGCTCACTCCACTTTAATTCGTCTAATTTCATTTGCGCGGCTAATTAATCAGCCTTTGCCAGAGTGCTGACAGCCAAACCCCCCCGGTCAGCAAAGTGGCTAACAGCACGGCAGCGCTTCCCATGTCCTTTGCACGCTTTGATAGCTCATGCCATTGAGGGCCAATACGATCAATCGCCGATTCCACAGCAGTATTGAGTAGCTCCACAATCATCAAAATAAGGATACTTCCTGAGAGAAGAGCGACTTCGACCCATCCCTGCCCCAACCAGAAGGCCAATGGGACCAACACAAAGGAAAATACTGACTCAAGTCTAAAGGCCGGCTCATTCCATCCAGCGCGCAATCCCTGAATTGAGTAATGGGACGCATGCCAAATTCTCAATATTCCTCGGCGAGATTTTTGTTTATTTTCGAATGCGGACATGGAATCAGCTGCGATTGTGTGTTTTTTATCTTTCATGAGAACAACTCTTATATATTCTTATCATCACAGCCAAAGAAAAAATCGAAATTCCTATCGTACTCACTTGTTTTAACCTGCATTAGCCCCAAGACAGACGAAAACAATGCGTCGTGATCCGCATAAGAGCGGGCTCGCTCACTCAAACAGCCAATATTCAGCCCGCGACTTTGCGTAAACGTTGAAGAGAACCACATAACCAAAGGAACACGAGTCTGCTCTTGTGGAGCAATCGCATAAGGCATGCCGTGCAGAAAAAGACCCTTCTCGCCCAGGGATTCGCCGTGATCCGAGACGAATATCATAGCTGTGTCGTAGTCGGAAAGCCCCTGCAATTGTTTGATGGCTCGGCTTAGGAAATGATCTGTGTAGAGAATAGCGTTGTCGTAGCTATTCACGATCTGTTCGCGGGTGCATTTCCCCATTTCCGGTGTGTCGCATGTTGGGATGAATTTGCGATACGCTGCTGGGTATCGTTGAAAGTAGCTGGGGCCATGATTTCCAATCTGGTGCAAAAAAATCACACGATCACCGGGAATTTTGCGAGCCTGAGCTGGTAAGTCTTCAAGCAAAATCTCATCGAAACACCGACCATCAACGCATAAAGAGGGACTTTGTGCGTTCCCTAGACGTTGATTTTCGAGACCATCGCACACCCCTTTGCAACCTGACTGGTTATCCCTCCATAAGGTGGTAATACCAGCACGCTCCAGAACATGCAGTAAGGATTGGTGTGAACGAATCTTGTCCTCATCGTAGTTTCGGCGACCAAAGGACGAGAACATGCAAGGCACAGAAACCTCGGTGTTAGTTCCACAGGAGTGCATGTCGGAGAAATTGATCACACCTATCTGAGCCAATTGAGGCGTTGTTTCGCGTGCATAGCCGTTCAATCCCCAGTTTTGGGCGCGAGCCGTCTCGCCTACGACAAAGACTAATAAACGTGGCCGACTGCCTTCGGGCCTGACTGTTGCAACGGCATCAGCTCCAATGGTTTTCTTTTCGGCGGACTGCGTGATAGAGGAACCTTTTAGTGCCTTCGGTAAGCCCACCAGATAGTTTCCCGGTGTAATCAAGTATCGAACTTCGCGATGATTTCTCATCAGTGCGGACATGTCCTGAAATGACAGCATGACACCGACCGAAATCATCAGTGCCGAAAACAGCATTAATCCCATACGCCACACGGTTGCTTTCAGCCAAGTACGCCCGACCAATCGGATTCGCCAAAGCAAAATAATCGGCACTACTGCCAGTTGGCTTAGTGGAGCAATCAATGCAGGCGTCAGTAGCTCGCGACTTTCCTTGAAGTCTGTGGCTAGAACATTGCGCAACATGCTCGAATCGAGGTAGATATGAAAGCTGCGCATGTAGTGTGTTGCGAGGGCAGAGGCAACAAACAGCACCGCCAGTAAAACCCTGGCATTCCAGCGCCATACAACCAAACTCAACAGCAGACTGTGAATTCCCACCAGAAACAGCAGTACGGATGTGCCCATGCGTAGACTGGACTGGACGCCTAAGGCGCTACTCCAAAATAGACCATTGCAGGCCAGTGCAAAGAAAATACTGGTCATCAAGATCAGCCACTCGACGCTGCATTGTGGTCGCCAATGGCTTAGGTTCTTGAGGTTTGCAGTTCTGAATCGCGGCACCAGACCGAGAGCCTGTTTGAAAGTTCTCATGCTTGGAACCCCGATGAATGGACATCGCCTGAGCCACCAACAAACCAGCGTTGCCAGACCATGAAAAGACCCAAGGCAACGACCCAACAAATCAGGAGTGTCCACAAGTCATGAGAAAGGAAATGGGCTCCGCGCACCTGCTGGGTCCATCCAAAGATGGCACCTATCATCAAACCTGCGGCCAAGGCCATCCAACGCCAGGCAGGACGAACCATCAAGGTAAAGAAATAGAGGCTGACCCATGCATATCCGGCACTTGCATGCCCTGCGGGAAAGCACACACCGCGCGGCATACCGGGCGGGCGTGTTTCAAACAGGCCCACAAACACTCGCGCTCCGCCATAGCGCACCAAGTTCCAGGGGCAATCCATGTTAGTGAACGATTTCAGCGCCGAAACCGTCAGTGCCGCGATCACGTACGCACAAAAAAGATACAGTAGCGGCCAGCGTAGGTGTGCTGTGCAATTGTTGCTACGTTTTTTTCTCCAAGCCCAGATGCACGTTGCTGCAACCACAATTGCCAGCAAGGTGGAAAGATTCTTCCCACCCCGATGCAGCAGGTTGTTGGTTAGCCAGGCATCCCGCAAAGCCCATCGGCTGCCCTGCAAGCGATAGAGATGATCGGCGACCCAGAAGTCCCCACCGCCATCCATCAATAGACTGCTGATGATCAGCGCCGCACCCGCTGGTAGCGCTAAATGAGTGATTAAGAATCGAGGTGCGAATAGTGCGTTGGATAGTGGGGCGTTGCCCAGTAGTCGGAATTCATTGGGGGGCATCGGCATGTGCCTCCTTCGAATGCCACAGCGCATGCGCATCGATACGCACCAGTGCCGATGCTTGCAGCGCATCGACGCGAACCTGTGCCTCGGCTAGTCGTGTCTGGCGCAGGTTGCGCAGCGTCAAAAGGTATTCGGCCAAGGGGGCCTCTCCCAATTCCCAAGCCCGCCGCGTGCGGTTGCTGGCCGTGGTCTGCGCGGCCAGCGCCTGCGTGAATGATTGCCACTGCGTGCGCTTACTATCCGCTGCTTGCACGGCGACCCACGCACCTTGCTCCACCGCGCGCCGCACGCCGAGCGCCTCGGCCTCTGCGGCCGCCGCGTTGGCGCTTTCCGTGGCGGCCATTGCACTGCGATAGTCCGTGCCAAATGGCACCGTCAAGACAACGCCAATGACACGTTCCGCCCCGCCGCGTTCAGACATCATGCGTACCCCGACGGTGGGGTCGGGCGTGCGGTTGGCGCGAGCGCGCTCGGCCACCTTGGCAAGGCGAGCCGCCTCTCCATCGGCAATGCCGATTTCGACGCTTTGTCGCACAATTCGCGCCAGCCACTCCTGTACCCCGCCCGGCAAGGGATCGGGATCTGGCAGGGTGGATGGCCGTGCGGGAATCTCAATGCCGGGGAACTCAATCACCAACGTCTGTCGTGCTTCCCGTTCTGCATCGCGCGCGGCGCTAACCTGGGCCGCAAGCAGTGCGCGTTCGGCTTGCAAAACGTCGCTGTCCCGCCGCGCGGCATCGCCCAGGGCCACGCGCCGGGCCATTGCTTCCTGCTCACGAATAAGCAACTTTTCCTGCGCTTGCATCTCGTCAGCCACGATGAAACTGCGCAGCCATCCGGCCCAGACTTCCAGCAGTCGCCTTGCCATCTGGTGCTCGGCATCTTCAAGGCGCATACCGGCCACGCCGCGGGTGCGGCTGCCGATCTCCCGATCCAGACGCGCCTTGTTTGGCAAGCGAACAGCACGGCTGAGCTGGATTTCCCATTCGTTGTAGCGATGCGCTTCGTTGGTCACGTTGCGACGTTGTAGGCCGCTACTGAGTTCAAACTCGTGGCTACCGGCTTCAAGGGCGCTTTGCGTGGCAGCAGCCGCGTCCAAGCGAGCGGCTGCGGCATTCACGACCGGCTGGGTTTTCATCGCTGCTTCGACTTGCACCTGCGCAGGTAGCCACGAAAGATCATCGGCGCGCGCTTGCGCGGGATGAAATGTCAAAGCCGCGATAGCCACCATGACGGAACCAGTCGGCAGCACCAGGCTGCATCCTTTGTTTTTATTCGTCATACCAGTCTTCCACTTGCCAACACCGGCTCCACCCACCAGCGCACATCGCTCGATGCGATGCGCTGGCGCAGATGCGCCAGAACCTGTTCCAGCCGTTCGGGTTCGATCAACACCCAGATGACGCGCCGATCCACACGGCCGCGAACTTTCTCGCGAATGGACGCGCGCGCGAAGTCGCCGGTATGCCCTTCGGCGTGCAACAGGGTGAACCCTGGCAGCACCGGGTCGGCCATCAGGGCATCGGTGACGGCGTCTTCGAGCGTGGGTGGAAATACCAGATTCAGGCGCACCAGTTGCGCTTCTTTCAATCCGTTCATGCATGGACTCCTTGTTGTGAGGAGATGGCCTGGCCGAATCGCCGGTACAGCACCGGCAGCAGGACCAGGGTCAGCGCCGTGGAGCTGACCAGCCCGCCAATCACCACGATGGCGAGTGGGCGCTGGATCTCAGAGCCAGGGCCACTGGCCAGCAGCAGGGGCACCAGACCAAAAGCGGTGATGGAAGCCGTCATCAGCACGGGGCGCAGCCGTCGCAGAGAACCTTCACGCACCACCTGTTCCATGGGCAGGCCCAGCGCGTGCAGGTGGTTGAAGTGCGTCACCAGCACCAATCCGTTGAGCACGGCGATGCCCAGCAGCGCGATGAAGCCGACCGAAGCAGGCACCGACAGGTACTGCCCCGATAGCCACAGCGCCGCCACGCCGCCGACCATGGCAAACGGCACGTTGCCGAGGATGAGCGCGGCCTGCCGCACCGAGCCGAAGGTCATGAACAGCACGAAGAAAATCAGCCCCAGGGCCACCGGCACCACCATGCCAAGGCGGGCCGCTGCACGTTGCTGGTTCTCAAACTGCCCGCCCCATTCGACGCGATAGCCGGGCGGCAGCGGCACATCGCGCGCCACGGCTGCGCGCGCTTCATCCACGAAGCCGACCAGATCGCGCCCGCTCACGCTGGACTGGATCAGTGCGAAGCGCGAGCCGTTCTCGCGCCGCACCAGCACGGGGCCATCGGTGGTGGCGATGCGCGCCAGCGAGGCCAGGGGGATTTCGCCCTGATCGCCACGGGCGAGCTGCAAGTCCTTGAACCGCTCGGCCGATCCGCGCAGCCGGGCATCCCCGCGCACCACGATGGGCGTGCGCCTGTCCGGCTCGATCACCAGCCCGGCCGGAACGCCTTCGAGTTGCGCGCGCAACTCGTCCTGAACCTGTGTTACGGCCAGCCCGGCGCGCCCCGCCGCCTGCGCATCCACCTTCACCTGCAGGTATTCCACGCTGTCGCTGGCCTGGGTGAGCACGTCGCGCGCACCGGGCACTTTCTCGATGCGAGCGGCCATGCGCTGCGCCAGATCGCCCAGTGTTTGCAGATCAGGGCCGAACAGCTTGACGGCCACGTCGCCCCGGCTGCCGGTGAGCATTTCTGAGATGCGCATCTCGATGGGCTGGGTAAAGCCGAATTCCAGGCCGGGGAAGGCATCCATCACCTTGCGTATCTCGGCACTCAAGGCCTCCTTGTCGGCTGCATGCCAATCCTTGCGCGGTGCGAGCTGCATGAACAGGTCGGTTTCGTTCAGGCCCATCGGGTCGAGCCCCAGCTCGTCCGAGCCCACCCGCCCGATGCTGTGCCGCACCTCGGGCACTGCCGCACTGATGGCCTTCTGCACGGCCAAGTCAATCTCCAGCGAGCGCTGCAGCCCAATGGACGGCGGTTTTTGCAGTTGCAGCAAGATATCGCCTTCGTCCATCGTCGGCATGAACGCCTTGCCCGTGCCGAGGTAGGCCACCACACCCAATGCCAGGGCCGCGATGGCGACTGCCGATGCGCGTAGCGGGTGGTGAAGCGCAGCCTCCAGCAGCGGTTGGTACAGGCGCGTAGCCCAGCGCATCACCCACGGCTCGGTGTGCGCGTGTTCCTTGAGCAGCAGCGAGGCCAGCACAGGCACCAGCGTGAACGACAGCAGCAGCGAGACGCCCAGGGCGAACACGATGGTCAGCGCCACCGGCACGAACAGCTTGCCTTCCAACCCTTGCAGCGTGAGCAGGGGCATGAAGGTAAGGCAGATGATGAGGATGCCGGAGGCCACGGGCACGGCGACCTCGCGCGCCGCCGCGAATATGCGGTGCAGGCGCGGCTGGTGCGCACTGGGCGCGTGCGGGTCGAGCCGACTGACGGCGTTTTCCACCACCACTACGGCAGCGTCCACCAGCATGCCGATGGCGATCGCGAGGCCCCCCAAGCTCATCAGGTTAGCGCTCATGCCGACCAGACGCATCAGCAAGAAGGTGCCCAGTGCCGCCAAAGGCACCATCACCGCCACAACCAGCGCGGCGCGAAGCTCGCCGAGGAACAGAAGCAGCAGGATAACGACCAGTACCGTCGCTTCCAGCAAGGCGCTTTCCACCGTGCCCACGGCGCGCTCGATCAGCGTGCTGCGGTCATAGAACGGCACCACCTTGACGCCGGGCGGCAGGCTGGGAGTCACCTCGTCCAGCCGGGCTCGAATGGCTTTGACCAGCGCCGAGGCATCGGCCCCGCGCAGCGCCACCACGATGCCTTCCACCGCTTCGCCCGCGCCGTCCCGGGTGACGGCGCCATATCGCGTCACGCCTTCGATGCGCACCTGGGCCACGTCGCCCAGGCGAACTGGGGCCGTACCATTGGCCCCCGCACGCAGGATCAGACGGGATAAATCGTCCAAAGTGTGGATCGCGCCTTCGGCGCGCACGATCAGCGTGTCTTCGCCTGCATCCAGGCGGCCCGCACCGTCATTGCGGTTGTTGCGGCCGATCGCCGTGATGACATCAGAGAAGCTGAGGCCCGCAGCGGAAAGCCGTGCGCGATCCGGCACCACAGCAAAGCTCTTGGCTTCTCCACCCAGCACGTTGACATCAGCAACACCGGGCAGCGTGCGCAGAGCCGGGCGCAGCGTCCAGTCCAGCAGGGCGCGGCGCTCGCTCAACGTGAGGCCACCGCCTTCGATGGTGAACATGAACACGTCCGACAGCGGTGTCGAAATCGGCGCCAGCCCGCCGCTGACGCCTTCGGGGAGGCTGCCCGAAACGCCGGCATAGCGTTCAGCCACCTGCTGACGCGCCCAGTAGATGTCGCTGCCTTCGGCAAAGTCCAGCGTGATGTCGGCGATGGCGTACTTGGCCGTGGAGCGCAGCATCACGCCCCGCGGCACGCCGAGCAACTCCATCTCCAGCGGCGTGATCACGCGCGACTCCACCTCCTCGGGCGTCATGCCAGGGGCCTTGATAATCAGCTTGACCTGCGTGGGGGAAATATCTGGATAGGCGTCGATCGGCAGTTGCAGGAAGGCCGCCAGGCCCGCACCCGCCAAAGCCAGCACGCCAAGCAGTACCAGCGCACGTTGGCGCAGGGAGAATTCAATCAGACGGGACAACATGCGTGGTCGCCCCTCATTGCAATGGAATCATGGATTTGAGCAGTGCCGTACCGCGCACAACGACCTGCATGCTTGCCGCAAGCGGCGCAGTGTCTGGCGAAACGGCACGCACGGCGCTTGACGCCTCTGATTCGTCTTGCCCCAGCAGTTGCACCGGAACAGCGCGGACGCGTAGGTCGCCTTGCTTGTCTTGCGATGACGGCTCAGCAACGTAGAGCACGTGGGCGCTGCCCGCTGGCAGCAGTGCGGCCGATGGCACGCTCAAGGTGCCCTGCGGTGCTGGCAGCAACAGCGCGACACTGATCTGCTGCCCGGCCGCATAGCGGTCTGCCCCTGCCTGATCTGCATCGACGCGGGCACGTACCCGCAGGCTCTGACTACTGAGGTCAGTGTCGCCACCAACAGCCGTCACGCGAGCGATCGTGCCATCGGGAAGACGCACTTCCAAGCCTGGGTGGAGATCTGAGCGCCAGCGCAGCGGAACCGCGACGCTGACATCCAGAGGGCCAGGCTGAGCCACTGTAAAGGCGATGTCGAGCGGCGCGACCGCCTGCCCGAGGCTCAGGTGACGGCGCATCACCCGCCCGGACAAAGGCGCCAGCAATTCATACTCGCCGGCCTGCCCGCCGCTAACGGGTCGAAGCCGTGCGAGGGCGCCATTGGCCTCTTGCAACGTACTTTGCGCAGCCGCCGCGCGCGCTTGGGTTTGCTCGTTGCGCGTGGCTGGGATGATGCCCTCGGCCAAGAGCGTGGCATCGCGCCGGGCCTGCGCCGCGGCCACCGCCGCTTCGGTTCGGGCACGCGCCAGATCAGCCTGCGACGCCAGAACGTCCTTGCTCTGGATGCGCGCCAGCGCCTGTCCTTGGCGCACTGCGGCGCCCTCATCGACCAGAACGCGCGTCACCACACCGCCATATGGCGCCACGACCTGCGCGCTGGCCGAGAGTGGTGCCACCGTCTGCGCGGGTAAGCCATCCAGCGGTATCACTGCGGCATCCTTGACGAGTGCGGTTTCTACACCCTGCGCGCGAAGCTGAGCGGCGTTGAGGTGAACGCCGCCAGCGTTCGGTTGGGCGACAGCCTCGCTCGCGTCTTTATCGGCTACGGTTGTCTGCTGCGTTGTCCGAGCCCACCAGCCGTACCCTACGGCAGCCAGAACTGCCACACTGACGACAGACAAGGCCAAGGTCTTAGTTCGGCTGGCTGTGCCCGCCGTTATCAAGGTCGGGAAGCTCATGCTTGTGCCGCCCCAAACGACGTAGAGCAGAGTAGAGAGCACACAGCGGGGATTGAAAATCCGTCGCATATGGAGCGGTGCGCGAGGTTAATGAGGCGAAACATGCGGTCGATCTCTTGTAAAAGATCGGCTCATGTTCTTCGATGAAGCTTTGAGAAGGCTTTGGAGAAAGCGAAATTTTCTCAGTGCGATGTATTTCTGCAAAACGCCTGCTTTGAGCAGCAAGCAATCGATAAACTGATTTTTCAGTAACTTGCTCTGATATGCCAGCGGTGCGCCTTTGCTACCTCAAACTTCGGAGCCATACACCATGAATGTCAGGAATTCCGAATATCGTTTCAGTCCTTTGGTCATAGGACTGCATTGGCTGACCGCGCTTCTCATCATCGCGGTCTATGCGAGCATGGAGCTGCGCGGTCTGGCACCGAAGGGCAGCGCCTTGAGAGACGCCATGAAGTCCTTGCACTACCTGCTGGGCCTCAGCGTTCTGGTGATCGTCGTGATCCGTATCGGGGTGCGCATCCAGGCGGGCGTGAAGCCCGCGATCCAACCACCCATGCCACGCTGGCAGGCCACGCTCGCCGATGTCATGCACTATGCGCTCTACAGCTTCATGCTCGCCATGCCGCTGCTCGGATGGCTCACCTTGAGTGCGGCGGGCAAGCCGATTGTTCTGTTTGGCTTGCCCATTCCCTCTCTGATCGGCACCGACGTTGCTTTGTCGCGCCAACTCAAGGATGTCCATGAGGCGCTGGCGACATTGGGCTATGTCTTGATCGGATCGCATGCGATGGCGGCGCTGTTGCACCACTACGTCATGCGTGACAACACACTGGTTCGCATGCTTCCCGGTCGTCGCCCCTGACCTACTGGCCTCAGGCTGCTTTATATGGATTCGAATCTCCAATGACCAAATTTCACCACCGCGCCCACCCTGAAAGTCACCGCACTGAACATATCGGATGGCTGCGCGCCGCTGTTCTGGGTGCCAATGACGGCATCATTTCCACGGCCAGCCTGGTTGCAGGCGTGGCTGCTGCCCATGCAAGCCATGCCAGCATCATGACCACGGCCATCGCGGGGTTGGTAGCCGGTGCCATGTCCATGGCTGCAGGCGAGTTCGTGTCGGTCTATTCACAAGCTGATACGGAGAAGGCGGATTTGGCGCGGGAACGTGATGAACTGGAAAACAGTCCGGAAGCAGAGCATCGGGAACTAACGGCCATCTATGTCCGGCGTGGCCTGGATCATCGACTCGCGGATCAGGTCGCCACGCAATTGATGGCGCATGATGCGCTGGGCGCGCACGCGCGCGATGAATTGGGCATTTCTGAAACCTTGAGCGCTCGCCCGCTGCAAGCCGCCATGGCGTCCGCTGGGAGCTTCGCGGTGGGTGCGGCCATGCCGCTGGCCGTGGTTCTGTTGGCGCCGGAGCAGAGCCTGCTCTATTGGATCGTCGCGACGGCGATTGTCTTCCTGGCCCTTCTCGGCGCTGCGGCCGCTGCCGTGGGTGGTACGCCGCTCTTCAAAAGTGCGCTGCGCGTCGCGTTCTGGGGCACATTTGCCATGGCGGTGACAGCGGGCGTGGGAGCCATGTTCGGCACTGCGGTGTAGATCTGCGTCAATCTCAGAGCAGCGGTGGCCAAGGGCCAAGCCGCGCGGACAGCCGACCGTTGTCCAGTGAGAACGCCAGCGGCAGGTCTATGGCATGCGCGAGCGCCAGGGCCAGTGCAAGTCCCAGCCCGGCGTGGTGCGCCGTGCCACCTTCGGAATCCTTGCGCCAGAAGCGAAGTCCGAATTGATCCAGATCGGATGCCTGCAAATTGGGAGCTGTGTTGACGATGGTCAACATCCAGCCGGAAGCCGCGCGCTCCAGCCTACATTGAATGTCGTCGCCTTCGGGCGCGTATTCGATGGCATTGCGCAAGAGGTTGGAGACGATGCGTTCGATCACGCCCTGATCGCTTTGCACCCATGCCGATTCAGGCAAAGTCACACGGATAGGTGACTTGGGTGCCATTTGCTGGACGTTGAATCCCGCCAGCAACTCTTGCAGCAAAGCTGTTAGATCCAGAGGATCAAGCGCAAGTGTGTGTTGGCCGGATTCAAGCCGCGCCAACAACAGCAGAGTGTCCACACTGCGCTGCATGCGTGAACTGGCCTGGATCGTTGCATTCAGGGCGCGCTGGATTTGGGTCGGGTCGGCATCGATCAAAGCGCTTTCTGCGCTGATGCGGATTTCTGCCAAGGGCGTGCGCAACTCGTGGGCCACGTCGCGGGAGAAGCGGCGCTCGCGGGCAATGGCCGCATACAGGTGATGCAAGCCCTGATTGAAGGCTTCGGCAAACGGCCGCAGTTCGCGTGGAAAGTCCGCTCCGATCCGCGCAATCGGCCGATCCGAACGCAGGTCGGCCAGTTGCACGCCGACGCGCTCCAGCATGACCACGATGCGCCGAACCATGAGCAGCGCCAGGCCTGTGGCCAGGAGCGTCGCCAGCACGATACCGCCCAGGAGCGTGAAGTGGATGCGCCGTTCGGTTTGATCCCAATCCCGACGTTCTGTTGCCACAACCAGCAATCGAGATTCCTCACCTCTTACCGGCACGCGCGTCGCCAGCGCGCGGCCCGCGTGGCCGTCCGGGAGTATCACGTCGTAGTAGCGTGGGGTGCCTTGCTCCACCGGTCCAAGCGCCAGCTCGGCCCCAGCACTGCTGGGCGAACGCAGCAAGGTCCGGTGGGTCTGCGAATCGAAGACCGTGAAGAACTCGGTATGCCCGCCAGGCTCGTATTCCGGCATGAGGCTTTCGAGCTTTCTCGCATCCAACTCCTGCAGCACGCGCCCCACCGCCGCTGATCGTTGCATCAGGGTGGTATCCATCCGTCGGTAGATTTCGTGGTCGATCCAGTAGTCGAGGACGGGAAACAGGATGGCGAAGGTTCCTCCAATGCAGATCACCAGGCTGGCAGCCAGCCGCCGCTGCAAGGACCAGGATCTGCCTTGACTCGCATCAGAGAGGGCTTCGGAATCGGGACGTACCATCGTTCAGGGCAGTATGTAGCCGAAGCCACGTCGTGTCACGATCAGTTCATCCAGGCCGCACTGGGCGAGCTTGGTTCGCAAGGTGCTGACGATCACCTCCACCACCTTGTCCGATGCATCGCTGCGGCTGTCGTACAAATGTTCAAAAATCTGCGGGCGCGACAGCGTGGCGCCGCGCCGACGCAGCAGCAAGTCGAGCAGTCCATATTCCTTCGGCGTGAGCCCAAGATCAATGCCCTTGAACCTCGCGGTGCGCGAGCGCGGATCGACCTCCAGATCGCCGTGGCGCAGAACTGGAACGTCCCGTTGCGGCGGACGCCGCACCAGCGCCCGCAGGCGAGCCAGCAGTTCGGCCAGCTCGAAGGGTTTTGTCAGGTAGTCATCGGCACCCGCATCCAAGGCCCGCACCCGGTCGTCAAGCAGTTCGCGCGCGGAGAGCACCAATACCGGTGCGGCATGGGCCTCCCGGCTCAATGCGCGCAACACGCCAAAGCCGTCCAGCCGGGGCAGCATCAAGTCCAGAATGATGGCGTCGTACCGGTAGCTGGCAAGAAACTTCAGCGCGGACACGCCATCGGCTGCTGTATCGCAGGCATAGCCTTCCGACTGAAGGCTCTGGCTCAGGGCTTCGGCCAGCGTTTGCGAGTCTTCCACGATCAATACGCGCATATGCTTTCTTCCATTCAGCGCATCTCGAAAAGCTCTTGGTGGAAGGCTTCTGGCTCCAACCCCTGGGCCAGCAGGTCGGCGCGCAACGCGCGGCCGAAGGCCGTGGGGCCGCAGAACCAGACGCTGGCGTCTTTCCAACCCGGCACCATGGCACGCAGGCGTTCACCCGTCAGGCGACCGTTCTGCTTGTCGATGAGCAGGTGCAGCACAACGCCGGCCGCCTGGCTGTCGGCGCGCAGTTTCTCGATGGCCTGCGGATCAACGTCGCTCGTAGGATGAAACAAATCGACCGGGCGTGCGTCTTGGCCTTTATGCTGCGCCAAATACTTCATGCGCGCAATGAATGGCGTGATACCGATGCCGGCGCCGATCCAGATCTGGCGGGCCTTCTCGTCGTCGAAAGTGAAGCAGCCGTAAGGCCCCTCGACCGTTACCTGGTCGCCTACCCGTAGGCGCTCAGGCAGCCGGCGGGTGTGGTCGCCCAGCGCCTTGGTGATGAAGGTAATGCGCCGGTCTTCCGGCACCCAGGCTGAGGCTAGCGTGTAGGGGTGCGGGCCTTCTTTCGGGTTGGACATGGCGAAGGCAAACTGTCCGGGCCGGTGGCCGGGCCAGGCCGGGTCCATTCGCAGGGTGGTTTCCAGCACGTTCAGCGCAGAGTAGGTCTGCAGCGATTCGATGACACCGTGCGTGGTGCGCTGCGCACCGACCCGGCCCAGCAGCACCCACACCGCCGATACCGTGCCGCTCGCCAGCAGCATAGCCAAAGCCCAGCCCACGGGCTGCGCCCAGTAGGAGAACTGAACCAGCACCAAGGTGTGGAAGGCCAGCACCAAGTAGATCGCTGCCATCCAGTGGTGCGTCTTGGCGAACAGCCGGTATGGAAAGCGCTTGACCAAAGCCAGTACCAGTAGCACCGCGACGGCGTAGAAGGCCCATTCGCCCAAGTCCTCGGCCAGTCCGCGCCAGCCACGCAGCGCCGATTCAATGGAGCCCATTGAATCAGCCGCTGCGCGGGGCTTGCGCGCCGGGCGCGTCAGCCAGCCCCAGCCTACGGCCCACTTAGTACCCTGCGCCCACAGCCAGTGTATTGTTGCAGCGGCCAGAGCGGCGATGCCGAGCCACTTGTGCAGGCGGTACATCTTGTCCAGTCCGTTCAAGCTGGGCTCCAGCCACGCAGGGCGCGTGGCCAGCACCATCGCCACGGACATCGTGCCGATGGCCAGTACGCCGCTGTATTGAATCCATACCGTTCGCAGGGCGAAGTAGTTGGACTGTGCAGGCCAGAGCGTATCGGTAAAAAGCCATAGAGCGCTCAATGCCAGCGCAAAAAACCAGAACGTCCAAATTATTCTCTTCATCGTGGATTTGCCCTAAATTCTGCGGAAGGCGCATGCGGTACTGGTCTGAAACCATCAATCCAGATACGCGATAGCATGCCTTTGAATGTGGCCATGTATCCGAAATTACAGAAAATTTTAATTCTGGAATCCCAACCTTTGGTAATGCTTTGGATTGATCAACTATCAATAAATAGGATCTAATTTTTCCCACCGGCTTGTGGCATTACCTTGACTCAAGAAATGGTTGGCCCCCGATGCCGCCCAATCTCCCATGACACCGCGCCGCCGCGCACCGTCCCGGCAAGCTGCTGCCCCATTCGCTGCTCGATCACCGGTTTCCACGGCACCAGGCTGAACCCCATGCCGTCATCGAGCATCGCGTAGCGCCCGCTGGCAAGCATGACGGAGCGCCGGTAGATGCCGGCCACGCGCTGCCCATCGGACACGGGTCGATGCTCCAAGCCAGTTTCGGCCGCAATGTCTTTGGCGACCTGCGCCAGTTCCCGGTTGCGCAGTGTGCCCAGCAGGTTGCGCGCCAGGATCACGCGCTGGCCGCGCCGCACGGCCAATCCCTGTTCGGCCAGGAAGTCGGCGCGCTGCTGCATCGCCTGTTTGGCCTCGCTGCCAAAGCCGAGGTCGCCCAGGCCCGAGCCGCCGCCGATCAATTGCTGGTCGAGCCAAGTGGCCCCAATCACGCGGGCCTGCCGCTCGATGGGCAGGTGCGATTTCAGTTCCACCGCCACGCCGCCCAGACGCTGCGCGTCGTAGCGGCGGCCCTGTTCGGCCAGGTCGTCCGGCACCTTCCAAAGTCCCTCGGCCACGCGCTCCACGATGCCGGCGCGGCGCAGGGCTTCCAGCCGGCGGACGTGGACCGCGACGACTTCCTGCGGATCACGGCCCGGCACTGTCTGCCCCTGCGCGACGGCCAGATGATGGTCGGTGCGGTACAGGCCACCGCTCGCCAGTGCGGTGATGTTCTTGTCGGCCGCACGCACGTCGGCCGATCCCTTCACCGCCACCACGGCGCCGGTCGGATAGTTCGCCAGCTCGTCGCGGGCATTGAGCGCGACGTAGTGGGCCTTGCCGTCCACGCCGTCGATGACCAGATAGCCCCGGTCGCGCAGCTCGTCGGCCAGCCCCTTCGCGGCTACGCGCCCGAGAATGGTTCGGCCATCGTCGCCCGGCTCGAACACTGCCAGCTCGCGCGGCTCGCCGCGCATGGCCCGCTGCATGGTGCGGATGATGTCGCCACGCTCGCCCAGGGTGCGCAGGGTCTTTCCCGCGTCGGCGTGGACGGCCCAGGTGCCGGGCTGCATTTCGTCGGCCAGGCCCAGGCGCTGCAAGCGTTGCAGCCGGCCAACCAGCAACAGGCGCTGGCGTTGCAGTCTCGGTTCGTTGAAGCGTTCGATCTGCACTCGGCCGTCGTCGCCGGCCTCGCGTTGCAGGGTGCGATCCAGGCTCGTCCACCGCTCCTGCTTCACCTCGCGCTGCAAGGTCTGCTGGATCTCCAGCTCGGTGCGCGGCCCCAGCCATTCGGTCGCCAGCTCGGCGGCGCGATGGCGGAAGCCATCGGCGATGTAGTCGCCCGCAATGATGAGGTCTTTGCCGGTGTCGTCGCGCCCGCGCACGACTATGTGCGTGTGCGGGTTGTCGGTGTTCCAGTGGTTGACGGCCACCCAATCGAGGCCCGTGCCCAGGTCGGCTTCCATGCGGCCCATGAGGTGCCGCGTGTAGGTGCGCAGGTCTTCCAGCTCGGCGCCATCCTCGGGCGAGAGGATGAAGCGGAAATGGTGTCGGTCGTCGGCGCAGCGTTCCTTGAAGGCGTCGAGGTCGGCGGCATCGGTCTGCGGCCCGTAGGCTTGGCCCGGCTCGCCATCGCGGCCCACGCCATCGCGCTCGATGTAGCGCAGGTGCTTGGCGAGCGACTGCGGGCTGGCCTGGCGCTGGTTGACCAGCAGCGTCTTGATGGTCACGCGCCGCGACATGGGCGTGAGCTTCGCCCCCGCGAAGCGCGCCGCCGTGTGGCCGCGCCCCAGGCGCGAACCGGGCCGCTGGCCGGTGTCCGCGCCCTTGCCGGTTCCGCCTGGACGGCGCACTGAGGACTTGCCGCTGCTGGCCTTGCCTGCCTGCTTGAGTACCTTGGAAACGAAGCTCTGACCTTGGCCCTTGCCTCGGTTCTTCGGGGCGCTGGGGCGGATGCGGAAATCTTCATCGCGGCGGTTGCTCATGGCTGCGCTCCCTGAAGGCTGTGGCGTGTCCGGTCGTGCAAAGCACGCGGACATGCCTGTACCGGCGCGGGCCTCGCGCCCCAAGCGGCACGGCGGCGAAGCCGCGCCGTGCCGCGCCACCCCCACGTGCAGACAGGCTTTGCGGGCCGACAGGTGCCGCCCCCTTTTGTCTTGCCTTCCGCATTTGCCTCCCGCATCCGCTCCCGGCAATCGCGGCCCGGTGGCGCTGCTGCACCAGCAGCCAGCGCGCCGGCGAACGCGGATACGGCCGCAGGCCGGGCGCGTTCGAGGCAAGACGCCTGCACGTTGGACGGCTGCGCCGGAGACAGCGCGAAGTGCGGTGCGAATGCACCCGCACTGCACGCGCGACGACACGGCGACGACCAGCAGGACGACACGCCCGATGGCACGATGAGATGCATGGCAACGTGCAGCGAATCGACGGCCATCATGGGCGGGATTCCAGCCAGATCGGATGCGCGACGCCGATCACGGCGGATGCGCTGACCGGCCCGAAATACCGGCTGTCGAACGACGCCGGGTTGGTCACGCTCAAGAGGAACAGTTCGCCAGGCCGAAGCTGGCGGCACTGCCGCCAGGAAGGCAGCGGACGGCCCAGCCGGTCGGCGGGCAGCACGGCGGCCACCGGCACGCCGTCGATCCAGACCAGCGCATCAAACACGCACACCGTTTGCGGCGCGACGGCGCCCACGCGCTTGAGCAGCGGCACGCGCGCCGGCAGGTAGCGGCGCTGCGCGGCCAGCGCGGCGGTGTCTGCCGGCAACGTGGTCAAGACGATGCTGCCAACGGACAAAGGCTGGTGCAGCGAGTCGGTACGCTGGTGGAGCGGTTCCACGCGATACCAGCCGACCGCCACGCTGTCGGACGGGTTGTAGATGATGCGCGGCAGCGGATGCACGAAGGACGCCCAGGCCAGCGCAGCGAGGCCGCAGGCAGACAGGCACGCGAGCACGATGCGAGCGCGCAGGCGTGAGCGAGGACGCGGCGCGGTGCCGACAGTCGAAACGGCGGTCATGGCAGCGCCCTCCCGATGAGCCATCCGGCGTGCCGCTCGGCGGTGTATTCGGGCAGCGGCAGGCGCGCAGCGAGCCGGTTGGCGAGCGTGCGCCAGTACGCGGGTGAAGCGGCGGATGGCGCGATCCCCAGCGCCTCGATGGCGTCGATGCGCTCCAGCACGGCGCGCACCTGGTTCTCGCCCTCGGTGTGCAGCAGCAGGCGTGCGCCCGGCTGCACACCGGGGATGCGCTGCGCCGCGTCCAGCGGCGTGCAAGCCTGCATCACCATGAGCTGCCAGCGAACAGTGCCGTAGTCGGTGGACTGCCAGCGAATGCGGCAGAACATGGCATTCGGCATGAATACGGCGAGACTGCGCCAGCGGTCGAGCCGCAGCGTGCGCGCCGGTTCGCCGAAGCGCAGGTAGAGCTTGAAACGGTGCTCCAGGAAGGCCAGCGAAACGCGCGTTAGCGGCGTTGATGTTGGCCCCGTCGCGTGTGCTAGGAGTGGCGGCGACGGTGCAGCCGTGGCCGCGAAGGCAACAGGCGCGGGGGCAGACGAAGCGGATGCGGTCATGGTGTGTTCTCCCTGCGTTGTTCTGGAAACTCGCGCTCCAGCAGGCCGCGCAGCAGTTCGGCCACCGTCACGCCTTGCGTGAACGCCGACACCTTGATGCGCGCCCGCATTGCGGGCGTGATGTCGAGCGTCAGGCGTGCGGTGTAGAGGTCGCCCTTGCCCAGCGCATCGGCGTCGCCCTGGCGAATCCACGCCTCGGCGTGCGGATTCGCGGGCGGACGCGCGCCGATGCCGACGCGCTTTGTCGTGCGCTTGCTGGCGGGGCTGCTCATGTCGGCCACCGCAGCAGTTCGTCCACCAGTGCGGTGATTTCGCGCGCGGCGACGCTGTCCGGCGCCGTCTCGCGTGCCAGCCGGCCAGCAGCCACGCTGTCGGCGAACACGATGCGTTGATGCACTTCCGCGCGCAGCGCAGGAAGCGGCTGCTCGGCCAGCGCGCCGCGTGCTTCGCGTCCGATCACCGTGGTGCTCACGCGCCGGTTGATGACGAAGGCCGCGCGCAGCGCAGGCCGAAACACCTGCGCCTCGCGGATCAGCGCCACCATCTCGGCGCTGGCCCACAGGTCGTAGGGGCTGGGCTGCACCGGGATCAGCACGCGCTCGGCCGCCAGCAGCGAGGAGCGCGCCAAGGCGGCGATGCGCGGCGGCCCGTCGATGACGACGTGATCGGCCCGCCTGGCGAGTTCTGGCGCTTCCTGGTGCAGCGTTTCGCGTGCGAGGCCCACGGCGCTGAACAGCCTTGGCAAACCTTGCTGGCTGCGGCGCTGCGTCCAGTCCAGCGCGGAGCCTTGCGGGTCGGCGTCCAGCAACACGACGTGTTGGCCGCGCATCGCCAGCTCGCCAGCGATGTGGGTAGCCAGCGTGGTTTTGCCGACGCCGCCTTTCTGGTTGAGCAGCGCGACGATCATGGCCTGGCCCTCCCTGTTGGAAAGCCCGGTTGTTGCCGCTGTGCTTCGCGCCGCGTGGCGGTTTTCCACCGAGGTGCGGCGCTTCTACTACCAGTTAGATGTTTTAAGTTAGGGAAGTTAGGGGAGGCCGAAACCCGCGCCGTTATTGGCTTTGCGGCCGATCCGTACTCCTGATAGCACGAGAGTCGTACTCCCGATAGCACGATACCTCGTACTCCTGATAGCACGAGCCCGTCCACAAGCTGCGCACCGTTTATCCCCGTGCCGCGAACGGCACGGGCCGGAAGGTCAGCAGCTCGGCGCTGTTGTCCGGCATCCGCTCGATGCCTAGGACGTAGCCGGGCAGCGACTGCCGCGCGACCAGTGCGCGCAGGTCGTAGGCGAAGTCTGAGAAGCGCGTGGCACTGCCCGATTTCCGATACAGGTGTCGGAAATCGAATTGCCAACCACCCGGCTGTCGCCCGCCGTGTTTGCGCACCAGCCGGTACAGCCATCGCTCGATGCCGCCCGTGAGCCGGAAATACGCTGGGTCGATGGTCAGCACCAGCGCGGCATCCATGACGCCCGCGTAAAACCAGTCCGGCAGGATCAGCTCCAGCCCTAAGGGCGTGCCCTTGGTATCGGCCAGTTCCTTCCATTCGTTGATCCACGAGAAGCGGTGCAGCCGTCTTCCCGTGGTCTCCCGAATGGACGTGGCCACCGTCGTGGATTGCAGGCGATCCAAGGCCGCCTTGAGGCGCTGGTAGTCGCGCAGCGACGTACCGCGCCCAATGAATCGCTGGATCTCGTAGGGCGTGGCCTGCATGAGCCGCGATGGACGCAAGCCCGCGTCGCGCGCCTCCACAATCTGCGAAGCCGCCCAAATGAGCACATCTGCATCCCAAATCGTGGCGATGCCATGCTCCTGCGTTCCCTCCACGCGGATCGTGATGCCGCTGGCGCGGAAGTCGATCGGCGCCACGCGCCGCGACTTCGCCAGCGAGAAGAACGGAAAGGCCATCAAATCCTGGCTGTCGCGCGGCGCCATGTCGCCCGGCAGGGCACGGAACAGGTCGAGCTGTTCGCGCTCTGGCACGAGCCGCTGCCGGGACGGCAGCGCAGGGCTGGACATGGCGAAAGCCACCCGCGCGCCAGCGGTCAGCGCGCACGGCTGTCCGCCGAATGCTGCTCGGCGTACTCGGGATCGGATGTGCTCTCGAAGCTGCGCTCGGAAGCCCAGGCATCGAGATCGGCCACGGCGTACATGACGCGGCGGCCGAATTTGCGGAACTTGGGGCCGCCGCCCAGCACGCGCTGCTTTTCCAGCGTGCGCGGTGACAGTCGCAGGTAGTCGGCGGCTTCGTCGTTGGTGAGATAACGCTGCGGTTGCGCGACAGCGGCCGAGGTGGTTGCGGGAGCGGCGGCAGGCCGCAAGGGAGCAGGACGCATGGTGAGAACCTCCATCGGTTGCAGGGCTCCGGCCACACAGCGCAACCGGATGGAGGCAGTCTCAGAAAATGAAGCTCTCTTGCTCAGGGTCGTTTTGCGTGGCCTTCAAAACGACCCTTCTCAAGCGGCGCAAGCTGTGCTAGGCGGCGATAGCCGCCGCGCATCAGCGCATCGCCGCGCCGCGTCAGGCGGCGCACCTTGGAGCGCAGGCCGCCGTCGCTGTACCAACCGGCTGCGGCATCCACGCCGAACAAGCCTTCGGCCACATCGCGCAAGGACGCACCCGCCAGGGTTGCGTCGAGCGCCTGCAAGGTGTGCAGTTCCAGCAAGGCCGAATGCGATGGCCGGGGCCGAGCATTGGCCAGCGCCGCACCGGGCGCATGGCCGCGTGCAGGTGCGGCAGCACCGCCGTGATGGGCATAGGCGACAGCCATGCCGTCCTCCAGGCCGGGTGCCAGCGCGAAGCGCAGGCAATGGCCAGGGCTGCGCGCGATCAGCACCAGCCGCTTGCCATCGTGGATCAATTGCTTGTGACCAGGGATGCGCCAGAACGCGAAGGCGGTGGCATTCTGCGGTGGGTCGGCATCGGGGTAGAGCTGCACCACGCCGGCATGGCCGGGGAGCCAGGCCGGATGCGCGTCGCGCGCATCCAAGGCTGGGTCTTCCAGCAGGCGTAAGCCCCAGCGATGCGCCGCGTGCTGTGCCGCCTGCGGCCGGCGATGACGGTGCAGCCAGTCGAGCCGGTAGTCGGGATGGCGCCGCAGGTACTCCCAGGCCAGTGCGAGTGCATCGAGCCGCAGAACGTAGAGGTAGGCGGCGGTGGGATACCAGTGCGGGAAATGGTGAGGGCTGACCATGACGAAAGCTCCTGTCGAACAGCAGGAACGTCGCCACGGGCCGATCAAAACGAAGCTATCGCATCCAGATCAAAACCATCATCTGCATCAATTCAAGCATGTAACATGCGGTGTCAAGACTGATTGGCTCCGGTGTATTGCGAATCCCGTCCGAATGCGACGACCGCCCGACCCGACAACGTCATGCGGCACAAAACACCGTGCCCGTACCCGCATAAAAGATCGTGACTGATTGGGTCACACCAGCACGGGTTGAATGCAAGAGTGCGGATTCAGACCGGACAGGTCTGGAATAAGACTGAAATAGTCCCAATACGCCCCGCTTGGCCGCAGTGCGAACGGTTCAATCGAGGATGGAACCATTCTCCTGGGCCAGCCGCAGATATTCCGACAGCGGGCGTGCCGCCTGAAAATACCGATCCCGCATCACGGGCTGCTTGCGTGGCCCGACGATGGATTCCAGATCGGACAGCTTCACGGTGCCCAGCTCGGGCATTCCCAGCCCCAGGTCGATCAGGCCAAAGGCCGTATCGCCATCGGCCGGATCGAGCGCGGCCAGCAGCCAAGTGAGATGCGCGTCCGGCGTGAACAACCGCACCACGGGCAACGGGTCGATGGAGCCGCCAGCGGCGCGATTCTGGCCGTGGGCCAGCAACTGCCTGCGCTCGTCCTCGGTGATGAGTCGGTTCATGGGCAGCCCTTTCTTGGAACAAATCCACCGAAGCGTGAAAGCGTAAAGCCGTATCGGCGGATTTGAGGAAATGCACGGATTCGGTTTTGTGCTTCCGTGAAAAACCGCAAATGCGTATTTCTGTAAAGACGTAGAAGCACGAAAAAGGATTGATTCGGAATGAATGAGTTAAAGATAACGTGGTTTTAATTGTGCTGCGAATTGACGCTTCTGTCTATGCAGAAGCGAACCGTCCAGCGCGGCCGACCGGCCGGCTCCACCACCCATGACGCCGAGCTGGCCCACGCCTTCGGCGCGGCGGTGCGTGCTCTGCGGATGGAGCGCGGCATCGCGCAGGAATCGCTGGCACACCAGGCCGGCATCGAGCGTTCCCACATGGGGAAGATCGAGCGCGGCGAGCACATGCCCACGCTGGCGATCATTTTCAAGATCGCTGGCGCGCTCGAATGCAGCACGGCAGTGCTAATGAGCGAGGCTGAAAGCCAGCTCGCAGCGGCGGCCCCGCCGTAGGCGCTGGCCCGGCCGATCCGGCGCAAGCCGGTTCGGCGGTGTTCAAGGGGCGCCAAGTGCAGCGCGGCGGGGATGGGCCTTGCGCCGATCCCCTGGAGCAAGCGACGCGCGCAGCGCCGCAGGCGCGAAGGCGTGAGGGATTGGCGCCGAATGGCCGTGACGACAAAGACGGCACGGGGCGCAGCCAGCTAAGCCCGGCGGTGCAAGGCACCGACACGCCCGGCCGTTCTTGCAGCCGCAGACTCGCCCCATGCCTCAACAGAAGCGGCCCAACATGGGCCACGCTCCTGCAATGACCAGGCTTCCATGCAGCTCTGCGAAAGCGGCACGGCGCCCCGCCGCGTGGGCGGGGCGCTGGCGGCCATCAGGCCGCCTGGGGCTTGCTGCGCGACCAGATCAGCGTGTGCGTGCCGTCCTCTTCCTCGATCAGCCGGGCATAGACCGTTGCTGGGAACGAAGGATCGTCGAGGGTCACGGACACGTAGGGCCGTTCGGCCTTGCTGACTTTCTTCCACGCCGCGCCGATGTCGAAGCCCGCCGCCTGCACGCGGAAGTCGGGGGCGTGTTCGTTGTCCCCCTTGTCGTTGGGAACCAGCTTGGCCTTGACGTTGAGGGTCAGGGTGCGCAGCGTGCCGGTGAAGCCGTCTTTGTCCGCGGTGAAGGTGCCGATGGTTGCCATGATGAATCTCCTTACGATTGAACAAGGTTCGCGCCCATCGCGTCCTTGTTGTGATCCGACCGGCGGGAGACGGGCTGGCTGCACCGCTTGCGGTCGCAACGCAGTGGAGAACCGGGAGGCGAAAAGAATTTGTCCCGCGAGGAATGCGCGCAGCGCAGGGGGAAATTGTTTTCGCCGGACGGTTGCAGCCATAAAGCCCGAGGCGCAGCCGTGCCACCGCCAGGATTCACAACAAGACAAGGACGCCTTGGGCCGAACCGCTTCGAAAGGAGACAGGGCTGACTCGGCATCCCCGCACGAACGCTGCACTGGCTCGCTCCCAGACGCGGGCCAGGTCAACACCCCAATGACGGGCGAGAACGCCCCGGTCACACCTTGCGGCGCCAGTCTTGAGGCGTGGCATGGAAGCTCCATAGCGATGCCGGGCGGGATGCCCGTGAACCGTCCTTCGTAACGTGATGGGCAGGAACCGTCAGCGTCGGGGACGGCACGCATCCGTACAACCTGCCGCAGCAAGCTCCAGCGTATTCGCCAGTTCCCCGCCCATCGCGGCGGGGGCGCCGGCTTGGCCGATCCGGCGTTGCCGGTTCGGCGGTATTCGACGGGCGTCAAGCACCGCGCGGCAGGGATGAGCCTTGCGCCGATCCTCAGGAGGCAAGCGCAGGCGCGAAGGCGTGAGGGATTGAAGCCGAATGGCCGTAATTCGGCACGAAGCACGGGACGCAGCTCGAAAGCCCGGCGGCGCTTCGCGCCGACACGCCCATGCCATTCAATATGCCCTCAGGAAAAACTAAAGATGCGGCATGAGCCAGAACCACAATGCCACCCCCATCACCAGCCACAGCGCCACGATCATCACTGCCCCGAACCGGCTCCGCGGCTTGGCGCCTTCCGCCAGCATCCATTCATCGGCCTGAATACGGCATTGCGCCAGCACATCGGATGGCAGCAGCTTCACAGTCAACCAGATCAGCACGGGCAACAAGATCACATCGTCCACATAACCCAGCACCGGAATGAAGTCTGGAATCAGGTCAATGGGACTGAGCGCATAGGCCACCACGAACAGCCCCAGCGCCTTGGCATACCAAGGCGTGCCGGGATGCTTGCCGGCAAACCACAGCGTCACGCCATCACGCTTGATCCGCCTGGCCCAAGCCTTCAAGGTGACGCCGATGCTCATGCGGCCCCGCGCTGCACTTCGATCGTGACATGCGACAGTTCGTGAATATGCGCGAGCAGTGCCTTGTAGTGCGCGGGCTCCTGGGGCTCCCGAGCCACCAGTGAGACGATGGCCGCGAAATGCCCTGGCCCCACCTGCCAGACATGCAGATCTGTAACCTCGCTTCCCGTCGGCTCCACGGCCTCCCGAATCTCCTGCCGCACTTCCTCGCCCTCGACTGCCGCATCGAGCAACACGCTGCCGGAGTCCCGGATCAGCCCCCATGACCAGCGGGCAATCACCAGCGCGCCCACCACACCCATGACCGGATCAGCCCACAGCCAGCCGTAGCTGCGGCCGAGCAGCAGCGCGACGATGGCGAATACGGATGTCAGCGCATCGGCCAACACATGGATGTACGCGGCGCGCAGATTGTTGTCGCGGCTCTTGCCTGGCACATGATGGTCGTGATCGTGGTGGTGATGTCCATGATTGTGACCGTGATGCGCATGGTCGTCCTTCAGCAGCCAAGCGCAGACCAGGTTGACGCCCAGGCCCACGACAGCCACGGCGATCGCCTGGTTAAAGTCGATATGGATGGGTTGGGTGAGCCGTACCAGACTTTCCCAAGCGATCAGCAGGGCAATCAAGGCCAGGACGATCGCGCTGGCGAAGCCGGCCAGATCGCCGAGCTTGCCCGTGCCGAAGGTAAAGCGCGGATTGCCCACATGCTGGCGCGCAAAGCGGTAGGCCAGCGCGGTAATCAGCATCGCGCCCGCATGGGTGGACATATGCCATCCATCGGCCACCAGCGCCATGGAGCCGTAGATCGAACCGGCCACGATTTCCACCAGCATCATGCTGGCCGTGAGAGCGATCACCAGCCACACCTTGCGCTCATTGCGCTGGTGGTCGCTGCCGAGAAAGAAATGGTCGTGGCCTGAGGCCGAGGGGGTATAGGTCATTGTCATCGGGGAGTCCCTGTCATCTGGAAAAGGTCGCCGGCGGGCGGCGGGTTTATTTCATGTAGGCTCGGATGACCTCGACCATTTCCTCGCCGCCCTGGCGGCGCTCCTTGTCCGTTTCAACTTCCAGGACGTGCTCGCGCAAATGGTCTTCCATCACCTCGGCGGTCAGGCCATTGACCGCGCCGCGCACTGACGCGATCTGGCGTAGCACTTCCACGCACGCCGCGTCTGATTCCAAAGCGCGCTCGATGCCTTCCAACTGCCCTTTGATGCGGCGAACACGGGCGACCAGCTTGTCTTTCTGGCGAGAGGTATGGGACATGACAGCCGACAATTAATATAGTCTAGGGGGCTATATTATAACAACAGCAAAGACGGCATGAGGCGCAGCCGGAAAACCCGACAGCGCGTTGCCGGGCGTGACGCCCGGCAATTTCAACGCCGCCGCCTGAGTGCCAGCGAAGGCGGCGGCGTTCTGATGGAGCTGTTGGGCCTTCAACACCGGGCGCGGCCACCGCCGCGCCCGGATTGGGCTTTTACCGCGCCCAGGACGGAACGGCCTGGGCGCGGTGCTGATCGCGGTTATTCCTTCGTTTTGATGAGCCACCACACGGCGCGCGGCAAGGCGCGTCCCGTGATGGGGTGAATGTCGGCGAGGTCGGCGCGCGTCGTCCAGCCCGAGGGCGGGAGGTAGCCGCACACGTCGCCATCGCCGCGCCAGCGGCGGGCGCGCACCGTGCCGG
>Ga0208516_100045_pt1 | contig 94550 bp, 85 predicted proteins | sample LakWasM117_HOW13_2_FD_183931 | JGI IMG/M metagenome (GOLD analysis project Ga0208516, IMG submission 183931) | Freshwater sediment methanotrophic microbial communities from Lake Washington under simulated oxygen tension - Sediment Metagenome... | ecosystem: Environmental > Aquatic > Freshwater >...
GGCCAGGCTGTAGATGCTGGGCGCGTCCATGCCGCCGCCAATCGCCACCCAGTTCATCACCAGCGGGCCCTTGTAGATGCCGCGGCGCATGAGCCGCTCCACGGACTCGAAGCTGTTGATGTTGTAGCACTGGAAGGCGCTCTGGATGCCGGCGGCCGACAGGCGCCGGATGTGCTCCTCGGCCCAGCCGGGCTGGGCGGGCACGGTCATCTCCCTGTAGGCATTGAAGACGGCCGGGTCCTCCATGGAGGTGCCGCGTATGTCGCGCGCATCGAACTGCTCCAGGAAATTCATCTGCGAGGTATTGATGGTCACCGTGACCTGGTCGGGCACGGGCTCCAGCTCGGCCAGCATGTGGCGCGTGTCGTCGGACAGCCACTTGGCGGCCGCGCCGTCCGTCTCGGGAGCAAAGCTGATCGATCCGCCCACCTGGATGATCATCTCGGGCACGCGCGCACGCACGCCGGCGATCAGCTCGTTGAACTTGGACAGGCGCTTGCTGCCTTTGCCATCCAGCTCGCGCACATGCAGGTGCAGCACGGTGGCGCCGGCGTTGTAGCAGTCCACGGCCTTCTGGATCTGCTCGTCCATGGTCACGGCGATCTCGCCGGGAAAGTCCGAGGGCAGCCACGAGGGCGCATAGGGCGCGGCCGTGATGATCAGGGGCTGCTGGTTTTCGGGGAACAGGTGGCCGTCGAGAAAGTTCATGGCATGTCTCCTTGTGTCGTGATCGTGGTTCAGAAGGTCGGCGTGCCGACGATGCCCGCGCGCTCCATCTTCCGGTGGCTGGGCGGGTAGTCCATGGCCGCGTAGTGCTGGGTGGCGCGGTTGTCCCAGATCGCCACGCTGCCCGCCCGCCAGCGCCAGCGCACCTGGTACTCGGGAATGGCAGCCTGGCCGATCAGGTACTGCAGCAGGCCGGAGGCGCCCTGCGTGAAGTCCTGGCCCACGCGCACATTGGCGGGCGTATGGAAATTGGTGAAATGCGTGGTGAAGCCGTTCACGAACAGCACCTTCTCGCCGGTCTCGGGATGGGTGCGGACCACGGGATGCTCGGCATCGGGGTACTGGGCCTTGAGCGCCAGCCGCCTTTCGATGGGCATGGCCGCACCGAACGTGCATTCGATGCTGTGGCGCGCGCGCAGCGGCGCGATCAGCGCCTTGACGGCGTCCGGCAGGCGTTCGTAGGCCAGCGCCATGTTGGCCCACAGGGTGTCGCCGCCCACGGGCGGGCATTCCACGCAGTGCAGCACGCAGCCCATGGGCGGCGCCTCGCGCCAGGTGGCGTCGCAGTGCCAGGAATTCTCGTAGCGGTCGTTGGGCTGCTCGGGCGTCCTGTAGATGCGCACCAGGCCCGGATGCTCGGGGTCGCTGCCGGCCACCGGATGGTCCTCCAGCTCGCCGAAGCGCCGCGCAAAGGCCACGTGCTCGGCACGCGCCAGGCCCTGGTCGCGCAGGAACAGCACCTTGTGGCGCAGCAGCGCCGCCCGGATCTCCGAGAAAAGCGCGTCGTCGCGCACCGCGTCGGCCAGCCGAACGCCGAGCAATTCGGCGCCGATGGCGCATGTCATGGGCTCTATGCGCATGCCTGTCTCCTGTCATTGTTGTGAAGGCCCGTGGCGGCACGGTCCGCCCGGCGTGGGGCCGGTCTCTGCAATGTAGGAAAACCCGGTTCCGCGGACTATGCAAGCCATGCCATCCTCTTTGCATTTCGTGCCACCAGGCCACGGACTGACAGGAGGGCAAGCATGGTCACCATGGTGCGCGCGGCGGCCTTGACCCATTTTTCGGACGTCATGCGCGAACTGGGCGGCGACCCCGACAAGGCCCTGCGCCAGGCCGGCCTGCGGCCCGCGCTGCTGCGCGAGCAGGACCAGCTGATCGACGTGGCCATCGTCGCGCGCCTGCTGGAAGACGCGGCCCAGTCCACGGGCTGCGAGTCCCTGGGCCTGCGCATGGCCCGGCACCGCCAGCTGTCGAGCTTCGGCGCCGTGAGCCTGCTGCTGCTGCACCAGCCCACGCTGCGCCATGCGCTGGACACGCTGGTCGCGCACATGCACCTGGTCAACGAATCGCTGCTGATCCACCTGGAGGATGCAGGGGGCATCGTCATCCTGCGCGAGGACTTCGTCCTGCACGGCGCCATGCGCCAGTCCGTGGAACTGGCCATGGGCGTGCTGTGGCGCATGTGCGAGGCATTGCTGCGCGAGCGCTGGCGGCCACAAGGCGTCAGCTTCAGCCACGCGCCACCGGCCGACCTGTCCGAGCACCGCCGCATGTTCCGCTGCCGCATCACGTTCGGCGCCGAGTTCAACGGCATCGCCTGCCGCGCCGCCGACCTGGACGAGCCCAACCCGCTGGCCGACCCCGCGCTGGCGCGCTATGCGCTGCGGCTGGTGGAGGCCATGCCAGCCCACCGTGCCGCCTCCGTGGGCCACCAGGCGCGCCGGGTCATCTACCTGCTGCTGCCCTCGGGCAACGCCACCTGCGCAGGCGTGGCCCAGGGCATGGGGCGCAGCCTGCGCACGCTGCAGCGCGAACTGGACCGAGAGGGCCTGAGCTTCAGCGAGCTGCTGACCGAAGTGCGCCACGAACTGGCCCTGCGCTACCTGGACCATCCCCACTACAGCGTGGGCCAGATCGCGTCCATGCTCGGCTATGCCAGCCACAGCGCCTTCACGCGCTGGTTCGCCGCGCAATTCGGTTGCGCGCCCGAGTCCTGGCGCAGCCGCGCGCAGGGACTGCCTCGCGCCTGACGCACCCGGCGTTCCTGGCGTTCCTGGCGCACTTGATCGCACTTGACGCACCACCACGGCGCACCCCGCCCCTGCACGGTGCGGCGGGCGCATTGCGGTGCACGCTGTCTGCGCACCAGACAGCGTGCACCACGGGCAGGCACCGCGCCGCGGTGCTGGCACGGCACTTGCATTGGCTGCCCTGACCCGCTGGCCCTGGCCTGCGGCCCGCAAAACACTGGATGCGCAACGCAGGACGCCAGATGAACATCGTTGTGATCGGCCACGGCATGGTGGGCCACAAATTTCTCGAGCAGCTGCATGCCCTGGGCGTGGCAGACGCGAACGTCACCGTGCTGTGCGAGGAGCCGCGCGCCGCCTACGACCGTGTTCACCTGTCGGAATTCTTCTCCGGCAAAAGCGCCGAGGACCTGAGCCTGGTGGCGCCCGGCTTCTTCGAGGCCAGCGGCTTCACGCTGCGCCTGGCGGCCAGGGCGGCAGCCGTGGAGCGGCGCGAGCGCACCGTGACCACGGCCGATGGCGAAGTCATCGCCTACGACCGGCTGGTGCTGGCCACAGGCTCGGCGCCCTTCGTGCCGCCCGTGCCGGGGCGCGACCGGCCGCACTGCTTTGTCTACCGCACCATCGAGGATCTGGAAGCCATGCAGGCATCGGCCGCGCGCTCCAGAACCGGCGTGGTGGTGGGCGGCGGCCTGCTGGGCCTGGAATGCGCCAAGGCCCTGCGCGACCTGGGCCTGGAGACCCATGTGGTCGAGTTCGCCCCGCGCCTGATGGCCGTGCAGGTGGACGACGGCGGCGGCCGCGTGCTGCGCAGCAAGATCGAGGACCTGGGCGTGCAGGTGCACACGGGCCGCAATACGCTGGAGATCACCGACGGCGCCACGGCGCGCCACCGCATGGTGTTTGCCGACGGCACGCACCTGGAGACCGACATGATCGTCTTCTCCGCCGGCATCCGCCCGCGCGACGAGATCGCCCGCCAATGCGCCCTGGCCATAGGCCCGCGCGGCGGCGTGGCCGTGGACGACCATTGCCGCACCAGCGACCGCAGCGTCTACGCCATTGGCGAATGCGCCTCCTGGCGCGAGCAGACCTTCGGCCTGGTGGCACCCGGCTACGACATGGCGCGCGTGGCGGCACGCCACATTGCGGGCGAGGCCGAGGCCGCCTTCGGCGGGGCCGATCTCAGCACCAAGCTCAAGCTCATGGGCGTGGATGTGGCCAGCATCGGCGACGCCCAGGGCAAGACGCCGCGCAGCCGCAACTACCAGTTCATCGACGAGCGCAAGCAGGTCTACAAGAAGATCGTGGTCAGCGAGGACGGCCGCCAGCTGCTGGGCGCCGTGCTGGTGGGCAATGCCGACGAGTACGGCACGCTGCTGCAGATGACGCTCAACAGCATCGCCCTGCCCGAGGAGCCCGAGTTCCTCATCCTGCCCTCCAGCGACGGCAAGGCCAAGCCCGGCCTGGGTGTGGACGCCCTGCCCGACACGGCGCAGATCTGCTCGTGCAACAACGTCACCAAGGCGCAGATCTGCGCGGCCGTGGGCGAAGGCGCCTGCACCATGGCCGAGCTCAAGTCCTGCACCCAGGCAGGCGCCACCTGCGGCGGCTGCGTGCCCCTGGCCACCCAGGTCATGAAGGCCGAGATGGCCCGGCGCGGCATGGCCGTCAACAACCATGTCTGCGAGCATTTCCCGCACTCGCGCCAGGAGCTGTACCACCTGGTGCGCGTGGGCGGCATCAAGACCTTCGACGAGCTGCTGCACCGCCATGGCAAGGGCCTGGGCTGCGATGTCTGCAAGCCGCTGGCAGCCAGCATCCTGGCCTCGTGCTGGAACGAATTCGTGCTGCAGCCGCAGCTGGCCAGCCTGCAGGACAGCAACGATTACTACCTGGGCAATATTCAGAAGGACGGCAGCTACTCCGTGGTGCCGCGCATGCCCGGCGGCGAGGTCACACCGGACGGCCTGATCGCCGTCGGCCAGGTGGCCAAGAAATACGGCCTGTACACCAAGCTCACGGGCGGCGCCCGCGTGGACCTGTTCGGCGCGCGCGTGGAGCAGCTGCCGCTGATCTGGGAGGAGCTGATCGCGGCCGGCTTCGAGTCCGGCCATGCCTACGGCAAGTCGCTGCGCACCGTCAAAAGCTGCGTGGGCTCCACCTGGTGCCGCTACGGCGTGGACGACAGCGTAGGCCTGGCCGTGCAGCTGGAAAACCGCTACAAGGGCCTGCGCGCGCCGCACAAGATCAAGTTCGGCGTCTCGGGCTGCACGCGCGAATGCGCCGAGGCCCAGGGCAAGGACGTGGGCGTGATCGCCACAGACAAGGGCTGGAACCTCTACGTCTGCGGCAACGGCGGCATGAAGCCGCGCCATGCCGAGCTGATCGCCTCCGACCTGTCCAAGGACAGGCTGCTGCAGCTCATCGACCGCTTCCTGATGTTCTATGTGCGCACGGCCGACCGCCTGCAGCGCACCAGCACCTGGCGCGAAAACCTGGAAGGCGGCCTGGACTACCTCAAGGACGTGGTGGTCAACGACAGCCTGGGCCTGGGCGCCGAACTTGAGGCCCAGATGCAGCATGTGGTGGACACCTACCAGTGCGAGTGGAAGACCGCCGTCACCACGCCCGAAGTGCGCCAGCGCTTTCGCAGCTTCATCAACAGCGACCAGCCCGACGAGCACATCGTCTTCGTGCAGGAGCGCGGCCAGATCCGCCCGGCGCGCAGCGAAGAGCGCAGCGAGGCCCTGGTCTGATCCAGGCCTGATCCCGGCCCGCACCCACACCACCGACAAGGCACCGCCATGACACACCCCGCCCAAGAACAGTGGATGCCCGTCTGCGCCACCCGCGACATCGTCCCCGACACGGGGGTCTGCGCCCTGGTCGAAGGCCGGCATGTGGCGGTCTTTCGCCTTGGCGAAGACCGCTTCTACGCCATAGACAACGTGGACCCGCGCTGCGGCGCCAGCGTGCTCGCGCGCGGCCTGGTCGGCAGCCTGGGCGAGCGCGTCGTCGTCGCCTCGCCCATCTACAAGCACCACTTCGACCTGGCCACCGGCGAATGCCTGGAAGCGCCCGAGCACTCTGTGCGCGCCCATGCGGTGCGCAATGAGAATGGGCAGTTGATGGTGGCGCTGCACTGAGGGGCACGTCAAAAGCCCGCGTGTGGCGGGCTTTGAAACCTTACGGGTTGGACACCCATTCGCTGCCGTTGGACCAATAACTCTTCAGGTTTGAATACCGGAATCCCCCCGTTCCAAAAGACACCGCTGACAGCAGAACTCGCTGGTTGTGGATGTTGTAGCTGGTCGGAAAAGCCGACCACACGGGAGTGGTCGTATAGATCAGTGCTCCAGTGAAGGCGTCCCAAACACGACCGTCAAGCAGTACACCACCTCCTTGTGCCACGGTTTCGATGGCCATTCGATACCACTTCCCGGTTTGGAGCTGGTTCGCAGCGGAGTTGCCGTGGTGTTTGTTCAGCCGATTAGTGTCGATCTCGATCTCTTCGAGACCCACAACGCCTTCGCCCCACAGTTCGCCAGCGATGATGGCTGCAGAACGATGATCTCCAGCCTGTTTGTAGGTGCCGCCCTTGTGCCGCGATGCCAGCACCAGATGGCTGCCGGACTTGCTGAGCGCATCCCCCGTGAAAATCACATCCATTGCAATCGTATGCCGCGAGTCGTTCACCGCAATGCTTGCCGGACAGGGCGATTCGAAGAGAGCAACCGTGTACTCGGTCTGCAGGTTGGTGCCCGGGCGTTGGATCTGGCCATACGACGCTCCCTGTGGGATCTGGATGCCGGATGCCGATGCCACGTATTCGGTACCAATGGGAACTATGGTGGTTGCGTGGATTGTCATATCGATGACCTTTCTTGATGACAGGAAGGCGCTCGATGGCACTCGAATGGGGGGCTCTGATCGACCCTCAATGAATTCAGCGTCCCGCAGCGCGGGCACTTGATACTCAGTTGCAGGAAGACCCCCATGGCCAGCTTGCGATTGCAACTGGCACATCTCACTTCTTGCATTGCCTGGTCCATCTGGAAGCCGTCCGCTCACTGTTGCGATGACTTCATTCTGTGGGACCGATTGCGCCCGTGCGCAGACCAGGCGGCTGTTTGTCTTGTGGCGCATCGGCTCACATGTCCCCCGCCATGCAGCGGCTGCTGCGACAAGATGCGCGCGAGACCCGCAAGATAGGCGCAACGCTGTTCCCCAAGCCTGCTGCGTGCCGAGCTGCACGGTGTGCGCTGGGCACGGTGCAAGCGCACTCCAACGCAGTCACCACGGCCAGCCTGGCCGAAGGCTCTGCCGTGGGCATCGGACAGACGCCTGCCTATGATGGCGCTCTGCCGATCCTCCGATATGCCCCTGGCGCCCTCACCATCCATGAACTACCGCATTGAAGACCACGTCCCCGCCGTCCAGGACTACATCCAGATCCGGCTGGCTGCCGGCCTGAGCCGCAAGTCGCCCGAGGCGGCCGCCATCGGCCTGAAAAACGGCCTGTTCAGCGTGGTCGTATATGCCGATGCAACGCCGGTTGGCATAGGCCGCGTGATCGGAGACGGTGGGTGCTTCTTCGAAATCGTGGACATCGCTGTCATCCCCGAGCACCAGAAAAAGGGCCTGGGCCACCTCATCATGCAGCGCCTGATGCAGTACATCCACGGCAATGCCCTGCCCACGGCCTATGTCAGCCTCATGGCCGACCACGGCACGCCGGAGTTCTATCGCCGCTATGGGTTCGAACCCTCCCTGCTGCCCAAAAAGGCGGGCATGTCCTTGCGCATTGTTTGACTGCAGAGGCCCGATCAAGACAGAGATGAACAACAAACTGAGAGCAGCGGCAGTGATCGCCGCAGCGTTTTTGGCCGTGGCCTTCCTTGTGCCTGCGCCGAAAAGTGTGCCGCTCACCGAGCGCTATCCCGGTCCGTGGAGAACTGATTTCAGCCGAGACATCGCCATCGCGCTGGGCAAGAACCAAGCTATCGGCTGCGTGCAATTCCAATACCGGGAGAGCCGCCTGGACCCAGGCGAGTACCTTGTGTACTGCAATGATCGGGGCATGTGGAGGTCCTACCTGGTCTGGATCCCGTCGCAGAAGATCACTGGGCCGCACATGATTGATGCATCGATTCCGCCGTGATCGAAGAATCCGCACTGGCATGCAAGATGGCGCTGCATTGAGTTCAGCCACGTCCCCTGCCGGCGGCGCGGCACCATGAAATCCGCCCGCAGGGCGCCTGCCCGTGCCCGCCCTGCGGGCTCAGGCGTAGAAGGACAGCAACGCCAGGCACACGATGACCACGATGGCCGCCGTGATGAGCATCACCCTGAAGCCGCCGTCGCTGCTGCGCAGCAACCGCAACTCCAGCAGGGCCGCACCCACCCGGGTCATCCAGAAACAAAGCAGTTCCACCATGGGCGCAGCATAAGCGGCCCGGCAGATCAGGTGCGGGGCGTGGAAAATGCCGGCGAACGCCTGGGCATCGCAGGCCATCGAGATGTCGTGAAGCCCGTTACCCACAGGGAGGTTTATGGAACAGATTCGGGAACAGTCAGCTGGCAGCAGGCCAGCCACAAAGAGAAAAAGAATCCTCATGGTCTGCACCGGCAACATCTGCCGCAGCCCCACGGCCCACGGCGTGCTTGAAAAAATGGTGGCCGACGCGGGCCTGGCGGGCCGCATCGAAGTGGACTCTGCAGGCACGCACGGCTACCACGTGGGCGAGGCACCCGACCGCCGCTCCCAGGCCCATGCCGCACGGCGCGGCTATGACCTTTCGCAGCAGCGCGCGCGGCAGCTGCGAGCCGAGGACTTCACGGCATTCGACCAGGTGCTGGTGATGGATGGCGCCAACGAATCCGCCGCGCGCAGGATCTGCCCCGAGTCCGAATGGCACCGCGTACAGCGCCTGACGGAGTTCTGCACCGAGCACACCGCGCGCGAAGTGCCCGACCCCTACTACGGCGGCGACCGGGGTTTCGAGGACGTGCTGGACCTGGTGGAAGACGCCTGCGCGGGGCTGCTGGCCACGCTGGGCATGGCGCCGCGCAAGGGTTGACAAGCCACGGCACCGCTTGCGCATGCGAACCACGGCCAGCCTGGGGCGGGAGTTCAGGATCTTCACTGCGTCCAATGCGCTGGTGTTTCTGGCCCTGGCCGGCGTTTGGCAGCTACATCGGCCTGGCCTACATAGCCTATCTGGCCTTTGCCATCGCACTGCTGTGCGACATCGCATTCAACCGGGCACGCGTGTGCACACGGGCCATCAACAGCGTTGCGTCGTCTTTTGGCTCGGCATTCGAGGTATTGCCTTGTTGAGCCCAAGGCCCCACCTGCCCCGGCAACTGCCCCGATCACAGCAGCGGCACGGCCTCCATAGCCCTACCCACTCGGCCACCACAATCCGCCCCTTGCCCGCACGCTTGGCCGCGTCGGCACCGAAGGTGCGCGCATGCTGCTGCAATGGATGCGCGCAGAGGCCGGGGAATCGCCAAGCGTGGATCTGGGTTATGAGCTGGTGGTGCGATAAAGCAATTGACTGGCAGATGCCTGGCTATCCATTCGCATATTGAGATAGAGTTCGGCGGCTTGGCCATTCCCGCCCAAGCCCTTCTTCTCCACTGCACCTGTGCAATGGAGATTTTTCATTTCAATCCATCTTCAAAGAACATGAACACCATTGCATTGGGAGGACGCCTGCGGCCGCAAGGCGCAATCCGGACTCGCCGGATCATGGCCGCCTTTCTGGCTGCGAGCGCTGTACTGTGTGTGCCGAACGTAGCATCGGCGGCCGAGAACGATGCACTATCTGCCTCTCTGGCTGCATTCGGTGATGCCGCTGCGGCAAGACGCCTGGAGGACCAGATCGCGGATCTTGTGAAAAAGCGCAATCAGGCGGGCATGACCAAGCTGGTGGGGCAGATCGCGCAGAACGATGGGGCTTTCATGGAAAAGATGGACAGCCTGACGCAGGCCAAAAATCGGGTTCCTGATCCTGAAATGACCAGGATTGCCATGGCCCTGGGCCCTTGCCACCATGCCGGTTTTCTTCTCAGGAAAATGGCCTTCGTCCTTGCCGATGGTCAGGCAAAGCCCATCATTCGCAATGGGGTGATCATGATTGACGGCACGCACATGGACGATATGTATGCCGAGCAAATGTCGCGCTGTGAACGGCTGGCCAAGCAGCCCATGCGGAAAATCAAGATAGGCTCCATGTGCTCCGTCAATGGCTCGGGCTGCGACGAGGATCCGGATATGGATTGAAAAGGCCGAGCGCTGAAAAACGAATGCAAGAAAAGAAAAGGCCGGGTCTGCCGCCCGGCCTTTGGTGACCGCCCCGGCGGTGACTTCTGGTTCGGCATTCAAGGCCTTGCCTTGTTGAGCCCACGGCCTCTTCCGCCCAGACAACTGCCGCAATCACAACGGCGGCATAGCCCCCAAAGTCCCTACCCGCCCGCCACCACTATCCTCCCCTTGCCCGCGCGCTTGGCCGCGTACATGGCCTCGTCGGCGCGCTGCAGGAGCTGGGTGGCATCTTCACGGGAAGCATTGAGGGCGATGCCCATGCTGGCGCCGACCTGCACGGTGGCGCCGCTGTGCAGGCGGATGGGCTGGCGGATGGCGGCCAGGCAGCGCTGCATGATCTGCCGGGCGTCGTCGGCCGAGGCCAGTTCGTCCAGCAGCAGCACGAATTCGTCTCCGCCCAGGCGGGCGACGCAGTCGGTTTCGCGGGCCTGGGTGGTGAGGCGGCGGGCGATGATGCGCAGCACTTCATCGCCGGCGTCGTGACCTTCGGTGTCGTTGACTTGCTTGAAGCCGTCCAGGTCCATGAAGCAGACGGCCAGTTGGCCGGGGCCGCTGGCCTGGGCCAGCGCGCGCTGCAGCCGCGCCTGCAGCGCGCGGCGGTTGGCCAGGCCGGTCAGCACGTCGTGCAATGCCTGGTGCTGGGCCGCCTGCTCGCCGCGCTTGAGGGCATCGATGTCCACGAAGACCCATATCGATTCGCCATCGGCCAGGCCTGCGCCGCTGACATCGACCCAGAGCAGGCTGCCATCGCTGGTCTGCAGCTGCATCTGGGCGTGGCATTTGCCGCTGGAGCGCAGTGCGCCATAGGCCAGTTCGCCGGAGCGCTCGTAGGTTTCCTCGTCCGGGTAGAGGATGCGCGCCGAGTGGTCCAGCAGCTCGCCGGCCGGGCGCTTGAGCATGCGCTGCAGGGCCTGGTTGGTCCACAGCAGCCGGCGCTCGCGCAGGCGGGCGATGCCGATGAGGTCGTTGTCCATGAACAGTTCCTGCTGGCGCAGCAGCTCGGCGAGCCGGATGCGCGCCACGCGCTCGCGCTGCTGCAGCAGATAGAGGCTGACCGAACCCAGCGCGATCAGCGCGATGCTCAGGCCCGTGAGCGCCCAGGCACGCCAGGCCGATGCACGCCACCCCGCCAGGTAGCTTTCCGTGCCCAGGCCGGTGAAGACGGTCAGCGGATAGCCGGCCAGGCGCTGGTAGGCCGTGATGCGCTCCACGCCATCGAGCAGCGTGGGCGTGATGTACCAACCAAGCTCCCGGTCATCGGCCAGGGCCCGGTGGTACTCGCCCGAGACTTCCGAGCCGCCGATGCCGGCCATGGGCTGGGGATCGCCTGCCGCGTAGCGGGCCACCAGCAGATCCTTGTCCGAACGCAGTGCAATGGCGCTGTCGGGCCCGAAGGCCTGGCGGCGGAACAGCGACTGGAAATGCTCGGCCGCGACGACCGCGTAGACGATGCCCTGGAAATCCCCGTCGCCGGATTGCAGCCGCCGCGCCAGCACGATGGCCCATTTCTTGAAGGAGTGGCTGACCAGCGGGTCGGAGACCACCATGCGGTCGGTGTTGCGCGCACGGTCGAAGTAGCCTCGCTCGGCCACGGAGAATGCCGGCTCCTCCTCGTTCGCACTCTGCAGGACCTGGCCATTGGCGTCGGTGACGCGCAGCGCCGTGACGAAGGGAACGAGGGCGCGCTGCTCCTGCAGGATTTCATAGAGGGCCAGCGCCGCCACGTCCGCGCCTTCCAGACTCCGGCTGCGGTAGCGGCCCGCGACGGTGGCCAGGGCGTTGTCCACCAGCCGCATCTCGGCGTTCAGCTCCAGGCTCAGGCTGCGGGCCTGGTTCCGGGTGACGGCCACGCCCAGGTCCAGGTCGGCCTGGTGGTTGGCGCGCAGGCTCAACCAGGTGGCCAGGCCCAGCAGGCCGGCCACCAGCAGGTTGCCGAGCACCAGGCGCAGGAGCACCTTGTCGGAAAGAAGCCTCTTCATGGCGCCGGGTGTCCCTTTCCTACTTGCTGGATGGGCATCGGGGTGGATGGACCGGCCCATTTTTAGCACAAGGCAGGAGCACTCCATGCCAGGTCGCACGCCATGGCAGCGGCGCCTTTCGGCGCGGCGCCCGGCCCCCTCAGGGCATGCGCCAGCTCAGGCCCGCGTACATGGCCCGGCCATCTCCGGGAAAGTAATAGGCACCGTCCACGCCGCGCACATTGGCCTGTACGGCCGTGGTCGCGGCATAGCGCCGGTCGGTCAGGTTGCGGCCTTCGACGAACCAGCTCCAGCCATCGCCCAGCACCCCGCTCAAGCGCAGGTTGAGCAGCGCATAGCCATCGGAGGCCACGGTGTTGGCATGGTCCACCCAAGTGCGCGAGGGCAGCCACTCCAGGCCAGGCGCGACCGTGACCTGCTGCGTGGCCTTCCACTGCAGCTCGGCCCGCAACAGGTGCGGTGGAATGCCGGCCAGGCGGCGGCGGCCGTAGACGGCGTCGTTGTCAAAGCGCAGGTCGCTGTAGAGGTACTGGGTGCGCAGCGACCAGCGCGGCGCAAGCCGTGCCTGCATGGACAGCTCCAGCCCCTGGTGGATGGTGCGGTCGGCATTGGTGGTGCCCAGGGCCGCGCCGCTGGCGTCGGTCAGCGCCAGCAGTTCGCGGCGCACGCGCGAGTGGTAGATGGCGGCGTCCCAGGCCAGGGCCTCGCCGTGGCCGCGCCAGCCGGCCTCCACCGTGGTTGCGCTTTGCGCGCGCCCCAGCGGCAGCGAAGGCTGGTAGACCAGCTCGCCAATGGGCGGAGCCTCGAAGCTGCCGCTGATGTTCGCGTACCACTGCGACGTGGGCGTGGCCGCGAACAGCAGGCCCAGCTTGGGCGAGGTGTGGCTGAAATCCACGTCGTAGCTGGAGGCGGGCGCCAGCAGATTGTCCTGGCGGCGCTGGGCGCGCACGAACTGCAGGCCGGCCTGCAGCGTCCAGCGGGTGCTCAGGCCATGGCTGTATTCGCCATAGACCACGTCCTGCTGCGCCTTCACGCGCGTACGCCCCGTGGAGGTGCCGGCCGCGCCGCCCGCATTGGTGTAGCGCCATTCATCGCCATCGAGCTGCGCGCTGGAAAAGCCCAGCACCAGCCTGCGCGTGAGGCCACCGCCCTGCCCCAGCTCGGCCACCAGTCGCGAGTCCAGGCCCGTGTCGCGCATGTCCTGCTGGACGATGCCCATGGTCATGGGGTGGAAGCGGTCGCGCTGCGCGGCGAACAGCGAGGTGGTCCAGCGCAGGCCTTCGCGCGGCTGCCAGTCCATGCGCAGGGCGCCGCGCGTCTGGCGGTAGTTGTTGCCGGCGTCCTGCGCCACATAGCCGGGCGCGGCCTGGCGCGGATTGGCCAGCATGGCCGCGCGCGTGAGGCTTCCGGGCATCTGCATGTCGGCATCCACATGGGACAGGAAGGCGCGCAGCTCCAGCGTATCGGTGAGCTGCAGGCCCACATTGCCGGACAGGCGCTGCGTGCGCCAGGCCGACTGTTCGCGCCAGCCGTCCTGCTCGCTGCGGCTGAAGTTCAGAAGGCCATCCACCCGCTCGCCACGGCCCGCCAGCTGGGCCTGTGCCTGCCGCTGGCCGAACGATCCGGCCTGCAGCCGCAGCGATGCGGCAGGTGCCGTCAACCCGGTCGGCGAGACAAAGTTGATCGCGCCGCCCAGGCTGCTGGCGCCGTACTCCAGCGCATTGGCGCCACGCCAGACCTCGACATGCTGGGCCGCCATGGGGTCGATGGACTGGAAGTCCGCCGCGCCATCGGCCTGGTTCAGCGGTATGCCGTCCTGGTAGAGCTGTATGCCGCGCATCAGATAGCCGCGCTGCACGCCCGAGCCCCGGATGGACAGCCGCGTCTCCGGGCCGTGGCGCGTCTGTGCGAGCACGCCCGGCGCGTAGGCCAGTGCATCGGCGGCGGTGCTGGCACGCCCGGCCGCGTAGCTGGCTGCATCGATGACGGCCGTGCCGCCTGCGCGCTGCGACAGCTCATCGCGCGCCGCCTGCACGGCCTGCGCGGCGCGGGCCTCGGGCGTGGCGGCGGCGCCGCGGGCGCGTACCTCCACATCCGCAAGAACAGGTTCTGCCTGGGCCAGGGCGGAGGATGCGGCGGCGCAAAGGCCTGCGGCGCCGGCCAGAGAAAGTGCAAAGCTCTTCATGCCGCCCCCAGGATCTGGCGCAGATCGGCCGCACAGTCCTGCGCGTCCTGCTCATGGCGGAACGCCACGCGCAGCCGGCCCTCGGGATCGAAGACATAGGTGATGGCCGAGTGGTCCATGGTGTAGGACGCACCCGTGGGCACCTTCTTGTAGAAGACCTTGAACTCCCTGGCGACCTCGGCCGTCTGCGCCTCGTCACCGCGCAGCGCGACAAAGCCGGGGTCGAAGGCGCCCACATAGGCCTTGAGCACCTGGGCCGTATCGCGCTCGGGATCGATGGTGATGAAGGCCACGGCCAGGCGGGCACCGTCGGCTCCCAGAAGCTCACGTATTTCCAGCGCGCGCGTCAGCGCCGTGGGGCAGACATCGGGGCATTGGGTGAAGCCGAAAAAGACCATCAGGGCCTGGCCCTTGAAGTCGGCCAGCGTGCGCTCGCGCCCATCGGCATCGCGCAGGCGGAAGTCCCGGCCGTACTGCGCGCCGGTCAGGTCGATGCCCTTGAACGGCACGGTGGCGGGCTTGCAGCCGGCCAGCAGCGCCAGTGCGGCCAGGCCGCCGCCAAGGCAGGCACGGCGAGACAGGGCAATGGAAGCAACGGATGGGAGGGTCGAAGAAAAATCGGCGGCGCGCTGCGGCGCTGCATGGCAATCGGAACGGAACATGGCATCCCTGCATGGAATCTTGGCGAAGCCGCACCGCCAAGGCTGCGCCCGGCCGGTGCGGCAATGTTCTGAGACAGGCCAGCGGCCAGACAGCGCGGGACAGCGCTGCACAGCAGCCGAGGGCTCAGGCGATCAGCAGCAGCAAGGGAGGCCCGCGCGGCGGCAGCGGTGCGCCGACCAGGGAGGCAATGCGGGCAGAGACGATGGGCTGCAGCGCGCGGCCCAGCGGCTGCGGTTGTGCCCAGGAGGGGGAGACATGCGCGGGCGGCGGCGTCACCGCCAGGCACAGCGGGCAGTCCAGCGAATGCTGGGCAGACACCGCCGGCCCTTCTTCACCGTTGACCACGACCAGCTTGACGCTGCCGCCAGCCGTGCAGACCAGTTCCATGGCCTGCGGGTGCACCAGGGGCGATGCAATGGCCAGGCCCAGCGTCAACGCGAACCACGCCATGACCAGGCGGGCCAACGAGACGGAGTTGCGCAGGGCGTGCATGGCTGGGGATTATGGGGCTGAGATGCCGGATATGCGTGGTATCCGTAGCCGCCTGCCCGCATGGGCCATCCCATAATCGCCTTTTCCCCAAGCAGTGACCGCCATGTCGAAACTCCATGTTGTGCAGCAGGGCCAAGGCCCGGCCCTCGTTCTGAGCCACGCGCTCGGTTGTGACCTCCAGATGTGGGACGGCGTTGCCCAGGCGCTGGAAGACCGCTTCACCGTGGTGCGCTACGACCACCGGGGCCACGGCCGCTCGCCCGCCATCGGCGAGGCTTTCGACATGAACGACCTGGCAGACGACGCAGCCGGCGTGATCGAGGCGCTGGGCCAGGGGCCGGTGCACTTCGTGGGCCTGTCCATGGGCGGCATGACGGCCCAGGCCCTGGCCGTGCGCCATCCGGCGCTGGTGCGCAGCATCACCATCGCCAATTCGGCCAGCTACTACGACGAGGCCGCACGCGCGGGCTGGCAGGCGCGCATTGCCACCGTGCACGACCAGGGCGTGGCGGTGATAGCCGACGGCGCCATGCAGCGCTGGTTCACCCTCGAGTTCCGCACCGGGCAGGCGGCCCGCGTGGCCACCTTGCGCGCAGGGCTGGAGGCTTTGGCGGCCAAGCCCTACGCGGCGGCCTGTGCGGCCGTGGGCGGCATCGATTTTCGCGAGAGCAACCGGCGCATCGCCTGCCCCGCACTGCTCATTGCGGGCAGTCGCGATGAGGCAACGCCGCCTGCTCTGTCCGAGGACATGCAGGCGCAGATTCCGGGCGCGCAGCTGGTGTCGCTGCCCGCCGCGCATTTGAGTGCCGTGGAAATGCCCGTGGAGTTTGCGCAGTTGGTGAGCGACTTTGTCGCGCAGGTCCGCTAGATCTGCAGCCCCACCCGGGCGGGATGGGGACTGAGCGAAGTCGCTATCGTGGAGGGCATCACGGCCGTCGGCATCACGGCCGGCAGATCAACTCCGCTACGTCCATCAGCAGGGCTTCATCGATCTGCTCGCGCAGGTCCACCGCCAGCCTGCGCCGGTAGAACACGCCCAGGTCCAGCCCCACGCCCAGCGCGCGGATCTGCACGTCGCCCGCGCGCTCGTGCCGGGCGATGACCTGGCGCAGGTGCTGGTCCAGGTAGTGCTCGTCGTTGGCCTGGTGCGTGGCCGTGTCCATGGGGCAGCCGTCCGAGATGACGAGCAGGATGCGGCGCTGCGCGGGCCGCGCCAGCAGCCGCTCGCAGGCCCATTCCACGGCCTCGCCGTCCACGCCCTCGCGAAAGAGGTCGGGCCTGCGCAGCGCGGCAATGCCGTGGCGGGCGTGGCGCCAGGGTTTGGCGGCGTCCTTGAAGACGATGTGCAGCCGCTCGTTGAGCCGGCCCGGGATGTGGGGCTGGCCCGCGCGCTGCCAGTCGCGGCGGGCGCGGCCGCCGTTCCAGGCCTGGGTGGAAAAGCCCAGCACATCCACCGGCACGCCGGCCATGGACAGCGCGCGGCCCAGCAGGTCCACCAGCAGGGACAGCGGGCGCGCATGCGCCTTCATCGAGCCCGAGCAGTCCAGCAGGAGGGCCACGGCCGCATCGCTGACGGGGCGCGGCAGCTCGTTCCTGAAGATGGCGCGCTGCTGCGGATCGCTGACCAGTTGCGCCAGCCGGCTTGCATCCAGGTGTCCATCCTCCAGGCCGAACTGCCAGCCGTCGTGGCGCGGCACGGCCAGGCGCTGCTGCAGGTGGCGGGCCAGCCGGCCCGCGTGCAAGCCGCTGCGCGCCAGTTCCTCATCCATCTGCCCGCGGAACTCGGCCAGTTGCGCTGCGCGGATCAGCTCGGCCGCCTGCGCATCGCGGTCATAGGCGCGCGTGAACACGCGGTAGCTGTGGGCCGAGCCGGCCCAGGCGCGGCTGTCGCCGCTGAGCGCCACGGGCGGCGCATCCAGGCTTTGCGATTCAAAGTGCAGCGGCAGCGCGAAGCTGCCCCGCCGGCGCGGCCCGCCAGCGCCGCGCGGCGCCTCTTCCTGGGCTGACCGCACGGCCTGGCCCACCCAGCGGCTGATGGCCAGGGCCGGCGCAATGAAGGCCTGCTGGTCCTGCCGGTGGCGGCGCAGCAGGGCCCACTGCGCGCCCAGTTGCGCCGACAGGCCGGCGCGCGTGGCCTCGGCCAGGTCGCCCAGGGCATCGGGCGGCTCATGGCCGCTCAGGCGGCTCCAGGCGGTCAGCGCCACGGTGAACAGCAGGATGCCCAGGCTGCTTTCGGTCAGGCCCGAATCGGCAAAGGCCTGGCTCCAGTGCACAAAGCGCGCATGCAGGTTGGCGCGTGCGCCGGGCCATTCCTCGGGCGCCAGGCTTTCCACGCGCAACTGCTCCAGCAGTTCGAACACCAGCCGCTCCACCGGGTCGCCGGGCAGGTGGCGCGCGTGCAGCGCGGCATCGCTCAGGCGCAGGCGCAGGCTGGCGCCGTCGAGCAGGCCGCGCTGGTCGGCCAATCGGGCCGGCACATCGGATTGGTGGGCCGCTGCCAGCACCACGGGCGCTGTGCCCCGGTACAGCGTCTGCCCGCTCCATTGCAGCGAGGCATCGCCCGCCATGGCGCGCAGCAGCGCGCCACCCCAGGCCTCCATGCGCGCCAGCGAGGGGGATGCCTCAGCAGGCATGGGCGGGCTCGTCGCGCAGCGCCAGTTCCTGGCCGAAGCAGCGCTGGAAGTACTCGGCCACGATGGCCCGTTCGGCCGGCTCGCACTTGTTGAGGAAGGACAGCTCGAAGGCCAGCCGCAGGTCGTGAAAGATCTGCGCGTTCTCGGCCCAGGTGATGACGGTGCGCGGTGACATCAGCAGCGACAGGTCGCCCACCGCAAAGCCCTTGCGCGTGAGCGCGGCCAGCGCCACCATGGCGGCCACCTGCTCGCGCCCCTGCGGCGTGGCCAACTGCGGCACGCGCGCCAGCACGATGGCGGCTTCCTCGGCCGGCGCCAGGTAGTCCAGGCTGGTGACCAGGTTCCAGCGGTCGAGCTGGGCGTGGTTGAGCATCTGCGTGCCGTGGTACAGGCCGCTGAGGTTGCCCTGGCCCAGGGTGTTCATGGTGGCGAAGAGGCGGAACTGCGCATGCGGCTGGAGCACGCGCTTTTGGTCCAGCAGGGTGAAGCTGCCCTCGCGTTCGAGCACGCGCTGGATGACGAACATCACGTCGGGCCGGCCCGCGTCGTATTCATCGAAGACCAGGGCCACGGGCCGCTGCAGCGCCCAGGGCAGGATGCCTTCCTGGAACTGCGTGACCTGGCGCCCCTCCTGCAGCACGATGGCGTCCTTGCCCACCAGGTCCAGCCGGCTGATGTGGCCGTCGAGGTTGACGCGCACGCAGGGCCAGTTCAGCCGCGCCGCCACCTGCTCGATGTGGGTGGACTTGCCCGTGCCGTGCAGCCCCTGGATGACCACGCGCCGGTTGTGCGCAAAGCCCGCCAGGATGGCCAGCGTGGCCTGCGGGTTGAAGCGGTAGGCCGGGTCCACGGCCGGCACATGCTCGCTGCGTTCGGCAAAGGCCGGCACCTGCATGTCGGTGTCCAGGCCGAAGGTCTCGCGCACGCCAAGCGTGCGCGTGGGATGCATCAGGGTCAGCTCAGTCATCGTCAGGGGCTCCCGGGGGGACTTCGTCGTTGATGCGCGCAATCGCCTCGGCCGCCGCGCGCAGTTGGGGAAGAAAGGACAGCGCCCGCTCGCGCGTGAAACGCATGATGGGCGCCTGCACGGCCAGCCCCATGTTCGAGGGGCCGCCCTGGATGGAGGGCACGAGCACGCCCAGGCACAGCAGGCCGGGAAGGAATTCCTCGTTGTCGAAGGCATGGCCCTGGGCGCGCACCTGGTCCAGTTCGGCGTCCAGCGCGTCGAAGGCCGTCAGCGTGTTGGCCGTGAAGCCTTCCAGCGGCACGGCCGACAGCAGCCGCCTGCGCTGCGCGGGCGCCATCTGGCTCAGGAACAGCTTGCCCGTGGCCGAGCAATGGGCCGGCACGCGCGAGCCCGGGTGCAGATAAAAGCGCAGCGGCGCGGGCGTTTCCACGCGGTCCAGGTAGAGCACCTCGCTGCCCGAGAAGGCGGTGATGTTGCAGCTCTCGCCGATGTCGCGCACCAGCTGGGCCAGCACCGCGTGGCGTGCGCCGTGCGTGGTGTTGTTGAGCAGCACGCTTTCGGCCAGCCGCATCAGGCGCCGGCCCGTGCCGTAGTGCCGGCCATTGCCCTCGCGCTGCAGGATGCCAGCGCCCTCGAGCTGCTGGAGCATGCGGTGCATGGTGGGCTTGGGCAGGCCTGTCTCCTCGACCATGGTCTGCAGCGTGAAGGGCTCGTTCTTCTGGGCAATGGCCTCCAGCAGGGCGAACAGCCGCAGGTTGGGCGTGTCGCCATCGATACGGGCAGGGATGGGGTCACGGGTGTTCATGGTGTTGGTCATCATATGTTTTTCAATTTTTCGAGTCAATTTGTTCCGAAAAAAGAAATTTGTTTGACATCCAGGCGAAGTCGGTCCTAGACTTGCGTCGTAATTTCTTTTTTCGGAACATTAAGTTCCATTTTCAAGGAGACAACATGACTGCAGCCAACAATCGTACGGTGGTCGAAGGCGTCCAGAAGATGACCCCTTCCGAAGCCTTTGTGGAGACCTGCGTGGCCAACGGCGTCACGGAGATGTTCGGCATCATGGGCTCGGCCTTCATGGATGCCATGGACATCTTCGCGCCCGCCGGCATCCGCCTGATCCCCGTGGTGCACGAGCAGGGCGCGGCCCACATGGCCGACGGCTATGCGCGCGTCTCGGGCCGCCACGGCGTGGTGATCGGCCAGAACGGCCCCGGCATCAGCAACTGCGTGACCGCCATCGCCGCCGCCTACTGGGCCCACAGCCCCGTGGTCATGATCACGCCCGAGACCGGCACCATGGGCATGGGCCTGGGGGGCTTTCAGGAAGCCAACCAGCTGCCCATGTTCCAGGAGTTCACCAAGTACCAGGGCCATGTCTGCAACCCCAAGCGCATGGCCGAGTTCACGGCCCGCTGCTTCGACCGCGCCATTTCCGAGATGGGCCCCACCCAGCTGAACATTCCGCGCGACTATTTCTACGGCGAAGTGCAGTGCGAAATCCCCAAGCCCATGCGCGTGGAGCGCGGCTCGGGCGGCGAAAACAGCCTGCAGGCCGCCACGGAACTGCTGGCCACGGCCAAGTTCCCCGTGATCCTGGCCGGCGGCGGCGTGGTCATGGGCGATGCGGTCGAGGAGTGCAGGCAACTGGCCGAGCGCCTGGGCGCCCCCGTGGTCACGGGCTACCTGCGCAATGACGCCTTCCCCGCCAAGCACCCGCTGTGGGCCGGCCCGCTCGGCTACCAGGGCTCCAAGGCCGCGATGAAGCTCATCGCCCAGGCCGACGTGGTGATCGCGCTGGGCTCGCGCATGGGCCCCTTCGGCACCCTGCCCCAGCACGGCATGGACTACTGGCCCAAGAACGCCAAGATCATCCAGGTCGAGGCCGACCACACCAACCTGGGCCTGGTCAAGAAGATCTCGGTGGGCATCCACGGCGACGCCAAGGCCGTGGCGCGCGAGCTGGGCCGCCGCCTGCAGGGCCAGACCCTGGCCTGCGACGCCACCAAGGCCGCGCGCGCCGACACCATCGCCACAGAGAAGGCCGCATGGGAGAAGGAGCTGGACGAGTGGACGCATGAGCGCGACCCCTACAGCCTGGACATGATCGAAGAGGCCAAGGGCGAGCGCACGCCCACGGGCGGCAAGTACCTGCACCCGCGCCAGGTGCTGCGCGAGCTGGAAAAGGCCATGCCGCCGCGCGTGATGGTCTCCACCGACATCGGCAACATCAACTCCGTGGCCAACAGCTACCTGCGCTTTGACGAGCCGCGCAGCTTCTTCGCGCCCATGAGCTTCGGCAACTGCGGCTATGCCCTGCCCACCATCATCGGTGCCAAGTGCGCAGCGCCCGACCGTCCGGCCATTGCCTACGCCGGCGACGGCGCCTGGGGCATGAGCATGGTGGAGATCATGACCGCCGTGCGCCATGACATTCCCGTCACGGCCGTGGTCTTCCATAACCGCCAGTGGGGCGCCGAGAAGAAGAACCAGGTGGACTTCTACAACCGCCGCTTCGTGGCCGGCGAGCTGGAAAGCGAGAGCTTCGCGGCCATTGCCAGCGCCATGGGTGCCGAGAGCATCGTGGTCGACCAGATCGAGGACGTGGGCCCGGCGCTGCAAAAGGCCATCGACCTGCAGATGAACCACGGCAAGACCTGCGTGATCGAGGTGATGTGCACGCGCGAACTGGGCGACCCGTTCCGCCGCGATGCGCTGGCCAAGCCCGTGCGCTTCCTCGAAAAGTACAAAGATTTCGTCTGAAGCTGTCTGACACCCCCTGAGGCGCTGCGCGCCTTCCCCCTCTCTACCCGCTGCGCGGGGGAGGGGGACGACACCCTCGGTGCGGGGCTGCCCTTCCTCGGTGTCCCTGGGATGGGCCGCGCCGGTTTCATGCGCCTGGGTGAAGCGCAAGGCCCTCGAAAGCCGATTCCCAGATTCCCTGCGTTGCTCGCGCCGGGCCCTGTACTTTCCCGCAGGAGCTTTCATGGTCCCCCCACTTTCACTTGCCGTGGCCGCCGACGATGCGCCCGCCACGCACCGCCCCCATCTCCAGCACTTGCTCGACCAGGCCAAGGCGCAAGGCCCCATTCCGGTGGCCGTGGCCTATCCCTGTGATGCGGGCTCGCTGCAGGCCGCCATGCAGGCCGCGCAGGCGGGCCTGATCACGCCGCTGCTGGTGGGCCCCGAGGCACGCATCCGGGCGGCGGCCCAGTCGGCCGGGCTGGATCTGGCGGGCGCGTCCATCCATTCCACAGCCGACGATCCACGCGCGGCGGCGGCCCAGGCGGCGGCGCTGTGCGGCAGCGGCCAGGCCCGCGCGCTGATGAAGGGCAGCCTGCACAGCGACGAGCTGCTGGGCGCTGCCGTGGCGCGCGAGGCCGGCCTGCGCGGCAGCCGCCGCGCCAGCCATGTGTTCGTGATGGACCTGCCGGGCTTCGAGCGCCCGCTGCTGATGACCGATTGCGTGGTCAACATCTTCCCCACGCTGATGGACAAGCGCGACATCGCGCAGAACGCCATCGACCTGGCCCGTGCCATCGGCATTGCCCGGCCGCGCGTGGCCGTGCTCTCGGCGGTGGAGACGGTCAACCCCGCCATTCCCGGCACCATCGACGCGGCCGCGCTGTGCAAGATGGCCGACCGGGGGCAGATCAGCGGCGCCATCCTCGACGGGCCGCTGGCCTACGACAACGCCATCTCACTGCGGTCGGCGCATCACAAGGGCATCGTCTCCGATGTGGCCGGCCAGCCCGACGTGCTGTTGGTGCCCAGCCTGGAGGCCGGCAACATGATCTACAAGCAGCTGGTCTACATGGCCGACGCCGAGTGCGCGGGCCTGGTGCTGGGCATGCGCGTGCCCATCGTGCTGACCAGCCGTTCGGACTCGGTGGCCAGCCGCATCGCGTCCTGCGCGCTGGCCGTGCTGGCCGATGCGGCGGGCGGCAAGGAGCAGCCATGAGCCAGGTTCAAGCCCCGTTGGCAGCACAGCCGCCCGTGCCGCGCATGCTGCAATGGCTGAAGCTCCTGCCCGGCACAGGCCTGTCGGGCGTGATTGCGCTGGCAGCCACCTTCGTCTCCACGCTGCACGGCGGGCCGCAACTGCTGTTCGCGCTGTTCTTCGGCGTGGCCTTCCACTTCCTGAGCCAGGACGCGCGCGCCAAGCCGGGCATCGAGTTCTGCGCACGCGGCGTGCTGCGCCTGGGCGTGGGCCTGCTGGGCGCGCGCATCACGGCCACGCAGATCGCGGGCCTGGGCTGGACCACGGCGCTGATCGTCATCGCCGCCGTGGTCACCACGCTGCTGTGCGGCACGCTGCTGGGCCGGCGCCTGGGCCTGACGCGGCCGCAGGGCGTGCTGTCGGGCGGCGCGGTGGCCATCTGCGGCGCCTCGGCCGCGCTGGCCATCTCGTCGGTGCTGCCGCGCGACAAGGACAGCGACCGCTTCACGCTCACCGTGGTGGTCACGGTCACCGTGCTGTCCACGGCCGCCATGGTGCTGTACCCCCTGGTGGCGCGCGCCCTGCATCTGCCGCCCGAGCTGGCGGGCCTGTTCATCGGCGGCACCATCCACGACGTGGCCCAGGTGGTGGGCGCGGGCTACACCATCGACCAGGCCACGGGGGACTACGCCACCATCGTCAAGCTGTTCCGCGTGTCCATGCTGGCCGTGGTGGTGGTCATGGTCTCGGCCCTGTTCAAGCGCCAGCGCGAGGCTGCGGCCGAGCAGCACCACGGCAAGAAGCCGGGCCTGGTGCCCTGGTTCCTGTGGGTCTTCGTCGCGCTGGTGGCCATCAACTCGCTGGGCTGGGTGCCGCCGGGCCTGCAGCACCAGTTGAGCGACCTGTCGCGCAACTGCCTGGTGCTGGCCATTGCGGCCCTGGGCCTGAAGACCTCGTTCCAGCAACTGGCCCAGGCCGGCTGGCGGCCTTTTGCACTGCTGGTGGTGGAGACGCTGTGGATGGCGGCCTTCGTGCTGATCGCCATCGAGTTCGAGATGCGGTGAGCCCAGGCGCAACACGACAGTCTTCAGGGCCCGCCATGCGCGGGCCCTTTTCATTTTTCATGGAACCGGCGCATTTGATGTTCGCGCATTGAGTTGATACATTTGCACACAATTTTTTGACCCATATCAACGCCCGACACGAGCCGTGAACGTTCTTCGCAAGCAAGCCGGCAGATTCCGCAGAAGGACTGCCATCCAGGTCCTCGCCCTCCTGCGCAGGCAACAACCCCTGCAAGCTGCCTTGCTGCGGCTGCTTCCGTGCCTGCTGCTGCTGGCCGGCTGCGCCGTGCTGCTGGACTCCCTGGTGCCCATCCCGCTGTGGGCCATCGCCGGCCTGACCGGGGTCTTGGCGGGCTACATCGCCCACAACTGCCAGGCGTTTGTTGCATCCCAGCGCAGGAAGTCCATGCTGCGCCATCTCGCGCGCTGCTGCCTGCTGCACGCCCAATGAAACACAGGCGCCCGGGTCGTCAGGCACCGCTGCTGGCATAGGCCGTCAGCGCCTGCGCGACCGCCTTGAAGACCACGGCGCAGCGCTCGCTCTTGCGCAGGTCCTCATGCATGGCCACCCAGGTATCGAGCTTCCATGAGAATGCCTGCGGCAGCACCCGCACCAGGCCAGGGTCCCTGGCCGCCAGCGCCGACTGGCAGATGCCGATGCCAAAGCCAGCGCGGATGGCGCCCAGCTGTGCCAGGTCGCTGTCCGAGCTCAGCGCCATGGCCTCGCGCGTGAACATCGGAAACTGCTGCTGAAACCTGCGGATGAAGGCGTTCTCATGGTCGAAGCCGATCAGCGAGTGCCCGGCCAGTTCCTGCAGCGAAGCCGGCACGCCATGCCTGGCCAGATAGCTCTCATGGGCATGAAGCCCCAGTTCGATGGCGCCGATATGGCGGGCCACCAGCGCCTCCTGCTGCGGCCGGAACATGCGCACGGCCACATCGGCCTCGCGGCGCAGCAGGTCATCGACCGCGTTGGACAGCACCAGTTCGATGCGCAGTTCAGGATGGGCCGCGCGCAATTGCGCCAGCACGGGCGGCAGCAGCTCAACGCCCACGACCTCGCTGGCCGTCAGGCGTACCGTGCCGCGCACGCCCGCGCCATGGCTGGCCGCCACGCGGCGCAGCGCGGCAGCCGTCGCGGCCATGCTGGCCGCATAGGGCTGCAATTCATAGGCCGCTTCGGTGGGCGCGAAGCCATCGGACGAACGGGTGAACAGTTGCAGGCCCAGCGCCGATTCCAGCCCGTCGATGTGCCGGCCCACGGTTGGCTGTGCCAGGCCCATGGCCCGGCCCGCCGCTGACAGCGACCCGGACTCCAGCACCTGCAAAAAGCTGCGATACCACTCCCAATGGGGTTCCGACATCACTGATCCATTCATTTATGCATGGACACCAGAAGATTCTAGGCAATTTTCCTTTTGCAGCGTGTTGCGGACACTGGCGTGGTCACCACAGGACCCGCACCATGCCATCCATTGCACTTTTCGGCGCCGCAGGCGCCATCGGCCAGAGCCTGGCCGCCGCGCTCAGACAACAGGGCCGCGCCTATCGCGTGGTCGGCCGCAACGCAGCCAGCCTGCGCCAGACCTTCGGCGCCGATCCCCTGGCCGAGATCGCCACTTGGAACCCGGATGTCGCCGGCTCCATCGAGGCTGCCGCCCACGGCGTGGACACGCTGATCTACCTGGTGGGCGTGAACTACTGGCAGTTTCAATTGCATCCCGAACTGATGCGCAAGACGCTGGAAGGCGCCATTGCCGCGGGCGTGCGCCGCATCGTGCTGATCGGCACCGTCTATCCCTACGGAAAGGCCCGCACCCTGCCCGTGGCGGAAGACCATCCGCGCGAGCCCCATACCTTCAAGGGCCGCATGCGCAAAGCCCAGGAGGACCTGCTGCTGCAAGCCCATGCACAGGGCCGCATCGAGGCCACCGTGCTGCGCCTGCCCGACTTCTACGGCCCCGGAGTGCACAGCAGCCTGCTGCACGGCGCCTTCGAGGCGGCGGCCCACGGCGGCCGGGCCGACATGATCGGCCCGCTGGACCGTCCGCACGAGTTTGTCTATGTGCCTGATGTGGGGCCCGTCGTGGCGCGCCTCATCGACACGCCGCAGGCATTCGGCAGGGTCTGGCACCTGGCTGGCGCGGGGGCGACCACGCAGCGCGACATCGTCTCGGAGATCGAACGCCTGAGCGGCAGGCCGTTGAAACTGCGCATCGCGGGCAAGACCGCGCTGCGCCTGGCCGGCCTGTTCAGCCCCTTGATGCGCGAACTGGCCGAGATGCACTACCTGCTGACCGATCCGCTGATCATGGACGACTCGGCCCTGCACACCCTGCTGGGCCCCATTGCCAAGACCCCCTACGCCCAGGGCATACGCGCCACGCTGGATGCCGCCAGGGCGGGCGCGGGCTCAGCTGTGAACTCCAGCGCGCAGCAGGCCACGGCCTGAAAACAAAAAAGCCCTGACAGCAGAACTGTCAGGGCTTTTGTCTATCTGGCAGGGGAGGAAGGACTCGAACCCTCGCATGCCGGAATCAAAATCCGGTGCCTTTACCAACTTGGCGACTCCCCTAGAAGACCTAAATTCTAATACGTTTTTTTGGTCGCAAAAAGAAAACGCCTCAGATTCTTTCAACGCGGCGAGGCATCGGGGCCTGCATCACTCCAGCGTGCGGCCTCTTCAAGCAGATGATCTGCAGCCTCCAGAGAAGCTTCCTGCAGTTCTGGATCGTCTTCCATACGCTGCAGCACCTGGTCCACAAGGGCCGGGAACTGCGGATCAGCCTGCAGTGCGTCACCCAGTTCACGCACCAGCGTGGCTTCCATGAACATGCGAAAGGCCTTGCGCCGCCTGTCGGGATCTGCGGCATCCATTCCCTTCAGACGCCGCAGCAAAGGTGCCAGCACGCGGGCGTCGCCCGAGCCCTCCTTCGCAGGGCCACCGGCAGAACGGGCCTGTTCCCCCTGACCTTGCGCCTGCCGCAGCCGCGCCTGTTCCAGAGCCTGGGCCCGGATCAGCGCGGCAATGCCTGAGGCGCCATCAATGCGAGTCATGCGGGACCTTCATCAATGCGCCGGCCCCGACTGCTGGTAGTTGGAGAGCAGCACATGGGCCACGCCGTCGTCCGCAGGCGGGGCAGATGTCTCGGGCGAAGGCATCGCCGCCAGCACTCTCTGTATATCTGCCGACATCGCGGGATTGTCCGTGTTGCGCTCCAGGCCAGCCACAAACAATGGCCGCGCCCCATCGAAATCATCGCGCGCCAGCGCCACGAACCCCTGTACCCAATGGGGCAACGGGCTGCTGTCGGGCAACTCGGCAAGTGGCTGCCACGTCAGCAGCGCGGCAGGCACGCGGCCATCGCTGAACTGCAGCAGCCCCAGCTGGTAACGCGCCACATGCCATTGCGGGCTCAGCAGCAGTGCCGTGGAAATGTGATGTTCCGCACGGCCAATGTCTCCCAAGGCAGCGAATTCGGAACCCAGCAAGAAATGCGCGGCGCCCGAATCGGGCTGCTCGGCAATTGCCTGCAGGAACAGCTCGGTGGCGACCGTGCTGTCTCCCTGGGCGCTGGCCTCGAGAGCCTGGTCCAGGGTGGAGCGAGAAGAAAGATTGTCTGATTGGGACATATGGGAGCACCAGGGAGTGCCAGGGATTGGCGGCAGAACGACTTGGAATGGACGGCTGTTGAGCCCTTCACCCCTTTATCCACTCCTGCGGACATCCGTTGAGCAAACCCGGCCAGTTCGCAGGGATTCTATCGCCCGGTCTTTTGCAGTCTTGGCACCCTTTCGCCGCCGAAATCCCCATCAAACCGAAGGGTTTTACTCAACAAACCGAACAAGGTCCGGATGCATTGCCTGAATGGGCCCCGAAACCTGCGGAATCCTCCGCCTCCTTTCTCGCGGCCCTCCATGCATATCGATCAAGGGGCACACATGGTTGGCATCGTCAGCGGCAATAGTCTGGGTCTGGGCAACAGCTCTCTGGCCACACTGGGTCAACGCGCCGCACAGGGCAACGCCTCCCAGGGGCGCGGCGGCGAGCAGGTCTTCGTCAACGTCGCCTCCGGCAACCTCGTCATCGCCCACAACGACGACCAGCTCGTGGCCCACGGCGGCGGCTTCCAGGCCGTGCGCACCTACAACAGCCAGGGCCTGCTCAATGACGACAACGCAGACAACTGGAGCTCGGGCTTCTACCGCCGCCAGCTCGTGCTCTCGGGCACTTACGGTCAGGCGGGCAGCACCATCACCCGCACCGAGCGCGATGGCGCAAGCGCCCTGTTCTCCTGGGACGCGGCCTCCAGCAGCTATGTCAGCACCGATGGTGCCGGCGCCTACGACCGCATCGTGCAGCAAGGATCCAGCTACGTCTTCACCGATGGCGCCACCGGCAACCGCGAGTTCCACGACACCGCCACCGGCCGCCTGGACAAATCCGTGGACGCCAGCGGCAACACCACGGCCTACACCTATGACGCCAACGGCAACATCGCCAAACTCGTCAACCCCAGCGGCGAGTCCATCCAGTACGACTACACGGGCAACCTGCTGACCCGCATCCGGGTGGTGGACAGCCAGGGCGCCACCACCACGCGCACCAGCTATACCTATGACACGCGCAACCGCCTGTCCCAGGTCACGGTCGATCTCACGCCCCAGGACGGCTCCACGGCCGACGGCAAGCTCTACCGCACCAGCTACACCTACCACGGCGACAGCAACCGCATCGCCACGCTGACCCAGAGCGACGGCAGCCAGCTGACCATCGACTATGTGCAGGTGGGCTCGGAGTTCAAGGTGTCGTCGCTGCGCGACGCGCTGGGCCAGACCACGCGCTTTGCCTATAACACTGCCACACGCACCACCCAGGTCACGGACCCTGCGGGCAAGGTCTCCAGCTATGCCTACGACGCCAAGGGCCAGCTGCTGAGCATCACCTCGCCCGCCACCAATGGTGTCTCTTCCGTCCAGCGCTTCGAGTACAACGCCAACGGCGACCTGATCCGCAGCACCGATGCGGACGGACGCACGGTCTTCATGGCCTATGACGCCAACGGCAACCAGGTGCTGCAGCGCGATGGTGCAGGCAACACCATCACGCGCACCTACAACGCCCAGAACCGCCTGCTCAGCGAGACCGTCTACACCCAGCCCGACCCCGATGGCGACGGCGCAGCCCAGGCCTCGGGCGCGCAGACCACGCGCTATGTGTACGACGATGCCACGGGCTTGCAGCTGCGCTTTGCCATCAGCGCCGAAGGCCGCGTCACCGAATACCGGCGCAATGCCTATGGCGAAGTCATCAGCACGCTGCAGCACCAGACGGCGCGCTATGGCGCAGCCGGTGCCTCGACCGAGGCCGCCCTGTCGGCATGGAGCGGGCAGCAGAACCTGCAGCAGCTGCAGCGCACCGACTACGTGCTGGACTTCCGGGGCCAGGCCCAGGTCACCACCACCTATTCGGCCACCGACGCCGCAGGCAACGGCTTGGCGACCGGCAGCACGGTGACGCGCCACATCTACGACCAGGCCGGACGACTGCTGCAGACCATCGATGGCAATGGCGGCAGCACCAGTTATGCCTATGACGGCCTGGGCCGGCTGCTGACGGTGACGGACGCCAAGGGGCAGGTCACGACGACCACCTATGACGACATGGGCCGGCGCATCGTGGTGCTGTCGGCCAATGGGCTGCAGGAGGTGCGAACCTACGATGCGGCCGGGCAACTGCTGTCCAGTCAGCGCACAGACACGGCCAGTCCCACCGTCTCCTCCAGCCTGAACTACAGCTATGACGCAGCAGGACGCCTGCGCATGGTGCAGGACACCACACAGGCCAAGTCCTGGATCGTCTACGACGAGGCCGGCCGCAAGGTGGCAGAGGTCAGCCACTCCGGCCGGCTGCAGGAGTTCATCTACAACGGCTCGGGCCAGTTGACACGCACCATTGCCTATGCCAATGCGGTCAACACCGCCCTGATAACGAACACCGTCACGCTGGCCACCCTCCGCCCCGCAGCCAGCGCGGCCGACCGCAGCGAATGGATGGCCTACGACGCAGCCGGCCGCCTGGCCAAAACCGTGGGCAGCGACGGCAGCATCACCGAGAACGTCTACGACGGCGCCTCGCGCCTGGTGTCCACGCGCCGCTATGCCAACGCCCTGTCCGCGTCTGCCACGGCCTCGCTGGGCAACAGCCCCGCAGCTTCGGCCATTGCACCCACGGCCAGTGCCACCGCCGACCGCGTCACGCGCCATTTCTACGATGCCGACGGGCTGCGCACGGGATCGCTGGACGCCGAAGGCTACCTGGTGGCCCTCAATTACGATGCCGCCGGCCGCCTGGCCAGCACCACCCGCTTTGCCACCGCCACCGATGCGGCCAAGCGCGCCACAGGCACGCTGGCCGAGCTGACGCCCGCTTCCAACAGCCAGGACATCATCGAGCGCCGCATGTACGACGGCCAGGGCCGTCTGGCCGGCACGGTCGATGGCGCCGGCTACCTCACCGCCTTCGGCTACGACGCGGCCGGCCAGCTCACCAGCCAGACCCGCTACGCCACGGCATTGAAGGCGGCCGTGCTGTCCACGCTCACCAGCACCACGGACGCGGCTGGCATCCGCCCTGCCACCAACGCCCAGGACCGCACCACCGTCTTCGAATACGACAAGCTGGGCCAGCTCACGGCCGAGACCGACTGGCAGGGCACGCGCACCGAGCACAGCTACGACGCCGCCGGCAACCGCACGGCCAGCACCGTGGCCGCAGGTACCGCCGAGGCGCGCACGCGCCAGGTGCGCTACGACGCGCTGGGCAGGATCACGGCCGAGCTCAGCGCCGAAGGTGCACGCCAGCTGGCCGCAGCCCAGACCCCTGCCCAGGTCGAGGCCGTCTGGAGCAGCTACGCCAGCCGCCATACCTACGATGCAGCCGGCCGGCGCACCAGCACCACCGATGCCAACGGCCTGCGCACCCTCTTCTTCTACAACGCCGAGAATCAGCTCACGCACACCATCAACGCGCTGGGTGAAGTGGCCGAGACGCGCTACAACGCGCTGGGCCAGGTGAGCGCACAGGTGCGCTACGGCACGCGCATCAACCCGGGCTCGCTGACGGGGTCGCTGGCCGGCGGCCTGGTCAACAGCACACTGCAGTCGCTGCTGCAGGCGGCCACCAATGCCGCCAAGGACCAGACCACCCAGTACACCTACAACACCAACGGCACCTTGGCCAGCGAGCGCGATGCGCTGGGCTTCACGCGCAACTACGTCTACAACACCTTCCGCGAAGAGACGCAACGCACCGAAGCCACTGGCACGGGCACCACCAGCACCCTCATCCAGACCACCTACGACCGACGCGGCCTGGCCACGGGCCAGGTGCGCGATGCCGGCAAGCTGGCCCTCACCACGGCCGCTACCTACGACGCCTTCGGCCGCCAGGTCAGCGCCACGGATGCGCTGGGCCACACGCGCACCCGCTCCTACGACAGGCTGGGCCGCGAAGTCAGCAGCACCGACTCGCTGTGGGCCACGCTCACCACCACCTACGATGCCTTCAGCCGCATCGTCACACAGGTCAACGCCGAAGGCGGCACCACCAGCTACGCCTACGACGCCCAGGCACGCAGCATCACGGTCACCACGGGCGAAGGCCTGCTGGCCAAACAGACCTACAACCGCCATGGCGACCAGATCAGCGTCTCCGACTCCCAGGGCAACCTGACCACCTACACCTTCGATGCCAACGGCCAGCCTACGGGCTCGTCGGCCTCGACCTGGCTGTACGACGCCAAAGTCATGCAGACGGCGGCCACCACCCAGGCCTACGACAAGGCCGGCCGGCTGATCGAGACCGTGAACGCCAACGGCACGCGCACCACCATCGCCTACGATGCGGCCAACCGCGTGCTCTCGCGCACCGTGGACCCCACCGGCCTGGCGCTGACCACCCAGTACGCCTACGACCCACTGGGCCGCCAGATCCGCATCACCGAGCCCGGTGGCACCGTCACCGAGCTGCGCTACGACGCCAAGGGCCAACTGCTCGAGCAGATCGTGGACCCCGCAGGCCTGGCCCTGTCCACGCGCTACAGCTACGACGCCCAGGGCCATGCGCTGGAAGTCACCAGCCCCGAAGGCACGCTCACGCGCTACACCTACGATGCGGCGGGCCGGCGCACCAAGGAGCAGATCGACCCCAGCGGCCTGAACCTCACGCGCAGCTACACCTATGACGCAGGCGGCAACGTCACCAGCAGCGTGGACGCCAACGGCAACACCAGCTACTACCTGTACGACAGCGAGAACCGCCAGATCCTGGCCGTCGATGGCGCAGGCGGCGTCCAGGAAACCCGCTACGACGCGCTGGGCCGCATCAGCCGCGTGGCCGAATACCGCAACCCGCTCACGGGCATCGACCTGCAGGTCTATGTGAACAACGGCCCGGTGTTCGGTCCGTCCACCTGGCCCGAGCAGGTGATGGCGCGCATCACCCCCACGGCCAGCGACCGGATCGAATACCGCAGCTACGACGCCAACAACCACCTGCAATCGGTGGTCACGGGGCTGGGCGAGGTCACCACCTACCTGCGCGACGGCAATGGCCGCATCCAGGAGCAGCGCAGCTACGCCAACCGCATCAGCATCGGAGGCACGGGCGGCTGGACGCCGGGCACCTTCCCCACGCCGGTGGCCGACGATGCGCGCGACCTGCGCACCCGCATGGTCTACGACGGCATGGGCCGCCTCATCGCCACGGCCGACGGCACGGGCGCCGTGACCGGGCTGCGCTATGACGCGGCGGGCAATGTGGTGGAGCGCGTGCGCTATGCCCAGACCGTCACCCTGGGCTCGGACCCCTACGACAGCGCCGCCATCTACACGCTGATCGCCCAGGACAGCTCGGCGGCCAACGCGGTCGAGAAAAACACCTACGACCGCGCCGGGCGCCTCACCTGGAGCGCCGATGCGGCCGGCTCGGTCACCGCCTACCAGTACGACCGCGATGGCCGCGTCGTCAAGAAGGCACGGTTTGCGAGCGCCATCACGGCCGGCCAGCAGCCCCAGGATGTGGTGCAGGCTGGCGCGCTGTCCACCGACTATGTCTATGACGCGGCAGGCCGCCAGACCCACATCGTGGGTGCGGACGGCGCCGTGGTGCGCCAGGTGTGGGACCGCAACGGCAACCTCCGCCAGCGCACCGAGTTCTCCACCCTGATCACGCCGCCGGTCTTTATCAGCGGCGCCGTGGCAGGCCCCGTGATCACCAACTACGACCGCAGCAACATCGGCAATTACCTGCGCACCGCCGCAGGCGACCGCACAACGACCCTGGCCTATGACAAGGCCAACCGCCAGGTGCTGGAAGTGGACGCCGTGGGCGCTGTGCGCCAGATCGGCTATGGCAAGGTGAACGCAGGTGGACCCGCTGCGCCGGGAACCGCGGCTAGCGGCCAGTTGCACGCCGTCACCATCACGACCTACGCGACCACCGCCAACATCGCGAGCCTGGCTCTCGCAGATATCACCTTGGCCCGAGTGCTGGGCATGGTGCAGGCCAGCGCCAGTCAGGACCGGACCAGCGTGCAAGTGCTCGACGGCGCCGGCCGTACCGTGCGCTTGGTCGATGCCAACGGCTTCGTGACCGCACGCGAATACGACGGCACGGGCCAGCTCGTGCATACCGTCGAATACGCAGCCAGCAACGGTACGACCTCGGCCCAGGACCGCCACACCCGCTACAGCTACGACGGCGCAGGCCGTCTGGCCAGCACCACGGATGCACTGGGTAACCGCGAAAGCTACAGCTACAACGCCCTGGGGCAGAAAACCAGCTTTACCAACAAGGCTGGTGCCACCTGGAACTACGACTATGACCCGGCGGGCCGCATGGTGCGCGAGACTTCGCCGGCGGTGGACCTTGTGGCATTGCAGTCTCCTGGCAGTGCACCGACCTCCTTGACTCTGGACCTGGGCAACACAGGCCCGTCGCGAGTCGTCACGCAGCTTACCTACGACAGCTTCGGCAACCTCACCTCTCGGACCGAGGCCCTGGGCCGGCCAGAGCAGCGCACCACGCGCTACGAGTACGACAAGGTGGGGCGCCAAGTCAAGACACTGTTCCCGCCTGTAGGTACCTACGTGCAGGAAACACCAGCCGAACGCATCGCCAACGGCCGCAACGGGGAAGCCAATCGGGTCGAGACCTTGCAGCAGGCCAGCAGCGAAACCCGCTACGACGCGCTGGGCAACGCCGTGGCCAGCCGCGCCATGGGCATCCCGGGTGTCAAGGAAGCCTGGAGCTACAAGAGCTATGACCGCGCCGGCCGTGTCAGCTTCGACGTGGACGCCGCAGGCTTCGTCACCGGCTACACGCGCAACGCCTGGGGCGAGACCGAGCGCCTGGTGCGCCACGCCCAGGCCATCGGCCTGCCCTCGCCGGCCGGCACGGCCCTGGCCGATGCCGCCGTGCGCCAGAGCGTGCAGGCGAGCCACCCCGCCAACCGCGAAATCCTCACCAGCTACGACAGGATGGGCCGCACGCTCACCGTGCAGGAGCCCCTGGTCTTCAACTACGACAGCCAGACAGGAGAGACTGCCAGCGGCCGCAGGAGCACCACTCACGCCTACAACGCCTTCGGTGACCTGGCATCGACCACAGTCAACCTGGGCAATGCGCGCAACGCCGTCACCAGCTACGGCTACGACAAGCTGGGCCGGCGCGTGGCCACCACCGATGCGCTGGGCTACATAACTAGCATGGCCTACGACGCCATGGGCAACCTGATCAGGCAGGTCGAGTACGCCAAGACCGGCGCTTTGGCATCGGCCACTCCCAGCACGACGATGGGAGACCGTGTCACCGACTACAGCTACGACCTACTGGGCCGCAAGACCGCAGAGACACGGCGCGGCGTGGCGCACACCGGCGTCAACGCCGGCGCGCAGCAACAAGGCGACGTGCTGTACGACAAGACGTCCGACCTCACCACCTCGTACAACTATGACGCGCTGGGCAACCTCACGCGCAGCACCGATGCGCTGGGCGGGATCACCTACAACTTCTACGATGCCCTCGGGCGCGTGCGCGCCAACATCACGCCAACCGTGAACCTGGGTGTTGCGGCCACGGGAGCGGGTGCCAATCCCGTCAACCCGTTGACAGAATTCCAACGCGATGCGCACGGCAACGTGCTGATCACCACCCAGTACGCCACCGGCGCAAGCGTTGCAGCCGATGCGCAAAGCTATTCCAAGGCCCTCTCTGTCAATGACCGCGTGACCTATGCGAAATTCGACGCCCAGGGTCATACCACCCAGATCAACGATGCCACCGGAGCCAGCCGCTATTACTCCTACGATGCGCAGGGCCGGCTGACCAAGGAGTGGCAGACCGTCACCATCACCGAGGCCAATGGCTACAGCCGCTGGGGCACGATCTGGCGTGCCTATGAGTACGACGTGCTGGGCCGCCAGACCCATTCCTTTGCACCGTCTGAAAGCGTCAGCCTGGGTACGCTGACTGTCAGCGACACCGAACTGAGCTACAACGCCTTCGGCGAGGTCACCAAGAAACGCGTACTGGACAACGGCCAGGCGCTGCAGGGCGAGGAAGCCTACGAATACGACAATGCGGGCCGTGTCTGGCGCACCAATGCGGGCGACGGCGTCTACAAGGTCCTGGCATACGACCTGCAGGGACGGCAGACCGCTCAACTCGTATCGGAAGGCCTGGACCTGAAGACCGCCTATCAGGACACGCAATCGGCCTTGAACGCCCAGGCCGCGAATAAGGCACAGTTCCGGCGCACGGACATGCGCTACGACGCGCTGGGCCGGCTGGTGCAGACTCTGGCGCCCGAGCGCGCGACCGAGCAGCCGATGAGCATCTCCACGCGGCAGAACATGCTGTATGGGGTCATCACGCAAAGCGAGGTGGACATCCAGAATGTGCCCGCCAACTACCAGCGCAAGCCATACAACCAGGTGGATCTGGTCTGGCGCTCGCTGGAAGATCTGGGCAGCGGTGATGTGCGCATCACGCTCACCTATGACACGCGTCCGTTCACGCAGACCAACCCGGATGGCGACAGCTACAACGTCACCAGCCTGCGCAACCAGACCAAGACCGTCATCGTTCCCGCCGAGGCGGCCGTGGAAGGCTACAGCCTCAAATGGGTCAATGAAAACCCAGGCGCACCTGGCGTGGGCGCAGTCTCCCGCGTCAAGGTCGAAAAGCTGGATGTGTACGGAAAATGGGTATCCATCTACGACGTGGCCAACACCCAGGCCACCCAGACATCGTCGCTGAACTGGACCACGGCCCCCAGCCCCGGCTACCTCTGGAACGAGGCAGGCGACGGGCGCATCCCCATCTACCGTTACTACAACCGCTATACCGCCACGCACTTCTTCAGCACCAGCCTGACCGAGCGCGAGCGTCTGCTCAACGCCGCCAATGGCTGGCTCGACGAGGGCATCACCGGCTATGTGAGCAAGGACCCCAAACCAGGCTGGGTGCCCTTGTACCGCTGGACCAAGGTCGGCGCGCCAGAGATGTCGCAATACACGAACGGCGCTACGCCGACCGGTGGCTCCTGGCAGTACCAGGGCCTCGAAGGCTACGTGGCCAGCCCCTCGATTTCCGATATGGAAGCCGCGAACCAGGGGCTGACCAACCTGTACCGCCTGCAGAACAACGACAGCGCCCAGGGCAATGGCATCTACACCACGTCCGAGAGCGATCGCAGCGCCCTCCTCGGCTTGCAACAGATTAAAGACAACCAGCCCAACCTGCGCCAGGTGCAGATGTTCGGCGCATCAACGGGCCTGAGCATCGAAGTCAGCTACCCCCAGGACCTGGTCAGCAAGACCGCCCTGGAGTACCGCCGCTATGGCAGCAACGATGCCTGGACCACGGCCCCCACCACCATCCAGAACTCGTTTGGATCCGCGCACAGCTTTGAGGTGGGCGCTCTGGGACTGGCTCCGGGCGGCTACGAGTACCGCGTGCGCAACACCAATGCGCAAATGACCCGCGATGTGGGCTCGGGCACCTTCTCCATTTATGGCGCGGGCTACCCCGATACCGATAGCCTGCCCGCCGTGGCTGGCGTGAACCAGGGCAACGCCATCATCGATGGGTCGGCCTACCGCGTGCTGCAGTGGCCCAAGCCCGCCTCGGGCTGGAGCGTGGAGTTCCGCTACCGTTCCCAGGGCAGCAACGGCGGATGGACCTCGCGTACAGAGGGCAATGGACTGTTCGCCTACGGCGACGGACGCACGCGCAACATGGGCATAGGCATGCAGGGCACGCCGTTGAACATGGGCGCAGGCAACTTCGAATATGAAGTGGTCATGGTCAACAGCGCCACCGGCGAGCGCATGCGCTCTACCGGCACGCTCAACGTACCGGCCAGCCCGGGAGTGACCAATACCTCAGCCTCCCCCGTCAGCCAGAACAACAATGTCAAGAACCTGGGCGTCGTCGGCTATGTGTGGAGCACTCCCGGCCCCGGCCGTACACCGCTGTACCGCTTCTACTTCCCCTACCAGGGCAATGACCATCACCTGACCACGGCGGACCCATCGGTCATCGCAGCCTTCCAGGGAATGATCTCCTCGGGCGCCGTCACCAGCGACGGCATCCTGGGCTATGTGGAAACCACGGCCACCGCGAACAACAGCCGCCTGTACCAGTACACCTACGGCGGCCAGAGCGTGTACCGCCTGACTGCGCGGTCGCAGGACATCGGCTCCTACGTCACGCTCAGCACCAAGCCGGCTGCCGGCTTCCAGTGGTCGCCCACCACCTGGTACCAGAATGCCTACCAATTCGATGGCTACATTTCCAAGGTCCCGCTGGAGGGCACAACACCGCTGTATGCCGTGTATGACGGCAACTCCGTGGGCAACCAGAGCCAGGGCGACTACCTGACTTCCACTCAGGAGCACGAGATCACCTCGTACTACCTGCTCGACACGCGCATGGCCGCCACTGCCAACGTTGCGGGCGTGGGCAACAGTCAGGCCAACATCGACGGCCAGACCTACAACATGCTGCACTGGAGCACGCCCGAAGCCGGGGCCCGCGTCAAGGTCAGCGCCGTTCCCGGCATGCCGGGAGGCACACCCACCATCTGGAGCCAGGGAGACGGCCGCGCCCAGTTCCAGGGCGGTGCGGCGTTGCAAGGCATCGTGCTGGATGCGCTCAATCCCAGCACGACCTACCGCATTACCGTCGAAATCCAGTACCCGGCCACGGCGCAGCGCGCTGCCTACATTGCGCGCTCCGAGGTCACCATCACTGTGCCCGGTTCAGGTGCCAGCTCGGCCGTCGTGCAACGCGACACCACACAGGCGTACACCCCGCAGATCCGCGCCAAGGCAGGCACACCCTTCAACCTCAGCAACCGCGCCGTCACCAACCGTGAATACGATCGCTGGGGCAACCTCACCCTGGTGGATGACCCGCGCGTACAGGCAGGGCAGACCCTGTTCAAGACCAGCTTCACCTACAACGCCAGCAACCAGCTCATTTCCCAGACACAACTGAGCAGCTTCGATGGTCCGGCAGACTACGCAACCACGCGCATCTACTACGACGCCCTGGGCCGCCAGGTCGGCGTGCGCGATGCCAACGGCAACCTCAACGCCCAGGTCCGCGATCTGGCCGGCAACGTGGTGCAGGAGCGCAAGGCCGACGGCGGGCGCATAGACCTCAGCTACAACACCTTCGGTGACAAGGTCAGCGCAGCCGAGCGCATGACCGACACGCGCACCGTGGTCACGAACTACCGCTACGACAAGCTCTCGCGTCTGACGCAGACAGAGCTTGGCCGGGCCATCTCGCGCTTCGAGGTCCAGGGCATAGGCAACCAGCCCGGTCAATGGGCACCGGACCGCAGTGACCATGGCGCCAATGGCGTGACCATGACCGGCCCCATCACCTACACCATCCTGGAAACCGTCCAGTACGACGAAGCCGGCCGCAAGGTGCGTGTCGTCAATGGAAACAACGAAGCCACGCGCTACCGCTACGACCTGGCAGGCAATGTGACCATGAGCGGCCAGGAACTGGCCAAGACCGTGCATTCCCTGGACAAGCGCGATCCGGCGGTACCGATGAGCTCATTGGGCAGTGTCAACTACTATCGCTATGACGCACTGGGCCGCAAGATCGGCTTCACCGACGCCAGCTCCATGAGCCAAGACTGGCGCTACGACATCTTCGGCCATCTGACCGAGCGCAACGACGACCAGATGGGAGGCGCAGCGCGCGTCAAGTATCAGTACACCTACAACCAGGCGGGCCAGCTCACCCATGAAGGCAGCACCCAGAACAACATCCAGCGCAAGAGCCTGGACTACCGCTACGATGGCGCCGGCCAGCTCATCGAAATCAAGGACAACTACCTGGGCCAGCTCAGCAGCTACACCTATGACCTGGCCGGCAACCGACTCACCGAAAAGCTCACCCAGAAGACCAAGCTGTCTTCCGGCCTCATCGAAAACGTGGTCTACCAGGACAACCACCTGTTCTATGACGCCCAGAACCGGGTGCGTGCCATCTTTGATGGCCGTACCGACGTTCGCATCGGCTACGACAAGGCTGGCAACCGCAGCCAGGTCACAACCCGCGTCATCAACAACCTCTACACCATCAAGAACGAAGGCAAGACCTACCAATCGCCGGGCCAGTACCAGCAGGTCGTCAACGAAAGCGTAACGACCTACAGCTATGACGCCATGAACCGGCAGCTCAGCAGCCGTGAATACCAGGGAGCCACAACCAACGGCGTCCTGCTCAAATCGCATGACTACCTCTACGATCAGGCTGGCAACCGCATCCATGACACAGTCTTCGAGAAGAGCACCACGGCCGGCGTCGCCGACACGCGAGGCACCTACCAGTACATCTACGACGATCTGAATCGCCTGGAAAGCTATTCGGGCTACGGCATTGCCGAGCGCACCGACAGCATCCGCTACGATGGCGCAGGCCGCCAGGTCTACGCCGTGTCACTGGTCCGCAGCAATAATCTGTGGAACGATGAGCACCGCTACAACCAGTACGACAACCTGGGCCGCCTGCAGGACACCCGCGTCGTGATGCGCCGCACTGATTTCGATCACGAGAAAACCCAGTACACCGACATCGCCTACCACGGCGACGCGGGTGACACCTCGCTGGGCTACGATGGCGCCGGCTATCTGCGCGGCTATGTGCAGACCTCGAATGGCAACACCGGCGATGCCGTGCGGACCACCTACCAGTACCAGTTCAACGGGGGCTACCAGCAAACTTCCTCCACCACGACCCAGGGCAACCGAACAGCCACCACCAAAACCTGGCGCGACGCCAATGGCTTCATCAGCAACATAGAGCAACAAGATGGCGTGGTGGACAACCGCTACAACCGGGCCTTCGTCAACGACGCCCAGGGCAATGCCCTGTATGTCAACCAGAGTGCAGGTGCCGCTAGCGACAAGGGTGGCCGCATCCAGAACGAGCCCGGTGGCTACATCGGCGGCTTCATAGGCGACGCCTTCAACCCTGGCCACATCCAGCGGCAGCTGGTCGTCAACGGCGAAGTCATGGCCCGCTACGGCGATGCCCCGGACTCCGAGAACCCGCCCCAGAACGGCGCAGTCCCCAAGTACGTCAACACCGCGGAATTCCACCTCGACGCCGCCCCCCTGAAGCTGCGTGACAGCAATTTCAGCGCCATGAACTACACCGTGGTCGGCGGGGAAACCCTCAAGACCATCGCCCGCAACGTGCTGGGCGACAGCAGTCTGTGGTGGCGCATCGCGGAAGCCAACGGCTTGGCCGTCTCGGGCGACGGCGAGCTGCAGGCAGGCCAGACCCTGAGCATTCCCAAGCTGGCCCTGAACGCCAACAACGCGGACACCTTCCAGCCCTATGACCCAAGCCGGGTCACGGGCAGCCTGGATTCGGTGTTGCCGGCTCCCGCTGCGCAGAATGGTGGCTGCGGGGCGCTGGGCAAGATCATCATGGTGGCGGTGGCTGTAGTGGTTGCAGTCTATGCTCCCTACATGCTCAATCAGGTTGGAGCGGGCAGCTTGCTGGTATCGGGCAGCGCGGTCACTCCGCTTGGCGCTGCGGTAGGAGGAGCCGCAGGCTCCATTGCCAGCCAAGTAGCTGGCAATCTGATGGGGGTACAGGACGGCTTCAGTTGGAAGAGCGTGGCTCTGTCTGCGCTCAGCGGTGGCATCACCAAGGGCCTTGCAGGAACGGAACTGCTCGGCGGAACGGACTGGCAATCGGCAGCTATGCGAGCAGCTACGGCCAATGCCATGACCCAGGGTATTGGCGTGGTCACGGGGCTACAAGACCGATTCGACTGGAAGACTGTGGCAGCCAGCGCGGCCGGTGGCGCCGTGGGCAGCTATGTGGATGGCCAGCTCAAGACCTCCACCGTGTTCAGCGACTGGAATCAGACCGCGGCAGGCATCGCGCGTGGCACGATCAGCGGGTTCGCGGCAGGTACGGCAGCCGCCATTGCGCAAGGAGGGCGCATCAGCATCCAGCAGGTGGCGACCGATGCGTTTGGCAATGCGTTGGGAGAGAGTCTGGCGTCACTCAATCATCCCACATCCTCAATCTATAGCTTGGCGTCTGACGACCGAGCCTCGCTTGGGTTGCTTCCTGGAAACGGCGAGCCGAATCTGAGGCTTGGTGGCGCTGCTGGCCTCAGTTATGGGGAACAACGCGCAATACCATCATTCGGAATTAATACGCAGAATTTAGACAATTTAGGGAATAACGGGTATTTGGCATCAATGTATGCCACTCCAAAGATAATCTATCAAGGGGTAAATTCGCAGGGCTTGCGATACGACTACTACGATTCCGATGTGCGCGCAACCGAAGTAATTAGCCATAATATTCTGAAACCTGTAGCGTTGCCATCTATTAGTTTAGATAATGCTCCAGCATTTAACACAGATCTTTCTGTCGCTTCACCAAGTGGGTCTGAATATATTCAAGGAGCCGCGCAACTGGTGTTGGCTGGAACTTACAACCAAACTGTACGTATTGGTAGTGCACTGGCTTCAATTCCATACGCCATTTTGAGTGGAGTAGATACTGCGGTAGGTGTTCAGAATATTCTTCAAACAAACTACAGTTATACGCCCGACAGTCCCGGTGCAGAGGCCATCTTAGGAAAATTGGCACCTGCGGCAGCCTATGTTCAGAGCAATATAATCAATCCAACTCGCGCATTTTCAGAACAGTATCTAGGCGATGGGGTGACCTCCATCCTCGGCGTAGGCTTGCAAGCAGGTGCAGAGATGTATGGCACGGTCACTGGTCTGCGTACAGTTGGTAGCTTGGCAACAACTGCATGGAGTAATGCATCGATCGGGCCGCTTTCTGGGAGCCGAATGGCACAGCTTGGGGGGGTTAAGTTTGGCAATGTCGGAAATGCTGTACCGCGAGATTCGGTCATTCTGGACTTATTCGGTGGCCGCACGTCCCAAATTCCCGGCGCCATCACCGTCGATATCGTGGCTCAAGAAGGAGTTCGAGCTTCGGCGACGCAACTGCCATTCCGCGTAGGTTCCGTAGATCGAATAGTGGCGAGCAATCCGTATCTCCCGGGTGGTTCCGGCATCATGGATTGGCTGCCTGGGGCTGCAGAGACTTTGAAGCCGGGTGGTACGCTAACCATCAACGCCACGCCGTTAAACAAGTTCGGCCAATTGCCGAGCGCAGAGGTGCTGGAATCCCTTGGGCTCAAGGTCGTGCAGCCGCCTGGACCGCTGTTACCTGACTTCCGGGGCAACCTATTCCGATACACCGACGGGGGCGTGATTCCTCCAGGCAAAGTTGGCTCTACTGTTTTGAAGAAAATCGGGGATTAAAAATGCAGCGAGTCATTGGTCATTTTGAAGAGCTTCACTTCACGGAGAGCAAATTTGGCACTCCTATGTTTGGAGAGGGATCGATGAAAATTCCGGTCACCGGTTTGCTCACGCTGAAAGGCCATCCACTGAATGACGGAACGTTCCGTCCCTTGGCCGGCAGCTTGGTTTTTATTGGTGTAACGAAGTCCATCAGGAAGCTCACCGAATACATCGGTGACCCCAAGCATCCGCAAGGGTTCAAGGATGAGCGTGTCGTAGCGGACCTTGACGTGCATGCTCAATCCGAAGGGACGCGATTCATGCTCGAAGGAATCTTGCAGGAGCCTGTGGCCTGGGTTGAATGGGAAGTGGTTGCAGCTGGATTCGAGTTCCACGCTGAGGTGCGAGGCGTGGAGCCGAGTTAAGGCGGGCCCTTGGCCGTCCATTGAGCGCTTGGCCTTGACGCGGTGGTGCGCCATCCGACGCTCGCTGTGTGCGGTGCATGACTGTTGATGGTCTGGCTCCGCACACGGCAGAGGGCAACTCGCTCCCTTCTCTGGGAAGGGGCGTGGGATCGGCAGGAGCCGCTGCCGCGAGGAAAGTGGGCAACGCCGTGGCCGGATGGCTCCCCTCAAGACCATCGCCCGCAACGTGCTGGGCGACAGCAGCCTGTGGTGGCGCATCGCGGAAGCCACGGCCTGGCCGTCTCGGGCGACGGCGAGCTGCGGGCAGGCCAGACCCTGAGCATTCCCAAGCTGGCACTGAATGCCAACAACGCGGACACCTTCCAGCCCTATGACCCGAGCCGGGTCACGAGCAGCCTGCGCTCGGTGCTGCCCGCGCCAGTTCTGGCAGCCCTCAGCGCACAGCGCTTGAGGCTCCCAGCACCGCCTTGAGCAACCCATCCTGCCCCCGCAACAGCCGCTTGGCCAGCGCCTGGAAGGATTCCAGGTCCCGGATCTCTCCGCCGAGGATGGCCTGCGCATAGCGTCCTGAAAGGTTGAAGGCGTCCAGGCGCACGGCGCGCTCAATGTATTGCTGGGCCTCGTCCGCACGGCCCTGCAGGGCCAGGGCCACAGCCAGACCGCCATGGCTTTCTGCGAAGTTGCGGTCCAGGTCCAGTGCGCTGGTGAAGCTGCGCTGCGCTCCCTGCAGGTCGGAGGACAGCAGTTGCGCCCAGGCCTTGCCATGCCAGGTGCCGATATGGCCGGGCATGGTGGCCAGGGCGTTGTCGAAGTGGGCCAGGGCCGTGGGCAGGTCGCCAGCCAGCAGGTCGGCCATGGCATGGGCGGACCAAGCGCGACCATCGCGCGGGCTGATCTGAAGGGCGGCGCGGGCCTGCGTGCGGGCCTGTGCCGCATCCTGGCGGGCCAGCGCCAGCGAGGACTGGGTGACCAAGGCCTCGATGGGGCGGTCGTCAGGCGTGGCCTGCTCCAGCGCACGGGCGGCCCATTGGCCTGCACGCTCCAACTGATCCGCATCCAGAGCTGCGAGGCTGGCCACGCCCGCGGCGGAGGCGGGCAGTTGTTGCCTTGCATCCGCAGCGCCAGCCCAGGCCACGGCCTGATCGACCTGGCCTGCATGGTGCAGTGCACGCAGCCACAGGCGGGCCAATGCGGCCGACGCAGGGTGGTCCAGATCCTGCAGCCGGGGGGTCAGCCTGACTGCGCAATCCTGGTAGCGGCCATCCTGGAAGGCGATCCAGGCCAGGTTGTGCAGCACGGCATCGGTGAATTCTCGGGGTGCGCCGTCCAGCGACAGCAGGGCATCCAGCAGTTCGGCGGCGAGCTGGTACTGGCCCTGGGCCAGCAGCAGGTCGCCTTCGCGCAGCGACCAGGCCAGGTTGCCGGGCTGCAGCGCCTGGGCGTGCCGCAGGTGAAAGGCGGCACGCTCCCATTGGGCACATTGCACCGCCGCCCCAAAGGCCTCGGTCAGCAGGCCGGGGTTGGACGGGTCTTCACGCAGATAGGCTTCCAGGCGTTCCAGCCTGGCCGTGGAGCCTTCGTCAGGCTGGGGAGTTTGTGCGCTCATGGATGTTCCCTCGGATGGTGGTGATTGTCAGGGCAGCCACGGGGGCTGAAGCTGTGGTGGGATTGGCGGGTATGGGCAGGCGTCTAGAGGAAGACGTCGCAGGGCGGCCCCTGTCCCAGCATGTGGCGCAACTTGCCCAACCCCTGGCGGTGCAGCTGCGAAATCCGGCTGCGCGAGACGCCCAGCATGGCGGCAATCTCGTCGAACGGGATTTCCTGCTGATAGTGGTAGCGGATGACCTTGCTCTCCTGGGCTGGCAGCCGTGCCAGGGCCTCGCGCAGTTGCTCCCGCCAGCGTTGCAGTTCGGTCTTTCGGAAGTACAGCACGTCGGGGGAGGCGGCCACGGCGGCAACGTCCCCGCCTTCGGATTCCCCGTCGGCGGCGACCATGCCGGTGTCCTCCAGCATGACACCCAGCGCAATGCCTATGCCGACTTCGGCCAGGTAGGCCAGCAAGGTGCTCTGGCGCGAGCGGGCCGCCGGGCCGCGCGCCGTTGCCCGGCCTTCATCGAAGGGATGGGACGCCGCTGCGTCCAGCGCCGCAGATTTGACGCTTTCGAGCCGTTCGGCCTGAAGGCGCTTGCGGGCCGCGATCTGCTGGCTTTTTTCCGTGGCTTTCTCCAGGCCGTTGAGCAAGGCACCACGGATGCGATGGGCCACATAGGTCTTGAACTGGGCGCCACGCTCCGGCTCGTAACGGTCCACGGACTCCATCAGGCCCAGGCGCGCCAGTTGCAGGTAGTCGTCAAACTCCACATCGGCGTGGATCCGGCCGCGGTAATGCACGGCAGCGAGGGTGCGGGCAAAGGGCAGGTAGTGCAGCACCAGCCGATCGCGGGCCGTCGCATCGCCTGCCCCGCGCCAGCGCGACCACAGTTGCGCCTCTTCCTCCAGGAGAAGATCCGTGCTTGCGGAAGGTGCGGCGGCAGCCATGGCGGGCAAACGCGCAGGCCTCAGTGAAAGCTGCCCACCAGCGCACGCAGCAGCAGGCTCCAGCCGTCGATGAGGATGAACATCAGCACCTTGATAGGCAAGGCTATGGTGGTGGGCGGCATCATCATCATGCCCAGCGTCATGAGCACGCTGGAGACGATCAGGTCGATGAGCAGAAAGGGCAGGAAGACGACAAAGCCGATCTGGAAGGCTGCGCGCAGCTCGGACAGCATGAAGGCTGGAATCAGTTGCACGTTGCTGATGTCGTCCATGGACGCGGGCGGCTCGGCCTTGGACAGTTCGACCATGAGGGCCAGGTCCTGCTCGCGCGTCTGGCGCACCATGAAGTCGCGCAGCGGCGCCATGCCCTTGGCAAAGCCTTCCTGCATGCCGGCGCGGCCTTCCATGAAGGGCTGCACGGCTTCGCGGTTGACCTGCTCCAGCACGGGCGCCATGGTGAACATGGTGAGGAACAGCGCCAGTCCGATGAGCACGGTGTTGGGCGGCGTTTCGTTCATGCCGATGGCGTGGCGCAGCATGGACAGCACGATGATGATGCGCAGGAAGCTGGTCACGCAGACCAGCAAGGCGGGCAGCACGGCCAGCAGGGTCAGGCCGATGACGATGCGCAAGGCCTGCGATGTCTCCGTGGAGGCACCTGCCTTGCCGCTGGCCTGCGCATAGGCGGCGCCCGCCATGAACAACAGGGCGCCCACGGCTGCGGCCCTGCGCAGGCCCTGGCGCAGGCTGCTGGATGCGGCTTGTGTCATGGTGTGCCGTCCTTGCCTTCGTTGGTGGACAGGCCTGGCTGCGCCACGCTCTCATCCAGCGGCGCCTCGGCCAGCAAGGCGATGGACTGGGGGGCGCAGCCTATCAGCAGCCGCCTGCCCTGCCAGGTCACCTCGTGCACGCTGTGCTGGGGGGTCAGGCGTGCGCTGGAGACCAGGCTGGTGCGGAGCTCCTGCTTTTTTTGCAGACTGCCCATCCACCGTCCCAGCCAGCCCGCTGCCGGCGCCTTGCCCTCACTGGCAGCGCCGCCCGGCCGGCACTTGCGCCAGGCCACGAAGACCAGCAGCAGCAGGACGATGAAAACACCCATCCACGCCAGTTCCTCGGCGGGCGTGCCGGGAACGGGCGCTGGCTCGCGGCGCAGGGGGATGGACTCCGGCAGTGCCACGGTCATGGATGGGCCTTGGCTTGAAGTCCCAGCGGCGTGGGCAGCTCCGTCAGGCGCACGGCGAAGCGGTCGCCCACAGCCACCAGTTGACCACGCGCAACCACCTGGCCTTCCACCAGCAGGTCCACGGCCTGCTCCACAGCCGTGTCCAACACCAGCACCTGCTGCGCCTGGGCGCCCAGCAGTTCACCGACCGTCAGCGTGGCAGTGCCCACGCAGACCTGCACGGTGGTCTTGACCTGGTGCAGCGGGTGCAGGCTGGGTACCAGCGGCTGGGGTGCCGCAGAGGAAGCCGGGGAAGAGGCAGCAGTATCCAGCTCGGCAAGTTCGATGCGCTGCATGCGCGGGGCCGGAGACGGAATGGATTGCGCGCCAGGAGCTTGCGGCGGCGTGTTCTGCAAAGACATAGACAGTTCAGGAAGATGTGTTGGAAAGGGGTTGAAGCTCGACGCCCAGGCGGCCTTTCGACTGCCCCAGCCAGCCGGTGCACAGGAGCTCACCGGCATCCATGCCCTGCCGGGATTGCAGTCGCAGCAGGGCAGGCTGCTCCAGCGCGTGCGTCAAGGTGATGACATCGCCCGGCGCCAGCGATTGCAGTTGTCCCAGGCTCAGTGATATGGGGTTGAGCTCGAGGCGGACCGTCACCGTCTGGCTGTGCAGCGCACTTGCCAGCGGCACCAGCGGCACCAGGGGTTTGCGTACGGCGCCGTCGTCCTGATCCCGCGAGCCGGTACCCAGCTCACCACGCGAGGCGAGGACTTGCTCCACGGCAGATGCGTTCAGGTGCAGCACCCAGCGCACCCCGCCCCAGTCCAGCGCCAGGACAACGGCACCGGACCAGGGTCCGGGGGCACCGCCCTGATGTTCCCCCAGGCTGGCACCCGCCAGCCGGCGCAGCCCGCCATTCAAGGACTGCCAGGCCTGTGCGCACAGCCCTGCGGCCATGTCCAAGGCAGGTGCTGCCGGACCGCGCCGGTCGGGATCGACCGCAGGCTGGCCGAACAGGAGCGCGTGCAGAGCGCGCAGCGCGGCCTGTTCGTCCAGCATGTCCACGCCTTCGCCATCATTGGCCCCGGGGTCCTGCACGCGCAATGCCGCAGGCGCCCCCGGGGCATCGCCATGCACGCTCCAGTCGGCATGCCACTGGAGCAGCACGGCCTGCACGGCGTCGCAGACGCTTTCTTTCTGGCGGGCGCTCCAGACCCGCAGCGGCCTGGCCCTACCCGATTCCTGCAGGGACAGCAGACCTGCAGCCACGCATTGATCCTGCAATGTACGCACCATGGATCAACGGCTCTTCATGGAGAAAAGCTCCTGCAGCATCTCGTTGGCCGTGGAGATGACCTGGGAGCTGGCCTGGTAGCCGCGCTGCATGATGACCAGGTCGCTGAACTCCTGCGACAGATCGACGTTGGAGATTTCCACATAGCCCGCGCGCACATTTCCAAAAGCGCCACCGGCCACGCCCGTATGCCAGGCACCGCCGTCCAGCGCCACGAATTCGTTGTTGCCCACGGTGCCCACGGCATCGACCGTGTCGAAGCGCCCCAGCGACAGGCGGGGCCCCTTGGTGGTTTGCCCGTTGCCATAGGTCAGCACCAGGGTGCCGGTCGCATCGAAGGAGACAGAGCTGAGTTCCGCCGGCGCATAGCCGTCCTGGGACGCAAAGGCCAGGGTGGACAGGGTGCCCGAAGCGAAGGAGGTGACATCGGTGCTGAAGTCCAGCGTCACTGGCATGGCGGCCTGGCCGGCAGGCGAGTAGGTGAAGGACAGCCTGGAGGTGGCTGCCGTGGGCTTGCCGTCCTGAAAGACGATCTGCTTGGTATCGACAAGGGTGGTGCCATCCATCAACTCCACCTTCCAGCTGCCTGCCGTGGTGGCATTGGTGTTGGTGAGCTTGAGGGTCAGCAGATGCTCGCCGCCCGCCGCGTCATAGACGCGCACGCCGTTGACCGTCTGGTCTGTGCCTGCGCTCGACAGGTTGCCCGTGAACTTGGCGGAGGTCGTGGCCTTGCCCGTGGTGGTCTTGAGATTGGCGATGCTGATCTCGGTCGCCGCGCCGTTGGTGCCCACGCCCATGACCTTGGCTCCGCTGCCGCTGACGAGCACGCCGGTCTTGTCGAACTGGAACTGGCCCGCGCGCGTGTAGCGGATGCTGCCGTCCTCGGCCTTGAGCATGAACAGTCCCTGGCCGTCCATGGCCAGGTCCAGCCCGTTGCCGGTCTGGCGCAGTTCGCCGGGCTTGAAGGACATGGCCGTGCCGGTGGTCGTCACGCCATAGCCCATCTGGCCGAACTGGCGGCCCGAATAGCCCCCGCCCGCATAGAAGGCATCGGCAAAGCGCAGCGTGGAGCTTTTGAAGCCGGGCGTGTTGAGGTTGGTGGTGTTGTTGGCGATGACACGCAGCCCGCGCGAGAAGCTGGCCAGGCCCGTCATGCCGACGTAGATGGATTCGATCATGGAATGTCCTCGGGATGGGAGCGCTTCACCGCACTGCGGTGATCTGGCTCAGGGCGATGTTCTGAAGCGTGGCGCCGGAGCTGGTGCGCACGGTGATGGAAGGCGAATCACCAGACAGGGACAGCGAGGCCACGGTGCCGGTCAGCGAGGAGCCTCCCGTGTTGATGTCCACGGTGCGGCCGATGAGGCCCACGGACTGCAGGGCTGCCTGGTTGCTGATCAGGGTGGCCATCTTCTGGTTGAGCTGCTGGGTCTGCTCCAGGCTGGTGAATTGCGCCATCTGGGCCATGAACTGCTGGTTGTCCATGGGCTTGAGGGGGTCCTGGTAGGTCAGCTGGGTCAGCAGGATCTTCATGAAATCCTCCTGTCCCAGGCTGTTGCCGCGCAGTCCCGTAGTGGCGCTGCCGATGCTGTCGATGCTCATGAAATCTCCTTGCTGGAGGATGGAAGGAAAGCCGGCATGCCCGGCGTGGCCGAGGCATACCTGTCGAAGAGGTCCGAAAACTCATGCAGTGCACGGCCCGCGCCTGCCCGGGCCGTCGCGGCATCGAATACCACCTGCCCGTTGCAGACCACCCGGCTGAGCTGCTGGCCCTGGTCGCGCAGCAGGCGATGCAGCGAGTACACGACGGCCTGCGCCTGCACCCCCACCTGCTGGGCGCTGCCGTCCAGGCCCAGCCACAGCTGCACGCCGCGCTCCGTCCACTGCGCATGCATGCGCATGCCTTGTGCCTGTGCGGCACCCTGCCAGCGCGCAATGGCAGGGCCTAACGCGGCCGAGGGGCTTGCCGGCGATTGCGACGCACGGGTCGAAGGCCGATCTGCGCCAGGCACGGCAGTTGCCGGGGCCGCGGCGTCGCGCACGGCCAGCAGGGCAAGCGCGGCGGATGGCGAGGCAGACAAGAGCGCAGCCGTCTGCACCGCCATTTGGATGGGCGCACGAATGCCCGCGTGTTCTGTTGCGGCTGGGGCCGCTGCAGTCGCCGATGCCGCAGATGCCTGCTGCGACGCCGCTGCGGACACAGCCTTGGCAAGGCCCGGGGCACCGCCCTCGCCAGCCGATGCCGCCGCCGCGTCGGCACCGGCGGCGGCATAGGCAGCCACGGCTGCAGAGGAGTCGCCCATGGACAGGCCGTGGCCCGAACGCGGAGACAGTGACTCCCACGTTCCCGAACGGCCAGCCGCCGCCAGGCCGGGGGAAGCTTTCTCGGCCAACGCCGGCGCGGCACCCGACGCCGACGCAGTCCGGGTGATCCCGGAGTCGGTCGTGGCGACCGGGCGCGCCTGGGCTTGCCCGGACATGGACATCTGAGGCTGCCGCTGTGCAGCCTGCGGCGTAGCAGGACCTGGCGCACCAGCTTGCACGGGGCGCGCCTGCGTCTTGGGGTTGTGCTGCGCAATGTCAACTGTCGCCGTGCCGAACGGCTGGAACCAGCCTGCCAGCTGGGCCCGTTCCATTTCCCGCAACCAGGCCTGACGCGAGCGCTGTCCCGTCGGTGCCTGGTCCTGCGGTGCACCACCGCCCTGCCCCACGCCTTTTTCACCGAAAGGGAGCGCAGGCAAAGCGGGCAGGCCTGCGGAATGAATGTCGAGACTGTTCATTCGGGCTGCTCCACGCGGAATTCACGTAGTTGCTGGCGCATGGCCAAGCGGCCTACCCAGTCACGGTCTGCCTCTGCCGCTGCAGCGCGCCCGGCTTCAAGCGCATATTCATGCAGGGCCTGCGTCCTGTGCTCCAGCAGGCCGTCAATGCTGCGCTGCTGGGCCAGGCACTCCGCCTGGAGGTCGGCCTTCTGCACACGCAGAGCCTGGACTTCCTGCTTCTGGCTATCGATGCGCGCGTGCAGGCCTGATAGGAAAGCCAGCCCCCTGCGGTGAAGCAGCGGATCAGGGCGCGAGTGCATTGCTTGCCGCATTTGGGCGGCATGTGCCTGCATGGATGCCTCTTGCTCCTGCAATGCGTGTTCGGCCTGGGCCAGGCTGTGCTGCAGCCCGGACATGCGCGCCTGCAGCCGTTCCATCAGCCACTCCTGCTTGCGCAGATAGGGAGTGAGCGCATAGGAAAAGCCGCGCAGGTCCACATTCGGCACGGATTGCGATGCGGGCTGTCCATGTCTGGTCATCGCTTGCCTTTCTGAGGGGTCAGCGAGAAGCTGAATTTGGCCGGTGACCGGGCCGGTGCCGCCGCCGGGGCGGGCGCGAGCAAAGGCCCTGCCTCCACGGCAGGCCTGTCGGGCCACAGCAGCTTGCGCAATTCGCCCATGGCCAGGCTGCGGGAGATACCGCCCTCGGCCTGGCTGAGCCATTGCTTCAGGCCCGGAGCCAGCAGCAGGGCCTGGTCCAGTTCGGGGTTCATGCCTTTTTCGTAGGCGCCGATGTCCACCAGCTGCCGGTTGCGATCCAGCAGGGCGAGATGGCGCACCGCATCGGAAATCAGTTCGCGCTCCTGCGGCGTGGTCAGGTCGGGCAGCAGCCGGCTGGCGCTGCGCAGCACGTCGATGGCCGGGTACTGGCCTTCATGGGCGATATGCCGCGACAGCACCACATGGCCGTCGAGGATGGAGCGCAGGCTGTCGGCAATGGGCTCGTTCATGTCGTCCCCTTCCACCAGCACGGTCAGCAGCGCGGTGATGGAGCCTCCCGACGGCGCCGTACCACAGCGCTCGCACAGCTGGGGCAGCTCGGCAAACACGGACGGCGTGTAGCCGCGTGCCGTGGGCGGCTCACCTGCGGCCAGCCCCACCTCGCGCCGCGCCATGGCCAGGCGCGTGACCGAATCCATGGTCAGCAGGACCTGGCGTCCCTGGTCGCGGAAGTACTCGGCAATGGTGACGGCCGCATGCGCAGCGCGTATGCGCGCCAGGGCCGGCTGGTCGGATGTGGCCACCACCACCACGGACCGCGCGAGGCCTTCGGGGCCGAGTTGCTTGTCGATGAATTCGCGCACCTCGCGCCCACGCTCACCGATCAGAGCAATGACATTGACATCGGCGCTGACGTGCTGGGCAATCATGCCCAGCAGCGTGCTCTTGCCGACGCCGCTGCCCGCGAAGATGCCCACGCGCTGGCCCTTGCCCACCGTCAGCAGGCCATCCAGGCAACGCACGCCGGTCTGCAGCACCTCGTGGATACGGGGGCGCTGCATGGGATTGATGGGCGAGGCATGCAGCGGACGCTGCAGCGGCGCCACGGGATCGGGCCGCTGGTCCAGCGCATGCCCGAAACCGTCGATTACGCGGCCCAGCAGTGCGGGTCCGACGCCGAAGCTCGCCTGGCGCCCCAGTGCCACGATCTCGGAGCCTGCTGCCACGCCCTGCATGCTGCCGTAGGGCATGAGGGTAATCACGTCGCCCCTCAGTCCCACGACTTCGGCCAGAACACCTTGCTCGGGCGACAGGGGTGCCTGCCGACTCCCACCACGCTCGGCCGGTCGCTGGCGCGGCAGGATGCGGCACAGCTCGCCCACCGTGGCATCAGGCCCCTGCGCCTCGATGGCCAGGCCCTGCATCTGCAGCACGCGGCCCAGTCGCCGGGACAGCTCGGCCTGGCGCAGGGCGCTGCGGTACTCACCGAGAATGGCGCGCACATCAAGCAATGGCAAGGGCAAGGGCACGGTCATCGTGCGGCCTCCCCTGCGGGCTTGAACGGGCCGCCGTCTGCAGCAGTTGTCTGATCGTGCTGGACTTGCCGCTGCCCCTCTCGCTGCCCCTCTCGCTGCATCTTCCGCCGCACCTCCCGCGTCTGCGCCAGGCTGGCCCTGAGGGCTTGCAGTTGCACTTCCAGGCGTGCGTCCAGCGCGCCCTCTTCGGAACGCAGCAGACAGCCGCCCAACTGCACTTCGGGATCGGCGACCCAGCGCAGTGTCTGTCTCTCGGCGGTGAAGCCCGATGCGGAAAGCATCTGGCGCAGCGGCGCATCGGACTGCAGCGCGTCCAGATTGTCGGGATGCACATGCACGCTCAAGGGCCGACGGCCATGCCAGGCCTGCACCGTGCGCTGCAGCATGGCACGCGCCCCGTCGCGGCTGACGGCCTGCTCGCCTGTGATGCGGCAGACCGCCTCAAAGACCAGCGACAGCATGTCTTCCTCGGCATCCTGCAGGAAGCCCTCCCAGGCCGCTGGCAGTTGCTGGAGCAGCCTTTGCAGCGAATCCCGCTGAGCCGACATCTGCTGCTCACCGGCTTGCCTGCGCTGCTGCAACTCCTTTTGCTCGCGCTGCAGCGCAGCCGTGGCTTCCCGCACCTGCGCCTGCTCATGGGACAGCGCCTGGGCGCGCTGCTCGAGTTCGGCGTCCGCGGCCTTGCGCCCTGCCTTCAGGCCTTCCTCATAGGCGGCGCGGCGCTGCTGCTCCAGCCACTGGGCAGAAGGCGCAGGCGCTGCGGCCGGGACCGGCGCAACCGCATGGGCGGCCGCAGCGATCGACGCGGCCACGCCGGCGCTGCGCGGCCTGCCGATCTTCAGCGCCTCGGGCATCCAGTCTGCATCGCGCAGGATCAGGGGTTCGCCCGGCATCAAAGACCTCTCTTCAGCCATTGCAGCAGGCCATGGCCACGCTCATTGCCACGTCCGGCAGGCCGGACCGTGGGTACGGCGCCGACGGCATCGCCAGCGTGCTCGCAGCAGTGGCGCATGGCGGCCATCAGCGCCACAGTCATGGCGTTGTCGCCCGGAGCATCCAGCGACATGGACTCCATCAGGTCCATCACACGGCGGCGCTGAGGAAGCGGCAGCTTTTCCAGTGCCAGAGGGCGCCAGGGCCAGGGCCTCAGGCACAGCGCCCGTGCGACCAACCTGGACGGCTGGCCCTGCCAGGCCCGGACCAGCGCGTCGATGCCGCCGGCATCGAGCGCCATCAGGAAAGACGCATCCTCGGAGACCTCAGCATGCACCGCCGGCGCAGCCAGAGCCTCATGCGAACGAGGCGCCTTCAGCACGCTGCCCAGCAATTCGGTGTCGGGCGGTATGCCCAATTCCGCCAGCTCGATCAGCAAGCCGCGCAGCGCCTGCCCCGCAGGCGCCGGCATGCGCTCCAGCAGCCAATCGCGATCGGCGGGCGCCATGGCATGCAGCAGCAAAGCCGCTCTTCTCGGGTCGGTCTGGGGCGCGCAAGCCAGTTCGGCAAAGCTCATGTCTGCTGCCCTTCCATGGGCCGCGCGGCATGGCCTGCGCCATCGGCATGCATCCACTGCTGCAGCTTGCGCAGGGCCGCTTGACGCTCGGCATCGCTCAGGCCTGCGGGCATGGCAGACGGCGCCTTGCGGTTCGCCCGCGCGGCGCTCACAGCAAACAGTGCGACCACCAGGCACAGGACCACAGCCGCCGCAGCCTGCACGGGCAAGGGCAGATCGATATCGAGGCCACGGCCCTTGGGCACGGCATGCGACGCCACCGATGGCACCGGCTGCACGGCCTGGCCTGGCGACAGCGGCGCTTCATCCTGCTGCTGCGCGGCAGCACCAGCCGCAGCCGCATTCGCACTCGCAGGCAACAGCGCCTGCATGGATTGGACGACGACGGTATCGCCGCGCTCCGTGCTCGCGCCCACGGCGGCTGCCAGCAGGCGGCGCAGCTTGTCCTCCTGGCCAGCGTCCAGCGGCTGGCGAACCACGGCCACGACCTGGATACGGCGCACCGATCCGGCCTGGCTGACGACCTGCTCCACGCGCCGGCCAACCTGGTAGTCCACCTCGCGCTGGGTGCTCGCGCCACCGGCGCTGCCCGCGCGTGCGGCATCGAGTGGCGGCTGGCCGCCGTCACGCACGGATTCGCGCTCCTTGACGATGACGCCACGGCTGTCTGCCGTGCGGGAGGCGGCAGGAATCACGTCCTCGGTCGTGATGCGGACCTGGTCCATGTTCAGCGTGACATCAACGCTGGCCAGCGCCTGGCCGGGGCCGAAGGCGCGGTCGAGCACAGCCGCTGCCTTGCGGGCCAGCTGGGCTTCCGTGTCCTTCTTGAGTTCGAGCCGCCCCGAGCCTGCGACAGCCGCACCAGCATCGGCGCTTTCCTCGCTCGAACGGCTCAGCGCCACGCCCTGTCTGTCGACCACGGTGACATCCTGGGCCGTCATGCCCGGCGTGGCGGCCGCCACGAGGCGCTGTATGCCATTGACCTGCTCGGGCCTGAGGTACTGCCCGTCCCGCAGCGTGATGGTGATGGCGGCCTTGGGCCGCGATTGCGCCTGCTTGAACAGGCCCTGCTCAGGCAACGCCAGATGCACCCGCACATCACGGATCTCGGACAGCGACAGAATGGTCCGCGTCAGCTCGCCCTGCAGGGCGCGCTGGTAGTTGATCTTCTGCGCGAATTCGGTCATGCCGAAGTCGGTGTTGTTGAACAGCTCGAAGCCGACGGCCCCCTGCAGCGGCATGTCCTGGCCCATGAGCTTGAGCCGCGTCGGCAAGACCTGCGCCTTGTCCACCAGCAGGGCTCCCTGGGCTTCGTCGAAGCGGTAGGGAATCTTGAGCTTGTCCAGCTCGGCGCTCATGGCAGCCGCGTCCTGCGGCTTGAGATCCGAGAACAGCACCTGGTAATCGGCTCTCAACAGCCACCAGGCCAGCGCGGCGGTGCCCAGCACGATGGCGATCAGCCCGGCGATCAGGCTGGTGCGAGCGCCTCGGCCCAGGCCCTCCCAGAATTCAGTCATGTGTTTTTGCTCTTGATGCGTTGCGAAGTTCAGCGGTGTGTTCCGGGGCGCGCGCAAGCCTGCTGCCTGCGCTGCCCAGGGACGGCTACACCTGCATCCTCATGACGTCCTGGTAGGACTCCAGCAGGCGGTTTCGCACCTGCATGGTCAGCTGGAACGCCAGCCGGCTTTCCTCGAGGCGGATCATGACCTGGTGCAGGTTCTGCACATTGCCCACGGACAGCTGCTGCAAGTCCGTCTGGCTGGCCAGCAGCTGTCCGTTGACCTGCTGCAGGCCCTGCGTGACCATGCTGGAAAAGCCGGCACCGGTGGTAGCGGACGCACCAGCGCCCCCTGCATGCATGGCGCCTTGCAAAGGGGCCAGCGAAGGCTCGGCGATCGAGGAAAGGGCTGCGGACACCGCGCCCAGGGCTTCGGTGCTCATGCGCCACCTCCGATGGTCAACGCCTTCTGCGCCATGCTGCGAGCCGTGTTCATCGCGGCCACATTGGCCTCGTAGGCGCGCATGGCACTCATCATGGTGACCATTTCCGTGGCGGTATCCACGCCGGCATAGGAGACAAAGCCGCGCGCGTCGGCCATGGGATGGCCCGGCTCATACACCATGCGCGCCGGCTGCTGCGTCGGCTCCAGCGAGACCACGGGATTCGCTGCCAGTCCCTGGGCCACGGTGTCCGAGAAGGACGTGCGCGCCACGACGCGCAGCGGCTGGAAGAGCTTGCCATCGGTGCCCGCCACGGTGTTGGCATTGGCCAGGTTCAGCGACGCGACCTCGACACGGGTGCGCTCCAGCGTCATGCCGCTGGCGCTGATGGCGAAGGCTTGTGAATAGTCCATGCGAAGGTTCCTCAACGCTTGCCGTCAGAGACGGCGGATGACAAAAGCGACATGTGTTGCGACAGGCCCTTGAGCAGGGCTTGGTAGTGGACGGCGTTGTGCGCCATCTGGGCCACCTCGGAGTCCAGCTGCACGCCGGCTGGCAGGCCCGTCGCATCGCGCCGGGACTCCAGGCGCAGGCTCTCCTGCGCCATGGCATCGACTTGCGCCGTGCTCAACAGCTGGCCCTGGTCCAGCTGACGCCGTGCTTCCTGCATCTGCCCGGAGAAGCTGGCCTGTACCGGGACGTAGCCCTGGGTGCCGGCATTGGCGATGTTGCGTGCGATGGCCTGGTGGCGCAGCGATGCCGCATCCAGCGCCATGGACAGGCTGGCCACGGTGACGGCCTCGATTGCCTGGGTCATTGGGTGCTCCCTCCTGGAAAATGTTTACTGGACGATCAGCTCGGCGTGCAGGGCGCCGGCGGCCTTGACGGCTCGGAGAATGGAAATGATGTCGCGCGTATTGGTCTTGAGGCTCACCAGGGACTGGACCAGGTCGGCCACCGTGGTGCTGCCCGACACGAAGCCCGGCACCTGACGCTCTTCCACATCCACGCGGGTGTTCGTCACCAGCGCCGTGCGCACGCCATCGCCTGCCACGCCGATGAAGCCGGGCTGCGAGGCAGTGACCTCATTGCGAATGGACAGCTTCAGATCCCCATGCGAGATGGCGACCTTGGATATCTGCACATCCCCTCCCGATACCACGGTGCCGGTGCGCTCGTTGATCACGACCTTGGCGCGCCGGTCAGGTTCGACGAAGACCGACTCCAGCCGCGAGACGAAGGACACCAGCCGGCGCCGCTGCCCTTCGGGCACGAACAGGTCGATGCCGGAGGCATCGCGCGCCTGGGCGAGCGAGTCGCCGAACTGGCGGTTGATGGCCTCAGCGACCCGGTCGGCCGTGGTGTAGTCGGGCTCGTTGAGCACGAAGGTCATGCGGTTGTCCTGCGAGACCACCTGTGCGGTGACGCCGACCTCGACCGTCGCCCCGCCAGGAATGGAGCCGACGGTGGGGTGGTTCTTCTGTACCACGTTGCCGTTGGCGTCGTATCGGTAGCCGCCCACCGACAAGGCCCCCTGGGCCAGTGCGTAGATGCGGCCGTTGGCCGCCTTGAGCGGCATGAGCATGAGGCTGCCGCCGACCAGGCTGCGTGCGTCGCCCACCGAGGTGACGGTCACGTCCAGCGTATCGCCCTCGCGGGAGAAGGGCGACAGCGCGGCACTGACCATGACAACGGCCACGTTGCGGCTCTGGATCTGCTCCGGGGGAATGTTCAGGTTGAACTGCGACATGGCGTTGGACAGCGCCTGGCGCGCCCCCCGGCTGGAGGCGGAGTCGCCCGTGCCCGCAAGGCCCGTCACGATGCCCGTGCCCACCAGGCCGTTCTCGCGCCAGCCCTGCAGCTTTCCGAGGTCCTTGACACGCACGCTTTCGGCCTGTGCGCTCAGGGGCATCTGCAAGCCCGCCAGCAATGCAGCGCCCAGCACGCAGCTCCACAAATTCTTCATGCAATACGCCATGTCAAAGCCCCAGGTTGTCCAGAAGGCTGCGCCACCAGGGGCGGCGGCTGCGCTCGGCAAGATCGCCCTCGCCCACGTAGCTGATGCGCGCGTCGGCCAGGCGCGTGGACAGCACCACGTTGCCATCCGAGATGTCCAGCGGGCGGACCCGCCCCTGCAGGGTCACTTTCTGCGGCTCTTCGTTCACGGTCAGCGTCTGCTCCCCCCCCACCAGCAGGTCGCCGTTGGCCAGCACCTCCTGTACGGAAACCGTGAGCGTGGCCAGCACGCGGTTGGTGCGCTGGGTGCGTCCGCCGCCGTCGAAGGTGCCACCCAGGCCCGCTGCCGTCTGTGCCACGCTGCCGCTGCCGTGGGAAAGGTCGGCAGACAAGGCGTTGCGGCGGCGCGTGCCCGTATCGGCCGAGGTGGTTGCGCTGGAGTTCTCGAACACCTGCACGGTCAGCACGTCTCCCACGCGAAATGCCTTGTTGTCGGCCATCAAGGGCCTGAAGGTCTGCTCCTGGAACAGGCTCTCGGCATGCAGCGCACCCAGCGGTGCTGCCATGGCCCACGCCAGGACTGCGGCCCTGGCTTTCACCGTCATCTTGATTGCCGTCGTCATGGTTGCAACTCCAACTGGCCCCGACCCACCACGCGGACGGACAGCACCCCCGTCGCATTGGCCGGCCTGGCACGCACGATCTGCCCGGGCTGTCCGTCCTGCAGGACTTCCACCCGGCTCTCCAGCGACAGCGGTCCCTGGCGCGTCACCAGGCTGGCCCATTCACCCCGCACCACGGCAGGCCTGGCCAGCAGGCTGTCTGCAGAAACGACGTCACCTGCCTGCAGCGCGCGGCGCAGCACGGGCGCGTCTGCATCGGCTCCGGCCGGTGCATCCACCCGGACGCCACCGGGCAAGGCGGACAGGCCGGACAGGCCTGGCATTGCGGTCACATCGATCTCGCGCAGCTCCATGCCGTCGGCCTGCACGGGCGAACCGGCCGGCATGGCATGCGAGGCGACCGGCAACCGGGCAAAGGCAGCCACTTCAAATCGCACGGGAATGGCGCGCACATGGCGGTCGCCAGAGAAAACATCGACCCAGACCAGCATGCGCGGGCTCATCCGTGTCGCGCTCAGAGGGCGCACCTGCAGGCGACGCCCCTGCATGGGCACCTCCACGGACACAGGCAGGGCCACAGGATCAATGTCCAGGCGTGAAAGTTCCAGGCCCTTTTGGCGGGCCATCGACTGCAGGTGTTCGGCCAGGGCGGCCTTCGCCTGGGCGGCCACCTGCTCGCCCGCAATCTCCTGCACGGCCGTGACGATGGCCGTCTGGCGGGGCCCGCGCCAGTCGATCTGGTCTTCTCTGAGTCCTGTGCGGCTTCTGAGCCAGTAGCCCAGCCGCTCGCTTTCCAGCACGGCGCTTTCTCCCGGGCGCGGAGCCTGTCCCAGCGGTATGGCCAGCGCGCGGCGCAGCATGCCCAGGTCGGGGCTGGTCAGCACCGCAATGTCTGCAAGCCGCACGCTGGAATGCTGCACCGTCACCTGAGGACGCAGCTCAACGCGCAGCCACGCCTGCGCAGGCACCGCCCAGGCGGGAGCGCAGCACGCAGTCGCCAGCGCGGCCACGGGCAAGAGAGCCTGCATCCGCCTCATCGCCGCAATCCGTTGACCATGCCCATCATGTCGTCGGCAGCCTGGACGATCTTGGTGTTGGCCTCATAGGTGCGCTGGGCCAGCATCAGGTTGACCATCTCGTCCACCATCTTCACGTTGGAGGCTTCCAGGTAGCCCTGCGCAATGTGGCCCGCGCCCTCTTCGCCCGGACGCACCAGCAGTGCCTCGCCCGACGCGGCACTGCTGCGGTACAGGTTGTCGCCCTGCGCAGCCAGTCCCTGGGGATTGGCAAAGCGGACCAGATCGATCTTGCCCAGGTCCGCAAGGCTTTGCTGCCCGGCCACGCGTGCCTGCACGCGCCCATCGGGCTGCACGACCAGCGCCTGCACATCGTCTGGAACCGCGATTGCCGGCTTCAGGGCCAGGCCTGCGGATGTGGCCAGGTTGCCGTCCCGGTTGACCGTCCAGGTACCGCCGCGTGTGTACGCGGGAGTTCCATCGGGTGTCTGTACCTCGAAGAAGCCTTCACCCTGAACGATGATGTCCATGGGCAGGTCGGTCTTCTTGATATCGCCTGCGTCGAAGAGCTTGGAGATGCCCGCCACGCCCACTCCGGCACCCATGCGCATCACCGGCGCAAGCAGGCCCGCGTCGGACCCGGCCAGGGCCGCCGTACGGCGTGCCGGATCCAGGGCGACCAGATCGGAGAAGCTGACCCGCGACCGCTTGTAGCCTGCCGTGTTGACGTTGGCCAGATTGCTGGCGATGGTCTCGACGTTGAGCTGCTGCGCCTGCATGCCGGTCGCGCCGATGTACAAAGCGTCATACATGGAAATCTGCCTCCAGAAATTGGCCAGGTGCAATGACCTGGCGCGTCTTGCAAAACGGATGCTTGCCGGAGTCCGGGCTGCCGAAGCAGGCGGAACAACCGCAGCGAAGATGTGCCATCACAGTTCTCCCAGCTTGCGTATGGCCTGGCCGGTCATCTCGTCATAGCCCAGCGCCACCTTCTGCATGGACTCGAAATGCCGCATGGTCTGCATCAGTTGCACCATCTCGTGCATGGAGCTGACGTTGGAGTTCTCGACAAAGCCCTGCTGCATGCGGATATCGGCATCGGCAAGCTGTCCGGGCTGGCCATCGATGGACATGAGACCTTCGCCCAGGCGCCGCAGTTGCGAGGGCTGCGGCGCCTCGACCACCTTCAACTGCGCGACGGGTCTGTCCGTGCGGCCCACCCCATCCCCCTCGAAGATGTTTCCCTGGGCATCGATGCGCACCTGGCTTGACTGCAGGAGGATCTCGCCACCTCGCCCCATGACGGCATGGCCCTGGGCGGTGACCAGGCGCCCCTGTGCGTCGAGCCTGAAATTGCCCTGGCGCGTGTAGGCCGGTCCACCGGGCGTGCTCACCTCGAAATAGCCTGCGCCGGCCAGGGCGACATCCAGGTTCTGCCCCGTGGAGCGAAGCGTGCCGGGACGGTGGTCGGTCTGCACCAGCAGACCGGCAGCAGGCGTATGGGGTGACGCAGCCGGTGCGTTCTCGGCGGCGGCTGCTGCTGCCGCGCCGACCATCGCGGCGAACGAGGGAGCGCCCAGCCGCAAGGGCCGCGCCGAGACGACCTCGCGCTGGTAGCCCGGCGTCAGGGCATTGGCCAGGTTCAGGCCTGTCCGGTCCAGTCGCTGCATGTCCTGCTGCATGGATTGCAGCGCGAGGGCGAGTACTTCTTGCATGGTCTGGGGAGCAATGGGAATGGGAGGATGCGTGCCGCTAGAGGCTCACGACGGCATAGGACTTGAGCTCGATGGCCTGGGGCACCTCGGCCATGGACAGCACCCGCAGGTGGGGCATCATCCGCTCGGACAGCAGGCGTACGTGCCGGCGCAGCTCGGGGGCGCACAGCAGCACGGGAAGCAGATTGCTTTTCATCATCCGCTCGGTCTGCTGCATGAGCTTGAGCATCATTTGTTCAGCCAGCTTGGGCTCCAGCGCGAAGGACGCCGGGGCGGCCGCGCCGTCGTCGGCGCGCAGGCCGGCCTGCGCGGACTGCAGGCCTTGCAGCAGCTGGCTTTCTATGGCCGGGTCGAGCGTGATGACATGCAGGGCGGCGCCTTCGCCCGCCAGCCCCTGGCAGATGGCGTGACCCAGGCGCAGACGCACCATCTCGGTCAGATGCAGTACGTCCTTGGTCTGGCGTCCGGCATCCGCCAAGGTTTCCAGGATGGCTTCCACATGCCGTATCGACACCTTCTCGCGCAACAGGTTCTGCAGCACACGCTGTACGTCACTGACGGACAGCACGGTCGGAATCAACTCTTCCACCAGGCTGGCCTGATTCTGGCGCACGCGATTGAGCAGCCGGTCCACCTCGGCCCGCGTCAGCAGGGTGGCCGATTCGCGTCGCAGCACTTCCGTCAGATGCGTCATGAAGACAGTGGGTGCGTCCACCAGCGTGAACTTGGCGACCGTGGCGGCGGCACGCTGGTGCTCCTCGATCCAGAGTGCGGGCAGGCCGTAGGTCGGGTCCCGCGTGGGCTCCCCGGGCATTCCATCGGTCCTGCCGGTCGGATGGATGGCCAGCAGGCGGTCGGCCCGCGCCTCGCCCCGCCCGCACACCACGCCGTCGATATGGATCTCGTACCGGTCCTGCCCCAGCCGCGCAACGTCCTTGAAGCGCACGCGCGGCAGGACCAGGCCCAGGTCCTGGGCATGCTGCTTGCGGAAGGTGGCGATGCGATCCATGAGGACACTGCCGGGCTGGCTGACCAGGGTCGCCCACTCGCTGCCCACATGGACTTCGATGGGCTCCACCTGCAGCGACGCATAGGGGTCATCCTCCCCTTTCTGTGCCGCATCGGCTGGCTGTGCTGCATCCTGCGCATCGGCCGGCGCCGTGCCATCCTCGGCGGAGTTGCTGGCGTTGCGGTAGACCACCCACGCCACCGTGGCAACGACAGCGATCAGCACCAAAGTCGGCAGGGCAGGAATTCCTGGAAAGAACAGCAGGCCCGTCAGCGCGGCACCCACCAGCAGCAGCGTCTTGGGGAAGGAGGTGATCTGGCGCAGCACTTCCTGGCTCAGGTTGCCGTCCGAGGCCGAGCGCGTCACGATGATGCCGGTGCCCACAGCAATGATCAGCGCCGGGACCTGGGTGACGATGCCATCGCCGATGGTCAGCAATGAATAGGTCTTGAGGGCCTGTGCCCATGGCAGCTTGTGCTGCATCACCCCGATGACCAGGCCGCCGATGATGTTGATCAGCAAAATGATGATGCCCGCGATGGCATCGCCCTTGACGAATTTGCTCGCGCCATCCATGGCGCCATAGAAGCCGGCTTCCTTCTCGATGTTCTTGCGGCGCCGCTGTGCCTCGGCCTGGTCGATGAAGCCCATGTTCAGGTCGGCATCGATGCTCATCTGCTGCCCCGGCATGCTGTCCAGCGTGAATCGCGCCGCCACTTCCGAGATGCGCTGTGCACCGTTCGTGACCACGACGTACTGCACCACGATGAGGATGAGGAAGACGATGAGGCCGATCACATAGTTGCCCCCCACCACATAGGCGCCAATGGCGCCGATGACGCGTCCGGCGTCTCCATCCGACAGGATCAGCCGCGTGGCCGCCACATTGAGCGATAGCCGGAACAAGGTGGCGATCAGCAGCAGCGACGGAAAGGTGGAAAACTCCACCGGCCTGGCCATGTAGAAGGTCAGCAGAAGGATCAGGAAGGCGAAGCTGAAGTTGGTCAGGATCAGGAAATCCAGCAGTCCGCTGGGGATGGGCGCAAACAGCACCACCAGCACACCGAGGACCAGCAGGACCATGGCCACATCGCTGTGCCTGCCGAAAAAGCGTTGCAGGGATTTCATGGCGCAGCCCCCGCCGCCGAGCGCTCGCGCATGGCGAAGATCCACACGATGATGCGGGCCACATCGGCAAACAGGTGCGGCGGCACGTGGTGCTCCACATCGAGTTCACTGAACAGGCGGCGGGCCAGCGCAGGACTGCGCACGACAGGAATGCGGTGCCTGGCTGCGATCTGCCGCATGGCAGCCGCCAGATGGCCTGCGCCCTTGGCAACCACTTGAGGCGAGTCCATTTCCCCATGGACATAGCGCAGCGCAACGGCCACGTGCGTGGGATTGGTGAGCACTACGTCCGCATTGCGGGTCTGGTGCAGGGCCTTGCTGCGCTTGCGCGCCTCACGCTGCAGGTCGCGCAGTCGCGCCCTCACCCGCGGGTCGCCCTCGCGCTGCTTGTGCTCATCCTTGACTTCACGCTTGCTCATGCGCATCTTCTTGGCGAATTCGCGGCGCGTGAATACCCAGTCAACGGCAGCGATGATGGCCATCAGCAATGCCATCTTGAAACCCAGGCTGCCCAGGTCGGCAATCAGCGTCTTGAGATAGCCCTGGGGTGACAGGCCGGAAAGGCTGTAGAACTGGGGCGCCAGGTCCTTGAGAGAGAAATAGGCGACTGCGATCAGCAAACCCAGCTTGACGCAGGCGCGGGCTGCATCAAACAGGGCTCGCATGGACAGCACGCGCTGGATGCCATTGGCAGGATTGAGGCGGTTGAAATCGGCAACCACGGGCTCCACCGAGAGAACCGGCCCCGTCTGCATCGCATTGCCGACCACCGCGGCAATCATCACGGTGCACGCGAACGGCGCCAGCCAGGCCAATGCTTCCTTGAGCATGCCGGCAATCAGGGGCCACAGCATTTCAGCGCCGGGGCCGGCCGCAGAGCTTTGAATGACCAGCAACTGGTCAAGCCGGAACTGGCGAAGCGCCATATCCCATCCTTGCCACGAGAGGTAGGCAACGGCAACCGTGAACACCAGGGCCGACACCACGTCGGAACTCTTGGAAACCTGGCCCTTTTCCCTGGCCTTTTGCAGCTTGTAAGGGGTGGCCGTCTCATTGCGGTCCAGATCCTGCTCGGCCATCAGCGCGCTCCCGCCCCATGGGACGCAGTGAGAAAGACGCCCGCCCACATGTCGAAAATTCCCATGTAGACCCGGTTCATGGCGCCGCCCATTCCTGCAAACCACAGCGACATCACGGCAAACCCGACAACGATCTTGGCCGGAATGCCCAGCACCAACATATTGATCTGCGGAAGATTTCTGGCGACCAGACCCAAGGCGAACTCCACAAGCAAAATACAGAACACCACAGGGGCGGCCAGCGCAAATCCAAGAATGAACATCCCGCTGGCCTGCTTGAAAACGGGGCCCGAGGCGAGAACCAATGGCCAGTTCGCACCGGCCGGAAACAGCTCGAAGCTGTAGGCGAGAGCCCGCAGCAGGCTGTGATGGCCATCGATCAGCACGAAACCGACCACGGCCACATAGTTGAATGCCGACACCAGCAGCGGCGCGGCCTTGTTACCCACGGGATCGAACACTTGCGCAATGCCAAACCCGATCTGCACATCGAGAAGATTGCCCGCCAGGGAAAAGGCTGCGAATGCCAGCAGCACGCCCAACGCCAGCACAATGCCCAGCGCCACCTCCACGCATGCCGCCTGGAGCAATCCACCCATGCTCAGTGCGGGCGCTGCCGGTGGCAACGACAGCAATTGCCCCATCGTCCACGACAGGCCGATCACCAGCAGCGCACGCACGCGCCCGGGAATGGGCATGGCATACAGCACGGGCGTCATTGCCAGCACGACAGCCAACCGCAACGAGGGAAGAAAAGCTTTTAACCACGCGTCGTGAAGCCAGGTGCCAGCGATCGCCGGCAGCCAGTGATGCGGCAGGGAATCCATATCGTGGGGATTCAGAACATCGCCGGAATGCGCGTCCAGAGCTGGGTTGCGAACTGCCCCAGTTTCTTCAGCATCCAGGGGCCGCACACGATCAGCACGACGGCAGCCACGAACAGCTTCGGAACGAAAGTCAGCGACATTTCCTGGATTTGCGTGACCACCTGCACCACGCTGATGAGCAATCCGGTCAGCATGGTCAGGCCCAGTATCGGGAGACATACGATCAGGCCCGTCCAGAACAGGTCCGACATCATTTTCAACGCCAAGTCAGCACTCATGCTTTCGCCTTGCAGGGTGTCTTGGATGGCTTAATCACAATCTGCGGTCAATTGAATTTTTAAAAAATTCTACATTTATACACAACATAAAACCATGCGGACATAGAAAACAGGAACCAACTGATACTTGGGCTCACTTGTTGCACCTCGATGCGCCAGTCGAACGGGGACCCCAAAGTCAATGGTCAATTGACTTGGCAGCTATTTTTCTTGTAGCAATTTATCTTTGAGGGAGCTCAAAAAGCCCTTCTTTTTCACACGGACTTATCCAGCCCTGCCCCCAACTTGACTTGCCACTCCATGCAAACGGCGCGTCCGCAGGTCCCCTTAGATAAAGCCCCCTAATCAGCCTCTACCAGCGCACTGTCCAAGTGCTTGCACAGAAGTTGCCGCGCTTCGTCGCCAAAACAGCCAATGAAAACCAGGGCGGATTCGCGGATCTGTGCCACAGGCAGCTTTGTGACGCGCAGTCGCCCGCCCACCCAATGGATTTCCTGGCCGCTGCAGTGGTCCGCCATCCGCACGATGCCCTTGGCCCGCAGCAGGGGCACGGGCAGGGTGCGCAGCGCTTGCCTGAGCCGCTGTTTGTCGAAGCATCGGTGCGTGGTGTACGAGAAGCTGCCTATGCCGGCCATGCCATTGACGGCGCCCTGCCAGACGCCGCCCGCTCCCAGCAAACCCTGCGAACGGCGCGGCCGGGGAACTGCATCGAGAAACAAGGCCATGGGAATGTCGCCATGCTGCGCGGTCAGCACCTGGGTGTGGGGGGCGAGAGCGGCGAGGCGGTTTTTTACACGATCGAACTTCGATGGTTCCACCAGATCCGCCTTGGTCAGCACCAGCGCCGTCGCGCCGGCGATCTGGCGGCGGACCATGTCGCCGACCAGCGGGTCGCACAGTTGCTCATCGACGTCCTGGACATCCACCGCCACCAGGATGGCGTTGAGCTGCAGCGCGGGGTCGAGCATGCCGACCTGGGCGATGCGCACGGGGTCGGAGACGCCGCTGGCCTCGATGACCAACAGGTCCGGGCGGTCGGGCCGCGCGCCCACGGCGGCCAGGGCCTCGGCCAGCCGCCCGCCGATGGAGCAGCAGATGCAGCCGTTTTCCAGCTGCAGCACGTCGCTGCTGCGTGTGCGGATCAGGGCGGCGTCGATGTTGATCTCGCCGAAGTCGTTGACCAGCACGGCCACGCGCAGGCCATCGGCGCGCTCCAGCAGCCGGTTGAGCAAGGTGGTCTTGCCCGCGCCCAGATAGCCGCCCACGACGACCATGGGAATGGGCGCCCGCTGCGCCGCGGCGGCCGGCGTGCTCATGGCGCTGACCCGGGCGCAGGGAAGATGCGCCCGCCCAGCACGGTGCCCCAGACCTTCACGTCCTTGAGGGCGGCGGGCGCCACCGCGCGGGGATCGTCCTCCAGCACGGCGAAGTCCGCCAGCTTGCCGGGCTCGATGCTGCCCACGCGCTGCTCCAGCTTGAGGGTACGGGCCGCGCCCATGGTGATGGCGTGCAAGGCATCGTCCACCGACAGGCGCTCGGCCTCGCCCAGCACGCGGCCTGAAGCGGTTTCGCGCTGCACGGCGCACCAGGCGGTGAACAAGGGGTTGATGGGGGTGATGGGCGCATCGGAGTGCATGGAAAAGTCCATGCCCAGGCGCCGTGCCGTGCCCGCCGCATTCATGCGCGACGCCCACTCGATACCCACGGTCTGCCCGGCGTGCGCATCGCCCCAGTAATAGAGGTGGTTGGAGAAGAAGTTGACGCACATTCCCAGGCGCGCGGCGCGCTGCAGCTGGGCACTGCTGGCCAGCTGGCAGTGCTGCAGGGTGTGGCGATGGTCGGCGCGCGGGTGCCTGGCCAGCAGGTCCTCGATCACATCCAGCACCACCTCGGTGGCTTCGTCTCCGTTGGTGTGGATGTGCAGTTGCAGCCCGGCCAGGTGGAAGGGCTCGAACAGCGCGGGCAGCTGCGACGGCGGAATCAGCCACAGGCCGTTGGGCTGCCCGCCCGCGTAGCCGGGAGCGCGCAGGCGCGCGGTGAAGCCCTGGATGGAGCCGTCCACGATGAACTTGATGGGGCCGAACTGCAGCTTGTCGCTGGCCGACGATGCAGCAGCGGCGTGCACGCGCGCGGCGCCGCCTTCCGGGTTGCGCTGCGGCGCAAAGGCCGGGACGATGCGCAGCGGATAGGCCGCGTCGCCCGTCACTTCGCGCAGCGCGGCCAGGCCCTGGGCCGAGAGATCGCTGACCAGGTCGGTGGCCGTGGTCACGCCCGCGAGCTGGGCCACGCGGCCAAACTTCCAGATCGCCTCGCGCTGCTCGGCGGCGGCCAGCGACAGCGCGCTGCCGATCACCTTCTGTACCGGATACATGGCGGCGAACTCCTGCAGCTCGCCCGTGGGCTGGCCCTCGGCGTCCTTGTGGATGCCGTCGATATCGGTGTCCTCGTCGATGCCGGCCAGCGCCAGCATGGCCGAGTTCACATTCATCAGGTGCACGCTGGCGTGCAGGATGACGATGGGCCGCGCGGCGGAGACACGGTCCAGCTCGCGCACCGACAGCCGGCTGCTGCCAAAGAGGATGGGATCGAACCCCCAGGCCAGCAGCGTGGCCTGCGCGTCGGGCAGGGCACGCTCGGCCTCGGCCAGGCGGGCCAGCACGGCGTCCAGCGTGCGCAGGCCGGGCCACAGCCGCCCGTCGGGATCGCGGCGGTCAAAGTAGCCCAGGTAGACCGCATCCCACATGGCGCCTTCCATCAGGTGGCTGTGGGCCTCGATCAGGCCGGGCATGAGCACCTTGCCGCGCAGGTGGTCGATGCGTTCGGCATCGGGCCAGGCGGCCATGTCGGCCTCCCCGCCCACCGCCAGCACCGTGCTGCCCCGCACGGCCACATGGGTGGCCTGTGGCTGGGCCGGGTTCATGGTGAGGATGGTGCGCGCCGCGAAGATGCGCACGCGCTCGCTGGTTTCGTGGTTCATGGGGATGTTTCCCTCAGGCGGTCTTGACGTGTGCCGCACGCGGCAGGCAGTGGACGATGGCCGTGACCAGCAGGTTCAGCGCCAGGCTGATGAAGCCCAGGTTGATGCCGCCGAAGTCCGGTTGCTGCAGGTACAGCACGATGGCCAGCGCCTGCCCGCAGACGATGCCCAGGGCAATGGCCAGGGGCCGGATGCGCCAGCCAAACAGGATGGCCATCATTCCCGGGAAGAACTGCGTCACGCCGTAGTAGGTGGTGTTGATCAGGGTCAGCATCAGGTTGGGCGTGAGCAGCGTCATCACGATGGACAGCAGCAGATAGATGACGATCACCACCTTGGCACCCTGCTTTTGCTTGGCCTCGGGCAGGCCGGGCAGCAGGTTGCGCGCCACGATGGGGCCGATGGCCAGGCAGATGCCCGCCAGCACCAGCAGGCCCGACAGCGCGGCGCCTGCGGCCACCAGCCCCAGCAGCCAGTCGGGCAGCAGGCGCACGGCAGCGGCGAAGAAGGCCTCGTTGGGCGATGCCAGTTCCAGGTTCTGGCTGATGGCGTAGTACGAGGCCAGCACCAGGAACGGGTACATCAGCATGTACAGCGGCATGGCGATCTGCGTGCGGCGGATGGTGTGCGAACTCTTGGCCGTGAAGAAGTTCTGCACGGCGAACGGCATCATGTAGAAGCCCAGCGCCTGGAACAGCATGGTGCTCATGGAAAAGCGCAGCTGCGTATCGGTCATGTGGTTGCTGACCTTGGCACTGGCGGCGGCGAACACATCGCCCACCCCGGCATGCCAGCCCACGGCCACGCCCGTGGCGATGATGGCCACCACCATGAGGATGTCCTTGAGGATGGCGATGTAGGCCGAGGCACGCACGCCCGAGATGGCGATGTAGGTGAAGGCCAGGCCCGCCGAGATCAGCAGCAGGTGCAGCGGCTGGAAGTTCCAGCCCAGCCCCTTGAGCGCCGCCACCAGCCCCGTGAACTGCAGCTGGCCCCAGGGCAGCAGGAACAGGATGGCCGAGCCGGCCACGATCAGCTCCAGCGCGCGGCTGCCGAAGTGGCCCTTGAACAGGTCCGGCAAGGTGATGGCGTTGTGGCGCAGGCCGGCCTTCCAGATCATGGGGCCGAGGAAGTAGCCCAGCGGATAGGCCAGCAGGATGTAGCCCAGGAACCAGACGCCATAGGTCGGCCCCTTGGCGTAGATGCCGCCCGGAAAGCCGACCATGGTGCCGATGCTGTAGATCTCGCCGGCGGCGAGGAAGAACACCAGGTAGGCGCCGAACTGGCGCGAGGCGACGAAGAAGTCATGCACGCTTTGCGCGCCCTTGCCCGTGCGCGAGCGGATGGCCAGGTACAGGGACAGTGCGATGAAGCCCAGAAAGACTGCGGTGGTCATGGCGGTGCTCCCTTCAGGCCGACTGCACGTCGTCGGCTTCGTGGCGGTCGAACATCAGCCAGCACACGAGCATGCACAGCGACGTCAGCACGAACCACATGAAGATCCACAGGTAGATGAAGGGCACGCCGAGCAGATGGCGATCGACGGACGCGACCCAGGGAAGCAGGCCGATCACCGCGATGTACGGGATGCCTATGCCGATGAACAGCTTGAGCATGGTTTGTCTCCTTTTGCTCCGATGAAAGAGTTGGCGGTTGTGGCCGCTCTATAGGACGTTTCAATGTCCATGGATGCGATCTTAGGAAGTGCCTACCTATAATTCAAATGAGAAATTTGCCAACAAACCATGAGGACTCCGCATGGATACCCAGAAGCTGCGGCACTTGCTGGCCATCGTCGAGCACGGCACTTTTTCGGACGCGGCGCGCGCCGTGCACCTGACCCAGCCGGCGCTGAGCCGCAGCATCCGCGCGCTGGAAGACGAGCTCCGGGCGCAGCTGTTCGACCGGGGCGCGCGGCGTGCCCGGCTGACGGTCTTCGGCGAACTGGTGGCCGAGCGCGCACGCCGCATGCGGCTGGAGGAAACCCAGCTTCGGCGCGACCTGGAGCTGCTGCGCGGCGGCCAGGAGGGCGCACTGGCCATAGGCGTGGCGCCGGCCCCCGCGGCACTGCTGCTCAAGCCCTTTCTGATCCACATGGCACAGGCGCATCCGCGCATCAAGGTACGCACCGAGATGGGTGCCACCAGCGCCCTGCTGGAGCTGCTGCGCAATGAGTCGATAGACGCCATCGTCGGCGACGCCTATGTGCTGCGCGCCGCCGATGACGTGGACATGGAGCTGCTGGGCGAGTTGCCCGCCGGCCTGGTCTGCCGCGCGGGCCACCCCGTGCTGCAAAACCCCGGCATGGACGAGATCCGCCGCTACCCCCTGGCCACCACCACGCTGAGCACGGCCATGGCGCGGCAGCTGGCCGAGCTGTGGGGCGAGGGCGCCGAGCCCGACAAGCTGTTCACCCTGCACTGCAACAACCTGGAACTGCTGCGCAGCGTGACCCTGGCCACGGACACCTTGCTGTTCGGCGTGCTGTCCATCACGCGCCAGGAGCGCGCCAGCGGCACCATGGCCGAAGTGCCCCTGCCCGCCGATCCCCGGCGCTGCGGCCGCTATGGCATGGCGCGCATGGGCGCGCGCAGCCTGTCACCGGCGCTGGAAACCGTCTATGCATTCACCCGCACGCACTGGCGGGAGCTGTCCGAGCACGACCAGTGAAGCCGGGCAGGCGCAAGTCATGCGTCGGCCCGCGCCAGCGGCAATGTCTGCGTGCGCAGCCACTCCAGCACCAGGGCGAAGCGGGCCTCGTCATGCACCGGCCTGGGTGACATGAGCACGTAGTGCGAGCCGTCGGCCACAAAGCCGCGCGGCGCGCACAGGGTGCCGCTGGCCAGATCGTCGGCCACCAGCGCCAGCGGCCCGATGGCAATGCCCGCCCCGGCAACGGCGGCCTGCAGGCTCAGGTAGAAATGCTCGAAGCGGGCCTCGCGCCCGGGCTGCAGCGGCACGCCGGTCAGCTCGCTCCAATGCCGCCATGCGTCCGGGCGCGATGCCGTGTGCAGCAGCACGCCGCCCAGCGGCCCGGAGCGTGCCAGCGTCTTCGCAAGTGCAGGCCTGCAGACGGGACCCACGTGCTCCTGCAAAAAGGGCTCGGCAACCACATCGGCGCCCATGTCGAAATCCGCGCGGCGTATGGCCAGATCGATGCCCTCGCGCGCAAAGGGCACCGAGCCGCCGGCCGACACCAGGCGCAGCTCGCGCTGCGTGCCGATCGCTTCCTGCAACCCGCCCAGGCGGGGAATCAGCCAGCGCATCAGAAAGGTGGGCTCGCAGGACAGCACCAGCGGCCGGTCCGGCCCGGCGGCCTGCCGCGCACGGCCCAGCGCGCCGCGCAGGCGCTCCAGCGCCAGGGCCACCTCCTCGGCCAGCACACGCGCCGTTGGGGTGGCAATGATGCTGCGGTTGCTGCGCTGGAACAGCGCAAAGCCCAGCGCCTCTTCCATGTCGCGCACGGCGCGGCTCACGGCGCCATCGGTCAGGTGCAGCTCGCGCGCGGCCTTGGAAACGCTGCTGTGGCGCACCGTGGCCTCGAAGGCGCGCAGGGCGGACAGCGGCGGCATATGGGTGGGTGGGGCCATGGGACTGGAGGGCGGCATCGGACACATCGGACACATCGAAGAAAGGGAGTGGGGAGAGATTTCAATTGACTTTTGATCAACTGAATACTGAATCCATATCGATTTTCTGCAGTGCGATTTTCATGCAAAGTACCTCCATCGATTGAGCTTTCAGCAATGACCATGAATGAAGCCCCCACCATCGCCCCCGCACCCCTGGCCATCACCATGGGCGATCCCGTGGGCATAGGCCCCGAGATCATCGTCAAACTGGCCATGGACCCCGCCCGGCCCCGTGCGCCTTTTTTCGTCATCGGCGACACGGGGCGGCTGCAGCGGGCAGCCGACATGCTGGGCGTGCACCCGCGCATCCACGCCATCGATGCGCCGGCCCAGGTTCCCGCCATCGTGCCACCCGCCACTCTCTTCGTGCTCCAGACCGGAGGCCCGCTGCCCGAGGACCTGGCCTGGGGACGCATCGATGCGCGCGCCGGGGCCGCCTGCCATGCCTACATACAGCGCGGCATTGACCTGGCCCTGGCCGGCGAAGTCGCAGGCCTGGTGACCGCCCCCATCCACAAGGAGGCGCTGCGCGCCGCGGGCTGCCCCCACCCCGGCCATACCGAGATGCTGGCCGAGCGCTCGGGCACGCGCGACTTCGCCATGATGCTCGCCAATGACGAGCTGCGGGTGCTGCTGGTCTCCATCCACGTGCCGCTGCAGCAGGCCATTGCCGCAGTCACGCCGGACAACGAACTGCGAGCCATCCGCATTGCGCACCGGGCCTGCCGGGCGTTCGGCATCGCCCGGCCCCGTGTGGCCGTGGCGGGCCTCAATCCGCATGCCGGCGAGAACGGGCTGTTCGGGGACGAGGACCGCTCGGTGATCATCCCCGCCATTGCGGCCGCACGGGCCGAAGGCATAGACGCCAACGGCCCCTGGCCGGGCGACACGGTCTTCATGCGGGCGCGCCGGGGCGAGTTCGACGTGGTGGTCGCCCAATACCATGACCAGGGGCTGATTCCCGTGAAGTACCTGGGCGTCGAGCAGGGCGTGAACATTACCGTGGGCCTGCCCTTCGTGCGCACCTCGGTGGACCACGGCACGGCCTTCGACATCGCCGGCACAGGCCGTGCGGACCATGCCAGCCTGGCCTGCGCGCTGCGCCAGGCGGCGGCCATGGTGCAGGCGGGCCGCTCCGGCGCCAGCGGGCAGGCGCAGCGCCCGGACTTCATCTTCATGCTCACGCAGCAGGACAAGACCATTGCCGATGCGCGCGAGCGGCTGCGCGAAGTGCTGGCCCAGGGCGTGCGCCATGTGGGCTTCAAGGACATAGGCCTGCCCCTGCCCCAGCTGCGCGAGCTGGCCCGGGACATCCGCGCGGGCGGTGCCAGGGTCTATCTGGAAGTCGTCAGCCTGGACGAGGCCAGCGAGGTGGCTTCGGCCCGCGCGGCGGTCGAGCTCGGGGTGGACGTTCTCATGGGCGGCACGCGCCCCGAGGCAGTGCTGCCCGTGCTGCGCGGCAGCGGCATTGCCTACTATCCGTTTCCAGGCAGGATCAGCGGGCATCCGAGCGTGCTTTCAGGGCCGGCCGAGGACATCGTGGCCAGCGCGCGCCGCATCGCGGGGCTGGAGGGCGTTCATGGCCTGGACCTGCTGGCCTACCGTTTCCGGGGCGACGTGCCGGCCCTGATCAAGGCGGTCTGCGATGCGGTGGACAAACCCGTGGTCGTGGCCGGCTCCATTGATCGCAGCGAACGCATCGCGGCCGTGCTTGCCAGCGGTGCCGCGGGCTTCACGGTAGGCACCGCCGCCTTCGAGGAGACTTTTCCAGCCGCGCGGCCCGGGCTGGCGGCGCAGTTGCAGGCCATACAGGCGCTGGTGGACTGAGAGCGGGCCGGCCATCGCGCGCACCTCCCGCACTTCCCGCACCTCAGACAACGCACGCAACTCTCGCACCTCCCTTATCTGCCACGCCTCCCGCACATTCCGCGCGCCGGTGTCATGGGCCAGCAACTGGCGCCGCTCAGTTTCGGCCAGGCGGTGGGTCTTCAGCCGCTGGACCACATGGAACTGGCGCTTCTTTGCCATGAGGGACGCGCCGCCTGCAAAGCCTTCCATGCGGCTTGCCGCCTTGCCATGCTGCGGGGCATTCCAGGGGTACAGGCCTGCCACCAGGGTCACAACGACAGCCAACACCATGACCACGAGCACCCTCCAGGGTGCCCGGGGTCCGCGTTGGCCTTGCCTGTGATGCGCCTGAGAGTTCATGAAGACAGGGCAAATGATTGCGGCAGCTTGCATTGGTGCAGGTGCTTTAGCCTGCATCAATGAACCTGGCCTGATACCAGTCCAAAAACCAATCAGAACCTGGCGCACTTCAGTTGCGCCATTCCTTGATTCTCCAGCAGCCGGAATCTGATGAGAACCCTCGTTTTCCAACAGATGCATTGCCTGAAAACGGAGATAACGCCCAGCAGCCTCTATTGCCGCATGAAAAACAAATGATTCATTGCTATCAATAGAAAACCTGAAACCCATCCATGGCAAAAAAGCAAAGCTCGCCAACTGCCCTCTGGGCACTGCCAGCCAGGCACCGCAGCGCCACAGATGAACATCGAATGGGCATCACCATTTACCCTACCATCCGGCAGCGTGTCGTCCTACTGGATAAACCATGCCATTTGGGGAACGATGATATTCACCCTGAATACCTCTCATTCGGCACACCATTGACAACGGCCGGTCTTTGAAGTGCAGCGCCGGTATTTGCAGGGCCCAATCGATGGCTGCACGCATTCAGCCATTTTCCGCAGTTTTGTGATCAGTTGTTTTGGCCAGATGGCTTGGCATCCGATGAATAAAGCAGGAATCTTGGTTGATGATTCGAACGCTGCCGCGGACCGTTGCCGGCCCCGCTGGAGTCTGGTCGCGCCTGCCGCTCGCGTGCCTTGGATGGAGCCTGGCAGCCGCTCTCGTCTTCCTGTGCGGCGCACAGGCGCAAACACCTTCTTCGGCGGCCGTTGCCGGTACCTCCATGGCTGAGGCACGCATCGAATCCCTGGACCGCGACCAGGCCGAGCAGGCCCGGCTCAAGGCACTCTCCGAAGGGGCCGCCCCCGCCTACCAGGACCGTTTCATGGATCCGGACGAGATCGCACAGTCCGCTGCCGCCGAGCCCGAAGCCGAGCAGCCCGAGGGCTTTCGCGCCTGGGTGGTGGAAAGCCGCCTGGGCCTGGGCGAATCGCGCACCACCGGCTATGGCCGCCAGCGCGCCACAGAAATCGGCCAGCGCCTCGAATACCGCCGCGAGACACTGAACTACGGCGAGTTCACCCTGCAGGCCGAAGGCCGGCACCTGAGCGGCGACAACTTTGGCAATGGCCTGGGTATGGGCGGCCTGAGTATTGGCGGCCTGGGCTATGCCCGGCAAGCCACGAGCGAGCGCTTCACGCTGCGCAACCTTGCCTTTCCGCTGACCACGCAGACCTTCGCCGACACGGCCGTGGGCGACCTCTACAGCGAGCTGACCGATGGCCTGGCGCGCAACTACCGGCTGTCGCTGGGCTCGACCACGGTGCGCGGCGCCTCGGCGCGCATCTTCCGCCCGGATCTGGACCTGCGCGCGGGCTACGGCCAGCGCGGCCTTCTCACGGGAGGGCCCTACCCCGGGTTCGAGAAAAACCAGGGCACGCTGGGCTGGCTGGGCGCCACCGTGCGGCTGGATGGCCCCTGGTTTGCCGCCTTCCAGCTGGACCAGGCCGACGATATTCCCGCCTACTACAGTCCCAGGCACTACCCCGGCGATGACACGCAATACGACCCCGGCTCCGCCCTGGGCCTGGGCAGCAAGCGCGTGACCAGCTGGGCCGCCTCGCTGGGCTACGGGCGCGGCGTGCTGCGCGATGGCGACTTCAGGCTCCGCACCACGCTGCTGGGCAGCCGTACCAGCGCGCCCCTGTCCTCTCCAGCGGCAGGCACCGCCGGCACGGAGGGCCGCAGCGCCCAGGGCCTGTTCATCGAGGCCAGTGCGCGCGCTGGCGCCTACCGCCATGAATTCGGCCTGCATGCAGCCCAGCCCCAGCTGCACTTTGGCGACTACGCGCTGTCCAGCGCGGCGCGCGGCGCCTATTGGCGCGTGGACCGCCATGTCACCCGCCTGAGCTGGGGCATGGGGCTGGACTACGAACGCACGCCGCAAACCACGGCGCAGGATGCAGGCTTTCAACTCTCGGGCTACCGCCGCCTGGGAGCGAATGGCAATGCCCAATACCAGTTCGACCGGCACACGGCCGTGGGCGGCAGCTTCAGCGCCTACCAGACGCGCAACGATGCGGGCACCGCAGGCGGCGGCCAATCGCGCAGCCTTTATGGCAGCGCGTTCTACCAGACCCGCTTTTTCGACTGGCCGCGCAGCCGCTTCATGCTGACCGTTCGGCGCAACGAGCTCATCGTGCTGGGCGACTCCTCCGCCACGGGCCAGGAGGTGCAGTGGGAGCAGGACTGGGCCGGTGCACGCCAGGCAACGCTGCGGTCCGAGCTCACCACCACGCTGGGCTATGCGCGCGACCGCAGCGGCGGCATGTCGCGCAACTATCCAACGGCCGGGCTGCAATGGCGCTACTGGCTGGAAAGCGGGCTGCAGCTGGCCGGCAACCTGCGCTACACCTCGCAAAGCGGCAGCCTCTACACCAGCCGGGGCCTGTCGGGCTCGCTGTCGGCCGAGAAGGAACTGGGCCGGGGCTGGCGCATGGGCGTCATGGCGCACTTCAACCAGGCCCGGTCCTCGCTGCTGCCCACGCCCTCTTCCCTGCCCAACCTCTACCGCAGCGACGAGAAGACTGCCTATGTCTACCTGCGCTGGGAAGGCAGCGCGGGCACGGCCTATGCGGCCGCAGGCGCACCCGGTGAAGGCGTGGGCGGCGGCAGCCTGTCCGGCCGCGTGTTCTACGACGCCAACCGCGACGGCGAACAGCAGGCGGGCGAGGTGGGCGTGGCCGGCGTCGAGGTGGTGCTTGACGGCCGCTACCGCACGGTGACCGACCGCGATGGCCAGTTCGAATTCCCGGTCGTGCCCACGGGCCACCACCGGCTGTCGCTCACCCAGGAAAGCGTACCGCTGCCCTGGGGCGCCTCCGGCGACAACACCAGCAGCGTGCACGTGCCCCTGCGCGGCCAGGCCTCGGCGTCGATTGCCGTGGTCAAGGTGAGTGAATGAATGAGTGAGTGATTAAGGCGCAAAGGCTTCCCAGGCAACCCGTTCCATCCAAGGAGATTCCATGAACCGAACACCCATCGCCCAACGCCTGCTGGCCGCATCGCTCGGCGGCCTCGGCCTGGTCCTGACCGCGTTGCCTGCCATGGCCGAGAGCCAGTACGGATCGGGCACCGGAACCATCACGGCCCAGGCCAAGGTCAACCTCAGCGTGACCGTGCCCAAGCTCATCTTGCTGCGCGTGGGCTCGACCAATACCACGGTGGACACGGTGACCTGGACCTCGACGCTGAGCATCCCCGGCGTGCCCACCACGCCGCTGGCCTCGGTCAATAACACCAATGTGGACTGGAACGGCGCCGCGCCCACGGTGGCCACCGCCTCGGCTGCCGCCACGCTCACGGTCTATGCCTGGACCAATGCCGGCGCCGGCACCATCAACTGCGCGGTCGGCGCCTGGAATGCCACGGGCGGCCCCGCCAATGCGGACTTCACCGTCACGACCACCGGCAACCTGCCCCACCCCGGGCCCAATCTGGGTGCCTGCGCATCCACCTCGTTCCCCTCCAACGTGGTTGCGACGGGAACCTGGGCATATGCACTGGGAGGTACGCCGGCCAGCTGGGCTGCCAATACCTATACCAACGTCATCACGTATACGGCCCAGGGCATCTGATGGACAAGGCATTGCCTCGCCTGCTGGCCGCAGCGGCCCTCTGCGTTGTGCAGCCGCCCGCGCAGGCCGTGTTCACCATCGTGACCGACACAGACCTGCTCAACTACAGCCTGACACTGCGCGTGGGCACGACCGGGGCAACCGTGGACACCGTGGCCTTCAGCGTGACGGGAGCCAACGCCGGCCTCACGCCCGTGGCCGTGACGGGCACGCCCAGCATCAGTGTCTCGGTGTCTCCCACACGTCCGGCGCTGGGCACCGCCGTGGCCCGGCCAGTCACCCTGGTCGTCGATTCATCCACCGCACTTTCCTGCCAGTCGGGTGGCTGCGGCAGCGCGACCATTCCGTTCAGCAAGATCAGTTGGGTGGCATCGAACAACGGCAATGCTGCGTCCGGCGACATACAGAACGGGCGCTTCACCGCCAGCGCCGGCCAGTCCATCGCCAGCTACAACGCGAACGCATCCGTCTGTTCTGGCGCGCTGTGCCCGGTCGCTGGCTGGACCGTCCAGTCACGGCAACTGACCGGCACCGTGCTGCAGTTCACCTACGACAACGACGTGGTCTACCCGGGCGGCAACTACAAGGGCACCGTGCGCTTCACGGCATCGATGGTATGAGGCGGTTGGCGTGGCCGCTCCTGTGCATGGCACTGGCCTGGGCCACGGCCCTCGCGGCGCATGCCGAAGTGGCGCGGCTGGACGACTCGGCTTCGCCCCGGTCCCAGGTGCGCAGCGACTTCGCCCGGGCCAGGGTCGTCGGCGAGCGGCTGCTGGAGCTGCCCATGGGACGCATCGAATACCGGCTGGCCACGGCGCCCCATGTCGGCCGCACGGCGCGCATCTTCTATGTGATTCCCGCCCTGGTCACGGGCCTGCGCTCGCCTGCGGGCATGCAGGTGCAGTGGCGCGGCAATGGCGTGTTTGCAGGTGGCACGGGCCGGCCCGGCGACCGGGTCCAGGTCTGGAACGGCGTGGTCCGCACGCCCTGGATGGCCGAGGTTTTCGACCTCACGCTGCACATCGACCCCGCCGAGCTGCGCCTGACCCGGGGCTCGGCACTGAGCTTCGAGTCCTACTTCGAGATCGAGACCCTGCCATGAAAGCTCCTCCCATCGCCGTTTCACTGGCCCTTCTGATCGCCTGCGGCGGCGCCGCCGCCGCACCGTTCGAGCTGGCCGTGGCGCCCTCGCGTTTCGAGCTGTCGGCCAAGCCGGGTGCGCGCACGGGCCAATCGCTGGACATCCACAACCTGGCCTCGGCACCCACCGAGGTGGCCATGCGCACCATCGACTGGACCTATTCCGACACGGGCGACATCACCTACCACGACGAACTGCTGCCCGGCAGTTGCCGGCCCTGGGTGCTGCTGGAGCGGCGCAGCGTCACCATTGCAGGCCGCAGCAAGAAGGCCTTCCGCTTCCAGGTGGAGCCGCCTGCCGATGCGCCGCGCGGCGAATGCCGCTTCATGATCGCCATCGAAGGCGTGGAGCCCGCGCAGCAGACCGTCATACGCAGCGGCGGCGCCAGCCTGAGCCTGCCTGTCACGGGCCGCATCGCGGTGGCCGTCTACGTGACGCTGGGAGGTGCTGCGCCCCAGCTGGACATTCGCCAGCTTTCCATGGCCGAAGACGGCAAGACGCGCCGCGCCCTGGTCACCGTCAGCAACACCGGCGATGCCCATGGCCGGCTCGAAGGCGCCCTGGACGCCGTGGACAACAAGGGCCGCCGCTTCGAACTGGTGCCGGAAGGCACGCCCATACTGCCCGGCCAGACACGCACGCTGGCCCTCATGCCCAAGGGTGAAGACGGCCAGCCCGCCCCGCCGCCCGCGTATCCGGTCAAGGCCAAGGGCAGCCTGGACTGGGAAAAAGGCAGCTTCAAGATCGATGTGGAACTGAAGTGATGGCAACCAGGCCGATGGCGTGGCTGGCCCTGTCCATGGCCCTGTCCATGGCGTTGGGCGGCCTGGGCCACACCGTGCATGCGGCGTCCAGCACCACAGGCCCCAGCCTGCTGGTGCCGCTGAGCACCTCGGTGAACCTGGATTTCACCATCGCCATCGACAAGTTCATCTTCTTTCGCATAGGCGACGGCACCTGGCCCACGCCCGGCGGCACGACCAGCAGCGTGGCCTTTGTGCTCGCCCCGTCCATCCCTGGTGTGCCCACCACGCCCGTGGCGGGCAGCAACACCTCGGTGAACTGGAGCGGCGCGGCCCCCAGCTTCAGCATCACGCCCAGCGGCAATGTGCTGCCGGTGGAGGTGCGCAGCAACGCAGGCCAGGTCACGCTGCGCGCCACCGCCACCACGGCGCTGGCCAGCGGGGCCAATACCATCCCGCTGTCGGAGATCACCATCGCCACCAGCGACAGCAACCTGCCCGCACCGCTGATACCCAATACGGGAACGGGCGCAGCGGTCAACGTGGTGGCCACTGCCTTTGCGGGGCTGGTCACCCAGCGCACGGCGAACTGGACCCTGTCCTATGCCAACCTGGCCTCCCGCAGGGCAGGCACCTACACCGGGCAGGTCACCTTCACGGCCAGCTCGCCCTGAGCGCTTTGGGCGCTTTGGGCGCGCTCAAAGGCCCAGGTACAGCGCAACCAGCGACACAGCAGCCGGCACGGCCTGCACCCAGAGGATCTTGCGGCTGGCCGTGGCGGCGCCATACACGCCGGCCACCAGCACGCAGATCAGGAAGAAGTACTTGAAGCCCAGGCCATCGGCCCCCTGCGCCAGCCCCCAGATCAGCCCGGCGGCGAGAAAGCCGTTGTACAGGCCCTGGTTGGCGGCCAGTGTCCTGGTCTGCTGGGCAAATTCGGGCGTCAGGCCAAACGCGCGGCGTCCGGCCGGCCTGTCCCAGAGAAACATCTCCAGCACGAGGATGTAGACATGGATTGCGGCGACGATGCCGATGAGTACGTTGGCCATCTGGGGTGGGAAGAAAGTGGACAGGCCTCTGTATACGGGATGCACCCACACCCGTCCATTGCCGCGGCGCTACACAGGGCCTGCCACCACCCCTTCCCTGTCACCCGGAAGACTTGCTGCCGGGGTGCGACGGTTTTTCCGCGCCCTGCGCAGGTGCCACGGCGCCAGCGGCCGCACCGCCCAGCGCACCGGCCACGCTGCCTACCGTGCCGCCGACCACCACGCCCACCGGGCCGGCAATCGCAGCACCCGCCGCAGCGCCTGCAGCGGCTCCGGCCAGCACGCCGCCGCCGATGAATACCGAGCGCGACTCGCGCTCCGCATCCTCGGGCGACAGTTCGAACTGCGCGGACGCATCGGGGTCCTGCGAAGGAACACCGTGGCCGGGGCGTGCCTGCTCGGCAAGGTCTTCATCCTCGGGGGCATCCGTGGACACCGGCTGGATGGGCTGGATGGATGGCTTGTTGCTTGCATTCATGGGGCTCTCCTTCGGGGCATGCCACACGCATGCGGGACTGCATGCGCTTCATTGCCCTGTCGTTTTTGTTGTACGCCCCGCCCTGCCGCGCCGCAGCCGGCCCAGGCTGCTGCCCCGCGTCAGCCAAGGCCCGCCGCCCCGCCGACCTTGACTACAGGGGCTCGTAGGACCTGGCCTCCGCCGCCCAAGGCACCTCCTACGCCCGTCGCGGCGGCCCGACTACCCGGTGCCCGCAGATGCCGTCCTAAGCTAGAACCCAGAAGCACACAGGCTTCGACTTCGCCAGGCGATGCACAGGTTTTCTTGACAGGCCGGCTACCGCGCCCCATTCAAAGCCGCATCGCTCAGCCGCCAGACGCACCGCGCTGGCGGGTCAGCACAAACCCACTCACTGGAGAACGTCATGGTCACACCCAACACCGCATCGAGCGTCATTTCTTCCGAAACCGTCAGCGGCACCAATGTCTACAACCCGGCAGGCGACAAGCTGGGGACCATAGACACGCTGATGATCGACAAACTGTCCGGCAAGGTGCGCTATGCCGTCATGGAGTTCGGCGGCTTCCTGGGCATCGGCACGGATCGCTATCCGCTGCCCTGGGAATCCCTCAAGTACGAGCCCAACATGAATGGCTACGTGGTGTCGCTGACGCGTGAGCAACTGGACAACGCTCCACGCTACGAGCGCGATACGGCTCCGGCATACACCGATGAATATGGCCGCCGCGTGAACGATTACTACGGCGTGCCCTACCTGTAAATCCCGACCCTTGCGGTCTTTGACACAGCCCCGTTCGCGGGGCGTTTTCTTTGGTGCGGATAGCTGCCAGCGAATGGCCAAGGAAGAACGCCCTGCGCGACTTCACTCCCTCATTCCTGGAGAACTGCCATGAATACCACCCCACCTGCCATCGACTACAAGGCCTGCATGGACGCCTGCCATGCCTGCGTCATTGCCTGCAATACCTGCGCCGCCGCCTGCCTGAAGGAGTCAGACGTCCAGATGATGGCCGCCTGCATTGCCCAGGACCTGGAGTGCGCGCAGATCTGCGAACTGGCCGTGGCCGCAATGGCGCGCCAGAGCCCGCATGCGCCGGACATCTGCCGCCTGTGCGCCCAGATCTGCCAGGCCTGCGCCGACGAATGCAGCAAGCATTCCCACGACCATTGCCAGACCTGCGCGGCAGCCTGCCAGCAATGCGCCATGTCGTGCAATCTCATGGGCATGCAGTCTCACTGACACGGCTGGCATGGGCCATGACAGCCGCCCTGGCAGAAATCCTGCAAACACGCAGGAAAAAACGCCACCGGCGCTGTCGCCAAACGCCGCGCCTTCGCGGAACCGGGCCTGCCTACACTTTGATGCATATCCAGGCACACAGGAGGCAACCATGGCACTCGAAATCAGCGCAGAGGAACGGTTCTTCACCCTGCTGAACCAGTTGAAGCACATGCCTCCCTGCTCATCCCGCCAGGAGGCACACGACATGCTGTTGCTGCTCTGGATGCGCATCTGCGAAGGCGCCGGCGCTCGCCGTGAGTTGCTCAACCGCATGCGGCAACGCACGCTGTGCGCGGAACATGGCTGGAAAAACCTCGACAAAAGCCCTTGCCATCTGGATTCGGACACCCTGCCGGGCATCCGCATCTATCTGCATTCCAACGGCACCATCGTCATTCAAAGACAGGGGGGAGCGCAGGATTCCGAAATCCTGCACTTCAGCGCCAGGCGCGAATTTGCCGAGGCCTAGGCCCGGTCTGCGCACAGCGCATGGGGGCAGGCGGAGCAGAGGCTAGGTGCAAACACCAACGATGTCCCACATGCGACATGGGCCCTGTCTCCATAGAATGCGTCATTGTGTAGCACACTATCCATGAGGAATACATGACAGCAGATTACAAAACCCTCCTCCAGCAGAAGGCCGAGCTTGAGGCAAAGATCGCCGCCACCCTGAAGGCGGAAAAAGGCGGAGTCATCGCCAAGGTCCGCGAACTCGTCGAGCAGTTCGGTCTGACCCAGGATGACATCTTCAGCACCGGCAAGGCCAAGTCCGCCAGCATTGGCGTGGCCAAATACCGCGACCCCGCCAGCGGAGCCACCTGGACAGGCCGGGGCAAACCGCCGCGCTGGATTGAAGGCAAGGACCGCAAGGCCCTCGAGATCTGAGCACGGCCCGCCAACGCGGGCCTTTTTTATGGGCGCAACTCCCTGCTGCGCGAGAACGTGAGCATCCAACTACTGTGCAAGGTATTCGCATCCACCGGAGAAATCGGCTTTGCTTGGCACGTCCGCGCTGATGTGGTGATCCCCTACCCGCAGACCTTCGCCGTGATCAAGGGTGTGCGTAAGCCTCACCCCCGAAGACAACAAAGCCCCGCATGGTTCGCCCAGCGGGGCTTTCATTTTCCGTGAACGCGGTGCCGACAAGACTGCGCGAGAGGCGCGGGAGCGATCTCAGTCTGTGTGAGAGTTGCAGAACGCGACGAATTGGTCCCACTCGGTTGAGGAGTGAAATATCCGTATGCCGAGCAACTCATATAGGGCTACTCTGTGGTTCCACATGTCGTCCTTGTCACCTGTGATCATGGCGTGGCAGCCTGCAGCATGTGCTGATGCGAGATGTTGAACGTCCTTCTTTTTCCCTGCGCCGATGATCTTGCCAATGGCGTCGTGCATGGGCTTCTTCTTAGAGTCTGCCCAACTCAATCCACTGAGGTCAGGCCATGTTGCATGGCTGCCGTCCCATTGGAGGTTCGAAGGCGGCGCAACTTCATCGACCCTGTTTAGTCGTTTGTCGTAGTGGAAGTGCACGGAAGTTGCGAGTCCCTCCTGCCGCAGGCGGCGCAAGTCCTTCATCTCGCCTGACGTATCAACATAAACCTTGATCATGAGCGCCTCCTTTGGATTGGACGATCTTAGGGCGGGGGCATGCGAAGTCCAGAGGCCTTTCCGGTCTAGACCGCCCTGTTCCGCACGCGCAAAAAAATTTCCCCCCGTTTGAATTTTGTTAATCAAACAGAAACGCCCCGAAACCCAGCATCCATTCGGGTTTTCGGGGCGTTCCGATTCTTTGATTCTTTGATTTTTCGTTAAATCTTTAACATCCAGCCATCGCACCTGACGATGCCCCGCAAGGCGTCAAACTGGCGACTCATTCAAGGTCCACTTGGCAAGACGGTGCCGGAAACCGATCGAGGCAGCAACCGCATCAAACAGCTTGATAGCGAAGTTCTGCAGCAGTGGGTAGTGAGGGATAGTCTTCGCTCCTGTCACGATGTACTCCAGCTCCTTCGTGCTGTACATCACATTGAGCAAAGCCAGCACAGACTCGTCCAAGGCGTGCGATTGAAGCAATGAGTCGAGCCCGTTTTCCTTGCTGGCTGTGAAAGCCTTCTCCAAGTCATGGCCCAGCTTACGGCGAAGGTGCTCAAGCGTGACGCCCTTGCTCAGCAGAAAAGCCTTGAAGGTGAGTTCCAAGCCATGACCCAAGAGATATAGGGCAGGGACAGGAGGCATGACCATGCGGGAATCTAGCTGGGCCGCACGTTCGTACACAACGAAGGCAGCCTCCAGGAACTCAGTCCGTAACGGGCCATCCCCATGGGCGTCGTACGCTCCGGATCGTCATGCGGATGGGGTTGGTTCGCTTGACTGGCCATCGCTTCATCCAGTGATGGGTAGATTGATGGGACAACAAAAAAGCGCCTCGGAAGGCGCTTGTTTGCTGACACATTGGCGGAGAGGGAGGGATTCGAACCCTCGGTACGTTCGCACGTACGCCTGATTTCGAGTCAGGTACAATCGACCACTCTGCCACCTCTCCGCAGCGTCGAAGCTGAAATTATAGCCTAAAAATTCAGGCCTTCAGCAAAGTCTGTCCACCCATGTACGGGCGCAGCGCCTCGGGGATGGTCACCGAGCCGTCGGCGTTCTGGTAGTTCTCCAGCACCGCCACCAGCGTGCGGCCCACGGCCAGGCCGGAACCGTTGAGCGTGTGCACCAGCTCGTTCTTGCCCTGGGCATTCTTGAAGCGTGCCTGCAGGCGGCGTGCCTGGAAGGCCTCGCAGTTGGAGACCGAGCTGATCTCGCGGTAGGTGTTCTGCGCAGGCAGCCAGACTTCCAGGTCATAGGTCTTGGCCGCGCCAAAGCCCATGTCACCCGTGCACAGACTCATCACGCGGTAGGGCAAGCCCAGCTTCTGCAGCACGGCCTCGGCGTGGCCGGTCATTTCTTCCAGCGCCTCGTAGCTCTTTTCCGGATGCACGATCTGCACCATCTCGACCTTGTCGAACTGGTGCTGGCGGATCATGCCGCGCGTGTCGCGGCCATAGCTGCCGGCCTCGGAACGGAAGCAGGGGCTGTGGGCCGTGAGCTTGATGGGCAGCTGGTCCTCGGCCACGACCACGTCGCGCACGAAGTTGGTCAGCGGCACCTCGGCCGTGGGAATCAGGTAGAGCGCCGCGTTGTCGGGCACCGGCTCGCCGTCCTGGCCGCCCTTCTTGGCGGCGAACAGGTCGCCCTCGAACTTGGGCAACTGGCCCGTGCCCTTGAGCGAGTCGGCATTGACGGCGTAGGGCACATAGCACTCGGTGTAGCCATGCGAGTCGGTCTGCAGGTCGATCATGAACTGCGCCAGGGCGCGGTGCAGGCGGGCGATGGGGCCCTTCATCACGGTGAAGCGCGAGCCCGACAGCTTGACGCCCATGTCGAAATCCAGGCCCAGCGGCTGGCCCACGTCCACATGGTCCTTGACCTCGAAATCAAAGGTCTTGGGCGTGCCCCAGCGGCGCGCCTCCACATTGCCGCTTTCGTCCGCACCGACGGGCACGCTGTCGTGCGGCAGGTTGGGCACGGCCAGCAGCATGGTCTGCAGCTCGGCCTGGATCTGCTCCAGGCGCGTGGCCGACTGGTCCAGCTCGGTCTTGAGGCTGCCGACTTCGGCCTTGGCGGCCTCGGCAGCGTCCTTCTCGCCCTTGCCCATCAGCATGCCGATCTGCTTGGACAGCTGGTTGCGCTTGGACTGCAGCTCCTCGGTCCGCGTCTGCAGGGACTTGCGCTCTGCTTCCAGGGACTGGAAGGCCTCCACGTTCAGGAAGGCCTGGGGCTTTTTGCGGGTCTCCAGCCGTGCGACGGCCGAGTCAAGGTCTTTGCGAAGAAGAAGGATATCGAGCATAGCCGGCAATTTTAGGCGGTATCGCCATGGCAGCGCCCGCCCCTGGGCGTTGGGGGTCTTGCCGCTACAGAAATCCCGCGCCAGCGCCGATACTTCCGATATGCCGCCCACAGCGGTTTGCGCACCCGGGAGCACCCATGTTTTTTGTCTTCGGTCCCAACGGACAGATGTTTCGCGGTCCCGCCGAGCGGCTGGGCCAGGTGGCGCCCGTGCGCCGCGTACAACGCCCGCAGGCCCTGCGCACGCGCTCAGCCGATGTGATGGCGGGCGACGCCACCGCCTCGTTCCCCGCCATCCTGGCCGACCTCGCGGGCCAGCCTGCCGCCGCGCCGGAGCCCGCTCCGCGGCTGCGCGGCGCGGTCGATGCCTACCTTTCCACGGAAAAAGGCCCCAGCCAGCCACGCCAGCCCCTGCAGACCGTGGCCGACGTGATGAGCCACGAGGCCGTGACGGTATCGCCCGAGGCCGGCGTCAACGACGCCTGGCGCGTGCTGGCCGAGCATGGCGTGGCCCAGGCCCCCGTGCTGGATGCCGGCGGCCGCGTGGTCGGGCTGCTGCTGCGTGCCGACATGGCGCCGCTGGACCTGCTGCCCGAGCCCGGTGCGATCAAGGACGCCATTGCCCTGGCGCGCCGGCCCGTGAACGAGGTCATGATCTCCCCCATTCCCACGGTGGCCACCACCACCGACCTGCGCCGCGTGGCCGGCGTTCTGCTGGAGACCGGCCTGCCGGGCCTGCCCGTGACCGATGAGCAGGGCCTGCTGGCCGGCTTCATTAGCCGCACCGACATCCTGCGCGCCGTGGCCTCCGATCCGCCGCTGGATCTGTGGAGCTGAGGCTTTCGGCCCCACCATGCAAAACGGGCGCCAGGCGCCCGTTTGCTTTTTGGCCAATGCCCGCTGCGCCTGCGGCTCAGCCGCCCGTCTCGGGCTGCTTGCCCACGGAGATCTCCAGCCCCGTGGCCGCGTCGATCTTCAGGCCCTTGGGCAGCGGGAACTTGACCGTCTCCTCGATGCCATCCATCTTGCGCACCGACAGCGCGCCCAGCTGGCGCAGGCGCTGGATGACCTCGTCCACCAGCACCTCGGGTGCGGAGGCACCGGCCGTCAGGCCCACGCGCCCGGCATTGGCAAACCATTCCTCGCACAGCTCGCCCGCGTTGTCCACCATGTAGGCGGGCGTTCCCAGGCGCGCGGCCAGCTCGCGCAGGCGGTTGCTGTTGGAACTGGTGGGGCTGCCCACCACGATGAGCACATCCACCTGCGGCGCCAGCACCTTGACGGCGTCCTGGCGGTTTTGCGTGGCGTAGCAGATGTCCTGCTGCTTGGGCTCGCGCACCTGCGGAAAGCGGGCGCGGATGGCCGCCGTGATGCCGGCGGCATCGTCCACCGACAGCGTGGTCTGCGTGACCACGGCCAGCTTCTCGGTCTGGCGGGGGGTGACACGGGCCACATCGGCCTCGTCCTCGACCAGGTGGATGCCCTCGGACAGCTGGCCCATGGTGCCCTCGACCTCGGGATGCCCCTTGTGGCCGATCATCAGGAACTCGTAGCCTTCCTTGGCGAGCTTGGCCACTTCCACATGCACCTTGGTCACCAGCGGGCAGGTGGCGTCGAAGATGGAGAAACCGCGCCGCCGCGCCTCTTCCTGCACCGCCCGGCTCACGCCGTGGGCGCTGAACACCAGGGTGGAGCCGGGCGGCACGTCGTCCAGCTCCTCGATGAAGATCGCTCCCTTGGCCTTGAGATCGTTGACCACGAAGGTGTTGTGCACGATCTCGTGGCGCACGTAGATGGGCGCGCCGAACTTGGCCAGCGCACGCTCCACGATCTCGATGGCGCGGTCCACGCCGGCACAGAAGCCCCGGGGCTCGGCCAGCAGGATTTCCTGGGGCGAGGTCGAATCCAGCACCTCAGAGCACCCCGATGATCTGCACTTCGAACGTCACCGGCTGGCCCGCCAGCGGGTGGTTGAAGTCGAACAGCACGGCGCCGTCCTCGCGCACCTGCACCACGGCGCCCGCATAGCTGCCCAGGCCGTCGGGCGTGGGGAACTGCACCACGTCGCCGGGCGCGTACTGCTCGTGCGGGTCGCCCAGCTCGTTCATCAGCTTGCGCGCCACCCACTGCATCATGTCGCCGTTGCGCTCGCCAAAGGCTTCGCCGGCCGGCATCTCGAACGTGGTGCGCGTGCCTTCGGCCAGGCCCAGCAGGCGCTGCTCGACGGCGGGCGACAGCTCGCCCGCGCCCAGGGACAGCGTGGCGGGCTTGTCGTTGAAGGTGTTGATCACATCGCCTGCAGGCCCGGACAGGCGGTAGTGCAGCGTGAGGAACGAGCCGGTCTGGACCGTGGGGAGGGCCGAGGAAGAAGCGCTAGAGGTCATGGAAGTCCCGATAAACTGGCCCGTATTGTAGAAAAACATCCATGCCCCCACGCCCCGTGCAACGGTGTCCCTGCGGCGCCCCCACCTGGCTGAACCATGGCTCTCAAAGACCTGCCCGCCCAGGCCCAGCCGCGCGAAAAGCTCGCGGCACACGGCCCCTCGGCGCTTTCCGATATCGAACTGCTGGCCATCGTGCTGCGCACCGGCATGGCCGGCAAGGGCGTGCTGCAGCTGGCCCAGGAACTGCTGCAGCTGCCCGGCCGGGCCGGCCTGTCCGGGCTGCTGCAGGCCGGGCACGCGGACCTGAAGGCCATCAAGGGGCTGGGGCCTTCCAAGTGCGCACAACTCCTGGCCGTGCTCGAACTGGCGCGCCGCGCCATGGCCGAGCAACTGCGCGAGCGCCCGGCCCTGGCCTCGCCCGAGGCCGTGGCGCGCTACCTGCAGCTGCACCTGGCGGCGCGCCAGCATGAGGTGTTCGCCGTGCTGTTCCTGGACGGCCAGCACCGGCTGATCGCACTGGAAGAAATGTTCCGGGGCACACTCACGCGCACCAGCGTCTACCCCCGGGAGGTGGTTCTGCGCGCCCTGCACCACCATGCGGGCGCCGTCATCCTGGCCCACAACCATCCCAGCGGACAGGTCCAGGCCAGCGCTGCCGACAAGGCCGTCACGCAGAGCCTGCAGGCCGCCCTGGGCCTGGTGGACATCCAGGTGCTGGACCATGTGATCGTGGCGCCCGGTGCCTCGCTGTCCATGGCCAGCGAGGGGCTGATGTAGGCAGACTCTGTAAAATGAGAAAAATTCTCATTTGCAAAACCGCTGCACCATGCCCTCCCCGTCCACCGCCGACCCGGTGCACACGCTCTACGTCGCCCACCATGACTGGCTGCACGGCTGGCTGCGGCGCAAGCTGGGCAATTCCCACCAGGCCGAGGACCTGGCGCACGACACCTTCGAGCGCGTGGTGGCGTCCCGGCAGGCCCATGCCATCCAGGAGCCGCGTGCCTACCTGACCACGCTGGCCCAGCGGGTGCTCTACAACTTCTGGCGCAGGCGCGAACTGGAGCAGGCCTGGCTCGATGCGCTGGCCACGCTGCCCGAGGAAGTGGCGCCCTCCCCCGAGGACTATGCCCTGGTGCGCGAAGCCATCGAGGCCCTGGACCAATGGCTGGACGGCCTGCCCCCGAAGGTGCGGCAGGCCTTCTTGCTGCGCCGGCTCGACGGCCTCAGGCACGCCGAGATCGCCGAGGCCATGGGCGTGTCCATTGCCACGGTGGAGCGCTACATGAAGCAGGCCCTGGTGCACCTGTACCTCTCGCCGCAGGCTTTCCCCGGCTGATCGCCTGCATGGATGCCGCCACCGATCAGGCCATCGACTGGCTGGTGCGCCTGGACTCGGGCCACGCCAGCGATGACGACCGCCGCGCCTTCGCCCACTGGCTGCGCCAGTCGCCCGGCCATGCCCAGGCCTGGGCCATGGTGCAGCAACGCCTGTCCGCCGGGGTGGAGCCCGCCCTCGTGCAGTTGCGCCGGCAGGGCGGGGGCACGGCATCCCTGGGCCTGCAGGCGCTGGTGGCGCCCATCCCGAAGGCCGCGCGCAGGCGCGGCCTGTTGCGCGGTGGGCTGGCCGCCCTGCTGGCCAGCACCGCCACGGCCTGGCTGGTGCACCGGCAAACACCGCTGACCACGCTGGCCGCCGACCTGCGCACGGGCACCGGCCAGCGCAGCCACCACCGGCTGCCGGACGGCAGCGAGATCGAACTGGACGCCCGCTCGGCCGCCGACATTGCCTACAGCGACACCCGCCGCCTGGTGCGCCTGCGCGAAGGCGCACTGCTGGCGCAGGTGGCTGCCAGCGCGCCGGGCCAGCCCCTGCGCCCGTTTGTCGTGCAAAGCGCCCAGGGCACGGCCCAGGCGCTGGGCACGCGCTTCATGGTGCGCCAGGCAGAAGGCAGCACCCTGGTGCATGTGCTGGAGCACAGCGTGCTGCTCACCAGCCTGAACGGCCGGCAGCACCGGCTGCAGGAGGGCCGCAGCGCCTGGATCGACGCCGACGGCATCCGCACGCAGGACACCGCCCACCTGGCGCCGGCCGCCTGGGCCGACGGCGTCATCGACGTGCGCGACCAGCCGCTGGGCGAGGTGATCGACGCGCTGCGGCCCTACCAGGCCGGCATGATCCGCATCAGCCCCGAGGCCGCGCGCCTGCGGATCTTCGGCGTGTTCCAGCTGGCCCGGCCCGACCAGGTGCTGCAGGACCTGGTGGACACCCATCCTGTCAGCGTGCGCCGCTGGGGGGACTGGCTCACGGTGATCGACGTGCGAGACCGGTCCGCTTGAATCTTTTTTGCGCCGCGTGAGGGGTTTTGCCGCCCTTGTCGCACATACGGAATGAAAGCCCTTCATTTCCACCGCAACGACAAGGACCTCCGACTCCATGGCCTCCGCACGCCGCCCTCTCCGTATCCCGCAGCCTGGCAGCACGCCCGCACACCGCAGGCCGAGCCCGCCCTCGCTGCTGCTGCCCGTGGCCGCCGCGCTGGCCTGGTCGCTGTCCGCACCGCCGCAGGCCTGGGCACAGCCGGCGGCGGCCAGCACATCGCAGGCAGCCGCCACCCTGGAATGGAACCTGCCCGCCGGCGCGCTGGACGACTCGCTGGCGCGCATCGCCCGCCAGGCCCAGCGCAGCATCAGCGCCGATCCGGCCCTGCTGGCCGGCAAGCGCGCGCCCGCCATCCGGGGCAGCTACAGCGTGGAGCAGGCCGCCCAGCTGGCACTGGCCGACAGCGGGCTGCGGCTGGCACGCACGCCCCAGGGCACGCTCACGGTGCTGGCCTCCGCCGCCGCGCCCGCGGCGTCAACGGCCACGGCAGCGCCGGGCCGCGCCCAGGACCATGCGCTGGCCGAGGTCAAGGTGGTCGCCCAGGCCGACCGGGCAGGCACGACCGAAGGCACGGGCAGCTACACCGCGCGCGGCCCCAGCGGCGTGGCCACGGGCCTGGCGCTGAGCGTGCGCGACACGCCGCAGTCGGTCAGCGTGATGACCCAGCAGCGCATGGAGGACGAAAACCTCACCAGCATCAGCGACGTGCTGGCGCGCGTGCCGGGCATCTCCACCTCGGCGCTGGGCACCGAGCGCAGCAACGCCAACGCGCGCGGCTACCCCATCACCAACTATCAGCTCGACGGCGTCAGCACGCACACCGAATTCCTGGGCCTGGACGCCCTGCCCACGCAAAGCATTGCCGACATGGCGCTGTACGACCGCATCGAGGTGCTGCGCGGCGCCTCGGGCCTGACCACGGGCGCGGGCGATCCGTCCGGCATCGTCAACATGGTGCGCAAGAAGCCCACGGCGCAGTTCCAGGGCTCGGCCGAGGCCAGCGTGGGCTCCTGGGGCAACCGGCGCGGCGTGCTGGACCTGTCCTCGCCGCTCAACGCCTCGGGCAGCGTGCGCGGCCGCCTGGTCGCCGTGCACCAGGAGGGCGACAGCCACATCGACTTCTACAGCAAGAAAAAAGACGTGCTCTATGGCGTGATCGAGGCCGACCTCACCTCCACGCTCAAGCTCACCGCCGGGCTGGACCACCAGCGCGGCCGCTCGCGCGGCTCCATGGCCTACCTGGGCTTTCCGCTGTTCAGCAGCGACGGGCGGCAGACCGACTTCCCCGTCTCCTTCAACCCGGCCAGCCGCGACAACCGCTTCAACACCGACTCCACCAGCGCCTTCGTCACGCTGGAGCAGGCGCTGGCCAACCGATGGCAGCTCAAGCTCTCGGCCAACTACCTGCGCTCCAACCAGCGCGAAGACGCGGTCTACCTGGCCGTCAACAACAGCCTGTTCGACCGGGAGACCGGCGATGGCCTGTCGCTCAACGCCGAGCGGCGTGACTACCGGCTGCGCAACAAATCCGTGGACATCAACCTGCGCGGCCCCTTCAACCTGGGCGGGCGCGAGCACGAGGCGGTGCTGGGCTTGGACTACACCGACTTCCAGAGCCTGACCGACGGCAGCTTCGACATCACGGGCCTGCGCAACAAGCCCGTCAACATCTACCAGTGGGACAGCAGCGGCAGCCCGGTGTTCGGCGACCGCTTCGTGGTCTTCGACAGCACGCGCCGCCAGACCAGCCTGTACGGCGCCGGCCGCTTCGCGCTGGCCGACGACCTCAAGCTCATCGTGGGCGGCAAGCTGTTCAACTACGACAGCGACTACCGCACCGACACCACGGACGGATACCACCAGACCTCGCCCTCGTCCGAACGCCGCGTGTTCACGCCCTACGCAGGCCTGGTCTACACGCTGAACCCGCAGCACACGCTGTACGCCAGCTTTGCCACCATCTACAGCCCGCAGACCTCGCGCGACCGCAACGGCGCCTTCCTGGACCCGCAGGAAGGCAACACCTACGAGGCCGGCATCAAGAGCGAATTCCTGGACGGGCGCCTGGCCACCAGCGCCGCCGTCTACCTCATCCGCCAGGACAACCTGGCCGAGTCCGATCCCGGCCAGTTCATCCCGGGCACCACCACCACCGCCTCGCGCGCCATCAAGGGCGCCAAGACGCGGGGCCTGGACCTGGAAGTCAACGGCGCCATCAACCGCCAATGGTCGATTGCCGCCTCCTACAACTTCAGCGCCTCCGAAGACGCCACGGGCCAGCGCATCAACACCACCTTCCCGCGCCAGATGGCCCGCCTGTGGACCACCTACCGCATGCCCGGCGAATGGCGCAGGTTGACCGTGGGCGGTGGCGTCAACTGGAGCAGCGGCATCGAGTACAGCGGCGAAGCCTGGCAGGTCGGCAAGCAGGTCAGCGCACGTCAGGCCTCCTACGCCGTGGCCGGGCTCATGGCCCGCTATGACGTGAGCGACCAGCTGTCGCTGACGCTGAACGTCAACAACCTGTTCGACCGCAAGTACATCGCGGCCATGTCCGGCTGGTG
>Ga0208516_100046_pt1 | contig 94453 bp, 98 predicted proteins | sample LakWasM117_HOW13_2_FD_183931 | JGI IMG/M metagenome (GOLD analysis project Ga0208516, IMG submission 183931) | Freshwater sediment methanotrophic microbial communities from Lake Washington under simulated oxygen tension - Sediment Metagenome... | ecosystem: Environmental > Aquatic > Freshwater >...
TCTGGTCGTAGGCCTTGGCTTCGCCGCCAAACTTGGCCGACAGCACCGTGGCGATGGCCGCCGTCAGCGTCGTCTTGCCATGGTCCACGTGACCGATCGTGCCCACGTTGACGTGGGGCTTGGTGCGTTCAAACTTACCTTTTGCCATTTTCAGTTCTCCAAAGAGCGATGCCTGTGTATTGGTTTAACGTCTGCATCCGGTTGCTGATTCGCCCTGCACAGGCAACGGGGCGGCACCGGATCGCAGATTGCAAAAACTGATTTGCTATCCAATCAATAGCTGTCAGCGCTTTTCAAGTAAGCGCTGACAGCCAATTTGATCTTTATTTGGAACGCGCAGCCATGATGGCTTCCGACACATTGCGCGGAGCTTCGCTGTAGTGCTTGAATTCCATCGAGTACGTGGCGCGACCTTGCGTTGCGGAGCGCAGCGTGGTCGAGTAGCCGAACATTTCCGACAGAGGTACTTCGGCCTTGATGGCCTTGCCGCCGCCAGGAATGTCTTCCATGCCTTGCACCATGCCGCGGCGGCTGGACAGATCGCCCATCACGTTGCCGGCGTAGTCTTCGGGCGTTTCCACTTCCACGGCCATCATGGGCTCCAGGATCACGGGGCTGGCCTTGCGGCAACCTTCCTTGAAACCGAAGATGGCTGCCATCTTGAACGCCAGTTCGTTCGAGTCCACGTCGTGGTACGAACCGAAGTGCAGCGTGACCTTGACGTCCACCACGGGGTAACCCGCCAGCACGCCCTGCGTGACGGCTTCGTTGATACCCTTTTCCACGGCCGGGATGAATTCGCGGGGAACCACGCCACCCTTGATCGCGTCGACGAACTCGATGCCCTTGCCGGCTTCGTTGGGTTCGATCTTGAGCACGACGTGACCGTACTGGCCCTTGCCGCCGGACTGGCGCACGAACTTGCCTTCGGCCTCTTCCACCGTCTTGCGGATGGTTTCGCGGTAGGCCACCTGGGGTTTGCCCACGTTGGCTTCCACGCCGAACTCGCGCTTCATGCGGTCCACGATGATTTCGAGGTGGAGCTCGCCCATGCCGGAGATGATGGTCTGGCCCGACTCTTCATCGGTACGCACGCGGAACGATGGATCTTCGGCGGCCAGGCGCTGCAGGGCGATGCCCATCTTTTCCTGGTCGGCCTTGGTCTTGGGTTCCACGGCCTGCGAAATCACGGGCTCGGGGAATACCATGCGCTCCAGAACGATCGGCGAATCGATGTCACTCAACGTTTCGCCGGTGGTCACATCCTTCAGGCCCACGCAGGCAGCGATGTCGCCGGCACGGATCTCATCCACTTCGACGCGGTCGTTCGCCATCATCTGCACGATACGGCCGATGCGCTCTTTCTTGCCCTTGACCGAGTTGAAGACGGTGTCGCCCTTGGACAGCACGCCCGAATAGACGCGCACGAAAGTCAGCTGTCCCACGAACGGGTCGGTCATCAGTTTGAAGGCCAGCGCAGAGAACTTCTCGTTGTCATCAGCCTTGCGGGTGACAGGATTCTCGTCGTCATCGGTGCCCGTGACGTCCGGGATGTCCGTCGGTGCCGGCAGGTAGTCGATCACGGCGTCCAGCATGCGCTGCACGCCCTTGTTCTTGAACGCGGTGCCGCACAGCATGGGGTGGATTTCGGTTGCAATGGTGCGCTGGCGCAGACCCTGCTTGATTTCCTCTTCGCTCAAGTCACCCTCTTCCAGGTACTTGTTCATCAGCTCTTCGGTGGCTTCGGCCGCAGCCTCCACCATTTTCTCGCGCCATTCCTTGGCAGCTTCCAGCAGGTCAGCCGGAATCTCTTCGTAGCTGAACTTCATGCCCTGGGAGGCTTCATCCCAGATGATGGCCTTCATCTTGAGCAGATCGACCACGCCACGGAAGTTTTCTTCGGCGCCGATCGGAATCACCACGGGCACGGGGTTGGCCTTCAGGCGCAGCTTCATCTGCTCGACGACCTTGAAGAAGTTGGCACCGGTACGGTCCATCTTGTTCACAAAGGCCAGACGCGGAACCTTGTACTTGTTGGCCTGGCGCCAGACGGTTTCCGACTGGGGCTGCACGCCGCCCACGGCGCAGTACACCATGCAGGCGCCGTCGAGCACGCGCATGGAACGCTCGACTTCAATCGTGAAGTCCACGTGGCCGGGGGTGTCGATGATGTTGAAACGGTGCTCGGGGTAGGACAGGTCCATGCCCTTCCAGAAGCAGGTCACGGCAGCGGAAGTGATCGTGATGCCGCGCTCTTGCTCCTGTTCCATCCAGTCCGTGGTGGCGGCGCCATCATGCACCTCACCCAGCTTGTGGGTCACGCCGGTGTAGAAAAGAATACGTTCGGTGGTCGTGGTCTTGCCAGCGTCAATGTGGGCCGAGATACCGATATTGCGGTAGCGCTCGATGGGAGTCTTGCGAGCCATGGTGGATCCTTGGATGGGTCGTGTTATTCGGGGGGCGGGCCCAGCATTCTGGCGCTGCAACCCGTCAATTTTGTGACCGCCTCAATCGCCACAAGGCTGCAGGCAAAAATGCCGGCAGCCTTGCGATAGACGACGAGAGCGATCCGTCGGTTTAGAAGCGGAAGTGGCTGAATGCCTTGTTGGCTTCGGCCATGCGGTGCACTTCGTCACGCTTCTTCATGGCGCCGCCACGGCCTTCGGTGGCCTCGAGCAGTTCGTTGGCCAGACGCTGGGCCATCGACTTCTCACCACGCTTGCGGGCCGCTTCCTTGATCCAGCGCATCGACAGGGCCAGACGACGCACAGGGCGCACTTCCACAGGCACCTGGTAGTTGGCACCACCCACACGGCGGGACTTGACTTCGACCATGGGCTTGACGTTGTTGATGGCAACAACGAAAGCTTCCAGCGGGTCCTTGTCGGGGTGCTTCTTCTCGATCAGTTCCAGGGCACCGTAAATGATGCGCTCTGCAACTGCCTTCTTGCCGCCTTCCATGATCACGTTCATGAATTTGGACAGCTCTACATTGCCGAACTTGGGATCCGGCAGGATTTCACGTTTGGGGACTTCGCGACGACGTGGCATTTTTTCACCTCATTCTTGCTTCAGTTGGCATCTTTTCAGACACCGCGAGAGCCATTCAGGACTCCCACTTACTCGACCCACGCAAGACATTTGCGCTTGGGGTCACTACGCTGCATCACCGCGCCACGCGGGAAACAGCACCTTTTATCTGGATCAGCCGCAGGCTTATTTGGCCTTTGGCTTCTTCGCACCGTACTTGGAGCGCGACTGCTTGCGGTCTTTCACGCCCTGCAAGTCGAGCGAACCGCGCACGATGTGGTAACGCACACCGGGCAAGTCCTTGACACGACCGCCGCGAACCAGCACGACGCTGTGTTCCTGCAGGTTGTGGCCTTCGCCGCCGATGTAGGAAATGACTTCGAAACCGTTGGTCAGGCGAACCTTGGCGACCTTCCGCAGAGCGGAGTTAGGCTTCTTTGGCGTCGTGGTGTACACACGGGTGCACACACCACGGCGCTGTGGAGAGTTTTGCATCGCGGGGCTCTTGGAGTTGGTCGTTTCGACCTGACGCCCCTGACGCACGAGCTGGTTAATGGTTGGCATGAATACGTCCCTAAACGTGAAATGCTTCGTGAAAGCGAAAACGTGAATCCCTTCGGAAATTCCGAAAAGCTTTCTAATGTACCAGCTTGGCCCAAGATAGGCAACTGGCCATCGATTTGGCGGCTCCCCGGCCAGGGCTGCCGTGCAAGGACAGCCCCGCCGCACCGGCGGCTTCCCCCTTCCCGAAGGGCGCAGCCATTCGGGAGAAGGGGTGAAGGCGCGCCAGCGCCTCAGGGGGTTGCCCCTTATTTAATCCACAACCGGATGGCATCCCAGGCGCGGCCCAGGACGCCAGCCTGCTCGACGCCGTCCAGCGCCACCAGCGGCACCTCGACCAGCGGCTGCTCACCCAGTACCACCTTGAGCGAGCCAATCGCCTGACCCTTGGTGAAGGGCGCCACCAGCGGGTCCGGGCGCACGATCTGCGTCGTGACCTTGCCGGCGCTGCCCGAGGGCACCGCCACGACGATGGCCTCGGAGCGACCGATCCGGATGGTGCTTGCCGTGCCTTTCCACACGGCGGGCGTGGCCACGGGCTGGCCGGCATCGAACAGCTTGACGGCATCAAAGGCGGTATAGCCCCAGTTCAGCAGCTTCTGGCTCTCGTTGGCTCGGGCGTTCTCGCTGGCGGCACCCAGCACGATGGACAGCAAGCGCCGCTGGCCCACATTGGGAAAATCGCGCTTGGAAGTGGCCACCAGGCAGTAGCCGGCGGCTGCGGTGTGCCCGGTCTTGAGGCCGTCCACGGTGGGGTCTCGGAACAGCAGCGAATTGCGGTTGTTGCCATTGGAGGCGGGGGTGCCGGGGTAGCTGTACTGCTTGGTGGCGTAATAGTGCATGTACTCCGGGAAGTCCTTCATGAGCCGGGTGGCCAGGGTGGCCAGGTCGCGCGCCGTGGTGGTGTGGCCGGGTTCCGTCAGCCCCTCGGGGTTCTTGTAGGCCGTGCCCTTCATGCCCAGGGCCTGGGCCTGGTCGTTCATGAGCTTGACGAAGTTCTCGGCGGTGCCACCCACGCCTTCGGCCAGGGCCATGGTGGCGTCGTTGCCCGACTGCACGATCATGCCCTTGATGAGATCCTCGACCGGCACCTGCATCTTGGGGTCGATGAACATGCGCGAGCCGGGCATTTTCCAGGCGCGCACGCTCACGGGCAGCTTCTGCTCCAGCGTGATCTTCTTGGCGCGCAGGGCGTCAAATACCAGGTAGCCCGTCATGAGCTTGGTGAGCGAGGCCTGCTCGACCGGTGCATCGATGTCTTTGGCCGCCAGCACCTGGTTGGCCGTCACATCCACCAACATGTAGGTGCGGGCGGCGATCTCGGGAGGCTGGGGCGCCTGGGCATGGGCGCCGAAGGCGGCAGGGGCAAGCACAGCCAGGATGGCCAGGGATCGCAACGCGGACAGGATTCGTTTCATGGGGCAACAAGGGGCTGGAAAGGCTCGAAAAAAGGGTGGAAGAAAAGACAAAGAGGGCGATCAGCGACCGGCCGGGGCCGGCGCGGGCCGCGCCTCTCAGACGCCCGATTGCAGGTGGCGGACCACCAGATTCTTCAAAAGCGTCAATTGTCCGTGAAAGAAATGGCCGCCACCGGGGACGACTGTGACAGGCAGTATCTGCGGCCGCGCCCAGTCGAGCACGGCCGACAGCGGCACGGTGTCATCGCGTTCGCCATGCAGCACCAGCGTACGCAGATGGGCCTCGGGTGGCACGGGCGCCACCGTGAAGCGGCTTGCGGCGGTGCCGACCAGCACCGCCTGCGCGACCTCGCGCTCGCTCCACAGGGCGGCCAGGGCGTGGCTGGTGACGAAGGCGCCAAACGAGAAACCGGCCAGCGCAATCGGTCCCTCGGGTGCCACCTGCTGCACCACGGCCAGCAGGTCCTGCAGCTCGCCGCGCCCTTCGTCGTGGGCGCCGGCACTGGCGCCCACGCCCCGGAAGTTGAAGCGCACCGTGGTCCAGCCGCATTGGGTGAACGCGCGCGCCAGGGTCTGTACCACCTTGTTGTCCATGGTGCCGCCAAACAGCGGATGGGGATGGGCAATGACGGCCACACCGCGCGGGGCCGCGCCGTCGTGCAGGGAGGCCGCATCGCGCGCCGCCTCGATGGCGCCGGCAGCGCCGTGCAGCGCCAAGCGTTCGGTTTGTGCATTCACAGATTGCTACCCATTCAATAGCATCAAGCGCTTGCCATCTAAGCGCCAGATGCAAAAACACTCAAAAAATGGTAGAGCGGCGCTCAGCGCCCAAGTTCCGGCGGCGTGAGCAGGCGTTCGACGATCTGGCCGTTTTTCAGGTGCGACTCCACGATTTCGTCCACATCGCTGGCGTCTACATACGAGTACCAGGTGCCCTCGGGGTACACCACGGCCACGGGGCCGGCGGCGCAGCGGTCCATGCAGCCTGCCTTGTTCACCCGCACCTTGCCGGGGCCCGCCAAGCCTGCCGCCTTGACCTGCGCCTTGCACCGGTCGAAGGCCTCCTGGGCGCCATGGTGGGCACAGCTGTTTTCGCCGTTGGCCCGGTCGTTCAGGCAAAAGAAGATGTGGCGGGCGAAATAGCCGGTCGCTGCGGCGGGGGTGGAGGGGGTGTCGCTCATCGGGTCATTCTAGTTTTTCGGCTCCCGCCGCGACACCCGAATGAGCACATAGGCCAGTGCGGCATAGGGCCACAGCCAGCCCAGCCACTGGCCCAGGCCAAAAAAACGGATGAAACGCCCCTGCTCCCAGGTTTGCAGCGTATGGGCAAAGTAGGCACTGGCTGGGGCCTGGTTGAGCAGCCCCAGATGCCAGGCCAGCGCCAGCAGCAACACCGCCGCGCTGGCGCGCCGCGGCAAGGCCAGCAGCAGCGCCGCCAGCCCCAGCGCCGCCCCCACCCCGACGCGCGTGGGCAGCTCCAGCCAGCTCCAGGCGTGCGATGGTCCCCAGCTCAGCGCCGCCGACAGGGCCGTGACCGCTATCCCCACCACCGCCACGGCGATGGCAAACAGGACGCGGCGCCCCACATGGCGGATGACGCAATAGCCCAGCAGACACGGGATCAGCAGCCCCAGCGTGACGCACAACAGCTCGCCGCCGGGGGACAGGGGCTCCAGCGGCGCATCGCGCACCGGCAGCCATTCAAGGAAGGGCGTGTCGGCCAGCAGCTCTTCGAGGCCCTGTTCCAGCCGCTCCAGCACCTGGCCCAGGCCAAAAGGCACGGCTGCCGGAAACAGCAGCGCCGCGGGCCACAGCGCCAGCAGCACCAGCGCACCGCGCGCATCGCGCACGAACCAGCGGGCGCGGAAATCGCTCCAGCGGTCGATGGCACCCCAGCGCTCCAACAGCGCCGCCGTGAACGCCCCCGCCAGCGTTCCGATGACGTTGAGCAACAGGTCCAGGTTGGAAGGCACACGCCGGGGCAGGTAGATCTGCAGATACTCCATCAGCAGCGACAGCAGCGAACCCGCCAGCGTGGCCAGCAGCACCGCCCCGCGCTCGCGGCCCGAACGCAGCAGCGCCAGCACCAGCAAAAAACCAAGGGGTGCATAACCCGCCATGTTGATGGCGACATCAAACCCCGTCCAGTACGGCGGCGGCAACGGTGCCGACAGGAACACCCAGGGATCGATGCCCTGATCGCGCCAGCCATCAAACGGGAACAGGCTGGCAAAGACAATCAGCGCTGCATGGATCAGCGCCAGCGGCCAGGCAGAGGTCTTGTGCACCGGCGCAGGCCCCGTGTGTCAGAACGGCTTGACCACCACCAGCACCACGGCAATCAGCAGCAGCAGCACGGGCACTTCATTGAACCAGCGGAACCAGACATGGCTCTTGCGGCTGGTTTCGGCGATGAGCTTGCGCAGCAGCACGGCGCAGGCGTGGTGGTAGCCGATCACCAGCAGCACCACAGCCAGCTTGGCATGCATCCAGCCATTGCCCGGACCGCGTCCGATGCCATAGCCCAGCCAGAGCCACAGGCCCAGCGCCACGGCAGGCACGGCCAAGATGGTGGTGAAGCGCAGCAGCTTGCGCGCCATCAGCACCAGGCGCTCGCGCTCGGCCACCGAGCCAGGCGCCACCATCGCCAGATTGACGAAGATGCGCGGCAGATAGAACAGGCCAGCAAACCAGCTGGCCACGAAGACAATGTGAAGGGCTTTGATCCAGAGCATGGCTGCAGTTTAAGGGCCGGCGGCTTCGACGGCCGCCCCCGGTGCATTACCGCACTCCAGGGCGCGGTCTGTGCGCAAGCGCCACCCCAGCCAGCAGGCGCCGGGGAACCGGCTTTGCCGCCCCCCGGCATCGTCCCCTCGGGGAGGAAGGCATCAAAGGCGACTCAGGGAGCTTCATAATCACTTTCATGCACCTCTCCAGCCCCACCCCCTTCCCGCAAAGCCGCCCACGCCGCCTGCGCCGTGACGCCTTCACCCGCAACCTGGTGCGCGAGCATGCCGTCACGCCCCACGACCTGATCTACCCCGTGTTCGTGCACGAGGGCCAGAACCAGCGCGAGGCCGTGCCCTCCATGCCCGGCGTGGACCGCCTGAGCCTGGACCTGCTGCTGCCGGCGGCCGAAGACTGCGTGCAGCTCGGCATCCCGGTGCTGGCGCTGTTTCCGGCCATAGCCCCATCCCTCAAGACGCCCGATGGCAAGGAAGCCCTGAACCCGGATGGCCTGATCCCGCGCGTGGTCCGCGCCTTGAAGAAAGAGTTTCCCGACCTGGGCGTGATGACCGACGTGGCGCTCGACCCCTACACCAGCCACGGCCAGGATGGCGTGCTCGACGACACCGGCTACATCATCAACGACGACACGGTGGAGATCCTCACCGGCCAGGCCCTCACCCATGCCGAAGCCGGCGTGGACATCGTGGCGCCCAGCGACATGATGGACGGGCGCATCGGCGCCATCCGCGAGGCCTTCGAGGTGCAGGGCCACATCCACACGCGCATCATGGCCTACAGCGCCAAATACGCCAGCGCCTTCTACGGCCCCTTCCGCGATGCCGTGGGCACACGCGGCGCCCTGGGCAAGAGCAACAAGTTCGTCTACCAGATGGACCCTGGCAACAGCGACGAGGCGCTGCGCGAAGTGGCACTGGACATCGCCGAGGGCGCCGACATGGTGATGGTCAAGCCCGGCATGCCCTACCTGGATATCGTGCGCCGTGTGAAGGACGAGTTCCGCGTGCCCACCTTCGCCTACCAGGTCAGCGGCGAATACGCCATGATCAAGGCCGCTGCCGCCAATGGCTGGCTCGACCACGATGCCGTGATGATGGAAAGCCTGCTGGCCTTCAAGCGCGCAGGCGCCGACGGCGTGCTGACCTACTTTGCGCGCGATGCGGCAAGGGCTCTTCAAAAATAATCGCTGCTTGCGCTGGCACAGCAAGCGCTGGAGGCACTCTTGACCTCAGAACCTGGTGCCCTGCGCATCTTCCACATCCACAGCGGCGGCGTGCAGGAACTGGCCGGGCTGCCGGCGCAGATGCCCGCCCAGGGATTTGTCTGGATGGCCTGCGCGCGCCCGGCATTCCAGGCGCGGCTGGCCGAGATCCAGGCCAGCCTGCAGACCCTGGCGGGGCTGCAGCTGGTGGACCTGCATGTCTCCGACCTGCTCAACACGCAGCTGCCCTCGCACTACGACTACACCTCGCAGTACGACCTGCTGGTGTTCCGCCGGCTCGCCACGCAAAACGGCGCTGCCCCGCAAGAGCCCGGCGCCACGCCAGCACCCAGCCCGCTCAAACGCAGCGGGCCACCCGTGCTGCGGCGCATCGACACCAGTCCGGTGGGCTTCGCGGTGTTCGACCAACTGCTCCTGACCGTGCATCCGACCGACTGCGCCGTGCGCGACGCCTATGCCGCACGCCTGCTGGCCGACGCTCCGGCCCCGGCGGGCGAAGGCCGCAGCAGTGCGGTGCCCGGCGCACGCCGCCCCGCCAGCCCCGCCGACCTGATGCTGCGCGTGGCCAATCTGATGGTGGACGGCTACCTGGACCTGCGCCGCGAACTCACGCGCCAGCTCGACCACTGGCAGACCGAGCTGCTCAAGCCCCGGTCGCGCTATGTGAACTGGAACTCGCTGCTCGAAGCGCGCCTCTCGCTGCACCAGCTGGACGACATCTGCGAAGACCAGCGCACCGCCGTGCAGAACTGGACCGACGCCCTGGAAACCTGGGCCGTGCCCGACAGCAGCGCCGGCCAGCGCGACCTGGACCTGCTCAAGGTGCGTAGCCGCGACCTGCTCGAACACATCGAACGCGTGGTGCACCATGTGCGTCGGCTGGAGCAGAGCTCCGAAACCGCCGTGCAGATGCACTTTTCGGTGCAGAGCAACCGCACCAACGACATCATGCGCACGCTCACCGCGCTGACCGCGGTGTTCCTGCCGCTGAACCTGATCGCAGGCATCTTCGGCATGAACTTCGAATTCATTCCGCTGGTGCACAAGGCCGACGGCTTCTGGTGGGCCATGGGCTCGATGGTGTTCATTGCCGTGGCGCTGGTGGCGCTGTTCTGGCGCAAACGCTACCTGGCGCGCACCAGCGGGCAGTGACCGGCGCCACGCCCGTGCCCCCTGGAAGACGCCGGCCTACCCGATGTGCTTGGCAAAAAAAGCCAGGGTGCGGTCGCGTGCAACCAGGGCCGCGGCCTCGTCATACGAGCCGCGCTGGTCGCAGTTGAAGCCATGGTCGGCTTCGTACACATGCACCTGCACTTCGGGGTGCGCACCCGCAAAGGCCTGCACGCTGTCCACCGAAATCCAGTGGTCGCGCTGGCCAAAATGCGCCAGCACCGGCACCTGGGGCTGGCGCGCCACCTCGCCGGGCGTGGTCATGCCACCGCCGTAGTAGCACACGGCCGCGGCCAGGCCCTGGAGGCTGCAGGCCGCGCGCCAGGTCAGCAGGCCACCCCAGCAAAAACCCACGATGCCCACCTTGCCGCCACCGTGCCGGGCGGCGTAGTCGATGGCGGCCTGGATGTCGGGCATGACGCCGTCGCCGGGCAGCGCATCCACCGCCGTCTTGTAGCCAAAGCCCACACCCATGTCGGCTTCGCTGTAGCCCAGGTCCACCTGCGGCTGCACGCGCGCAAAGGTGGCGGGCGCCACCGCCAGATAGCCGCGCGCCGCCAGGCGGTCGGTCACGGCCCGGATGTGCGAATTGACCCCGAAGATCTCCTGCAGCACCACGATGGCACCGCGCGGTGCCCCATCGGGCTGCGCCACCCAGGCGGGCACCACAAAACCATCCTGCGACGTCAGATTGACAAACTGGCCCATGCAATTGCTCCTTGAGAAAAAAGGGCTGTGGCACAAAGGCACCACCGCCGCCCACCAAAGCATTCCGGCACCGTGCCGGGATGCTGTAATGCACTGCATTCTTGCAGGAGACCGGTTTTGGACCAAGTGCGAACCACCGCCTGCACCGACCGCACCGCCACCGCTTTGCACCCTTCAGGAAACCGCCGATGGATCTGAAACCCCTCATCACCTTGCTGGCCATCGTGAACCCGCTGGCCATCGTGCCGTTTTTCATCCACTACACGCAGGGGTTTTCAAGCGAACAGCGCCGGCGCACCATCCGCACAGCGGCCCTGGCGTCGTTTTGCGTGATTGCCGCCTGCGCACTGCTGGGCCTGCAGATCCTGGAGTTCTTCAATATCTCACTGCAGAGCTTTCAGGTGGGCGGCGGCATGCTGCTGCTGATCAGCGCCATGAACATGCTCAACGCCCAGCCAGCAGAGGCCAAGCCCCACACGCATGAACTGGAGGAAGGCGCCGAGAAGGCGGCGGCGGGCAGCAGCATTGCCGTGGTGCCCCTCACCATCCCCCTGCTCACCGGCCCTGCCAGCATGTCCACCGTGGTGATCTATGCCGACCGTGCGCAGACCTTCTGGCAGCACGCGGCGCTGGTGGGCTACGGCGTGGTGATCGGGCTGGCCACGGCCCTGTGCTTTTCGCTCGCCGATCCGATTGCCCGCGTGCTGGGCAAGACGGGCATCAACGTGATGACCCGCCTGATGGGCCTGATCCTGGCGGCCCTTGCCGTGGAGGTGATGGCTGACGGGCTGGGCAAGCTGTTCCCCATTCTCGGGGCGCGGTAGCTCAACCAAGCACCGCCCAGGTGTGGCACGCGGTGCCCGCCGCAACGAAGCCATGCCATACCGCATGGGCGTAGCGGATGCGGGCGTCCAGCACAAAAAAGACCACGCCCAGGGTATAGGAGCAGCCCCCGGCCACCAGCCATTGCGCCCCGGCCGCCGACGCACGCTCCAGGATGGGCACTGCCGCCAGCAGCACCAGCCACCCCATGGCGAGATACGCCCCCGTGGACAGCCAGGGCGACGACAGCCGGCCCATGGCCTTGAGCGCCATGCCTGCAGCAGCCACCAGCCACACCAGGACCAGAATGAAGCGGCCCCCAGGCTCCCCCAGATGCCCCGACGCAAAAGCCGTGTAGCTGCCCGCAATGAACAGGAACACCGCACCGTGGTCCAGCCTCAGGAAAACACGCTTGGCCCGGCCATCCGGCAAGGCGTGGTACACGGTGGACGCCAGGTACAGCCACACCATCGTTGCCACAAAAACGCAGATGCCGGCAAAGCCCTCGGCGCTCAGGCTGCGGCCCCAGGACACCAGCCAATAGCCGGCGCCCAGGGCAGCGATCAACGCCACGGCGTGGCTGGCCGCATTGGCGGTTTCCTCGCCTCGGCTTTGCGCACGCCCGGCGCTGCCCGTGAGGAGAGACCGGCCCATCGCCGCGCACCTAGTGCGGCAGCGCGGTCTGCTGGCGATCGCGCCAGGCGTGGTAGCGCGCCCGCTGCAGGGCAAAAAGCTCCACCACGCCCCACGCCATGCCGCAGCCCACCAGGCCGCACAGCATCAGCCAGCGCAAGGCGTCAATCCTGCGCGGGCGATGGGGTGGTGAATTCTTCATAAGAGAAGCAGTCGTTGCCCGGCAAATCCAGCCAACGCCAGCGTTCGTCGAACAGGTCGTCGAAGAGTCTCTGCAATCCGAGCAGTTTCCACAGCATGCGAGGCCTTTGAAAGAGGTGGTTGGCTGCTGCAAGTTACCTGCGCTGTGTGACAGTTTGGCGTCCGTCGGCACATTTGCCACACCCACCCTCTGGATTCACACGGCAGGCAAAGCGAGCGGTATGCTGCGGCGTCTTCCCCCTGCCACACCGCCCTCCACCACCGTGCCCGAAAACGTTCTGCCCGAACTGCTGGCCCTGGAAAAGATCATCGAGCAGGGCGGCCCCGACCTGCAGGTGCGCGTGGTGCGCGAGGTCAGCCTGGCATCGGGCCAGCGCTTTCCCATCTATTCGATCGGCATTGGCAACACCAGCCCGCACGTCCCTGCCGTGGGATTTTTTGGGGGAGTGCATGGCCTGGAGCGCATCGGCGCCGAGGTGGTGCTGGCCTACCTGCAGAACATCGCCATGCGGCTGCGCTGGGACACCACGCTGCACCAGCAGCTCGAACAGGTGCGCCTGGTGTTCATGCCCATCGTCAACCCCGGCGGCATGTGGGCCGCCACCCGCGCCAACCCGAACGGGGTGGACCTGATGCGCAATGCGCCGGTGCAGGCCCTGGACCGCGTGCCTTTTCTGATGGGTGGGCAGCGGCTGAGCGCCGGCCTGCCCTGGTACCGGGGCCACCCGGGCGCACCCATGGAAGTCGAAAGCCAGGCCTTGTGCGAGGTGGTGGGCGCCGAGCTGCTGCACCGCCCCTTCAGCCTTGCGCTGGACTGCCATTCGGGCTTCGGTGTGCGCGACCGCCTGTGGTTTCCGTTTGCCCACACCCGCAAGCCCATTGCGCACCTGAACGAGCTGCATGCACTGAAGGACATCTTCCTGCAGGCCCACAGCAACCACCAGTACATCATCGAACCCCAAAGCACGCAGTACCTGGCCCATGGCGACCTGTGGGACTACCTGTACCTGCAGTCCTGCGAGCAAGCGGGGCGCATCTTCCTGCCGCTGACGCTGGAGATGGGCTCGTGGATCTGGATCAAGAAGAACCCTCGCCAGCTGTTCTCGCGCCTGGGCATCTTCAATCCGCTGATCGACCACCGCCAGCAGCGGGTGCTGCGCCGGCATCTGGCATTGCTCGATTTTCTGTCGCGCGCAGCCTGCAGCCACCAGCGGTGGGTGCCCGGCGCCGAACATTACGCGCAACGCCGCGCCAACGCGCTGGCCGAGTGGTATTGAACATGGACACCTGGGTTCTGCTGCGCGGCCTGACCCGCGAAACCGCCCACTGGGGCCGCTTTGCTGAGGATTTCCAGAGTGCATGGCCCGGGGCCCGTGTGGTGTCGATCGACCTGCCGGGCAACGGCCGGTTCCATGCACGGCAAAGCCCGGCCACCGTGCAGGGCATGGTGGCGGCCTGCCGCGCCGAACTGGCAAGGCAAGGGGTGCAGCCACCGTTTCATCTGTTGGCCATGTCGCTGGGCGCCATGGTGGCCACCGAATGGGCCCGCACAGCACCCCAAGAAATCAGCGGCTGCGTGCTGGTGAACACCAGCTTTCGCCCGTTCAGCCCCTTTTTTCACCGGCTGCGCCCCCGCAACTATGCGGCCTTGCTGGGCCTGGCGCTGCTTCCCCGATCGGCCGACGCCATCGAACGCACGGTGTGGCGGCTGACGAGCAACGCGCCCGACCCGCGCAGCGCCGTCATCCGCGACTGGGTGGCCGCCCGCACCCTGCGCCCGGTGTCGGCCGCCAACGCCTTGCGCCAGCTGGCGGCGGCGGCCCGCTACCGCGCGCCCGCCTTGGCCCCCACCCCCCGCATCCTGCTGCTGGCCAGCCAGAACGACCAGCTGGTGGACAGCCGCTGTTCGAAAGCCATTGCCCGTGGCTGGCACTGCGCCCTGGCCCTGCATGCCGATGCGGGGCACGATCTGCCGCTGGATGCGCCCCAGTGGGTGATAGAACAGGTGCAGCAATGGCGCACGGCCACGGCCCCATAACCCGGGCAGGTCGAACGGGAATCGATACAAAAAGCACAGAAAACGCTCATCTATAAAGCGCTAATTGCTATCCAAACAGCGCAAACATCAGAAGTACCAGGCCGCAGCCCAGGCACCCTGTCGCCGCCGTTCAGGCCACGGCTGCGGCCACAGCGGCAGGCGCGGTGTCCTCGTCCGAGCAGCTCGCGCCACCACAGCCATGGAGCAAACCATCTGGCAGCGCATCGGGCGCATGCACCACCCCCGTGGTCGCATCAAAGCCCACCCGGCGCAGATGCAGGGCGAGAGCGGCGTCCATGCTCTGCGCATGCTGGGGAAACCACAGCGCCAGCTCGGCCGCCATGGCACGCACCACATGCAGCTCGCCCTTGTCCACCGCACGCGCGGCACCGTCGCGCATGACCTGCAACACCACCTTGTGCTGCATGGCATGGCAGTTGCCCGAGGCAAAGCCGGTGGAAGCCATCCAGGCATCCTCCTGGCCGAAATGCTGCTCGGTGTGCTCCACCAGTGCCTGCCACCTGGCTACCAGGGTGGCGTTGTCGGCGGCTTCCACCGCCGCTAGCAGATCGACAAACTCGCGGTGGGTGTCATCCATGAGCGGCAGGTCCAGCGCCAGCGCCTCCGACCATTGCAGTGCAGCCATCTTTGCTTCCTTGCGTTCAAAAAAGGCGCCAGCTTAGGGGGCGGGTTGACCAAAGTATTGACGCAAGTCATGTGCGCGGCGCATGGTCACCCGCATGCAAAAGCCCCGCGCAGGGCGGGGCCCATGGGGCATCGGCAGCAGGGACATCCGCCAGGATGTTCCCTGCTGCAGTTCATTGGCCGTACATGCGTTTGGCGTCGTCCACGCATTTGGACTTCACATCGCCTTGCAGGGTGTCGCAGCGCTCTTTGGCGGCCTTGTAGTTGGCCTCGTTCTTCTCGGCGGCGGCGTCCTTGCGCGCCTCGGCCACGGCGGCCCCCTTGGCGGCGGGCGTGTCGGCGGGCTGGGCCTGCGCTTCGCTCACCTTGGCGTTTTCCTTGGCGGTCACATGGACGGCCTTGGCATCCTTCAAGCAGACGTCCTTGGCGTTGCCGCTGAGGTCGTCGCATTTTTCCTTGGCGACGGCGTAGTCGGCGTCGGCACGGGCCACGCGGGCCTTGTAGTCCGCCTTGGCGCTGGGCTTGTACCTGGCATCCAGTTCGGCCTTGGCAACGTCTTCATGGCCCTTGGCTTCCTTGGCGCAAATGTCCTTGGCATTGCCCGCCAGGGCATTGCACTTGTCTTTGCTGGCCTTGTAGTCGGCCGAGATGGTGTCCTTCGCCGCCTTGTACTCTGGCTGGGTCATTGCGAAAGCGCTCGTGGCCAGCAGGCCGGCGGTGATGGTGGCAATCAGGGTGCGTGCGATGTTCATGGCTGGGTCCTCGGGAGTGGTCTGCTGCGCAGTTGCCGCAGCACCTGTGCGCAGACAAAAGTGGGGCAACGGTTCTTGGGGGCTGGCGCGCAAGAAGCGTCAGTCCCTGAAGCGGAATTCAGGATGGCGTCCCTGCCATTCCTTGAGCTGCTTTTCCGCCACATCGCGGGCGATGCCATGGCGTTCCTGCAGCTTGCCCAGAAACTGATCGCGACGGCCGGCGATCACATCGAAATCGTCATCGGTGAGCTTGCCCCACTGTTCGACCAGCTTGCCTTTGAACTGTTTCCAGTTGCCTTGAGGGGTGTCTTCGTTCATGGTGCGCTTCCTCGAAAATTTCGCCTCTGCCATCCACCCGGAATGCGTGGAACATCTGCGTGATGCGATGGAGTCCACTGTAAAAACGATGCCCGTCGCACCGCGTAGGCCTTGCCGCGAAACACGCGTCAGCGCAGGCCTACGGACATGACAGACAAGGACGCGGCTTGCAGCTTTGCGCGGCCGGCGCCACACCCACACAGCGCCGTGTTCTCCCCGGGCGTACACCCGGTTCAGGGACCGATCAGCGCCCCAGCTGCTCCAGCCACTGCACCAGTTCCTGGGCCAGCTGGTCGGTGGCTTCTACCAGGGCCCGCGTACCACCGGCGGCGTCCGCGCTGGCGGCCGGTCGCTGCACGATGAACACGCGCTGACCCAGCAGCGTTTCACCAGTCGCAGCGGGCTCTGCCAGCGTGGCACGCAGGCGCACCAGACCAGCGCTTTCGGTGGCGCTGGTGAAGACCTGGCTGAACTCCTCCAGCTCCACCCGCAACACGGTGGGCAGCTTGCCAGCGGCGCGCGCCTGGGCCGCACCGCTATCGGCCGTGAGCACGGCGCGGCGCTGGCCCAGCCGGTCGCGCAGGCGCTGCTGCACCAGTTGCGCGGGCGGCTGGCTCCAGCGGGCCTGGCTGTAGGGGCGCAATTGCCGGGCGTCGGCGTAGGCCAGGCGGTAGACCACGGCAGTGCTGCCTTCGACCAGGCCCGGGGCCTCCAGATCGGCCAGCGCCAGGGGCGGCAGGGGCGCGCGCCGGTCGGCGGGCACGGGTGCCATGGCACCCGGGCCAAAGTCGTAGTGCACGGGACGTGACGGCGGTGAAGGCAAGGCCGAGCATCCCGCCAGAAAAGCAGCAGCAAATACGGCTATCGCGCTTGTTTTACAAGCGCCAGCAGCTATTGTTTTGATAGTTTTCATGGCGAATTGCATCAGGGTTGAACCACGGGCGCCTCGAAACCGGGCTCACCCGGGCCAGCGCCGGCACGGCCGGGGCCGTAAATGAAGACCTGCGGGTTTTCGTTGATACCCCCGGCCGTACGCCCCAGCTGGCGCACCGTACGCGAGGTGCTGTCGGCGGCGCGGTTGATGCGCGGCAGGGTGCTGTTGCCAAACTGGTCGGCCACCCGCGCCAGGGCCTGGGTGCCCTGGGTGAGCTGGTCCAGGGCGCCGCCCTCGGCGCTCAGGCGCTTGGTGGTCTGGCCGATGTCGGCGGCCAGCGTGGACACCTGGGTGCCGGCCTGCTGCAAGGCCTGCAGGGCCTGGCGCGCGTCGCCCGCCAGCGGCGGCAAGGCTGCCAGGGCGGGGTCCAGGCCCTCTTTCACGCTGGTGTCCAGCCGCTGGCTCAGGGCCGCCACGCTGCTGGCCGCCTGCCCCATGCTGTCGAGCACCGTGCTGAACCGCTTCTGGTTATCGTCCCCCAGCAGCTGGTTGATGCGCTGCGTGGCCTCTTGCACCTGGCCCAGGATGGCGGGGCCTTGCTCCGCCAGGCGCGACAGGGGCGAGCTGCGCAGCGGCAGCCGGGGCAGGCCGCTCGGCCCGGGGGGCTCGACCGGCTGCGCCACCTCGTCATCATCGAGCTGCACATGGGCCAGGCCGGTGACACCCTGGTAGCCCAGCACCGCGAAGGTGCTGGGGGTAATGGGTGCCTGGTCGTTGACCGCGATGCGGATCAGCACATTGCCCGGCACCTGCGGGTCGAAGCCGATGCGCGTGACCTTGCCCACCGCCACGCCCTTGTAGCGCACGGCGGCCTGGGGCTGCAGGCCGGTGACGCCGTCCTTGCTGGTCAGTTCGAATTGCTGGTAGCTGGTGTTGTCGCGGGTGAGCCAGGTGGCCAGGCCCGCCAGCATGGCGGCCACCACCAGCACGAACACTCCGGCAGCGAGGGCGTGGGATTTGTTTTCCATCAGGATTCCTTGGCGGTGACGGCGGTGGGCACTGGCGCCATGGCGCGCTGGCCGCGTTCACCCAGAAAAAAGTGTTCGATGAACGGATGAGGGTAGCGTGTCACTTCGCGGGGCGCGCCGGTGACGACGACTTTTTTGTCCGCCAGCACGGCCACGCGGGTGCTCAGGGCAAACAGCGTATCGAGGTCGTGCGTGACCATCACCACGGTGAGGCCCAGCGCCGCATGCAGCTCGCGCAGCAGGTCCACGAAATCATCCGACGCGCTGGGGTCCAGCCCCGCCGTGGGCTCATCGAGCAGCAGCAGCGGAGGGTCCATGATGAGCGCCCGCGCCAACGCCACGCGCTTGATCATGCCACCCGACAGATCGGCGGGCATGCGGCTGGCGTGCTCGGGCTTGAGGCCCACCATCTGCAGCTTGACCAGGGCTGCATCGCGCACCACGTCCGGCGGCAAGGTGCCCTGCTCGCGCAGCGCGAAGGCCACGTTGTCGAGCACGTTGAACGCCGAAAACAGCGCGCCGTGCTGAAACAGCATGCCCACCCGGCTGGCGGCGCCTTCGCGGCCCATTTCCGAGGCCGGCTGGCCCAGCACCGTGACGCGCCCGCGCGTGGGCAGTGCCAGGCCCAGCATCTGGCGCAGCAGCACGGTCTTGCCCGTGCCCGAGCCTCCCACCAGGGCCAGGATCTCGCCGCGCTGCACCGACAGCTGCAGGTCCTGGTGCACGGTGAAGGCCGCGTCACCCTTGCCGAAGACGGTACACAGCCCGGAGATATCCACCACCGGTTCGGCAAAATTTGGCTGGGTGGATGGGGCAGTCATGGGTCAGATACCGAGGTTCTTGAACGCCACGGCAAACAACGCGTCCACGATGATGACCATGGTGATGGAGGTGACCACCGAGGCCGTGGTGCCCTCGCCCAGGCTCTGCGTGTTGGGCTTGACGCGCAGGCCCCAGTGGCAACCGATCAGGGCAATCAGGGCGCCAAAAACCACCGACTTGGCCATCGCCAGCCCGAGGTTGCCAATCTTCACCGCCGCAGGCAGCGCCTGGGCAAAGTAGGCCGGTGAAATGCCCATGGCGACATCGGCCGCCAGCATGCCGCCGGCCAGCGCCGCCAGCGTGGTCCAGACGCTGATCAGCGGCATGGCCAGCGCCAGCGCCAGCGTGCGCGGCAACACCAGGCGAAAGCCGTGGGGAATGCCCATCACGCGCATGGCATCGAGTTCTTCGGTCACGCGCATCACACCGATCTGCGCCGTGATGGCAGAACCCGACCGGCCCGCCACCAGAATGGCCGCCAGCATGGGGCCGAGCTCGCGGATCAGCGAAATGCCCAGAATGTTGACGATGAACGACTCGGCCCCGAACTGGCGCAGCTGCAGGCTCATCAGGTAGGCCAGCACCACGCCAATCAGAAAACCCACCAGCGCCGTGATGGGCAGCGCCGTGGCGCCCATGCGGTACACATGGCCCGACATGTCGCGCCAGGGCCCACGGTGCGGGGCCCGCGCCAACCGCACCAGGTCGAGCGACAGCTGGCCCACCAGTTGCACCAGGTGCCTGGCGTGGTCCACGCCGTGCAGCACCAGCACACCGAGGTGGTCGACCTGCTCGGACAGGTGCCAGGGCTCTGGCGGCGGCGGCGCCACCGTCAGGCCGGCCACGCGTTCGAGCATGGCGCGCTGGGGGTCGCTCAGCAGCACGCGCTCGGGCCACTGCTGGCCCCAGTGGTTCCAGAGCAATTGCGCGCCCACATGGTCCAGCCACTGCAGGCGGAGCAGATCCCAGCCCCCCGCGGGCGCGGCATGCTCGCGCAACTGCACCGCCAGCGCCCGCCAGCTGGCGCGCTGGCCCAGCTCGGCCGCACCCCAGCGTCCCAGCAGCTGCGCCTGGGGTCCCTGGGGCGATTCGACACGGACGATATGGGGCGAAAGGTCGCTCATGGAGGGGGCGGCATGGGCCGCCATGGTTGGACAAAATCAGGGGCGCGGCGCCGGCGGAGCGCGCCAGGACCGGACTGCACACGCAAGCACAGCCGCCGGCCCCGTGCATGTAATTATTATCAAATTGACTTCCGGCGCAATATCAACAAGCGCCATTAGCTACAAATAGCGTAGCAATCCGCATTTCCCCCCTCGACAGCGGGCCGCCCCACCGCACAATGGGACCCAGCCTCTCAGCCCCTTTTTTCTTCCGCGCGACGCTGCAGCCAGCTTTCATCCCATGAGCGACACCACGTTTGACTACATCATCATCGGCGGCGGAACGGCCGGCGCCCTCCTCTGCAACCGCCTGAGCGCGGACGGCCGCAACCGCGTGCTGCTCATCGAGGCCGGCCGCAAGGACGACTACCACTGGATCCACATCCCCGTGGGCTACCTGTACTGCATCGGCAACCCGCGCACCGACTGGCTCTACCATACCGAGCCCGACGCCGGCCTGAACGGCCGCACCCTGCGCTACCCGCGCGGCAAGACGCTGGGCGGCTGCAGCAGCATCAACGGCATGATCTACATGCGCGGCCAGGCCCGTGACTACGACCACTGGGCCGAACTGACGGGCGACGCGAGCTGGCGCTGGGACAACGCACTGCCCTACTTTCGCCGCCACGAGGACCACTGGCGCCTGGACCAGCCGGACGGCGTGAACGAAAATTTCAAACGCCTGCATGGCAACAAGGCCACGGGCAGCCAGGGCGAGTGGCGCGTGGAAAAGCAGCGCCTGCGCTGGGACGTGCTCGATGCCTTCGCCCAGGCGGCGCAGCAGGCAGGCATTCCGGCCACCGATGATTTCAATGGCGGCAGCAACGAAGGCGTGGGCTACTTCGAGGTCAACCAGAAGAATGGCTGGCGCTGGAACACCGCCAAGGCCTTTTTGCGCCCCACCTGCTATGGCCGCCCCAACTTCGAGATGTGGACCGCCGCGCAGGCCTCCAAGCTCCTCATCGAGACACAGCCCGACGGCAGCCAGCGCTGCACCGGCGTGCAGGTGTGGGACGACCACGAAATGGTCACTGCCCGCGCCACGCAAGAGGTCATCCTGAGCGCCGGCGCGGTGAATTCGCCCCAGCTGCTGCAGCTGTCGGGCATCGGCCCGGCCGCGCTGCTGCGCCAGCATGGCATCGAAGTGGTGCACGACTTGCCCGGCGTGGGCGCCAACCTGCAGGACCACCTGCAGATCCGTGCAGTGTTCAAGGTGCAGGGGGTGCAGACGCTCAACACCATGGCCTCCTCGCTGCTGGGCAAGGCCAAGATCGGGCTCGAATATGCGCTCAAGCGCAGCGGCCCCATGAGCATGGCGCCCTCGCAGCTCGGCGCCTTCACGCGCAGCAGTGCCGACCAGCCCTGGCCCAACATCGAGTACCACGTGCAGCCGCTGTCGCTCGACGCGTTTGGCGAGCCGCTGCACAGCTTTCCGGCCTTCACGGCCAGCGTGTGCAACCTCAACCCCACCAGCCGGGGGACGGTGAACATCAAGAGCGCCGACTTCAAGGCCGCCCCGGCCATCGCGCCCAACTACCTGAGCACCGCCGAGGACCGCCAGGTGGCCGCCGACAGCCTGCGCGTCACGCGCCGCATCGTGGCCCAGCCCGCGCTGGCCCCATACAAGCCGGAAGAGTGGAAACCGGGCGTGCAGTTTGAAAGCGACGAAGACCTGGCCCGCCTGGCCGGAGACATCGCCACCACCATCTTCCACCCCGTGGGCACCACCAAGATGGGGCGCGGCGATGACCCGATGGCCGTGCTGGATTCCCAGCTGCGCGTGCGCGGCATTGCGGGCCTGCGGGTGGTGGATGCGGGCGCCATGCCCACCATCACCAGCGGCAACACCAACTCGCCCACGCTGATGCTGGCCGAGAAGGCGGCCGAGTGGATCCTGCAGGCGCGCAAAACGGCGTAACGGGGGTGGGAAATCCCCAATGCATCACCGATAGACAGCCGTTAAAGTCACGCCACTCGAAAGCGCGCTTCGGTGTGCCAAGCGAGGGGCCCGAGGAGACATTTCTACCAATAATCCAATTCCAAGCATCCAACGAGGTGCATTCTTTTTCAGGCGCTGGTGATCCCAGCGCCTTTTTCTTGCCCGCTTTTCGCGCAAGACATCCCGACGATTGCGCCAACTCTTACCAAATTGATAGCAAACAAGGTGTGAAAATCCTGTGATGGAATGGATTTTTATCACCCTGGCCTCACTGCTTGCAGGCTTTGTGGATGCGATTGTGGGCGGTGGAGGACTGGTGATGGTGCCGGCGCTGTTTGCGGCCTTTCCCGGCGCGCCACCGGCCACGCTGCTGGGCACCAACAAGGCGGCATCGGTATGGGGAACCGCCATGGCTACCTGGCAGTACAGCCGGCGTGTGCAGATCCGCTGGTCGGCCATGCTGCCCGCTGCAGCCACCGGATTCATGGGGGCGTTCGCCGGCGCCTGGGCGGTCACGGTGATGTCCGCAGACTTCCTGCGCAAGTTGCTGCCACTCGTGCTGCTGGGCGTGCTGGCCTACACACTGGCCAAGAAGGAGCTGGGCCAGCACCACCTACCCCGCCATGAGGGGCGGACCGAAGCACTGGTGGCCTGCCTGATCGGCGGTCTCATCGGTTTCTACGACGGATTCTTCGGCCCCGGCACCGGCAGTTTTTTCGTCTTCCTGTTCGTGCGCCTGCTGGGCTACGATTTCCTCAACGCCTCGGCATCGGCCAAGCTGCTCAATTGCGCCACCAACATGGCTGCCATTGCACTGTTTGCCGCCAAGGGCCATGTGTGGTGGCACTTTGCCGTGACGCTGGCCGTAGCCAACGTCGTGGGCAGCCTGCTGGGAACGCACCTGGCGCTCAAGCACGGCACCGGCTTTGTGCGCGGCATTTTCATCGTGGTGGTGGGCACGCTGATCCTCAAGACCGGCTACGACGCCTTCCTGCGCTGAACCCATCCACCGCCAGCCCCCCACGCTACCCGGCACGCGATCCAGGGGCTGGCGGAAACAGGCGGTGCCGCATGGACTGCCCTCTATAATCGATTGCGTCAGTTTTATGACGCCTATTACCTTTGGGCGCTATCATTTTCCAGGCTCCGGCTGCGTGACCCGCAAGCCGGTTTTTTTGTATCTGTACCACCCCGACAGGATTCTCCATGAAGCTTTTCAAGTTCATCGCCTCCACCCTGGCACTGTGCGCTGTCTTTTCCGTACAGGCCCGCTCCCTCGATGAGATCAAGAAGGGTGGCAAGATCATTGTGGCCACCGAAGGGCAGTTTGCGCCCTTCAATTACTTCAAGGGCACCACGCTGACGGGCTTTGAGGTGGAGGTGGCAGAACTCGCAGCCAAGAAGATGGGCCTGAAGATCGAATGGAAAACCATCGGTTTTGACGCCCTGCTGACCGGCCTGAAGCAGGACCGCTGGGATCTGGTGATCGCATCGCATGGCGTGACCGAAGAGCGCGCCAAGGCCGTCACCTTCACCGCGCCGCACTACTGCTCTGGCGGCATGGTGATCGCCATGGACCCCGCGATCCGCAACGCCAAGGACCTGGGGGGCAAGATCGTCGCCGTGCAGACCGGCACCAGCTACCTGGAAAATGTCCAGAAGGTCACGACCATCAAGGAAATGAAGAACTTTCCCACCGATGTGGACGCGCGCAGCGCACTCACCTCGCGCCGGGTGGACGCCTGGGTGACCGACCGTTTCGTGGCCAAGGAAGTGGTGGCCAAGAACCCCAAGGCAGGCCTGCAACTGGGCGAAATGGTCTTCATCGAGCGCATCGCCTCGGCGGTTGCCAAGGGCAACCAGCCCCTGGCGGATGCCTGGTCGAAGGCACTGGCCGAAACCATGGCCGATGGCAGCTACGCCGCCCTGTCGAAAAAGTACTTCAACGAAGACGTACGCTGCAACTGAAAAAGGGGGCTCCGGCCCTCTCTGATCCATGCTCATAGCCCTTTGGCCGCGCCACTGGAGCCGCCCGCAGCGTAGCAACGCCACGCTGGTTGCGGCTCTGGTCCTCATGGTGTTCATGCTGGCCCTGCTGGGCCAGATCCTTTCCTTTTTCCCCGAGCCCATCGGCTCCAACGCCCAGGCGTTTTCCGATGGTGCGCGCACCACGCTGTGGCTGACGCTGGTCAGCGGCGCCGTGGGCCTGGTGCTGGGCACGGCCGCGGCACTGGCACGCACGGCCCGCTGGATCGGTTTGCGCTGGCTGGCCGGTTTTTACATCTGGGCCATCCGCGGAACGCCGCTGCTGGTGCAGATCCTGTTTGTCTACTTCGCGCTGCCGGTGCTGGTGCCGGGGCTGAATCTGCCCGACTTTGCCGCCGCCGTGGTGGCGCTTGGGCTGAACGTGGGCGCCTACAACGCCGAAGCGATCCGCGCGGGTCTGCTGGCCGTGCCCCGGGGCCAGACGGAAGCCGCACGCGCACTGGGCCTCGGGCGTGGCCATGTATTTTTCGATGTGGTGTTTCCGCAGGCCTTCAAGATCTCGCTGCCGCCCCTGGTGAGCAATTTCGTGGCGCTGCTCAAGGACTCCTCGCTGGCGTACGCGATCGGCGTGGTGGAGCTGACCAATGTGGGCAACCGCATCCAGTCGGCGACGTTCCAGCCCATTGCCACCTTGACCACCGTGGCCCTGACCTACCTGCTGCTGACCACGCTGGTGACCCAGCTCTCCAACGCCATCGAACACCGCTTTGATGTGGAAGGGCGCATCCAATGAATGCCCCGACGCCCTACATCGTGGCGGAAAACGTCTGCAAGTCTTTTGGCACGAACCAGGTGCTCAAGGACGTATCCACGCATTTCAACACCGGCGAAGTGACCGTCATCATCGGAGCCTCCGGCTCGGGCAAGAGCACCTTGCTGCGCGCCATCAACCGGCTGGAGCCCCACGACAGCGGCATCATCCGCATCGGTGGCGTACCGGTCACGGACGATCCCCGCACCCTGCAGCAGCAGCGTTGCGAAGTGGGCATGGTGTTTCAGCAGTTCAACCTGTTTGGCCACATGAATGCGCTCGACAACGTGGCATTGGCCCCACGGCGCCTGCGCCATCTTGCAAGGGCCCAGGCCAACGAGCAGGCGATGACCCTGCTGCGCCGCGTTGGCATGCAGGACCATGCCCAAAAGTACCCATGGCAGCTGTCCGGCGGACAGCAGCAGCGCGTGGCCATCGCCCGCGCACTGGCCATGGCGCCGAAGGTCATGCTCTTTGACGAGCCCACCTCGGCGCTGGACCCCGAGATGGTTCAGGAAGTGCTCGACGTCATGCGCGAACTGGCGCGCGGCGGCATGACCATGATCGTGGTGACCCACGAGATGGGCTTTGCACGCGAGGTGGCGGACCGTGTGCTGTTCTTCGACAAGGGGCGCATTGCGCACGATGCGCCCCCCGCGGAGTTCTTCAACAATCCGGGCAACGACCGTATCCGCGCCTTCATCGGCCGGATGGGCACCTGAATCGCCGACGCCCCGTCGCGGCCGACCGCAAAGCACCAGGTCCCCGTCCCGTGGCTGCCGCGCAGCCTCGGACCGGCCTCCCCCTTGGCCCCCCAGTGCCGCGGTGCGGCAAGCGACCGCGCTGAATACCCGTTTCTTTTTTTATGCGCTCCGAACGTTTTGGACTATTGGCCCTGCTGGTGGTCACCACCGTGTGGGGAACCACGTTCCCCGCCATGAAGCTGCTGTCGGAGCACCTCGATGCCCTGCAGATCATCTGGTTGCGCTTTGCCCTGGCGCTGCTGGTGCTGGCACCGCTGTGGGTGGGTATGCGGCCCAAGGAGCGCCTGTGGGGTTGCGCGCTGGGGCTGTTGTTGTTTCTGGCCTTCTGGCTGCAGATCGAAGGCCTGGCGCGCACCAGCAGCAATCGCAACGCTTTCGTCACCGGGCTCAACGTGCTGGTGGTACCCTTGATCGCCATGGTGGCTCTCGGCCGTCGCTATGGCTGGCGCCTTTGGGCCGCGTGCGCCATGGCGTTCGCAGGCATGGTCTTGATGTTCCATGAGAACGGCCCCTGGAATCTGGGCGACTCGCTCACGCTGGCCAGTACGGTGTTCTACGCGGTCTATATCCTGGCGCTGGAAGAGTGCTCGCGCCGCACCGTGGCGCACCCGCTGCGCGCCACGCGCATGGCCGCGGCACAGGCGACCGTGATGTGCGCCTGCGCCACCGCGCTGCTGCTGGCCCGCGATGGCAGCATGGACTGGCTGCCATCGCTGGGCAAGCTGCAGACATCGAGCTGGCTGGCGCTCGTGTACCTGGGCTTTGTGGCCAGCGTGGTGGTGGTGACGCTGCAGGCCTGGGGCCAGCAGCGCGTGGATGCCATGCGCAGCGCCATCGTGTTCGGACTGGAGCCGGTTTTCGCCGCTCTGACCGCCTGGGTGCTGCTGGGTGAACGGCTGGGGTGGTCCGGACTGGGCGGTGCTGCCCTGATTGTGGCGGCTCTGGTTTTCAGCCAGATGGGGCCACCCCAGCGGATCACGGCACCCCCGGCCGCGTGAAGCCAGCGCGCCACGTTCCATTGGCGAAATCAGGCTCAGCGCTTCTGCAGAAATCGCCAGCAGCCATGATTTTTGGAAACCCTAAGGCGCTGACAGCGGAATATCGGCCACGGCACGCGGCTTGCCGATAGGTGCCGAGGCCTGTCCCTTCTGCACGGCGGCGATGTCTGCCTCGCTCGGGTACTCCCCCAGCAGCCAGTAGTCGAACACCCGGCGTGCAATGGGCGCAGCGTGCGCCGCGCCAAATCCGGCGTTTTCAACGATCAGGGCCAATGCAATCCTCGGATCTTTGGCGGGTGCGAACGCCGTGAACAGGGAATGGTCACGCTGGTGCTCCTCCAGCGCCTTGGCGTTGTAGCGCACGTTCTGCCCCAGGCTCACGGCCTGGGCCGTTCCGGTCTTGCCGCCCGAGGTATAGGGAGCCCCCGCAAACACGCGCGTTCCGGTCCCCCCCGTGTTCACGGCCACCATCGCGTTGCGCACGATGTCCACGTTCCGGGGCTGGTAGCCCAGGTTTTCGCCCGGTGGCTGCACGATCTCCGTCACCGCCCCCGTGACTGCATTCTTCACGGCCTTGGCCATGTGCGGGCGGTAGCGGGTTCCGCCGTTGACCATGGTGGCTTGCGCCTGCGCCAGCTGCAGCATGGTGAAGTTGTTGTAGCCCTGGCCGATGCCCAGCGAGACGGTTTCGCCCGGGAACCAGCGCTTCATCTCGGGGCGCTTGTAGGTGTTGCGCTTCCACTCGGTGCTGGGCAGGGTGCCGCGCACTTCGCCATTGAGGTCGATGCCGGTGGACTGGCCAAAGGTCAGGGGTTTCATGAAGTCGTGGATGGTGTCCACGCCCATCTCCACGGCCAGCGAATAGAAGTAGGTGTTGCTGGAGAACTGGATGGCGCGGTGCATGTCCAGCGCGCCCAGACCCCCTTCGTGGCTGCGGAAGGTGCGGCCACCGAAGGTGTAGAAGCCCGGGTCGTTCACGATCATGCTGGCCGAGCGCTTGTTCAGCTCCAGCGCCGCCAGTGCCATGAAGGGCTTGTAGGTCGAACCCGGCGGGTACAGCCCGCGCAGGGCGCGGTTGAGCAGCGGCTTGTCGATGGATTCATTGAGCGCGGTCCAGTTTTCGACATCGATGCCTTCCACGAACAGATTGGGATCGAACGTGGGCTTGCTCACCAGCGCCAGGATCTCGCCGTTGCGCGGGTCGATGGCCACCAGCGCGCCGCGGCGGGAGCCGTACAACTCTTCCACCAGTTTCTGCAGCTTGACATCGATCGACAGCATCACGCTGTCGCCAGGCGTGGCCGCACGGCTCGACAGCTTGCGCACGGCACGGCCGCCCGCGGAAGTCTCCATCTGTTCCACGCCCGTGGCGCCATGCAATGCCGTTTCGTAACTCTGCTCGATGCCCAGCTTGCCGATGTACTCGGTGCCGCGGTAGTTGGCCTCTTCATCGGAGTCCTGTATCCGGGCTTTCTCCGCCTGGTTGATGCGCCCGATGTAGCCAATCGCATGGCTTGCCACCTCGCCCAGGGGATAGTTGCGAAAGAGCCGCGCCTTGATGTCCACTCCGGGAAACCGGTAGCGTTGCGCCGCAAAGCGTGCGACTTCCTCGTCCGTCAGACGGGTGCGGATGGGCAGCGATTCAAAATTGCGCGACTCCTCCATCAAACGCTTGAAGCGGCGGCGATCCCGGGCTTGAATCTCCACCACCTTCGACAATCCATCAATGGTGTCGTCCAGCGACCCCGCCCGCGAGGGCGTTATTTCGAGGGTATAGGCCGCATAGTTGGTTGCCAGCACCACACCGTTGCGATCCAGGATCAGGCCCCGGTTGGGGACAATCGGAACGATCGCGGTGCGGTTGCTCTCTGCCTGCGCCGCAAGGTCTTCGTGTCGCACCACCTGCAGAAAGAGCAGACGGGTCACGATCAGGCAGAACGCCAGAAAAACCACCGCACCGATCACCACGACCCGCGTACGAAACCGCGATGCGTCGGCCTCGACATTGCGCAGCTCCGTCATGTCCGCCATCCCTGGGGCACCTGCGAATGGCGCTCGCGCCAGGTGGCACGCAACGCCTCAGCAGGTGAATGGACACATTTCGTCATGCGCAACAAAACCTCACAGCGGCCGGTTCTCATCGCGATCCGGTGGACGGCGCTGCGGTGCCAGCAGCACCCAGCTGGCCGGAAGCCAGAGCAAAGCTTCCAGCACGGGCGCGAGCAGCCCCCAGAAGCCTGGAAAGACGCCTCCGCCCGCCATGCGCAGCAACAGCTCCACCGCGTGGGCCAGCACAAACAGCGGCAAGACCTGCAGCGCCTGGGACGGCACACTGAACCACAGCAACCGGCGATGCATCGCCATGGCGCCAAACGCCATCACGGTATAGGCCAGGGCATGCTGCCCCAGCCAGGATGACTGGTGCACATCCATGCACAGGCCCAGCACGAACGCCACGCCCATGCCGATGCGCTGGGGCTGGTGCACCACCCAGAACGCCAGCAGCAGCATCAGGATATCGGGCGTCCAGACCACGCGCCCGAGCGGTACAAAATTGATCGCCAGGCCCGCCACCAGGCTGGCGGCAATGAAGGCCGGATTGACTGGCAGCAGCAAGGGCTGCCCGCGCGGCATGATCATGGCGCGCGCCCCAGCGACGGAACATTCCTGCAGCACATCACTTGCGATCTCCCTTCTTGCCGGGAGACACCGCAACAGGTTCGTGCCGCTCTGGCATGGGTTCTGCCACCGGCTTGAGCAGCATCACATGGCGGGCTCCCTGCACCCCGGCGATGGGGGCGCAATAAATGCGGGCGAATGCCGAGTCGGCCCGCCGCTCCACGCGCACCACCTTGGCGACGGGCAGCCCCGGTGGATACACGCCATCGACCCCGCTGGTCGTGAGCAGGTCCCCCTCGAGGACGTCGGCGTTCGCCGGCATGAAGCGCAATTCCATGCCACCGGCATGGCCCGCCACCGGGTCCCCGTAGGCAACGCCGCGGGTACCGGTGCGTATATTCAGTACCGCAATGGCCTGATCACGGTCGATCAGCAATGTGACCTCGCTCACGAACGGATGCACCCGCGTGACCTGGCCCAGCACGCCCTTCTCATCGAGCACCGGAGCACCCAGCTCCACGCCTGCCGTCCGGCCCTGGTCCACCACCACCCGCCGGGTGTAGGGATCTGCCGTGTCGTAGAGCACCTGTGCCGCCTGGGCAGGGGTTTCCAGCCGGGTCCGAAGGTCCAGCAATTGCCGCAGATGCAAGTTTTCCTGCATCAACTGCTCCGACTGGAGTGCGCGCTGCGATATCAGGACCATCTGCTTGCGGGCCGCATCGGCGTCTTCCTGGGCCGTTTTCAGGGACCGGAAATAGCCACTGCCCTGCGCAATGAACTCGACCGGCTGCAGCATCAGCCATTGCACCGGGTAGATGACGGTGGCCACCGCCTGGCGCAATGCGCCCGTGAGGTGAAAGCGCGCATCCGCCACCATCAAAAACAGCGCCAATGCGCTGTAGAGGGCCAGCTTGGAAAGGGACGATGGCCCTTGCTTGAAAAACGGCGGCGCACTGCGCTCAAGGGTTCCGAGCGACATGGCACATGATCGTAGTCAGGCGGGACGGCACGAGCACGGCCACCGGGCCGCGGATGCGTGTCCACAAGGCATTGAGGCGAACGCAGTCAGTCATGCAATGGAGAACAGGGCGCGACCTGCGCAGGCACAGGCAGCCCCCCGCTTTACTCGCTGGTAAAAATGCTGCCCAGTCGGTCCATGCGCTCCAGCGCAATGCCGCAGCCCCGCACCACGCAGGTCAGCGGGTCTTCGGCCACCAGCACGGGCAGGCCGGTTTCCTCGGCCAGCAGGCGATCGAGGTCGCGCAGCAGCGCGCCGCCGCCGGTGAGCATCATGCCGCGGTCGGCAATGTCGGCGCCCAGCTCGGGCGGGGTCTGTTCCAGCGCGTTCTTGACGGCCGAGACGATCTGGTTGAGCGGGTCGGTCAGCGCTTCCAGCACTTCGTTGCTGGAGATGGTGAAGCTGCGCGGCACGCCTTCGCTGAGGTTCCGGCCTTTGACCTCCATCTCGCGCACTTCGGAGCCCGGAAAGGCCGAGCCGATGTTCTTCTTGATGGCTTCAGCGGTTGGCTCGCCGATCAGCATGCCGTAGTTGCGGCGGATGTAGCTGATGATGGCTTCGTCGAACTTGTCGCCACCCACACGCACGCTGCCCTTGTAGACCATGCCGCCCAGCGAGATCACGCCCACCTCGGTGGTGCCGCCGCCGATGTCCACGACCATGGAGCCCGATGCCTCCGACACGGGCAGGCCTGCGCCGATACCGGCGGCCATGGGTTCTTCGATCAGATAGACGGCGGTGGCACCGGCGGCCTCGGCCGCGTCCTTGATGGCGCGGCGCTCGACCTGGGTGGAGCCACAGGGCACGCAGATGATGATGCGCGGGCTGGGGGTGAACAGCGTGCGCGGGTGCACCATCTTGATGAACTGCTTGATCATCTGCTCGGTGATCACGAAGTCGGCGATCACGCCGTCCTTCATGGGACGGATGGCCTCGATATTGCCGGGCACCTTGCCCAGCATGGCCTTGGCCTCACGGCCGACAGCCTGGATCACTTTCTTGCCATGGGGTCCACCTTCGTGGCGAATGGCGACGACAGAAGGCTCATCCAGCACAATGCCTTTGTCGCGTGCAAAGATGAGGGTGTTGGCTGTGCCAAGGTCAATGGCAAGATCGGTGGAGAAATACCGACGGAAAGCTCCGAACATTCAAAAATCCTCTCAGGCACGGCATGCACTTCGGCTTGCCGTCGCGGGGTGTGTCAGGGAGTGGGTGGGGGTCAGATTTTGCTTTTTCCGCACAATGACCGTCAGGCAGGGGGTATTGCGGCAAAGCCGGGATAATACCCCATCCCCTGTGAATAACTTCGTCCGGTTTGACCGACGTCACAGCTTTACATCTGGTTTCCCTCCTTTTTCCCGTTATGGCACTAACACCCCAGGACATCGCTCGCATCGCCAATCTGGCGCGGCTGGAATTGACCCCTTCCGAGAGTGAGCGCATGCTGACTCAACTGAATGGCTTCTTTGGCATCGTGGAGAAGATGCGGGCGGTGGACACCTCGGGACTCACCCCCCTGGCGCATCCCGTCGCTGCCATCCAGGACGTGACCCTGCGGCTGCGCGAGGACGTGGCCAGCGAGCCGAACCAGCGCGAAGCCAACCAGCAAAGCGCCCCCGCTGTCGAACGAGGCCTGTTCCTCGTGCCCAAAGTGATCGAGTAAGAACCCCGCCGCATGACTTCCACCGCATTGCATGACCTGGGCGTGGCCCAGCTGGCCACCGAACTGCGCGAGCGCCGCGTTTCCGCCGTCGAGGCCGCCCAGCATTTCCTGACCCGCGCCAAGGCGCACCAGAACCTGGGCGCCTTTGTGGCCCTGAACGAAGAAGCCACCCTCACCCAGGCCCAAGCCGCCGATGCCCGCATTGCCGCTGGCACGGCAGGCACACTGGAAGGCGTACCGATTGCACACAAGGACATCTTCGTCACCCGCAGCTTCCCCAGCACCGCCGGTTCCAAGATGCTGGCGGGCTACCAGTCCCCGTTTGACGCCACCGTGGTCACCAAGCTGGCCGACGCGGGCGCCGTCACCCTGGGCAAGCTCAACTGCGACGAGTTCGCCATGGGCTCGGCGAACGAAAACTCCGCCGTCGCCCCCGTGGGCTTCGACGCCCCCGCGCCGGTGCGCAACCCCTGGGACACCCATCGCATTCCCGGCGGCTCCTCGGGCGGCAGTGCCGTGGCCGTGGCCGCGCGCCTGGCCCCCGCCGTGACCGGCACCGATACCGGCGGCTCCATCCGCCAGCCCGCATCGTTTTGCGGCATCACCGGCATCAAGCCGACCTATGGCCGCGCCAGCCGCTACGGCATGATCGCCTTCGCTTCCAGCCTGGACCAGGCCGGCCCCATGGCCCGCTCGGCCGAAGACTGCGCCCTGCTGCTGTCGGCCATGTGCGGCCCGGACCCGGACCGCGACTCCACCAGCCTGGACGTCCCTGCCGAGAACTTCAGCGCCAAGCTCAACGACAGCATCGAGGGCCTGCGCATCGGCATCCCCGCCGAGTTCTTTGGCGAAGGCCTGGCGCCCGACGTGCGCGCCGCTGTCGATGCCGCCCTGAAGGAATACGAGAAGCTCGGCGCCCAGCTCGTGCCCATCAGCCTGCCGCGCACCGAGCTGTCCATTCCGGTGTACTACATCATCGCCCCGGCCGAAGCCTCGTCCAACCTCTCCCGCTTTGACGGCGTGAAGTTCGGCCACCGCGCCAAGAATTACACCGATCTGGTCGACATGTACAAGAAGACCCGCGCGGAAGGCTTTGGCGATGAGGTCAAGCGCCGCATCATGATCGGCACCTATGTGCTCTCGCACGGTTACTACGACGCCTACTACCTGCAGGCGCAAAAGATCCGCCGCATGATCGCCGACGACTTCCAGAACGCATTCAAGCACTGCGACCTGATCGCCGGCCCCGTGGCGCCCACCGTGGCCTGGAAGCTCGGCGAACATGGCAACGACCCGCTGGCCGACTACCTGGCCGACATCTTCACCCTGCCCGCATCGCTGGCGGGCCTGCCCGGCATGAGCGTGCCTGCGGGTTTTGGCGAGAGCGGCATGCCCGTGGGGCTGCAGCTCATCGGCAACTACTTCCACGAAGCCCGCCTTCTGAACGCTGCGCACCGCCTGCAGCAAGCCACTGACTTCCACCTCCGGCAACCCGGAGGTCTGTGATATGACCAGCAAATTGATCCACGGCTATGAAGTCGTCATCGGCTTCGAGACCCACACCCAGCTCGCCACGCAGAGCAAGATCTTCAGCCGCGCCCCCACCGCCTTTGGCGCCGAGCCCAACACCCAGGCCTGCGCGGTGGACCTGGCCCTGCCCGGCACGCTGCCGGTAATGAACCGCGAAGCGGTGGCATGCGCTATCAAACTGGGACTGGCCCTGGGCTCCCACATTGCGCCCGTGAGCATTTTTGCGCGCAAGAACTACTTCTACCCCGACCTGCCCAAGGGCTACCAGATCAGCCAGTTCGAGATCCCGGTCGTGCAAGGCGGCGAGGTGTCGTTCTTCCTGGAAACAGGAAAGGGCGCCGACGCGGCGCGGGAGAAGAAGACCGTGCGCCTGGTGCGCGCCCACCTCGAAGAAGACGCAGGCAAATCGCTGCACGAGGACTTCATCGGCCAGTCGGGCATCGACCTGAACCGTGCCGGCACGCCGCTGCTGGAGATCGTGACCGAGCCCGACATGCGCTCATCCGAGGAGGCCGTGGCCTATGCCAAGGAACTGCACAAGATCGTGACCTGGATCGGCATCTGCGACGGCAACATGCAGGAAGGATCGTTCCGCTGCGACGCCAACGTGTCCGTGCGCAAGCCCGGCGCCGCTTTAGGCACGCGCCGCGAGATCAAGAACCTGAACTCGTTCAAGTTCATGCAGCAGGCCATCGACTACGAAATCCGCTGGCAGATCGAGCAGATCGAGGACGGCCACGCCATCCAGCAGGCCACCGTGCTGTTCGACCCCGACACCGGCGAAACCCGCGCCATGCGCACCAAGGAAGACGCGGCGGACTACCGCTACTTTCCCGACCCGGACCTGCCGCCGCTCCACATTTCAGCGCAATGGGTGCAGGAACAGCGTGCACTGATGGCCGAGTTGCCCCGCGCCATGGCTGCGCGCTTCGTGGCGGACCATGGCCTGCCCGAATACGACGCCACCACGCTCACGCAAAGCAAGGCCATGGCAGCCTACTTCGAAGCTGCGGCCACGGCCTGCGGGCAGCCGAAGCTGGCCAGCAACTGGATCATGGGCGAGATGTCGCGCCGCCTGAACGCGGGCGAGATCGGCATCGAGCAGGCACCGGTGTCGTCTGCGCAGCTGGCTGCACTGATCGCGCGCATCGCGGATGGCACGATTTCCAACAACGCGGCCAGGCAGGTATTTGATGCGCTGTGGAACGGTGAATCGGCCGACGTGGACGCAGTCATCGAATCCAAGGGCCTCAAGCAGATGAATGACAGCGGCGCACTGGAGAAGATCATCGACGAGGTGATCGCTGCCAACGCCGACAACGTGGCGCAGTTCCGCGCAGGCAAGGACAAGGCCTTCAATGCGCTGGTGGGTCAGATCATGAAGGCCAGCAAGGGCAAGGCCAATCCGACGCAGGTCAACGAGTTGCTGCGCGCACGGCTCGCAGCCTGATTTCACGGGGCACGGCGCACTGGCCTGCCGGTGCTGCCTTCAGCGCGTGGAGGCTGGCAGCAACACATCGGAGGCTGCGGCTGCGGGCGCCATTTGCGCGGCCCACAGCCTGCGCAGCTGTGCCAGCTCTGCGTCGTAGCGCTGGTGGATGCGGCGTTTTTCCTGCTCCTGGTTGAGCACGAAGCGCCGCTGCTCCTCCATGCCTGCATCGTTTTCGGCAATCTTGCGGCGCAGCGCCATGGGGGCCTTGGCGGGATCCCGCTGGTAAAACTCCATTTCGGTTTCCAGGGCCTTGCGCTGCTGCTGCAGTTCCACCACGCGTTTCTCGGCGACGGTGGTGACATCCTCCAGCAGCTGAATGGCTGAGGCGCGCTCCTTATCATGGGCCGCCTTGTCCGGATAACGGGCAGTGAGAACCCGCTCGCGGCGGCGCTCTTCCTGCTGGCGGGCCCGCTCCTCAGCCTCCTTGCGGCGCTGCACTTCCAGGGCGGCCCGCTCCTTCTCGGTGAGGGAAGGCCCAATCTGGCGCCGGACGGTGCCCGTGGGACCCAGTTCACGCTGCTCGCGGTCCAGGCATTCGGCAATGGGACGGTCCGCCGTCAGGCGGCGCCCCTGGCGATCGACACAGGTGTAGATGCTGCCGGCATTGGTCTGTTGCGCCCACGCGCACTGCACTGCCACGCTGGCCATCACACCGGCTCCCATGATCCACGCCCATTTGCTCAACTGCATGACCCTTGGTTGACTCCATACCGCTGGCGATAGGCCAGCACCCGCGCGTGGTGCGCGCTCATCTCCCCTCCCCCTTTTTCGGAAAGATAGAGCAATAAGTCTGCCAGGGTTGCAATGGCGCACACCTGCATGCCCAGCTGATGGCGCACATACTGCACGGCGCTGTGCGCTACGTCCTGGCCATTCTCGGTGGCTTTTTCCTGGCGATCCAATGCAATGGCGACCGCGTGGGGCACAGCGCCAGCGGCGCGGATGATGGCGATGGACTCGCGTGCGGCGGTGCCTGCCGACATCACGTCGTCAATGATCAGCACCCGCCCCTGGAGGGGTGCGCCCACCAGGGTGCCGCCTTCTCCATGGTCCTTGGCTTCCTTGCGGTTGTAGGCGAAGGGCACATTGCGCCCCCGCCGCGCCAGCTCCACGGCCACGGTCGCAGCCAGGGGAATGCCCTTGTAGGCTGGACCGAACACCATGTCGAACTCGATTCCGCTGGCCAGCAGGGCTTTTGCATAAAATTCCGCAAGGCGGCCCAGCTTGTCCCCGTCGTCGAACAGGCCGGCGTTGAAGAAGTAGGGACTCAGGCGCCCCGCCTTGGTCTTGAACTCCCCGAACCGCAGCACCCCTGCCTCAACGGCAAAACGGACAAAATCCTGCGCCAGACGACCCTGCTCAGGGTTTGGTGCGCCAACATTCACCATGGAAATTCCTTGTTCAAGTTAACCAGCCTCAATCTCAACGGCATCCGTTCCGCCACCAGCAAGGGCGTGGAACCCTGGATCGCAAGCATGCGGCCGGATTGTATTTGCGTGCAGGAAGTGAAGGCCCAGGCCGCCGATATCGCCACGCGTTTCGAACAGCTTGCCGGGATGAACGGCCACTTCCACTTTGCCCAGAAAAAGGGCTACTCGGGCGTCGGCATCTACACGCGCCATGAGCCCAGCGAGGTCATCGCCGGCTATGGCTCGCCCGAGTTCGATGCCGAGGGCCGCTATATCGAACTGCGCTTTGACACGCCCGCGCGCAAGCTGTCCATCATCAGCGCGTATTTTCCCAGCGGCTCGTCGGGCGAAGAGCGTCAGCTGGCCAAATTCCGCTTCCTGGAAGAGTTCCATCCGCATCTGATGGCCGCCAAGGGCCAGCGGGAGTTCATCCTGTGTGGCGACATCAACATCGCCCACCAGCAGATCGATCTGAAAAACTGGCGCAGCAACCAGAAAAACAGCGGCTTCCTGCCCGAAGAACGCGCCTGGATGACAAAACTGTTGCACACAACTGATGCCGGCGGCGGCCTGGTGGACGTTTACCGTCAGTTACAACCAACGGCCACCGACACCGCCTACACCTGGTGGAGCAACCGGGGGCAGGCCTATGCCAACAACGTGGGGTGGCGTCTGGATTACCACCTGGCCACCCCCGCACTGGCGGCTCTCGCACGCACCGAGCACATCTACAAGAACGAAAAATTCTCGGACCATGCGCCCATCACCGTGGATTACGACTTCACGCTCTGACGGCCGCCCTCGCCCTCTCTCCCTGCAGACCACCCCATGACAGCAACGCCCGAAACGATTGTCACCACGCCAACCCCGTGCTTTACCCCTCCGGATACGGATGCTCTGTGGAAACTGGTCACCACCCCCCATCCGGTGGTGGGAAAGGCGCGCCACCTGGGTGAAGCCCTTTTGCAGGCCGGCATCATCAGCGAACAGACGCTGCTGGCAGGCCTGCAGACCCAGAAAGCCGAACAGGAAATAGGCATCCGACGCCAGGTGGGCCAGATCCTGGTGGACCGCGGCGACGTGACACAAGACCAGTTGAAGCACGTGATTGACAGCTGGCTGGGCGAATACATGGTGAACCCCGCCCACCTGACGCCGGATGCCATCTCGCTGGCGCTGGTGCCCCGTGCGGTGGCCGAGCGCGAATCGGTGCTGCCCTTGCTGGCCCGCGAGGACGCGCTGGTGCTGCTGATGGCCGACCCTTGCGACCGCGTACTGCTTGACGAGCTGCGCTTTCTGACCCAGCGGCGCCTGATTCCGCTGCAGGCAGCGCCCGGCACCCTGGTGCCTGCCATCGCCAAGGCCTACAGCGTGCACCCGCAGACCCAGCGGGGTTCGCCCACCGGGGCGGGTGCGCACCACAGCCCTGCCGCTGCCTCTCGCGCCACGTCCCAGGAACTGGCCGTCAACCTCACTTCCACAGCCCCCGACAACGAGGCCGAGGCGGCCGACGTGATCAGCGAGTCGGACAACACCCTGGTGCGACTCATCAACTCGGTGATTGACGAAGCCATCAGCCACCGCGCCTCCGACATCCACATCGAAACCGAACCCGCCCCGCAGAACGTGCGCGTGCGCCTGCGCATCGACGGCGATCTGACACCCTACCTCGAACTCCCGGCACGCTTCCGGTTTGCCATGGTGGCCCGCATCAAGATCATGGCCAACATGGACATCTCGGAGCACCGCAAGCCGCAGGACGGGAAGATCGACTTCTCGCGTTTTGGCGGGCCGCCGGTCGAGTTGCGCGTGGTCACCGTGCCCACTTCGCGCGGGCTCGAAGACGTGGTGCTGCGCCTGCTGGCCGGTGCCAAGCCCCTGCCGCTGGAAGCCATCGGCCTGAGCCCCTCCAACCTGGTGGCCATGCGCGACGTGATGAAGAAAAGCTATGGCCTGGTGCTGGTGTGCGGCCCCACGGGCTGCGGCAAGACCACCACGCTGCATTCGGTGGTGCGCGACATCAACACCGCCGGGCGCAAGATCTGGACAGCCGAGGACCCGATCGAAATCACCCAGAGCGGCCTGCGCCAGGTGCAGGTGAATCCCCGCATCGGCTGGACCTTTGCGGCCGCCATGCGCACCTTCCTGCGCGCCGACCCCGACGTGATCATGATCGGCGAAATGCGCGACGAGGAAACCGCGCGCATCGCCATCGAAGCCTCGCTCACGGGGCACCTGGTGCTGTCCACGCTGCACACCAACTCGGCCCCAGAAAGCATTGCGCGCTTGCTGGAGATTGGCCTGGACCCCTTCAACTTCTCCGACTCGCTGCTGGCCATCCTCGCGCAGCGCCTGGTGCGGCGCCTGTGCACGGCCTGCCGCGAACCCCATGTGGCCGACGAGGAAACCCTGCTGGGCCTGGCCTCGCAATACCTTGCCAGCGGCGCCAGCAATACCCAGGAGGCACGCAGCGCCCAGGAGGCACGCAGCGCCCAGGTGGCGCGTTGGCGCCAGCAGCATGGCGATGCCTCGGGATCCGTGCGCCTGTGGCGCGCGGTTGGCTGCAAGGAGTGCGAGCACCACGGCTACCACGGCCGGCTGGGCATCCACGAGCTGATGCTCAGCGACGACCCCATCCGCCAGCACATCCGCCATCGCGCACCCGCCTCCGACATCCGCCATGCAGCCCTGGCGGCCGGCATGCTCACCCTGCGCCAGGACGGCATCGAAAAGGTGCTGCAGGGCCTGACCGACATGGCCGAAGTGGTGGCGGCCACCAACCTGTGACAGGATCAATGCCTAATTAGCGGCCAGCGCTGATGCGGCAAGCACCAAAAGCTATATAAGCAATAGCATCCACCGCGCATCCGAGCCGGGTCGGCGCTACGGTTCCCTGGTGCTGGCCCCGGCAGTTCCGGCAGGTTGCCAGACGAACTGGTAATGCGCCGGCGGCACGCCCGGCCGCACCTTGTGGAACGGCAGGCGGATTGACTGCATGGCCAGCGCCGGCCTGCCCGCACTCGCGCCGGCCCACCAGCCTGGTTCCAGCCGATCTTCGCGCGAAATCAGCAGCCAGCCCTGGCCTGCCGTTCGCGCGCGCGCCAGGTGGCTGGCGATACAGGTGGCGACGTTCTTGCTCGACGTGCAGGCATTCACAGGGGCCCGGGGGAATCGGGTCAGCAGCGCGCCCGCCAACATGTGGTCGGCAGCGATGATGGGGCTGACACTGTCGTAGCCCGCCTGCCGCAGCGCGTTGCCCAGTTCCACCACCGGATGGTTGAGTTCGTCCGGGTGGCCGCGCAGGCCGGTGACCCAGGGACGCAGCCCCGCAGCCAAAAGAAAGATAAGCGCGATGAAGACGACAGCAGCGCTGTAGCGGCCAGCACGCGGGTGGTGCTGCAGCTCCGGCCGCGCTGCGAAAACCGCCAGCGGTACCATGCACAACAGCGGCAGCACCCAGCGCCCCTCAAAGTGGGTCACGCCCGCCGCCAGCACCATGCCCAGCAGGACCAGCAGGGCCAAAAGGACATAGCGCACAAAGATCTGCTGCGCCCAGGGTGCCACAGGCATCAGCGGCCGGCGCCAACAGGCCGAGCGGAACACCGCCAGCGCGACCAGCGCCCACAGCGCCAGCATGCCCACGATGGCGATCAGCAAGTCAAGCAGCCCCCGGCCCAAAGCCGGCTGGATTTCCATCTTGGCCAGGGTGCCCGCCGTGGCCTCCTGCAGGTGCGAGGCCAGCCAGATCGCATGCGGCAAGACCACCAGTCCACCCACGATCAGCACCCACCACCAGCCGCGCGCAAACAATGCCCGTCGGGCCTGCGGCACTGAAAGCGCCGCCACCAGCATGACACCGATGACCAGGGCAAAGCTGTACTTGGCCAGCAGGCCCACCCCGCACACCAGCCCCAGCAAGGCAAAGTCCACCGACCTGGACCGCTTGACGATGCGCAGCAGCAGCCACCAGGCGCCGCAGGCCATGGCGGTCACCAGGATGGAGTGCGTCTGGTCGCGGACCGAATCCCAGCCCAGGGCGGGAAACAGCAGCATGCTGGCCGAAGCCCACCACGCACCGCGCTGACCGAGCAATTCGCGCCCTGCCAGCCACATCAGCGTGTAGGTCAGCGCCAGCAGCGTGTGCTTGAGCAGCGACAGCGCCAGCACGGACGGGCCGAACACCTGGTTGGTCAGCCATTGCAGCCAGGTATAGAGCGGCGGCTGGGCACCATAGCCCAGGGCGAGCTCCCGCGACCACAGCATCTGTTCGGCCTCGTCCCATTTCAATGCGGGCGACACCGCCACCCGCACCACGACATGCGCCAGTGCAATCGCCAGCAGCCAGGCCAGCGGATGCGCCATCAGGGATCGCAAAGACAACGGGGTGCGAGGCACTGCAGAAACGTTCATGTTCTCGGGGGCTGGACATTGCGCCGCCAGGACCGGCTGCCGGCGCGGGTGGCGGCAGTGCAGGGCACAATCGCGGCATTATCCCTCTCCAGCCGCAGTTGCCCATGAATACCGCCCGAACCGCGACCCCCGATGTTTCCATCGTGGTGCCGATCTACAACGAGTTCGATAACCTGACAGACCTGGTGGAGCGCATCGCCCAGGCCATGGCGCAGCAGGCGCTGACGTTCGAACTGTTGACGGTGGACGATGGTTCCACGGATGGCAGTGTGGACAAACTGCGTGAGCTGGCTGCCACGCGCGCCTGGCTGCGGCCCGTTTTTCTGGCGCGCAACTATGGCCAGTCCAGCGCGCTGCAGGCCGGCTTTGACCGCGTGCGCGGCCGCTATGTGGTCACGCTGGACGCCGACCTGCAAAACGAGCCCGACGACATTCCGCTGCTGCTGCAGCGGCTGGAGACCGACCACCGCGTGGACATGGTGTCCGGCTGGCGCAAGGACCGGCAAGACGCCGAGCTCTCGCGCAAGCTGCCTTCGCGCATCGCCAACTGGCTGATCTCGCGCTCCACCGGCGTGTACCTGCACGACTACGGCTGCGCGCTCAAGGCCTACCGCCGCCCGATCATCGACCGCATTCGCCTGTACGGGGAACTGCACCGTTTCATCCCGTCGCTGGCCAAGGAAGCCGGTGCGCGCATCACCGAAGTGCCGGTGCGCCACCATGCGCGCACGCGCGGCGTGTCGAAGTACGGCATCGACCGCACCTTCCGCGTCATTCTGGACCTGGTCCTGATCGTGTTCTTCATGCGCTACCGCCAGCGCCCGCTGCACGCGTTTGGCGGACTGGGCCTGTGGCTGATCGCACCGGGTTCGCTGATCCTGCTGTGGCTGCTGGTGGAAAAGTTCATGGGCCATGCCATCGGCGGCCGGCCGCTGCTGCTGGCAGGCATGGTGCTGGTGCTGGTGGGCGCGCAGCTGGTTGTCGCCGGACTGATCGGTGAGATGCTGATGCGCATCTACCACGAGGCCGGCAACAAGCCGCAGTTCCACGCCGAAGAGTACCAGGCAGATACGGCTGCCGCGCCCGTACAGCCAGCGCCAGCAGTTACCGAAATAGTCGCTTGAAATCGTCCCGCAAAATCCTGCTGCGCGCCCTTCTGGGGCTTGCGCTGCTGGGCGCGGTGCTGGCACTGGCCGACCCGCGCCGGGTGCTGGCCAGCCTGGGGCAGGCCCATCCGGGCTGGCTGCTGACAGGGTTCGCCGCCGCGATCGCCTCCAACCTCGTTTCAGCGTTGCGCTGGCGGGCGCTGGCGCGCTGGCTGGGGGCGGACATGGGCATGCGCGACGCCATTCGGTGGTACTTCCAGGCCATCGGCCTCAATGCGCTGCTGCCGGGTGCGGTGGTGGGTGGCGATCTGTACCGCGCCGTGGTGCTGCGCCGCACGGGGCAGGACGCAGTGGCCTCCAGCTGGTCGGTGGTGCTCGATCGCGTGAGCGGCCTGTGGATGCTGTGCGCCATTGGCGGACTGGGCGCAGCCGCCAGCGTCGGCACGCTGGGCGCGGCACTGGGGCTTTCACCCGCACTGCTGCGGGGCATGGCACTGTGCGGCACGGCGCTCTGGCTGGTGCTGCCCTGGTGCCTGCCGGCACTGCTGCGGCATGGCGCCGGCTGGAGATGGCTGGCGCCGTTGCGGACAGCGGCGGTGCGCCCGGATTTTCAGTGCCAGCTCGGCAGGCAGGCCCTGGCTTCGGGAGCCGTCCAGGTGCTGTCGGCGGCGGCACTGGCCGCGGGCGGGCTGGCGCTCGGCATACAGCTGCCGCCTGCTGCATGGGCCTGGGCCATCGCCCCCGTGTTCCTGATGGCGGCGCTCCCCGTGAGCGTGGGCGGCTGGGGCACCCGCGAGGCGGCAGCGGTCGCCGCGCTGGCGCCGTTTGGTGTGGCGGTCCCTGCCGCCGTGGGCGCCGCGATGCTGTACGGCGTTTATGGCCTGGTGCAAGGTGCGCTGGGTGCACTGGCGTTCGGCCTGCCGTCGCGCGGCCAAACGGTCGCGGCGATCGACCCGGCGCAAGACGGCCACGGAAACTGAGGTACTGCCGCCGCCTCAGCGCCCCAGCGCCTTGGCGCTGACGCCGGCAATGCCCCAGTTCTCCTTGGGAACATCGTGGATCCACACGCGCACGTTGGCCGGCGGCGCACCCACGGCATCCACGAGGGCCTGGGTCACCTTCTCGATGACGGCCTTCTTCTGCTCTTCGGTGCGGCCTTCGATCATGTAAATCTGGGCAAATGGCATGGGGATGTCCTTGGAATTCTCAAAGCATGGGCTGGGTTCATTGCCGGTGGGCGATCAGTCGAGCTTGATGCCCAGTTTCTGGATCAGGCTGCCCCAGCGCGTGTTTTCAGCGCGGATGAACTCGGCAAACTGCTGTGGCGTGTTGACCTTGATATCGGCGCCGATGTTCTCGAAGGCCGTCAGGGCGGGTGCGGTGGCTGCGCCGGTTTTCCAGGCATCGGCCAGCTTGTTGACGATGTCGCGCGGCGTGGACGCCGGTGCAATCAGGCCGAACCAGGTCACCACATCGAAGCCGGCAACGCCCTGCTCGGCCACCGTTGGCACGTTGGGCAAGGCACGCGAGCGCTGGGCCGAGGTCACGGCTATCACCTTGAGCTTGCCCGACTTCACGTTGGGCAGGGTGGTGGTCAGCGAGCTCTCGAAGCTCAGGGGAATCGTGCCGGCCAGCAGGTCCTGGGCGATCTGGCTGGTGCCCTTGTAGGGGATGTGGGTGAGTGCAATGCCCGTGGAGGATTGCAGCAGCTCGGCCGCCAGGTGGGTGCTGGTACCGATGCCCGAGGTGCCGTAGCTGAGCTTGCCGGGATTGGCCTTGGCATAGGCGATCAGTCCCTTGAGGTCATCGAACGGCGCGCTCGGGTGCGCCACGATGGCGCAGGGTGTGAACCCCACCAGCGACACCGGCGCCAGGTCCTTTTCCACGGAGAACGACAGCTTGGGATAGAGCGTGGGCGCAATGGCCAGGCTGCTGATGGCCGACAGGCCGATGGTGTAGCCGTCGCCCGCCGCCTTGGCCACGGCGTCGGTGCCGATGTTGCCGCCGGCGCCGGCCTTGTTCTCCACCACCAGCTGCTGGCCCAGCTTGTCGCCCATCACCTTGGCCGCCGTGCGGCCCATGATGTCGGTCGGACCACCCGGCGGGAACGGCACGACCAGCTTGATCGGCTTGGCGGGCCAGGCGTCTTGCGCCCAGCTGGCCAGTGGAAACGTTGCCAGGGATGTCGACAGGGCGGTACCCATGCCGGTGGCGATGAAATGTCTCCGTTGCATTTTTTCTTCCCTCTTCTGTTACACAAAACGAACCGACACGCTGCCCAGGTTCTGGATGCGCAGCGTGACGTTGTCGCCCGCCTGCACCGCCACGGCCTCGGTGATGCCGCCCGACAGCACCAGGCTGCCGGCCGGCAGCGACTGGCCGCGCCGGCCCAGGTGGTTGACCAGCATGGCCACGGCGGCCGCCGGGTGCCCCAACACCGCGGCGCCGGCGCCCATGGCCACGGGCTGGCCGTTCTTTTCGAGCACCACGCCCAGGGTGCGCAAGTCCACGTCGCGGGCCGAGGCAATGCGCCCGCCGACCACGAAGCGCGCGGCCGAGGTGTTGTCGGCCACCACGCTCTTGAGGTCGAACTTGAAGTCGCGGTAGCGGCTGTCGATGACTTCGATGCCGGGCAGCACGACATCGCTGGCGGCCAGCACGGCGCCGATGTGGCAGCCGGGGCCCTTGAGCTCGGTGCGGGTGATGAAGCAGATCTCGGGCTCGACCTTGGGATGGATCAGGTCGCTGACCTGGACCTCCGCGCCTTCGGGCACGACGAACTCGTCCACCAGGAAGCCGAAGACCGGGTCGGTCACGCCCATCTGCTTCATCTTGGCGTGCGAGGTCAGGCCCGCCTTGTAGCCGACCACGCGGGCGCCGCGCGCCAGCTTGCGCGCCAGGATGCGGTCCTGGATGGCGTAGGCATCGTCCCAGTCCATGTCGGGGTGGGACTCGGTGATCTTGAGGGTGTCCTGCGCCTTCAGCTGGCAGGTTTCCAGGTGGTCGGCCAGCTGGTCGAGGGTGGATGCGTTCAGTGCCATGTTCTTTTCCTTCAAGCTGTCTGCAGGCCGCGCGCCTTGGCGAGGGTGAGCGCGGTGTCTTCGATCATGTCTTCCTGGCCGCCCACCATGCCGCGGCGGCCCATCTCGACGAGGATTTCGCGCGCCGGCACGCCGTACTTCTGGCTGGCGCGCTTGGCGAACAGCAGGAAGGAGCCGTACACGCCGGCATAGCCCAGCGTGAGCGCGTCGCGGTCGATGCGGATGGGGAAGTCCATGATGGGCACCACCAGGTCTTCGGCCACGTCCTGGATCTTGAACACGTCCACGCCGGTCTCGATGCCCATCAGGTCGCACACCGCCACCAGCACTTCCATGGGCGTGTTGCCGGCGCCGGCGCCCAGGCCGGCAGCGGCAGCGTCGATGCGGCTGCAGCCCACCTCGATGGCGGCCAGGCTGTTGGCCACGCCCATGGCCAGGTTGTGGTGGCCGTGAAAGCCCAGCTCGGTCTCAGGCTTGAGGGCCTGGCGCACGGCGCCGAGCTTTTCCTTCACGTCGTGCGGCAGCATGTGGCCGGCCGAGTCGGTGATGTAGATGCAGTTGGCGCCGTAGCCTTCCATCAACTTCGCCTGCGTGACCAGGCCTTGGGCACTGTTCATGTGGCTCATCATCAGAAAGCCCACGGTGTCCATGCCCATCTTGCGGGCCAGGGTGATGTGCTGCTCGCTCACGTCGGCCTCGGTGCAGTGCGTGGCCACGCGGATGGTGCTGACGCCCAGTTCATGCGCCATCTTCAGGTGGTCCACCGTGCCGATACCGGGAATCAGCAGGGCCGAGACCTTGGCCTGCTTCATCAGGGGCACCACGGTGCCCAGGTATTCCTCGTCGGTGTGCGCGGGAAAGCCATAGTTGACCGAGCTGCCACCCAGGCCGTCGCCGTGGGTGACCTCGATCAGGGCCATGCCCGCGGCGTCCAGGCCGGTGGCGATGGTCTTCATCTGCTCCAGCGTCATCAGGTGGCGCTTGGGATGCATGCCGTCGCGCAGCGTCATGTCGTGCAGGCGGACTTTCTTGCCTTGGAGGGTGTTGGTCATGTGCGGCTTCTCCTTACGCAGCCACGGGTTCGAGCGTGAGCGAAACGGACAGGATTTCTTCGGCAAACATCTCGGCCGTGCGGGCGGCGGCGGCGGTCATGATGTCCAGGTTGCCGGCGTACTTGGGCAGGTAGTCGCCCAGGCCCTCGACTTCGAGGAACACGCTCACGCGCTTGCCGTCGAACACCGGGCCATTGACCAGGCGGTAGCCGGGCACGTATTTCTGCACTTCCTTGAGCATCGCGTGGATGGACTCGGTGATCCTGGCCTGGTCGGGCTCGTCTTCGGTGAGGCAGTGCACGGTGTCGCGCATGATCAGCGGCGGCTCGGCCGGGTTGATGATGATGATGGCCTTGCCCTTTGTGGCACCGCCCACCTGCTCGACCGCACTGGCCGTGGTGCGAGTGAACTCGTCGATGTTCTTGCGCGTGCCGGGGCCCACCGACTTGGACGACACGGTGGCCACGATCTCGCCATAGGCCACGGGCTGCACCCGCGAGACTGCCGCGACCATGGGAATGGTGGCCTGGCCGCCGCAGGTGACCATGTTGACATTCATCTCGGCCTTGCCGACATGCTCCTTCAGGTTCACCGGCGGCACGCAGAACGGGCCGATGGCGGCCGGCGTGAGGTCGATCATCAGCGCGCCCTGGGCGTTGACCTTGCGGCTGTTTTCGGCATGCACATAGGCGCTGGTGGCGTCAAAGACGATCTGCACGCCGTCGGCCTTCATGTGGGGGATGAGGCCATCCACACCTTCGTGGGTAGTCTTGATGCCCATTTCGCGGGCGCGTTTGAGGCCGTCGGAATTGGGGTCGATGCCCACCATCCACACCGGCTCCAGCACGGGGCTGCGCTGCAGCTTGGCCAGCAGGTCGGTGCCGATGTTGCCGGGGCCGATCAGGGCGCACTTGATCTTCTTGGTCATGGGGATTCCTTGTTTCAGATGAAGCGGACGGAGCAGCCGCCGATGCCGCCCATGGTCACGCGCAGGCTGTCGCCCGCGGTGACCGGAACCATGATGCCGAGCGAACCCGACAGCACGACCTCGCCCGCCTCCAGCGCAATGCCATGCTGGCCCAGCGTGTTGGCCAGCCAGGCCACGGCATTGGCCGGGTGGCCCAGCGCAGCGGCTCCGGCGCCGGTGGCGACGATGTCGCCGTTTTTCTCCAGCACCATGCCGACGGTGGCCAGATCGACATCGCGCGGATCGACCAGGCGGTCACCCAGCACGAACACGCCGCACGAAGCGTTGTCGGCCACGGTGTCCTGGATCTTGATCTTCCAGTCCTGGATGCGCGAGTCGACGATCTCGAAGCAGGCCATCACGCCCTCGGTGGCGGCCAGCACATCGGCGGCGGTGACGCCGGGGCCCTTCAGCGTCTTTTTCAGCACGAAAGCGATCTCGCCCTCGGCCTTGGGCTGGATCAACGTGCCGGCGGGGATGGCCTGGCCTTCGTTGTAGAGCATGCCGTCGGTGAGCCAGCCAAAGTCGGGCTGGAACACGCCCAGCATGTCCATCACCGCCTGGCTGGTCACGCCGATCTTCTTGCCCACCACGCGCTCGCCGGCGGCCAGACGGCGCGCCAGCATGCGTTGCTGGATGGCATAGGCGTCGTTGATGGTGATATCGGCATGGCGCGCGGTCAGCGGCGCCACGGTGCGGCAGCCCTTCAGGGCGTCGTAGAGCTCGTCGCCGAGCTGCTCAATCAGTGGTGCTTGCATGAAGTCCTCGATCTCAAAGGGAATGGGGTTCGTCGGTTGCAGCCTCGGCCAGGAAATCGCCCACCAGGCGGGCAAAGCGCGCGGCGTGTTCGATCTGCGTCCAGTGCCCGCACTGGCCGTACACGTGCAGCTGCGAGCGCGGGATCCAGCTGGACAGCGTCAGCGAGGTGGACAGCGGGATCACCTGGTCCTCGCGCCCATGCACCAGCAAGGTCTGGTGCGGCAGGGCGCGGATGTCTTCCTCGCGGCTAGCCATGGCGTCCACCCAGCGCTGGCGGGGCGCGGGGAACATGGCCGAGAACGACTCCTGGAAGCCCGGGCGGATGCTGGCCTCGTAGCGCATGCGGGCCAGGTCGTCGCTCATCAGGCCCTGGTTGAAGGCAAAGTAACCCATGATGGCGCGCATGTTCTGCACCGACGGGGTGTAGCCCCACACGGCGTCCAGCCCCTGCGTGATGGGAAAGTGCACGCCCACGCTGCCCATCAGAACCAGGCGGCGCACGCGTTGCGGGTGGCGGATGGCCAGCGCCAGGGCCAGCGCACCGCCAAAGGAGTTGCCGACCAGGTCGGTTTTCTCGATGCCCAGCGCGTCCAGCAGGCCCACGGCCTGGCGCACCCAGCTGTCCATGTCATAGCGCTGGCCTGCCGGGCGGTCGGTGAAGCCGAAGCCGACCATGTCGGGCGCGATCACGCGGGCCTGCTTGGCCAGCTCGGGCATCACCAGGCGCCAGTTGGCCCAGGCCGACACGCCCGGGCCGGAGCCATGGATCATCAGCAGCGGGTGGCCGCTGCCCAGGTCGTGGTAGTTGGTGCGGATGCCCGCTGCTTCGATGCTGTGCCCGATCTCGGGGTTGGAGGCGGTGGCGCTCATCAGAAATGTCTCATTGCCATATTTATAGGAGCTTCTAGCGCATGCCGGGCAATCGCTAGAAGCCGATTCAACTTAAAACTTCACCATCACGTTGCGCAGATCGGTGTAGAACTCCAGCGAATGCACACCGCCTTCGCGGCCGATGCCCGACTGCTTGGAGCCGCCGAACGGCGTGCGCAGGTCGCGCAGGAACCAGGCGTTGATCCAGCACAGGCCCACTTCGATCTGCTGCGCCAGGCGGTTGGCGCGCGCAATGTCCTGCGTGAAGACGGCGGTGGCCAGGCCGTAGCGGTTGGCGTTGACCTTGCCCAGCACTTCTTCTTCGCTGTCGAAGGGGCTGATGTGGCAGCAGGGGCCGAAGATTTCTTCGGTGACCACGGTGGCGGTCTCGGGCAGGCCGGTCCAGATGGTGGGCTGGATCCACGAGCCGTTCTTCAGGTCGCCGGGCATGTCGGGGATGCCGCCGCCGGTGACGATGGTGGCGCCTTCGTCCTTGGCCGTTTTGTACAGGCCCAGCACCTTGGCCTGGTGCTTCTTGCTGATCAGCGGGCCGATCTTGGTGTCCTTGTCGAAGGGCAGGCCGGGTTTCATGCTCTCTGCGCGGTCCTTCAGTGCGGCCACGACCTTCTCGAAGATCGGGCGCTCCACGTACACGCGCTCGGTGCCCAGGCAAACCTGGCCGGCGTTCTCGAAGCAAGAGCGCGTCAGCGTGTCGATGGTGGCCTGGAAGTCGCAGTCGGCAAACACCACGGCGGCGTTCTTGCCGCCCATCTCCAGCGACACCGGGCGCACGCCGTTGGCGGCCGCCTTCATGATGATGCTGCCGGTGCGCGTTTCGCCGGTGAAGGTGATGCCGTTGACGTCGGGGTGTTCGGTCAGGAAGGCGCCGGCGGAGTTGGCGCCAAAGCCGTGCACCACGTTGTACACGCCCTTGGGCATGCCCACCGCATTCATCACCTCGCCCAGCAGCGTGGCGGTGGCGGGGGTTTCCTCGCTCGGCTTGACGACCACGGTGTTGCCGCAGGCCAGCGCCGGGCCGACCTTCCAGGTCATCAGCAAGAGCGGCAGGTTCCACGGACAGACCACGGCGATGACGCCGCGCGGCACGCGCACGCCGTAGCTCAGCGCCGTCTTGCCGTCGGGCGTGCGCATGTTGAACGACTCGGTGGCCGTGCTCTTGATGGTGTCGATGAAGATCTGGAAGTTGGCCGCGCCGCGCGGAATGTCCACATGCGAAGCCAGGTGGTGCGGCTTGCCGGTGTCGGCAATCTCGGCCTGCAGGAAGTCGTCGAAGCGGCGGTTGATCTCGATCGCCACGGCGTCCAGCAGCTTGCAGCGCTCGGCCACCGACAGGCGGCCCCAGTCGCCCTTGAGCGCCGCTTTGGCCGCGGCGACAGCGGCATTGACTTCCACCTGGCCGGCTTCGTAGATGTTGCCGATGACGCTGCCGTTGACCGGGTTGATGTCCTGGAACGTCTTGCCGCTGGTGTTGCGAACATATTCGCCGTTGATGAAATTCAGTATCTGTTTCATGGTGACTTTCTTATCTCGCAAGCACTGACTGGCTGTAACGATAGGGTGGGAGACTCATACTGTCCAATACCAAATTTTCCAAATCTGATACCTTCGAGGTATTAAAAAAAGGAGGTGCACAGTGGATTTGCGCCAGATGAAATACTTTCTTGCGCTCGCCCAGGAGCTGCACTTCGGCCGGGCAGCAGCGCGGCTGCACATGGCGCAGCCGCCGCTGACACGGCAGATCCGGGGGCTGGAGGACGAACTGGGAACCCCTTTGTTCCTGCGCACCGCCAAGGGCGTGGAGCTGACCGCTGCCGGCCAGGCACTGCTGGACGAGGTGCCCAACATCCTGTCGCTGACGCAACGCGCGCGCGACCGCACGCAGCAGGCCGGGCAGGGGCTGATCGGCCTGCTCGACGTGGGCATCTTCGGCTCGGGGGTGCTGGACGTGATCCCCCGGCTGCTGGCCACCTTCCACCAGGCACGTCCCGAGGTGCGCATCGAACTGCACAACCTGACCAAGGGCGAACAGTTGCAGGCGCTGCGCGAGCGCCGCATCACCATCGGCTTCAACCGGCTGGTGCCCCCCGAGCCAGGCTTGGAGGTACTGAACGTGCTGCAGGAAACACTGGTCGTCGGCCTGCCGGAAACCCATCCCCTGTGTGCACGCCAGGAGATCACGCTGCGCGACCTGGACGGCGAGCCGATGATCGTCTACCCCAACGCCCCGCTGCCCGGGCTGGCCCAGGAGGTGGCCAGCGCCTTCCACCGCGAGGGCATTCGCCTGAACGTGGTGCAGGCGGTGGAAGATGTGCTGACCTGCGTGGCCCTGGTGGCGGGCGGTTTTGGCGCCTGCATCACCACCCATTCGGCCACCAGCCTGCGCCTGCCGGGGGTGGTGTACCGGCCGCTGCGCTCGCGCCACCTGCGCGACATCGAGCTCAGCTGCCTGTACCGCACCGACGACATGTCGCCGGTACTGGCGGCATTTCTGGAGGTGGTGGGTGCGTTTGCCAACGCCCAGAGCACGAAGGGCCGGGACGCGGGCGGGCGGGATTGACCCTGCCATGGCCATGGATGGTAGGTCGGCCATGGTCTTCCCGTCAGGCCTCGGAAGGCGCAAGCCCCAGCGCCTGCAAGCCGGCGACCGCGATGGCTTCGTCCTGCGCTTCGCTGCCACCCGAGACACCGATGGCACCGATGCGCATGCCGCCCTCCACGATGGGCAGTCCGCCCCCAAAGGCGACAAAGCGCGGGCGCAACACCAGCCCCTCGCGCACCGCAGGCGAATGTTGCTGCAGCACCGCATGCCACTGGGAGGTCGGCAGGCCGAAACTGGTGGCGGTGTAGGCCTTGTCGATGGCAATATCGACCGAATGCAGCGGCGCGCCGGGCATGCGCACGAACGCCGCCAGCACGCCGGCGGTATCGACCACCGCCACGTTGACCTGCACGCCCAGGGCGGTGGCGGCCTGCACCGCTGCCGCCACGGCGCACAGGGCCGCGGTGGCATCGATCACGCGCTGCTCCCGGCTCAGAGAGGCAGCACCGGAGCCAACGCTGGGATCTGGCATGGCCATGGCGTTCAGAAGGCCTTGACCATCGTCAGCCGCACCAGGTTCCCCTTGGGCTGCGGGCCGGTGCCGGCTTCGGCGCGAAACTCCTTGTAGACCGCGCCCTTGAGGAACACGCCGGCGGCAGCGATCGGGTACACCAGTTCGGCGCCCAGCGCGTGCCGCGAGGACTTGTCGGCGCTGGCGCCCGGGCCGCTGTCGTTGCTGGTCTGCCACTGGCTGTAGCCCACCACCCCCGCCTGCACCGGGCCAAACACCTTGGCCAGCCCCCACTCCACCGTGGCCTGGTTGCCATGGCGAAAGCCACTGTCGGTCTTGCCATGGCGCTCGAAGCGCAACAAGGCCGAACCCGAAATCGTCTTGGCGGCATCGAAGTAGTAGGTCGCACCACCGGTCAGCATCGTGCTCTTGAAGCCCTTGCCCGCCGATGCCGGATGGTCGGTGTTGCCCGAATCCAGCCACATGCCGGCGGCCGCCACGGCATCCCACTGCGCGCCGTGCCAGCCCAGCACCAGGGGGCCGACGTAAACGTCGCCCACACCCGAACGGCTGTCCGCGATGCCCGCGGCATGGATGGTCAGCGAGGTCCGCACCAGCGGCACGATGGCCTCGACACCGTAATCGGCACCCAGCACCTTGTGGCCCGTCATCCAGACAAAGCGATTGGCCAGCGCGGTGACGGTGCCGCTGTTGTGCCCCGGCAGATCGGTGCTGGAGCCCGGTGCGCGAAAGCTGTTGATGTTGTAGTTCACCACATAGCCCAGGTAATACAAGCCGGGCGGCGGCACGCTGGCGGCCTGTGCGCCTTCCACACCGGGAACGTAATGGCCTTCCGCCTGGGCGGCCAGGGGCGCCAGGCTGCCCAGACCCGCCAGCAGGGCGGTCGCTGCAAATGTTTTCTTCATGGGTTTTCTCGTACAACGAAGCAAAGAGGAAATAGCGGAGCCGGGGCGCCGCTTCAGGTGTACACGTCCGTGAAGGACGCCACCAGTTCACCGGTGTGAAAGAAGATCCCGCTGCCCAGCTTGTCCTCGCTCCAGGTGGTCACGGGGCGGTCGGGCTGCGCCAGGTAACCGAGGCCGGCAAAGGTTTCGTTGCGGTTGCCGCTGGGGTCGAAGAAGTAGATGGTCTCGCCGCGCGTGATGCCGTGGCGCGTGGGGGCCACGTCGATCTTGACCTTCTTCTTGGCCATGACATCGGCGGCCTTGAGCACGTCGTGCCACGAATCCAGGAAGAACGCGATGTGGTGCAGGCCGCTGACCGGGCCGCCCACAAAGGCGATGTCGTGCGGCGTGGTGGTGCGCGCCATCCAGGTGGCGGCCTGCATATCGCCCTGGGGGCCGACCAGCACCTGCTCGGTCAGGAAGAAGTCCAGGCATTCCTTCATGAAGCGCGTGTTGTCCTGCACTTTGTTGATGCCCGCCTCGGGGTTCATCTCGCACATCAGCAGCAGGTGGTCGAGCCAGTGCGCGCCCGCGCCCCGGATGCCGTCGGGCCAGGGATCGGGATTGACGGTGCCCACGTCGGTGCCCACGTATTCCTTCATGGCATACAGGCGCATTTCGTGGCCGCTGGGCAGGTTGAACTGCAGCATGCGGCCGGTGGAGGGCAGCGTGCCTTCCGGCAGCAGCGTGGTCTGGATGCCCCAGGCCTCGATGCGGGCCTGCAGCGCCTCCAGGTCCTCGTCTTTCTCCACCTTGTAGGCCACGTGGTTCAGGCCCGCACGGTCGCTGGGCGTGAGGATGATGGAGTATTTGTCCCACTCGTCCCAGCACTTCAGATACACGTTGCCGGCGTTGTCCTTCATGACCGTCTTGAGGCCCAGGACCTCTTCGTAGTGCTTGACGGCAGCGGCGATATCCATGACCCGCAGGCTCGCGTGGCCGATTCTTAGTACACCCATTTCATGTCTCCTTCGGTTGGTAAATCTTCATTGGTTCAGTTGGCAGGGCGTTGCGCCACCGGGGTAGCGCTGCCCAGAAAAGGCTTGCGCAACCGGGCGGCCACTTCCAGGCACACCGCCTGGGTGGGCGCCACGCGGCAGGCCAGCGTGTAGCCACTGGCTTCTTCTTCGGTGCTGACATGCGCCCGGCTGACGGGTCCGAGCGACTGCACCGCCCCTTCCACAATGCGCACCTTGCAGACCCCGCAGCCGCCGTTGACGCAGCCGGCCGGGATGCCCTTGCGGCCCAGCCGCAACATGCCGGCCAGCAGGCTTTCGTTGGTGGCACAGTCAAAACAGTCGCCGGTCTGCGACACGCTGACGCGCACTTGCGAACAGGGGTTGGCTCCCATGGCGGCTCCTAGATGGTTTTGAACAAGGGGCTGCGCGCCTGCTGCGCATCGGCGGCCGAGAGGAATTTCTCGGTGTAGATGTCGCGCTCGAACAGGCGCCCCTGCATCAGCGCGCCGATACAGGCTTCGATCATGGGCGGGGGGCCGCACAGGTAGGCCTTGTGGCCGGCGAAGCTGCCACCAAAGTGCGCTTTCGCCGCTTCGTGAACAAAGCCGCGCGCGCCGTTCCAGCCATCGCTCCCGGCGGCGTCCGAAAGTGCCGGCACGTAGGTGAAATGCGGGTGGCACTCTGCGAGGGCGCGGAACTCGGCGTCGTAGTACAGCTCCTGCGCGCTGCGCTGCCCGTACACCAGCGTGATGGGCTGCGTGCAGCCACTGGCCAGCAGCTCCAGAATCATGGCGCGCGGGCTCGACAGGCCCGAACCGCCCGCCATGAACACCATGGGCATGGCGGCCGAACGGCGCACAAAGAAACGGCCGTAGGGCCCGGTCAGTTGCAGCCGGTCGCCTTCTCTCAAAGACTCGTGCAGCCAGGTGGTTCCAGCGCCGCCGGGCACCTGGCGCACGTTCAGCTCGATCTCGCTGCTCTGGCCATCGGCACCGGGCGCATTGGCAATCGAGAAGGCGCGCCCCCCGTCAACGCCCGGAATCTGCACTTGCACATACTGCCCGGCCTGGTAATGGATGGGCCGGTCCAGGCGCAGGTGCAGGGCCTTGATGGTCGGCGTGAGCTGCTCGATGCGCGCCACCGTGGCGGTGAAGTCGCGCACCGGTATCACCTTGGCATCGGGGTCGTCGTCAAAGTCGGCCTCGATGGTGGCGTCCGACTGCAGGGTGGCGCAGCAGGCCAGTGTCTTGCCGTCGTCACGCTCCATTTCCATCAGGGCGAACGGGTTGGCCGCGCCATGGTCCACCTCGCCGTCGGTCACCTGCACCTTGCAGGTGCCGCACAGGCCATGGCCGCAGGCGTGCGGAATGTAGATGCCCTGGCGCAGCGCGGCGTCCAGCAGGGTCTGGCCTTCTTCCACCTCGATGGTGGCGCCCAGGGGTTCGAGTGTCAGTTGGTAGCTCATGGCATGTCCTGGACGACGGGGCTGCGCGGTGGCGGCACCCGTCGTCTGTGCGGGCTGGTACGGTTAGCTGAAAGACCCCTGGATACCGGTCAGGCCCGGTGTCCGAAAGCGGATCGCGTCCTTGTGCCCCAGGCCGTTGTCGGCCAGGCTCTTGGCCGGATCGGGCGTCCAGGGCTGGCCCGACTTGAACCACTGGACTTCGTTCCAGTCGATGCGGTCAAAGTCGGGGTGCACGCCATAGACACCGGGCAGCACCGCCTGGGCCAGCGCGCCAAAAGGCATGTCGGCAGGCAGCGGCAGCGCCACCGGGCAGGGAAACATCAGATGCTCGTCCCAACCGATGAAGAGCAGGGGCGCCGGGAAGTTGGCGCGCACGTCCTTGGCGGGAAAGTCGTAGGGCTTGAGGGCGGTAACGCTCATGGCTGTGCTCCTTGGTCTGCGGCGGCCGTTGCACCCGGCACTGGATCGCCGCGCCAGGCGGCAAAGTTCTTCTGGTCTTCCGAACCCTCGAAGTCGAAGTTGTCGCGGCCCACGTTCATGCCGTACCAGTCGAGCACGGCCAGCAGCGGATCGAAGCCTTCGGCCGTTGGGTCCACACCGGGCTTGAAGCAGTGGCCCTGGTAGATCTGCTGCACCGGCAGCCAGGACTGCACGTACTTCTCGGGCTCGTGCTCGAACACATCCTTGCAGCCATCGCTGCAGAAGTGGTACTTGTCGCCCTTGTATTCGGTCTCGCGGTGGCAGATCTTGGTGGGGTCGCCCGGTTCGGTGAAGAGCAGCGGAATCTGGCAGGTGTTGCACAGCATCGGCAGCGTCTTGCTGTAGATGCGCCGACCGGCCTTTTGTTCTTCGCGCAGGTACTCGAAGCGCGGGCGGTAGTACTTGTCGAAGGTGTCGGGGTACTTCTCGCTCAGCCACTGCAGCTCGTCCTCCTTGGGAATCCAGGTGTGGAAGGGGGCTGCGGCACCGTAGTTGTAGAAGGTGTTCCAGGCCTGGTGGCTGATGTGGTCCTTGCCCTCGCAGGCCTGCTTCCAGCCCTTGGGCTCGCGGATGCCATAGCGCGCCAGGTCGCGGAACAGCGCGCCGCCGTTTTCCTCGACATACATCTCCCAGCTTTCCTTCCAGCTCATCACGCGCTTGGGCAGCATGTAGTCCTGCATCATGGCCACCAGTGTGAGCAGGCGGTAGCCGCGCCAGAACCACTTGTCGATCCAGCGCTGCACGATGGGCACGTTGGCAGGGTCCTGCTCCAGCATGAACTTGATGCACTCGATGCCCAGCGTCATGTGGCGCGACTCGTCGGACTGCGCCGAGAAGCCGAACGTCACCGTGGACATGTCGCCGTTGTGCGCCGCACCCGACATGAAGGGCACGAACAGCAGGTTGGTCAGCACGTACTCGAACGAGAAGCTCACGGCGGTGAGGAACTCGAACGGCCCGCCCGACAGCGCATCCTCGAAGAACGACTTGGGCACCGACAGGTACCACACGCGGTCGAACCATTGCGTTGGCTGGTGCAGGCCGTTGAAGTACTTGTTGTAGTGCGACAGCGCGTGCGTCTCGGTCTGGTAGTGACGCAACTCGTCAATGGACTGCATCTGCGCCGCCACGCGGGCCCCGGCGCCGGTGAAGTGCCGGCCCACATGCGCAAAACCACGGTGCGCGTAGTACTCCAGCGGCGTCACGCCCTGGATGAACAGCTTGAGCGCGTTCACGTAGCGCGCATCCGAGATGCCGAGCTGCCCGTTGTTCTGCGCAAAGGCCTCGATCACGGCGTAGAGTTTCTTTTCCTTTTCGCCCTGGTACTTCCAGTAGGCGTCCATGGTCAGGCGAAACGGGTCTTCCCATTTGTCCCAGTCGTGGATCTTGATGCCTTCGTACTGGTCGAACGGAAAGACCTTTTCCATTGGCTGGTAGGTCGTATCCCAGGCCAGGCCGCGCGTCATGGCGGCGTAGCGGTCCTTGAGGCCCAGTTTCTTCTTGATGACAGGTGCGTCCATGGTTTGTCTCCTAATGGTTTCGTGCAACGGCCCGCAGGCTCAGTGTTCCCAGCTCAGCGAAAACTCGTCGTCGTCTTCGTCGATGTATCCCGACAGCGTCACCAGGTTGACGTGCAGCTGCTGCAGGTTGAAGCGCTGGCCGGTCTGCTCTTCGATGGTTTCGCGGCGGATCACGAGGCGACCGGGCGCGTTGATCTTCACGAGCCCCGGTGGATAGGTGGCGCTGGCCTGGGCGTTGTCCGCCAGGATGGCGTCCACGACCGGGCGGGATTCTTCGTTGTCCTGAAAGGCGATGAAGACGCTGGAGACAACGGGTGCGGTAGATGCGTTCATGGTGGTGACTTCCTTCACAGGACCAGGCCCGACTTGCGCGCCCGGGCATCCAGCGCCGTGCGCACGGCGGCCAGGGCCACACTGCCTTGCGCCCCCAGCGCCATGTCCGCCACCGGTGCCAGCGCGGCCTGCGCCAGGTCGGCACAGGTCTTGAACCAGCCGGTGATCAGCGCCCGGTTCTCGTCCGACGCGGCGGCAGCCACCTTGGTGACCGCATCCACCCAGCGCGCGCTCTCGTCGTGCCACTCGGGCATGAAGGCCGTCAGCATGGCCACCGCCGTGCCGCCCTGCACTGCCAGGCGGTCGTCCACGAAATGCGTGTAGACCAGCGGGTACAGCAGGCCGTCAAGGACCAGGTCCTGTGCCACGAACAGCTCGAACGGATCGTTGACGACGAGCGTGTCTTCCACCAGCTTGCGCAGCGGCTGCCAGCGCGGGTCGTGCAGCCAGTCGTTCTTGCCCGCGTCGAGCGCACCGGGCTCGCCCAGGGCCAGCCCCAGGCGCGTGAGGTACTGGGCCACGGCCAGTTGGTCCATGGCATGGAACATGGCTGGCGCCGTGAATGCCGTGCCATAGCCGCGTGAGCAGATCGTGCTGTTGTTCATGTTGCCGCCCCAGGCCACATGGCGCAGCGGCATGAGCACTGCGCAGGCGGCGGCGCGCTGCGCGTCGGGAATCTTGTCGATCAGCCCCCGCGACTCCACGAACTGGTAGTTGGCCTCCATCGCCTCCTGCTGGCGCGCACGCGCCATGGTCCAGTTGGCGTAATAGAACTGGCGCGGGTCGCGCAGCGCATCCCAGTCGGCCAGCTTGACGGCCGTGCGTGCGGTGTCGAACAGCTCGAATTCGGGTTCCCAGGTCGGGCGGTAATGGAAATGCGCGGTGGGCTGCACGCCCACCGTGGCTTCCAGGTAGCGCGACGCGGGTTTGTCACCCGTGTACGCGGCCACGCGGGCGAAGGTGCTGCGCAAAGGCTGGATTTCGCGCGCCTGCAGGTCAATGTTCATGTGCGGTGTCTCCTCAAACGATGGTGGTGGTGCGGTCTTCGATCGGATCGCCGAGGGGGCGCACCTGTTGCGCCCGACAGAACGCCTCGAACGCGCGCTGCGGCAGCATCAGCTCCACCGCCAGCTCCGGCCAGCCGATCGAAAACTCGAACTCGATAAAACCGTTGTCCCGTCTTTTCAGCACACGGACGAACTTGCGCGACACATCGCATTGCAGGCTGTCGGTGGCCAGTGGTTCTGGGTTCATTGCGGGCTCCATGTTTTGGCTTTAGCCCGTCAACAGGTGCACGGGCCGTGCCAACTGTCGATAAAACAGCTTCAATATCGATAAAACAAGGGTTAGCCCCTACAAAACCCCGCACCGGGAAGCTGCCGCGCCCCCCTGGCGGCCGCGCACCGGCGCCTTGCCCGCAAGATGCCGCGGTGCAGCATGATCAAATGCTCAAATCCACCGAGCAGGAACTGATGAAATGGTGAATTCCACCGGTACTGGGGTCATACCCGATGGCGCTCATCAATTTTTTTATCGATAGTGCGCCGATGCCTGCCTCCGCCCTGCCCCCGCTGCCTCCCGATATCGATCTGCGCCGCCTGGTGCACTTTTCTGCGGGCGACGGCCGCATCTGGCTTTCTGGGCAACGCATGCTGCTGGTGCATGCGGCCGCACTGGGCGCCCTGCGCCGGGAGCTGATGAACACCCTGGGACCGGCGCAGACCCGCCGCCTGCTGATGCGCGCGGGCTATGCCTCGGGCGAGCGCGACGCGCAGCTTGCACGCCAGGTGCGCCCCGAGGCATCGCTGTTCGAGATGTTCTCGGTCGGCCCCCAGCTGCACATGCTGGAAGGCGCGGTCCAGGTCACCCCGCAGGTCTTTGAACTCGACGAAGCGGCGGGCCACTTTCATGGGTTTTTCCGCTGGGACCACAGCTGGGAGGTCGAGAGCCATGTGCGCGACTTCGGCCCCCAGGATGGCCCCGTCTGCTGGATGCTGCTGGGCTATGCCTCGGGCTACACCAGCGCGTTCTTTCACCGCGCGGCGCTCTTCAAGGAAGTGCAATGCGCGGCCTGTGGCCAAGGGCACTGCATGATCGAGGGCCGCTTCCAGCACGAGTGGCCCGACGGGGACGCCATAGCACGCGACTACGACGCCGAATCGGTGCTGGTCAAGCTCGACGAGCTGCAGTCGCAGGTGCAGACCCTGCGCACCCAGCTGCAGCCCGCCGATGAGCTGGGGCCGCTGGTGGGGCGCTCGCACGCATTCGAGCAGACCGTGGCGCTGCTGCGCAAGGCCGCGCAGACGCAGGTCACCGTGCTGCTCACGGGCGAAACCGGTGTGGGCAAGGAGCGCTTTGCCCGTGCGCTGCACGCCATGGGCGCACGGGCCGACAAACCCTTCGTGGCCGTGAACTGCGCGGCGCTGCCCGCCGAGCTGATCGAGAGCGAACTCTTCGGCGCCGAGAAAGGTGCCTACACCGGCGCCGCTGCCACGCGCATCGGCCGCTTCGAGCGCGCGCACGGCGGCACCCTGATGCTCGACGAGCTGGGCGAGCTGCCCCTGCCCGCGCAGGCCAAGTTGCTGCGCGTGCTGCAAAGCGGCGAAATCGAACGCCTGGGCGGCACCCAGGTGCGCAAGGTGGATGTGCGCGTGGTGGCCGCCACCAATGTGGACCTGGAAAAGGCCGTGGCCGAGGGGCGCTTCCGGCGCGACCTGCTGTACCGCCTGAACATCTATCCCATCCGCATTCCCTCGCTGCGCGAACGCACCGACGACATCGAACTGATTGCCATGCACCTGCTGCAAAAGTATGCGGTGCAACACGGCAAGCGCATGGCGGGCTTCACCGACCGGGCCCTGCTGGCGATGCGCGCCCATGCCTGGCCAGGCAATGTGCGCGAGCTGGAGAACCTGATCGAGCGCGGTGTCATCCTCACCCCGTCGGACGAGAGCGTGGACGCCGAGGTGCTGTTTCCGCACATCACGATGCAGCCGGGCGCCACCGTCAATGCCGCCGGCACGCTGGAGCGCACCACCACCGCCACGGCCCAGGCCACGCAGCTCTACGACCAGCTGCAAAACAGCGGCCTGACCCTGGAGGCCCTGGAAGACACACTGATCCGCGAAGCCGTGGCACGCGCCGGCGGCAATCTCTCGGCCGCCGCGCGCGCACTGGGCCTGACGCGCCCCCAGTTGAGCTACCGGCTATCGCGCCTGAACGAGCGCGCGCAGGCCTGACCCCACGGATCACCATGGCCAAACGTCCCTATCTGCACGCGCTGAACACCGACCACGACCTTGCAGGCGCGGGCGACACCATCTCGCGCACCCTGATCGAGCAGACCTATGCCGAGCTGCGCGACGACATCATCGAAGGCCGGCTGGAGCCCGGCAGCAAGCTGCCGATCGAGCACCTGCGGGTGCAGTACAACGTGGGCGCCGGCACGCTGCGCGAGGCCATCACCCGGCTGGCCAGCGATGCGCTGGTGACCACGGAAGGGCAGCGTGGCTTTCGCGTGGCCCCGATCACGCTCGAGGAACTGGAAGACATCACCCGCCTGCGGGTGCATGTCGAGATCGATGCGCTGCGCCTGTCGATCCGCAACGGCGGAGCGCACTGGCGGGCCGCGCTGCGGCAAAGCTACGACGCCATCTCGGCACTGGAGCAACCCTTTCAGACGGCGCACCGGCGCCGGTGGGAAATCCTGAACGTGCGTTTTCATGAAGCCCTGCTGGCCGGACAGGAATCGCCATGGACACGCAAGGTACTGGGCCTGCTGGCGCGCCATGGCGAGCGCTACCGCCGCTACGCCATGGGCCTGCCCGGCTCGGTGCGCGACGTGCACGCCGAGCACACCGAGATCTTCGAGCAGGCCATCGCAGGCCGCGAAGCCCGCGCGGCGCTGGCGCTGGAAGCCCATATCCGCGCCACACCCGACCTGCTGGCGCAGGCACTGCGCAACGGCCAGCTGACCTTACCCACAGGGGCCACCCCTGACGCCGCGCCCGCACCGATGGCCGGCTGAACGTTTGCGCTATCGTTCGGGCCTGCCGCCGCGGCACCAGAACGGTCCCCTCCATGCTCCAGTACCTCACCATCCCCGTCACGCCCTTCCAGCAAAACTGCTCCATCGTCTGGTGCGACGCCACCCGCAAGGCCACCGTCATCGACCCCGGTGGCGATCTGGATCTGCTGCTGGCCGAGATCCAGCGCCTGGGCCTCACGCTGGAACAGATCTGGCTCACCCACGCCCATATTGACCACGCCGGCGGCACCGGCGAGCTGGCCCAGCGCCTTGCGCTGCCCATCGTGGGGCCGCACCCCGGCGACCAGTTCTGGATTGATGGCCTGCCGCAGCAAAGCGCGATGTTCGGTTTTCCGCCCGCGCAGCACTTCACGCCCACCCGCTGGCTGCACGATGGCGACCAGGTGCAGATCGGCCACGAAACGCTGAACGTGCGCCACTGCCCCGGCCATACGCCGGGCCATGTGGTGTTCCATGCGCCGCAGATCGACCGGGCCTTTGTGGGCGACGTGCTGTTTGCCGGCAGCATCGGCCGCACCGACTTCCCCCAGGGCAACCACCAGCAGCTCATAGCCAGCATCACGCAGCGCCTGTGGCCCATGGGCGACCAGACGGTGTTCATCCCCGGCCACGGGCCGGAAAGCTCGTTCGGACGGGAGCGGCAGAGCAACCCTTATGTGGGCGGCACGTGATGCATGGCGGAAGAGATTTTTCGCTATTACTTCAATAGCAAACTAGCCGCCGCGCCGGGCCGCTTCGTACAGCCCCTGCACCTTGGGTACGTTCTGCTCCAGCGCGCGGATGCGCGCCGGACCCGAGGGGTGGGTGGACAAAAAGGCCAGGCCGCCCTGCTTGCTGCCGGTGGCGTTGCCCATCTTTTGCCACAGACTCACGGCGGCCGAGGGCTGGTAGCCCGCGCGCGCGGCCAGCTCCAGCCCCACCAGGTCCGCATCGCTTTCGTCAGCACGGCTGAACTGCAGCGTGAGCAGCTGCCCGCCCAGGCTGGCTGCCGCATTGCCCAGGTCGCCCAGGCCCAGCAACTGCGAACCCAGGCGCAGCGCCAGGTTGGTGCCCTGCGTCTTGGCGATGCGCTCGCGCGCATGCTCGCGCAGGGCGTGGGCCATTTCGTGGCCCATGATCATGGCGGCCTCGTCGTCGGTGAGCTTGAGCTGGTCGAGGATGCCGGTGTAGAAGGCGATCTTGCCGCCCGGCATGCAAAAGGCATTGACCTGCGAGCTGCCGATGAGGTTGACCTCCCAACGCCATTGCCGTGCCCGGTCGTTCCAGGGTGCGGCATGCGGGATCAGCCTTTTGGCAATGGCATGCAGGCGCTGCAGCTGCGGGTGCCCTGCCGGCGCCAGGGCGCGCTGGGCCTTGGCCTGCTGCAGCATCTGCTGGTACTGCTGGGCGGCGGAGTTCTCCAGCGTCTCGGCGGGCACCAGCTTGCGCAGGCTCGATGCCGAGCCCACATCCACCTGCGCCAGCACGGGCGCGGCGGCGCTGGCACCCGCAGCCAGCAGGAAGGCGCGGCGCGCAGACCAGGGTGACGACGGCGCAACGGAGGGTGGGAGGCAGAGCAGGCACATGCAGGAATAATAGACAAAAACCGCCCGGCCCCATGTCAGACACCTCCCCGACCCCACCCCACCCCCCCGCCGTGCGCCCCCCCTGGCTGCAGACCCTGCGCGTGTACCTCGAACCCGCCAGCCTGCGCATGCTGACGCTGGGCTTCTCGGCGGGCCTGCCGCTGCTGCTGGTGCTGGGCACACTCTCGTTTCGCCTGCGCGAGGCGGGCATCGACCGCAGCACCATCGGGTATCTCAGCTGGGTGGGCCTGGCCTATGGCTTCAAATGGCTGTGGGCGCCGCTGGTGGACCGCATGCCGCTGCCGCTGCTCACGCGCTGGCTGGGGCGGCGGCGCAGCTGGCTGTTGCTGTCGCAGGGCATGGTGGTGGCCGGCCTCGTGGGCATGGCGCTGGCCGACCCGCGCCTGACGCTCGGCCCCATCGTGTGGTGCGCCCTGGCGGTGGCCTTTGGTTCGGCCACGCAGGACATTGCGCTCGATGCCTTTCGCATCGAATCGGCCGACGCCGACCGCCAGGCCGCACTGGCCGCCTCGTACCAGACGGGCTACCGCCTGGCCATGATCTGGGCCGGCGCCGGCGTGCTGTGGATCGCTGCGCGCTCGGAAGTGGCGCCCGCCGTGGGGCAGGTGGCGGGCGAGGCCGTGGCCCAGGGTGCGGCCGCCTACCAAAACGGCGCCTGGCAGGCCGCCTACCTGGCCATGGCGGCATCGATGGCCGTGGGCATCGTCACGGTGCTGTTCTCGCGCGAGCCGGTGCCGGTGGTGCTGCCGCCTGCCAAGAACGCCGCCGAATGGCTCAAGGGTGCCGTGGTCGATCCGTTCGCCGATTTTCTGGGCCGCTATGGCTGGCAGGCCGCGCAGATCCTGGCGCTGATCGCCGTGTACCGCATCAGCGACGTGGTCATGGGCATCATGGCCAACCCGTTTTATGTGGACATGGGCTTCACCAAGGACGAGGTAGCCGCCGTCACCAAGGTCTATGGTGTCGTCATGACGCTGGTGGGCGCCTTTGTGGGCGGCGTGCTGTCGATGCGCCTGGGGGTGATGCGCATCCTGATGCTGGGCGCCGTGCTCAGCGCCGGCAGCAACCTGCTGTTTGCCTGGCTGGCGGGGCACGGGCACGACGTGACGGCGCTGATCGCCGTGGTGTCGGCCGACAACCTGGCCAGCGGCATTGCCTCGGCCGCCTTCATTGCCTACCTGTCGAGCCTGACCAATGTGAGCTATTCGGCCACGCAGTACGCGCTGTTCAGCTCGATGATGCTGCTGCTGCCGAAGTTTGTGGCGGGTTTCTCGGGCGACTATGTCAACGCGCATGGCTATGCGCATTTCTTCACGGCCACGGCCCTGCTGGGGCTGCCGGTGCTGGCGCTGGTGTGGTTTGTTTCACGAATCAAAACACCCGCTAGCGCTTGAATATAAAGCGCTAGCCGCTATTGAAGAAATAGCACTCTAGCATTTCTCCGCTTGCCCGGTTTACCGGAACTTTACGGCGGCTTCAACGCTGCGCGACGCCTGCGGGCCACCATGGAGCCCTGCCCCCACCGGCTCCACCACCCCACTACACTGCCCCGATGAGCTCGCACCTGCTGATGATCGAAGACGACGCCCGCCTGGCCCAGATGGTGGGCGAATACCTGGGCCAGTCGGGCCTGCATGTCACGCACCGCGCCGACGGCGCCAGCGGCCTGGCGCAGTTGCAGGGCGAAAGCGCGGGCCCCTTGCCCGACCTGGTCATCCTCGACCTGATGCTGCCCGACATGGACGGCCTGGATGTCTGCCGCCGCATCCGCGCGCTGCAGGGGCCCGCCGCCCAGGTGCCGGTGCTCATGCTCACCGCCAAGGGCGACCCCATGGACCGCATCATCGGCCTGGAGCTGGGCGCCGACGACTACCTGCCCAAGCCGTTTGAACCCCGCGAGCTGCTGGCCCGCATCCGCGCCATATTGCGCCGGCGCACCGACGGCGCCAGCGCGCCGGCCGCGCAGACCCTGCGCTTCGGTACCCTCGAAATCGACCGCGATGCCCGCAGCGTGACGGTGGCCGGCGCGGCGGCCGACCTCACCTCCTACCAGTTCGACCTGCTGGTGGCGCTGGCCGAGCGCGCCGGCCGCGTGCTCACGCGCGACCAGATCATGGAAGCCGTGCGCGGCCGCGAACTGGAGGCGTTTGACCGCTCGATCGACGTGCACATGGGCCGCATCCGCGCGGCCATCGAGGTGGACGCCAAGAACCCGCGCCGCATCCTGACGGTGCGCGGCGTGGGCTACGTCTTTGCCAAGCAGCAGGATTGACGTGAAACATCCCCCTGTGGCGCTGCGCGCTTTCCCCCTTCTCTCGCATCGCTGCGCGCTGCGGGAAGAGGGACGCCGCCAGTGCGGCGGGGCGGCCCTTGCACGGCGGCCCTGGCTGGGGCCGCGCCCCTTGCGCGGGCCGCAGTCCACGGGTGCGGGGCATGGCGGTGTTTGATCTTTTTTCGCGCCGCCTGTACCTGCGCATCTGGCTGGCCGTGGTCGGCGGCGTGGCCGTGCTCACCCTGGCCGTGGGCTGGGCCTGGCGCATTGCCGCCGAGCAGAACGCACAACCCATGGCGCCGCCCGCCCGCGAAGTGGTGCTGCGCGACAGCGAGGGCCACACGCTGGTCGCCGGGCTCGCCACGCGCGTGCCCGGACCGCCGGGCGAGGGGCTGGAGCTGAGCATTGACAGCGCCGACGGCAGCACCTACAGCCTGCAGCTGGCACCGCGCGGCGACCGGGGCAATCACCCCGGGCCCAACCGCCGCGCCGACGCCGCCTTCTGGACCCGACCACCCTTCGGCTTCCTGTGGATGCTGGGCCTGGTGGGCCTGGCCGTGGCCGTGGGGGTGTTTCCCATCATCCGCCGCCTGCTGCAGCGGCTGGAGACCCTGCAGCGCAGCGTGCAGCGCTTTGGCGAGGGCGACCTGTCGGTGCGCGTGCCCGAGCAGGGGCAGGACGAGGTGGCCCACCTGGCGCGCCAGTTCAATGCCGCCGCCGCCCGCATCGAGGCCCTGGTCAAGACCCACAAGTCGCTGCTGGCCAATGCCTCGCACGAGCTGCGCTCGCCGCTCACGCGCATCCGCATGGGCCTGGAGCTGATGGGCGGACAGCAGCCCTCACCCGCGTTCCGCGAAGAAATCCTGCGCAACATCGCCGAGCTCGACCAGCTGGTCGACGAAATCCTGTTGTCCAGCCGGCTGGACGCGCGCGAGGCCGATGTGGGCACGGTGGAGCTGGTGGACCTGATCGGACTGGCCGCCGAGGAATGCGCCCGGGTCGGTGCCGACCTGGATGTCAGCGCCAGCGCCGATGCGCTGCAAGTGCGCGGCGTGGCCAAGCTGCTGCGCCGCGCGCTGCGCAACCTGCTGGAAAACGCACGCCGCTACAGCCAGGGCACCATCACGGCGGTGGTGCAGCGGCACAACGGCCAGGCGCGCTTGAGCGTGCTCGACCAGGGGCCTGGCGTTCCCCCCGCCTTGCGCGAACGCATCTTCGAGCCCTTCTACCGCCTGCCGGGTGCCAGCGAACGTGCCGGCGGCGTGGGCCTGGGGCTGGCCCTGGTGCGCTCGATTGCCGAGCGGCACAACGGCTCGGTGCGGTGCGATGATCGACCCGACGGCGCCAGTGGCGCATGTTTTGTGCTGTCCTTGCCGCTGGCACCTGCCTCACCCACAGCCACCACGGCACCCGCTCCGCACTGATCAGCGCGCCCTGCGGTGCGGCGGCAGTGGCCAACGCCAGGCCGACAGCCCGTACATCACCGCCCCGGCCACCAGCGCGGCCGCCGCCAGCGCCAGGCCGCGCGCAAAGCCCCGGCCCGGATCGCCCTGCGCAATCAGCCAGGCCACCAGGGGCGGCCCGGCGATCTGGCCCAGGCCGTAGACGGCCGTCACCAGGCTGGCAAAACTGTCGGCCGAAGCCGGCCACAGGCGCCGCGCCTCCTGCAGGCCATAGAAGGTGATGGCCGTGAACGGCAGGCCCACGCACAGGCTGCTGAGCGCAAAACCGGCGGGCGTGGGCCAGGCCAGCCCCAGCGCAATGCCCAGCGCCTGCAGCGCATAGGCGGCCAGCAGCAGCCAGCGCCGGTCCCAGGCCGGGGGCGCCCGCGTGCTCAGCGCCGCGCCCATCGCCACGCCGGCACCGAACACCGGCCAGAAAAGGTCCGGCCAGGGTGAACCCGGCGGCAGCGCGGCGCGCGCGATGACGGGCAGAAAGGTGGCGGTGACGATGTAACCCAGCCCCGCCAGGCCATAGGCCAGCGCATGCACGGCCCGCGCCACCGCCGTACCGGCGCCCTGCGCCCGCGCCGCAGCCGGCGGCGCCCCCTTTGCAGGGTCCGTGGCCCGGACCTGGGCCGCCCGACCCCGCACCACGGGCCAGACCCCCACGCACAGCAGCACCGACAGCCCGCCGAACACCACCCAGCCCGAAGCCGCCCGCCACTGCCCGGCCACCATGGCGCTGGCCGCCAGCCCCGTGAGCACGATGCCCACGCCCGGCCCGCAGAAGATCAGCCCGCCCATGGCCGGCCGGCCCAGCGCCGCCAGGCGCACCATGCACCAGGCCGCCACGTTGAGCAGCACCACGGCGCTGGCCGCCCCCGCCACCCAACGCAGCGCCGGCCAGCTGGCGGGTATCGGCAGCGCCATGGCCAGCGTGAGCAGCACCGTGGCCACCAGCCCCGCGCGCGCCAGCCGTGCCGGGTGCCAGCGGGCGTAGAACCCGGGCGCCAGCCAGGGCAGTGCCATGCAGGCCAGGGCGCCCACCAGGTAGCCCACGTAATTGGCCGTGGCCAGCCAGCTGCCCTCGGCGAGCGTGAGCACGCCGTCGTGCAGCATCATGGGCAGCAGCGGTGTGAACGCAAAGCGCCCCACGCCCATGGCCACGGCCAGCGCCAGCATGCCCGCCAGCGCCACGACAAGGGGCCGGTCAGCCCAGGGCGTTGGTGCGGGGTGGGCGGTGGCCTGTGGTTCCATAGCGTGGTTTCCATGTCTGTTTTCTTTATCCTACGCTCAGCGCCGCACGGTCCCTGCGCGAAGGGCGGCGCATGCGCACACGCCCGCGCACTGGCGCCATGGGCCCATTGGACGCCAAGCATTCGCCCGTGGACAATGCCCGCATGCACACCTTCATCAACTCCCGTTTTTGCACCCGCTTCGGTCTGACCACCCCCGTCGCACTGGCGCCCATGGCGCTGGCCTCGGGCGGAGCCTTGGCGAGCGCCTGCGCCCGTGCCGGGGCGCTGGGCCTGGTCGGCGGCGGCTATGGCGACCTGGCCTGGACACAGCGCGAATACCAGCTGGCGCTGCAGGCTGCGGATACCGGCCGCATTGGCTGCGGCTTCATCACCTGGAAGCTCGATGAAGACGCCTCGGCCCTCGACTGGGTGCTGGACCGGCCGCCCGTCCAGCGCCCCCGGGCCCTGATGCTGTCGTTTGGCGATCCGCGCCCCTATGCGCGCCGCATTGCCGACAGCGGCGCCGCGCTCATTTGCCAGGTGCAGCGCATGGACCAGGTCCCGCAGGCCATCGAGGCCGGTGCGCAGGTGATCGTGGCGCAGGGCGCGGAGGCCGGGGGCCACGGCATGAACGCGCTCAATGGCCGCTCCACCATGACCTTTGTGCCCGAGCTGGCCGACTGGCTGTCCGCCCATTCGCCCACCACCCTGCTGCTGGCCGCCGGCGGCATTGCCGACGGGCGCACGCTCGCGGCAGCCCTGGTACTGGGCGCCGATGGCGCGCTCGTCGGCTCACGCCTGTGGGCCACGCAGGAAAGCCTTGCCCCGCTGGGCGCCAAGGACATGGCTGTCGCCACCGACGGCGACGGCACGGCGCGCACGGCTGTCTTCGACATCCTGCGCCGCAAGAACTGGCCTGCACCCTACGATTTCCGCGCCCTGCGCAACGCGCTGCACCGGCAGTGGGAAGATCGCATCGACGCCCTGCGCGCCGACCCCGGGACGGCTCGGGCCGCCTACGACGAGGGCGTGCGCAGCGGCAACTTTGAGGCCGCGCACGCCACGGCGGGAGAGGCTGTCGGGCTCATCCACGATCTGCCGACGGCGGGCGCGCTGGTTCAGCGCATGGATGCGCAGGCGCGGGCGCTGCTGGGTTGAGGGCCTGACCTTCAGAACGACCTGGACGCGCGCTCATCCGGGCCCGTCCTCCCTGCGGCTTCTCCAGCCAGCGGATACAGCCCACGAACGCCACCAAGCTGAAGAGATAGAAAATATTGCCGCTGTTGTGGGCAAAGAAAACCTGCGTCCAGCCAAAGCCGAAGTAGGCGATGGGCAGCAGGGAGGCCGCCACGCGCACAGCCAGCAGCGCGGGCCGCTGCACTGGCGGCGCCCGGGCCAGCCGGGTGCGCGTCGGCCACATCACGGCCAGCGGAATCGCATAGAAGGCCAGCAACACGGCCACGCCGATCAGGCCGCGCTTGGCCCACATGTCCAGGATTTCATTGTGCGCATGCCCATACTCCAGGACCGATGGATGCGCCAGACCCGCCGCGACCATCTTCTGCTTTTGCACGACCACGCCGCTCACGCCCCAGCCCGTCAGCGGACGCTGCGCGCCCATGCGCAAGGCCAGGCGCCACTGCTCCAGGCGCTGACCGGCCGAGGTTGTCGCGCCCTGCTGCGGATGGTCCCAATACAACGGAACCTCCGCCATGGCCTGTTCCACGCGCGCCTCGAACTTGTCCGTAGCAGGAATCACCATGGCCGCAACACACAGGGCGGCACCGACGGCCGTCCACATGGCCCGCCGACCTTGGCCGTGGTGCCACATCAGGCCCAGCACCACCGCCATCAGCAGGGGTGCCACAACCCATGCACCCCGTGATCCGGACAGCAAAGACGCCAGTACCCCGCACCCGCCCAACAGCCACAACAGCAGAGACTGCCTGCGCGGCCAGGCGCCAAACGAAGCCATGGCCCATGTGGCGATCCCAAGGTACATGGCGATTCCGCCATACTGGATGGCATTGGTATGCCCCGTGGCCTTGCTCCACCCCAATACCAGGTACTGATAGGCGGCAATACCCAAAGCACCCGCACCACCCAACGCGCAACCCCACACGGCGCTGCCTGCATGCACGCCGACCTGGTAGGCGACACCCAGGCACAACGCGGCCAGCCAGTACTTGAACAGATAGTCCGAACCGGTCCACGACCACCAGCCGTCAAACGACAACCCCCAGATCAACCCCATGAGCACCATCACGGCGCACAGGGCTTTCAACTCGGTCGACCAAGTCTTGTGGCGGCACAACCCCACGCCCGCCAGCGCAAAAATGACACAGGCTGCTGCGCCATAAGAGTACCCAGAAGGCACGGCCAGCGACAATGCAAAAAAAACAAAGCACGAAATGCTCATTCCGCATCCGACGATGCGCTGGTACAGACTGACCGTATCTTTTCTCATCACACCTTTCGTCCCAAAACACTGCGCGCGATGCCACAAAGCCCGCTTTCCGCACCATGGCACCTTTTCCCATCCTCTACATCAACCTCGACAAAGATGTTGAACGCAGACAGCGCATGCAAGCCCAGTTCAACCACCTCCAGCTGGCTGCCCAGCGGTTGCCAGCCGTCTGGTGGCAAGACCTGGCGCAAGAGGAGCAAAACCAGTACTACAGCGAGACGCTGAACCAGGCGCAATACTTCAAGGCCCTGGCCAATGGCGAGAAGGGCTGTTATTGCAGCCATATCAAGGCTTGGCAGGCGTTGCTGGACAGCTCCGCACCGGCCATGGCAATTTTCGAGGACGACGTCAAGCTGCTGCCGGACATTATCCCGGCTTTGGAAGCCCTGGCCCAACGAACAACCGGCTGGGACATGATCAAACTGTACAGCCGGGATCAGGAAAAAATTTGCAACCAATCGCGTCTGTTCACCGCCCATTCCTTGATCACGTACCAGCGCATCCCCAGCTTTGCGGCAGGCTATGTGATCACCCGTGCCGGCGCCCAGAAGTTGCTGGCATCCCGCCTGCCATTCGGTCGCCCGGTGGATGTGGATTTCCGTTTCTGGTTCGAAAACGACCTGCGGGTCGCCGGGGTCTACCCCTCCGTCATGGCGCTGGATGACACCAGCGAAGTCAGCAGCATTTGGGAGCAACGCGACCGGCTCACGCTGTCGCAACGCCGACGCAAGCTGCTGATGAAGCTGCGCCTGACTCTGGGCAACGCCTTGCACCGCTGACACGCGCCAGGGCAGGTTACGAATGCCCGCCCTGCGCCAGAAGCGCCTGGTACTGCGCCCACATATGCGAGCGGCCATAGGAGGACAAGGCCTTGCGCCGCGCGGCCTGTCCCAGCTGGGCAGCCATCTCCGGCTGTCGCAACAGTTGTGCGAGTACCTGTCCCAAGGCGCCAGCATCAGACTCGGGCACCAGACGGCCGGTCAGGCCATCGCTGAGCACCTCGCGCGCACCGATCACATCCGATGCCACGCAGGCACAACCGGCGGCCATGCCCTCCACCAAGGCCAGCGGCATGCCTTCCCAGTGCGTGGACAGCACAAAGATCTGGGTCGCCGCCAAGCGCTGGGGCAAATCACCCACGTTGCCCAGAAACTGCACCTGGGCCTGCACGCCCAGTGCCTGGGCCAGTTGCCGCGCCTGCTTCAGCAGGCGCTTCTTGCCACCGCCAGCCAGGTACAGCGTGGGCATCAGGCCCTGCTGCTTCAGCCAGGCCAGCGCCCGGATCAGGGTCGCATGGTCCTTCTGGCGCGCGAAACGCGATGCCATCAAGATCGCGGCGTCGCGTTCAGCCCACGGCCGCATCAGTTGCTCTGGAAAGCGCTCCAGCGCGATGCCATTCGGGATGGCAATGCATTTGTCCGGCGGGAAACCGTGCGCAATCAGACTGCTGCGCACCCCCTCCGAGACGCCAATGCTGGCCTCTGTACAGGGCGCCAAGGCCAAGGCCTGGGCCAGACGGCGCGTTGTGTAGCGCTCGCGCGAGTTGTGCTCGACATGAAAGATCCGCGCCACGCCCTCGGCCCGGGCGGCCTGACGTCCCCAGATATGGTCGCTGAAACCGTGCGCAAACAGCACATCGGGGTGCCATGCACGAATGATCCTGCGCAACTCCCAGACCGTCAGCACGTGCAGCCAGTTCGACACGATGCGGACCTCCAGACCCTGGTCGCGCAGCGCCTGAACCCGGTCCATGTGCGTGGTGCGCTTGCGCCGCAGCACCAGCAGCACCTCGGTGCCCGGGGTCTGCCGGGCGGCCAGGCACAGATCGATGGCCACTTGCGTGGCACCGGAAAACCCGCCTGTGACGAAATGCAGGATGCGCATGATTCACCCAAAAAAAAACACCAAAGCCGGCCTGATCTAGGCCGTGCCTGGTGCCATTCAGCCGACAAAGGCCCGATCAATGCCCGCCCGCGAACACCTCGCCGGCCTTCAGCCGGTACACCGTGCCGCAATACGGGCACTTGGCTTCGCCGGCATGGGCCACGTCCAGGTACACCTTGGGGTGGCTGTTCCACAGCTTCATGTCGGCCTTGGGGTTGGGACAGAACACGCCGCCCTGGGCGTTCAGGTCTTTGGCCAGAAGTTCAATGACTGCTTGCGACATGGTCAGACCTTGGTGAGCCAGTGGGCATACTTGGGATTGCGGCCATTGACGATGTCAAAGAACGCGCTCTGGATCTTCTCGGTGATGGGGCCGCGGCGGCCCACATAGTCTTCTTTTCCGATCTCGATGCGATCGAGTTCACGGATGGGCGTCACTTCGGCGGCCGTGCCGGTGAAGAAGGCTTCGTCGGCGATATACACCTCGTCGCGCGTGATGCGCTTTTGCACCAGCTCCAGGCCCAGGTCCTTGCAGATGTGCATGACGGTGTCGCGCGTGATGCCCTTGAGCGCACCGGCCGACAGGTCGGGGGTATAGACCACGCCGTCCTTGACGATGAACACGTTCTCGCCCGAACCTTCGGACACGAAACCGGAAGTATCCAGCAGCAGGGCTTCGTCGTAACCATCATCGGTGGCTTCGGTGTTGGCCAGGATGGAATTGGTGTAGTTGCTCACCGCCTTGGCCTGGCTCATGGTGATGTTGACGTGGTGGCGCGAGTAGCTGCTGGTCTTGACGCGGATACCGCGGGCCATGCCGTCCTCGCCCAGGTAAGCGCCCCAGGCCCAGGCGGCCACCATCAGGTGGATGTCGTTGCCCTTGGGCGAGACGCCAAGCTTCTTGTCACCAATCCAGGTCAGGGGGCGCAGGTAGCACGATGCCAGCTGGTTTTCGCGCACCACGGCGCACTGGGCGTCGTTCACCTGGTCCTGGGTGAAAGGGATCTTCATGCGCAGGATCTTGGCGCTGTTGAACAGGCGCTCGGTATGGTCCTGCAGGCGGAAGATGGCCGTGCCAGCGGCCGTGTTGTAGGCCCGCACGCCTTCGAAGGCGCCGCAGCCGTAGTGCAGGGTGTGGGTCAGCACATGGATCTTGGCATCGCGCCAGTCGACCATCTGGCCGTCCATCCAGATCTTGCCGTCACGGTCGGCCATCGAGGGAACTACGGGGCTCATGGGTGTCCTTTGGGTTGCTGGGTGTCGCAAAAGAGCAGATTTTACGGGGCCGCAGATCCCGCATCGCCTTCCGGCGCATCCTCAGGGGCCACAGGGCGTTCCAGTGCCCATTTCACCAGCTTGCCACCGTGGAACTCGCAGGTCACATGCGAGTGGGTGCCATCGGTCCAGCGGTAGACCTCGGGTTGTTCATTCTCGGGCGATTGCAGCGCCCCCAGCGAACGCGTCATGGCCACCACATGCATCAGGCTCACCCCCGCCTGCAGCCTGGCATTGAGCATGACGGCGCTGCCCACATGGCCGATCGGACGATCGGACGCCTTGCGCAGCACATTCATGAGCCGCGTGAAATGCAGCAGCGCCCACATGAGGACGCCCCCGCCGACGGCCGCGACGCCCATCCAGCCATAGGACCGAAAGCCTACGACCAGCACCATCACCAGCCCCACGGGCACCAGGATATTTCGAAAATTCATGGACCGATTGTCTTACGACGGCGCCCCCGCCCTCGTGTGGGGAGTGCGTATCGCCTGTCAACCCATGCCGCGCACCACGTTCATGGCCTCCTCGACCCGCTCCACGGCGTGGATGGTCAGGCCTTCGATCGGTTTCCTGGGGGCATTGGCCTTGGGCACCACGGCCACGCTGAAGCCCAGTTTGGCCGCTTCGCGCAGACGTTCCTGCCCGCGTGGCGCCGGGCGCACCTCGCCCGCCAGCCCCACCTCGCCAAAGGCGATGAACCCCTGCGGCAAGGCCTTGCCGCGCAGGCTGGAGGTGATGGCCAGCATCACGGCCAGATCGGCGGCGGGCTCGCTGATGCGCACGCCGCCCACGGCATTCACAAAAACGTCCTGGTCCATGCAGGCCACGCCCGCATGGCGGTGCAGCACGGCCAGCAGCATGGCCAGACGATCCTTGTCGAGCCCCACGGAAAGGCGCCGCGGACTGGGGCCGCCGCTGTCCACCAGGGCCTGGATCTCGACCAGCAAGGGCCGCGTGCCTTCGAGCGTGACCATCACGCAGCTGCCCGGCACCGGCTCGCTGTGCTGGCTCAGGAAGATGGCGCTGGGGTTGCTCACGCCCTTGAGGCCCTTTTCGGTCATGGCGAACACGCCGATCTCGTTGACGGCGCCAAAACGGTTCTTGATGGCGCGCACCAGGCGGAACTGGCTGTGCGTGTCGCCCTCGAAGTACAGCACCGTGTCCACCATGTGCTCCAGCACGCGGGGGCCGGCCAGCGCGCCCTCCTTGGTCACATGGCCCACCAGCACCACGGCCACGCCCGAAGATTTGGCAGCGCGCGTGAGGTGCGCCGCGCACTCGCGCACCTGGGCCACCGAGCCGGGTGCCGAGGTGAGCTGGTCGGAATACACCGTCTGGATCGAATCGATCACGGCCACGGCCGGCTGCATCGACTCGATGGTGGCCAGGATTTTCTCCAGCTGGATCTCGGCCAGCACATTCACCTGGCTGTGGTCCAGCCCCAGCCGGCGCGAACGCAGCGCCACCTGGGCGCCGCTTTCCTCGCCCGTGACATAAAGGGTGGGCAAGCCCGCGCGCTGCAGCGCGTCCAGCGCCTGCAGCAGCAGCGTGGACTTGCCGATGCCCGGGTCGCCCCCGATCAGCACCACGCCGCCTTCCACGATGCCCCCACCTAGTACCCGGTCGAGTTCGTCGATGCCGCTGGGCGTGCGCGCGATGTCCGTGGCCTCGATGGCCGCCAGCGGCATGACGGCCTGCGCCTGCGCCAGACCGGCGAACTGCGCACCGCTGTAGCGGTTCTTGCCAGGCCCGGCCTCCGCCACCGATTCGATCAGGGTGTTCCAGGCACCACACGATGGACACTTGCCCAGCCAGCGCGGGCTGGTGCCGCCACATTCGGTGCAGGTGAAAAGGGTTTTGTCTTTGGCCATGGGAGCGGGATCTTGCAAAGCGGCTGGCCACTATAGCGGCCACCAACGCACCACCGGCCGTCACCGCTCCCTCGGGGGCAACGAAGCCATGCGCCCGCACCCAACGACCAAACCCCTTAGGATGGCGACTCAGGCCCGCAATACCAGCGCGCATATCGACGCCCCCGGGGCCTCAGCGCTGCGGAGCCTGCACCCCGCCACCTTTTCAACCTCCACCATGTCCGCACCCACGCTTTACTTCGCTCCCGGCACCTGCGCCCTGGCCGTTCACATTGCCTTGCACGAGGCGCAGGCAGGCCACGAGCTGGTTCGTCTCGACTTCGCCACCCAGCAGCAACGCAGCCCCGAGTACCTGGCCATCAACCCCAAGGGCCGCGTGCCCGCGCTGGTGACCGAACACGGCGTGCTGACCGAAACCCCGGCCCTGCTGGCCTATGTGGCGCAACGCTTTGCCCAGGCGCAGCTGGCGCCGCTGGACCCGTTTGCCTTCGCGCGCATGCAGGAGTTCAACAATTACCTGGCCTCCACCGTGCATGTGGCCCACGCCCACCGCCCCCGCGCCAGCCGCTGGGCCGATGACGCCCACGCCATCGAGGCCATGCAGCGCAAGGTGCCGCAGAACATGGCGGAGTGCTTTGGCGTGATCGAACACCATTACCTGCAAGGCCCCTGGGTGCTGGGCGAACAATATTCCGTCGCCGACGCCTACCTGTTCACCGTGTCCGGCTGGCTGCGCAGCGACGGCGTGGACGTGGCGCAGTTCCCCAAGGTGGCCGACCACCGGCGCCGCATGGCCGAGCGCCCCGCCGTGCAACGCGCGCTGGCATAAACGGCACAAAAAAGCCCCGGCACCGGGCGGGTGGCGGGGCTTTCGGCGTTGCCGGCCCGGTCAGTTGACCTTGAGCGCGCGCCAGTCAATGCGGTTGTCCGCGCGGTGCGGCAACTCCACCTTCTGCGTGGCGGCCCACGGGATCACCTGGTTGTACAGCGGGATGTGGGAAATGAGCTCATGGTCCTGCACCAGGGCCTTTTCGATCAGGCCATTGCGTGTGGCCGGATCGGTTTCCTTCTTGATGCGCTCGATCAGCGCATCCTGCTGCGGGTTGCTGAAACGGCCCAGGTTGAAGTTGCCGTCGCCCCCGGCGCCCGGCGAGCGGATCAGCGACTGCAGCGAATAGAACGCATCGAACGTGGGCACGCCCCAGCCCAGCAGGTAGATGCTGGCCTCGTTGCGCTGGATCATGGGGAAATAGGTGGCAAACGGCAGCGAGCGCAGCTTGGCCTTCACCCCCACCTTGGCCCACTGCGCCGTGATGGCCTGGCACAGCTGCTCATCGTTGATGTAGCGGCCTGCGCTGCAGGCAAAGTCCACCTCGAAGCCGTTCGGGTAGCCCGCATCGGCCAGCAGCTTCTGCGCCGCCTTGATATCGAAGGGGTAGCGCACATCGGCCTTGGGCGTCCAGCCGTTGACCTGGTGGGCAATCAGCGCGCCCGTGGGCTGGGCCAGGCCGCGCATTACCACGCGCTGGATGGCGTTGATGTCGATCGCCTGGTACAGGGCCTTGCGCACGCGCACATCCTTGAGCGGGTTCTGGCCCTTGACGTTCGAGCCTGGCAACTCGCTGCGGAACTGGTCCATGCCCAGAAAGATGGTGCGGTATTCGGCGCCTTCCAGCACCTTCAGGCCCTGCGTCTGGCGCACCCGCGCCAGATCCTGCAGGCTCGGGTCGATGATGAAGTCGATCTCGCCCGACAGCAGCGCCGCCGTGCGCGTGGCATCGGACTTGATGGGGGTGTAGACCACCTCGGTCACGTTGGTGGCGAACTTGCCCTTGCCCCACCAGTGCGGATTGGGCGCCAGCACCACGCGCTGGTCGGGCGTCCACGATTGGAGCACGAACGGCCCCGTGCCCAGGGCGTTGCGGTGGGCAAAGGTTTCGTCCTTGTTCTTGATGTCCTTGGGCTCGACCGACTTGTTCTTCTCGGCCCAGGCCTTGCTGAGCATGCGCAGCTCGGTCAGCTGGTTGAGCAGCACCGGGTTGGGAACGTCCGAGAAGATGTCGATGGTGTGGCTGTTGACCTTTTCCACCCGGTCGATGCCCTGGGCATAGACCGCGTAGTTGGAACTTTTCGACTTGGCGCGCTCGAGCGAGAACTTGGCGTCGTCGGCCGTGAACTCGCTGCCGTCGCTGAACTTCACGCCCTTGCGCAGGCTCAGGCGCAGCTGGGTGGGGCTCACCGGCTTCCATTCGGTGGCCAGCGCGGGCTCGGGCTTGAAGGTCTTGCTGTTGTATTCGACCAGCGTGTCGTACACGGCCGCGTGCAGGGCGTTGTTCACGCCCACGTTCTGGGCATGCACGTCCCACGACGACACATCCACCGCACGCGCCCAGCGGAAGGTCGTGGCCTGCGCGGCCAGGGGCAGGGTGGCAGCCAGCGCGGCGGCAAGGAGCAGGGGTTTGAATTGCATGGGCTTGTGCCTCTCAGAAAACAAAACCCTACTGTGACCCAGGGTGGGCGCCGCCGAAACAACTTTGTGCTTGTATCCATATGCACCGTGGGGTCGGCGCCCTGAAAGCAGCCGCCAAGGCACCTGCGCCAGAGCGCCCAGCCTACTTGTGCCGCAGCGCCAGTCGAATGCGCTCCAGCGCTGGCGAGGGCTGCGCCACGCTGCGATCGAACGGGTGCGCGGTGGCACCAACGGCTTTCAGGATGCGTTGCACGTAGGCGCGCGTCTCCAGGTAGGGCGGCACGCCGCGGTAGCGCTCGACCTTGCCCTCGCCGGCGTTGTAGGCCGCAGCCACCAGCGCCACGTCGCCTTCGAAGTAGGCCAGCAGCCAGCGCAGGTAGGTCAGGCCACCACGGATGTTCTGTGCCGGGTCATACGGGTTCTTGACGTTGAAGCGCTCGCTGGTTTCGGGAATCAGCTGCATCAGGCCCTGCGCATTTTTGGGCGACAGTGCCTGGGTGTTGAAGTTCGACTCGGCGGCAATGATGGCCAGCGCCAGCTGCGGCTCGACCTGGTATTGCGGCGCCATCTTGAGCACCAGCTCCACGATCTTGCGCGGCGCGACCCGCTGGTAGTTGACGCCGGGCTGGGCCACCTGAACCGGAGCGGGCGGTGGCGGCCGCAGGCACTCGGGCACTTCGTCCGTGGCGCCGCCCACCACCTGCAGCATGCGCGCAGCCACGCCCAGGCCCTGCTCGGCGGCGGCCTGGAAGAAAAAGGCGGCCGCCCCATCGTCGCGCACCACACCCCGCCCGTGGGCGTACATCCACCCGAGGTTGTACTGGGCCAGCATGTCGCCCAGCCGTGCGCTGGCGCAGTAGAGTGCGGCGGCCCGCAGCGGATCGCGCGCCACGCCTTCGCCATGTTCGTAGGCGATGGCCTCCTGGCGCAGGCCGGCCGCCCGGTTGGCGTCGGATTCACCGGACTGCGCCCGCGCCGCACCCGCACCCGCACCCCAGGTGCACAACGACACCACCGCTAGCGGCGCAAGGATCAACAGGCTGGCACGCATGGTTTTCAGTATGCGCGTCTTTGCGCCATTCGTCACGGCCCACGCCAACCCATGCTGACGTTCAGGCTGCGGTCAAAACAGGTCAAACCCGTTGCTCTACAAGCGGTGAAAGCTCCCTAAAAGGGAGCAACAAGGAAGGCTATTGAACTTGACTTGCAGATAGTGCATACCCGTCGCGCGACGGACGGTTTTTGCCAGGTTCCCAGCCCCTGGCCTCGCCGTGAGCTCAGTCCACCGCCACGGGCACGCGCGGCGCCAGGGCGCACATCAGCTCGTAGCCCACGGTGCCGGCGGCCTGCGCCACCTCGTCGATGGGCAGGACCGTGCCGTTGCCCGCCCGCCCCCACATCGTGACTTCGCTGCCGAAACCGGCCTCCACGCCCGCTGCCATGACGGGGTTCAGGTCCACGGTGACCATGTCCATGCTGACGCGGCCGACCAGGCGCGTGCGCACGCCGTTCACCAGCACGGGCGTGCCGGTGTCGCAATGGCGCGGGTAGCCGTCGGCATAGCCGCAGGCGGCCACGCCGATGGTGAGCGGCCCCTCGGCCGTGAAACGCGAGCCGTAGCCCACGGTATCGCCCGCCTGCAGCTGCTGCGTGCCGATGATGCGGGTGGCCAGCGTCATGGTGGGCTGCAGGTCCCACTGCGCCGCCCGGTGCTCGGGGTGGTCGGGCGCGCTGCCGTACAGCACGATGCCGGCACGCACCCAGTCGCCCCGCACCTGGGCGTCGCTGGCATGGCGCAGCGCGGCGGCACTGTTGCACAGGCTGCGCTCGCCGGGCAGGTCCTGCGTGGCCGCATTGAACGCCGCCATCTGGTGCGCAATGCCCCGCGCGCCGTCGGCATCGCTGAAATGGGTCATGAACGAGATCTCGTCCACCTGCGGCAGCGCATTCAGGCGCGCCCAGGCGCTGCGGTAGCGCTGTGGCGTGAAGCCCAGGCGGTTCATGCCCGAGTTCAGCTTGAGGAACACGCGGTGCGGCACCTGCGTCTTGTGGGCGGCCAGCATGTCGATCTGCTCGTCGCAGTGCACGGCGTGCCACAGCGACAGGCGCGAGCACAGCTCCAGGTCGCGCGGCTCGAACACGCCCTCCAGCAGCAGGATGGGGCCGCGCCAGCCCAGGTGGCGCACACGCTCGGCCTCGGCCAGGTCGAGCAGGGCAAAACCGTCGGCGGCACGCAGGCCTTCAAAGGCCCGCTCGATGCCGTGGCCGTAGGCATTGGCCTTGACCACGGCCCAGGTTCTGGCGTCGGGCACGGCCTGGCGCACGCGCTCAAGGTTGTGGTGCAGGGCAGCGGTATGGATGGTGGCGTGGATCGGGCGCGGCATGGGAAGAGTGGGGGAAACGAGCATGGGATTCTGGCATTGCGGGCCCGGGGGGGCGTGATATAACCGCCAGTCACCTGTATGCGGCCTCCCAATTTAATCGCGCATCAGCCTCACTGATACCCCTCCAGCCATTCGATGAAGCGCGGTTTCTACACCATCATGTCGGCGCAGTTTTTCAGCTCGCTCGCCGACAACGCACTCTTCGTGGCCGCCGTCGAACTTCTGCGCACAGGGGGCGCCCCCGAGTGGCAACGCGCCGCGCTGGTGCCCATGTTTGCCCTGTTCTATGTGGTACTGGCGCCTTTCGTGGGCGCGTTTGCCGATGCCTTGCCCAAGGGCAAGGTCATGTTCGTCAGCAATGCCATCAAGATCGCCGGCTGCCTGATGATGCTGTTCGGCTCCCATCCCCTGATTGCCTATGCCGTGGTGGGGCTGGGCGCAGCGGCCTATTCGCCTGCCAAGTACGGCATCCTCACCGAGCTGCTGCCGGCATCGCAGCTGGTCAAGGCCAACGGCTGGATCGAGGGGCTGACCATTGCCTCCATCATTCTCGGGGTGCTGCTGGGCGGGCAGCTCGTAGGGCCGCAGCTATCGGCGGCGCTGCTGTCCATCGACGTTCCCAAGATAGACACCGGTGTCGATACCGCTGCCGAAGCGGCCATTGCCGCACTCATCGTGGTGTATGCCCTGGCCGCCTGGTTCAACACGCGCATCCCGCACACGGGCGTGGAGATGCGCCCGCTGCGCCAGGACCCGCAGCGCGGCCTGGTATCCAGCACCCTGGCCCTGCTGCCCGACTTCTGGTCCTGCAACGGCCGCCTGTGGCGCGACAAGCTGGGGCAGATCTCGCTGTCCACCACCACCCTGTTCTGGGGTGCCGGCGGCAACCTCAAGTTCATCGTGCTGGCCTGGGCCGGCGTGGCCCTGGGCTACAACACCACGCAGGCCTCGGCCCTGACCGGCGTGGTGGCCATTGGCACCGCCGTGGGCGCCGTGGCGGCATCGATGCGCATGCGCCTGGACATGGCCACGCGCGTGATTCCGCTGGGCATCACGATGGGACTGCTGCTGATCCTGATGGTGTTCATCCGCAACATCTGGGTGGCCATTCCATTCCTGATCCTGCTGGGCGGGCTGGGCGGCTTCCTGGTCGTCCCCATGAACGCCCTGCTGCAGCACCGGGGGCACAACCTCATGGGCGCGGGGCGCTCGATTGCAGTGCAGAACTTCAACGAACAGGCCTGCATCCTGGGTCTGGGCGCCGTTTACAGCCTGTCGCTCAAGCTGGGGTTGTCGGTCTTCGGCGCCATCATCGTGTTTGGCGTGGTGGTGGCGGGCACCATGTGGATCATCCAGCGCTGGCATGCCCGCAACTGCCGCCACCATGGCGAGGAACTGAACCACCTGCTGCACATCGCCCGGCAGGACACCCACCATTGATGCTATTTGCTGAATAGCCATTGGCGCTTGACACATGAGCGCTGCACGCGCTTTTGATGCCTACCATCTTCCCCATACTGGCCCTGGTGCTCAACGCCTTTGTGTGGGGCGTCTCGTGGTGGCCCTTTCGGCAGCTGCACGCCGCCGGGCTGCACCCGCTGTGGGCCACGGCGCTGATGTATGCGCTGGCCCTGGCCTGCCTGCTGCTGGCCCGGCCGCAGGCGCTGCGCAACGCGCACCAGCACCCCGCCCTGTGGCTGCTGGCGCTGAGCTCGGGCCTGACCAACGTGGCCTTCAACTGGGCCGTGACGGTGGGCGACGTGGTGCGCGTGGTGCTGCTGTTCTACCTGATGCCCGCCTGGTCGGTGCTGCTGGCCTGGAAAATGCTAGGCGACCGCCCCACGGGCATGGCACTGGTGCGGCTGCTGCTGGCCTTTGCGGGCGTGGCGCTGGTGCTGGTGCCGGCCGGTGCATCGTGGGGCAGGCTGGCGGCCCACCTCTCGGGCGCCGACCTGCTGGCGCTGGCAGGTGGCTTCTGCTTTGCCCTCACCAACGTCACGCTGCGGCGCCTGCATGCCGTGCCCGGCGATGCGCGCATGCTGGCCATGTTTGGCGGCGGTGCCCTGCTGGCCAGCGCCAGTGCCGCGCTGGGGCTGGCAGCGGGGACCGTGCCCGCCCTGCCCGCTCCGGCGCTGGCCTGGGTGTTGCTGGCGCTCGCGCTGGCTCTGGCCTTTGTGCTGGGCAATTACGCCCTGCAGTACGGCGCCGCCCGGCTGGCCGCGGGCACCACGGCGCTGGTGATGCTGTCGGAGGTGGTGTTTGCCAGCGTGTCATCGGCCCTGCTGACTTCTGCCACGCTGGCACCGCGCACCCTTCTGGGCGGCGCGCTGATCATGCTGGCGGCGCTGCTGGCGGCATCGCCACCCCGGCGCCAGGCCAGCACCTGACAGCCGGGGCGATACCCGGCACCAGCCGCTACCATGGGCTCTTCGAAAAGGTTCTTCCCCAAGGAGTTGCCAATGTCCAGCCTGTATGACTTGGAAGTCCAGCCCATGAGCGGGCCTGCCGTGCCATTGCGGCAGTTCGAGGGCAAGGTCTTGCTGATCGTCAACACGGCCAGCGCCTGCGGCTTCACGCCGCAGTTCGGCGGACTGCAAGAGCTGCATCAGCAATACGGCGACAAGGGCCTGGTGGTGCTGGGGTTTCCCTGCAACCAGTTCGGCCACCAGGCCCCGGGCAGCAACGATGAGATCGCCAGCTTCTGCCAGCGCAACTACGGCGTAGGCTTTCCGATGATGGCCAAGATCGATGTGAACGGCGCCCAGGCCTCGCCGCTGTACCAGTGGCTCACCGCCGAAGCCCCGGGCCTGCTGGGCAGCAAGGCCATCAAGTGGAACTTCACGAAGTTCCTCGTGGGCCGGGATGGCCGCGTGATCCGCCGCTATGCGCCGCAGGATGCGCCCCAAAAGCTGGCGGGCGACATCGAGGCGGCGCTGGCCGCCCAGGGATGACCTCCAGGACCCGCGCGAGCCGGGGGTAGTGCGGATCGGGATGGGCCACCAGGCGTCTTTTTGCAGCCAATAGCCCGGCTATGGGCAAGAAAAGCAACGCAATGGACCGCCCGAGGCGCGCTATCACCGACCGCAGGGAGTTATGCAGGCCATCCCCAGAATACAGCGATCAGTCTGCCGCTGCGGGCGGACGCTGGCGGCGCGCACGCTCCAGCATCTGGCCGGTCTGGCGCGGATCCATGCCGTACATGTCGGCAAAGGCCTCCAGCGTCTGGCCGCTGGCCTCGAAGGCGCGCAGCAGGGCTTCGTCCTTGGCATTGCGGACCGCCCATTCCGCGAAGGCTTCTTGCAGGATGGCATTGGCCGCTTCATCGCGGCCGGTGACCAGCTCGGTGTAGGCCTCGCGCGTGAGGCCCGAAGTCTCGAACGCCTGGATCATGCGCTTGCGCAGCTTGGGCAAAACGTCTTCGCCCGCACGGGCCTTGCGGCGGCGGAACACCTCCAGCAGCGCATGGTGCACATGCTCGGGGGCCATGTCCTCGACGGGCTGGCCCGCCAGGTCGTGGCGCTTTTCACCGGCGGCCACGCTCTGCAGGTAGCGGGTGGAGCGGGTGTGGATGCCCAGCGCCACCTTGAGCGCATCGCGCTCGAACAGCTCGGGATGTGCTTCGAGCAGATCCTGAAAGATGCCGCGCTTGAGCGGCAGGAACACCGCACCAAACAGATGGGGATAGAGCCCCGCCAGCTGCTCCAGCACCGGGTGGGTGCGGGGCGGCGTGCGCGACGGTGCCTGTGGGCCTGCCGGCGCCTGGCCCTGGGCACGGGAGCGATCACGGCCGCTGTTGCGGCCACCACGCCCACCCCGGGGGGGACGATGGCCGCGCTGCTGGGCATCCGCCGCAGCAGCGGCCTCGGCAATGGCTACCGGAGCACTGTCGCCAGTCTCGGGCTGCTGCAATGCCTGCGGGGCACTGGCAGCGGCTACCGGGGCGGCGGGCGCCGCTGTGGGTTCTTGTTCTGGCACGTTGTCGGTCATGGCGTAGCGGATCGGAGGGCAACAAAACCCTCGATCATGCCAGCGTTGGCGCCAAGGCCCTTCCGACCCGCGCCGCAACAACCCATTCAAGACAAGGGGATGCATGCCGCTGGTGGCCCCGAAAGTAGCCCGATATGCGCCGCAGGAGAGCGGACCACCGTACACAAACAAGGCGCATCCCGGAAAGGAAGCCTTCCCTAACGGTTGCTGTTTCCCGGCGGGTCTCGCCGCGATTGCGACTGGTTGCTGCCGCCCACATGCGATTCGCGGTCGCTGCGGCTTTCGGGCGTGCGCTTGCCCTGGTTGATCTGGGTGGGGTCCTGCTCGCCCACCTTGTTGGTGTCGTTTTCGACCTTGCCCGTGTGGGGCGCTTGCTTGTCGCGCGGGTTCTGATGGATCGCCATGAAGATCTCCTGTAGGTGGCCCAAGGCCAAAGCTTCCCCGACCACGCCTCTGACAGTACCGCAAGCGCAGCCGCGTTGCAAACCGCAACGCGGCGCGGGATTGACGGCCGCGGCGGTGCTCCATAAAGTGGGCTCTGTCCCGCGCGTCTTCCACGCGTTCTCCTCGGAGGAGACACCATGGCTTCACGGATATCCTGCGGCGGCCGGTTGGCTGGCAGATGCATCGATTTCCCAGCCGGCTCGCGCCCCAGGCCCCGGCATGGCGGCCCGCAGACCTCGCCGGGCCGGCCCAAGGCCGCCGTCAACTACCGCTTCCACAAGCGACGGCTCCCATGACGGCTCCCTCTGGCGCACGAACCGTCCTGTACGACACACAGGAGTTGCTGTCCATCATCGACGGGATGGCTCGGCAGGCCCACGGCCTGCTGGATGCAGCCCGCCAGGTGGCGGTGATTGGCGTGCTGCGCCGGGGAGCCCCTCTGGCGGATCGTCTGTGCACGCGAATGATGGAGCGGCATGGCCTGCCGCAGCCCTTGCGGCTGGATCTGCAGGTCAAGCGGTATGCGGACGACCTCACCCTGCTCCATCCGGAAACCCAGCTGACAGAGCAGGCACAGCATGCGGCACTGGATTTGCGCGGGCACACGGTGCTGGTCGTGGATGACGTCTTGTACACCGGGCATTCGCTGCTGAAGGTGGTGGACTATCTGGCACGCAAGCAACCCGCGGCCATCCGTGTGGCCTGCCTGGTGGACCGGGTCACCGCCCGCCTGCCCCTCCATGCCGATGTGGTGGGCGTCCGCCTGGGCGTTGCCCCGCCGGACATCATCGAGTGCCATGTCCCCCCCTACGAGCCCGATTTCCGCATTGAGCTCGTGCAGCCCGATCGCCAGCACTGAACCCGACCAAGGCACTTCCATGTTCAAAGACCGCGACGACGCCGCCCACCAGCTGGCGGACCGCCTGGCCGCTTTCAGCGCCCAGCATCCCCTGTTGCTGGCCATTCCGCGGGGCGCCGTGCCCATCGGCAAGATCGTGGCAGCACAGCTCGGTGGCGACTTGGATGTGGTGCTGGTGCGCAAGCTGCGCGCGCCCTTCGAGCCGGAAGTGGCCATCGGCTCGGTGGCGGAAAACGGGTGGACCTACATCGCACCCTACGCAGCCGCAATGGGAGCCGACCAGGATTACATCGCCGCGGAAAAACAGAAGCAGATGGCCACGATCCACTCGCGCCGGGTGCAGTACACCCCAATCCGTCCCCCGGTCGATCCGCACGGGCGCGTGGTGATCGTGGTGGACGACGGCCTGGCCACGGGCGCAACCATGATTTCCGCGCTGCACAGCCTGCGCCTGCGCCAGCCCGCGCGGCTGGTTTGCGCCATTCCCGTGGCATCGCCCGAGGCCCTGGAGAAAATCCGCCCCATGGCCGACGACGTGGTGTGCCTGCATGCGCCGGCCCACTTCCAGGCCGTGGGCCAGTTTTACCGCCACTTTCCGCAGGTGGACGACGCGGAAGTGATCTCGCTACTGGGCGCCTGAAGCCGGCACCCCCGGTGCCGGCAGATGCTGCGCGAACCAGTCCGCCGCCAGCTGGGCCACGGTTTCCAGCGCCCCCGGCTCCTCAAACAGATGGGTGGCATGGGGGACGACCGTCAAGACCGTGGTCCCGGGCATGTGTGCGGCAGCGCGCCGGTTGAGCGCCAGCACCTCTTCATCGCAAGCGCCCACCAACAGCAAGGTCGGACACCGCACCCGTGCAAGATCACGGGCGGATGCCAGGTCCGGGCGGCCACCGCGGGACACCACGGCCCGTATGCTGCCCCCCAGCGCCGCGGCCGCACGCAAGGCCGCAGCGGCACCGGTGCTCGCACCAAAATACCCCATGGGCACCAACGCCATCGCTGGCTGGCGCCTGGCCCAGTCGGTCACATCCAGCAGGCGCTGTGTCAAAAGCGCAATATCAAACCGCGTGGCCTCGGCGCGGTCTTCCTCGGGCGTCAGCAGATCGACCAGCAAGGTGGCCAAGCCCCGTTCCCGCAACACCCGTGCCACATGGTTGTTGCGCGGGCTGTGCCGGCTGCTGCCGCTGCCGTGGGCAAAGAGCACCAGACCCTGGCTGTCGGGTGGACTCTCCCATGCGCCCTCGATAAACCCGCTGTCCACCGGAATGCGAACCAGTTGTTGGGTTGCGGATTGCATGGCATTACACCTCGCTCAAGGGCTCATCGAACATTGCGCTTCTGCCCGCCCGGTTCACCTGCGGGCATCGCATCGGCAGCGTCCAGCGCCTCGTCCAGCACTTCCACCCAGTGCCGCACGGGGGTGGAGGTGCCGCTTTGCAGGTGCGTGATGCAACCGATGTTGGCCGACAGGATGACGTCGGGGGCCTGCTCGCCAAAGGCGTCGCCCAGCACACCGAGCTTGCGGTCGCGCAGCTGGTACGAGAGGCCCGGGTTGAGCACCGAATACGTGCCCGCCGAGCCGCAGCACAGATGGGATTCGTTGCGCGCCACGCGCAGCTGGAAGCCCAGCTGGTTCAGGTGCGTCTCGACGCCGCCGCGCAGTTGCTGGCCATGCTGCAGCGTGCAGGGCGGGTGGTAGGCAAAAAGTACGTCGGGCGGCTGCACGCGGCCCGCCAGTTTTTGCGCCAGCTCGGGCAGCATGGCGGGTAGCAGTTCCGACAGATCCCGCGTGAGGGCGCTGATGCGCGCGGCCTTGGCGGCGTACTGCGGGTCGTCCTTGAGGACGTGGCCGTATTCCTTGACGGTGACGCCGCAGCCCGAGGCGTTCATGACGATGGATTCGACGCCGCCCGCCTCCACCAGCGGCCACCAGGCATCGATGTTGGCGCGCATCTCGGCCTTGCCGCCTTCCTGGTCGTTGAGGTGGAACTTGACGGCGCCGCAGCAGCCCGCCTTGGATGCGATCACGGTCTGGATGCCCACCGCGTCGAGCACGCGCGCCGTGGCGGTGTTGATGTTGGGCATCATGGCCGGCTGCACACAGCCGGCCAGCATGAGCACCTTGCGCGCATGTTCGCGCGTGGGCCAGGCCCCGGCCGGCTGCGGCGCGGGCACCTTGGCCTGGAGGGATGGGGGCAGCAGGCCGCGCACTGCCTGGCCCATCTTCATGGCGGGGGCAAACAGGGGCGATGGCAGGCCCTCTTTCAGCGCCCAGCGCAGGGCCTTCTCGCCCAGGGGTCGGGCCACTTTTTCATCAACGATCTTGCGGCCGATGTCGATCAGGTGGCCATACTGCACGCCGCTGGGGCAGGTGCTTTCGCAGTTGCGGCAGGTCAGGCACCGGTCCAGGTGCATCTGCGTCTTGCGCGTGGGGGCCTCGCCTTCGAGCACCTGCTTGATGAGGTAGATGCGGCCGCGCGGGCCGTCGAGCTCGTCGCCCAGCAGCTGGTAGGTGGGGCAGGTGGCCGTGCAGAAACCGCAGTGCACGCATTTGCGCAGGATGGCTTCGGCCTCCAGGCCATCGGGGCGCGCGCGGTATTCAGGGGTCAGTTGGGTTTGCATGGGGTGCAGCCTGGACGGGTCAACAAGATCACTTCAAGGAATGGGGGGCAGCCGGGCGGGCCCGGCCTTGCGCAGCGGATGGCGCAGGCGCGCGCGGTCGGCCCACAGCGGGGGCAGCGACAGGACCAGCAGCACCAGCGCCAGCGGCACCACAAAGACAAAGCCCACATGCTTGAAGCCGGCCGCCCCGGCAATGCCGCCCACGAGAAACACCGACGCCAGCCCCGCGAACAGCCGCAGCCGGGCCTGGTTGGCGCGCACCTGGTTTTCGAGCGCGGTGCCGGTGCGGTTCCAGTACAGCATCTTGCCCAGCTCGATGCCCAGGTCGGTCACCACGCCCGTCATGTGGGTGGTGCGGATCTGGGACGAGGACATCTTGGTCACGGTGGCGTTCTGCAGCCCCATGATGAAGGACAGCAGCAGCACCGTCATGGGCACGGCAAAAGGTGTGCGCCAGTCGAGCGTGATGGCGCCCACCAGCCCGAACACGAGCATGAGCAGCGCCACCAGCAACAGCGGCAGCGCATAGCTGCTGTGCAGTTTGCGCTGCAGCGCCCAGTTCACCATCACCGCCGTGGTGGCCGCCCCGCTGATGAAGGCCAGCAAGGCCCCCAGGGCGCTGAGCACCAGCACCATGTTGCCCAGCACGAGGTTGTCGGCCAGCATCGACAGAAAACCCGTCATGTGCGAGGTGTACAGGTGGACCACCAGAAAACCACCTGCATTCACCGCCCCGGCATTGAAGGCCAGCAACAGACCGAGCACGCGGTTGCTGGTGCCCGTGCGGTGGTGGCCGGTGAGATGACGCAGGCGGCGCATGTTCAGCCTGCGGCGCCCTGGTGCGGCTTCGCTTGCCCGATGTCGCTGGCCACCATGTGCGCGCCCCTCACCACTGCGGCGCCATGCGACCGGGGTTGAAGATGCCGGCCGGGTCGAAGCTGTGCTTGAGGCGCGCATGGATCTGTGCCAGCGCCGAAGATTCCAGATCCAATGGGCCGGCAACGCTTGATTGCTCTGCGCCATCAGCCATGAATAACGCAGCACTTCCACCCACAGCCCGGGCGGCTTGGCGCAACGCATCGCCCTTCGCCAGCGGCGCCTGCACCCAGCGCAGGGCGCCATGCCATTCGATCAGCGGCGAAGCCCCCTCGGGCAGCGCCAGCACGGGGGCCGTGGCGGGCACAGACAGGCGCCACAGCGCCTGCCCAGGCTGGGCCTGGCGGGCGGAAAACCAGGGCAGCGTCTGCTCGCGGCAGGCCTGCCAGTCGGGCGCCACGGTGGCGTTGTCGAGCCGCGTACCGCCCATGCTGCGGCAGGCCGCATCCACCGCCGCCACCGCGCCACGCAGGCGCACAAACAGCGTGCCCACGCCCGCGTCCTCTACCCAGCAGCTGGCGTTGAGCGGCAGGGGCAGGCCGCCCCAGGCGTGCAGCCGGCGCAGGGCATCGGCCTGGCTGCATTCAAAGCGCAGCGTGGCCTCGGCGGGCGCCACGGGCAGCACCTTGAGGCTCACCTCGGTGAGCAGGCCCAGCGTGCCCCAGGCGCCCGCCATGAGGCGCGAAACGTCGTAGCCCGCCACATTCTTCATGACCTGGCCGCCGAAGGTGAGCAGCTCGGCGCGGCCGTTGAGCAGCACCACACCCAGCAGATAATCGCGCACGGCGCCCACGCTGGCGCGGGCAGGGCCGCTGAGGCCAGCGGCCACCATGCCGCCCACGGTGGCACCCGGTCCGAAATGGGGGGGCTCGAAGGGCAGGCACTGGCCTTTTTCGGCCAGCACGGCCTCCAGCTCGGACAAGGGCGTGCCCGCGCGCGCCGTGACGACCAGCTCGCTGGGCTCATAGCCCACGATGCCGGTGAATGCACGGGTATCGAGCACCTCGCCGCGCAGCGCAAGGCCATGAAAGTCCTTGGTGCCCCCACCCCGGATGCGCAGGGGGGTTTGCGCGGCGGCGGCGGCGCGGACACGGTCAACCAGCTGGCGAAGGGCGAATTCCATGGCCTGCATGGTAGCGGCACTGTTCCTGGGTATGCCGGCCTGGGCATGTGAATTTTTTGAACAGGGACCGTGCATTCCACCCGCGCCCCACGCAGGTCACAGCGCACACCAGGGCCTTGCCCCCAGAAAAAAGGCCCGCCGAAAGGGCGGGCCAAGACCTGGAGGTTTCTCCCTCCATCAGCAAGCGCTGCGGTGCCACCAGACACCGCAGCGCGGGAGCGATCAGCGGTTGTAGGCTGTTTCGCCGTGCGAAGTGATGTCCAGCCCTTCGCGTTCGGCTTCCTCGGATACCCGCAGACCCACGAGCAGATCGGCGATCTTGTAAGCGATGAACGAGACCACGCCCGACCACACGATGGTGAGCAGCACGCTCTTGGTCTGGATCCACACCTGGGCACCCATGGCAAAGGTATCGGGAGCGAGGCCACCTGTGCCGCCCAGGTTCTGCGAGGCAAACACACCGGTCAGGATGGCACCGAGGATGCCGCCCACGCCGTGCACGCCGAACACGTCGAACGCATCGTCGGCGCCCAGCATCTTCTTGAGGCCACCCACGCCCCACAGGCAGATGACGCCAGCAATCAGGCCCATCACGATGGAACCCATGGGACCCACGAAACCGGCGGCCGGCGTGACGGCCACCAGACCCGCCACCGCACCCGAGGCAGCACCCAGCATGGAGGCCTTGCCCTTGTGCAGGGCTTCACCGGCCAGCCAGGACAGCGTGGCAGCGCCCGTGGCCAGGATGGTGTTGATGAAGGCCAGGCCGGCTGCGCCGTTGGCGGCGCCGGCCGAGCCGGCGTTGAAACCGAACCAGCCCACCCACAGCAGCGAGGCGCCCACCATGGTCAGCGTCAGGCTGTGGGGCGTGAGCGCTTCGCGGCCGAAACCGATGCGCTTGCCCACCATGTAGGCACCCACCAGGCCGGCGATACCGGCATTGATGTGCACCACGGTGCCGCCAGCAAAGTCAAGCGCGCCGTCCTTGCCCAGCAGGCCGCCGCCCCACACCATGTGGGCCATGGGGATGTAGCTGAAGGTGAACCACAGCACGGCGAAGATCAGCACGGCAGCAAACTTGATGCGCTCGGCGAACGAACCCACGATCAGCGCCACGGTGATGGCGGCAAAGGTGGACTGGAAGGCCACGAACACGTATTCGGGAATCGTCGGCAGCAGACCCGACAGCGTGTCTGGCGCGATGCCCTTGAGGAAGAGCTTGTCGAAGCCACCGAAGAACTGGCCCTCGCCGGCAAAGGTCAGGCTGTAGCCATAGACGGCCCACAGCACGGTGATCAGCGCAAAGATCACGAACACCTGCACCAGTACCGACAGCATGTTCTTGGAGCGTGCCAGGCCGCCGTAGAACAGGGCCAGGCCCGGGATGACCATCAGGATCACGAGCAGGGTGGAGGTGAGCATCCACGCGGTGTCGCCCGAATCGAGCTTGGGCGCGGGTGCTGCAGGGGCGGCCTCGGCAGTGGCGGCTGCGGGTGCTGCGGCGGCATCGGCCGGCGCAGCCACGGGGGCGGCGGGCGCCGCGGCTTCTGCCGCCGGAGCGGCAGCGGTGGTTTCAGCCGGGGCGGGCGCCTGGGCCAGGGACATCGATCCTGCGGACAGCAGGCCCAGTCCCAGGATGAAGGAGGCAAGCAGTTTTTTCATGGCATGTTCTCTCTGTGGAATGCAGCGGGCCCTGGGGCGCGCTTAAAGGGCTTCCTTGCCGGTTTCGCCGGTGCGGATGCGCACCACCTGCTCCAGATGGCTGACGAAAATCTTGCCGTCACCAATCTTGCCGGTGCGCGCCGCGCCTTCGATGGCTTCGATCACGCGGTCCACCAGCTCGTCGGCCACGGCGGCCTCGATCTTGACCTTGGGCAGAAAGTCGACCACGTACTCCGCGCCGCGGTACAGCTCGGTATGGCCCTTCTGGCGCCCGAAGCCCTTGACCTCGGTCACCGTGATGCCTTGCACCCCGATGTCGGAAAGGGCTTCGCGCACTTCGTCGAGCTTGAAGGGTTTGATGATGGCTGTCACCATTTTCATTTGGGGTTCCTCCGATGGGGCGCCTGCGCGCCCACTGTGAATTACAGGGTTTTGGTGAGCGTGGCGATCACGCGGGCTTTGTTGACGGAACCGAAATAGTCTTTCTTGTTGGCGCCCACGATGGCGGCGCCCAGGGTCAGACCGTCGCCGAAGTCGTAGGCGCCACCGAATTGATAATCCATGTAGCTGGGCACGCCGCTGTCCCGGATGTCGCCGGAAAAGCGGGTAAAGCCCACCGCTGCCTTCAGCGTCACCTTGGGCATCACTTCCTGGGCCACCGCGACGTTCAGGTAGCCGGTGTTGCGCCCCCGCAGGCCCGAGCCGGACTTGGCGCCCGCCCAGCCGAAATAGTCCTTGGACACGGTGTGCGAGTACTTGGCCGTGAGCGGGCCATAGGTGGCAGCGCCATAAAGTTCGGTGGTGTTGCCGCTGGTGTTGCCGGGATACAGATAGCTCAGGGCACCCACATCCAGGTCCACCTCGCCGGCCTTGAATTTGTAGCCACCGTACAGGTCGGATTCCAGGGAATTGCCGGGCAGCCAGTTCACGCTGGAGTTCCAGTTGCCGACATACCAGCCGGTGTCACCAAAGGCATAGTCGAAACCGCCCTGCAACGCGGGCTTGAAGGCGCTGACCTTGCCGGTGTCCTGGTCCTGCCCCCGGAACTTGTAGTTGCTGGTCATGCTGACATTGCCGGTGAGCTGGGCACTGGCCAGCAACGGCAGGGCTGCAGCACAGGCAACGGTCAGAAGCTTGATGGATGCGCGGATCATGGTTCCTCCGGTGTAATGAAGAGTGGGGACAGTTGTGCAAAGCACGGTCCGTGCCATGTTGCGGATCTCCATGGCGACAAGGTCCGCACCCACGGCGTGCATTCGCCCTTACATTGGCAGTGGCGCCGCACCGTTGCACCCCCTTGGTGCGCAACGCCGCCAGCAGACAACAACCCTCCACCCACCGCACCCATCTGGGGAGAAAACCGTTCATGAGTCTTGCATTGGTGCAAAGTCGCGCGCTCCTGGGGCTGGAAGCGCCCTCCGTCACCGTCGAGGTGCATCTGGCCAACGGGCTTCCCAGCTTCACCCTGGTCGGCCTGGCCGATCTGGAAGTGAAGGAAGCGCGCGAGCGGGTGCGCTCGGCACTGCAGAACGCAGGGCTGGAGTTCCCCCACAACAAGCGCATCACGGTCAATCTGGCGCCCGCCGATCTGCCCAAGGATTCGGGCCGCTTCGACCTGCCCATTGCCCTGGGCATCCTGGCCGCCAGCGGGCAGATCGACGCGGGCCGCCTGGCCGGCCATGAATTCGCCGGGGAGCTGTCGCTGTCCGGGCAATTGCGCCCCGTGCGCGGCGCGCTGGCCACGAGCCTGGCACTGCGGGCCCACGGCGTGGCGGTGCGGCTGGTGCTGCCGCCCGGCAGTGCCGAAGAGGCCGCCCTGGTACCCGACGCACAGGTGTACCGCGCCCGGCATCTGCTCGATGTCGTGCGGCAGTTCCTGCCGGCAGGCAGCCAGGAATCCATGGACGACGCCAGCGCCCCGGACGACGGCTGGTGTCTGCTGCAACCCGCGCCGCTGGCCACGCAGGTGGCCTATGCCGATCTTTCGGACATCAAGGGCCAGGCGGCCTCCAAGCGCGCACTGGAGATCGCGGCCGCTGGCGGGCACAGCCTGCTGATGATGGGGCCGCCCGGATCCGGCAAATCCATGCTGGCCCAGCGCTTTGCCGGGCTGCTGCCGGCCATGACCATGGAAGAGGCCCTGGAGAGCGCCGCCGTGGCCAGCCTGGCCGGGCGCTTCACCCCCGCGCGCTGGGCGCAGCGACCCACCTGCCAGCCGCACCACACGGCATCGGCGGTGGCACTGGTGGGTGGGGGTTTGTGAATTACAATAATTTTTAAGACTCTACAATATTTAATGCGACCACAAAGGCTGTGATGCCCGCCCTTCGGCGAGAACGCCGAGTCCCGGATGATCGACATAGCGCAGGGACCGGATCGCGGTGCGGACACGGCCGCAGCATTCGTTGCAGAACCGACCTGGGCTTGGCCGCTTCAGGCTGATTGCTGCCACTTAGGTTCGACGGCAGAGTCCATGGGCGCCAACGCAAGCGGTCGCTTACCGGTCAGGATCTCAAGCGACCGATCGATTACCTGTACCGGTCGTTCGGCACTGTAG
>Ga0208516_100052_pt1 | contig 85711 bp, 108 predicted proteins | sample LakWasM117_HOW13_2_FD_183931 | JGI IMG/M metagenome (GOLD analysis project Ga0208516, IMG submission 183931) | Freshwater sediment methanotrophic microbial communities from Lake Washington under simulated oxygen tension - Sediment Metagenome... | ecosystem: Environmental > Aquatic > Freshwater >...
ACCGTGCTGGGCGGCTACGCCGAACTCAACTACAACCGCCCCAACAACAACGGCAAGGACGCGCAGGCCGATCTGCGCCGCCTGGTGTTGGGGGTCCAGCATCGCTTCGACGAGAAGACCAAGATCGTCACCGAGATCGAGGTCGAGCATGCCGTGGCCTCGGCCGGGGACCCCGGCGAGGTGGCGATCGAGCAGGCCTATGTAGAGCATCAGTTCCACCCCAACTGGGCGCTGCGCGGCGGCCTGTTTCTGATGCCCATGGGCCTGCTGAACGAGAACCACGAGCCCACCGCCTATTACGGTGTGGAGCGCAACTTCGTCGAGACTGCCATCATCCCCAGCACCTGGCGCGAGGGTGGCATCCAACTGGTCGGCCAACTGGACAGCGGCTGGACGCTCCAGGCGGGCATCGCTACCGGCTTTGACCTGAACAAATGGGATGCCGCCAGCAGCGAGGGCCGCGAGTCGCCGCTGGGCGCCATCCACCAGGAGTTGGCGTTGGCGCGCTCGCGCGACCTGGCCTTGTTTGGCGCTGCCAACTACCGCGGCATCCCCGGTCTGCTGCTGGGCGCCAGTGTCTTCAGCGGCCAGGCCACCCATGGTCAGCAGGCAGCCAGCTCGCGCATCACCCTGTGGGATCTGCACGCGCGCTGGACGCCCGGGCGCTGGGACCTCTCGGCCCTCTACAGCCGCGGCAGCATCTCCAACACCGCAGCGCTCAACATGCCCCTGGTGGGCGGCGACAGCCTGATCCCGGCGCGCTTCGATGGCGCCTATCTGCAGGCCGCCTACAAGCTCTGGGAACAGGGCAGCTATGTGCTCAAGCCCTTTGCGCGCTGGGAGCGTTTCAACACCGCCAGCCGCTACGCCGAACTGGGCGCCGGCCTGACGCCCGAAGCGAGCGACAGCGAACGCGTCGTCACCCTGGGCGCCAACTTCGAATTCGCCCCCGGCGTGGTGCTGAAGGCCGACTTGCAGCGCTTCCGTCTCAACAAGGATTTGAACCGCGTCAACCTGGGCTTGGGCTGGAGCTTCTGATGCGCCTGGCTCTGACGACAGCCGTTTGCAGCGTCGCGGCCTTGGCGCCCAGCGGCGCCTTTGCCGTGGACTACATGACGGCCGAGGCCGCCGCCAAGCTGATGTTCGCCGAGGCCGACCGTTTCGAGCTGCAGGACTGGCTGCTCGACGTGGCCCAGTTGCAGGCCATTGCGGCGCTGGGCGTGAAGCCACGCAGCGTGCGTTGGCAGCTGCGCCTGGCCTACAAGGGCAAGGAGCTGCTGGGCGTGCTGGTGGCCGACGAGGTGCTGGGCAAGTTCGAGCTCATCAGCTACGCGGTGGGCGTGGGCGCCGACGGCCGGCTGCGCGGCCTGGAGATCCTGGCCTACCGCGAAAGCCATGGGCACGAGATCCGCAGCACAGCCTGGCGCAAGCAGTTCGTCGGCAAAGCCCAGGGCGCGCCCATCAAGCTGGGCGAGGACATCGCCAATATCTCCGGCGCCACGCTCTCCTGCAGCCATGTCACCGAGGGCGTGAAGCGCATCGTCGCGGTGGTGGAGCAGGCGCGCCGCTCCGGGCGCCTGGGCTGAGATGGAGCTGCAGCGTCGCGCGCAGCCCTGGCTGGGCACGCTGTTGGAGATCAGCCTGCGGCATGCCGATGCGGCCGCCGGCACGGCGGCCCTGCAGGCAGGCTTTGCGCTGGTGGCGCGGCTGCAGGGCGAGCTCTCTCGTTTCGAGCCCGACAGCGACATCGCGCGCTTCAAAGCCCTGCCGCCGGGGCAAGACATGACCCTGAGGCCTGCGGCCCAGCATGTACTGGCCGTGGCGGCCTGGCTGCGCAGCTGCAGCGGCGGAGCCTTCGACATCAGCCAGGGCAGCGGCTGCCGGGGCTGGACGCTCGCGCAGGGGCGGCTGCGCAAGTGCGCGGCCGGCACCCAGCTGGACCTGGGCGGCATCGCCAAGGGCTTTGTGGTGGACCGCGTGATCGCCCAGCTGCGCCGCGCCGGTTGCGCCTGGGGCGCGGTGAATGCCGGTGGCGACCTGCGCGTGTTCGGCCCTCAGCCCCTGCCGCTGTACCTGCGCGACGAACGCCACGGTGGGCTGCGCGAGATCGGCAGCCTGGCCGACGGCGCCTTCGCCAGCAGCTATTACGGGCCCGACAGCCGCAGCCGCCTGACGGGTGCAGCACCCGGCCTGGATGTGCAGGTGGCGGTGGCCGCACCCAGCGCGTTATGGGCCGACGCGCTGTGCAAGCTGGCAGCACTTGGCCTTGAGGGACAATCCGCCCTCCTCGATCGGCTGCGGGCCAAGGCCTGGACCTGGCACGTCGACCCGCGGACTGAACCATGCGCCACCACCACGCACTGAAGATTCCTCGCTGGCAAAAGCGCTGGCTCTACACCGGCTTTGCGCTGCTGCTGCTGAGCGGCCTGCCCTGGCTGCTGCTGCATTATGGCCGCGATGCCGACGCCCTGCCCACCACCGGGGAGGCCTGGTTGATGCGCCTGCATGGCCTGGCCAGCATGTTCTGCCTGCTAGGGCTTGGCATGCTGACCAGCAGCCATCTGCTGCCTGGCTGGCGCTTGAGTGGACGCATGGGTTGGGCACAGCAGCGACGCACTGGTCTGTGGGTCAGCGTCAGTCTTGCGCTGTGCGTGCTGCTGGCTTATGGGCTCAGCTATATGTTCCCAGAATCGCTGCATGCAGGCGCCGGGTGGGCGCATGCCGGAACGGCCGTAATGGCGCTGTCTTCATGGTGGCGGCATCGGCTGCTCGCTCGGCGCCATGCCGCTGCCGCTCCAGTACAGGCCTCCGCAAGAAAATGACCTTAGACGCTTTCCTTGTCAGGGTTCGTATCGTGCGCCCCGTGCGCAAACAAGTGCTGATTGCATGATCCGTGTGTCGCCTCGCACACTTCAGCGGTTACCAGCTTGAGCAACCTTCTTCTCAAAAGATCCGTGCCAAAGACGGTCCTTCGACTTGAAAGCTAGGCATAGCAACCCCTTGCGTCCAGCAATCCACCTTGGCGCGCTGTCGTAGTCCGCTGCCGTTGTCTCAGCCCCGGTGACTGTCGGCGGGTCAGAATTGGTGAATTCCTTCGCGGGCGATCACCCGATTTCGGCACATATGCGTCGTGCCGCAAAAGCTCGGCCAAGTTTGGGTGCAAAAAATAGCTCCGCAGCTTCCAAACTTGCTGAGCTTGCGTTTTGCTGTCGCGCGATAGGTATTTGCGACACTTGGCCGATTGAATTAAGGGCCATCAGAAAACGTCCCGCTTGGATGACGCGGCAGACTCTTGAGCACCCGCAGCCAAATTGCCCACCAAAGAAAAAAGAAAACAACGCCCAGAATAACTAAATGAGAACGAATTGGTGGCCTGAAACAAACGAGAAGTGGTGCGGCAACAAACTCACCATGCCCAGGAACAACGATAAAGCCAAGCCCGAGCGCCAGAAATACAGCCCTCCAGTGCAATTTTATCTTGGCTGATGAAATGGATTTCGTAAAAGCCAAGGCACAGACGAATAGAAGCACGCCATATAGAAAATACAGTGGCTGCTCTACACGCATATTGAGATGCCTACGCACGATAGATTAGCGAACTCGGGGACCTATGCAACGAAGCGCAAGGATCCTAGCCAGGACAGCGTCCATTCCCGCCTTGCCCAACTGACCGCGGGCCGGCTGAGTCATCGCCAAAAGTCCGGTCTTGCGGTCCTGTACCGGCTGGCAGGGACGAAATTAATAGCCCGCTAAAATAGATTAGCCAATTGCAGCAGGCCCAGCTGCTGAAGGCGAATAGTCATTGCTTGATCACTGACGCCGAATGTCCTCGCCAGATAGGCAACATCGGTCTCCTCCGCCAGATCAAGGTTCACTACTTCACGCTGAACAAGCTCGCTAGGCATCAACATCGCGGACGCAAACTGATTGGCCTCTCGCTCCTCATACGGCTTCGTCGTTGAGCCCGGCTGACTGTACGCATCATCGGTAGCTGCGCCAACGCGCTGGTAGATGCGCATATTGGTGTCAATAAATAGACGGTCGCCGTCGGAGTCATGCAGAACTAAGTGCCCGAGTTCGTGCGCTAGCGAGAACCGTTGCCTATTTGAATGGTGCAGCGCATTTATCAAGACGTTTCGTTCAGTACCCTTGACGACAAGGACGCCTGACACCTTGTCTTCCAAAGTGTCATAGTGGACATTGACGTGGAGAGATCGCGCAACTTTTGCCAAATCCACGGGAACTTCAAAAGCCGCGGCTCGCTCCAGGACGTCAGCTGCTCGTTGCTCAATTTCCAGGCGATCAGGTCTGAGGTTCGTCATTGCGGCCTCCGTCGCGGATGAACTGGGCAAGCTTTTGCATCAGAAGCGGTGTCACCTTTTCAGTGCGACCACCAAAAGTAAGTTCCTCAAGCGTCAACTCGCCGGTCGCAGACTTGACTTCCGCAAGAGAGGGCAGAACGTCGAAGATTGGAACTTGGAGCGCTTCGCAGATGCGATACAGCACATGCAAAGGAACCTTCTGGTTGCCACGCTCAATGTTTGTGATTGAAGTCCTCTCAAGCCCCACCTCTTCAGCCAATTTGGCCTGAGTGACCTTGCCTCGCGCGGAATTTTGGCTCTCACGAAGCGCTCTGAGGCGCTCACCCAGCGCTTTATACAGGCGTTTTTCGTCAATCAAACAGCTTCTCCACTTAGCCTACAAAGTGTAGCCGGCATCATTAGATATGTCAATGTTGTTGACATTGTCAACCCTGGCGCCTGCATAGGTTTGCAATATTGACATGGTTTCCATCCTTGACGTCAATATCTGAGAGATGTAACGTCCACTCCAACGGCATGACGCCATGCCATCGTTGGAGACCGAAATGGCAGAGCACGACAAGCACCCCAAGACCTACTTCTTCTTCGTCGGTGACGACCGGTACGAGACTGAGCTCGAGACGGTCACTGGCGCCTATGTGAAGTCGCGAATTCCGAATCTGCCGCCAGGCTCGGGACTGCAACTCGATGGCGAGGGCAACGACCCTGACCTCCCTTTCGGCGACAACGACGGCGTTTCGCTGGAGATCGGCCATGGGCACGGCGGACCGCGTCGCTTCACCGTAGTTCCACCGGCCACCTTTGGCTGAGGTGGCGCATGGGGCCGATCGATATTCATGTCCAGCGCCTTTTGGCGCGCTACGCCAGCGCACGAGTACTCGAGGTCAATGGCACGGGCACAATGATCTCGCTGCCACCCATTGAGCTCCCAATTGGCTGGAGCAAGTCCGCAACTGAGGTGCATTTCTTCGCACCACAGGGTTACCCTTACGCAAAGCCTGACTGCTTTTGGGCAGACGAGGACTTGCGGCTGGCCACCGGTGCCATGCCGCAAAACACGAACACCGTGACTCCTATGACCGGTCTTGGCAAAGCGGCTCTCTGGTTCTCATGGCACACCGAGCATTGGAACGCGGGTCGCGACGATCTGCTGACCTGGATCGCCGCAATCAAGAACCGCTTCGCACAGACGGTGTGAACGATGCTCAGACTATCCCTAGCAGAGGCTCAGGCGCTTCACCGCTTCGCACGTGACCGGGTCGTCGAGACGTGTGCTGTCGGCTTGGTTGTCCCTGCGTCGGCCACCGACACCGAGCGCTTTGTTGTGCGGCAACTCGAAGAAGTTCCCGATGAGGCCTATGCTGAACGGACTGTCACAGGTGCCACGCTCAAGCCAGAGTTCTGCGTCGAGACTGCCAATCGCGCACGCGCAGCCGGGGCGGGCGTGTTGCTCGCGCACACGCACCCCGGCGAACACCCGCTTGAAGGGTTCTCATCTATTGATAACGCCGGCGAGCGAACACTGGCTGGCTACTTCGAGCGTCGCGTTCCGAACGGCACTCACTTCGCTGCGGTCTTTACAGCCTCGAACTCGTACGCACGGCGACTCGGCCAAGTCGATCTGACTCCCATTTTTGGGGTGGGCCGCGTGCTAGAGATGCCGGCGTCGCAAGCCAGCAAAGCGTCGGAGCGTCACGACCGCCAGGTTCGTGCATTCGGTGCTCAGGGCCAGAGTGCGGTTCAGGGCCTCACTATCGCCATAGTCGGCCTTGGCGGCACGGGCTCGATCGTGGCCCAGCAACTCGCTTACCTGGGCGCGTGCACCTTCTTGCTGATCGACCCAGACAGGATCGAAGCCACCAATCTCAATCGCCTAGCGGGCGCCGCGCCAGCGGACGTCGGAGCATTCAAGGTCGATATCGCGGCTCGCCATATCACGACCATAAATCCGCTAGCGCGGTGCACCACCATCGTCGGCGACGTTCTCGACGACGACGTGGCATCCAAACTAACGAACGTCGATTTCGTCTTCGGATGCACTGACTCAATGGCGAGCCGCGCACTTTTGAACCAGCTTGCATATCAATACTTGATTCCATGTATAGACATGGGCGTGGGCATCGGAGTCCTCGAAGGCAAGATTCAATACATCGCGGGCCGGACACAAATGCTGAGTCCAGGCTTGCCGTGCCTGGTCTGTACCGACAAACTTGACGCTGAGTTGGTCCGGCGAGAACTAATGACTGCGGACCAGCGCAGACGTGACCCATACATAGTCGGCGCACAGATCCCACAACCTGCAGTCATCTCATTGAACTCGACCATGTCATCGGTCGCGATCACCATGTTTCTCGCCACTGTGACAGGCGTTCCATCTGACGCCCGCATGGTGATCTACGACGGAATCCGTGGTTCATTACGACCCGCCGCAATGACGCCAAGGCCGCACTGCATTGCCTGCTCCTACGACGGCGCGCTTGCACGCGGGTCCACTTGGCAGCTCCCGAGGCGAGCGAAGGTCGACCATGCTTGATCGCCCCAAGATGCTCTGGTTTGGAAGGCCTCCGAGCGAGCAAGACGTGCAGGAGGCCAAGAACCGGCATCTCATTGTTGAAGTTGTGCCCCAGGGGGTTGCCCCGGACTTCAAATATGCCCGGGCAGCCATGTTCTGGGCCACACCACCATACTTCGAGCTAGCCGCTGAGGCCCTGGAGGCGAATGTGGTCGGAGCCCTCGACGAGGGGTTGTTTCTCTACATCGTTGTCGAGGGAGAAGGGCAGAGAAAAGACATCGAGCGCACCTTAAATGCTGCACTTCCCGAAGGCGCGCCCGCGGATCAGTATCGTCTACGAAGCGGCCCCGTGGACCCACACGAGGGGCCTAATGCCGCCTTGATGCACAAGCCTGGTCCTGGCGCCGAGGATCGACTGGAGATCAAGGCCCCGGACGACGTCGTTCTGCGTCCCGACCAGCGCCTCTTGCTACAGCGCGCATTCCACGACTGCAAAGCGATTGACCTGCAGCCAATCACCAGTGGCATGTCTGGTGCGCTCACGTTTCTGGTGGATGCGACGCTGTCAGACTCCAACGCGGGATCACGGCCAGTTCCATTCTTCGCCAAGCTCGACGTTCCCGGCAAGCTGCGTCAAGAGATGCGCCGTTTCCAAGAGTTTGCTGAGCATCATGTCCGGTGGTACCTGCGCCCAAATTTCGTCGCCGAGCGGCGGATCTACGGCGTGCACCAAGGAATTCTCGTTGGAACGTTCGTTCAACCCTCTAAGTCTCTTTGGGAGATTGTCCTTGCCGGCGACGGCCCGCGGCACATCCGATCACTCTTCGAGGAAACCCTTGGCGTTCTGCGTCAAGAATCGACCGGGCCTGAGCCTAGCGTCGCCAGCACCGTCATCGAGCCTTTGGAAGATTTCTGCAAGCACGAGCGCGTGCCAGCGGAGAGAGTAAATGCAGCGAGTTCCTTCGGCGGCACAGTCCACGCTCCGCGCTCGCTTTGGCGCAAGCTTATCGGTTTGCCCAAGCAGAGGTGGCGCCGTTCGGCAATCCATGGGGACATGCATGGTGACAACGTGCGCATCCGCAAGGAAGATGCCATCGTCATCGACTTCGCTAACGCCACGATCGGCCCAATGAGCGCCGATTTGGCAAGCTTAGAGATATGGCTCGCGTTCAAGGTGCCTTTAGCGCGGAAAGTCAATCGAGAGGACTGGCGCCAGGCCGCTGAACGACTCTATCGGCCTGAGACAATTCGCCTCACCATGACCGGCCAAACGGCCGAAATGCCCGAGGCCCAGGCGGGCTCATGCGTGCACGAGATTCGTCTCTTGGCCCGAAAGTCTACGTACTCGTCGGATGAGTACTGTCGCGTACTTGCCTTGTACCTTCTACGTCACTCAACCTTTCCGCCAGACAAGGACCGGCGAGAAGAAGACGAGTTCCGTCGAACTTACGCATACTGGCTATCTAACAGATTGATTCTTGCACTTTGCACGGCCCACGAGCCGCAAGTGGAGGCCGTGTGAGCAAAAGAGCCGAGAAGATCGTGTTCCAGGCCCAGGTTTCGCATCGTCATGAGGCGAACGCTTTGCTATGCGAACCGGGTTCCACGGTGCTAGTGCACCGAGGCCTCGCCCGCTCAATCGCCATGGCGTGTCCGGACGGCTGCGGCGACCAACTCACTATCAATCTTGACGAGCGCGCAGGTCCGGCGTGGCGTCACTACGTCGATGGGCAATCCGTATCGCTGTTCCCATCGGTTTGGCGTGACACTGGTTGCGGGAGCCACTTCATTGTCTGGCGCTCCAAGATCTATTGGTGCGACTTGCATGACGAACTCGACACGCCGAACGAAGACGACGTGCAGCGCACTCTGGAACAATTGACCAACCAATTCGCTTCCTACGTGACGATCGCCGATCAACTTGGTCTGGTACCTTGGACAATACTGTCTGCATGCACTCGGCTTTGCCAACGTGGCGTGGCCGAGGCAAGCACTGGCACGCAGCAGGGGCAATTCCGCCGAAAGGACTGACGTGATGTGGTTCGACGACTTGCCTCCGGGCAAGGGATGGAGCAGCCTATGGCATGGCCTCAGTCTTTGTTCGTGCGGAGCTATTCTGGTCAGCGACGAATGTCCGGTCTGTCAAGTCACGCCTGACCACACACCGATCGAAGTAGTCGACGCGTCAGGCCTGCGCCTTTACGTCCAGCCCGCTTCAATGGGCGCAGAGGAGCGCTACGAAGACTGGCTGTATCTCGATCTCATTCAACGAGAGTGGGCACGCCCAGCGAGTTCTGCAGCTGACGGAATGCTGCGGCATAAACAGATCTCAGAGCGGGCGCCAGTCGTACTGCTGTTCTGGACCTATTTCGAGGGTCGCGTTGAACGCCTAATTCGGCTGGGCTTGACAAAAATGCCAGCCGCAATGCGCAAAGACATGCTCGCGCGCTATTCATCTGTAGGCGCGCGAATGGACCGACTCTACAAGCTCTCCTTCGGTACGACCTACTTTGAGGATCTTCGAGCCGTCGGCGCAGAAGCGATAGCTTCGTTGCTCGCTGAGGTTCAAAGGCACCGCAATGAGTTTTCTCATGGTCAGCCGGCAGCGATCTCCGATGACCTCGCCGCTAGGGTAGTTGCCGCGCTGAGGGACGAGCACCTCGCCTGGATTGCGGTGTTTAACCGAAGGATTACTGCACAGCGCACGGTCGCTGCAACCTAGACCTGCGGGTAAGCGTCCCATGACTTGGGCGGAGAGTACCGCCTGTAATCATCGCTCCCACGGCTTGTCAGGCGCGAGGTGAAACTGTTGTAGCACATGGGAAGACTGAGGCTGTCAATTCGTTCGATCAACAAACAACCTCCTGGGTCGCAAGGCTCATCAACGCTAAATAGATTACGGACGTTAGGTCATGCGGGCTGCGAGCTCGACGACTCACAACGATGCCCTCGAAAACTCTACCCGGCCACCCATGATCACGCGCGGACACTATATAGGCGAAGTCATCGACGAGTTCTCCACAATCAGCCAGCAAGTCGCGATGCGCAACAGGCTCGGTTTCACTGACCTGACGGTCTTCGCCGAGAACTTTTTCCGCGACGTGCTCAACGCCATCCAGGGTGGAAGCTTGAAGAACCTTAACGAGAACCGCTCCAACGAACCTGGCCTGGATCTTGGCGACGCAGAAGCTAAGCTAGGCGTGCAAGTGACTTCCACCGCAAGCGCAGCAAAGGTGCGCCATACCCTGACGAAAATCACCTCTGAGCAGAGGTTGAAGTTCGCCAAGATTGTTATCTTGGTCGTTGGAAAGAGGCAGGGTTCCTACACGCTCGTCGATGACATATTTAGGGACTTCAGCTTCGCGGACGAGAATGTTTGGGACGTCAACACCCTTGCCCGTATGGCCGTCGGTCTGCAGATCGACGCCCTACAGAAGCTACACGGCATCGTTCGCGCCGAGTCCGCGCGTTTGAAGGTTGAACTTGAGGTTCCCTCCGAAGATGGGAAGTACCCAACCTCCGGGTTTGACAAGTGGGAGCATGTGCCTAAACCGAAGATTGGCGACGGCGAGGCCTTCATCTCGTACTGGGAGGCTCAGATTGGTGACCCAATCGGTGCCGCCGGGAAGGAAGACACTCGCAACAAGCTTGCCGATCTCGGCAATCGACTTTCCCGCCTCCCACGGATCACGCGTGAGTTTCTCGTTATGCTCTACGAGCGCCGCGAGCCCGAGAAGGCCACTCGATTCAAGGATCCGATGTGGTCTCGCTTGGTCTTGAATAAGGCTGCGCGCCTGTATAGGGGTGAGGATTTCAGGGGCGAACTCGATATCCTTGCACACGAACAATTCGTCATGATCGACGGCGACGACCCTGGCGACTGCGGTCCTCCTGAAATCGGTATCCGCCTTCCTATTGGCGACTCTCACCTCCGCGATGGCTTCCTGGACTTCGTTCTTTCCAAAAATCTAGACCTGCGAAAAGTACTTGGTGACGTAGACCTTTCGGCCTTCTAGGCATTGGCAATAAATGACTTTACGCACTGCCACCAGAGCGACCGGGTTGGCGCCGTGTTGCGGTATCACGAACACGTCCACCTCGGACCGGGGCAGCTCAGTCTTTGCAGCCATGCCATCCTGATCGTGTTGAGTTGATGTCAGCATCACGCGGGCAGCGCCGCGTTCCTAAGGCAGCAGCATCACTCCGTGCGCCAGTGCTGGTGTAGCCACTGGACCGTGTCCGGACCTACGGTGGCAAGTTCAGTCGAACAACAATGATCGCTTGCAATACCAACGGCCCGCTACTCGAAGCTGTCTGGTGAACTCGCCACGGCATTGCCGTCCGCGTACGTCTGCATCGCGGTTCTGATGACGTGCATCTGCTGCCGGTAGTTCGTGCACCCAGAACACATCATGAGGTGCATCGCCAGACCTAGACGCTGGCCTAGCGCTATAGGCTGCTCCAATTCCAAGGAGCAGATCTCGGTCACTTCCTTGCAGTTCAGCATGTTGCCTCCCCTGGGTGCCCCCAACCGGCCTCCATACAGCCTCTCAATTTCAAGCGTGCTCGATGCAGGATCACGTGCAAGTTGGTCGACGTGATGCTCAATTGCGCGCAGATCTCATCGGTGTCAAAGCCAAGGAACTCTCGCATCATGAATACGCGGCCGGTGTTCGGCGGGAGATGATCCAGACACGCCTCGAATACTCTCCAAAACTGTTGAGACTGCATGGACTCCTCGGGAGCTGGCCAAGCCTGCGGCCTCGCCGACTCGCGCCAGCCTCCTTTCTCGCTGAATAGTGCGTCTTGCCGCTCCAGCCAGTTTTCGTCGTCTTCAAGCAAGCTTGACGCAGGCACGACGCGTCCCGCTTGCCGAACGTGATCAATGATTCGATTTCTCAGGATGGCAAATACCCATGTCTTCAGGGTTGAACGTCCAGCGAAAGTCGACGACCGCTTGAGTGCCGCTTCGATCGATTCCTGAACCAGGTCCTCCGCCGTCTCCTTATTGCGGAGTTGGAGTTGCGCGAACTTCAGCATGTCAGTCCGCAACGCGATCAGCGCCTCCGCACTAATGGCCTGCACGGCCGATGCGGGATGATCTTCACCGCGAAGGTCAGGCGAATTGCTCATTGATCAGTTTCCTCGCTCTCTCGTCGCCTCATTGCGTGCCGCGCTGTAGCTCGAAACGCAATATGGCACCAAGAAATTAAGCACCACATGCCACAGATCGACTTGCTGCCCAGCCCAAAACTGCTCGCCATTGTTGACGACGTTGAGTACGGTACCAACGACCGCTGCCACTTTCAGCGCTGGGCGCGCGACCGGCGCGCTGAACATCAGGCGCACAACGAGTCCAGCTCTCGCGCTGTTCACGATTGGCCTTCCCGCTGAGAGCACTCCGGCTCAGGCAAGATGGGCGCGGATCGCATCAATTGCGGCCTCATGCATCGGCCCCTGCTGCAAGTCCTCTTTTCGAAGCACTAGGAAGGTCGTGCTTCGATCCGACAGGCGACTGATCCGGAAGCCGGCGGCGCCGACAACCTGGGCCGAAGGACACAGTTCCTTGACCGCCCTTTTTACCGTCGCCTGCATGGTGGCAAAGTCCGCCATGCCGGCGAAAACAATCGGCATATTCGGGTTCCACTCTCGCACCCGGCGGAAAACAGTAGCCGTATCTGCGCCAAGCGAGGAACTCACGGCAGTAGAGATGATGGCGCCTTTGGCCGGCAGCCTGAGTTCTTCGGCCAACTGCTCCATGCTGTTAATGCGAACTGATGCGAAGCCTGCCTCGACGAGAAAAGGGCGCATTTCATTGACGATGAAAGTGTGCGGGCGAGCAAGCAGCACGCGGGGCAGGGTCGACATGGTGGCACTCCAGGTTCTGTCTCGAGGGTCCGGCCCACTTTGAGACTCTTGAAAAGGCAAACGGCGCGCAGAGGCACCCATGCGCAATGGACGGATCAGGCGGCGATTCCTTACAAAAGCCCTGTAAGGAATCGCCGCACCCACCGTCCAAGAGGCGTTCAACACCGAAAGCGCTGCATGCACGCCACCTTGCCTTTGCTGGTAAACACTAATTTCCCGCCCCTTGCCCGGCAAGTTGTCGACACATTGCAGGTCAATCTGGGTTACCGCTGCAACCAGTCCTGCCTGCACTGTCATGTAGGAGCAGGGCCGAACCGGACAGAGGAAATGTCCGGCGACACCATACAGGCGGTGATTGAGTTCCTCGACACCAGTCCAAACGTGCGCACGCTGGACCTGACCGGCGGCGCCCCAGAACTCAACCGCTACTTCAGGAAGTTGGTCGCCGCAGCGCACACACGGGGGGTGCGGGTGATCGACCGTTGCAACTTAACCATCCTGGAAGAGCCCGGCCACGCGGATCTTGATGAGTTTCTCGCACAGCACGGGGTGGAGGTGGTGGCCTCCATGCCTTGCTACTTGGAAGACAACGTGGATCGCCAACGCGGCAAAGGCGTCTTTGATGCCAGCATTCGCGGACTGCAACGCCTGAATGCACTTGGCTATGGCAAAGAGGACACCGGCCTGGCGCTAAATCTGGTCTACAACCCCCAGGGCGCCAGCCTGCCGCCAGCCCAGGGCACGCTGCAAGAGGCATACAGAAGTCATCTGCACAAGCACTTCGGCGTGACCTTCAATCAGCTCTTCACCTTGGCCAACATGCCGATCCAGCGTTTCGGATCGACCTTGGTTTCCAAGGGTCAGTTCAGCAGCTATATGGCCTTGCTGCGCAGTGCCCACCGCGCTGAAAACCTGGCGCAGGTGATGTGCCGCAGTCTGGTTAGCGTCGATTGGCAGGGCTATCTATACGACTGTGACTTCAATCAGCAGTTGGGTATGCCGATTCGCGTCGCTGGCAAGCCTCGCATCCACCTGACCGAGGTCCAGGCTAGGCAGCTCGAGGATCAGCCAATTCGGGTGGCCGATCATTGCTTCGGCTGCACCGCCGGACAGGGTTCCAGCTGTGGTGGAGCGCTGGCTGAAGCGAGCGCACCCAAGCCTTGCACACACTGAACGCAATAGGAATGCTCACCATGCACGACATTGTCCAGGACTATTACGGCCAGCAGCTCAAGAGCAGCGCCGACCTCAAGACTTCGGCCTGCTGCGACATGAGTCAAGTGCCGGAATGGCTCAAGCCCCTACTAGCTTGCATTCATCCCGATGTGTTGTCCCGCTATTACGGATGCGGCCTAGTCTGCCCGCCTGCTCTGGAGGGTGCCCGCGTGCTCGACTTGGGCTGTGGTTCCGGGCGCGATGTGTACGCCCTGGCACAGCTGGTCGGCGCTACCGGAGAGGTGGTCGGCGTCGACATGACTGACGAGCAACTCGCCGTGGCCGAGCGATACCGCGGACATCATGCCCAGCTCTTCGGCTACGACAACGTCCGATTCCTGCAGGGCTATATCGAGCGCCTGGACGAGTTGGAGCTGAAGCCGAGCAGCTTTGACGTGATCGTTTCGAACTGTGTCGTCAATCTGTCGCCGGACAAGGATGCGGTCATGCGCGGCGTGCAGCGGCTGCTGAAGCCAGGTGGCGAGTTCTATTTCTCCGACGTCTATGCCGACCGTCGCGTACCCGAAGCGGTGCGCAATGATCCCGTGCTCTACGGTGAGTGTCTGGGCGGGGCCCTGTACTGGAACGACTTCCTGCGGCTGGCTCAGGCACATGGTTTCGCCGACCCACGACTCACGGAGGACCGTCCCTTGGCGGTGACCGATCCGGCATTGGCAACCCGCATCGGCAACCTGCGCTTCTTCTCCGCCACCTACCGCCTCTTCAAGATCGACGCACTGGAATCAGCTTGTGAGGACTATGGACAGGCCGTGATCTACCGCGGCACCATACCTCAGCATGCTGACCGATTCACGCTCGACAAGCACCACAGCATTGAGACCGGACGGGTGTTCCCTGTGTGCGGCAACACCTGGCGCATGCTGCGCGACACGCGGTTTGCCGAGCACTTCGACTTCATTGGCAGCTTTGATCGCCATCACGGCCTCTTCGAAGGGTGCGGCAGCAGCATGCCTTTTGAACTCGCAGCAGGCGCCACGGCAGCTCCTGCGTGCTGCTGAGAGGGGCGGATGCAGCCCCGTTTCAGTCGCCGGCAACTCCTGGTCGCAGCGATCGGCACCGGCACTAGCGCGCTGCCGATGTCCATTTGGTCCGCTGAGCGACTGACTTTGACAGGTTCAAGCACCATCGCTCCTCTCGCGCTCGAGATCGCGAAGCGCTTCGAGAAGCTCAATCCCGGCGTGCGCATAGACGTGCAGTCGGGCGGCTCTTCACGCGGCATTGCCGACGCGCGGTCTGGGGCAGCGCAAATCGGAATGGTGTCCAGAGCACTCAAACCAGAGGAGGCGGACCTCACGGCCAGCGCTATCGCCATGGATGGCGTCAGCCTGATCGTGCATCGCAGCAATCCGATCGCCACGCTGAGCGATGAACAGGTCAAGGCCATCTACACGGGGAGGCTCAGAACTTGGCGCGAGGTGGGCGGTCCCGATCGCGCCATCAGCGTGGTTAACAAGGCCGAGGGGCGCTCGACCCTCGAGGTGTTCCTTGCTCACTACAAGCTGAAGAACAGCGACATTCGTGCGCAGGTCGTGATTGGCGATAACCAGCAAGGCATCAAGACGGTGGCCGCCAACCCTGGCGGTATCGGCTATGTGTCCATCGGCACAGCGGCCTTCGAGGCCGCTCAGGGCACGCCCATCCGCCTGCTGGACATGGCGGGGGTGCCGGCCAGCGTTGCCGAGGTACGCACGGGTCGTTTTCCGCTGTCTCGCCCGCTCAATCTGGTCGTTCGCGGCGCGCCTTCGCCGTTGGCCAAGAGATTCATCGACTTTGCACGCTCCGCCGCCGTGTACGACCTGGTCGAAACGCAATTCTTCGTCACCCTGGCGCCCACCTGAACGCACGGCCACATGCGCACCGAACCGGACTTACTAGCTAGGCAACTCCTTGGGGCGGTTGCTGCAGCTGGAGCGCTGCTGCTAGCGCTGGTGTTGGGCTTCTTGATACGTGAGGCGGCCCCCGCGCTCAGCGCTGCGCATGTTTGGCATTTCCTTGCCGACGACGGCTGGTATCCGCTGGAGCAGCGCTTGGGGTTGCTGCCAATGGTGTGGGCCACATTGGCGGTTTCATTGGGCGCCCTGCTGCTGGCGGTTCCCTTGGGACTGGCAACAGCGGCCTACGAAACCTTCCTGGCCGGCCCTGCGGTCGCTTCGGTCCTGCGTCTTGGCATGGGCCTGCTGGCGGGCATTCCCTCCGTCGTCTATGGGCTGTGGGGCTTGACTGTGCTTGTGCCGCTAATCGCCGGCTGGCAGGCGCCGGGCGCCAGCCTGCTGGCGGCGATCTTGGTGCTGGCATTGATGATCGTGCCCACCATTGCCATCACCAGCTCCGCAGCGCTAGGCCGGGTGCCGCTGCCCTGGCTGCAAGGCGCCGCTGCGTTGGGGTTGTCGCGTCGGGCGCTAGTGATGGGCGTGGCCTTGCCCGCCGCCCGTGGGGGCATTGTGGCCGGCATCGTCCTGGCTGCGGCGCGCGCCCTGGGCGAGACCATGGCCGTGCTGATGGTGGCTGGAAACGTGGTGCAGACACCCGGCGGCCTGTTCGATCCGGTGCGCGTTCTCACTGCCAACATTGCATTGGAAATGGCCTACGCCGGAGGCGAGCATCGTGCCGCGCTGTTCGCGTCGGGGCTGGCATTGGCCCTGCTTGTACTCGCATTGACCGCGCTGGCGCACCGGGCGCAGCGAGGGGATGCCCATGCAGCTTGAGCCTGCCCCGCGGGACCGGGCAGACAGGCTGTTCGGTGCGGCCCTGGGCGCCGCTGCCGCACTGCTCGCGCTGGCCCTGGGGGGGGTGCTCTGGGACGTCGTGCGCCAGGGGCTGCCGTTGTGGTCATGGAGCTACCTGCTGGACGAACCGGGCAACGCCGGGCGCTCCGGTGGCATTGCGCCCATCCTGGTTTCCACGCTGGCCATCCTTGGCGTCGCGCTGGGGGTGTCCTTGCCGATGGGGCTTGCCACGGCTGTCTGGCTAGCCGAGTTCGCACCGGGTCGAGCCCTGCCAGTACGGCTGGCCTTGAACGCCCTGGCAGGTGTTCCGTCCATCGTGTTTGGTCTGTTCGGAAGCGCATTCTTCAGCGTGTACCTGGGACTGGGTTTTTCAATCCTCTCCGGCGGGTTGACGCTGGCCTGCATGATGTTGCCCTTGTTGATCAGCACCACTGAGGCGGGTCTGTCGGCACTCCCCGGCGAATGGCGGCGCGGCGGCGCCGCGCTAGGCATGTCGAGGGCCAGTCTGGTCGTTCAGGTACTACTACCAGCGGCCGCTCCGGCCATCGTTGCAGGTGCGGTTCTGGCCGTGGGGCGCGCCACGGCAGAAACCGCCGCACTCATCTTCACCAGCGGCTACGTTGATCGCATGCCAGGTTCCTTGCTGGATTCCGGTCGCAGCCTGGCCGTGCATATCTACGACCTGTCGATGAATGTGGCGGATGGCGATCGTGCAGCTTACGCGGCTGCAGCGACCCTGGTCGTGCTCATACTGGTCATCAACCTGTCGGCCGCACTGGTCAGCCGGCGTTGGGTGCTGCGCCGGCTGGCGCTGGCCTAACCGCAACGACGCGCAAAGGACCTGCCACATGACCGAGCGACACGAATCCGCGCCCGATGCGGCCTATACCGTGGGACGGGTGGAGTGCGGCAATGCCTGCTGCATCCCGGTTCCCCTTCTCAGCGTCAACGATCTGTCGGTCACCTATGGTGGTCAGACCGCGCTGGACGGAGTCTCGCTCGATATCTACAAGGGCTGCATCACGGCACTGATTGGCCCTTCCGGTTGCGGCAAGACATCTTTCCTGTCGGCATTGAACCGCATGAGTGACCTCGTCCCCGGGGCGCGCGTGGCGGGCACGATAAGCCTGGATGGTCAGGACATCCACGCTCCTGGTATCGATGTACGGGCCTTGCGCCAGCGGGTGGGCATGATCTTTCAGAAACCCAATCCGTTTCCGCTGTCGATCCGCCGCAATCTTGAGCTGCCCTTGCGTGAACAGGGCGTGAGGGATCGAAGCGAGTTGGCGCATCGCGTCGAGGCGGCGCTTTCCGATGTCGGTCTGTGGCCCGAGGTCCGCGACCGCCTGGATGCGCCGGCGCTGAGCTTGTCCGGTGGGCAGCAGCAGCGCCTGTGCATCGCCCGCGCGCTGATCTTGCGCCCCGAAGTGCTTTTGATGGACGAACCCTGCTCGGCGCTCGATCCTCTGTCCTCGGGTGTGGTCGAGGACCTCATCACGCGCCTGCGCGGAAGCTACACCGTGGTGATCGTGACACACAACCTGGCTCAGGCGCGCCGCATCGCCAACTACGCCGCCTTCTTCTGGATGACGGAGCGAGTCGGCAATCTGATCGAATTTTCGGCGTCGCAGCCCATGTTCGAACGTCCCCGCCACCCGCTCACCGCAGCATACTTGGGTGGGCTCAGGGGATAGTGCCCTGCCAGTCTATACAGGCCAACCACCCGTTCCCAGCACGCATTCCAGGAGGATCAAATGCAACTGAAGGCCATCTATTTCGACACCGGTGGAACGGTACTCGACTGGCACGGCGGTCTGGTGCAGGCCTTGAGTCGGATCGGAAAGCTGCGCAGCGTTGAACGGGACTGGCATGTGCTGGCCAATGATTGGCGGCGCCGGGCGATGAAGCGCATCGTTGGCCAGATCGCGCCGAACTTCAATATGGACGACGTGCATCGCGATACCCTGGCCGAAGCCTTGCACGCGTTTGATATGGAAGCCTTCTCACCGTCGGACCGGCAGGCCCTCTGGCAGACTTGGCACGAGCTCGACGCCTGGCCAGACTTTGCTGCCGCACTGAACAGCATGCGCGCAAAGTTGCCCGTGGTGTCGTTCACGATGCTGCCGACTTCGTTGGTGGTAGACGTGTCCCGCCGCAACGCGCTGAACTGGGACGCCATCATCTCCTGCGAGATGATCGGCCACTACAAGCCTCATCCGCAGGCCTACGCCACGGCAGCACGATGGATGAACCTGGCGCCCGCCGAGATTCTGATGGTGGCCTGTCACAACTTCGATCTCAACGCGGCCCACACGGCAGGCTTTCGCACAGCTTTCGTTAGGCGACCCGACGAATGGGGCCCCAAGGGCCCGCCGGATCCGCATCCCAATATGGCGTACGACCTGGTGGAAGATGGATTCTCAGGCCTAGCGCTCCGGCTGGCTGCGATGCACACCTGATGCTGGATGGAGATTCGCAACCAATGAGCAAACTGCAGAACTTCGGGCCGGCATCCTTGCGAATGCTGCACGCTGCCGGTATTCAAACCGAGTCCGAGTTGCGAACACTCGGTTCGGTGGCTGCCTATGTAGCGGTCAAGCGGGCCGGGCAGAACGCCAGCCTCAATCTGCTCTGGGCCATCGAGGGGGCCTTGACCGACCGAGACTGGCGAGTCGTGGCCCGCGAGGAGCGGACGCGCCTGCTGCTGCAGTTGGACGACATGAAGGGCTAGTCGCCCGCTGACGGTTTGGCTCTATGGCACAGCCAGCCACGCATGGCAATGCATCAACGCCCGAGCACTTCCCGCTCACCACGGCTCCATCGCCACATCTCGATGAAGTCGAAGAGCAAGGAAATGCTGTTGACCGCAACGACAGCCACCATGAAGCCGCGCGTGGCGGTGTCGATCTGAGCGGCGCCGGGCGCGAGCAGTTGGCTGAGCAGCACGAACACGAGCGGCAGCCACACCAGATGGGTGAAAGAGAGCAGCCGAGTCAGCCCAGCCTGGAAGTACACCATCGGCAGATTGACAGCTGCCACCGCCGCGAAGGCCGCGGCCGTCAGGCGCCCTGCTGCCGTGTCGAGAAAGACCAGCGACGCCGCGTTAGTCGCCGCAAGGACCACGAGCCACGCCTGAACCCAGCGTGGAATGCCGACCAGCGACTGCCAGACACGTGCCATGCGCGACTTCATGGCTGCGAAGCCCCAGCGGTGCCACTGGCCCACATTGCCAGGGTAACGACACTCAACAGCAGTTTGGTCTTCATGTTTCGGATCTTTCAATTAGACAGTTGATCTCTATCGGGGAAGTGCGGGCTCAGATCCCGACGATGAGATTGACCCAGGATTCCGGCAACCACTGCAACACGCGAGCCTCCAGCCATTTGTCGGCGCCGCTCAGAATGCCCAGGCCCATCAACAGCAACAGGATGGCGAAGCCGTTGCGGACATCCTCTATGCGGGTTAGCACCCAATCGCGAACTCGCACGAAGCCAGCCCGGGAGGCATAGGCCACGCCGATCAGCGGAATAGCGGCACCAATGCCGAAGATACCGAGCACCAGACCGCCACGTGCAACGCCACCTTCGCTGGCAACCAGTGTGAGGGCCGATCCGAGAAGAGGCCCGGAGCACGGGCTCCAGACCAGGCCCAGTACCGATCCCAGCACGAAGGCGCCTAGCAGTGACCCGCCGTCAAACCTCGACGAAGCGGAGTTGGCCGAGCTGGCAATGGGCAGCATCCACTGGGTGAATCGCACACCGAGCTGGGGAATCAACATCACGAGTGCAAACGCGATCAGCATGGCAGCGCCGGCCGTCCGCACGGTGTCGGCATCCAGCCCCAAGGCCGGACCGAGCGCGCCCAGCACCATGCCAATCGCGGCAAACGAGAGGGTCATGCCGGCGCCCATGGCGACGGGCGCCAAGCGGCTCCCTTGCAGTGCGCCCCCCAGGACCAGTGGCAGCAGCGGAAACACGCAGGGCGACAATGTCGTCAAGCTACCGGCGGCAAGGCTCAGCCCGAGCTGAGGCAAAGACAATGTGAGCGACATCTGTGTCCTAGAGAGTCACCCTATAGGCCAGCCTTGAGCGCGCCGCGAATGCTCTCGACGGATGTATGCCCGACCAGTCGCGCACGCTCCTGCTGGCCGTGCAGCACCACTAGAGTCGACTGCCCCCGGACATTGAAACGGAGCTTGAGGTCCTTCTCGGTGTCATAGTTCGCGACGAGCACGGTCAGGTCCAGACCGGACTCCGACGTGAGCGTCTGCAGGACCTTCTCCTGCGCACGGCAGGTCGGGCACCAGTCGGCATGGAAGTGCACAGCGACGGGCTTGTTGGCTTTCTGCACCTCGGCCAGTGCTGCTGCAGCGTAGGGTTTGATTTCGAGCGCCTGTGCGGCCAGCGCGAGGCTTGCCAGCGCAAAGACTGTGGTGAACTTGAGCAGGGTCGTCATGATGATTCCTTCGAGGGTGGGGACGGTCGTTGGGGTGGATCAGCCGTCGCCATTGATGGACATGCGCAGCCTCGCCAGGGTCTCGAGCGCGTCAAGGTCCGCGGTCCAATCAATGCGGGAGAAGCTCAGCACCTCCCGTGAATGGTCTTTCAAGGCGGCGCCCAGCGGGCCGGCTTGAGCCAGCCGGCGGTCCCGCTGTTGCAACAGTTGCTCGACCAAGGGACGGTACAAGCGGGTGAACCCCGTAATCCACGCGCACGAAAGTTCATGTCCAGGCACGGCATGGGCTTGGAACCGATCAACGCAGGCCAGCGTGGCTCTTGCGTCGAACCAATAGCCATCGGTGACCCATTGGTTGACCGTGAACAGTGCGACGGGCAAACCACGGGCATCCAGGGAAATGGCGAACAGATGCGATGGCGCGGAACGCCTCCAGCCTCCTTGGTCAGGCGGCAGATAGCGTCGCTTGCCGGAGGCGGTGGCATGGAAGAACAGGTGCACGTGCCCATGTTCCAGGTCCCCGTCGCGGTGCGCGTGGTAGTAGAACTGCGAGCCGCGGCGCCGATCGATGACGTCGTTGGCCGGATAGTGTTCGAACTCGAGCACCTCCTGCCCATCAATCCAGCTCTGCAACAGTGAACCGGCAGATGCCGTCACCGCCGCAAAGGCGGCCACACTCTGTCGCGCCGCCTTGAGAGTGGCCAACAGGGCGGCGTCGTCGAGGGAGCGCCAGTGACTGAGTAGCGGGCTTGATGCGGCCATGGTGTCGGGCGGGGCGAGCGCGGGCAAAGACAAGTTCCGGCTCGCCGGTTTCCGTTGGATCGGTTTACTTCTTGGCAGCGCAAGCGCCGCACTTGGGCTTGGATGCACCGCATTTAGCCTTGGCGCCGCATTTCGCGCCGCACTTGGCCCCGCACTTGGCCGCACATTTCGCGCCGCACTTCGCTGCACACTTGGCGCCGCATTTGGCGGCGCTGGCCTTGGGGCCACATTTGGCCGGCGCGCAGCTGGCGGCGAAGGCATTGCCGCTGAGCGCTGCGGCAGTCACGACAGCCGAAGCCAGGGCCTTGGAAAGCTGGGAAGACAGTTGATTCATGGTGGAGTCCTGTAAAGGGAGGTCAAAGTGAAACCACGCGGCGTCCTGCCTTGTGGTGGGAGCACCGAACAGCATGGGCTGTCCGCGTGATGGGGCGAGCCAAGCTGAACGCCAGACCTCATGGCATACCGCCCTCATCGAACCACGCCGTGGCGCTTGGCGATCCACTGGTCCAGCGAAAAGCGGCCGGGGCCACATGCCATCAGGTAGAGCAAGAGGGCAGCCCAGGTGCCGTGCGTGGCATAGGCGCCCGGATAGACGAACAGCTGAATGACCAGCGTCATGCCCAACAGGGCCAGAGCCGAGAAGCGCGTAGCGAGTCCGATCAGCAGCAAAAGGGGAAACACATGCTCGCCTAGGGCGGCCATCGGCGCTGCTATCTCGGGCGCAATGAAGGGCAGCTTGTACTCGTCCTGGAACAGCGCCACTGCGGATTCCGAAAGCCTTGGCAGACCCAGCTTGAACTCACCGCTGACGAGGTTGAAAACAAAGCCATCAACCTTGGTTTGTCCCGAGTTCCAGAACACGGCAGCAATAGAAAAGCGGGCGACGAACGCGATCAGGCTCATGGGAACGCTCTCGAGCAGGCTCACTAGGCGGAAGACCCACCGGGCCAGTCCAATCGAGGCAGGCGGCTCAACCATCGTGGATCGAGTTGATTTCGCGTTCATGCAAGGCTCCAGGTGTTGTTGGATCAGCTCAGTTCGAGCGCACATAACGCGCCTCGGCCAAGCAGCGCAGCGAGCAGGGTCACCAAGTCAAAGTCGGCAGCACGCGCCACGGCGGCGTCAACGGCAGCGTCTAATCGGGCACCGCATTGCACGGCCTTGACAAATTCAATCGCCTCTGCAGCCAAGGGCAGTACGACGACCTCGAGGTCCTGGCGGAGCACCAAGGCGCACTCGCCAGCGTGAATGTCAATATCCGCAAGATCGCCGAGACCCTGATGAGCGGACCATATGGAGACAGCGGCAAACGGCGAACTGAATGCGTGTACCGACGGATGAAGTCGCAGTTGCAGCCCGCCAAGAGCTTCCGTGCAGGTGGCCAATCGCGCTAGCACAGCCTGCTTTACGGGCGCCGCGTCAGCAGCGTGATAGGCCTGCACTCGCAGCCATTCCAGGCGTGCAACGTCGACCAGGTAGGGGACGTTCGCCGCGGGTGGGAAACCGGCCACAAAATCCGGAAACTCAGCGCCGTAATGAGCGAGGATCGGCGTCCTCGGCGGTGCCGCACGCACAAACGAAGCAGCGAGAGCTCGGAAGAATTCTTCGCCGACCAGTTCCTGAGCAACCGGAAAGGTGTCTGCCAGCGCATCGATCAGAGAGCTCAGCACATTGTTCCTGTGCACTGCCAAGCGATGCCTGGGGTCCGAGCCGTTCCATGCTCGCAGGTCATCCGGCGCTGCGAGCAGCGGGTCGAGCAGCGAGGCCGCCATGCGGCTCGGCACGTGCGCGCACTGAGCGCTCATGGTGCGAGCTCCCGGCCGTGCCGCGGCTCTAGATGCAGCGCGCCTCCAGCCTCCAAATAGCTCTGTGCGTGCTGGGCCTCGGCAAGCAGGACCTCCAGGTCCGGGACGTCGTTGTCTCGCTCGAGCAGCGTCGGCAAGGCGCCGAGCCTGGCCACCACACCAGCGAACAAGCCCCAGACCGATGCATCCACGGGGGAGCCATGACTGTCGATGAGCAGCGGCGCGCCACCGGCGTCGGTGTCGCGCGTGAAGCCGGCCAAGTGCAACTCTCCGACCGCCGCCAGCGGCAAGCTGGCGATATAGGCCGCCGCGTCCCGGCAATGATTAGCGCAGGACACGTGCGCGTTGTTGACGTCCAGCAACAGGCCGCACCCCGTACGCCGCACCACCTCAGTTAGGAAAGCTGCTTCGCTCATGGACGACGAAGCAAATTCCACATATGTAGATGGGTTTTCTAGCAGCATGGTGCGCCCCAAACGCTCTTGAACACGGTCGATATGTCGGCACACGCGCTCCAGCGTGGCTCGGCCATAAGCCAAGGGCAAAAGGTCGTTGTAGAACACGCCGCCATGGCTAGACCAAGCCAGGTGCTCAGAAAAAGATGCTGGCTGGTATCGCTCTATCAGTTGGGCAAGTCGGGCGAGGTGTGCCTCATCTGGGGGCTCCTCGCCGCCGATGCTCAGTCCCACCCCGTGCAGTGAGAGCGGATAGAGCTCGCGGATACGACCCAGGAAATGGTGGAACGGCCCGCCGGCCACCATGTAGTTTTCGGCATGCACCTCGAAGAAGCCGACGTCGGGCCGCATCTCCAATACGTCGCGAAAATGCTGCGGCTTGAGTCCGATACCTGCCCGCGCGGGCAGCACGGTAGCCGGCAATACGGGCTTGGTGTGACCCACAGGCACAGTCAAGGGTCTGACGTCGGAGGCGATCAAAAGACTCAGGCCTTCTTGGCCACAAATGCCTTCAACTGGCCGAAGCCACTTGGCGACGTCTTGGACGCAGTCTTCTCGCAGGTGCCTTTAGGAACGTAAGTCCATGCGTCGGCCTGGTAGTCCTTCTTGGATGTCCCAGCGCAGGTGGTGCCAGCGCCAGCCGAGCAATCGTTCTTGCCCTTAAGTGCAACGCCGAAGCATTTTTCCTTGTCGGCCGACTCTGCCGCCGCAGGCAGGGCTGCGAGTGAGGCACCCAGTGCGACCGCGAGCGCTGCAATAGAAATCTTCGGGGAAGGATGGTTCATGGAGTGGCTCCTAGTGGTTCGTTTGAACGGAAAGCAATGAAACGGCACGGTGCAGTTGCCTAGTACACCGTCAACCGGCTGTTCTCGGCTTGCAGACCCGTAGACGAAACAACCCACCGGCTTCTTACAAGCGCAGCACAAGATTTAAGTGGCCCGCTACTCTAGTGTTTACCCGAAGTCAAACTATGGCACTCAAAGCGCGTGCGGGTGCTCACGCTGGCCGGGCAACAGCGCGTCTGAGCGATTACGCACCTCGGCGGGCGTGGGCGACGAAGGCGTGAACAAGGCCGTGCTTAGCGCCGAGTTCGCGGGCAAGGTAGGCCATTTGGCAGCGATGCGCGGCACCGCGTGCCGCAACGACAACTGGGCGCGCTCGGCGCTGCTGCGGTGACTAGACATGGTCGTCGAGGCAGTCACGCAGAGCCGCGCGGATGCCAGCAGTCCCAATCAGTCGCCACCGCGAGCGCTCCGCAGGCCATTTCAGCTTCGCGCGCTAATTTGTACTCTGGCATATTGCTCATGCCGATCACCGACGAACCATGCCGCGGAACCAAAGCGACTCAGCACGCGTCGATAACGCCGGTCCCTCGATGCAGGCATAGGTGCCGCCCTGATACAGGCGAATCCAACAATGGCTGCGGCGCGTGCCGCGCTAGGAAGGCGACCTCGACGCCCGCGAGGCGGCCGACGCAGATCACTTCGGGCGGCACGCCGAAGGGTGTGGCAACCGAGAGCTGCCCAACATCGGCAAGGCCGGGCATTTGACACCAGCCGCTGCCGCCAATGATGCCAATTCGGACTCGCGTCATGAGGGGATCCAAGTGGTGGTCTAGCTTTTTAACGTCGCCAGGCTTAGTTCGTTACGCCCGAGCGTGCTCGAGCGCATCGGTGGGCCCCTTGTAAGGATTGCTGCAGTCGCGCGTCTACGAACAAGGGTGGAGTTCCTGCCGCCTGCCTTTTCTACCGAAGAAGGTCGCAGATGCGTTTGAACTCCCGTTGGTGGCTTCTTGTCGTGTTCTTGGTCAGCGTGTTCGTGCTCTATCGATCGGGCTTCGCGCAGTACCTAAATCTGGACGTCATCAAAACGCGCCAGAGTGAGCTAGAAATGTGGCGGCTTGCTCATCCTTTGACAGCCGCAACCCTATTCTTCGCGGCCTATATGACCGCCTCAGCCATCTCGTTGCCAGGTGCCGCTGTGATCACAGTAGCCGCCGGAGCACTCTTTGGATTGGGCTGGGGAACCCTGATCGTGTCGTTTGCGTCCAGCCTTGGCGCGACGCTGGCCTTCCTAAGTTCACGCTGGTTGCTAGGAAGCTGGGTGAACGCGCGGTTTGGCTCACGCATGGCAGCTCTCAACGAGGGCATTTCCCGTGACGGTGGCTTCTACCTGTTCACCTTGCGATTGGTGCCGGTGCTGCCCTTCTTCGCGATCAATCTGGGCATGGGCCTGACCGCGATGCGGACGTGGACCTTTTACTGGGTCAGCCAACTGGGCATGCTGGCAGCCACGCTGGTCTACGTGAACGCAGGCACCCGCCTGGCAAGCCTCGAATCCCTCGCCGACATCCTGTCGCCCGGCATCCTTGGCTCTCTGGCCTTGCTCGGGCTCCTCCCCCTGCTCGCGAACAAGCTGACAGCCCTGCTGCGTGCCCGCAAGATCTATGCGCGCTGGCGTCGCCCTACGCATTTCGATCGCAACATCGTGGTGATCGGAGGTGGCTCGGCCGGACTCGTCACCGCCTATATCGCCGCAGCCGTCAAGGCCAAGGTCACTTTGGTGGAGAAGCATGCACTCGGCGGTGACTGCCTGAACACCGGCTGCGTGCCGTCCAAGGCCTTGATCCGTTCAGCCAAGTTCCTGTCGCATGCGCGCCGGGCCAAAGAGTTCGGAATGCGCTCGGCCCAGGTCGACTTCGATTTCGCCGAAGTGATGGAGAGAGTGCAACGTGTCATCAAGACCATCGAGCCGCATGACTCCGTCGAGCGCTACACCGGTCTCGGCGTCGAGGTGGCGCAGGGCGCGGCGCGCATCGTCTCGCCCTGGGAAGTGGAGATCAGCCATCACGACGGTCGCGTCGAGCGGCTCAGCACCCGCGCTATCGTCATCGCCGCCGGCGCCAGGCCATTCGTTCCGCCGATTCTCGGTATTGAGCAGATACAGGTGCTGACCTCTGACAACGTGTGGCGGCTGCGCCACCTGCCGCGTCGGCTGCTGGTCCTCGGCGGCGGGCCGGTTGGCTGCGAGCTGGCGCAGACCTTTGCGCGCCTGGGTTCAAAAGTCACCCAGGTCGAGATGGCTGAGCGCATTCTTGCGCGCGAGGATGTGGACGTGTCCGAACTGGTCACACGGCGCTTCGAGGCCGAAGGCGTGACGGTGCTGACGAGCCACAAGGCCCAGCGCATCGTGCTTGAAGGCGACGCCAAATTCCTGATTGCCGAGCATGGCGGCGATGCTGTGCGCATCCCCTTTGATGAACTGCTGGTGGCCGTGGGCCGCAGTGCCAACCTCACCGGCTATGGCCTGGAGGAACTCGGTGTCGCGGCCGGCCGAACCGTCGAGGTCAACGGCTATCTACAGACCAATTTCCCCAACATCTACGCCGCTGGAGACGTGGCCGGGCCCTATCAGTTCACCCACACCGCTGCGCACCAGGCCTGGTATGCGGCGGTCAATGCGCTGTTCGACCCCTTCAAGAAGTTCCGGGCCGATTACGCGGTAGTTCCTTCAGCCACCTTCGTGGAGCCCGAAGTGGCGCGTGTGGGCTTGAACGAACAGGAGGCCCGGGAGCGTGGCATTCCGTTCGATCTCACACGCTACGGGCTTGACGATTTGGATCGGGCGATTGCGGACGAGGAGGCACATGGCTTCATCAAGGTACTGACCGTACCGGGCAAAGACCGGATCCTCGGTGTCACCATTGTTGGCGAGCACGCGGCCGACCTGTTGGCCGAGCACGTGCTCGCCATGAAGCACGGCATCGGTCTGGACAAGATCCTTGGCACCATCCATACCTACCCGACCTTGACCGAGGCTAACAAGTACGCGGCCGGCAACTGGAAGCGTGCACACGCGCCTCAGGCATTGCTGCGCTGGGTGGGGCGCTTTCACCGCTGGCGCCGAGGTTGAGATGCTCGAAACCCGACGACTGTCCCGCCAAGCTACTCGCCGACGGCTACTCATGGCAGCGCTGACCGGCTTGGGCCCCGCCGTATCAGCCCGAGCGGAGCCGCCGTTCGATCATCAACATACGGCGTGGACAAGCTTGCTGCAGCGTCACGTGGTATTAGCGCCGCCGGGTTTTTCGTCGGGCCTGCGCTATGCGGCTATGCAGTCCGAACGCGCGTTGCTGCTTGCATATCTCGCTTCCTTGTCTGCGGTGTCGATGGCCTCGTATCAAGATTGGAGCAAACGACAGCAGCTGGCATTTCTCGTCAATGCCTACAACGCCTACACGATTGACCTGGTTCTGAGTCGCTATCCCGACCTTCGGTCCATCAAAGATCTTGGCAACATGTTTCAGTCGCCCTGGAAGAAGACCTTCTTCAGACTTCTGGGTGAGGAGCGCAGCCTTGACGAAGTCGAACATGGACTGATTCGGGCACCCGGCAAATTCGATGATCCCCGCGTCCATATGGCGGTCGTCTGCGCTTCAGCGGCATGCCCAATGTTGCGCAACGAAGCATTCACCGCGACACGCATAGACGCCCAGTTCGACGATTCAATGCGGCGCTTCATGTCGGATCGCCGCCGCAACCGATTCGAGGGGGCGCCGGGTCGGAGCGGCGTGCTGCGAGTTTCCAAGATCTTCGACTGGTATCGCGCCGACTTCGAGCGTGGCCACCAGGGTTTCTCATCCGTTCAGTCAGTATTTGCAAGATACGCCGAGGCGCTCGCCGATGCCCCCGCTGCGCGAGCCGACATACGCGCCGGCCGGTATCGCCTCGAATTTTTCGATTACGACTGGAGCCTCAATGACGCACGTTGATGGGCAGGTTGCTCGCAAATATGGAGAGCGCCATGTCAAATCCGATTGAGCTCTTGCGCGGCTGGCTTGGTACACGCCTTTCAGCCTACCTCAGTCAACGGCGGCATGTTCACAGCACGTCAGCTCTTGTCGATTGCAAAAAACTGATGGTCTGCATGAAACCGGGCGACGTGCTCTTGGTCGAGGGGCAGTCGAGGGTGAGCACAGCCATCAAGTACTTGACGCAATCGACTTGGTCCCATGCGGCTCTGTTCGCCGGCGAACTGCCTGGACTGAGAGACGCGTCCGGACAGCCGCTGACGTTTCTTGAGGCAGACATTCGAGAGGGAGTGCGAGCCGTCAGCGTTGCTGAGTTTCATGGTCTGCATTGCCGAATTTGCCGACCAGTAGGTTTGAGCAGTGGCGAGGTTCAGGCAGTGATCGACTTTGTAAAGGCGAGACTGGGTCATCAATACGATCTGAAAAACGTCTTGGACCTAGCCCGCTATCTCTTCCCAACCCCACCCGTGCCCGTGCGGTGGCGCCGCCGAATGCTTGCCCTCGGAAGTGGTGACCCGACACGAGCCATCTGCTCGACACTCATCGCCCAGGCGTTTCAGTCTGTGCGTTACCCAATACTGCCTATCGTCCAGACTGTCGCGTCGCAAGACCCCATATGCCCTGACTGTGTAAAAGAGATCCTGCATGTGCGGCATCACAGCCTGTTCGTGCCACGGGACTTTGATGTCTCGCCGTATTTTCAGGTGGTCAAGCCAAACCTTGGACTGCGCTTCGACCATCGCCAGTTGGTTTGGGATGATCACCAGGCAGGGCCCCATTTCTCACAATCCGAGGCACCCTCGCTATGAGAGTCCCTCTTTGCATCGTCGTTCCTGTCTTGAACGAGGCGCCTGGCCTAGCCGATCGGCTTGCGCGTTTGCAGGTCTACAGGCGACGAGGTGCTCATGTCGTGGTAGTGGACGGCGGCAGCAGCGACGAAACGCTTGCCATTGCAAGGCAGCATGCCGATCTGGCTTTGCTCGCACCCCGCGGTCGCGCCGCGCAGATGAACGCCGGCGCTGCCGCTTGCCCTGGGGACATCCTGCTATTCCTTCACGCAGACACATTCTTGCCGGAGCGCGCTGACCAAATTTTGCTGCACGCCTGTACGGGCCCACTCGCGTGGGGACGCTTTGACGTACGCATCTCGAGCGGCCGCCCACTGCTCCGTTTGGTTGCATGCCTCATGAACTTCCGCTCACGCCTGACCGGCATCGCCACCGGTGACCAGGCTATCTTCGTGCGGCATGAGCTGTTTCTGTTGGTGGGCGGATTTCCTAACCTGCCACTGATGGAAGACATCGCCATGTGCACGCAACTCAAGACCATACGTCCGCCGATCTGCCTCCAGGCCAAAGTACTGACCTCCGCACGCCGCTGGGAAAAGTATGGCGTGTGGCGCACGATTATTCTGATGTGGCGCCTGCGCGCCGCTTACTTCTTCGGCGCCGATCCGGCAAAACTAGCGATTCAATATGGCTACCGTCCCCGCGATGACCAATGAGCAGGCGCTGAGCCGTGTGCAAATTGCAGTCCTTGCCAAGGCGCCAATTGCAGGCCTGGCCAAGACCCGCCTCATCCCCGCATTAGGTGCCGCTGGTGCGGCGCGCTTGCAGCGGCAGTTCACACGTCGCGCTGTGATGACCGCGCGCGCTGCCGGTCTTGGTCCCGTAACGCTATGGTGTGCGCCGAACGCCCATCATCGCTTCTTCCGAGCCCTCGCTCGGACAGCCGAAGTGCGGTGCCTGGCGCAGGCCAATGGCGACCTGGGTGAGCGCATGCATACGGCGTTTCGCCTGCACTGCTGCTTCGGCCCGACTTTGCTGATCGGCACCGACTGCCCAGCATTGCTTCCCTCGCATCTGCGCAATGCGGCGCAAGCTTTGCTGGACGGCTATGACAGTGTCTTCTACCCGGCCGAGGACGGCGGCTACGTTCTGGTCGGCCTTAGGCAAGCTCAATCGCATCTCTTCGATCACATGATCTGGAGTACGGCTGAGGTTATGAACGACACGCGCGCCAGGGCGAGCGCACGGGGCCTGAGGGTTTTGGAGTTCGATCCGCTCTGGGACGTAGATCTGCCCGGGGACTTGCCCCGCCTGCAGGCACTGCTTAGCGGACTGAATCATGCTTGAACGGCGAACTCTAGTGCTCGCCTTGAGCGGCGCGGCGGTCACTCGGGCGTCGAGGGCTCAAACCAATGGACAGCTGATCCAGCCAGCCCGGTTTTCCAATGCTCCCCTGGGCCAAATCCCGCCCGGTTACTGGCGCCATCAAACTCTGCCCAACGTCGAGCGCGCCAACGACTTTGCTATCGTGGCCGATGAAGGAAATGTGCTGCATGGGGTCTCGAGCGCGTCGGCATCTTCTTGGGCAACGCCGCTTGACCTTAATCCCATGGCCGCGCCGGTCTTGCGATGGTCTTGGCGAGTGCAGCGCTCCCTGCTTGTATCTGATTTCATGGAGAAGGGAGGTGACGACTACGCGGCCCGTGTCTACGTGTTTTTCGATCTGCCTACCGAGCGTCTGAGATTGGGCAACAGGCTTCGCCTTGCAGCAGCGCAACTGCAGTCACGGCAACCCTTGCCTAAGGCATCGATCTGCTATGTCTGGGGCGGGCCTCGGCAGGCAGTTGGAAGCAGTAGCTGGAACCCGTACACAGAAGCGGTGCGCATGATCGTGGTGGACAGTGGCGATACCCACGCCGGCCACTGGCGCTGCGTGCAACGCGATCTGCGCTTGGATTGGCGTGTTGCCTTCGGCGGCGCTGCGCCCCAAATAGGCGGGGTGGCCGTCGGACTTGATACCGACAACTCGGGTGGCGAGGCGCAAGCCTGGTTTGGCGACATCATGGTGGAGGCCGAGTGAACCAGCTCCTGCTACTCGGCGGGGGACATGCCCATGTCCAGGTGCTGGCGGATCTGGCCAGGCGGCCGATCAAGAACTGGCAGGTACGCCTGGTCACGCCGTACCGCCGGCAAATCTACTCTGGCATGTTGCCCGGTTGGGTAGCCGGCCACTACCGACTGGCGGACTGCGCGATTGACCTTGGCGCCCTGGCGGCCCGCGCCGGCGTAACCTTGATAGAAACTATGGGCATCGGTCTCGATGCCGATGCGCAAGTGCTGAGTTGCGCCGATGGCGCCCGCCTGCGCTTTGATCGCCTATCTATCGATTGCGGTTCTGTCTCGGCTCTCGAGAACTTGCGCGGTAGCCGTGAACACGCCTTGCCGATACGGCCCATCGAGGGCTTTGTCGCCGCCTGGTCAGGTCTAGTGGATCGCATCCTGGGGCAGTGCACCCGCTTTGACTTGGTCATCATCGGCGCGGGAGCGGCAGGTGTCGAGTTGGCGTTTGCTATCCAGCAAAGGGCATGGCGCGATGGTTGGTCGCATCTGCGGGTCAGCTTGTTGGGTAGCGAGCCACTGCCCCTGGACGGCATGCCGATAAGTGCCCGGAGCTGCGCGCTCGAACTGCTGCAGCGTCGCGGCATTCGATGGTTGGGCGACAGCAGAGCGACGGAGGTCGCGCCGGACCACGTCCGCCTGGAATCCGGCGTCACTCTGCCGTCCCATGCGACCTTGCTGGTCACCGGCGCGGCTGCACCTTCCTGGCCGCATCTGAGCGGCCTGAGCACCAACGAGCGTGGTTTCATAGAGGTTGGCCCAAGCCTGCAGACCGTGTCGCATCCAGCCATCTGCGCCGTAGGAGACATCGCTGCCTACGCCAGCGAACGGCCGAAGTCCGGCGTCTATGCCGTACGGGCGGGCCCAGTTCTGGCCACCAATCTGCGGGCGCTCTGCGAGGGAGACTCGCCCACAAACTGGACCCCTCAACGCCGCGCCCTCTACTTGATCAGTATCGGAAATCGATGGGCCATCGCCAGCTGGGGAGGCCTTGCTGTCAGCGGCGCCTGGGTCTGGCGATGGAAGGACCACATCGACCGCCGCTTCATGCGACGCTTCAACTCGAAAGATGAACCATGAGTCTGTTCAAGTTCCTGGGATTGATGAAGGCGTCTGCTTCGTCGGTGGCTGCAACGCCCATATCGCAGCCCGAGCAGATATTGGCAAGCCTGCTCGTTATGGCATGGGTGGTCGAGGCCCGCGACCCCTATACCGGGGGACATCTCTGGCGGGTTTCGCGCTACGCCTCGCTGCTATGCGAGCGTGCAGGACTGCCCAGCGACGAATGTGCGCGCATTGCCGTCGGCGGATTCCTGCACGACCTTGGCAAGGTGGGAATTCCGGATGCGATCCTGCGAAAGCGCGACAGATTGAGTGCCGAGGAGTACGACGTCATCAAGACTCACCCTGACGTTGGCGCTCGCATGCTGGCCGGGCACCCGCTTGCCGAGTTAGTACGCGACGCCGTGTTGCTGCACCACGAGACGCCTGACGGGCGTGGGTACCCTCAAGGCCTGACTGGCAGCGCTGTTCCGGTGGCGGCCAGGGTGGTCGGCATTTGCGATGCCTTTGATGCCATGACCAGCAGCCGGCCGTATCGTGCTGGCTTGCCGCTGTCCGAGGCCCTCGACAGGTTAGAGTCCGCGCTCGGGCAGCAGTTCGACACCCTGTTCGGGCGCCACATGATCGCGTTGGGCCGCGAAGGTCTGCTTGATCACATCGCCGGGCACAGTGACGACGGAATTCCGCTGCGCGTTTGCACTATGTGCGGCCCCACCCTAGTGGTACGCCGCGAACAGCAGCCTGGCGATCACGTCTGCTGCCACAGCTGTGGCGGCGACTATCGGCTGGAAGTCGGCGCGGAGGATGGGCTGCTGCAGGTCGTCGCCACGGGTCAACGCGCCAGTGCGTCGGCGTTGAAGCCGATACCCGATGTTGATCTGATCCAACGGTTTGTGGCAGACACGGCGCGGGAGTTGCTCAGGCGGCTTTGCTCGTGACCGAGGTCCGGCTCGTGCCCGCTTGTAGCTCGGCGATCAGCGGGCACGAGACATGCGCACGCCGAAGTTGGCAGGCGTGGACCAACTCGGACAGCGAGGACTCCAAGGTCGCCAAATTCGCCATCCTTTCGCGCACGTCCTGCAACTTGCTTTCGGCCAAGCGGCTGACTTCGTCGCAATGGGTGCCGTCGTCAAGCTTCAACAACTCGGCGACCTCGTCAAGACTAAAGCCCAGTCGCTGAGCTGACTTCACAAACCGCACCCGCGTCACGTCAGCCTTGCCATACCGGCGAATGCTTCCGTAAGGCTTGTCCGGCTCGGGCAACAAGCCCTTGCGCTGATAGAACCGGATGGTCTCGACATTGACCCCGGCCGCCTTGGCAAAAGCGCCAATAGTCAGGTCCTCAAAAATAGTTTGCATGCCGCTTGACTCTGTACATGGCTACGGAAATAAGGTTACGGCATCCACTTCGAATTCCAAAGCACAAACGCATGTCGGAACCACAAAACGGGCGCGGAGCGCTCTTCGCTGGCGGACTGGCCGCCATCCTCGCCTCTACCTGTTGCCTCGGGCCGTTGGTCCTGGTCGCTCTGGGATTCAGTGGCGCGTGGATCGTCAACCTGACGGCATTGGAGCCGTATCGGCCGATCTTCATTGGCGCGGCGTTGGTGGCGCTGTTTCTTGCCTGGCGGCGCATCTACCGCCCGGCAGAAGCCTGTAAGCCAGGCGAGGTCTGTGCGATCCCACAGGTGCGCGGCGCCTACAAACTCATCTTCTGGGTCGTGGCCGCACTAGTGCTGGTTGCGCTCGGATTCCCCTATGTCCTTCCTGTGTTGTACTAACCGGTGATCACCATGAAGAAACTGTTTGCCGCCCTGGCGCTTGTCTCTGTCGTTGTCCCCGCGTGGGCCGCCATCCAAACAGTCGCACTAGCGGTGCCGGGCATGACCTGCGCTGCCTGCCCAATCACCGTGAAAAAGGCCATCTCGAAAGTCGATGGGGTAAGCAAGACCGACGTGAGTATCGGCAAGCGTGAAGCCGTCGTCACCTTCGACGACACCAAGACCAACGTCCAGAAATTGACCAAGGCGACTGAGGAGGCGGGCTATCCGTCCAGTGTCAAACGCTGACCCGCCGAACCTAAACGCTGAGCGCCACACGGGACTCGTCATACGCTTCGCCGATATGACCGATGCGCTTGGCAACATCCGTTCAACGATGGGCGCGCGGCTTGTTTCCGGCAATTGCTGGTTTCCTCACGGCCACAGGGCTGGGACTCCTGAGTGAAGCTGAAGGACTGCTTTTCAGCCGACTGCTGCCGCCGTTCGCCGTGCTCGCCTTGGCGGCCAACGTGCTGGGTTGGATGCGCCACCGGCAATGGCACCGTTGCGTGCACGGCAAGATCGCCCGGCCATCGCGTTCACTGCCACGGCCTGACTCCTAGGCAACTGGTGGACGGCGAGCCAATGTACGCCGGCCTGGCCTTGACGGGCGGAGTGTCGATCTGAAATTTCGTCTCGCCGGCTCGTCGCCGCGGCAGGCCAGCCGAATGCGAACTGCCAGCGCAACGCGTCTGATGGCAACAGCCGCCGCCGAAGACAGAAATGGAGCAAACATGACCACCCTCAAGATCACCGGCATGACTTGCGAGTCGTGCGCTAAGCACGTCAAGGAAGCCTTGGAGAAAGTGCCCGGAGTGCAGTCCGCAGTGGTGTCCTACGCCAAGGGGTCGGCCAAGCTTGCCCTTGGCCCTGGCACCGCACCGGACGAACTGACTGCCGCCGTCGTCGGACTCGGCTACATGGCAACGCTCGCCGATGAACCGATGACGGACAACCACACCGGGCTGCTCGAAGAGCTACGCGGCTGGGCCGGGGCAGCCGACAAGAGTAGCGACGGCGAGCGCCCGTTGCAGATTGCCGTTATTGGCAGCGGCGGGGCTGCGATGGGGGCAGCGCTGAAGGCAGTTGAGCAAGGCGCGAAAGTCACGCTGATCGACCGCGGCACCATCGGCGGCACATGCGTCAATGTCGGCTGCGTACCGTCCAAGATCATGATTCGCGCAGCGCATGTTGCCCGTCTACGCCGCGAAAGCCCGTTCGACGGTGGCGTGTCGGTGACAGCGCCCGCGATTGACCGCAGCAAGCTGCTGGCCCAGCAGCAGGCCCGTGTCGATGAACTGCGCAAGGCCAAGTATCAAGACATCTTGGACGGCAACCCGGCCATCACCGTGTTGCATGGCGAAGCGCGCTTCAAGGACTCACAGAGTCTTGCCGTTCGGTTGAACGACGGCGGCGAGCATGAGGTGGCATTCGATCGCTGCCTTATCGCCACAGGTGCCAGCCCGGCCGTGCCGCCAATTCTCGGCTTGAAAGAGTCTCCCTACTGGACTTCTACCGAGGCCCTGGTCAGCGACACCATTCCCGAACGCCTGGCCGTGATCGGATCGTCGGCAGTGGCACTGGAACTGGCGCAAGCCTTCGCCCGGCTGGGCAGCCAGGTCACGATCCTGGCGCGCAGCACACTGCTCTTCCGCGAAGACCCGGCCATCGGCGAGGCCGTCACAGCGGCCTTCCGTGCCGAAGGCATTGAGGTGCTGGAACACGCGCAAGCCAGCCAGGTCGCTCATTTGAACGGTGAATTCGTGCTGACCACCACGTCGGGCGGTGAAGTACGTACCGACAAGCTGCTGGTCGCTACCGGCCGGACGCCGAACACGCGCAGCCTGGCGCTGGAAGCGGCAGGTGTGGACGTCAATGCGCAGGGGGCTATCGTCATCGACGAAGGCATGCGCACCAGTGCGCCACACATCTATGCGGCCGGTGACTGCACTGATCAGCCGCAATTCGTCTATGTGGCAGCGGCTGCCGGCACCCGTGCGGCCATCAACATGACCGGCGGGGACGCCGCCGTCAATCTGACCGCGATGCCTGCAGTGGTGTTCACAGATCCGCAAGTCGCCACCGTAGGTTACAGCGAAGCGGAGGCGCACCTCGATGGGATCGAGACCGACAGCCGCACATTGACCTTGGACAAGGTACCGCGTGCTCTCGCCAACTTCGACACGCAAGGCTTCATCAAGCTGGTCATCGAGGAAGGAAGCGGACGACTCATCGGCGTACAGGCGGTGTCGCCGGAAGCGGGCGAGCTGATCCAGACAGCGGTGCTTGCCATCCGCAACCGCATGACGGTCCAGGAACTGGCTGACCAGTTGTTCCCGTACCTGACCATGGTCGAAGGGCTGAAACTCGCTGCGCAGAGTTTCAGTCTAGACGTGAAGCAGCTTTCATGCTGCGCTGGCTAAGCGACTATTAGCGACAGTCACGCGGCAAGAAAAGATTCGAGATCCGTCAGCGACATTGGCTTGCCGACGATAAAGCCCTGAATCTGGTCGCAGCCGAATTCGGCTAACAGTGCCTGCTCCTCGGCACGCTCTACCCCCTCGGCGACCACCGTCAACTTAAGGCTGTGTCCGAGTTCGATGATGGTGCGAAGCAAGGCGGCTGCCTCTGGTTTGCCGTCAGCGTTGCTTACAAAGCTGCGGTCGATTTTCAGCTCATTGACCGGCAGACGGTGCAAATAGGCGAGCGAGGAATAGCCCGTGCCGAAGTCGTCGATAGACAGTTGAACGCCCAGCTCGCGCAGCGCCTGCAGCACAGGCAGGACCCGGTTCGTTTGCTCCATCAAACCGCTCTCGGTAATTTCCAGTTTGAGTTGACCCAGCGGAGCTCGATGATGCTCGGCCATAGCCCGAATTCGGGCTGGGAGGGTTGCGTCGCGTATGTCGAGCGTACTCACGTTGACGGCAATGCTAAGTTGCGCATGGCTGAGCACCCAGCGGCCGAGTGTTGCCAGCGCCTGCTCAAGCATGGCCCGCGTCACGATGCCGATGTGCCCGGTTTGCTCAGCGAAGGGTATGAACTCCGCCGGCGCCACGTAGCCTGATTCGTGATGGTGCCATCGCACCAAGGCCTCCAAGCCGACGATTTCTCCAGTGGCGATTTCCAGTTTCGGCTGCAGCCACATCTCCAACTCACCGCTGGCTGCAGCGTGCTCCAAGCCGGAAAGTAGCCCAAGTTGGCGTGCACGGACGCCGGCGTCGTCAGCAAAATACCAGCTCCAGGGCTGCTGCTGACGCTTTGCCTCAGCGGCGGCCTGCTCAGCCTCACGCAGCAGAGTCTCTAGTGGCAGTTGGGCCCTGCATGCGTATGCCGACAAGCCATACACGAGCCGCACATCGATAGTCTGACGAGCGAACTGCATGGAGCCCGAAAGAGTTGCGTCAATCTTCGAGCGCAAGGCCTCCAGTTCGTCCCCGGATAGCCCGTTGCAGACGCAGACGAATACACCGCCCTCCAGCCTAGCCAGCGCGAAGTTGGTCGTCGAAGTGTTCAGTAGATGGATTAACGAGCGTAGGCGATCGGCCAGTCGCATAAGCAGCCCGTCCCCCGCCTCAAACCCAAGCACATCGTTGACGATGCGCAATCGTGCAAGGTCGATGTGGATGACTGCGGCCCGGGGCCACTGCAGCGCAGGAGCTCTTTGCATAAGCCAAGTTCGGCTTGGCAACCCTGTAAGTCGATCAGCAAAAGCTTGCTGTTCGATCTCTCGCTCGCGCGCAGCAACGGCGTCAGCCATGCTATTGATAGCTTGTGCCACGCGAGTAAATTCTGCACCGCCCCGCACATCAATTCGCGAGTTGTAGCGCCCCTGCGCAATCGCGCGGGCAGCGGCTTCTACGCGGGCCAATGGCCTGGCGATGCTCACGGTGATGCGCCAGGCCAGCATGGCCGATGCCAGCAGCGAAGCGAGCGCCAAAGCAGCCAGGATCCACTCGGCATTCAAGATCTTACCGAGCATGCCGGATTGGCGACGTTCAAGTTCACGACGTTCATGCGCCAGGAGCGCCTCCGAAGCGGTCAGCAAATGGCTCAGCGCAGCCAAGCCAGGCCCGTTGAACAGCGCACTGGCGCGCACGATGTCATCAGCTTCTATGGTCGATACCACCTCAATGAAGACGTTCCTGTACTGCTCTCGGCGCAATACCACTGTGGCCAGCAACTGCCGGGCTTCGGCGTCTTCGATCTGTTGCGTCAACTCGTCAAGCACACGGTCGACATGAAGGTACTCGGCGTCGGCCTCCGGATAGACAGCTTCTCGGTTAGTTCGAGGCGACGTAAGCAGGCGCGCCATGGCACTGCCGTGTCCCTGTGCGTGCTGATGAACCGCCTGCACCTTGAGCATGCGCGGAAAGTCCACCTGCAGCATTCTCTCGCTGTGTTGTGCCAGCGCTCGAAACTGCAGCACTGCCACCACCACCACCACTACCGTAAAGATCAACAACGCGGCAAAGCCATAAGCAAGGCGGTGCCAAAACTTCGTCGAGCGGCCCCATGGCCAAGTTCGTGTCAGTCGCACACGAAATTGGCGGGGTAGTGAGGTGTCCATGACGCCGATCCTGATGGGCAATTCGGTTGAACGCGTTACCGCCTACGCAGTCTGCTGCGCTAGACGATTAGAGGCATCGATTCCTTACAAGGTAGACAGAGCAATTTCTGGCGTTGCGAACCCTGTGAACGCGATAGCGGCATTCATTCATGCAGCCGAGGACTACGAAGGCCGGAGACTGCTGGGCAGTGTCACGTTTGATGGGGATGCGACGACTACTGCACTAGCTGGACCAGATTCACGCATCTGCGGTCCGGCCCCCTCAACTGCGGTCGTCGACCGAACTGGAAGCACCATGAACACTGCCCGCATCATTGCAGCCCTGACCTTGACTCTCACAACGTTCTCTAGCGTCGCCAATGCCGTAAACGGTGCCCCGACCCCAGCCCAAGGCCTCACCCGTGAGGAAGTGATCGCCGAGTTGTTTCGTGCCCGCCAAGCTGGCGAGATTGGCACATACGGAGACTCGGATCGTGCATTCCGCAACTCGGCGATCCGATCCGAACCATCCACGCTGACTCGAGCCCAGGTGCAGGCCGAACTGCAACGCGCGCGAAGTAGCGGCGACCTAGCGATCACTAACGAGCTCTACGGCGCTAACGTCAGCGCCAGTCGAGCGACAGAGCGGGTCCGTGCTGAAGCGCTTGCCGGACGTCAAATTGGCGGGTTCAGCCGCGGCGGGAACCAAACCGGCGTTCCGCGCAATTGAACTCAGCACAGCCGTTCGCGTAAGGACCTAGTCGCTAGCTCGTCTATGGCAGTGGCAGTTGATCGACCGCAGCGCGCAAGGGCTGTCTGTTGGTTCGCAGCTGCCCATAGACAGGAGTCAGCGATTTCATGCCACCAACCGTTGAGAGCCGCTTAGATGACGGCACAGCACGCCAATGTTCATCAGTCAGTGAAAGCATCAGCCTCCACGCAGACCTAGACTCAGTTTTGCCTGAGCTACGCCAAAGGCTTCTGCGACATGCCAGGTTTGCCCTGCAGGACCCAAACCTGGCTGAAGACTTGGTGCAGGACACCTTGATCGCCGTGGTCGTGCAGCACGGCCACCGCCGCCGCGAGTCGTCACTGACCACATGGGCGACCGCCATCCTGAAACATAAGGTGGCGGATTGGTATCGATCGCCCCATCGCCAGCGCGCCGTTCAATGGACAGCTGACGACGGGACGAACTCGCCTGCCAACGGCCAACTGCAAGAGCTCGGCGGGGAGCATCTGGTTGCTGGACCGACCGACCAGCAACCCGAGAATCGCGAAGAGCAGCGCCAGCTGATGTCAGCGCTGAAGTGCTGCGTGAGTAATCTGCCGCAGCAGACAGGCCGCGTGTTCATGATGCGCGAGTGGCTAGGCTTCGACAATGCCGAGATCTGCAAGCGCCTGAGTCTCAACGCGGACCATTGCAGGATGATTCTGCACAGGGCGCGGATGGCCCTGCGAACTTGCATGCTGCACTACTAGAAACACGGTTCGACGGATAAAGACCCTGCACCTCGGCGTGCAGTGGTTCTGTTGACGGCTAAGCTTCGCAGGACTTCAAAGATGTCGGTACAGAAGGCTCAGAGGCGAGTGCAGGCGCTCATCCCCCCGATTCGTCGCGCTACGGGTGGTTAGCTCTCTAGCGCAGTTGCATCCGCTAAGGTTTTCACACGGAGCTCGTTTGAAGTGTTCTGGCGATTCCGCGATTCTGTGCCACCACACTTCAGATTGGGACATCTAGCCCCCAAGCAGCGCTAAGACTCTCTTCTATTCTCAAGTGGAAGTGCGTGTTCAGAGCCTGGAGTCTTGCTCATTCCGGACTACCTTCGTCGCGGCAGTCGGCCAGGACCATCCGAAGTGCACCTGCTCGAGGAACTTGCGATCCGGCTTGCGCACCTTTTACATCCCGATGCGACCAGCATCCGATAGACTGGTGACGCCGAAGAAATTGCCGCACAACCAATAAGTTATTTGCGCCTGCTCATTACCTTCGAGGAATGTCTAGGTGACCTGTCTTGACAAGAATTGTCGCGCCGTGCCTGCTGTACGGCGTGTGCTGGCTCAAATGTGGGGAGCGCATCCAGGTACCCTCTGGGTACGTGCCATGCTCGTCTTCGAAGAGGCCCTCGAGAACTAGGATTTCCTCACCCCCGAAGTGTCGGTGTTGGGCAAATGCGGTACCGGGAGCCCATCTAACCAGCGAGGCATGGGCGCGACCGTACGCACACAGGGGCAGGACGGATAAACCGGGGACGAGACCAGGAAGCCATTCTGAATCATGTGCGTTGACCACTACCCGAACTGAATCGTTAGGGTCAAGGTGCCCATGTTTTACAAACAACGAGCAGCCCGTCTCGCTGAACGGCCGGTGCTGCGAGCCGGCGGGATTCCTGATGTAAGTGCCCTCCGGGTAGATTCCGTGCTCGTCTTCGAAAACACCTCGGAGGACATAGACCTCCTCGCCAAGGGCGTGCACATGCGGCTTGATTGCGGCGCCTGGCGCGAAGTGCAGTAGTGAAGTCGTGCGCGCTACTTCCCAACCGTTCCGTTCGATTAGAACGCGGTTGACGGATTGAGCGGGGAACCCGATCCAAGGAAGCTCGAGCAAATTGAGGACCACTCGCTTGCCGTGGTCAGCATTGACATGCGTGTCCTCGCACTGAGCATCTCGAGTGAAAAAGGAATCTTCGTTCGCAACCCATGCATCAACATGTGTGGCGGAAATGTCGAGGAATTGGCCGTCGTTGATGGGCATTGCAGCAGTCAATGTGGAAAGGGGCTGGCTTCAGAGGGGGGGCGCAGCAGTCCGGTGGCCCGTCGACGGCTGATCTTGATAGCTGTCCATCCGTTGGTGAGATTGCGCCCGTCCATCCCGTTGCAGTCAAGTTCCCAGATGGCCCTTGTCAACCAAGCAGCCTTGCCAGAATGGAGGTGGGCGATAGTCCTTGCTACGTCTTCGGTAGGGACAACGCGCTCATAGATTGGCATCGATGCGACCGCCGATGACAGGGCGTCCACGCGAACGTCGTGCGCGGCGACCTGCATGGCAAGGTGCTGAGTCAACGATTGCGTCCCAGTACCTTTCGGGCAAGGCAATCGCAGTGCATCCAGAATATGCAGCGACCGGCTCGCTGGGTACACCCGACGTCTCGAATGCATGCGTGTTCATCTCGTCCGGCTAAGCGCCTACCCCCATCTCCCATGAGTTCGCCGGCTGGCACCTGGACAGTCATGTCTGTCCGTCGCTGTGCCAGAATGAATGCCATTCCATGGCATTTCCCAACCCTTCGTCGGCGACAACCACCCGAGACCGCATCCTGTATACGGCAGCGGGACTGTTCTACAGGGAAGGCGTGCGCTCAGTCGGCATTGACCGAATCATTGCCGAAGCGGGGACTGCAAAGGCGACCTTTTACCGGCATTTCAAGTCCAAGGACGACTTGGTGCTTGCCTACCTCTACATGCGCCATGACCAGTGGATGCAGTGGTTCGCAAGAAGTCTGGAGCGCGCCTGTACACGCGACGGCCCCTCCTTTGAACGAGTTGCACATGTGCTGGCCGAGTGGTTCCGCGAGCCCGATTTTCGTGGGTGCAGTTTCATCAACGTGCTTGCCGAAGGTGTACCCACGGGCGAGGTTCTCAGTCTGGTCCAGAGCCACAAGGAAGACCTTCAGGACTCGCTTGAGTCGCTAGCCCGCGCCATGGGCCACCCCGCCCCCGCAGTAAGGGCGGAGGAAGCCATCATGATTGTTGAGGGGGCCATCGTGCGTGCGCAGATGACCCATGACGAGGCCGTCGTCGTTGTCGCCGCCCGCCTCCTCAAGAAGCTCGACTTGCGGCCCTAGGTTCCCCTCGTTCAGAGGCCTAGGTCGCTCAGGCCAGGGTGGTCGTCAGGACGTCGACCCAGTGGCCAATGGAACTTTCGCTCCCCTACAGGTATCGGCAGGTCGTTGATGCTCGCAAAGCGCCTTACCATCAATCCCTGTGAGTTGAACTCCCAGTTTTCGTTTCCGTAGCTGCGGTACCACTGGCGAGAGTCGTCTCGCCACTCGTAGGCGAACCGGACTGCAATGCGGTTATCGGTGAACGCCCACAATTCCTTGATAAGCCTGTAGTCCAACTCGATCACCCATTTGCGGTGCAGGAACTGGCGCACCGCCTCACGCCCAACAGGGAACTCAGCACGATTGCGCCAAGTCGTGTCCTCGGTATAGACCAGCGACACCCGCTCTGGGTCTCGCGAGTTCCATGCGTCTTCGGCAAGGCGAACCTTTTCTGTTGCCGATTGCAGGGTGAATGGGGGCAGCGGCGGGCGAGATTGCATTGGGAACTCTCCTAGATGGAATCGCAGGAAGGCTGCCCCTGCATCACGTGACAGTGGCAGACGCAGCCGTGAGCAACAAAATGAAGCTCGATAGCCTGCCGGACCACTTCAACGCCAGGCACGGTCTATCGAATGCACATGCTAGCAAGGACAGACAGGTCTGTCTTTGATAATTCATCTCAGAAAATTGACTGAGGCCCTGGCGTGTGCGTCGCAGTTTGAGGATTTCAAGCACTCGTCGCCATCGACGAGTAAACAACAACTCCTTTCCAGTCAGCACGTCGTCGCGCCCGGCTCCGCGCAATAGGGGCTGAGGTACTCCGTGGGCCGCCTGGCAGGCAGCCCTAATAGCCGGTGCGGCGGGCTGGCAGCGGGATCACTTAAGGGAAAGCCATGGCAGCCGCGCTCAGAAGACCGCCGCAAGCTAGCCTGTCAGCGGCCCTCAGCGGCCCTCAGCGAGGCTTGCGGTTGCAAGGTAGAGAGTGCGCCGTGTGGTGGCGCGCGCACCTCGATGACGCTCGGACACATGTGGTCCTGCGTTGCGGCCCCCGCTGCCAACTAAGAACGTTTGAACGTAAGTTCTACCCCGCGATCGGCCCGAACCGGAAGGCGTTTCATTCGTTCTGGCGTAGCAGGGAAAACCGCACGGCTACACGCGAACTGCCCCATGCAGACACGCTAACCTGCTCAAGCAATGAGTAGCAGCGGGAGGTGTGTGAGGTGTAGTCAGCATGCCCTGTCAGAGCACGTTGGCGCATTGATCGAGTTAGTGACGTTCGGCATTCAAACTCGGGGGGCTTCGCTGGCCTCGAAGCGAAAGAAGGCCACCGCGCTTAGCACCTGCTCGGCCTCACTATTGAGCCCATCGGCTGCATCAGCGCTTTCCATCGCCAGGCGTGCGTTGTGTTAGGTACTTTGATCCAGTCCGTGCATCGCCGCACTGATCTGCAGCACGCCGTCGCGCTGCTCATGGCTAGCGCTGCTGATCTGGCCCAGCAACTCGGCAGTCTGGGAAATCGCGGAGACTACACCGCTCATCGTGTCACGGGCCTGATCTACCAACTCGCTACCCTCTGCGACGCGTTCCACGCTGGCGCCGATTAGCGCCTTGATCTCTTTCGCGGCCTGCGAAGCACGCTGTGCCAGACTTCGAACCTCAGCCGCAACGACGGCGAATCCCCGTCCGTGATCGCCAGCTCGGGCAGCCTCCACCGCGGCATTCAAGGCTAGGATATTGGTCTGAAACGCGATCACGTCGATAACTGAGGTAATGTCCCCAACCCGACGCGAGCTTTCGTTAATCTGTTGCATGGTCTGCACAACGTTGCCCACGACTTGGCCCGCATGGCCAGCCACTTGGCAAGCTTGAGTTGCCAGCTTTACTGCTTCGGCCGAATGGTGGGTGGTCTGCGCTACTGCAATCTGCAACTGTTCTATTGCTGCAGCAGTTTGTTCCAGCGCTCCAGCTTGAGACTCTGTGCGACTAGAAAGGTCAGTACTACCTGCGGCAATTGCGCCCGCACCAGCGTTAACGCGCCGGGCTGACGCCTGCACGCGTTGCATAACGTTGGCCAGCGACTTCACCGTGTCGTTGAGGTTGTGGCAGATATCAAGAAGCTCATCCCGACCGTTAGGTAAGTCGATAGCGCGCAACTCGCCCTGACGTAGGTGCCCGGATAGCCGCTGCGTCGCGAGAACCGACCGGTGAATAGAGCGCTGCGTTGTCCAAATGAATGCAAGGCCAAGTGCCATACCCAGCGCTGTGATGGTTGCTGCAAACACCCCCATCTGGCGTGACTGGGCCTGCGCATGCTCAAGCTCGGCCCGGGCTCGCTGATCCGCTAGTTTCTGCAGAACGCTAATCGCCTCTTCGATACCCCGATAGGACTTGAAGGTGGCGGTAACAACCGTGACGGCGCGCTCGTAGTCGGCCGCGTCCAGGGCGTCGGCAGCTGGCCGCAGCGTCTTGGCGATGTAGTCGCCGATACCTCTGTCGATGGTTCCGATCTGCGCATGCTCCTCTGATGTGTGAGGCCGGCGCCGGAAGTCCTGCCATAGTGCTTGCACGTCTTCAATAGTGCTGCGGATACTGTTGGAGTGCAACGTGATCGAATGAGCGTGCAGGCGGGACGCGGGCAAAGCCGGGTTGTGTGCATAGCCTGCATTGATGTGGCCTCGGCTGTTCTTCAGCATCGCGTCGATGCGGCCTAGCACTACAGCTGGCTCCATATTCTCGTCATGCATTCGGGTGAGCGCCCGCGCGCTACTGTGCAGCGCCCAACTACTGGCTGCGAACAGCAGGGCCGGCATCAGCACACTAAGGGAAGCGATAGCGATCAACTTGGATTTCAGCTTCATGGCAGAACCTTTACGTCAATGGCCAGAATTGCCTCGGGGTAGTAGCGAGTGAGCACCTTTCGAAGGACACCGTCTCGAATAGCTTGCTCACTGGCTTTTCGCAGCTTTTCGATGTCATCAGGTGCGACGCGCCTAGGATTCAGATACATGCCTACCGTAGTGGGCGGCAGATCAGAAAGCGGCTGAAAATCGAAGTCCGCCGGTAGTCCAGTAGGTTGACGCTCGTGCTTCACAGACGCGTAGAGCAGGCTGGGCGGCAGCAATGTAAAACGTGCTCGGCCAGCGCGAAGCATCGCGTGAACTAGATTGAGGTTTGAGACGTAGGTGACACGTCCTAGTCGATCAAGCGCCTGCAGCAGCTGGTCGTAGGAATCTCCCCAGCTGTAACTTCGCACCACCACCGCATTCCAGTTCGACCGCTGCAGCAACTCGCGCATGTCGCCAATGCGCTCGCTACTCCAGTTCACGGTCACTAGCTGCGGTTGCAGCTGAAACCACGGCACGAACTCGGCTTGCCGATCGCGCGTCGAAGTTTGAGAGGCGGGAAACAAGATATCAACCTCGTCCGAAAAGAACATGCGGTCGAGACGAGGCCGTGGCAGATTTCGCAGATGCAGGGTACAGCCACCTTGTCGCGCCACTGCTTGTAGAAATTCCACCAGCGCGCCGCTAGTCGCATCGCCCCCAACAATGACGTTGAGGGCGGTCGGCGCAACAGGAGCCTCAAGGCTGCGCGAACACGCTAACGACAGTTGCGGCGTCAGCAGGGCCAACAGCAAACTGCAATGGACGATTGAGCGCCGGGACAAAGCAATCATGCGGGTAACTCTAGACAGACCCCGCACGCGAATGAATCCTCGCCCATGACAACGGACTCTTACGCAACAAGCAATAGCCTTTTGCGGCGCGTGGCCTACCGTTGCAACACACTTTGCGAAAACCCCAGCAATGAGGGAGCCCCGCATGCAAGACTTCGCCTCAGTCAAAGCTGTTGCGGCGCCGGACAGCGCCCTGTACGAGCACATCCTGGCCTCAGTCAGCGACGGAATTCACGTCGTGGGGTTAGACGGAAAAGTGCTTGTCGAAAACCGGGCCAGCGCGCAGATGCTAGGCTGGTGCGGAGACTGCCTGGTGGGCAGAAATGGTCACACCGCAATTCATCACCATCACGCCGATGGACGCCTCTTTCCTACGGAAGAATGCCCGATCTACCAGACCCTGCAGGACGGCCAGCCACGAGAGGTACTTGACGACTGCTTTTGGCGCCAGGATGGCAGTAGGTTTCCGGTGGAATACCGCACTTCGCCGCTGCGAGATCTCGACGGTCGCATCTATGGTGCAACCGTAGTTTTCAGAGACATCACCGAACGACGCATCGCTGAACGCATGCAGGCTGCGCTCTATGGCTTATCAACAAGCTCACACGGGTGTGATAGCGCGAGCGCGCTGTTCCCACGGATCGAACGCATTTTGGCTGAAGTGGTCCCTCTGCATCGTCTGTATGTCTCGCTCTTGGACGGAGGTGATGCCCAACTGCGTTGCAGCTACTTGGGGGAGGGGCGCAAGCCATCGCACAAACCTTTGCAGCGCGCCTGCAATGAACGCGCTTGGCACGTGGTACACGGAAGTGGGCCGTGTCACAGCGCTGAGGACGACGATCTTCAATGGATTGGGGCACCAGTGCGCATGGGCAATCAAGTCATTGGTGCCATGGTGATGGAGCACGTAGGCGAGCGCGCCTACACCAACGCCGACGGTCAGTTGCTCCAGTTCGCAGCTGATCAATTGGCCAGTGCGCTGGAACGCACGCGCCGTGAGGAGAAGCTCCGCTATCAGGCACAGTACGATCCACTCACAAATCTGCCGAATCGCAATCTGTTCGCTGATCGCTTAAACGTAGCTCTTGGCCAGTCGGAGCGCCGCCGCGAAGGTTTGGCACTTGTGAATATTGACCTCGACCAATTCAAGCCTGTCAACGATCAGTTCGGACATGCTGTGGGAGATGAGCTCTTGAGGCACGTCGCGAATCGGCTCAAGCATGCACTGCGCGCGTCGGACACCGTCGCGCGCGTTGGGGGCGACGAGTTCGTGGCACTCCTGCTTCAGCCCACGCCCCGCAGCGCGGACATGCTCGTCGTGGCAGAAAAGATGCGCGCCGCCCTAGCTCATCCTTTTGAACTGAAGAGCACCAAGGTGCAGATCTCAGCGTCTATCGGAGTGGCGCTGTACCCTCAGCATGGAAGCGACGCGGAAACTTTATTGCGCAATGCCGATGCAGCCATGTACCGCGCCAAGCGCGCCGGCAGCAATAGAGTCGAACTGGCATGAAAACCCGTGCTGTCGCGTCCCATCAGATCATGTACTCACCGTTCAACCGGCCAGCGCCGGCTCTGCACGCAGTCGCTCAACTGCGAGGTCCATGAACGCTCGCACTTTCCCACTCATTTGGCTGCCCTCCCGGTAGACCAGGTTCAGCCGCAGGGGCGGCGGCGCATAGTCGTCCAACACGGTCACCAGCCTCCCGGATGCCAAATGCTCTCGCACGTAGTAGCTTTTCAGCATGGCAACGCCAATTCCATTTAGGGCAAGCCTCAGAGCTGCGTCTTCGGTGGTCGTGGCCAGGCGTGGCACCAGGTTAATGCCTCGCATCTCCCTTCCATACACCAGTTGCCATTCAATGGGCGCCCCATTGCCTGACGTTGCAATGATGCTGTGAGCCTTCAAATCACTAGGCGATCTCAACGGGGGGGACTTAGCTAGGTACTCCGGCGTGGCACATATCAATGGCCGCACCAGTCCGATTGGCAAGGACTGGTGCATTTTTTCGAGCGATCTGCCAACGCGGAACGCGATGTCCACGCCTTCATCGATCAAATCTACGGTTCTGTCTAAAAACAGGCAACTGGCTCTGGCCCTCGGGTAGCGATGCAGATACTCGGTCACGATGCTAGCGACGTAACGTGCGCCGAACAGCGCCGGGGCGGTCAACGTGAGGTGTCCATCGACCTGCGGTTGCAGACCACTCACGGCTGCCTCAGCCTCGCGGAGCCGGATAAGAATACGGCGGCAGTCCTCAACATATTGAGTCCCAACGGCGGTCAAGCGCAGGCAGCGAGTTGTGCGCGCCAACAGAGACCTGCCTAACTGGCGCTCAAGTTCCGCAACGGCGCGCGTTACGGAGGGTGGCGAGATACCAAGCTGGCGGGCGGCTCCCGCAAAGCTGCTCGCGTCCACCACCGCCACGAAGACCGTCAGTAGGTACAGGCGGTCGTTGGCAAGCGCGCGGGTCATGATTCGAGAATCAGCCCGGTACTGTGAACCCACCATGCACTGCCTCGCAAGTCCGGTGGAGGGCGCTGATGACATGTTGCCCTGACGCAGTCAGAACGGGTCTTCTCGTTTAGGCATCGACCCTGAACAGGCTCTCGGCAGTGCGACCATTTGGGGTTCGGGCGAACGCCAGATGGCCTCGGCAACTCTGACGCCCAGACCTGGCTACGGGGGGCGAGGGTCATCATGGCGACGATGAACCGCTTCTCGACAAGCACGTCGAAGTTCATGCAGCCATTTGGAACCGTCTCTGCAACACCTGCGGTCACCAACTGCACGTCGAGCTTGCCTCTGACGTTCATGGGCAACGCCCTCGACGGCTGGCCTACTGGGCAGATCATGTCCTTCCAACCGGCGTCGGCGCCCTGTAGGGATTTCGACACCGGCGCCAGGCTGTTTAACGTCACAAATGTGGCTGTGAGGACATTGCCCCCGCAATCCAGTGAGTCATCGCCACGATTTGTGGCGTCAAGAAAAATGATGACGGCTGCTGTCACAGCGAGCTTCTTTGTATGCGATCCAGGCCGTTGCTGATAAGGCCTACGTAATGCCGCAGTCTAGTGACAGGGCACCGCTTCAGGAATCGCTCTGCACGCAATAGCCTGTTTCAGCTTGCGTAAGAATCAAGAAATCGAACCATAGCGAAGACCTCAACTTCGCCCGTTAGCCACTCAAAACCTCTAGAGTACGTAGACGCTCAGTCGCCAGATTGAGGAATGAACGTACCTTGGTGGTGGCGTAACGCCCCTCGCGGTGCAGCAGGCTGACCGGCAACGGCTTGGGCTCAAATTCGCCAAGCACGCGTACCAATTCACCGCTTCTTATCTGATCCGCCACCTTGTAGAGCATTTGCTGCGTTAGACCAAATCCGGCTATCGCGGCGGCGACGGCAGTTTCGTTGTTGGTACAGAGGAATCTGGGGCTCAGTCGCACAGTCAAAGACTGTGCCTGCTCACAGTAGCGGAGATCCACGCCAGGAGTTACGGAACTTGCCACCACCTCATGTCGCCTGAGATCGCCTGGGTGGGCAGGTGGGCCGTGCTGAGCGAGGTAGCTTGGTGACGCCACCGTCACGACCGGCATATTGCCCACGGGAATCGCTTGCATGGTGGAGTCTGGTAGCTCTGAGAAACGCAGTGCCACGTCCACTCCTTCTTCCAGCAGATTGACGATCCGGTCCATGAAAAGGCAGTTGACCGAGACTCCGGGAAAACGCTGGAGATATTCCGCAACGATTGGCGCCAAGAATCTGGCGCCAAACCAGCCTGGCGCAGTCAGGTTTAGGTTCCCTTGTGGCGAGCCGTGCAGGCCGCAGACCTGCTCGCGGCAAGTTGCAGATCCTCCAATATTCGCCGGCAGTCCTCAGCGTAGCGCGCGCCAGCGTCCGTGACGCGCACCACCCGCGTGGTCCGAGTCAGCAGGCGCACACCAAGCCGCCCCTCCAACTCATTGACTGCGCGTGTAACCACCGGCGGCGAAACGCTCAGCACGCGCGCCGCCCCCGCGAAGCCCTTCTGATCAACCACGGCAATGAAGTTCTGTATCAGATGAAGCTTGTCCATAGATGTACGACTATCTCGCGGGTCAAGTTTTTCGGAATCCAGAGACGTAGCGTCGATCTTAGTCGCGCCGACTGCGGACTTGCGCGGGCGGCAAGCATCCAGAGAACAGATGCTCATTGCGGCACTCCGGCGCGGCGCACGGCGTTACTAATGGAACGATCAAGGCGGTGGCAGAGGTCAGGCCGCGTCACCGCATCGGCGTGCGGGTCAGCCTCGAGAGCTGTATCAACGGCATTGCAGATTCCGACTTGCCAGCGCTATTTGGCTTTCCACTGGCGAGCTGTCCAGTTGGAGATTGCCTGCTTTCCTCGGGGCCAGCTTTCGGAATGGGACACGCGACAGCTGAAGTCCTGGACATATTTCCCGCCAGGGGATTCGGAACAGATTGAAAATAACCGAATGTTCGGTAAAGTAAGCATACGCAGCGCGCGAGATGTGCCGTCAACGCCTGTCGGCCGCCCGGTTAAGGGATGGAACGTCAAGTGCCAATGCTTCAGGAGGCTGCTTGGGTAGAAGGACTTCAGTAGACGACGCCGAATTGCTTCGAAGGCTTGGCGCTGTCTTCCGCGACATCGGCTACGAGGGAGCAACGCTGGCCGCACTCGCTGAGTCGGCTGGATTGCACAAGGCAAGCCTCTATCACCGTTTCCCGGGAGGCAAAGAGCAGATGGCCCATGAGGTTCTTGAACACGCCGGCCAGTGGCTTGATGAGAACCTCCTCGCGCCGTTACGGGATAGCAGTTCCTCCCCTCGCGACCGACTTGCCCGCATGGCGCGTGGGCTCCACAGCTTCTACGCGGGAGGTGCGCAGGACTGCCTGCTCAATGCACTTTCGATGGGAAGAGGCGCTTCGAACTCGTTTGGACCTCCCATCAAGCGAGTGATCGACGCTTTCGTAAGCACCCTGTCGTCCGTCTTGCTCGAGGCTGGCTTAGATCGGACGACCGCAAGACTTCGAGCGGAGAGAGCTATGGTCGGCCTCCAGGGCAGTTTGGTTGTATCGCGCGGCTTAGGCACGACCCGACCTTTTCAGGCGTTCCTCAAGACACTGCCGGATGAGCTTCTGCGTCCTTGAATCCTTCTTGGGGCAGCGCCTTGACGCAGTAGGAGCGCGAGCCAAGTTCTTGGATACTTGCCGCTTAGCAATGGCAGCTGAGGCGAGCGTCACGCTGCTAGAGCGGGCGTCGGACCGTGCCATATGAGCAGAACACGCGGCAGTCTGCTTCTTTGGGAGCACGCGCCATGTTGTGGTTCTCGCGGTGATATACCCTTTGCCTCAATGCGTGTTGGATCCTTGGGATCAGACGGTCGACGCCTTCCGTCGTTTGCTAGCGTCGAATCCGTTGAAGATTTGACTGCGCCGACAATACGCTCCAACCATCTAGGGCCTCATGGCCGGCCGCCTCATTCGGAGAAAGCTTGAAAGACGCCACTGCCTGAACGAGCTGCTGAGCTTGGACCTTGAGGCTCTCAGCAGCGGCGGCACTCTCTTCCACAAGCGCGGCGTTCTGCTGCGTAGCCACGTCCATCTGCTCAACGGCTTTGCCAACTTCTTGAACGCTAGCGCTCTGCTCTGAACTCGCAGCAGAGATAGCTTCGACGATGACGCTAACTCGCCGAGTCGATGCCACAATTTCATCCATGGTCTTCCCAGCCTTATCGACAAGCGCCGTCCCTTGCTGCACCTGTTCAACACTACGTTCGATGAGCCCCTTAATTTCTTTGGCTGCTTCCGCACTCCGCCGGGCAAGACCACGGACCTCGGACGCAACGACTGCGAAACCACGACCATGCCCACCCGCACGAGCTGCCTCGATGGCTGCGTTGAGAGCCAATATGTTCGTCTGAAAAGCGATTCCGTCGATGACGCCTATGATGTCTCCAATGCGCTGACTGCTCTTGGCAATTCCTTGCATAGTAGCGACCACCTTCTCGACTGCTTCTCCGCCATGCGAAGCCACCTCACTGGCATTTTGCGCAAGCTGATTGGCTTGCCGAGCACTGTCGGCATTGTTTAGAACGGTTGAACTAAGCTCGTCTGCCGTGGCGGAGGTCTGCTGCAGTGCGCTGGCCTGAAGCTCTGTGCGTCGGCTTAAGTCTTGATTTCCAGCCGCGATTTGGGAGCTGGCTAGCGCTACGTTGGCTGCGCTATCCCTCACCCTAGATAACGTTTCCAGTAGCTTCGCGCGAAAAGCCTCCATGTCAGTCGTCAGCCGGCCGAGTTCATCTCCGCTGCGCGACTCGAACGCTCCTGAGAGGTCACCATCAGCCAGCCGAGTCAGAGACCTTGTTAATGCATGCACTGGTCCAGCTACAAGGCGCCGAGATAGCCAGAGAATCACGATGAGCAGGGCGAAAACGCCCAGCCCACTGGCTGCCCACAGCATCACAAGGTTGCGGCGCGCGCTGGCCATGACCTGACTCAATGGCGCCTCGCTAACAATAACCCAGTTCCATGCGCCGCTCTTGGCGTAGGCCACACGACGCATGCCAGGATCGTCTCGTTTCTGGCTCGGCGTCCACTCAGCGTCAAAGCTCCCATGTGCCCCGCCATCGAAAAGTCGCCTACTGAAGGCTACTAACAGTTCATCGTTTGCATTCGAACTCTGAGCGTCAACTGGACTTGGAGCCAAACCAACAATGCGCCCATTTTCAGGCCCAGGACTGGCGTCGACCGCGTAAACCGCACCTGCCTCAAATGGCTTGCGTGCCCTCATCAACTCTGTCAACGAAGCCAGAACCTCAGTGAGGTCAGTCCCTATGAAGAGAATGCCGATGGTCTGCCCAGACAGAACAATTGGCTCGTAGTAGGTGGCATAGTTCTTTCCGAAGAGAACTGCGCGACCGTTGAAAGACTTGCCGGACAGCATGAGGGCATAGGCGGGGTGGTTTCTGTCCAGTTTTGTTCCCACAGCCCGGCTGCCATCAGACTTCTTTACCGACGTCGTAATTCGAGCGAAGTCATTACCTTGCCGGACGAAAACAGTTGCAACTGCGCCAGTCGCTTGGGTGAAATCATCGACCAACTTGCTGTTGCCGTTGATTGGAACCCCCTTGTTCAAAAGAGTCGGCGTATTTGAACTCTCGCCGGAAGCACCTTCCGAAAGCGAGAAGTTCCCATCGAATTCCCGTTTGAAGAGCCCTATATCCTTCGCCGACGCTTTCTGGGCGGCCTCATCGTAGACACGAAGAATCTCTACGGTTGAACCTGCTACCTCGCCGAGCGTTCTAGTACCCAAATCGATCGCGCCGCTCCATATTTGCACGCTCACGAAACTTACGGACGTGCCCAGTACGACCAACATCATTCCGATGGCGCTAAGCGCCATCTTCGTGCCGATGGGTTGACGTCGTAGGTGGTCAATGTTCAACAACTGGCGCTCCAGGCATATTTCAATCGTGGGTTGAAGAGAGAAGAGGTGCATCGCAAACACGGCTCGTGGCTGTGATTGGCGGCAGGGCAGCTACATGGGCTAGCCACCCAATAGCAGTAGATCAATGTCAAGGAACACTAAATGTCTGCAGGTCCTAGGGCATCTGCGGTGCTTCGATGTCTAGCTTGCGAGCATCAACCCACCACTGCGAGCGCACTCAGACGCGCCGAAACGTTGCTTGCAAGTCCAGCGTTTGCGGCCGATCCTTCGATGGCGGCGCCGGCGTGGTCAACAACGCGAGCTATTCCGTTCGCAATATCGCGGATGTGATCGGACTGCGCTTCAAGCAATTGCAGGCTCTTCTGTGTTGCGTCGCTCGAATTCGCCATTGAGGTCGTCGCGTCGTGCAGTGCCGTCCTGGCCCTGTCGCTACATTCAATTAGGCGAGCCATTCCCTCATCGAGGCGACGCGACTCCCTGGCCATTTCGTCAGTTGAACTCACGAGTTTCTTGGTCGTTACGTCGATTGCTTTGGCCTGACCTTCCGCCTCCCCCGCTAGCTTTCGAACGGCTTGCGCGATTGCAGCGAATTGACGTCCCTCGGTTCCAGCGTTTGCAGCCACTACAGCCGCATTTAGCGCAAGTAGCGTCGTTTGGCGCCCTATCCGCTCAATCTCGAACGCGAGGTTGGAGATATTCTTAAAATGATCTTGCGTGACTCTGATAGCCTCAGAAACAGCGCGCGAGTTTGAAGAGCAACCTTCTACTTCAACTCGAAGCAGAGTCTCCTGCTCCAGCGCGGTGCTGAACTGACTGACGACCGTCGAAGTCGACTTCAATGCCACTTGGACGTGGGAGGCTCCACCTTCAATGTCTGCAAGCGTTTCTCGAGCGCGAATCAGTAGTGCACTTGTCTCTTGAAACCTCGCCTTCGCTGTGGCATTCACGTGCTTCGCGTTCTCATGAATGTTTCGAACCATGGTAGCGACAGGGTCGAGGTCGTCAGCGAGGCGTCTTTCCCTGTTTGCAAGGGCTCGCGTTCCGCTTACGCCAGCAAGAGTCCCCGAGAAGCAAGATACGAGGAAAGGTACTAGCATGGTGAGCGCGACTTTGCCGTAATCGAGCGTGGCTCCTGCGAGAAGACTCCCGCCTTGGTTCACTGCCACAAGCGCTGGACCGACGATTCCGGCGACAAGCGCAGAGCGTCGCACTACCGCGCCGTCGCAGTGTCTGAAGTACCCAGAGACTCCCAATTGACTGCTCCCCAAGTTCGCCATCGCCGCAGGTGGCCTTACGCCAAAGACCGTATCTAAATTTCCTGAAACATCCGCTGAAGTCTTCCAGGTCACACCCATGCGAAGAACCACGCGAAGTGTTCAACGTTCAAGCTCATCGCCCCACTTTAGGCTCCGAATCACTTGGAAGTGAGCACCTTTCGTCTCGTTTCAGGCGTCGACCGTCTCTCGGATACGCGGTCACATTTCCTACTCCCATACTTGACTCACTCCCTGGGGACGGACGGCCACGCAGTTGAGACTTGAAGTTGCCGATTCAGCAGCGCCAATCACGACACTAGAAATTGGCCACATGCAGTGGCTCGCGAGTCACCGACGAGGTCTTTATGAACGATTGGCCGGAGGTCAGTCAGGCGGATCTGCACGCTCTACTGACGGCGTACGGCGGCTCCGCGCTGCTGTACTTCTACTCACCCTGGTGCGCCCCCTGCTTAGCGATAACGCCTTCTCTGCGCGACATTGCAATCAGCTACGCGAGCCGCATTCGACTTGCGAGAGTTGACACTGACGCCAACCCAAGTATGTCCGCCGAGCATGACGTGGAAGACATCCCCACACTCATCCTCTTCAAATCAGGAATTGAAATAGCGAGGACTGTCGGTTTTGCAGCGCGCCCCGCCCTCATTCGTTGGATAGAGGAATCCCTTCAGCGCACCAATCGGAGCTGACGTCTGCCGCAAGCGCAGTCGCAAATCGTCATCTGGCGCCAGGACGACAACGGGATTGGCCTGACAAGTTTCCTGAAGCCAGCTGGAAGGTGAGTTCTCTGTAAGCGTCCGGCGAATCCATCTTGACGTCGCAGGCAACACGTAGCTTTCTCTGCCATGCGGGCTCGCACCGTCCGCAGTAAGATTGGGCCATGCACGAAGATTCGAGCACCGTCGACTGGGTCAAGCTAGGCCCAATTCTTGAGGCCGCTGGGGTTTCGAAGGAGGAGGCCATCGAAATTTTGAGCCGTGGTGGCTTGGTTGATGACCTTGTGGCAGCGGCAATGGGCCACGGTGCGCCTATAGATGGAGGCCTCAAATTGCTCAAGGACATTCAGTGCCGAGATGCGGAAGATGTCGCTGCTGGGCGCCGTGCGGCGCGGAGCCTATGGGCATTCCAAAACGGCGACCTTGAGGGCTTTACCTTCACGCCCAATTCGAACTCCGAATTTGATCGGCCCGGTGAGGGGTGGTGATCCACCTCAACGCTGTTTGGGTAGCCGCCGTTTCCCACACGGGCTCTTCTTTTGGCGGCTAGCGCGAATTAGAGATGCTGCGGCGACGCAAAAGTTCTGTTTGCAGTTCTAAGTACAGCGATGCTCGGAACCAGCGGTCAGGGCCGCCTTCGGTATCCAGTGATTGCACCCAACGACCGATTTCTTCAGCTGGTGGAGCTCTGTCGCGAGCAGTGGCCCACAGCTGTTCGCGCAAGAGCTGGAATTCCGTGTCGGTCATGCTGGCATTCTCGGCGATGCGTGGCGAAGCGCGCCTAAGCCGGTACCCAGTGGTGAGGCAGCAGTTCGCCGATGTCGCCGGCCCGCTGCGTCGGCAGCCTGGTCAGCACGTCCTTCAGGTAAGCCCAGGGCTCCAGTCCATTGAGCTTGGCCGATTGGATCAAGCTCATGACAGCCGCCGCTCGCTTGCCCGCGCGCAGGCTACCGGCGAAGAGCCAGTTCGAGCGCCCCAGCGCGACCGGCCGGATGCGGTTCTCGACCCAGTTGTTGTCGATGGGCAGCATGGCGTCGTCTAGGTAGCGCGTCAGCGCCGCCCAACGTTTGAGACTGTAGTCGATGGCCTTGGCTGTGGCGGAGCCGTCTGGCACCTTCTGGCGATGCAGCGTGAGCCAGAGGTGCAAGGCATCGGCCACAGGCTTGGCCTGGCTCTGCCGGGTCTGCAGCCGCTGCTCTGGCGCAGATGCCTGCACCTCGCGCTCGACCTCGTACAGCTTGCCGAAGTGGCTCAGCGCCTGCTCGGCGATCTGGCTGCGGTGGTTGGCCCAGAGTTCGTAGAACTTGCGCCGTGCGTGGGCCATGCAGCCCACTTCAGTCATGCCCTTGGCCAGCAGAGCCTTGTAGCCCGAGTAGTCATCGCAGACCAGCGCACCACGCCAGTCGCCCACGAACTCCATCGCGTGTTTGCCCGCGCGACTCTCGGCGAAGTCGTAGACAACGATGCGGCTGTGCTCGAACTGGCCGGTGCAGTAGCTCCACAGATAGGCCCGATGTGTCTTGCCGGCGCCGGGGTCCAGCATCGCGACCGGCGTCTCATCGGCATGCAGCACGCGGTGGCGGAGCATCTCGGCCTTGAGCGCGTCCACCAGCGGTTGCAGTTGCACACCGCAGGCACCGACCCACGCCGCCAGTGTCGACCGCGGCAGTTGAACGCCTGAGCGTGCGTAGATGCCTTCTTGGCGATACAGCGGTTGGTGGTCTGCGTACTTGGCCACCAGCACTTGCGCCAGCAGGCCAGCGGTGGGGATGCCCTTGTCGATGACGTGAGCCTCGACCGGCGCTTGCACCAGGCGTTCGCACTTGGCGCAGGCCCACTTGCCACGGATGTGGCGCTCGACGGTGAACACGCCGGGCTCATAGTCCAGCTTCTCGGCCACGTCCTCGCCGATGCGCTTCATCTGGCAGCCGCAGGCGCACAGGGTGTTGTCGGGTTCGTGACGGAACTCGCAGCCCGGCAGTTCGGCCGGCAGGGCCTGGCGCTTGGGTGTCTGGCGCTCGGGGCTGGCGGGCTTGGTGGCGAGCTGCTGCAACTCGCCTTGCACCGCTTCCAGGTCTTCATCGACCGTGTCTTCGAGAAGGCTGCGCTGATCGCCCTGGAACACCTCGCTGCTGGCGGCGAACTTCATCCGCTTGAGCACTGCGTTCTCGTGCGTGAGCTTGTCGATGGTGGCCTGCTTGTGGCGAACCTCGGTGAGCAGTCGCCCGGTCAGTTCGCGCAACTGCGCGGGTGTCAGGTCATCGAGCTGGGCTTCGTGGATCACGAGACTGGATCTTGCCGGCCTTGACTCACGTAGGCATCGGCACTTCCGGCAATTGCACTACAGCACGCGAATGATCCCAGCCTCGCCCATCATCTGCCAAGGCAGGCCCAACACGAGCGCATCGAGTTGCACCCGACTCAGGCGCAATGTGCCTTCGACCTGATGGGGCCAGATGAACTTGCCGCGATGCAGCCGTCGGGCAGCCAGCCAGATGCCGACGCCATCGTGCACCAGCACCTTCATGCGGTTGGCCCGGCGGTTGGCAAAGAGATAGGCGGTATGCGGATGAGCCGCACCGAAGACCTTGACCATGCGGGCCAACGCCGACTCCGTGCCGGCACGCATGTCCAGCGGTTCGATCGCCATCCACACGGAGTCGATGCGGATCAACGCAGCAACTCGCGAGTCCAGGCGGCGAACTCGGCCGCCGCCGACGTCGGCCAGTTGATCGTCATGGAAATGGCGCCACGGCGAAGTTCAACCTGGATGTCGGCGCCGGCGATGGGCGTCGACGCCGAGGGCATCGTGGCAAGCGATACCGGAACAAAGCCGCTTGAGATCGCGGGCACCGACGGCTTGCCCTCGCGCAGCAACTGCCGCCAGCGGTGCACCACATTGGCATTAATGCCGTGGCCCAGGGCCACCTTCGCCACCGAGGCGCCTGGCATTGCACATTCCGCCAGCACCTGAGCCTTCAATGCCTCGCTGTACGTTCTTCGTCTCGCGGGCTTGTCGCTTGCCATCGTGTCCACCTGTGATTACGTGGACACGATCCTTGCGTCCGCGATGCCTCAATTCAAGACGGGATGCCCGGACGCATACAGTTCTCTCGCAAATTTACCAACGAGGAGCGCTCACGAAGAAGCGATTCACCGACGAGCAAGTGGTGCGCATCCCGCGCGAAGCCGAGAGCGAGCAAGAGTCGATCCGCGACGCCTGCAAGCGTCACAACGTCCCCGAGCAGACCTTCTTCCGCTGGCGCAACAAGTTCGGCGGCATGGACGTGGCCGAGGCCAAGCAGCTGCAGGAGCTGGAGTCCGAGAACGCCAAGCTCAAGCGCATGCCGGCCATGGTTGCATGAATCCGCGAAGCCGCCGCAGTGCTGTCTAGCGCCGGTTTGAGGCCAACGGCGGGCACGATTTCTGAGCAGCATGGCCCCAGGGTGCATGGCTTCGGGAAATTTCGCCACAGACTCAAACGAAAGCCTGAGCATTTCAAGACGTTGGGCCATGACACTGCGACGCCCAGTGCACACAACTCGTGACTGGATTCCTACTATGACCGGGCGGCTACCCGAGCTATAGCGCTGAGCCTTCACACCCTACGCAGTTTCCGCGCCCCTGCGCGCAGCAGCCCTGGCCACTGACTAGTCTGTGATTGGCGACAAGGCCGTCGATCATCACGATTCTGAACTCGGGCCCGCGAGAACGTTGGATACAAGCGCAAATCCAAGCTCCATCCCGTCAGATCGATCCAACGGCAGGGACGTCAACAGCTCAGCTGGTCTTGCGCCGCAGGTCAGTTCATCCAACCGCGACTGCAATCAGCAAGTCGTGACAATCTATTAGCGAGGCATTCATGTCATCACTGCACACGCGCGTTCTCATACTTGGCTCCGGGCCTGCTGGCTACACCGCCGCCATCTATGCTGCGAGAGCCAACCTATCACCGGTTTTGCTCGCCGGCCCCGCGCCTGGCGGTCAACTTACGACTACAACGGAAGTCGACAATTGGCCCGGAGCGGCTAGCGGCGTCATGGGACCCGCACTGATGGAGCAACTCGAGCAGCACGCCTTGCGCTTCAACACGCAAGTTATCTACGACCAAGCAATGGAGGTAGATCTGAGCGGCCGCCCCTTCAAATTAATTGGAGCCAACGGAACATACACCTGCGATGCTCTGATTGTGGCCACGGGTGCGACTGCCAAGTACCTTGGGCTGCAGTCGGAGCAACTGTACTTGGGCCGCGGCGTCTCCGGCTGCGCCACCTGCGATGGATACTTCTATCGCGACGAGGAGGTTGCCGTCGTTGGCGGCGGCAACACCGCAGTCGAAGAAGCCCTTTACCTTTCAAAGATTGCGAAGACAGTGCATCTCGTACATCGACGGGACAGGTTTCGTGCGGAGCACATCATGGTGGAACGGCTGATGGCTCAAGTGGACGCTGGCAAAGTTCGCCTCCACCTCCAACACGAGGTTAGTGAGGTGCTCGGAAACGGCAAGTCAGTTACCGGACTGAGATTGCTGCATTCCGTCAACGGAGCGCTGTCAGAGCTGCCCGTAAGCGGGTGCTTTGTCGCGATTGGACACAGCCCAAACACTTCGATGTTCGGCGACCAACTCGCCCTTGAAAGTGGCTACATCGTGACCGGGCGAAGCGCCGATGGATTTGCGACCCTGTCCAGCGTGCCGGGTGTATTTGCAGCTGGAGATGTTCAAGATAGCATCTACAGGCAGGCTATCACCTCAGCAGGCAGCGGATGCATGGCCGCGCTGGACGCTCAACGCTTTCTGGAAGCATCCGCATAAACATCTCGCTCTTTCGGAGCGAAGTGGCGGCCAGCATGCACGTCCGCTTCGCTTTGAAGCGATCTCGCTGAGCACCTGTTCCTTCAGGGACTACCTTTCTAGTCTTCCGTCGGTACCGCACTAGGAACTCGTTCAAGCGACCAGTCCACGTGACTGTGCGAGCAGACCGGGACAGCGTCGCGAAAGAGCCGGATCTGCTTATCGAAATTCGTGCAGCCGCTGCATGTCATCAGGTGGGCATTCAGGCTCGCTTGCTCTAGTACGTTCAAGCGCCCATCCAACGCCTGGCAGCATAACTTTGTTGCTTCACGGCAGCTCAACACAGGCTCGCTCCAAGGCGCCGCCAACATGCCCCAGAGCATTTGCGCGGCGCTATTCGAGCCCGATGAAGGAGGACATGACAGTTGGTCGTCGCGACGCCGGGCTGGGAGCAGATTTCGTCGGCTCCCAGCCCGAGGAACTCTCGCGTCATGAACACCCGCCCAGCTTTTCCTAGCAAAACAGTCAGGCCAACCTTGATGGCCCCAAGACATTGCCGCGACTGCACTGCCTTCTCCGGCGACGACCACGCAATCGGTGGAGTACCTCTTCGCCGTCCCCCTCGCTCGTTGATGGGTTCGTCGAGGCGTTTGTCCAATTCATCCCCCTCATGCAAGAAGCTTGAGAACTTGACCGGCCGATCTGCCTGTCGGAAACGGTCGGCGATGCGACTCGTCAAGATCGAAACCACCCGAGTTTCAAACGTCGACAACCCGGCTAAGGACGAGGACTTTCGCAACGCAACTTCGGCGGACTCTTGCAACAAGTCATTGGCTGCCTCGCGGCACCGCCACTGTATTTCGGCAAAACGAAGAATGTCTGTTCGTTGCGCAATTGACGCCGCCACATTGAATCCCGGACGATATGCCGAAGCTGAATGCGAGCCAAGTTCAGCGGAGGTTGCTTGGGCCATCTGGTCTCCTTCGCTGTCCGCTGGGGCTCGAAGGGAGACAAGAGACTGACTTAACCCGGCATGTAGCGAAAACGATGCTAAGTTGAAAGGCTCTGGAGGAAATAGCCATGCGTCTCAAGTTCTTTGCAACGCGTATGCGCCGTTGACTCGATGAACCGTCAGCAGGGCGTTGCGGTTGGTGCCGAGTTGGTGACCGTGCGTCTCGTCTCTATTGACCGCTGTGAACTCAGTCGACAGATCTCAAGCCGTCCTCAAGATCGCGCAACCAACTCTTTGGGGAAGTTCCAATCTTTCGTACAAACGCGCGGGTGAGGGCACTTGGGCTCCCGTAGCCGACCTCAGCAGACACATGCTTGAGCGGGTGGCCAGCACGAAGAAGTCCTTGTGCTAGCGCAATGCGCCACGAAGCAAGGTAGTTTGCTGGGGTCTCGCCGGTGACATCGCGAAAATGCACTGCGAAACGGGCGCGGGACATGCCGGCCAGAGTCGCCATCCCAGGGAGTTCCCACTCACGAGCGGGGTCCTCGTGCATGGCAACAAGTGCTCTTGCTAGGCGCGGGTCGGACATGCCGGCCAGGACGCCGCCCTTCGCAATTCCCCTTGCTAGGCAAAATCTCAGCAAGCGAATGAGCAGAAGCTCGCACATCAGGTCAAGCGAAGCTTGACGCCCGGAATTTTGCGAGAACGCTTCCTCGTAAAGCAGTTCAAGCATAGGCTGCGCTCCCGGCAGTTCCGCAAGAGGCACGATTACGAGGCTTGGCAGCGAATCGGTAAGGGGATTGTGGCCACCGGCGCCGAACTGAATAGATGCGCACACTATGTCTGCCCCGTCGCGGTCGTCCGCGATGAGTTGGTGTGCATCCGGTCGAGGCATAAAGAGCAGACTCGGCTCCGTAATCGACATCCCACCCTCTGGACCACCAACGAGATGAACGGGGCCGCGCTTGATAAGGTGGACATGGCCGCGGCGCGTGTCACGGTCAAAGTCGTGAACGCCACAGATGTTGCCTGTGTAGAAGACGCCTGCGCTGAGTGAGAAGCGGTTCAGTAGCTTCGAAAGATGATCCATGAGGCTTGAGACTCCAAGTCAAATCTACGGGACGGCGCGTAGCCACAGTTAACCGTTAGGTTTCTAGAGTAAGAACTCTCTCGCTCCTCAGCAAGGAACGAGCGAATTCGGTTACCAGGAACTCTCAAACGGAGAAAATTCATGCAAGTAATTTCCAAGCAAACGCGCCGCGTGCTGTTGTCAATGTTTGCGTCAGCCGCCATGGCGGCGGCCTTCGCGCCCACCCCGTCGTTCGCCTACGACGAAAATTCGCCTGCAGCAATCAACGTGGACGCCAAGGGCTTGGCCTTGAAAGGCTACGACCCGGTGTCCTACTTCACTGCGAAAACACCCCAGCAAGGCAAGTCGAACCTCAGCGCGACCCACGACGGCGCTACGTACTACTTCGCGACAGCCGCGAATCGAGACAAGTTCAACTCAGCGCCCAACAAGTACGCGCCGCAATATGGCGGTTTCTGCGCGATGGGCGTTGCGCTGGGCAAGAAACTGGATGTCGAGCCGATGGCGTATCGAGTCGTGGATGACAAGCTTTATCTGAACGTCAACAAGGACGTCCAGAAGCGCTGGCTGGACGATGTTCCTGGCAACCTTGCGACGGCAGAAAAGTCCTGGCCGGGCCTCAAGGACAAAGTCCCCAAGACCCTGTAAACGTGAACTCCAGCCTGATTAAGGTCTAGTTGTACGGCCCCGGCGCGAAATGCGTTGGGGCCGTTTTGCTATTGCGTTGGAGAAGCTGCATTCGCGGTCCAAGCGTCGCGCCACTTGCAGTCACATCCAACCCGGGGGCGCGACTAGGGGAGAGCACCGTCGACGAAGGCAGCAAGCATGGGCTTTGGCATGGATCCGGCGCGCGCTGCCAGGACCTTGCCGTCTTTGACGACCATGAGCGTGGGCACGCTGCGGATTCCAACCTCGCCTGCGAGGGCCGAGAACTGGTCGATATCCAATTTAACGACCTTCAGGGCACCGGCGCGCTCGGCCGCGAATGCCTCCAGCACCGGAGCAAGCGCTTTGCAGGGGCCGCACCAAGCGGCAGAGAAGTCCACGAGCGTAGGTGTGCCCGACGCAGCTAGGATTGAGCGCGCATCTGCGTCGCTGGTGGGTTCAATAACAGATGACATCTGACTTCCTTTCGTGATGGATTGGCTGCTTGTCAGTTCGCGACGTTCCGCCCGGCCATGACGCCGCCGTCCACATCCCAAATTGCGCCTGTGACCCAGGCGGCCCTCTCTGAGAGGAGGAAGACGACTGCTTCTGCTACATCTTCCGGCGCTCCCACGCGACCGATAGGATGGAACGAGTTGAACGACTGAACAGTTGCCTGAACGTCCTCGGCAGGAACGAATCGCTCATAGATCGGCGTCGCAACTACGGCTGGCGATACGGCGTTAACACGGATGTGGTGTGCGGCGAGCTCCATGGCCAGATGTTGGGTCAGCGAGTGGAGCCCGGCCTTCGCCATGGAGTACGCTGATGACGGCGTCGCCTGAATTGCTTGCTTGGCCCACATCGAGCCAATGTTGACAATTGCTCCGGCCTTCCCTGCAGTGGAAAGTCGCTTGGCGAAAGCCTGTGTGATGAAGAAGAATGCCCTGTTCAGCGCAGCGTATTTTTCGTAGTCATCTTGCGTGTGCTCGAGGAAGGACTTCGGAAAGAAGACGCCTGCAGCATTGACCAGAAGGTCGAAGGGTTCACTGGCTTCCTCGATGAGTCGCGCCACCTGCTGGGGACCAGATGTGTCGGACAGGTCGGCGCACAAGATGCTGGCCTTGCTGCGCGACCCAAGTGACACGAGCGCAGACTCGGCTTTGTCTCGGCGCTGGCCTACGAGCACCGCAGTCGCGCCTTGGCTAAGAATTTGCCGAGCAACGGCCAGGCCGATGCCGCTGGTGCCGCCAATGACAAGGAGCTTTTTGCCGGAGAAATGAGGGTTCATTGGTGTCAGGGAAATGAGGTTGAGAAGTGCGACGCAGACGCGTGCACAAGATTGCGCGTTTCGGCGCCTCTATGACCATCAGCAGCCGCGCGGGCGGGCTCGTGAACGCCCGCATCGTCACTTTCAAGCCGGGCCTTTCGTTTTCAAGGCCGACTTTGAGTCGCAATGCTCGGCTTATCGGGAGGCGCTCATGCGCGCGATTGCCTCGTCGGTGGTCCAGACCGCGTTCGCGATGAACCTGAAGTTCGTCAGGGCGGCTAGGTAGCCGTCGCCCTCTGGCAGGATGGCCGCTGCCGTCGCGTCCTTCACGACCGCGACTTCAAAGCCTTGCTCGAGTAGTTCACGCATGTGAGATTCGACGCAAAGGTTCGCGGACATGCCAGCCAGAATGACTTGCTCAATGCGGTTCTTACGCAGTTGAAGCGCGAGGTCGTTTTGCTTAGGGCCGTAGACCTTGTGCGGCGAGGCGATGATGGTCTTGTTGTCAAAAATGTACTGCTTGTACTCGGGCATGAAGTCCGCACCGGAGCCCTCGAATCCGGTCAGGTCATAGGGACCAGCACGATTAAACATGCCAATTTTGTGCATGAGCTTTTCGAGCGCGCCCTCGAACTTCCAACCCTTGTCGGTTGGGTAGTAGTGATGCGGGGACACCGCGACTGTCAAGCCAGCCTTTTTGGCCTGAGCGAAAAGTTTGCCGATGTTCTCGACAACGTTGTGCTCCTTGACGCTCTCGCCGACGGCGCCCCAGGCGACGCCCTTCGGGCTGAGGAAGTCAACCTGTGGGTCAATAACTACCAGTGCCGTGCGCCGCAGGTCGAGTTGCATGTTCGATGGAGGCAGCATCGGGTTCGTGGGATCAGCGTATTTTTCGGCGACCTTTCCTGCGGCGGTTGCGCCGGCTGACAGCATGGGGGCAGCGGCTACGGCTGCCCCGCCATGGACGAGGAATCGGCGGCGGTCGTCTTTATGGGACATTGGGTACTCCTTCGATGTTGGACTCTCGAGCCAACTGCTGGGCTCGCGGAAAGCCGGCAGGACTCTTACTTCGCGAGGCCGGCAAAGTGAATTTAGTTCTCGACAAACGTACTGTCGATGCTCGATAGTCGAGTTTTGTTGTCCACAAGTACAATTGATGCCATATGGATGTATTAGCAGACATTTTGGAGAGTGTTCGCCTTGGCGGCGGCGTTCGCTTCCAGTGCGAAATGACAGGTCCATGGGGCATGGAGCTACCCTCGAGTCAGGCTGCCGAGTTCCACCTACTCGTGCGCGGCAATGCCTGGCTGCGGCTGCCAGGGTCGCGCCAGCCGATTGCCATTCAGGGTGGGGACTTCATTGCAGTCCTCGGCGGGAATGAGCACAGCCTGTCCGATCAAGCAGAGGGGCAAGTGCAACCGATTGGCCAACTCGCTGACCTGGCCGCGCTGGAGGGGTATGGGCCACTTCGCTTTGGCGGGGACGGTCTGCCTGCGCAACTGCTATGCGGCTACTTCACCTTCGATCGAAGCAGCTTGCATCCCCTGTTGTCCGCGTTGCCCGGCGTGATTCACTTGCGTGGAGGGGATCTGCCACAGGCCACGTGGCTTCAGGCAACACTGCAATTCATGCAGCACGAAACGCAAGCTGCACGGCCTGGCGCTGAGGCGGTGGTGAGCCGGCTGGTGGGTGTGTTGTTCATACAGATGGTGCGGCGCTTCTTCGAGCTGCACCCACAGAAAGCGGGAGTGCTTGGGGGTCTCTCCGACAAGCACGTTGGGAGATCCCTCACGCTGATGCACAAAGATCCGCAAGCCTCTTGGACCTTGGAGTCACTCGCCCGCGAGGTTGGCCTATCACGCTCGGCATTCGCCACTAGATTTCATCATCTCGTGGGGCAAACACCAATGCACTACCTCACGGTATGGAGGATGCAACTTGCAAGGCGGCTCTTGGCTGACGGGGCGCTTGGAACGGCAGATATAGCCTCGAGAGTCGGGTTCGAATCAACCGCAGCGTTTTCCAAGGCATTCAAACGTGTGACTGGCAAGACGCCAGGCGCGATTCGCGCAGGACATGTCGAGAGGTGAATATTCAGCGCCGCGACTGGAGACAGGCTATGTTGCCTTTGTTGGCTCAGGAGGCGTCGGCGTCGGCGCTTGCGTCACTCTGCAAGGCTATGGCACCGAAGACGGGCGGGAGCGCCATGGAAAAGCTGAACCTTGCACAAAGCAAGACAGACCAGTCTGATTTCATATCTCTAGCCGCCAGGACGAGATGAGCACGCACGCTAACGAGACGTTCGGTATCCCAATCGAAAGCGCCTAGACATAAATTCCTTCACCGTAGCTCGAAGCTCGGCCGACTAGGCGAGGTGGAGCCCACATCTGTATGGAGATAAATGTGACTCTCGATAGCAAGCCAGCGCCTTTGGTCGAAATCTTCACTGGGAGCCATTGCTCTTACTGCCATAGGGCGAAAGCGTTGCTCGAGAGAAAAGGCGTTGAGTTCTCCGAGTTCAATGTGAGTGACGCCAACAACCGCGCGGCCATGTCCGCGCGAGTCCCCTTAGCCAGAACCATTCCCCAAGTCTTTATCGGTGGACGCCACGTTGGCGGTTTCGACGACCTGAATCGCCTCGATGTTCAAGGGGAACTGGATCGACTTCTCCGCCTCACTAAGAGTTAGGTTCAGTTCGGACTTATGGATGCGGCGCGCCGGGAGAACGATCGAGTCCCGCAGTCAATCGCGCCCCCATCCCCCGGTGACGCGATGACCCGCTCGACGCGGGCATCACAGATGGTGTCACTTCAGATGGTCTTGCAGCCGGCGCAAAGAGTCCCAACTGCGAGAGCTTCTCCGGCAGCCCTTCTTGAGAAGGACCTGAACAACAGGGGCGTCCCTTGGCCTCGTGCCCCAGCCATAGGTCGCTCGGCACGGTTCCGCACTCCTGGGCGATTCATACCCGACTCCCGCATGACTGATGCGGGCGCAGTCGCGCACGCTTCAAAAAAGACTCCTGATAGGCCGGCCGAAAGAGCCCACTGCTCGCCTTTCCATGAGCAATGCGCTGCGCCAGCAATCCACCCCTCGCGAGTAGAACTCGTCAAGCAGGCGCGCCGTGCCCACGATTCGGTAGTTAGGAAAACATCGGCGCAACGAAATGGAGCCAAGCGACTCGCTTCGAGCCAATTGGCCGTGTGACTTCGTGCGCCTTCTACCTCTTCAATCCTAGGCAAAGGTGGTACAGACCGGCATTCGCTCAATCTGGTCACCTCGGCGAGTGCGAAATGCGCTGCTCCACCGTCACCCGTTTCGCGAAAGACGTTACCAAGCCTCAGCAACAGTTCGGCCTCGCCCCCTGAAGCTTGCCATCCCGAGCGCCTCCTGCAGCAATGGCACCAATCGTTTCAATCTTCAGGCCATTCATCCAGAGCCCGTTGACTGGCCCATCGTTGCGCTGGCATTCTTACTTTACCGAACGTTCGGTAATTATTAACCTTCATTTTTCCCCTGGAGAAGAACATGTCAAAGACCGCAATCGTCGTATATTCCGACCCGAAATCTGGCTCCGAAGAGGCCCTCGGACGCCTGTTCAACGCACTGTTCGTTACGTACGAACTGCAAGAGAAGAAGCAAGAAGTTGCGTTGATTTTCCAAGGCGCCGGCGTTCGCTGGGCCAGCGAGTTGGCCAAGCCCACTCACCCTGCGCACACGCTCTACGCGGCTGTGAAGGATCGCGTGACGGGCGTGTGTGGCGGCTGCGCGGATGTGTTCGGTGCGACCGAAGATATCAAGGCCGCTGGCGGCAAGCTGGTCTATGAGAAGGCCATTCCCGGCACGTCCGGCATCGTCGACCTGTCTAAGTACCTTGACACCGGATACCAAATCCTGAACTTCTAAGAAGTTTGTAGGGCGGACTGAGTTCAGGCCGCCCTTTACACACGGACCAACTATGGACGAACGATTCCACGCCGGCGAGATTGCACTCCAAGAGAAAACAGGAGAGCGCGACAAAGCCATTCTGAACGGCCGGCTGATTGCAGATACGGTCCCCATGGCGGCGCGAGCGTTCATTGCCCAGCAGAGTTACTGCGCCATGGCATGGGCCGATGACGCGGGCGCGCAATGGGTAGCTCTTTTGGAGGGTCCGAAAGGCTTCGCGCAGAGCGCCTCCGACGGCAGCAGCCTAGACATCCAAGTCGGTGGACGACCAAGGCCAGTCCCTCTCGACGCTGTCACGCTCCGATCGGACCAAAGCGTGGGGCTGCTATTCATCGAACTCGGAACGCGTCGACGCCTTCGCGTCAATGGCACCGTTACCGAAGCTGGCAGCGACGGCTTCCGCATGGCTGTCCAAGAGGCCTATCCGAACTGTCCTAAGTACATCCAAAGACGCTCAGCGACAGCCGTTCAGACAACCTATACGCGTACCAACCGAATACATGACCTACGCGGTACAGGTATGCCAAGCGACATCGAAACCTGGCTAGAAAGCACCGACACGATGTTCGTAGCCAGCGCACATCCAGAACGCGGAGCCGACTGCTCACATCGCGGAGGCAAGCCTGGCTTCATGAAACTGGTGGCTGGCGAAATACACATCCCGGACTATCCGGGCAATTCCATGTTCGGGACGCTAGGGAACATCAGTCTGAATCCAGCCACTGGACTGTGCCTGCTCGACTTCGAGCGAAATCTGCAACTCCACTTAACCGGGCAGGCGACCCTTCAGTTCTCGCGCGCTGCTGACAGCGAAACGGCGGGCAGTGGTCGATGGTGGACTGTTCGCGTCCAAAGTTGGGCCATATCGCCCCTTATCGCCCACACGAAGTGGGAGTTGCAAGAACAATCACCGAACAACCCCTAGCCCATGCAACTCGTCGTAGTCAACAAGACGCTGGTCGCTACAGACGTCGTACAAGTTACCCTTGGCTCGGCCGACGGAAGTCGCCTCCCGTTGGCTTACCCGGGCTCACACATCGTCGTTATGTTCGGAGGCCTTGAGCGGCGCTACTCTCTGACCTCGACAAACATCGACCACTACCAAATTTGCGTGCAACGGGCCAGGCCAAGCCGAGGCGGGTCCGTCTATCTACATGACGCGCTTGCATGCGGTCAAATCCTGCGGGTTGAAGGCCCCTTTAACGGCTTTCCAGTGTCGGCTGGGACGGAGCACAGCGTACTGCTCGCCGGTGGAATTGGCGTCACCCCATTCTTTACGATGGCTCAGGAGCTACAGCGCAGAGGCGCTAGCTTCGAAGTGCACTATGCAGTGCGCTCGCGTGACCGAGTGCTTCCTACGGACCGGCTTGGAAATAGGGTGGCCGTGTACATCGATGAGGAAGGCACGTCAGTCGATCTTGAGCGTGTCTTGGCGAGCGCCCCGGCGGGCTCGACGTTCTACGGCTGCGGGCCCCGCGGAATGCTGGAGGCAATGCGAGCGGCTGCGCGCAACCAAGGCATCCCAGCCGTATCGGTTCGGATGGAAAGCTTCGGCGCCGCCCAACGCGCCAACGACGAGCCAATCGAAGTCCGCCTAGACACGAGCGGCATCACCATCCGTGTCGAACCAGCTCAGTCCATTCTGCAGGCAGCCCTCGACGCAGGAGTCTGGGCCACCTACGAGTGCAATCGTGGCGAATGCGGATCGTGCTACGTCCGCGTCTTGGAAGGTGCAGTCGATCATAGAGACGTCTGCCTCAGTTCCGCCCAGCGAGCTACGGGGATGTGTCCCTGCGTTTCGTGGGCAAGCAGCGCACGTCTCACGCTTGACCTCTAGGCGAGCCTGTAACGCTCCTCTGTAGGCAATTGACGGGGAACAAAGATCCGCGATCCCAGCTGAACGGAGACACTCGAACCAGACCGCCGGTGGACGTGGTTACGCGAGCGCATCGGCATTGCACTGAAGCACCTCAGAAACCTGTCCACGTGAGTCCGACCATTTTCCTCGCCTCATGGGCCGTCCACAATTGTTTATAGGTTCCGCTATGCCCCACGCATTTGCATCTATTGCTTTCACCCCTTCCGTCCAAGCTGCCCAACTCCGAGAGGGCAGCCGCGACAGTTATGCACAAGGCTTCGAATTCGAGGGCCCAACCGTGAGCAGGGAGCTCGGGGACGACGAGGCGACATTCATCGCTGCGCAGCGAAGCTTCTACATGGCAACCGTGTCCGAGACCGGCTGGCCCTATGTGCAACATCGCGGCGGGCCAAAAGGTTTCTTGAAGGTACTGGACGAACGCTCGATCGCCTTCGCAGATTACGCAGGCAACCGCCAGCTCGTGAGCGTCGGGAACCTTTCTGCCAACGATAAGGTGTCGATCATCCTGATGGACTATGCGCATCGAGTGCGTCTGAAAATCTTCGGCCGCGCGCGGGTGCACGACTTCTCAGATGGCGACCAACTATTGCAAGCGCATTTCGAGTCCGGATACAAGGCGGAGCCAAAGCGCGTTGTGTCAATAACCGTTGATGCGTTCGACTGGAACTGCCCGCAGCACGTTCCACTGCGAATTGACTTCGAACACGTGGAGGCTCTGCTGCGCGAACAGGACTCGCACATCGCTGCGCTGCAGGCGCAACTGTCCGCCATCAACCCTGGGGGCCAAAACCCAGGAAATTGAGCCAATGGACGCTTCACCGCCAAGTGCTAAGTCTTCTACACCATGCGACCGAACTACCCGGGACGACGCCCAAGTCTGTTAGCTAGTTCGTATGTCCATGCGCCGAGGCAGCTGCCCATTGAGAGCCAGCCATTCGGAGAACCGCGCAGCCCAATTGGCTTTTTTTTCACTCGCGCTTTGCGACGCACTTCTAGCGAGTACCCGGAAATATACCGGTCGATTACCTAGTGTCATGGCGCATTGTGCTTGCTTAGACGTCGTTCGGCATGGGCGAGCCTTTGAACTTGTCGCCGTCGACGTTACCTACGGGAGTCGAGTCCCCTGGCTCGCAAGTGCGTTCGCAAGGTCGGCTTGACCCCAGGTACATGGCTTCGTGAAATCTCGTCACAGACTCAAACGAAAGCCTGAGCATTTCAAGACGTTGGGACATGACACTGCGACGTCCAGTACACACAACTCGTGATTGGATTCATACGATCACATGGCAGCTGCCGATACACCCGAACGGCATTCGCCACTCCATCCACGAGGTACTTTAAATGCCTGCCCAGCCTATTCTTCACACTCTGCGCGCAATCGACCCAACCAGTGCTCAGGGCCCTCAGAAGGACATTCTTGATCGGGCAGTCAAGCAAGTTGGCTTCCTGCCGAATATGTACGCCAACATGGCCAATGCGCCGGCGGTGCTAAGCACCTACCTGCACGGCTATGCGCTATTTCGGGCAGAGTCCGGACTTGCCCCCGCCGAACAAGAAGTCGTGTTCCTCGCCGTCAGCCAAGTCAACGGATGCACGTATTGCACTGCAGCGCACAGCATGCTCGCTGACAAGAAGTCCGGTGTGCCAGCGCCCGTGTTGGCGGCGATTCGCGCCGGGGCGCCGATACTGGATGTGCGACTCGCTGCACTGCATGCACTGACCGTCGATATGGTCAGGACACAGGGCAGGCCGTCGGCCGAGACTGTGAAAGGTTTCCTCGCCGCAGGCTTCAAGGAGCAGGATTTTCTCTACATTGTGTTGGCGATAGCTGTAAAGACGCTCAGCAACTTCAGCAACCACGCATTCGCGACGCCGGTCGACGATGTGTTCGCGGCCTATCGGATCGACTGAGGTAGTCAGGGCCGGGAGAGGCTGCTCGGGCGACGCTCGGGCAAGTGTGGCCGCACGTCCGCTAGGCTATTCCAATCGCCGTTCGGAAGTACGAGTGGAATGCGAGCCACGTGGCATGCCCAAGCTGCACGCGTCACGACGCCGGCGTAGCCACCCAACTCGTAGTCGGCGTCCAACGGTATGAGTTCCTCATCGTGGTGAGCGTGTTGTCGGCCAGGTGGCGCAGTGCGCACGCGTTCGCACCGGCGGCGCGCAAGAGTCCCCTCACCGCTGTTCATGCTGCCGGCCGATCGCGACGCTGGATCAACTCGACCTTGTAGCCATCGGGATCCTCGACGAAGGCGATCACTTCGCTCGCATCGCCGTTCAGGGGCCCTGGGGCGCGGGTGAGCTTGACACCTCCAGCCTGCAGAAGGCGCGCAGCCTCATAGACGTCCGCTACACCGACGGCAACGTGCCCAAACGCGGTGCCAGTCTCGTAGTGGTGGGTACCCCAGTTGTGCGTCAGCTCGATTACCGTCGAGTCGGACTCCTTACCATAGCCCACAAAGGCAAGCGTGAACTGTCCTTCGACGAAGTCCCGGCGGCGTAACACCCGCATACCGAGTTGGCCTACATAAAAGGCCAAAGAGTCTTCGAGATGCTTGACGCGCAACATGGTGTGCAACAGGCGCGGCGCTTGGAGGGCAAAGCCGCTGTGCGGCGTGTTCGGTTCTGTCATTGTCATGTGCTTAGCCAAGGATGGACGTGCGGTCACGTCGAACTATGCCGGGAAGATGACTTCGACGTGCTGCTCGTCCACCTTGCGCGTGCGGATGGTCTCGCCGTAGTGCCGCGCCACGCCATTCACCGCCCCCAGGAAGAGCTGCATTAGCGGCCGGTGCGACCAATAGCCCATCAGCAGGGTGTTGTCGTCCTTCCATTCGTAGGTGTGCCGTGGAGGCTGGGCGTTCGGCATGCGCTGGCGCATCGTGGTGTGGACCTCGTCAAGCTTCAGAAGCAACTGCCGCGCCGTGCCCACGCCACGATAGAACTCCGGGAAGTGCCGAGGCACATAACTGCTGACCCAGAAGTGCCCGAACGCCTCGCAGGCCTGCTCGAAGCTCATGCCGCCGAGCTCACAGGTGCTGGTGAACATCGACATCACGGTTTCGTCGGCGATGTCATCGCCGTGTGCGAAGACATGGTCTGGCGCCATGTCGGCCCGGTGAAGGATCATCGGCCACTTGTCCGCGCCCAGCGCGTTCGTCACAAGTTCGTGCAGACAGTCTAGAACAATGCCTTTCATGGCATGCCTTTCAAAGAAGAGAGGTGGAGCGTGCGGACGGCGATGTCCCGGCCGCTGCGGTCAGAGCAGGTCTAGCGCGCCTAGGAAGGCGGCCTTTCCGATAGCCACACCGTTGTGGCGCAGAATGGCGTAGGCCGTGCTCACGTGGAACAGCAAGCTCTGGATGGCCAACCCAGCAGATAGGCTACGGCCTTGAAGCGCAGCGGCTGGCCGGCCAACTCGAAGGCGATGACGGGATCCTTCGAGCCGTCGATCTCGGCGCGGTCCGCCGAACGAATGACGGTCAGCGTGCGGGCGAGGCGGTCCTGAAACGGCGCGAAGGCCTGTTCGTCGTCGGCAACGCGGGGCATGTCCACGCCGGACATGCGCGCTGCGGCGCCCTTTGCGAAGTCGCCGTTGAACTGGACCTGGCCTTTGAGCGGGAACACGCCGGGGAAGAGCCGGGCCTGCAACAGGACGCCGGTTTCGATCCGCTGGGCCTGCTCGTGGGAGTCGGCCTTCGCGAGCACGTGCAACAGCGACGAAAGGACCTTTTCGAACAGCGGCAGGCACGCATCGGACGTCATGATGCTCATGTGATCTCCAGGAGTTTGTTGAGGGCCGTCAGCCCGGCGAAGAACCGACGGCCGGGGTTGGCCATGCAGACGCCGTTTAGCCCTGGGCCACCGCCGCGCCGATCTCGGCGTTGGTCATCGCCTTGCCGTTGAAATTCCAGCCGCCGTCCACGGCGTGCACCACGTTTACGTAAATGTGGTCGCGCGGCTGCTTGCCGCCGGACAGCTCGTGGATGATTTCGGTGGCGTCGGCGAAGAACCCTTGCTGCACCTCTCGCTCGGCCAGCGCGAAAGACGGCGTCTTCCATTCGACCCAGGCGCCGGCAACCTCCCTGCCGCCGGAAAACGTGCTGCTCTTCGGCAGCACCTGGAAGTGCGCGGTAACGTTGTCGGCCATCACCTTGTTGCCGGCCATGCCGTGGTGCTTGAGGAACGCGTCAGTGATGCGGGCGATGGCGGTCTTCTCGCTACCGGCGGGCAGCACGCCTTCAGTCAGGGTGAGGGTCAGGGGCATATCGATCTCCAGAAGTGGGGGTCTGCGCAGCGACGGAGCGTGCCGCGCACAGTCGTTGAGATAACGACCGTGATGCGACAATACATAACGATCGTTATTTGGTCAAGTACAATTGCGAGAAGCCATATCGGAGGACAGCGTGTCCAGAACTGAACAGAAGGCGATGACTCGCCAACGCATCGTGGAAGCGGCGGGCCGGCTCTTCCGGCGCAACGGCTATGGCGGCATCGGTGTCGACGGGCTTGCAAAGGAAGCCGGAATGACTTCGGGCGCCTTCTATGTGCACTTTGATTCGAAGGGCGCGGCGTTCCGCGATGCCGTAGACCACGGTATGGCCGACGTCAAGGCGGGCGTGCAGCACTTCCAGCGCGAGCACGGCCAGGCCTGGTGGCCGGAGTTCGTGCGTTTCTACCTGGGCGCGAAGCGTACGTGCGACCTGTCGGAGAGCTGCAGCCTGCAGAGCCTGTCACCCGAGGTGGCACGCTCGGACGAACCGGCGCGCGCCGCGTTCGAGGCCGGTTTGCGGGACGTGGCGGCGACGATCCTGGCGGGCCCAAAGTCGCCCGAGCTGCCGCGTGACCTGGACGCCGCGTGCGCAGCGCTGGCTTCGCTGGTGGGCGCCGTCACGCTGGCGCGCGCCGTCGGCAGCAACGCGATGGCCGACCAAATCTCGGCCGCGACGGGGCGAGTCCTGCTGGGTGCGCGCTGGGCGTGACTAGTCGCGAGGACACGCATAGCCGAACCCAGGGCCGAAGTCGAGTGCCGGCAAGTGGGCTAAAAACCCCGTAGAAGTCGCGAACGGTTGACCGGCCCAAGTTGTGGCGACTGTCAGCTCACGGTCGGCAGCGTGAACCCATTGGCGCCGTCAGCGGTCAACTAATGGCTGAGTCTCCTGGCGACGGAGCAGGGCGCCGCGGATGACCGCAGCGCCCCTAGGACCGGCCGTTCGTCCAATCACGAGTCGAGCAATTCGGTGACCGGCAGCTATCCACGTTTGTTCGTCTTCGTCGCGCTGCCCTCAAAGAGACGTCCACACCCCAGCGTGAAGAGCGTGTCGCCACAGAACAGCGCACAAGCATCGCTAATCTGATAGCGCAGGCGTCCCATCCAGCCGTGCTGCTGTCTCGGCCGCCGTGACTAAAAGCGGCGTGGGGTCATCGGATGCGACATCGCGCGGTCGCACAACTTAGAACCCAAGCGCCTCACCGATGACGTCGCGCACGATGTTCAGCACGAACATCTGGTCGAACCCATGCCAGCGGCCATATTTCTCGCGCATCGGGTAGTAGACCGCGTCGAAGTACTTGCCCATCTGATCGTCGCTCACGCCAGCGGTCCCGGCGACAAGGATGGCCTCGCGAGCCAGGCGGCGCCCCTCCTCCATCATGTCGCGCCAGTCCACGAGGTCCTGCTTCGTACCGTAGCCGAAGTGAGAGGGAACGAAGACATCGAAATCGATGCCGATCAAGCGATTCATAGCAGCCAGATAGCCAGGGGCGTACCGATCGGGCACCCCATCGGGCGCCATTGTCTTCACCAGGCCCAGGTCAGCGGTGAACACTAGGCGTTGCGCCGGCAGATGGAAGGCGTAAAGCGTGTCGGTGTGCGACAGGCCCATGTACATGGCCCGAATCTCCACGCCACCGATGTTGAGCACGGTGTCGCCGGCGATGTAGCGCGTCGGCTCGATAACCCCCCTGCGATCGACCTCCTTCCAGTAGGTAGGGCTCTTCTCGTGAGCAATCACGTGCGTGGGCGCCAGCAAGGCGCCGCCACCAGTGTGATCCAGGTGATAGTGTGAATAGATAAGCGTGTGAACCTTCTTGCCTGGGAAGCTGCGCTCCAGTTCTTTGCGCAACTCCCCCGACATCTCCGCGTTCATCGGATCGATGACGACCAGGCCTTCGTTGGTATCAACGACTAAGTTGCGATACCAGTTCCAGCGAAACGTGTACACCTTATCGGTGAGCCTCTCAAACTTCACGCCATCGATGCCTGGCCCATGGAAGTACGGGTCGACCGTACGCATGACAGTCCGCAGCACTATCGGGCTGCCCGGCAATGCCTCATAGACGGTGCTGCAACCAGCGGACAGAACCGCCGCTGCGGCTAGGGTCAATTTCGCAAGCTTCTTCATGATCTTCTTCGCTCGGTAAGAGCCGCCTCAAGCGGCGACAGGTTGAGTCGCCGAACTGCGCTGGCGCAGCAACTTGGCGATGGAGAACAAATGGAACCAGAGCCATAGGGGCGCTGGGAGGAAGACCGCGTACATCATCGGATGGTGCGGCCCGATCTGCGGCAGAAGGAGAAGCGCGAGCGACGACGCGACGATGAGGATGTCTACCAAGCCAAACAGGTTGGCAAACCATGCGCGCCGTGGACCGTCGACACCTACAGCAAAAGCGTAGGCCGCGATGACACCGAAGAACCCCGCGCTTATGTGCGTGATGCCGTCGACAATTCCGAAGGCAGCGGGAAGATCACCCGTGGAAGCCTGCACGAGAAAGGCTGCGCCAAAGAACACGCGAACACCTTGGAGCAACATCAGTTGCCCTTGATCGATGCGCTCCAGCAGCAGGCGCACAGGCGCAACCACCATCAACACACAGCCCACGACTGCGACACCCGCGGTGATGACGGCCAGAAACGCGAGACCCGAGATCTCTTGCGGAAAGAGCGAATGTGTCGACAGTCCAAGGTGGAGAACCGCCAGCCAACTCACGAGCGCAGCAGCGACTCCATAGCCTAACGCTCCCAGGGGCGCCCTCAGTGAGGCAACCCAAAGCGTAAAGACGATCATCAAGGCGTCGAGGCCGATCATGGTCAGGACTGGGGTGATGTTGGACACGGCTGGCACCTCTTGCTACGATTATTAGGATTGCAGTTTATGTACTGAAAATAGTTGCAACAATGCTTACTTCGACTTATTCATTGGCTGAAACGACTGCGAATGACGCAGCCGTCAGTGCACTTGACGACACCCTGCGCGCCCTTCGGATTGCGGGTGGCCTGCTGCTGCGTGAGCGCTACTCCGCACCCTGGGCGGTGGCCGTGCCCGCATCGACCAGCCTTGGCAAGTTGCTCGGTTTGCCGGGCAGCACGCGCGTAGTGGCGTTCCACCTGGTCGAGTACGGTCACTGCGAGGTGATATCCGCCGATGGTCAGCGCGTGGTGCTGACTGCCGGCGACATGGCGATCTGCTTCGGAGGCCAGTCACACCGGCTTGCGGTGGGCCGCGCTGGTCGACCTCTGGAGATTGCCGATCTGCTGGCCAGTGGGGAGAACCGCAGGCGGCCGGAGTTGACCGGACTTCCAGCCGACACAGCCTTGACCTGCGGCGTTTTCCAACTTCACCACGCTCAGTTCAACCCGTTGATTGATGCGCTGCCGCCAGTCGTGCACGCGTCGCTGTCACGTGCTGGCGAAATGCACAACTTCTCCGGCGTGGCAAGACTGCTGAATCAGGAACTCGAGCGATCGACGGGGGGCAGCACCTACGTGGTCGAGCGACTGCTTGAGGTCCTGTGCGCCGAGGCGCTTCGAGCGCACGTCGAATCCACGCCGCGCGATACGGTTGGGTGGTTCCGCGGCATCAATGACCCGGTCGTGGGGCGCGCCCTCACGGCAATTCACGCAAAGCCTGGCAACGCGTGGAGCGTCAATCGGCTCGCCGATCAGGTCGCCATGTCTCCGTCACGCTTCGCGGCGCGATTCGCCGAATCGCTCGGCTCGAGCCCGATGGTCTACGTTGCACGCTGGCGCATGAACATTGCATGCCGCAAGCTCACTTCCAGTCGCGACACGGTCGAGCAGATCGCCGCCGATGTCGGATATGAAAGTTCTGCCGCGTTCAATCGCGCATTCAAGAAGCATCTTGGGCTGCCGCCAGCAACTTGGAGACAGCGCGCACTGCAGCACTACGGGCGATGAGGGGTTGGGCGACCCGATTGTCTGCAATGGGCTGGCAGCGCGAGTTGGATCCTTCGATCAGCAGACATTCACCCCGCGTTGCCGGGGCGACCTATGGTCCGCCTGGCTGGATGACTGCCGCATCACCGACACAGGCCGTTGGCGCCGCCGAACGACCGGGCGAACCGATGTCTGCATCATCCGACGCACCGTGAATCCGGCGCCCGGCCGCAAATGACGGCCCCCGCTGCAGACCAGCCGGTCGCTAGGGTGGGACGGCCTTAGGCTGGTTGCCGTCGTTCGTCGCTTGTGACTGCAACGGCTGCCTTGACCAGCAGCGGTCGTTGACCTTGGCGGCAACGACGGGCAGGTTGGTGCTCGTCACAGGTCGTTCGCGACCCAGCGTCCGGTTCCGGGCCGCGCGTGACTGCTCACTATTGGGGTGAATGGCTTAGTCCGACCCGGAGCGGTCAGGGCTGCGGTGATCTCGCATTTTCCTAAGGCGACGTTCGACGCTCGACGTTCAAGCTAAGCTTCCCGCGAAGGCGGGTGTTGTGCGCCTGGTTCGCGACAATGCAATATGTGCCGCGGACCAGGCTTACAGCGCCGCCGTGGCGGGTGAGCCTACTCTATTGGTTAGGCCGCAGTTGGGGGCGGTGAAGCGAAAGAGTCCATCGAGGATGAACAAACATCAATCGACTTCTCCGATTAAGCCAGGAAGGTAAGTCTGAATAAGGCCAAGGTGAAAGCCAATCCGCACCCCCACAATAGCTAGTGGATCGTCCTTGCGTCGTGGATTTGTGCGCTCGATGGTGATTGCAGAAAGACGGGCAGGTGGGTGCGCGGGCGCCGGCACTCTTGGATCGGGACTGAGGCCGTGAATGCGAAAGATTGCTCCGCCGCTCATTCCTTGGAGCTTGCTAGGCGCGAGCTGCCATCGGCCGTCCACCAATACCTGTTTGTCGTAAGCCAGTGCCACGTACTTCTTTCGATCAACGTTGAGCTTCTCATACACTTCTCGAAAGTGTTCGATCGACGGATAGAGATCAAGCGGACTTATAAGCCGCCCCTTGCGTGAAGTACCGCGGGCGGCTCGATAACCTGCTGCGACGTAAAACTCTGGGAAGTCAACATCTGGTGCCGCGTCCAAGTTATCAATGGTCAGCGCACAGTCTCGAATTTCCTGCGGAACACTGCAGGTAATGTGAAATACCGCTGCGTCTACTTTGTCGTCCTGATGGGTCCCCGAGGGTCCCTGTTTAGTGCTGAAGCGATCTCCACTGAGCGGATGCAGCCTGTCTCCGCACCCAACCAGCACGACATAGTGGCCGATCGGCTCGTAGACATGCGCGGCAGACAGCAAGAAGTACTCGTCGCCTACGCTGAAAATAACGCATGTGCCAATCTGCTGTGGCACAGAGGAGCCCTCATCGATGGCGTAGATCGTGTGCACTGCATGATCAAGGGATGCCGCAGCCTGGTGTGCAACCGCAGCCCGCGCATTCAAAACCTTGTGGAGTGCGATGAAACGTGGATCTGAGAGATCGAAGTCTGGCTTCATGGAAGACGAGTGCGACGCATGTCGTATCTGCGGCCTTACGTTATAGCTACCCACAACTGAGCCCGAGAGGCTCTACAAGGGTGGGTCAAGATTGGATGGAAACGGTGGGTCCGGATCGCGCGGGATCAACAGGCTAGGCATGATCCATGCCCATTGAGTCTCACGCTTTTGGCGCGTAAGCCATCCCGTCCTGCCAGACCGGCTCCATGAGTGCAAGCAAGTCCGGTGGGATGCGCGCGTCTCCCTTCGCATTATCCAGCGTCTCCTGCATGGCCTGCGCAATGCGCTGCAGCACTGGGCCTGGGCGCACCACGCCGCACACCTCTGTGCCGAACTGCGTCAACTCCTCGGTCGTCGGGTAGGCCTTCGTGTGGTGTTTTCCAGCGAACAGCTTCAAGGCCATCGTGCGATCCGTGTGCTCGACATCGCCTACATAGCGGGTGTATGTGTAGATGGCAGTGGTGACCACGTCGAACAGCGGTGACAGCGATGGAACCTCGTCCTTGCCGTAAGTCACTGCGAAGTTCTTCAGGTGGCCGTCCCCGTTGCGGACCATCACGCTCAAGGCCACCTGCTCAAAGAAGCGATGGAGGTTTTCAGCTGGAAGCTGCAGGTAGGACAAAAGCTCCGCGATGCGCTGGTAGCTCCCGTGGTACTTGCGCTCTGACAGCGCGTTGCGCACTCGCAGGTTCATGAGCGAGGCAATGTCCTCGAAGCCTAGGCGCTCTACCGACCCGTCCGGACCTGTTGCGAGGTCAAAGCGATCAACCACCAGCATCTGGCCATCGTCGGACAGGTCAAATCCAGGGGTGAGGATGCCCGCACGCCGGGCAGCCGACATGCACAGGAACTCGTTCGCGGCCAGGCCCGGATAGCTTGATGAAGCGGCTTTGACGATCAGCGACGGAATGGGTACGTTTGCCCGATCTGGGACCATGATCTTGGGCTGCACGCCGGCGATGCCAGCTCCCGTGCTCAGGTAGGCATGCACCAACTCGTCAAACAGCGCTTGGCTGAAGGGCAGAGCTAGCAGATCCTTTCGGTCCATGTGTTTATGGCTTGCTTGCTGCGCCGCACCGGGCAGCGCAAAACCCAGGCGGCCAATACCGTTCTGCCCGACCATCGCCAACAGGTGCATGTGCTGTAGCTGATGCTTCGGGTACATCGTGGTCAGGCGCAGGAATAGGTCTCCCTCGGGCAGGTTCTGGTCCATCACCGCGAACAGGTCGCCGTCCTGCCACGTAGGCATCTGCTCCGCTGGCATCAGCAGGGCGACTCGCGCCTGGTCAGGGCTGGGACTGCTGTACCGATACTCGAAGATCGAGTGCTTGAGCAACTCGCCTGACGGCTTGCCATCGATGGACACATTGAGCTGTAGGATCTTCAACGGCAGGGCCATTACTCGTCATCCTCCAGCGTGCCAAAGCGGGCCAGGACCTGCTCCAGCGTGGGCATGCCCTGCTTCTCCAGGCGCAGCTGCAGTTGCAGCACCGACAGCACCGCGAACAGCGACGCGACGGACGTGTCCTTTCCGGCCTCGATGCGGTAGATCACATCGCGCACTCGCCCAGCCTTCGCCGCCACTTCGGAAACCGACAGGTTGGCGGCCAGCCGTGCCGCTTTGATGGCTCGGCCAAGGTCAGAAGGAAGACGCAAAGTGTCTTTCATGGACGACATTATGTAATCCAAGCACGGTGGCTGTCGAGTTGTTGTCGTTCATGAACGACATGCACACTGAAAGGTCCTCGCCTTTTGCATCCCTGCAATTGCATACACCATCAAATAGCGAACAGGACTTTCGCGGACGGCAATAGTTGCACCAGGGTTGCCGGCGATGTGGGCGCGAGCGGCGGCAGCGGGTCGACAGCTTGAGTCCGGGGCCGTGAACACTAGTCACGACGTAGGTCACGGAGGAGCCCGCCCATCTTTGACACGAGCCACGTAAGCAACACCCTTGATTCCTGCCAATGGCGCCGCTGCCGGACTCTGTGGGCCGATGACCGCACTGGAATCGAGATCGTGAGCTTGGCGCCTGCATGCGACTGACAGCATCCACTGCGAAGCAGTCGTCGAGCTCGCCAGGCCAGCCGACTGGATTGGGTCGATAGCTGATAACGCTCGGACCTTGCGCGAGCGGCAGCAAACAGGCTAGAACTGTCTCCCTCGCTGCTTGAGCGAGTCTCCAATCCTGGCCGGGAGGGTGAATACGTGGCTTCGGCAGGAAGCTGACACTCCGCCGGTTGTCTCAGCCTGCCCATCGTTAGTCGCCCAGGCGAGTCGGCGGCGCCCGCTCGAGAACGCATTCTGTTTAGCCCATCAACTCGATGGGAGACCATCATGGGATCCACAGGTAATACCGCTCATCACGAGCCGTGGAACAAGGGCAAGATGGTCGTGCAGAAAGCGCCGTTCAAGCTCAAGGAGATCTGGGCGCTGCGCGTGAGGCTTCAGATGGAAGACCGGGTGCACGACACAGGGGGGATAACATGCCTTCGAACTCGTTGACCAAGACGGGCGCCGCTTTGGTGCTCGCGGGAATCACGTTGCTGATGCACATGACCGCTAACGCCAACTGCTACTCCGTCTACAAGGGAGACGCGCGGGTGTATCACGCACAAACGCCGCCTGTGGACACCAGCCTGCCGTACGGCGAGACGGTCCCAGCTCGGTTTGGCGCCGGGGCGACGATGATCGTTGCGTCGGGCGCGTTCGACTGCCCGAGAGACGATGAACTGCAGGGCGGCGAGGTTATGGCCGGGTCCGCTTGGCAGGGCGCGAGCGACGTGGCGCGCGACAAGGCCCTGAGCCGTCTCGCTAGGCGTCACGGCGGGCGCTCTGACGACGATCGCGCCAGTGACGGATCGACCGCAGGCTCTTCCGGCGGTGAAGTGTCCACGCGTGGACCGATCCTGACCGGCCCGCGAGGTGGGCAGTACTACCTCAACAGCAGCGGCAACAAGTCCTATGTGAGCAGTGGTCGGGGAGGACGCCGCTGAGCTATTTGCTGGCCGGCGGTCCAGTGGGCTTCACTTGTTTGCCTTGACGGTGACTTACTCCGCGCGCGGGACATCGATGCCGACTTTGCTCAGCGCCCCAAGTACGGTGGAGTGGCCAGCAAGCTTGTCGGTCTTTGAGTTGGAGCGCCGGTAGTAGTCGCGCTTGCCTGGAGGGCAGTACGCCAGCACGTTGGCCATGATTCCGCGCGCGTTCCGAATGCCGTCAAGCACGCGGGGAATCCATTCCCTCGGCGCGAAATCGGGTCGTGGCAAGACAACGAGGCCGCAGAACTTCTCTTCCTCAGGGGCGGTGCCATCAGTTGGCTGTGCTCCCCGCTTGCGTTCGACTTCAAACAGAAACGCGCGCCCCTGTGGCGTGTCGGCACAGGCCACCAGCACACCGCGTAGGGCAGGCGGCTCCTTTTCGAGAAACACCCAGTTCCGCTTGGCTGGTGGGAGATCAGGTTGCTCGTCGGGTTCCAGTGGCCGCAGGGTCGCGAGGCACGGGTCCCCGATCGCGAAGGTGACTCCGCCGCTTTGTGCGTTGAACCATCCGACAGCGCGGATGATTTGTGGCGCCTGGGCGTGAAGAAGTTGAAGCGCATCCCAGACGTCGCGCTGGGCGCCGTTCGACTCCAAGACTGTCTGGGTGTGGATCGAGGCGAGACCCGTGCCCCGGGAGGAGCCGTGTCGTTCGCCCCCTGAATACCGGTCGGCCTTCTGGGCTGGCTTCGGCGGGCCAGGGCGCGTCTGCGCGTCCTCCGACCGTTGGTAAGCAACATCGCGTTCGACGCCAATCACCTCGAAGGCGGGCGTCTTGATGTCGACAGTTTCGCTGTCGCGATCTGGCTCGTCAGCGGAAGTGATTTTGGGCAGCGGTCCTGGACGACGGGGTGACAAGTCGGGGCCGCGCCAGCCACTTTCTGATGCATCGTCAGGCGCCTGGTTCTCCGCCTTCCCCTGGTGCTCGCGCCACGCCAAGATTGGCGGACCTTTTGGCTGGCTGCCACCAAGGATGCGCAATGCGAGAAAGCGTCGACCCTCGTCCAGCGGAATGCCCTCGACCTTGAGCTTCGCAGGCCCCTGGAACCAAGGCCCGATCTCAGGAAAAGCCAGCCCCCTGCCGTCCGGAAGCTTGTTGTAGTCGATCTGCAGGCTGGCGTAGACGCGCTTGGCTGCCCGTTCAGCGTAGAGGTCGTGTTCGACGTGGGCGAGAAAGATAGCGTCGTCGTTTCGGCAGCGTTCGCCAAGCTTGATGCCCCAATGGCCGGGCGGCACATTGGCGGACCCCCGTTCACACAACCTGGGCTTGGCCTCGTTCCAGCCATAAGTCGCCAGGACTCGGTTGACCTCGCCGGACCGGCCGTAGCGTCGAGAGAAGAACTCCAGCGCTGGGACCAGCAGTTCACGGCCATCCTTGAGGCGAAATACCAGGACCTTGCTGCGGTCAGCGGAGCTGTACTTGAGCCGATAGTCGGCGAACGGAATCAGGTCGGAGCCTGGCGCTTTCTGATGTTCAACCTGGCTGGTGAGATGCCAATGGCCCGGCGAAAAGTCGATGTCAAAGGTCACTGGGGCGGAATAGGCGAGTTGGCTCTCGCTTTCGCCATCGCTCCATATCGTGCCGATCTGTGCCAGGCCGAGCAAGTCGATGCCAACGTCGACGCGCTCGAATACAGCGCCGAAGGTGCCGTCAGCCAGCAGTTCCCGGAACCAGAGCACCACGGTTGGTAGCGACTGCGCCTTCGGGTTCTTCTGCGTCGCGCCGTACCACCAGACGACCCAGTGGCCCTTGGGCAACTTCCTAAAAACGTCTTCTTGTCGAATCTCCGTTCGGTGGATCGGTCGCTTCTCTGAATGCACTGGCAAAAGGGGTTAGCTGATCGCCCGTTGGACTATATCGTGCCGTCGCATCTATTTTGGCAACGTCGCAGCTATTCAAGAAAGTCACAGCCACCGCCCACCAGGGCGGCGCTGGACGCGCTGTGGTGGGGGCTGCGAAAGCTGCGCTGTCCCCAGCGCTCGGGCGTGAACATGCCGGCCAGGCTCAGCATCGCCGCCGATTCCAAGGCCTCGTGCTCCTGCATCGCCGGCAGCAGGCCCGGCAGGCGCTGCGCCAGCATGGACTTGCCGGTGCCCGGCGGCCCGATCAGCAGCAGGCTCAGGCCTCCGGCCGCGGCAA